>JAESGX010000056.1_pt1 | contig 223304 bp, 195 predicted proteins | sample 9269801 | NCBI WGS metagenome assembly JAESGX01 (sample SAMN16773122, study PRJNA677054) | algae metagenome | isolation source: Pleurocapsa minor GSE-CHR-MK-17-07R and co-occurring heterotrophs from wet... | place: USA: Lower Calf Creek Falls, Grand Staircase Escalante National Monument, UT ... | reverse complement strand
ACCTCAGGGACGTGCTGGAACGCATGTCCCACGGCCACCCCATGAGCCGGCTCGATGACCTGCTTCCCTGGAACTGGACCGGACTAGCCGCCGCAGCCTAAGCTACGTGCTAGAAATGGACGCTTACGCTGCAAGGAACAGTTCAACCGGTGGCATCGGTCTCGGCGGTCTTGATTGCCTTGTCGTGCGCCTCTCCCTGGCTATCAGCTTGCGCGTCGCCGGTCCCGAAGCCTTCCCGGATGACCAGATCGCCGTCGGCGCGGACCGTGACCTTGACGCGGGCGACGTAAAGAACGTGGAAGCTGCCTCGGTTCTCGCGAGCGGCAACACAGCGAGACTCAACGGTCTCGCGGTTCCAGCCATCGAACCCGAAAATGCGGTTGGCCTCATAAATCGCGTGCCATCCTTCGATGTAGGACAGCTCGCGCCCGTGGACTTTGCGTCTGCGAATATTCGCGGCTTTGACGTCGCGTTGAAGCTTGCGGATTTGTGAACTTGAGAACGCCATTTTACTTCATCCTCACACTGAGAACTGGTTCTGCCTTGCTGAGCACGGCGCCGGGACTAGGGCGCCACTCTTGAGGTCAGCGCTTAAGGACTGGCGGTCGAGGCGCGGGTCCCGGGGCTGCCAGTATTGGGGCGGGAACGCTTTCGTCGGTGACAACGACCGCAGGCGTGCCGGAGCGGATGGAGATGGTGAAATCCGGTGCGGTGATCTGCTTGATGCCGCAGTCGACCATCACCTCCCGGATCTGCCGGCGCTTGCAAGCCCTCTCCTTGAGCCGTTCGAGGCTGTCCTGCATCCTCGGCCACCCGGAAGCGCAATCCCTTACCCAGGGCCTCGTCTGTGGTCGCGGCGCGCACGATGGCGGCCACTATCTCATGGAGGTCGGTCAACCCATCCACCGTGTCCCTGAGCGTGTGTTCATCGAGGTCCGGATGGTCCTCGACCAGCGCCACTTGATGGCTCGGTAGACGGCCTTGGAGAAATTCAGATAGGGTCTCGAACTCCTATGTTACCTCCGATGAGTGAATACCGCTCGTTTAAGAGCGCTTGTCAAGCGCGGCCAAATCGGGAACAGGGGCGGGACGGCGGAGTCGGAGTTCGATTTATAAGGTGAAACTAGTTAGTCGCCGCATAAGCTTGGAACGGAGTTGACCTGCCGCAGGGGGAAGGCGTAGGGCGTGCCGGTGCGCGAGTGAGATCGTAGGTCGGGTGGAATAATCTCGTTGATTGTAGTGCCGACCAGGATCTCGCAGGCGATCTGCCCGCGTTTCGCGCCAGGATCGTCGAATCGGGCTCAGCATCTGCCTGATGTAGGTGCGAAAGCGGGCATCCGCCTGGGCATCGAGCCGAAGCCGCCTAGCCAAAGCCCAAAAGCTGATTAATCTTGCACCTGCCTTAAAACCGACGCTTCGGTGGCACCGATCAGCAGCGGAAGAAGGCGGTACGCCAACAGGGAAACTTGCCGCAGGAGGCTCGCGACAGAATTGATTAGAAGCCGTCCCTTCCACCGCCGGTTCAGGACTTTGCCCGGCTTTTTCAATGTATATGGTACGCTTTGGCTGGCATCGACGCTCGGATTCACTCATGACGCTTGCAAACGACAAGAAATTTTTGGTTACCGGAGGGGCCGGTTTCATCGGTTCAACGCTCGTTCGTCTGCTGATTTCTAAAACAAACCACTCCGTCTTGGTGGTCGACAAGCTGACCTATGCTGCCAATCTCGATGCATTGGAACTCGTCGCCGATCAACCCCGTTACACGTTCGTCCAGGCTGACATTGCAGATGCCTCAAAGGTGTCCGATCTCATCGAGAGTTACGCTCCCGACGTTATCATTCATCTTGCCGCAGAAAGTCACGTGGACCGTTCGATCGACGGTCCGGCAGATTTCATGCAAACCAACGTGATGGGCACGTTTACGCTTCTGCAGGCGGCGCTCGGCTATTGGAAAAAGCTGCCGGGCGCTCGGCAAGAGGCGTTTCGCTTCCACCATGTTTCGACCGATGAGGTTTTTGGTTCGCTCGGCGAAACTGGCCTCTTCACCGAAGCGACGGCTTACAATCCGAGGTCGCCCTATTCGGCATCGAAGGCGGCGTCGGATCATCTTGTCAATGCATGGTATCACACCTATGGGTTGCCGGTAGTGACCAGCAACTGCTCTAACAATTACGGGGCCTACCAGTTTCCCGAAAAGCTGATCCCCTTAATGACCATCAATGCACTAGAATGCCGGGCATTGCCGGTCTACGGTAAAGGAACGAACATCCGCGATTGGTTGCACGTCGAGGATCACGTTCGGGCGCTGCTTCTTGTCGCGACGCAAGGCAGAGTCGGCACGACGTATTGCGTCGGCGGCCTTAGCGAGAAGAGCAACATAGACGTTGTGCAAGAGATTTGCGCGATCGTGGACCAACTCGTGCCGGCGGAGTGTCCCCGAGCTTCGCTTATAACCTTCGTCAAGGATAGACCCGGCCATGACCTTCGCTATGCGATTGATCCTAGCAAGATAGTCACGGAGCTTGGATGGAGGCCGCAGGAAACTTTCGAAAGCGGCTTGAGAAAGACGGTACAGTGGTATGTTGATAATAATGCATGGTGGAACCGCGTCCGGCAGCGAATTTACGGGGGCGAGCGGCTCGGATTGACCGCGTGATCCTAATCCGGAGCAAAGGTCGGCTAACGCTGCCGCTAAAGTCACATCGAACCGCACAAGTCGAATGTCTGCGCCTTGCAAGGTAGCGCCCCTTACTTGACAGCGATGTTCAATTCATGAACACTGCCGAGCTTGAGGACGGGGCGGGATTTGATTGTGTTTGGGCGGCAATGTCACCCGGACTGCGGTAGCTGTGATGTCTGCATGCTTGCTGCCGCCCGAATCAAAATTTCACCATAAGATTGTGGCCGCGGAATTTACCCGAAGCGTGCCGGCAGCGACCGGCGGCGAATGCGAAGCTCGATCTGAGTGGAACTCGATGCCGGGTTTTTGCCGCTCGGTTGTTTTAGAGGCAGTGTGATAATGTTGAATTGCCGTGTTTGCGGAGCCGCCATTAAGCCGTTGATGAGTTTCGGTCGTATGCCGATTGCGAATGGGTTCCTGACGCCATCGCAGTTTTCGGAGGAGTATTTTTACGAGCTGGCGATCGCCTTCTGCGAGCCATGCGGAACGTTGCAGATTGTCGACCAGCCAGATCCGGGAAAAATGTTCCACGAGGAGTACGCGTTTTTTACGCGCACGTCCAAACGCATGGTCGCGCACTTCGCCAGCTATGCCGAGTGGGCGCTGAGCCGCTTTCTTACTAGGCCTGATCCTTTCGTGGTTGAGATCGGATGCAACGACGGCGCGATGCTGGAAAACTTCTCGCGGCGGGGGATTCGCCAACTCGGTGTCGAGCCTTCGGCCAATGTCGCAGCCGAAGCGGAGCGGCATGGCATTCGGACAGTCGTGGCGTTCTTCAATCTGGAAACAGCGCGGAAGATTCGCGACCGCAATGGCCCGGCTGATGCGATCCTCGCCGCCAACGTGATTTGTCATATCCCAGACATAAATGGCGTCGCGCGCGGGGTCGCGCATCTGTTGGCGGACAAGGGCGTGTTTATTTTTGAGGAGCCTTACCTCGGAGCCATGATCCATAAGGGCTCGTACGATCAAATTTACGACGAGCATGTGTTTATTTTTTCCGCGCAGTCGGTGAAAAACGCGTTCCGCCCACACGGGCTTGAACTAATCAACGCGCTGCCGCAAACGACTCATGGTGGATCGATGCGCTATGTACTCGCGCGGCAAGGGGCCTATCCGGTCAGCGAGGAGGTCGAGCGAGCGTTCGCTAATGAAAGAGAGCAGGGGCTGACGCGTGCCGAAACCTACGAAGCATTCCGAGTGCGCTGTGAACGATCTCGTGATGAGCTTGCTGGCCTGATTAGGGGTTTGCGGCGCGATGGTCGCCGCGTAGCAGGCTATGGCGCAACATCCAAGAGCGCGACTGTTCTCAATTATTGCGGGCTGGGTCCACGCGATATCGAGTTCATCACCGACACTACCCCGATCAAGCAGAACAAGTTCACGCCCGGCACGCACATTCCGGTCCGTGACCACGACACCTTTGCGAAGGACTATCCGGAATACGCCGTTTTGTTTGCCTGGAACCACGAGGCAGAAATTCTGGAGAAGGAGGCGGGCTTTGCTTTGGCCGGCGGCAAGTGGGTCAAGTACGTGCCGGATGTCAGCATCTCATGATCCTCGGCAGCAATCCCTACGCGCAATACGCAAGCCACCGGGAAGCGATCGACGCCGCCATCGCGCGTATTCTCACGAGCGGGCGTTACGTGCTCGCCCAAGAAGTTCCTGCGTTCGAGAACGAGTTCGCCGCGTTCTGCGGCAGCGGGTTCGGTGTCGGCGTCAATAGCGGCACCGACGCGCTGATCTTGACTTTGCGCGCGCTTGGGCTGCGTAGCGATGACGAGGTCATCACTGTTTCACACACAGCAGTGGCAACCGTTTCGGCGATCGTTGCCGCGGGTGCGCGGCCGGTCCTTGTCGATATCGATCCTGAAACCTACACGATCGATCCGGCGGCTATTGAGCGGGCCATCGGTCCTAATTCGCGCGTCATCATTGCGGTGCATCTCTACGGTTTGCCAGCGGAAATGGATGCCATCATGGCCATCGCCGCTCGTAATGGCCTTACGGTGGTCGAGGATTGTGCGCAGGCGACAGGCGCTCGCTATCGCGGCCGACGGGTCGGGTCGATCGGCCATGCGGGCTGTTTCAGCTTTTATCCGACCAAAAACCTCGGCGCGATCGGTGATGGCGGCATGGTGGTCACCAGCGATCGAGACCTTGCGGATCGCATCAGAAGCTTGCGCCAATACGGATGGGATGAGGATCGGAACAGTTCGCTGGACGGGGTCAATTCGCGGCTCGATGAACTGCAGGCGGCAATATTGCGCGCAAAGCTACCCACGCTCGACACCGACAATGAACTTCGTCGTGACATCGCCAAACTCTATTCGCGAGTGTTAGCCGATACTGGCTTGGTGTTGCCCTGCGCGCGGGACGGACGCGAGCACGTCTATCACCTGTATGTGGTGCGAAGTGATAATCGCGCGCGAACGATGGACGCGTTGAAGCGCAGCAACATTGCCGCGGGGATTCACTATCCTTTGCCCGTGCATTTGCAGCGCGCCTATAAGGGGCGTGGCTTCGACCCATTGCCATTGAAGCACACGGAGTTGGCGGCGAATGAGGTGCTCAGCCTGCCAATTTATCCGGAACTTGCCCACGGCGACGTCAAAACGGTTGCGGACGCGATCCTGTCATCTTCACCGGTCGCCAAAGCCGCTGCCCGCCGATAACGGCAGACGGAGCAAGCATGTTGGCAGAGTCGGCACAAAACCCGCAAAAATCAGTATCGTCTGCCGCGCCAAACGCGCCATTGGTCAGTGTTTGCTTCCCGACCTATAACGGCGCCGAGACCGTCGAGCGCGCTTTGACGTCACTGCTTGCGCAGACCTACCCAAACTACGAGATCCTCGTCAGCGACGATCATTCGCGTGACGATACGCTTGCGATCTGCGAGCGCATCGCGGCCGGACATCCGCAAGTTCGATTCGTCAGACCCGATCACAATCTCGGATTTCAGGGCAATATGCACTTTCTCCTTGAGCGCGCCACCGGGAAATATTTCGTGTGGGCGTGCCAGGACGATTATTGGGATCCGCAATTTCTGACAACGCTTGTTGGCGCCCTCGAAAAAGCGCCAAACGCGGTGTGCGCACAGGGTGCGGTTCGCTGGTTCGCCCAGGATGGCTCGGACAGCGTTGATCTGAAGCTGTATGGCCGCGACCTGCCGGAGCGGCAGTCACGGTTGTCGCTGGCGGCTTCGCTGCTGGCGCGGATCGGCCGCGAAGACCGGCTGAAGGTGAAGAACAGTATTTTCATGCATGGGGTTTGGAAGCGCGAGACTTTCGATGCCGCAATCAAGGCGCATCGAAAGACGTTCAGTGCTGAACGCCAGATTCTCTGTCAGGCGGCGCTCGCCGGCGATTTCATCTATCTCGACCAGTTGTTGTTCTACAAGCAATACTATGACGTCGACCTTGACGAGCGGGCGCCTGCGAGTGACGAGATGGTTGTCCTCAAGAAGAACTCGACGCGCCGGAGCGAGGTTCAGGATACGCTGCAGGCCATTATGCGTTCGCCCATCGTGCCGACCGCTACAAAGCCGCTTGCCATCGCAGCACTGAGTTTCGCTTATTTCCGGCACCGATCGAAGTTCAAGAACAAGGCGACCAAGACCATCATGAAGTCGCTTCGCAAGCTTCGGCCGTAACGTCGTAACGACCTTGGTCCTCGAAGTCCCGTGCGTCGCCGGTGTGAAACAATCAATGGCTGAGGTCTCCCAGCGTTTCGATCTGTGGTCTGGCGTGTTCGACAATTTTTCTGCGGCGACCGCGGACCAGACCGTCTTCGAGGAAAAGATCTGGCTCGACAAATCCAGCGATCGTGCCAGGCAGGCTGCGAACGAACATGCGCGCCGGTCGATGTTTTCGCAGAATGCGGTCGCGCACGAATATGTTCTGCCTGCAGTCGCTGCGAGTATCGCGCGAGCTGATGCGACTCTGCGCATTGTCGACTTTGGCGGCGGTATGGCATTGACGTATTTCGCGGTTGCCGACGCACTTCCGACAAGTCAGCCGCTTGTCTTCCACATTGTCGAGAGTGGACCGCTGTGCCGCCGTGCGCGGGAACTCAACCTCTGCGACGAGCGTCTGTCATTTCATGAGGAGCTTCCGGTCCTGGACGGCCACGTCGATATCGTTCATGCTGGCAGTTCAATCCAGTATGTGGAAGACTGGTCAGGCCTTCTAGCTCGGCTGTGCTCGTATAGGCCGAGTCATATTGTGCTTGCGGACGTGCCGGCCGGCGATCTGCCGCATTCCTTTGTCACAGGCCAATATTTCTACGGGAAGCGGATCGCTCACTGGTTCTTTCGGATGGAGGAGTTGGTCTTCGCGGTGGAGCAGCACGGCTATCGCATGACTTACCACGCCCCATATATCGGCAGTTATCTTGGCGAGCGCCGTCCCCTGCCGATGGACGGTCTGCCGCCGACGCATCGGCTGCGCAATTTCTGTCAGCTGATGTTCAGGCAGGTGTGATGATGGCGGACACGACAGTATCGCAGCTCTGGAGCGAACTGACCGGCAGTCTGTTCGGCCGTGTCGACGACGAGTTCCTGACATCGTTCCGGGCGCCGGGCGGCGCCAACAATCGTCTGGCAGCGTGGGATGCAATGGACGGCACCGCGCGCTACTTCAAGTTTCTGCTGTTCGCTCTCGCAAGCGCAAGGCCCGGCGCCTTCTTCGATCAGTATGAGAAGTTGGGCGACGTAGATCTTGGCGCCCCAACGGCCGTGACGGTCCGCGGGTGCCGGATCAATATCGATTACTATCTCTCGGTCGATGAGTTGCTGTTTCTGCAAGATGCGGCCGACCTGTCGAATATCAGCAGCGTCCTAGAAATCGGCGCCGGCTTTGGCCGGACTTGTCACACGATCCTCTGTCTTACGGATGTGTCGCGCTATGTCATTGTGGATCTTCCAGAGGTCCTCAATCTGAGCAGCCAATACCTTCGTCGGGTTCTGCCGTCCGGCCAGTACCGGAAAATCGAGTTCATCAACGCGCATGATACGGCCCTCTGGACCGGCGTGGAGGCCGATCTGTCAATTAACATTGACAGTTTTCAGGAAATGCCGCCGGAGACGATCCGCAACTATTCGCAAAACTTATTGGCTTATTCCCGATTCCACTATTGCAAGAATCCGATCGCGAAATATTCGCCGGTCTTAATCGGCCTGGCGGAGAGGGATGTCAAAGCCGCTGACGTGTTTGCGTTGGGTCTGTGCCGGAACGTCATCGATATCTACGACGATCGTGCTCTCGATCAAGCCCGTCAAGACTACATCGAGGCCTATTGTCCCGGCTCTGGCTGGTCTGTGCGCGCAAGTCGGCCGCTCGATATCTTCCCTTATCTGCAGCATGCTCTCTTCGAGAACGGCAATCGTTGATGCTGCAAGATGGGCTGCGGAATCGCCGGGTCGCGATTACTGGCGCGAGAGGCTTTATCGGATCGGCTCTGAGCGAAAGGCTGCGCGGCCATGGTTGCAGGCTGGAACTTGTCACACGGCAGCCTGTGAGTGAGGTCTCCACTTTGACCCAGGCCAGCTGGTCGACAAGCGATCTCACGCAAACGAAATCTTGGTCCGATCTTCTGTCCCGCAATGAGATCGTCATCCACTTGTCGGCCCAGAGCGACCTTTACCGTGCCGAGCAAAATCCTGGGGAAAATGAGCGCGCGAATGTCGTTCCAGTCGAGCAGATGGTCGCGGCCGCTCGGACGGCGGAGGGGCCAACTCGAACCGTCATCATGGCGAGTACAGTCACGATCGTCGGGATGGCTAAAACGATTCCTGTTGACGATTTCACTCCGGACAACCCGATCACTGTCTATGACGCGTGCAAGAGGCGCTGCGAAGCGTTGCTAGCGGACGCGGCCGGCGCGGGTCACCTGAAGGGGTGCAGCTTGCGCCTCGCCAACGTTTTCGGCTTTGGCACACGCTCGAACAACAAGAACCGCGGCTTTCTGAATGCGATGATCGAGAAGGCCGCCTGCGGCGAACCCATAACGCTGTACGGAAAGGGCGATTACGTTCGCGATTTCGTCCATGTCGATGATGTCGTCTCTGCGTTTTGTGCTGCCGCAAGCACCCCTTCAGGTCTTGATGGCGCACACTATCTTATTGCCAGCGGAGCCGGGCACACGTTACGCGAGGTGATGGAGATCGTGGTCGAAGAGGCGAATCGCCTTTTCGGGCATGCCGTGCCCATCATCGAAACGCCGCCGCCCGCAACACTGCATGAAATCGAGCGCCGGAATTTCGTAGGAGACAGCATGCGCTTTCAGTCCCTAACGGGCTGGCAGTGTCAGGTCGACCTGCGAACCGGAATTCGCAGGTATTTGAGTCGCCTTGCGGAGTTTAAGCGTGCATAAGCAGGCTCCGAAAGTGATGGTACATCTTGCTAATAAAGACAGTGGTATCCGCTTGCCGATCAAAACCATAGACGACGTCCGGTTGGTCAGGGCGCCATTTGTCTTCGATGAGACCGCCGAACTCAGTATCTTTCAGTCCGGGTCGCTGATCCCGTTCGACATACGGCGTATCTTTAACGTTCATGCGCGGACCACAACCAAGCGCGGGCGTCACGCTCACAAGCTTTGCAGCCAGGCCATGAGCTGCCTGGTTGGGGGGTGCCGTGTCACGGTGGAAGATGGCACACGGCGCGGCTCCTGGCGTCTCGAGCATCCGTCTCAGTTGCTGATTGTGCCGCCGCTGCTCTGGTGCGAACAGGACTATGACGATAGCAGTACCATTTTGATGGTGATGTGCGACAGCGACTATGATGAAGACGAGTATTTGCGCGACTACGAGACCTTCCGAGCGTATCGTCAGTCTGTAATGTTCTAACGCCCCGATTTAAGCGATCTGAATGTTTCGGAGCACGAGTTATGGCGTTTCTGAACTCAGTTGTTAATCGCGTAGCAGCCCGGCTTGGGTATATCGTAATGCCTCGTTCGGGCGGTCCGGTTGTGATCGATCGCGGACAATGCGAGCCGGTCCGATCATTTCAGAAGCTTTATACTGGGTTTGCTACGCCGGATCTCGATTCAGATCCCTTCGACCGTGCTTTTAAGGAAACCATCGCGGAAACGCCCGGCGAACCCCGCGCTGAACCTATTCGTGCGAGGGTATACCATGTGGCGCGACTTGCCGAACTGGCAATCCCAGCTAAGGGAGATTTCTTGTTTGTAGGCGTAGCTTACGGTGTTTTCCCCCGCTGTATATGGCGCCTGCTTGGACCCCGCATCCAGGATAGGAAAATGATTTTGATCGATCCTTGGGATGGCTTGTGGTCCGAGGCGGACCGGCAGACACATCGCTCCTATACTTCGGACATGGATCGGATTGAGCGCCTATTCGAGGCGATCCCGGTCCAGTATTGCAGAGGCCATGCGCCGGACGCGCTGTCCGCGGTGTCGGGCCCGCTGGCATTGGCTGTCTTCTGTACGGGGCACCCCGATGCTGAGCTGAAATCGCTTCCATTTGTGATCGACAATATGTCGGACGGCGGAATCATTTACGTCTGTGCCTACGGAAATACGAACCGGCCAAACTGGGAAACTTATCGAACTGTATTGTCAGATGCGGGTCTTATCGTCATTGATTTGCTGAACGGTACCTGCGCGGCGATCAAACCTGCTAGCGCCTCTGCAATAGGCTAGCTGCAAGATATTCGGTCGCGACTGGGGAACGAATTTTTTGCGGGACCCGGATGGCCCGGTCGCCTAGCGTCCGGCCGCATCATCCTCGAACTTTGATACACGGGATATTTGAACATCATGCGTTTTGTTGTGACAGGAGCCCTTGGTCACATTGGCTCGCGGCTGATACGGCAACTGCCTCACCAGTTTCCCGGCGCCGAGATCGTGATGCTTGACGATATGTCGACCCAGCGGTTTCCTTCGCTGTTCGATCTGCCGCTGACCGCTCGCTATCGGTTTGTCGAATGTGATGTGACCAAGGCGGATCTGGAGCCGCTGCTGACCGGAGCAGACGCCGTCATTCATCTTGCAGCGTTGACGGATGCGGCCGGCAGCTTCGATCGACGCGATCAGGTGGAGAGGGTGAACTTCACGGCATCCGAGCGGGTTGCCGCGATCTGCCTTGCTCGTTCAATACCCTTGATCGTTCCGTCTTCGACCAGCGTTTATGGATCGCAGAAGTCCGTCGTTGACGAGGATTGCTCGCCCGAGGAGTTGAGGCCGCAGAGTCCTTATGCCGAAACCAAGATCCGGGAAGAGCGGCATTTGACTGAGCTCGCGCAAAAAGGCCTGCGCGTCGTTATTTTGCGGTTTGGAACGATTTTCGGGACGTCGCCGGGAATGCGGTTTCACACTGCCATCAACAAGTTTTGCTGGCAGGCGGTCATGGGTATACCACTCACGGTTTGGTCGACCGCCTATGATCAACGTCGGCCCTACCTCGATTTGTCAGACGGTGTGGCGGCGATCGCCTTCTTTATTAAGCTGCAGTGCTTCGATGGCCGCATCTATAATGTTGTAACCGAGAATGCCAGCGTGCGGACGGTCGTCGACCGCATCAAGCAACACGTCCCTGCTCTGGCGGTTAACTTCGTAGAGCAGCCGATCATGAATCAGCTTTCGTATGACGTGCTCAATTCGCGGATCACAGAACTCGGATTCAAGTTCGACGGCGATATGCAACAGGGCATCGAAAGCACCATCGCATTGCTACGGCACTCACGGAGCCTGCATTGAACACCGTTTCTGGAAAGGGCAGACTGGCAGGTGCGTCTGACCGTCAGGCCGTGCTGCATATTGGCTATCAGCGCACCGCAACGACGACGCATCAACAGCAGCTATTTTCCAGGCATAAGGATATTGCCTACCTGGGGAAGCCATACCCTGACAAGACAATACGAGATATCGTCTATCGTTTGGTTGGGGCCGACAGTTCGATCTTTGACCTCGCGGTTACGCGCGCGGCATTAGAACGCGTGGTTACGGAAACGGTTGTGCCACGCGGCCGTGTTCTGATGCTTTCAGATGAGGCGATGCTCAGTCCGTATATTGGCGATACGAACGTGGTCTGTTCTCGATTGCTCGCCACCTTCGGCGACCCCAAGGTGTTAATTACAATTCGGAGGCAGGATGATCTGCTGATTTCCTATCTCTTTCACATGATTAGGAAGCGATATTCTCGGCCACTTGACGTGGAGTTAAGGGAGATTGAATCTTACGGTGACATCTCGATGAGTGTGCTTCACTTTTTCGATTATTCACCGGTATGCCGTGCTTTTGCTGATGCGCTTGGTCGTGGAAATGTCCTGGTAATTCCCTATGAACTCTTCCAGAGTGACTGCGCCGAATATTCCCGGCGACTTTCGAATTTCATGGGCATTGGCGCCGATGAAACATTGAGCCTGTTGGACAATGCAATTGTTTCCAATCAGAGGCAGAGCGAGTCCAATGCCGCCTATTTTGATTTCCGCGCTCGCTATTTTCCGGCCGGCGTCAACACGCCAAGGCTGGATGAAAATTTGACTCGATTGTTTGGACGCTTCGGATTCAGTGCGGGTCGCGTCAACGAGGTCGCCGAGCGTGCGCGTCATCTCTGTGCCAATCGCTTCGCGGAATCTAATCGGCAGCTTTCTGAGGCTTTCATGCTTGATCTTAAAACTTTTGGCTATCCCGGCTTCTAACAGGTCAGTACGAGCATGGCTGTACGAGACGAGATGACAAAGACCGTTCCTTCCCTGAAAGCGATCTGGCGACGTGTCGTACGCTTGGGACGGCGCAAGGGTATCAAGTATCATTATGAGAAGATTCAAAAGGAGAATGAGGACGACGGAGGCGAGACCCTGCTCAGTTCTTCGGATGATGTGATTTCGATCTGCGACCTTCGTCCCAGTGATGTGGTGCTGGATATGGGGTGCGCGGAAGGATTGGTTTCAATGGAGCTTGCCAAATATGTCCGGCGCATTGAGGGTGTCGAGATCGTCGGCCATAGAGTGGAAGAAGCGCGCCGTATTGCAGCCGCACGTGGGATAACCAACATCTCTTTCAGTCAAGGTTCGGTTATTGACTGCACCCTTCAGCCGCTGAGTTATGACGTCACGCTATTTCTCGCCGTGCTGGACAAGGTGATCGGAACCGGGAGTGCCGTCGGGCTCCGGGAGCTGGAAAAGCTATTGGCGGCGACACGACGTCAGATAATCATTCGATATAACGTGCAGAAATCTCCCAGTGAGCGTTCGATTCCGTTGCAAAGTCTCCTGGACACAATGGATGCAAGCGGTTTCGATGCCTTGTGTTTCGGCCGCCACACGATGGGAAATTTGATTGTTGGAAATCGGCGGGGAACTGACGTGCGCTGCCGGATGGTCCCGCCGTTCGTGCTGGTTCCAGCGGCTTCGATGCGAGATCATCCCTGCATCCGCGACGCCAAAATCGGTTCCTACGACAGTTTCGCCTGAGGGGGACGAGGGTTGACAGGGGTTGAAGACCTCCTTCGTCGGCATATCCGGACCAATTTCTTGCAAAAAGCCCGGTTTGCGGCTAGCGATTTGTGCTAAAATGCATTCTGTTTGAGACGACAGGGAAAGCACATGAACAGCCTCTCGCAGCGCGCGCACTCGCTGTCCCGGGCCCCACGCAGGTGGCTGAAAAAGGCTGCCAGCCGCGTTTTCTTTCGCCACGTGTTTCCTCGCGTTGCCGCCCGCAGGGACATATTCGAGCGTTTCGTGAAGGAAACGCCGGATCGCATCATGATTTTCCCAAGCAATCTCTGCAACGCGCTTTGCTCATTCTGTGCCTACCCGACAAACAAGGATCCCAAACAATCGATGCCGAACGAAATCGCCTTCAAGGCGGTTGATGATCTAATTGCAATGGGGGGAAAGACAATAAATTTTACGCCGAATCTTGGAGATCCGCTCGTTGATCCGCTCCTTGGGGATAAGCTCGCTTATGCAAAGTCCAAAGGCATCGAGAAGACCTATTTTTTCACAAACGGCATTTTGCTCGATCGTGACGGCCTTATCGAGAAGATATCTCCTCATCTCGATCTGATGCGCATCAGCCTGCCGGGCTTGGATCGCGATAATTATATCGCGGTCTTCAAGGTTGATAAGGCGGAGAAAGTGACGCGCGGGATCATCAAGCTGTGCGAATATAAGCGCCGGCATGGCAATCCAAGGCGCGTAACCTTGGAGCTTCGAATCGATCGGCCACGAGATGAAGTTTTCCAGGATGATGGCATGAAGCGCCTCGCACCCTATATTGAGGACGGGACTCTTGAGATCGGTGAAATTTATGAGGAGTTCGATACTTGGGGTGGCGTGATCGGCGAAACGGACCTCAGTGGCACAATGAAAATGCGCGAGATTGTTTCCGATCGCGAGGTTCCTTGCGGACGGTTATTCGAAAATCCCGGCATTCTGCCGGATGGTCATGTGCGGGCCTGCAGCTGTTTCTATGTCGGGACGAATTACGACAAGCTGACGCTCGAAAAGGTTACCGACCGACCCTTATCAGAAATTTTGTACGGCGATCAGCATAGAGAAATTATTGCCGACTGGATGAAGGGGGATTTGCCGACGCCTTGTCACAAATGCACCTACTATGAGCAAATGCGCTATCCGATTGCGGAGCAACTGGCGATGACAGCGGCGGTTCTGCGTAAGGAAAGAAAAAAGAGCAGCTTGAGGTCTGGGGAGTTTGATGCGCCGCTCCGCCCGAGTACTGAAAACATGCGCGCCGGCTCACGCTGACTTCGACGCACTACCAAGTTACGTGTAGCTTATTTTCGTCGCGAACGCTCGGTTTGACGCGATACCTTGAGAAATTTGATTGTGAACAAGCGGCGCGGAATTGACACCCGGTGACGGTGCCGCCGTTCGCATTGGTCGCGCGTATAGCTTCGCCTGACGACGGCCCACAGTTTCAACGCCCGGGTTTTGTGGGGTCGTGTCCGAACGACGACGGTCGCGCGGGCAATTCTGGTAGGCTGAGTTCGAAATGACAGCACATCCATCTGATCACAATATCCAGGCGAACGCGGCCGGACTCCTCAAATTGACGGAGGTATTTGCGATCGCGCGGCGGCTCGGGCTGCCGATGCGCGTATTCGCGACTTTGCTGTTTCTGAATTTGCTGAGTGTCGGATTCGAAATCCTCGCCATCGGGATGCTGTTTCCAGTCATCGAGGTCATGCGGGTTGGCGGTGATGGCGCAATCGGAACGCTGAAGGGCGCCCATTGGGACATCATGCGCGAATTTTCGGCGTTCACGGGAATTCCGATCACGCTTGGGCTTCTGCTTATGGTCAGCTTTTGCTTTGTGCTCGTGCGCCAGGTGTTTCGCTATTACGCGGCGCTCTACAATCAGACGGCCGAGCGCTCGATTACGAATGCCCTTCGCCTGCAGGTATTTAGCCGCTTCCTGGTTGCCGATGCGACGCTCCAGGACGAAGCGCAGGTTGGCTCTATCGTTTCATTCATCCAGGTTGAGCTTCGCCGGGCGCTCGACGTGTTGTTGTCTATCGTCCAATCCGTCACGCTTCTTTTCCAGACTCTCGCCTATTTTGTTGCGCTATTTCTAATCTCGCCAGCCATGAGTCTGGTTTGTGCGGTGATCATTGCCGTTACGGCGTTCCTGGTTCGCAGGCCCATGACGAGAATCAAGGGCCGTGGCGCGGTTATCTCGACGCTGAACAAGGAAATCGTCGCGTTCATGATTGAACGCCTAAAGCACGCTCGCCTTGTCCGGTTGGCTCAAACACAGAAGGCCGAGGCGAAAGCGTTCAATGACATTAGCCAGAAGTTGTCGAATGTAAGTCTCCAGCAGCAAATGACCAGCGTGCAGATCCAGCTCATGCTGGAGCCTGCAGTCGTTGCGATCGCTTACCTTGTCTTCTTTATCGGCGGCGTCATGTTGGGGATCAGCTTCGAGAAGCTGGGCTTCTTCGCGATCCTGCTCATTCGCCTTGTGCCTACGCTTCGCAGCTTGATTACCCAGTACAGCCGGATCATTGGACAGCTGCCGGCATTGGAGGCTTTGGACAAATATATGACGCAGATCCGCGAGGGGCGCGAAACCAAGGGTGGCAGCCTCCCGTTTCAGCGGCTCGAACGCGGGATTCGCTACGAAAATATTTCATTCAGCTATAGCTCACGGAATGTTCCCGCATTGTCGGATGCTACTTTTGCGATCCCGGCGCGTCGGATGTCTGCTTTCGTAGGACCGTCGGGGTCAGGCAAGTCCACGGCGATTGATCTTTTGCCACGCGTACGACTGCCATCGTCAGGCGATATTTTCCTGGACGATGTCTCGATCAGCGAGTTCTCCATGGCGAGCTTGCGAGCCGGTATCGCCTTCGTTCCCCAGCAACCGCAAATATTCAATATCACGGCGGCTGAGCACATCCGTTACGGTAAGGAAGATGCCAGCGATGACGATGTGATTGAAGCAGCGAGGCTGGCCGGGGCGCTTGAGTTTATCAAACAGCTCCCAAACGGCTTTCACACTTTGCTTGGTGAGGGAGCTCAGCGGCTGTCAGGTGGTCAGCGACAGCGACTTGACATCGCCAGAGCGCTGGTGCGGCGCGCTCCGATCTTGATCCTGGATGAGCCGACGAGTGCGCTGGATGCAGAGTCGGAAGCGGCCTTCCGCGACGCGTTGCGGAGCCTGAGGGTCGAGACTGACCTCACAATAATCGTCATCGCGCACCGTCTTTCTACGATTTCCGATGCAGATAATATTGTTGTGTTCGAAAATGGCAAGATGAGCGCCTGTGGAACACATGAAGAGTTGGTTGCAGCGGGCGGCTGGTACGCAGGCGCTTACAAGTTACAGACCGGCGCTTGGCATACGGACAGCGAGCTGCAAAGATAGATCGTTATCAGAACAGTTTCGGTCGCTGAAATCAATTGTGCCCTATTCGCCTTGTGCAAGCTGAAGCAAGTATTGGCCGTAGTCCGACGATTTAATCGCGTATCCCGCCTTTGCGACATCGGACGACGAAATCCATCCGTAAGTCAGAGCAATCTCCTCAAGACACGCGATTTTAAGCCCTTGTCGTCGTTCAATCGCCCGAACAAATTCACTGGCTTCAAGCAAGGCATCGTGTGTACCTGTGTCAAGCCATGCGAAGCCGCGACCCATTTGTTTCACAGTCAGCCGACCGTTTTTCATGTAGTGCCGATTCACATCTGTTATTTCAAGTTCGCCGCGGGCCGACGGGAACAATGACTTCGCAATATCGATAACTGTCGTATCATAGAAATATAGACCAGTCACAACCCAGTTTGACTTCGGCAAAGTCGGCTTTTCTTCAAGTGATAGCGCTTGTCCCGCCGAATCAAATTCCACTACGCCATAGGGCTTGGGATCCGATACGTGATACGCGAAAATTGTGGCGCCGGTTGTTTTGTTAGCCGCATCATTCAGTAACTCGGGTAGCGCATGTCCGTAGAAAACATTGTCTCCGAGGATCAAGGCGCAGGGCGAATCTCTTATGAACTCCTTAGCGACAATGAACGCATCAGCTAGGCCGCGAGGCTCATTTTGAATGGCGTATGAGAGGTTGACACCCCAACGTGATCCATCTCCTAACAAAGCTTGATATAGGTGAATATGATCGGGCGTAGAAATTACGATGATGTCGCGGATGCCGGCTAGAAACAGAACGGACAGGGGATAGTAGATCATCGGCTTGTCGTAGACCGGCAGGAGTTGCTTCGACATCACCGAAGTGAGCGGTCGCAAGCGTGTCCCACTTCCTCCTGCTAGTACCAAACCTTTTCTGGTCACTATCTTGCCTCTTGCTCTGCGGATGCGACGTGTAGTCGGGCGCGACGGGCCCGGATTTGTTGGGGCCACTCGACGGTAATCTTCTTATTCAAAAATAGGCGGTAGGTCTTCCAAAAGAGGGTGTTGCTGATCCCTGGCGCTCAACTCAGATGCCTCCTGTAACGGCCAGGAAATCCCGATCTTCGGATCGTTCCAGCGTATACCGTGGTCACGATCCGGCGCATAGTAATTGCTGAGCTTGTACAAGACCAAAGTATTGGGTTCGAGCGTGCAAAGGCCGTGCGCAAATCCTTCCGGTATGAAGATCTGTTCGCATTTGTCTGCTGACAGTTCGACTGCGACGTGCTGCCCGAAGGTTGGCGACGAGCGCCGGATATCGACCGCTACGTCAAAGATACGTCCCTGCAGTACTCTTATCAGTTTGTTTTGTGTGGAGGGCGGGGCCTGAAAGTGGAGGCCACGAATTGTGCCGGCTTTTTTGGAAAAGGTCTGCAAGTCCTGTACGAATTCGATATCGATTCCGGCTTTTGAAATGGCTCGTTTATTATACGTCTCTGTCGAGAAGCCGCGCTGATCTTGATGGCGCACGGGCTTGAGCATCATAACCTCAGGGATTCTCAGCCGCTGAACCTCCAAGCCTCTGTTCGTCATAGACGCGTATCGATCCCTGTAAGTCATGCTCAAAACCTATCATTGCGGGCAATTGCGGGACGAGTCGAGGCAGGATTTGTGTGTCCGACATCGCGAGCCTTCCATGCAATCCATCTGGCGGCAAGCATGGGATGCCCATCGATCCGTGAGAAGAAGCGCGACCGGTTTTAACGCGCCAGTAGTCGCGTTAGCCCTGACGCGCCGCCATACAATCGCGGCCAGAAGCCGTCGATCGGGCGTGCATTCGGCCATTTTTCGCTGAAGACCTCGGTCAGGAATTCCAGCGTGACCGGTGAGCGCTGTCCTCCGGCACCGGGCTTGTGACCGACTGCCATGCTGTGAATGAGCGCGCCTTTGTCCACCAGCCGGAAAATCTCGGCCGCGTAATTGCGCACCACCTCTTCCTCCATTTCCTGGAACGAAAAGGCATTGAAGAAATAGTCGATCTGACCTTCCAGTTTCGGCAATTGCCACGGCGCCATTTGATAAAGACGCACATCGCTGCCGGCCGGCTCGACCGCGATCGAGACATGTTCGCGCATCTCGCGATAATCGACAACTTCCACGCCGTCGACCGAGCGCAGGAATTGCGTCGACAGATAAAGAACCGGGACAATGTCGACATTGGCGATGACGCGCAAATGCGGATTGAGCGTCATATGTGCAAGCGTGCTGAGCCCGAGGCCTGGGCCAATCTCGAGGATCGATGTGACGTCTTTCGACGGGATGCGCGTGTAGAAATCGGCGATCCGTGAGAGATACATCGCATAGGCGGGCACCAGCACATGGCCGCGCCAGGTAAAGGCGTCGTCGGCATCGTCATTGGCCAGGCCGATGGGTGGTTTCAGATCGGGGAAGCTCTTCGCTATCTCGTCCATCGCAACGCGCGCGAGATTACGGCGCGTCGCCTTGTGGCGTTCATACTCGGCGGCAAAAATGCGATCATGTTCGGCAAGGATGCGGCGCACGCCCGGTACGCCCGAGAGGAATTGCCAGACCGCGCGTTTGAACGGCGTTGAAGGCAATTCGGGACGGGGCATTCCACCAAACGCGAAGCCCTTCAGCAGAACCTGATTGTTGCGCATGCCCCTGAGTCCGCTGCGCGCGAGTTCGCGCAGGATGCGGTCTCGGTAGCCTTGCCAATAGGGGGTGGCGATCCAGAGCGGGCCGGATTGCTGTGCGCCCTGTACCATCATCGACAAAAGCGCGGGATCGTCGGTGATGGCCTTGGTTCTGCCATCACTTCCAGTCATTTCGCTCCGCATCGGTCCCTTGGACTGAACTTCCGCCGCGGGCGCTGCCGTTTTGAGGCTTTGATTCACAACACGGCTCCGGTGGTCCTTAGGCGGAGGAAGCTTGATGGTCCTGACTGAGGGAGCGGAAAATAGTTCGGCTTTCGGCGCCCCAGCCGGCGGACTGGATAGCCCAAGGGGACGTCCAGGCCTAGCTTGACATCCATGTTCAATTCATGAACAGTCCAATCATTGTGAGGGGGACGGCTTTTTTGGCCGGAATTCCTCAAACAAGACCGACGAAATCGCGGACGTGTCTGGGTATCAAAGTCACCCGGACTGCGGTAGCTGTAGCGCGGTTTTTCTGCGACGACTGCGATCTGCGGGTCGCTGAGATCAGAAAATTCTTCAGACTGTTCAGACTGTGATGGGCATGGCCCAAACTGGCCGCGATCGTGTTGACACGACCGCAATCGTCTTAGTGACAGCATGCAGGGTGTAAACATGGCGCGCGAACTCGTCATCGACGGCTTCAAGATCAACGACGGCTCGGATTGTTATGTAATCGCCGAAATCGGTCACAACCACCAGGGCGATCTCGACCAATGCAAGCAGATGTTCGACGTCGCCAAGCAATGCGGCGCCAACGCCGTAAAGCTGCAGAAGCGCGACAACCGCAGCATGTTCACCAAGGAGATGTTCGATTCTCCTTATCTGCACCGCAACAGCTATGCGCCGACCTATGGCGAGCACCGAGAGAAGCTGGAATTCACAAAGGAGCAGCATCTCGAACTGATCGCGCATGCGAAGAAGATCGGGATCACGTTCTTCTCCACTGCCTTCGATATCCCGAGCGCCGACTTCCTGGCTGATCTTGACATGCCGGCCTACAAGATCGCCTCCGGAGATACGATCAACATCCCGCTCCTGCGTCATGTCGCAAAGATCGGCAAGCCGATGATTATTTCGTCGGGCGGATGCACCATGGAAGACATGGTGCGCGCCTATCGGGCGATCATGCCGATCAATCCGCAACTCTGCATTCTGCAATGCACATCAGGCTATCCGGCCGAGTTCGACGAATTGAATCTGAAGGTGATCCAGACCTTCCGCGAACGGTTCCCGGACGTGGTGGTCGGACTGTCCTCGCACGACAACGGTATTGCGATGTCTCCAGTCGCCTATGTGATGGGCGCGAGCGTGGTGGAAAAGCATTTCACGCTGAACCGGGCGGCCAAGGGCACCGACCATGCCTTCTCGCTGACGCCGGAAGGTCTCGGCCGTATGGTGCGCGATCTGCGCCGCACGCGTCAGGCCATAGGCGACGGGGTCAAGCGCTGCTACGAGAGTGAGAAGGGACCGCTCTACAAGATGCAGAAGAAGCTGGTGGCGGCGCATGACCTGCCGGCCGGTCATGTCGTCACCGATGCAGACATCGCGATCAAATCGCCAAATGATGGGCTGCCGCCGTTCGAATACGACAACGTCCTCGGCATGCGTCTGACGGCGCCGCTGAAGGCCGATGGCAATTTCTCCTACGACATCCTGGAAAACGCAGCCTCGCGGCAGGTTGCCGGCGGCCGCGCACAATAACACCGCCAGTACAGACGCCGGTACGGCTCAAGCCATGATTGCCGATCCGCTATTTGCGGTGCGTGATCGCGCCATTGTCGTCACCGGCGGTGGCGGCAAGCTTGGCGGGCAATTCGCCCGCGCGCTGCTCGCGCGTGGCGCCCGGGTTGCGGTGTTCGACGCGGCCGACGCTGCGGCGGTGCGCGAGCGCTATGCCGACCAGGATGCCGGCGCGCCGCTACGCTGTTTTCAGGTCGATGTCACCGACCGCGACTCGATCGTCGCAGCGCTGCGGCAGGTCGAGGCCGAATGGGGCACCCCCCGCGGCCTGATCAATGCCGCCGCAATCGATGCGCCGCCCGATGCGCCGCCGGAGGAGAACGGCCCGTTCGAGACCTATCCGGCGGCGAGCTTCGATCGCATCATGGCGGTCAACGTGAAGGGCACGATGCTGTGCTGCCAGGCGATCGGCGACGCGATGGCGAAGGCCGGGCGCGGCTCGATCATCAATATCTGCTCGACCTACGGCCTCGTCTCTCCCGATCAGAGCCTCTACGACTACCGGCGTGATCGCGGCGAGACCTTCTTCAAGCCGGTCACCTATTCCGCCTCGAAATCCGCAATCCTCAATCTTACGCGCTATCTTTCGACCTATTGGGCGAAGCAGGGTGTGCGCGTGAATACGCTGACGCCCGGCGGCGTGTTCGCCGATCAGGAGCGTGACTTCCTGGAGGGCTATGCGCGGCGCACGCCGATGGGGCGCATGGCCAACGAAGACGAATTGAATGGCGGAGTGATTTTTCTTTTGTCCGACGCGTCGTCCTATATGACCGGCGCCAATCTGGTGATCGACGGTGGCTGGACCGCTTGGTAGCGCCAGGGCCGCGGCACCGCGGCTGTTCCCCGAGCGCGTCGCCAACTGGATCGGCGGCGAGCAGCGCTTGGCGGATTCGGGCGACGTGTTCGAGAAGATTTCGCCGCATGACGGCTCGGTGGTGTGCCGTGCCGCTCGCTCGCGCGACTTCGATGTCGAAGCTGCGGTCACCGCGGCGTCGGTAGCGCAGCTAGCCTGGGCGCAAATGCCAGCGGTGCAACGCGGCGATATCCTGCATTCCGTTGCGATGGCGTTGAAAGCGCGTGCCGAGGACATGGCGCGGGTGGTCGCGATCGAAACCGGCAAGTCGTTCAAGGATGCCTTTGGCGAGACCAAGGGAGCCGTGCAGCAGGGCCTGTTCATGGCCGGCGAAGGCATGCGGCTTTATGGGCGCACTACCACGAGCGGAACCGGCAACAAGCAGGCGAGTGTGGTGCGTGCGCCGCTTGGCGTGGCCGGGCTGATCATCGCCGCCAATACGCCGATCGCGAATGTGGCTTGGAAGGTATTCCCGGCACTGATCTGCGGCAATGCTGCCGTCTTGAAGGCATCCGAAGATGCGCCTGCGACGGCGTGGCTGTTTGGTGAGATCGCACGCGATGCCGGATTGCCGGCGGGCGTGTTGAATATCGTGCAGGGGCTCGGCGCTGAAGCCGGACGGCCTTTGGTTGCGGATCCGCGTGTCGCGGTGCTGAGTTTTACCGGCTCGACTGGAGTCGGCCGCGAGATTGCCCGCATCGGTGGCGAGCGGCTGGCGAAAATCTCGCTTGAACTGGGCGGCAAGAATCCGTTGGTCGTGTGCGACGATGCCGATCTCGATCAGGCGGTGGAATGGACATTGCTGTCGGCTTTCAGCAATGCCGGCCAGCGCTGCGCTTCGGGCAGCCGGATCATCGTGTTTGATGCAGTCTATGATGTGTTCCGAAACAAGCTTCTCGAGCGCACCAAGAGGCTCAAAGCCGGCCCCTCCGATGACGACGATTTTGGTCCGGTAATCAACGAACGCCAGATCGGCAACATGATCGCGGCGATCGAGAAGGCGCGCCATAGCGGCGCCAATATCGTCGTCGGCGGTAAGCGTCTCACCGATCCAGCACATGCGCGAGGATGCTACCTCAGCGCTACCATTGTCGAGAATGCAGAGGCGGACGACGAAATCTCGGTGAAGGAATTGTTTGGTCCCGTGGCTTGTCTCTATCGCGTCGCCGGTTTTGAGGAGGCGCTCGCACTCGCCAACAACTCGCCTTACGGGCTCACCGCCTGCATCCACACCCGTAGCCTCGATCGCGCCGCCGAGTTTATCCGCCGTGTCGAGTCGGGCACCGTCTCGGTCAATGCCGGCACCTATGGCAGCGAGCCGCATATGCCGTTCGGTGGCGTCAAGCAGTCCGGCAATGGCAGCCGCGAGCCCGGGCCTGAGGCCATCGATTTCTATTCCAATCTCAAGAACGTCTATGTGACGGTCACTCCCGCGCGCGTATAGATGGCTACATCTCCCAAGGTCCTGGCGGTGATTCCTGCGCGCGGCGGCTCGAAGCGTTTTCCGCGCAAGAACGTGTATCCACTGCGCGGACATCCGCTGATCGCCTACACCATCAAGGCTTGCCAGGACGCGACCAAGTTGACGGACTGGCTGGTCTCGACCGACGATGAAGAGATCGCCGAGGCGGCGCGGCGTTACGATGCGCCGGTGCCGTTCATCCGTCCTGCCAATCTTGCCGGCGACACCGATCGCAACAACGGGGTGATGCGGCACGCGATGGAGTTTCTCGAGAAAGAGACCGGTCGCCGGTACGACATCATCATGTTGCTGCAGCCAACCTGTCCGATCCGGTCGTCCGCTCACATCGACGAAGCGGTGGACCTGCTTTGGGCATCGCCGCTCGAGACACTTGCGAGCGTGCGCGGACCGATCAAGAAGCGCGACCCCTACATCAAGGCGATCCGCGACGGCGTGCTTGAGCCCTACAATCCGGCCGAAGACGCCAAGGATTTCGAGGGCTGCTACATGTACAATGCGGCGCTCTATGCGATGAAGCGTGATTTTTTCCTGCGCGAAAACTCGTTCGTCTCGCAGCGGTCGGTGCCGCTCGTGATGGATCGATTTCACTCGGCCGATATCGACGAGAAGATCGATGCGGTCGTTGCGGAAGCCTATTTCGACTATCTCGGCCTCGATCCGTTTGGCTACCGCGGCGCCGTGCGGAAGACCGCCGGCTTTTCCTGATTGGATTTTGGGGGGACGCTCGATGCAAGCCTGCAGGCAATTGAAGGGTGTGATCCCGGTGGTGCAGACACCGGTTCACCGCGACGGGGCAATCGACACCGAGGGGCTGACACGCCTGATCGAGTTTCTGGGCGGCACAGGAATCGGCGGTTATTGGGCGCTCGGCACCGGCTCGGAAGACATGAACCTTTCGTTCGAGAAGCGTCTGACCGTCGCCCGCACCATCGCCAAAGCAAATGCAGGCAAGTTGCCGCTCATTCTCGGATCGAGCTTCTTTGCGATGGATGACATCCTCGCCTTCATGGAAGCGACCAAAGATCTGCAATTCGACGCCTATCATGTCATGCCTTATCACCCGCTGCTCGGGCTCGACGGCATGGAGAAATTCTACAAGGACATCGCCGACCGCGCGCCGAAGCCGCTGTGGATGTACACCAGCGCGAACTGGTGCCGCGCCTTCCCGCCGGAGTTTTTCGAGAAAATGAAGCCGCATGCGAACATTGCGGGCGTGAAATTTTCCTCGAGCCGCACCACGGACCAGATCAAGGTCATCGGGCTCGCCGAGAAGGACTTCCAGGTCATCACAGCGGTCGCGTCTCAGTTCGTGATGGTGCTGGGTGTGGGCGTTGCTGCCAGCACCACGAGCCAGGCCGGGGCATTGCCGGAAGCGCTGCTGGAAATTTACAATCTTTATCAGCAGGGCCGTCGCGACGAGGCGCTCGCTGCTCAGCGCAGGTTCAATGAATTCCAGAGCCGCATGCCCAAGCGCGCCAAAGCCTGGAATTTCCTGACCGGCGCCGACGAGAAATACATCCTGTCGCTGCGCGGCATCTGTCAGCCCTACATGACATCATATTACACAGAACTGACCGAAGACGAGCAGGCGCAGGTGCGCAAGGCGCTAGACGAATTCGGTTACCTCAAAAAGGCTGAGCAGAAAGCGGCTTGATCGTGAGGCTGCAGCCACCATCTCGGCGATGAACGAGCACGTCACCAATCTCCGGCACGCGGAGACGGCAGCGTCGTTGCGCGGTTTGCGGTTGTTGTTTCTGCCCAAGAACAGCCGCACGCCCTATTTCTCCTCGCTGCTGGAAAAGGCACATCGGGAGCTCGACTGGACTGTAACGGTAATTGGCCCGCAAGGCACCGAGGCCGTGTGGAGCAAAGTGACGGACCACGGCGGCGGCTTCATCCGCACCCCAGGTTTCAACGAACCGCAGCCATTCGAGAGCGATCCGGCGGCGTCGGCTGACCTGGACGCCTTCATCGCCGCTTGCGAGCGCAAGACCGGCATTTCTGCAAGCCGCATCATTCTTGCCGGCGAGCGCGACATCGGACGCGGGTTCTCGCGCCCGGTGTTTTACTGGTTCCATGACAAGACCGCGCGACGTGCGCTCGCCGACAATGCTGAGCCGATGCGTGTGGTGCGACGCACTTTTGCTTTTGCGAAAGCGGCGCTCGAGCAGTCACGCCCAGACCTGGTGATAACCGGTGAATGGGCAAGCCACGTCTGCTTTGCGATTTACATGGCGGCGCAGCAGATGGGCATCCCGTGTGCCGTCAACCGGCTGTCGAAGCTGTGGAGCGGCCGCTGCTACTGGTCGCCCTCGCTGATGATGTGGAACGAGCCGTCGATCGCGGCGGCGGAGGTCCGAAGGGCTGACAAGATGCAGCCAAGCGGGCGCGCGATCGAAAAGCTCGACAAGTTCCGGAACCGCCCGTCGACGCTCGGCTACGTGCAGCAGAACTGGAACGCGCTCGCCAAGCGGGGCGGGCGCGGCAGTCACGCAGAAATTGCGCGCATCTTCGCGGCCGGCATGCGGCACCGGCTTGGGGGCGGCGGACCTCCGGCGAAGCCTGCGATGCGACTGTTCTTCGATATCTACCGCAAGAAATGGCTGAGCCTGCGACAGAAGCATTTCTTCAAGCGCTTCAGCGACGATCAGCTTCGCGACATGCGCTATGTGCTGCTGGCTTTGCACAAGGACCCGGAACTGACGCTCAACTTCCAAGCCTATGTCTGGGCCAGCCAGTACAACACCATCTCGACGTTGTGCGGCTCGCTGCCGGACGGTTACAAGCTGCTGGTCCGCGAGCATCGCAGCAATACCGGGCGTCGGCCGACGCAATACTACAAGGATCTCGCGCCGATGCCCGGGCTGGTCTTCGTCGACGCATTCGACGATCAGTTTAAATATATCCGCAACGCCGACCTGATCGTCACCGACAATGGCTCGGTCGGCTGGGAGGGTGTGCAACTCGCCCGGCCAGTGATCACGCTTGCCGATGCCTATTATGATGGCGCTTCGCTCACGCGGCGTGTGCGTGTGCATGACGAAATTGCCGCGCATGTCCTTGAGCTCGCAACCGGCAAACTGGAAGACACCCCGGAACGCCGTCAGGCGCTAGGCGCCGCGCTTGATGCGGAATGGGATTGCAGCGTCCCTGTCGATACCGCCGACCATGCCGGAACGCTGGCGCTACTCACGCAACTATACCCCACCCTGAAGACGGAAGCCGGCGCGAAGCCGGTCGCAACACAAGCATGACCGATATCCAGTTCGTTCCCGTCCCTGAATTCGAGCGGGTCCGGCGTCTCAATATTTCCGACACCGAGCGCGCGGCTCTGTTTGCCGATCTGTGCCGGCTGAACACGTTGTCGATGATCGCCTATGCCGGTTCCGGCCATATCGGATCGAGTTTTTCCTCGCTGGACATCGTTACGTGGTTGTTCCTCAACGAGATGAAGACCGCCGGAGACAAGGCCGGCGGGCCGGAGGATCTCTATTTTTCCTCGAAGGGTCACGATGCGCCAGGTCTCTATGCCGCGATGATCGCGCTCGGCAAGCTGCCGGCCGACAACCTGCTGAAGCTGCGGCGGCTCGGCGGCCTTCCGGGTCATCCCGATGTCGCCACCACGCCGCAGATCGTGACCAATACCGGCTCGCTGGGCATGGGCATCTCCAAGGCGAAGGGCATGTTGTTCGCCGACAAGCTCATGGGCCGCGATCGCCGCATCTTTGTGATGACCGGCGACGGCGAATTGCAGGAAGGGCAGATATGGGAATCGCTCAGCTCGGCCGCGAACTACAAGCTCGACAAGCTCACGGTGATCGTCGACCACAACAAGTTCCAGTCCGACATCTATGTGAAGGAGACCAGCGATCTCGGCGATCTTGAAGCCAAGCTTGCCGCTTTCGGTTGGTATGTCACGCGCTGCGACGGCCACGACTTCGCGGCTCTCTCCGACGCGCTCGCCGAAGTCGGCAAGGTCAAGGGCAAGCCGAAGGTCATCATCGCCGACACCATCAAGGGCCGTGGCGTTTCCTTCATGGAGCCCAGAAGTCTTGCGCCGCGCGAACTCTACCGCTTCCATTCCGGCGCGCCGTCACCGGAGGATTATGCTCGCGCGGTCGACGAGATCATTCTCCGCGCCAACCGCGCCTTCGATACCGTCGGTGCAGAGCCGCTGAAGCTGAAGGGCGAGGCCCGGCCGGCCCGGTCGCTGCCGCAGGCGCCGCAGCGCATGATCCCCGCCTATACCGATGCGCTGATCGCGGCCGCGACCGCCGACAAGCGCATCGTCGCGCTCGACGGCGACCTTATTCTCGATACCGGGCTCATTCCATTTCGCGAGAAGTTCCCGGATCGCTTCCTCGAATGCGGGATCGCCGAGATGGACATGGTCTCGCAGGCCGGCGGGATGGCGTTGCAGGGGCTGGTGCCCCTGGTGAATTCCTTCGCCTGTTTCCTAGCACCGCGCCCGGCCGAGCAGATTTTCAACAACGCCTCCGAGCATTCCAAGGTGATCTACGTCGCCTCGCTCGCGGGGTTGCTGCCCGGCGGTCCCGGCCACTCGCATCAGTCGGTGAACGACATCGCGCTGCACAGTGCGATTCCGGGCATGGAAATGGTGGAGCCCTGCTGCGCCGATGAAGTCGCGCCGCTGCTCGATCATTTGCTGAAGGGGCACAAGGGCGCAGGCTATCTGCGGCTGGTGTCGATCCCCTGCGATATCCCGTATGCGCTCCCGGCGGGCCATCGGCCGGTTCCGGGGCAGGGCATCGAATTGCGGCCCGGAAAGGACGCGGTCATCATCGGCTACGGCCCGGTTATGCTGCCGCAAGCCTGGCTCGCGGCTGAGTTGCTGAACAAGCGCAGCGGCCTCGATGTTACGGTGGTCAATCTGCCGTGGCTGAACCGCGTCGATGCCAATTGGCTGCGCAAGACCCTTGACGGAAAGCGGGCGCTGTTCACCATCGACAATCACTTCGTGAAGGGCGGGCAGGGCCGTATGGTCGCCGCTGCTTTGGCCGGGCTCGCGCTGGACCGTCCGGTGTTGGTACAATCCTTCGGCGTCGCGGACTTCCCAGCCTGCGGACAGAATGACGAGGTGCTGCGCGCGCACGGGCTCGATGCCGAAAGCCTCGCGGCTGCGATGGCACAGACCCTGAGCGGAAAGGCCGCCGCCTAAGTGAATGCGCCGTCCACATTCCCGCTCGGCGGCGACGGCATGCAGGGCCGGCGCGTGCTCGCACTCCTGCCGGTCAGCCGGAAGGAACGCGCGATACATGTGATCGATATTCTGGAAGCCGCCAAAGCCCGCTGGAACGTCACCGTCGACATCATGTGCCAGCCGAATGACCGCAAGCCCTACGAGACACTGGTTGCGCCGAGCGGAAAGCTGTTTTCACCGCCGCCGCTTCTCGATGCGATGAACTGGGAGCACGATCCGGCGCAGGCCGCGGCGGTGCAGCGCCGCATCCGCGAGGCCGAATTGGCGCACAAGCTGCCGACCGGGCGCAACCTCCTGGCGGCCGCTCACAGCATCGGGCGCGGGTTCAATGCACCGCTGCGCTACGCCAATCGCTATCCGCTCATTCTTAAAATCACGAGCGATAATGAGGAACCGTTCCGCATCATGCGGCGGCTGTTCGTGTTCGCCGAACGCGTTCTCGACGAAGCCAGGCCGGATTTCCTGATCGCCTATGACTGGGCGATACCGCTTCACGCATCGTTCTGGATGGCTGCCAACATGCGCGGCATCCCGTGTATCGCGATCCGTAACTCAAAGGTGCATTCGAACCGCTTCTTCTGGACCGCCGACCGTCAGTTGATGAACATCAACTCGATCCGCGACGCCGATGCGCGCCGTCATGCGCGCACTCCGCTTTCCGAGGCCGCTGCGAAATATCTGCAGGCGTTCCGCGACAAACCAAAGACCGTCGCCTATATCGCCGCGCGCTGGGGCGACCGCGCCAAGCGAGGTTTCGTGCGCTGGCACGTGGAGTTCGTGCGCGCCAAGCTGCGCGAAATGCGCAATACCGTGAAGGGGCAGGATCTCTCGCTGCGCGAGCTCGATATTGTGCGGCTCTATCGCTATTACCGCGGGCTTTATCTGTCCTACCGGCAGCGCGGATTCTTCACTGCGATGGAACCGAAGCAGCTCGAGAATACGAAATACATCTACTTCCCGATGCACAAGGAGGCGGAAATCGCGCAGACCTTCCAGGCCACGCCCTGGCATGATCAGCGCAATACCATCCGTTTCCTCGCGAGCATCCTGCCGGCCGGATACCGGCTGCTGGCGCGCGAGCACCGGCTGAATTTCTCGGTGCGCCCGACGCAGGTTTACAAGGACCTCGCGCAGCTTCCGAATGTTACACTGGTCAACCCGTTCGACACCCAATTCAAATACATTCAGAATGCTGATCTTGTGGTCACCGAGAACGGGTCTACCGGGTGGGAAGCGCTGGTGCTTGGGCGCCGGCTGGTCACCGTGTCGCGCTGTTTCTATGACGGCGCAGATCTCGGTACCAAGGTATGGGACCCGGAAAAGCTGAACCAAGCCATTCTTGCAGCGCTGGCGGCGTCCGCCGTCGCCGATCAGGCAGAGCACGACAAGCGCTTGGGCCATGTGATCGACGCCGAAAAGGTATGGACCTTTGCCGGCGGGGAGAAGGGAACGCCGGAGGCGCTTGAGTTGCTGGTGAAAACCGTCGGCCCGCTGCTGCCACCGGAGAAAATGGTGCAGGCGCGTGCAGTCAATTCCTGAGGTCAGAGTGCGGGAGGATCGAATGGCTGCTCTCAAGCCCGTCAGCGAAGGCAGGCGTGCTGCGACGCCGGTATCACGAGACGTAATCGAACGGATGCTCCTGACGCGTGTCTGTGATCTCGACGAGCTGTGCGAGCAGCAGGAGGTTCGCGCGGCGCTCGACAGCTTCGCTCCAAGCTACCTGCTGGTGGCTTTGCCGAAATCCTCCTCGACCTATTCCACCAGAGCGCTCTCACGTATCCTTGGGGCTGACATTTACAAGGATATCGTCACTCAGGATCGCTTCACGGCCAAGGATCTGTCCGTTCCCGCAATCGTCAATGCGCGTGACAAAGTCACCGTATCGCAGGTGCATTTGGTGGCGAGTGGCGCCAATCTGCGCATCTTGCAGAACTTCCGGATGCCGGTTGCCATTCTGCTACGCAACCTGTTCGACGTCGTCGTCAGCTTGCGCGATCACATGAATGGCAATCAGTATTTCTCTTCGATCCTGATCCCGCATGCTTATGACACGTTGTCCCCCCACGACAAGCTCGACTACATCATCGACACCGCGGTGCCGTGGATGGTCACATTCTATGTGTCTTGGGCTCAGGCGATGTCGCGCGGCGACGTTGAAACCGAATTCGTTTTCTACGAGGATATGGTGTCCGCACAGGTGCCGTTTTTTCGCAAGATATGCGCGCGATTCGGGCATCAGGTCTCGGACGCGGATGTGAACAGAGCTTTGGCGGCTGTCGAGAAGTCGGCTGCAACTCGTTTCAACGTCGGAAAGCCGGGTCGCGGAGCGTCCGAACTGAGCGATGCGCAGATCGCGCGTATCCGTCGACACGCGGACTATTATCCCGGCATCGATTTTACCCCGCTGGGACTGTAACCGGACCGATGCCACAAGCCGCCCGCGCAAACGCCAGGAACAGCCTCAAGGGTCTGCGCGTTCTTTGTGTTTGTGGCGATGGCGACGATGAAGGTCTAGAGGCGGTGCTCGCTACGGCGACGCGCGAGTTGGGGTGGCAGGTCGAGACGACCCGCCCGGATGTGTCGCGGTTTACTGAACGGCAGGCTTTCGAAGACGACGAAAATGCGGTTGTGGAGGTCGATGCGCTGATCCGCGCATGCGAGTGCGCAGGTGATGTCCCGGCGGGACGGATTCTTCTCGCGGGCGACCGCGATCTCGGTCGTGGGTTTTCGGTTCCAGATGTGCAGTGGCCCGAAAGCGCCGTGGGCGGCAGCGTGCTCGCTGACAATTTCGAGGCGTTCCGAATCCTTCGTCGCATATTCGCCCATGCGCGGGACACGATGGGCGCGAGCAAGCCGGAACTCGTTCTGCTCGGCGGGCGCGCCGATCCCTGGACGTTCGTATTTCGGCTTGTGGCCAACAACATGGGCGTTGACGCGCTGGCTTTGCGCCGCTCGCGCCTCTGGGACGGTCGCTGTTATTGGACCGATGACCCGGCCGGGCTCAATGTTGCCGCTCGCAAGGTCGTAGCCCAAAAGAGCGCAACTCATGCTTCGGTCTCGACGCTGGCGCAGAATCGCATTGCAGAATCGCGGCTGCCGCAGGCGGCTTCACCGGGCGCCGGGGCTAACGCGCGGTATTCTCCGGAGGGTCTGGCGAACCTTCACTACATCTATCTCCCGCTCAAGGAAGACCCGAGCACGGCGCCAGACAGCCAGTCCCCATTCTGGGCCAGCCAGTATTATCTCGCCGAACTCGTCTGCAGCACGGTGCCCGCTGGATACAAGTTGCTCATCCAGGATCATCCGGACAATTCCGGTCGCCGCCCGGCCCGCTTCTATCGCGATCTTGCCCGGCTTCCGAGTGTCGTGCTGATCGATGCCGCCGAAGAGGCGCGCCCCTACATCAATCATGCGGCGCTGGTCATTACCGATGACAGCCCGGCCGGATGGCAGGCGTTGCTGCTCGGGCGGCCGGTCATCGCGTTGACTGACAGTTTCTACACCGCTTCGGACTTGGCGCAACGGCTCCACGACCCCGAGCAGCTTGGGGCGACCGTTTTACGCGTGCTGGCGCCGACGCTTGTGCGCGACGCGGCGAACGATCCGCGCAAGCTTGGCTGGCTTCTCGACGCGGAGTGGGAAACGACTGCGGCGAGAGCCGTCCCAGGAGAGTCTTTGCGACTTCTGGAACTGAGCTTGCGCAAGTCCGCTGCGCCTTCTGCGAATGCGGCCACCGGGAACGGTGAGGGGCGCCATGTGGAATCGTTTCCGAGGCTGCGCCGCCATGATGCTGTCTCGGCCGGCTTCCTCCAAGGTCAGCGGGTGCTTGCCGTGCTTCCGCTCGGTAGCAAGGATCTCGGGAAGTACCTCACTGGACTGATGGCGGCCGGCAAGGACCGGTTTGGCTGGCGCGTTTCGGTGTTGTCCTCCACGGCGGACACGCGTTCGTTTGCAAAGGTTGTCGCACCGCAAGGCGAAATTTTCGTCCAGCCGCCCTTGCTGCGCGAAGCCGAATGGGAAAGCGATCCACACGCAGCGCACGATGTGGATCGGGCGATCCGCGCGGCCGAAACAAAGACCGGTATGCCGCTCGGCCAGGTCATCCTTGCTGCAGGCCACTCTATCGGTCGTGCCTACAGCGCGCCGTACCTTTATTTCAACCGCTATCCTATGCTGCTGCGGGTTCTCCGCGACAATGAGGAGCCTCACCGGGTCGCGCGGCGTCTTTTCCGATTTGCGGACGACATGTTGGAGCGCGACAAGCCCGACTTCCTGTTCTTCTTTCACTGGGGGACGCCGCTCAATCTTCTGACCTGGCTCGCGGCGCAGCGGCGCGGCATTCCGTGTGTCGTACTTCGCCCGTCCAAGATTCGTCACGACCACGCATTCCTCACGACCGACAGACTGATGTGGAATACCCGAGCTGCCGAACACGCGCAGGCAAAAATCAACGCGAAGGCGCCGGTCAGCACTGCAGCTCAAGAAAAGCTTCGTACCTTTAGAAACCAGCCGGTCATGATTGGACATATTTCCCGCAAGTGGTCGAACCGGACGAATCTCGGGTTCCTGCGCTGGCACAAGCAATATGTGCGGATCGTGATGACGCAGGTCGCGAACCGGTTCCGGGGGCAGGACCGGGCGTCTGTCGAAGGCGTGTTCGCGCGTTTCGCGCGCTATTACCGTACCGTTTTCTTGTCCTGGTATCAGCAGCGCATGTTCGCGACGTTCGAACCGCCCGTGCTTGCCGATATGAAGTATGTGTATTTTCCAATGCACAAAGAAGCGGAAATGGCGCAGTTGCTGCAGACCACCGTCTGGCACGATCAGCGCCAGACGATCCGCACCCTCGCGAGCGCGCTGCCGTTCGGCTATCGCCTGCTGGTCCGCGAGCATCGGATGAATTACGGCCGGCGGCGCAGCCAAGCTTACCGCGAGCTTGCGCGATTGCCGAATGTCACGCTGATCGATCCGTTCGACTCGCAATTCAAGTATCTGCAGCATGCCGATCTCGTGGTGACCGAGAACGGTTCGAGCGGATGGGAGTCGCTCATGTTGAAGCGGCCAACTTTGCTGCTGGCAGAGCATACGTTTTACGCTGGCTCCGGCCTCGGCACGACCGTGACCGATCCCGACGCGCTGCACGCGGCGGTCCTCGACCTCCTGTCGAAGCCGCGAGTTGCAGACGAAGACGCCTACGATCACGCCTTGGCGGCGATGATCGACGCCGAATTCGAGAGCACGTTCCTGATGAAACCCGAAGGCACGGGGGCCTGTCTCGATCGGCTCGCGGCGCTGCTTGCGCCGCTGCAGTCTGAAAATGCGCCGCCCGCCCGTGTCGCGGTCAACCACTGAGGCCCGATGTCGGTCAACATTTTCAAGTCGATCGTCCACGCCAGCGAAGGCCGCCATATGCCGTCGTGGACGCCCGGCTTCGTTCGGCGTGCAGCGAGCGCCATCGTGAAGCGCTCGCACAAGCGCACTCACGAGATGTCGATGAAAGCGTCGATCAGCAGGCCGGCCGGGAATCTTGAGGACATCGTCGGTTTTCTCGAAGGCAATACGGTCGCGCTCGATGTACCGTGCGTTCTGATCTCGCAGGCTCAGCGTTCCGGCGGGTCGCTGCTGAACCAGCTCTTTGACGGGCATCCAGCGCTCGCAGTCTATCCCATGGAGTTGCGTTTCGGTTTTGTCGATCAGGAGAAGTGGCCGACGGTCGACCCAGCCTGGAAGGCGGAGCGCAACTTTCGGGCGCTGTTCGACCTCAAGCTCGCGCGCCAGGTCCGCCGCGGCTATGTCAAAGGCGGCTGGCAGTTTTTTTCGACCGAGAAAGGCGAGTTTGTCGATCGCAAGGTGCAGGGCCGGCGTTTCTTCTACGCGCCGTTCGTTCATTATTCGCTGTTCGAACGCTTGCAGACAGGCGTCAAGAGCGGGAGCGACCGAGCGGTCCTCTCTGCGTTCTTCGCCGGATTCTTCAATTCCTGGCTCGATTATCAGGGGCGGTTGGCGGAAAAGCTCAAGATCACCGCGTTCGCACCGCGGTTTGCGCATGATCAGACCAACGTATCGGCATTCTTCGCCTGCTACCCGGACGGTCGGCTGATTCAAATCATACGCGATCCGCGCACCTGGTATCCGTCATCTCGCAATCACCGCCGCACGATCCTGCGCGGCGACGAGCGTGATGAATTGCTGGCGATGTGGCGTGAATCGGCTCAATCGATCTTGCGCAACAGTGAGCGGTTTGGCGATCGCGTGATCGTCGTGACTTTCGAGCAGCTTGTCGGCGATACGGAACGGACCATGCGGGCATTGTGCGCATCACTGGGGATCGCGTTCGAACCCGTGCTGCTCGAGCCGACTTTCAACGGAAGTCCGATGAAGGCCAATTCCAGTTTCGGCGCGGAGTCGGGCGGCATCATCGAGGCGCCGCTGGCCCGCGCCGACGGACTGTCCGATGACGAATCCGAACTGATCGAACGCGAATGCGTTCCGCTTTATGAAGCCGTCTCGAAGCATGCGTTGCAGGTTGGCGGATCGGACCGTGCCATTTCGCCGGCGGGCCGTTACGCCTGATGGCCACGCCCCAATCTCTTGCGATGTCTTCACCGCAATCTCTGCCGGTTCTGCATGTGGGATTCCACAAGTGCGGTTCGACCACGGTGCAGAGCGTATTGTTCGACCGCCACCCGGAGATCGGCTATCTCGGTGAGCCGCGCGAGGAACCGCGGGCGACGGAAGCAATCAGAATTGTGCGTGACTCATGCTTCCTGAATGAGCGCAAGCGGGTTCCGTTCGATCTTGAGCGCAGCCGCAGCTTGTGGCGCGAGTCTCTGGCCGAGATTGCTCCGGAAAAGATTCCGGTATTCTCCAAAGAATCCTTGACGCAACCGGAGTTTTATCAATCGCCCGACGATCGTCGTTTGCCGCAACGGTTGCGCCAGGTGGTCGGCCCGGCTCGGATTCTCATCGTGACACGGCACCAGATAAGGCTGATCGAGTCGCTGTATCTGTTTCACGCCAAAGGCGTGCATGCGGAGCCCGCGCAACAATGGCTCGACGCGCGCGGCGATGGTCTGGGGCAATATCGCTTTCACACCGTCGCCGAATCGTTTGCCGCCGAGTTTGGCAGGGAGAACGTCGCGGTGCTGCCATTCGAGGATTTGAGCGCGGACGCGCGAGGCTTCGCCAGGCGCGTCTGCGAATTCGTTGGTGTCGACCCCGATGTGGGCGCGAGCCTGATCGCCGGCGAACGTCGCAATCGGCGCGTCAGCAACCGCTATCTGATGTATTCGAAATGGCGCAAGGCGCTTGGACTCTACCTTCCGATCGGCCAGCTGGCCCCGGCGGCATTTCGCAAATCGTTCAACAAATTCGTCGCGGGCGGGCGCGAAGCACGCATTGAATTGCCCGCACCCTGGATCGCGAAAATGGAGGACCAGTTTCGCGACGACAATCGCAGGCTCGCCCGCGACTGGGGCATCCCGGTCGAAAAATACGGTTACCCGGTCTAGTCGTCGTGATGTTCGACGTATTGCTCGCTTCTGACGGGGATCAGCAGGTTCCGGACCGGATCGTCTCCGTAGCGGGCCGTAAATGCCGGGGTGCGCCGCAGCGATCCGCCATGCACCGCATCTGCGCGCGCAAGAAAATGGAATTGCAGCAACAGCCGTTCGCCGCGGCGCACACGCGCTCCGCAATGGAAGCAACGCGACGAATCGACAGCCGCGGCCGTACCCGCCGGTCCAATCAGCGAAATCGTGTCGGTGGGTTTGGCAATCCCAAACACGACGTCATCCTTCACCCGAGCCTGGTCCTTGATGCTGCCGATCGAGTTGGAGATTCGTTCCGAGACATCGGCCGGCAGGAAGGTGAAGGGCCCGCAATCAGCGTCGACCTCGTCCATGTTGATCAGATATTTGACGCGCCGCAGCAGCCAGCGCTGCCCGTCGCGATGATACATCTGGCTGCCCTTGAGCTTGCCCTCCTGCTGATTGGGAGGCGTGCACCACAGCTTGATGCCCATAAGAACCGGAATCTCGCCAAGATAGTCGGTCGCGACCTGCAGGACGTTGTCGGACAGGACGAAGTCGACGAGCTCGGGAGCATCCTCGTAACGCTTCACCTCCAGGATTGTCGGGTTGTAGTCGGCCTTCTTCTTGGCGACGTCGTTGCGGTGCACATCGCGATACTGACGCGCAAAGGCCGCCGCGGCCTCGACGCCGTCAAGAGTTCCGACGGGCAAAACGGCATAGCCCTTCGTGTCGCCGATCGCGTGATCGAGCGCAGCCTTGCGTGGAAGACTGGCGACCAGTTGGCGGCGCTCAGCAGCCTCGTCACGAATGCGGAGAGAGCGCGCCGTGCGGCGGACGCGCTCGATCAGGCGTTCGACGCGGGGCTGTCGTGAGAGGGCCGAGACGGATATAGGCATATACTCCTCGCAGGGTTGTCGCGCCATTTCGTTTTGTCCAATATCTATGATACGGGATTGTCATGTCAAAACACAACTTGTCACGCTCAAGTCGATTGGCCTCGATCTGATATTGATCCAGCGCAATGCGCGATCAGCCGGCCTGACCGGCATTCTATAATTGGCTATTGCGGGCCGGGCCTGCATCGAATACGACCCGTCGTCCTTGCGCCGACCACGCAGTGGCACGAAGACGGCAAATGCGGCGAGCGTGCCGTCTTGACATGCGGGTCTGTTCGCTCGGGCGGGTGTTCGAACGACGACGCGGCGCATCATCATCGGCGTCTTGCAGGTGGGGAACTGACATGGGTCTCGAAACCAAACTCTATCATTACGGTCTCGGAGCGGGCTTGCCCTTCGGCCCGCTGAACTCGCTCGCCAACACAGTAAACCAGGTTCGCAATGCGAGCGATGTCTCGCGGCGCCGCCGCGCTGCGCAGCAGCTGCTTGCCGGATCACCGTGGAAGGGTTTCATGTCGAAGGACCGCGGTTTCGCTTTGGTCAAGCCGGACACATTGCCGGGCACGGAAGCCGCCCTTGCCGCCGCGCGCGAAGTGATCGAGGCGGCGCGGCGCGAAGGTGCGAAGCCGAAGAAGAATAATCCGTTCATCCAATGCGAGCGGCCGGAAGCCTTCGTGAAATACCCGGCCCTGGTCGAGTTCGCGTTTAGCGACGCCATCCTTAGCATCGTCTCGGATTATTACGGGATGGTTCCCCAGGTGAAGGAAATCGGCATTTGGCTTACGCCGCCGCAGACTCATCAATATTCGAGCCAGCTCTATCATCTCGACAAGCCCGAAGGGCAACTCGTAAAGCTGTTCCTGAACGTTGTGGATCACGACGCGGCCGCAGGCCCGCTCACGTTCCTGCCGGCGGATGTGTCGAACAAGGTCCGCAAAGCGACGAACTACGAGGACATCTATTATCGCAAGGACGGCCGTATCCAGGACGATTCGGTCTTCTCAGCCTGCTCGCCGGCAGATCAGATCATGCTGGGTGGCGCTGCCGGCAGCGGTGGATTTGCGGATACGTCGAACTGCTTCCATTTTGGCAGCCGGACCGCATCGGGCGAACGAAAGATGCTGACGGTTTCGTTCGAACTGCCGCACCGTTCCCGCAATCCACGTACGCCGTTGTTTGATCTCGTTCCGGAGCCCAAGGACGCACTGCGCCGCTTGGTGCTCTCCGGGGCGCGGTTCCACAAGGCCTGAAGAAACGGTAATGGCTGACAGGGTGCCGATCTTTCACATCGGAGCCAACAAGGCTGGCTCGACCACTCTGCAGCAGGCGTTGTTCGCGCGGCATCCGGATGTGTTCAACCTGGGCAAGCCGTTCGAGCGCAGCACGCGAGGCGGTGCCTGCCGCGCGGTCGACGCGGTGTGCGCGCTGTGCGAAGGCGAGGCAAGCCCGCACCCGGTCGGTGTCGAGATCCGCGACAAGTGGCGCGCGTCAATTGAGTCCGCCGGGGGACGCCTGCCGGTATTCTCGCATGAGGAACTGATCCGCCGCCGCTACTATCCGGAAAACGATATCCTACGGCTGCCGAATGCCATCGTGCAGATGGCAGGCCCTGTGCGCGTCATGATCGTGACGCGCCACCAGATTGAGCTGATCGAATCTCTGTACATCCACAAGGCCAATGTGGCGACCTATCAGCCGTTCGATCGCTGGCTGAAGGCGAATGACGAATGGATCGGCACCTACCGCTTTCATGAGATCGCGGATGCCTGGGCGAAGGTAGTGGGTGACGAGAATGTCGGCGTGTTCCTGTTCGAGGAACTGGTGCGCGATCCGAAATCTTTTGCGGACAGGCTATGCTCCTTCATCGGGATTGATTCTGTCCAGGCGGCGTTGCTACTGTCCGACCAGCACAAAAATCCGCGCAAGAGCAGCCGCACGCAGGCCTATGTTAAGCTTCGCTCGAAGCTTCTGCCGCGTCAGTCGCTCGGCGCCTTGCTGCCCGAGAAGGTTCGCGAAAGGTGGCGCGGCTTTCTGGAAGGTGGCGGCGCTTCGCGCGAGCCGCTCCCGAAGCAATGGCTCACGAAAATCCGCGACACCTATCGCGACGACAATCAGCGGCTTGCCGAGCGTTTCCGCCTGCCGCTCGAGCAATACGGCTATCCGCTGTGATGCTGATGGCCATCAATTTGTTTTCGCTGGGATGACGCAATGACCGTTGAGGAAATGGTTGGCCGCATTCCCGACCTCAAGGGCTTGAGGGTGCTGGCCATGCTGCCTTCGGCCAACGAAGAGCGCGCCGATTATCTCGTGCGCCTGCTGTCTGAAATGAAGGAGCGCTGGGATTGGCGGGTCAGCGTCCTGTGCCCGCCCGGTGATCGCGAAGCGTTCCAGACATTGGTGGAGCCGCATGGCCATTCCTATGCGACCGCGAATTACCGCAAGGTTAGCGAATGGGAGAACGAGCCGGAGGCGGTCGCGCGTGTTGACGAACTGCTGCGGGAAGCGGAGTTGGCGGCGCAAGTGCCCGTCGGACAAATGGTCCTCGGGGCCGCAGCGAATATCGGCTGTGCTTTCACCTTGCCGTACGTCAAGCAGAAGAGTTCCAATCTTACGGATCGCGTGCTTGCTGATAATTCCGAGCCTTTCCGTCTCTACCGTCGTCTCTACGGATTTGCCGAGGAGCTTCTTGACAAGGCGCAACCGCAATTGGTGGTCGCCTATGAATGGGCGAAGCCCTGGCGCTCGAATATCTGGATGGCGGCGGCACGCAGAGGCATCCCCTGCGTTTCGATTCGCCGTTCAAAACTGATCGGCGACCATTATTACTGGACCGCCGAGCGCACGTTGTTCAACACGCTCTCCAACGAGCTCGCAGAGCGCAAGCGGCGGGGCAACTTGCCCATCAGCGATTTTGCACGCGAAAAGATCGAAGCGTTCCGGCAGCGTCCGCTCACGGTCAAGTTCATTCGCGACAAGTGGGAGATGCTAAGCCGGCGGTCCTGGGTGAAGTGGCACCGCGACTGGGCGCGGGTCACCGCCAAGAAGGTGGCTAAAGCCGCGATCGGACGCGGCAAGCCCGGCAAACTCAATCTTGGACAGATCGTCGAACACAATCGCCGCATTATCCAAACCAGCCGGGACAAAGCCTTTTTTGCCTCATATGAGGAAGCTGAATTGTCGTCGGTGAAATTCGTTTATTTCCCGATGCACAAGGAAACCGATCTGCCGTTGGTGTTTCAGACGCCGCGCTGGCATGACCAGCGTAACACCATTCATGTGCTCGCGGGCTCCCTTCCGTTCGGCTACCGCCTGTTCGCCCGTGAGCATCGTTTTAATGTCGGACTTCGCCCGGCAGGATATTACGAAGAGCTGTCCCGGCTGCCGAATGTCCAGCTCATCGACCCGTTCGGCGACCAGTTCGAATATATCCGCAATGCCAGTCTTGTCGTGACGGAGAATGGCGCGTCCGGCTGGGAGGGACTGCTGTTCCACCGTCCGACCATCACGTTGTCGCGCACGGTGTACGATGGTGCGGCCCTAGCAAGGAAGGTCGCCGATCCGGATGCGGTCGGTGCGGCTGTGCTGAAAGCGATCTCCGAGCCACCGCTTGACCGTGACGAGCACGAGCGCCGCCTCGGCTGGATGATGGACGCGGAGATCGAGAGCACGTTTTCGATGAAGATCGAGCGCGTGGGTGAAGGTGCCGACAGCCTCGAGGCGATGCTCTCCGGCATCCCCCGTGATCGCGCCGGACCTTCACGGGCGGTTCCGGTGACGGAGCGCGTCGCGTCCTAACCTCTTGTTCCAAGCACCGTTCGTCGCTGCGCGCAGTCCGACGAATCTTATTTGGTGGATGATTTTCACGATATGACCTTGACCTTGCGAAGTTTCAAACACAGCCGAGCCGATCTCGATAATTCATCGGTACTAATTACCGGCGGGACCGGCTCGTTCGGCCAGCAGATGGTGCGTACGTTGCTGGAGCGGTACAAGCTCAGGCGTCTTGTCATACTATCGCGCGATGAGTTGAAACAATACGAAATGGCCCAGCAATTCCCGACGCATAAGCATCCGGAAATGCGCTATTTCATCGGTGATGTGCGCGATCTGGGCCGTCTTGAAATGGCGTTCCGCGACATCGATATCGTTATTCATGCCGCTGCGCTGAAGCAGGTGCCGACCGCCGAATACAATCCGTTCGAATGCATCAACACCAATGTGCACGGTGCCGAGAACGTGGTGCGAGCGGCCTTGCGCGCCGATGTTAAGAAAGTCGTCGCGCTGTCCACGGACAAGGCGGCGAGCCCGATTAATCTCTATGGCGCGAGCAAGCTCGCCTCCGACAAGATTTTCGTCGCGGCCAACAACTTGTCCGGCGCGCGCGGTACGGTCTTTTCGGTGGTGCGTTATGGAAATGTCGTTGGCTCACGCGGCAGCGTCGTTCCGTTTTTTGAGAAGCTGATCCGGGAGGGCGCGCCAGACTTGCCGATCACGGACGTCCGCATGACGCGGTTTTCGATCACGTTGCAACAGGGTGTGAATTTCGTTCTCTCGACGCTCGAGATGGCGGAAGGGGGCGAAATATTCGTCCCGAAAATACCGAGTATCCGTATCGTCGATCTCGCCGAGGCGATGGCGCCCGGCAAGGCGCGTCGCGTTGTCGGCATCCGGCCCGGCGAAAAATTGCATGAGTTGATGATCACCGAGGACGACGCGAGGTCCACGGTCGAAGCCGATGATCGCTACATCATCGAACCTGCCTTTGCTGCTGGCTGGCGAAAGAAAGGTCACGCGGCGAACGGATGCCATCCGGTCGCGGAGAGTTTTCGTTATGGCAGCGACGACAATCCGGAGTTTTTGTCGACCGCAGAGATACGTGATTTGCTCGCAACCGAAGGCAAGCACTGACAATGTCGCGCCCTATGCTTCGTTACGGCCGGCAGAGCATCGATCAGGACGATATCGATGCTGTGGTCGCTGTGCTGAGGAGCGACTTTCTGACCACTGGGCCCGCCGTCGAAGCGTTTGAGGCCGCGCTTGTCGATTCGACCGGTGCCAGAGAGGCGGTTGTTTGCAGCAGCGGGACCGCGGCGTTGCACATGATGGCGATGGCGCTCGATCTTTCGCCGGATGATTCCGTAGTGGTCCCCTCCATGACTTTCATGGGTACAGCCAGCGCCATGCGTCTGACCGGCGCTGAAGTGATCTTTGCCGATGTGAATCCGGATACAGGGCTGATGGAGGCGGAGCATCTGGAAGGCGCGCTGAGGCGCGCTGGCTCTCGCCGGGTGAAGGTTGCCATCCCGGTCCATCTGAACGGCTGGGCTTGCGACATGGCCGCGCTGGCCGAGGTTTCGAACAGGCACGGTATGACCCTCCTGGAGGATGCCGCACACGCGATTGGGACGGTGGTGGCGAAGAATGGCAGGCACTTGGCGGTCGGTGCCTGCACACACTCGCAGATGGCGATTTTCTCCTTCCATCCGGTGAAGACGATCACATCGGCGGAAGGCGGGGCGGTCACGACCAACGATGCCGCATTGGCGGCGCGGCTGCGCCGGCTGCGCAGTCACGGCATTACGCACAAGGCGGATGAGTTTGTGGACCGCGCGGCCGCCTTCGACGCGAAGGGCGAGCCCAATCCCTGGTATCACGAGATGCACGAACCCGCGCCGAACTATCGGTTGAGCGACGTGCATTGTGCATTGGGTTTGGCCCAGCTGAAGAAGCTCGATCGTTTTGTTGGACGGCGCCGTGAGCTGGCAGATCGCTATGACAAGGCTCTGGCCCCGCTCGCGCCGTTGATCCGGCCGGTGCCGCGCGTCAGGGATTGTGAGCCGGGACTTCATCTTTATGCGGTGATGGTTGATTTCGAGTCGATCGGATTAGATCGCGCGACGATGATGCAACGATTGCGCGAGCAGGGTGTCGGCACGCAGGTGCACTACATCCCGGTTCATCGTCAGCCTTATTATCGGGCCCGCTATGGCGATCTTCATCTGCCCGGTGCTGACGCCTATTACGCACGCGAATTGTCGCTGCCGCTATTTCCCGACATGCGTGATGATGATGTGGAGCGTGTCGTTGAGGCCCTGATGTCGATTGCGGGGTGCAAGGCCTGATGCACGCGGTATTCCGTGCGGATGCGAGCCCGGCGATCGGCGGTGGGCATGTGCAGCGCTGCTTGACGCTGGCCGATGCGTTTGCTGCTGAAGGCTGGGTTTGCAGTTTCGCGTTTCGGAACGGTACTGTTGAGACAGTGCCGGCTCTGCTTGCGCGTTCGTATGGATTGCTTCCGTTGACGGGGGCGGGCGAAGATGAGCCGGCCGAAATCGAAGCTGGCTTGGAACAGCGCTGCGACCTTTTCGTTGTGGACCATTATGAACGAGGCGCGACGTTTGAAACGCTCTGTCGCAACATCTCTCCGCTCATTTTCACTTTGGATGACAAGCCCCTCCGCCGCCATGATGCCGATATCCTGTTGGACGCAACGCCCCGGTCGAACGACGATGCGTATCGCGCGCTGGTTCCACCGCAATGCAGACTGCTGATCGGCCCGGGCTACGCCTTGCTGCGCCCTCAGTTCGCCACAGCGCGGCCGCTTGCTCTTGCGAGGCGGGAGCAGGGTGGTGAGCCGCAGCGTCTCCTGGTGAGTATGGGAATGACCGATCCCGCCAATGTGACGGCGCGGGTTTTGCGTGGCATTGCGGCGAGCGGGCTGCCGCTCGCGGTCGATGTGGTGCTGGGCGCCGCCGCCCCGCATCTTGAAGCGGTACGGGCGCTTATTGCCGATCTGAGACACAGCGCCAAACTGCATATCAATGTCGCAGATATGGCCAGTCTGGTGAGCGCGGCGGATATCGCCATCGGCGCATCCGGACAGACCAGTTTCGAGCGCTGCTGTTTGGGTTTGCCGAGTCTGCTTGTGGTGACCGCCGACAATCAGACTCAGTTTGCTGACGCGCTGGTCGCCGCCGGAGCGGTGGAGCGGCTGACGTCACTTAAAGAGGCCGACATCGCGTTCGCCATTTCAGCGTTTGTACGCGATCCCGCGCGCCTTCATGCCATTAGCAGGCGGGCGGCAGCCTTGTGTGACGGCGCAGGCGCGGCGCGTGCAATAAAAGTCGTCGCATCAATCGCGGCGCCACGACAGAAAGCGGTGAATCTCTAATGGCGAACGCTTCGACCATGGCGCCGGCCGATTCGACGGAACGGATGACGGCGATCAAGGGCTTCTGGAACGAACAGGCGCGTAAGCACGGTACCGACCTGGCGGCGACCACGCCGGATCCGATCGCCAAGGATCTGGAGATCGGTGCGCTCAAGCGGCACCTCGATCCCGCCCTCGATACGCTTGAGATCGGCTGCGGCAACGGCACCGATATTCTGCGCCTGCTGGATCATCTGCGTAGTCGTCGTGTGGTCGGTATCGACTATGCCGAGGACATGATCGAAGCCGCGAAGAAATCCATGTCTGAGCTTTCCCTAGCTGATCGCAGTCGCGTTGCTGTCGATGTTGGGGACATCATGAAGGACCTGACGCCGCTGGGGCGCTTCTCGCAGATTTTCACGGTGCGATGCCTGATCAATCTGCCGACGCTGGACCACCAGTTGCAGGCGGTGCGCAACATCGACGCGATTCTGAAGCCCGGTGGCCGTCTGGTGCTGGTGGAATCGACCAAGCAGGGACAGGAACGGTTGAACGCGATGCGTGAGGCCGTCGGCCTCGAGCCGATTTCGTATCACTGGCACAATCTCTATCTCGACCAGGACGCTTTCCTCGCCGGGCTCCCGAGGCATCTCAAAGTGGTAGCGATCGATAGCTTCGCCAGTCTATATTTCGTCATATCGCGCGTGTTCAACGCCAAGATGACGCCGCCCGGCCGGGCGCCTGACTATCTCGCTGAGATCAACACGATCGCAGGGCAATTGCCATCCATCGGGGACAATGCGCCCCTCAAACTATTCGTCATTCAAAAAGAGGGTCGGGCGTGACCGCGTCCATCACCATTGCTGGCCGTCCGATTGGGCCGGACCACCCGCCCTACATGATCGCCGAAATGTCCGGCAATCATAACGGCGAACTGTCGCGTGCGCTCGAGATCGTCGTGGCCGCAAAAGAATCGGGCGCCGATGCGGTGAAGCTGCAGACCTATACGGCAGACACCATCACCATCGATCACAACGGCCCCGGTTTCACGGTCGAAGGCACGCTCTGGGAAGGGCGCACGCTGCACGATCTCTATGACGAGGCCCACACGCCGTGGGACTGGCACAAGCCGATTTTCGACAAGGCGCGCGAGCTTGGCATGCCGGTTTTCTCCAGCCCGTTCGACTTCACCGCGATCGACTTTCTGGAGGAGCTTGGCTGCCCAGCCTACAAGATCGCATCGTTCGAGGCCGTGGATTTGCCGCTGATCGAGCGCGCGGCGGCGACCGGAAAGCCGCTGATCATCTCGACCGGGCTTGCGAACCGCGACGAAATCGCGGAGGCGGTGGCGGCTGCGAAGAAGGCGACCGGACAAGATCCGGCCATCCTGCATTGCATCTCGACCTACCCGACCGAGCCTGAGAACTGCAATTTGCGCGTCATTCCGGCGATGATCGATAGTTTCGGAGTCGTTGTCGGCTTCTCGGATCATACGCTTGGCACGGCTGTGGCGGTATCTGCGGTGGCACTGGGGGCGTCGATCATCGAGAAGCACATCACCCTGGACCGTTCCGATGGCGGGCCCGACGCGGCGTTTTCGCTGGAGCCTGCTGAATTCGCCGCCATGGTCAGGGATTGCAACATTGCGTTTGCGGCGCGCGGCCACGGCCGCTTCGAGCGGCCGAGAGCCGAGGACGGACTCGCGGTGTTCCGTCGCTCTCTCTATGTGGTTGAAGACGTGGCGTCCGGCGAGGCGTTTACGCCTCGTAATATCCGCTCGATCAGGCCCGGTTACGGTCTGCCACCGAAGCACCTCAATGAGATCGTCGGCAGGGCCGCGGCCGACGATCTGAAGCGCGGGACCCCGTTGTCTTGGGACCTGATCGCCAAATAGGCGAGCCGCGTCCAATCGAGCCATGTCCTTCCTCCCGCACAGCCCGCTGTCTTTCGTCTGCGGCCACCGCAAGTCCGGCACGACGCTGCTGGCCAATCTGCTGGATGGGCACCCGCAACTAGCGGTCTATCCCGTCGATCTGGTTCTGCTCTACGCCTATTTCCCCGACTTTATCCGCAAGCACAGTGATCCGACCGAGCGCCGCGCACGGATCGAGCGCGTTCTGTTCGCCGACCTCCGGCAACGTCTCGATCCTGCGCTTCTGAATGTCGATGAGATCGCGGGCGTGTTCTTCGCTGGTCTGTCGGATGGCGATCTCGCGAATGCCGACATCCTGATCGGGCGGCTGATGGCGGCGTTTCAATCCGTCACTGGCCGGGGTCTCGAGGCCACCCGCTTTGGCGTGTTCAAGGAAACAAGCATTGAGATATACGCCGCCGAAATGCTGGCCTGGTTCCCCGATGCGCGCTTCGTTCATCTGGTACGTGATCCGCGCGACAACTTTGCGGCACTCGCGGCGGGTGTCGACGGTTACTACAGTCGCATGGGTGAGGACCACAACCGGACGCTGGCGAGCTTGTTGAACCGGGCGCGCACCGGCTTTCGAATGGCGTGGTGCAATCGAGCACAGTTCGGCGAGGATCGCTACCTGATCCTGCGCTTCGAGGACCTCGCAACCGATCCACGAGCGTCGATGCGGATTGTAGCCGACTTTCTCGAGATCGATTTCGTGCCGTCGCTGCTCACGCCGTCAACGCATGGTCAACCGGCGGGTGGTAATGCGTTCGACGGCGTCGTCACCTTCGAGGTGAACACGCGCAACGTCGAGCGGTGGCGTGATCGCATTACCGCTGAAGACGCGCAGGTAATCGAATTTCACCTCGGCGAGGACATGGAAAAATTCGGCTACCTGCCGGCCTTCGACGACCGAGAACAGGCGAGGGCGGCGGCCGAATTCTACAAGTGGCAGAACTACACCTATTTCTACAACGATCGTTTTGCGCATGGGCTCGCCCGATGACTGCTTTGCCGCAACTTGCCGCGTCCGAGCCTGACAGCGTCGGGCATATTGAGGCGCTGTTCGACCTGCTGTGGCCGCTGCTGCGCTCCATCACCGGCGAGGGCGTGCGCGCGACCCATGACATCCTGTCGGAGGTCTTGCCGCTGCAGCGTATCGAGGTGCCTTCCGGCACTCGCGTGTTCGATTGGGTGGTGCCGAAGGAATGGATGGTGCGCGAGGCTTATGTGATCGCGCCGGACGGCCGGCGCATCCTCGATGTGGCCGACAACAATCTGCGGCTGGTGAACTACTCGGTGCCATTTCGGGGAACGCTCTCCCGCGAAGCGCTCGACAAGCATTTGCATAGTCGTCCGGACATGCCCGGCGCAATTCCTTATGTGACGAGCTATTATGAGTCGCGCTGGGGATTTTGCCTCTCGCAGAACGAGCGCAAGGCTTTGCCGGAGGGCAATTACGGGATCGTGGTGGATACCGAACTGAAGGACGGTGCGTTGACGATCTCGGAAGCGGTGCTTCCAGGACTCGAGACCGATGAGGTTCTGATCTCGACCTATACTTGCCATCCTTCGCTTGCCAATAACGAGCTGTCGGGTCCACTGGTCGCGGCGATGTTGTACCGCCGTCTCGCGGCGTGGCCGGAACGCCGGCTGACCTATCGCTTCGTGTTCGCACCGGAAACCATCGGTGCGCTTGCTTATCTTTCGCTTCGCGGCGAGCACCTGCGCGAGCATCTGGCCGCGGGCTATGTCGTGACCTGCTGCGGTCTCGACACGCATTTCACCTACAAGCGATCGCGCCGGGGCGAATCGCTTGCGGACAGGGCAGCGCTGCATGCGTTGAAATCGCTCGGCGCGGACCATCGCGTTCGCGATTTTGCACCCACAGGGAGCGACGAGCGGCAATATTGTTCGCCCGGCTTCAATCTGCCGGTCGGGTCGCTGATCCGGGGTGCCTATGGCGAATACCCAGAATATCACACCTCGTTCGACAATAAGGCGTTGATCGACTTCGCAGTGCTGCGCGGCACCATCGACCTCTATGAATCGATGTGCCGAACGCTCGATCGCAATCAGAGCTTTGAAAATCTGCTTCCCTATGGCGAGCCGCAGCTCGGCCGCCGCGGGCTTTACCCGACGCTCGGTGCTGCCGATCAGGCCGAACGGGTTCAGGCGATGATGTGGGTGCTTAATCTTTCTGACGGGAACCACGATTTGTTGTCGATCGCAGAGCGGAGCGGCATCCCGATCGACCAGCTATGGCCGGCCGCTCTTGCAGCCGAAAAGGCTGGCATCCTGCGTCGCCGTTCCCGCGATGAAACCCTCCATGCATGAAGCCAGACGGCCTGCGGTCGCCATCGTGCAGACACGCATGACCTCTTCGCGGTTGCCGGGAAAGGTGATGAAGCCACTCGCGGGCGCACCACTGATCCGCCGCATGGTCGAACGTGTGCTGCGGATCAAGGGTCTCGACCGCGTCGTCGTCGCGCTCGCCGAGGGAGCGGTGCACGATCCTGTCATCAATGCGCTGCACGGGATGGATGTCATGATCGTGCGCGGCAGCGAGGATGATGTACTCTCCCGCTACGCGGTTGCGGCGCGTGCCAGCGACGCGGCAACAGTGATGCGGTTGACATCGGACTGCCCGCTGCTCGATCCTCAGGTGAGTGCAATTGTGCTGGCAGCCTATATGGATGCGCGGCCCGGCGGAGTTCGTTACGCGCGAACGTCGGCCGAAAGCGGCTATCCGCATGGTTTCGACACCGAGGTGTTCGATGTTGTCGCGCTGTACGACGCAGAGACGAACGCCACTGACCGGTTCGACCGCGAGCATGTTACGCCTTATATCCGGACGCAAGCCGATCGGTTTCCCGCGGTGACGATCGAGACGAAGCCGGACCGCCGCCATTGGCGACTGACTGTTGATACCGAGCACGACTATCGGCTTGTCAGTGCAATATACGACGTGCTCTTTCCGCGTCATCCCGAATTCGACTACGGTGACATTATTTCGCTTTTCAAGGATCGGCCCGACCTGATCGCCGCCGCAACCGGCTCCGCCAATTTGGCTCATGCTGCAGCGCGTTGAGCGAACGATGCCGGCGATTCCGGCTGACATCGATACGGCACTCGCGCAGCCGGGCTGGCGTCGCCATGTGCGCTGGCCTGTCGCGCTCGCGGAGACGAATGCGATCTGCGTGCAGCAGGTGGGTGACGCGCTTGCATTCGCGCGTGCGCAGGACGATCCGCTGATCCGGGACGCAGTCATGTTGGCACTTCCTGTTGTTCTGGCTTATGGCCGGGCGATCGTCCTCGCTGCGCTGGCCATTGGCCGCGCCGGGCGGGACGGCGCTGGCATCGTCGGCGCCGCTGCCGAACTCTGCTATCTGCAGACGGGGGCGGGACCCCTGCCTGTGCGTGCAGAGCCAATCCTGCCGCCGGCGAAAGTGGGTCTCTCCGTTGCGCGCCGCGTGGCGCGGGTGCGGAGCTGGACTCCTCTGCAGCGTATGCTGCGTGCGCTCATGGCTCCCGGTACGGTCGCGATCAGCCACAACCCGCTATTGCGCGACATTGCGCAGCGCGAGACGCGGGGGGTTGGCTTCAACCACGCCGAGTCCATCCTCAACACGGCGCGGCGCAAGGCTACGAAGGCGCCCGATGTCGGCGATACCGCGCGCGCGCTGGCCGCGGTGATCGTCAGTGCAGCGCCGCTAGACGCGCCCTATTGCGAACGCGCGTTGCAACTGGTCGAGGGGGTGGCGCAGACCCATTTGGGCAAAGCAGCGCGTGACATGTCGGCGCTGCGGAATATCTCGCTGCCCGGCAACATCTGGACCGGATCTGGTGGGCTCCATGCACCGCGCGCCATTGGTCTTGAGGTGCTGCGGCGGGGCGGGCAGGTGCGGCGTTTCGATCACGGCACGCCACGCGAATTCGTTTTGACCGCCGAGATGACGGACCTGCTGGAATTGTCGGTGTCGTCGGAATTCACGCTGCCGACTGAGGGTGCCGCCGCGATCTGTCGTCAGGAGATGCGGCGGAGTGCGGGAGACGTCACGATCAGTGGCGGCAACGGCGATCCGGTCTTTCGTCGCGTGCCGGCGAAGCGTCCGCGAAAAGCTTCCGGCAGCCGGCACCGTGTAGTCTATGCGCCGACCCAATTGCTCGGCTTCCGCCAGCTGGTACCGGCCGTGCCGCCGGATCCGGTGCATCTGGACTGGCAGATGCGGGTGGCGGAATTCCTCAACACGCTGCCGGTTGATTTCGTCTGTCAGGCGCATCCGGAGGGTTTGTTCGGCGGCAGGCCGCATCCGCTGGAAGCGCTCGTGCCGACGCGGCGCGGCAATTTCCATGCGCAGCTTCAGGAGGCTGATGTCTTCGTGTTCGATTATCCGACTACGACCGCGCTCTGGGAGGCCTGCTGTACGGATGCCCGCATCGTCTATCTCGATATGGGCGCGGGCCGTATGACGCCGCAGATTGCACGCCTGTTCGGACAACGCGCAACCATTCTGCCGGTTACCCATGGCGAAGATCAGCGCATGAGCTTCGATCACGCGGCCTTGCGTGACGCGGTGCTGACCGATACCGGACCGGCCGACCCGACCGCTTTCCGCGACCTGCTTGCGGGTGACGTCTGATGTGTGGGCTCGCTGCCTTTTTCGAGCCGGGGCGCAGCTTCTCTGATGCGCTTCTTGCGGGCGTTGACCGCGATCTGTTGCATCGCGGTCCGGATTCAGCGGGACACGCGGCGGAGCCCGGCTGGGCGCTGGTGTTCCGCCGCCTTGCGATCATGGATCCCGGCAGCGCCTCCGACCAGCCGATGAGCGATGAAGCCGGGCGCTGCACGCTGATCTTCAACGGCGAGATCTACAATTTCCGCAAGCTTCGCGCGGAGCTCGAGTCTGCCGGCATGCGCTTCCGCACCACCGGCGACACCGAGACGATCCTGCAGGGCTATATGCATTGGGGTGAGGCCGTGTTCGACCGGCTGGAGGGGATGTATGCCCTCGTGCTGATCGATCGCAAACGCAACCTGGCGCTGGCCGCGCGCGACCCGTTCGGCATCAAGCCACTCTATCTGTGCCAGCACGGCAATCGCATCGGCATCGCTAGCGAGATGCGGCCATTGTACCGGCTGGTCGCGCCGCAGCCGGACGAGACGGCGCTGGCCGAATTGCTGGCCTTCACCTGGGCGGCGGGCAGCCTCAGCAACCTTCGCGGCATCGAGCGCGTGCCGGGCGGCACGCTGCTGACGATATCGCTGACAGACGGGTCGGTCTCCCGCCGCCGATTCTGCGATGTGCTCGACACGCTGAAACCGGATGATGCGATCAACCCAGAAGCCGCGACAACAATGGCGGAAGAAGCGGTCGAGACCTCGGTGCGCGACCACCTGATGAGCGACGTTGGCTACACGCTGCAGCTATCCGGTGGTATCGATTCAAGCTTGGTAGCCGCCATGGCCAGCGCCGCCGCCGGCCGCCGTATCGCCTCCTATGCGGTGAGCCTCGGCGACCATCCCTATGACGAGAGCGAATTCCGCAAGCTGGTGGTCGATCGCTACGGCCTCGACCATCACGAAATCCGGATCGGCGGTAATGAATTCGCCGACGCCCTGCCGCGCGCAGTGCAGCACATGGAAGGACCGGTGCCGCACGGCGGCTGCGTTACGCTGATGCTGCTGTGCGACCGCATGCGTGAAGGCTCCAAGGTCGCTCTGACCGGCGAGGGCGCCGACGAGATGTTCGGCGGCTATCTGCGGTACGGCGTCTGGCGCAATCTGGCGCGTCAGGATCTGCTGGCGCGCTTTCTGCCGTCGCGGCTGTTGCCGCCGATCTGGCCGTTCCTCGGCGTGAAGCGGCTCGATGGTCGCGACTCCGCCGTCTACTCGGCCGTTTATCACAACTTCCACGCCATGCAGGCGTTGTTCCCCGGCCTGGTGCCGGCGCCGGGCCTGCGCGAGGCGACCAGTGCGCGTTTCAAGGATTTCCGCGACCGGCTGTTTGCGATTGATCAGGTCTCGTACCTTGAGTCACTTTTGGTACGGCAGGACAAGATGTCGATGGCGGCGTCCGTGGAGGCGCGCGTGCCTTATGTTCATCTGCCGCTCGCGAAGGTTGTGAACCGGCTGCCGCGCGATATCCGCGCGCCTGGCGGCATCACCAAGCCGCTGTTGAAACGCATCGCCGAAAAATTCCTCGACAATAGGCTGATCCATCGCCGCAAGATTGGGCTGTGGCTACCCTACGACGACTGGCTGGCCGATCCGAAGAGTCTCGGGCGCTATCTCGACCTTCTGACCGATACAGACGGCCGGCTGCGCGCCTATGCCGATCCGGGGGCGCTGTCGAATGCAGTTGCGCGCTTTCGTGCCGGTGAACGCAAGGGCATTCCCTCGATGTGGATGCTGGTCAATGTCGAGATGTGGTTGCGCAGCCTGGCCGAGCTTGGCGCGGCTGCAAACACGGTAGACCGGCAGGCGATCAAGGCGGTGGTACGCGCATGATGCAGACCGCACCGGCGATGTCGCAGCAGCCCGCGGCTCCGCCTGCTGCCGGCTGCATTGTCGATTTCCGTGAGGAATTCGGATGGCGGCGCACGTCGCAGGGCGCCGTCACCGTGTGGTTTAAGGGCTGGATCGACGGCCTCGATGCCTCCGCACTCGCCGCGCGCTTCGCGCGGGAGCGTCCGTCTGCGACAACCGTCGGCAATATGCTTGCGTCGGTGGTCGGCCATTTCGCGATTGTCGCTACCGGACCTGGCTGGACCTGTGCCGCAGCTGACTGGGTGCGCAGCATTTCGCTTTCGCTCGCACAGGCCGATGGCGTGTGGCATGTCGACGACCGGCCCGAGCGCCTGCGACAACGCGCCGGTCTCACCAAGGTCGCAATCGATCCCGACGCCGCGCTCGCCATCGGCATGGCCGGCTACACCGTCGATGACGCCGCGCTGTATCGCGGCATGCATCTGCTGGTGCCGGGCGAACTCGCCTTCATCGAGAGCGGATTACTGACCCGTCACCGCTATTATATCTATCGTCCATGGCGGGTGCGGCCGGCCTCGGCGCAGGCGCTCGAAACCGAGCTGAAGGATCTGACGCTGAACCTGATAGAGCGGATGCTCGGCACGCTGCAGGGCCGCACGCTCGTGATCCCGCTCAGCGCAGGCCGCGATTCTCGGCTGATCGCCAGCGCCGCCAAACATCTCGGTTACAAGAACGTGCGGCTCTTCACCTACGGCCGCGCTGGCAATTTCGAGGCCAAGGCGAGCCGGGCTATCGCGGAGCGGCTCGGTTATCGCTGGACTTTCGTTCCGGCGACCATCGGCAAGCAACGGCGCTTCTTCGCGAGCGAGGACTATTCGCGCTATCTCGACTTCGCCGACAGCGGCTGCTCCTTGCCTTTCGTGCAGGACATGGCGCCGCTGATGGAGCTGAAGGCCAGTGGCTATGTTCCGGATGACGCCGTGATCGTTAATGGCAATTCCGGCGATTACATTTCGGGCAACCATGTCCCCGAATCGATGTGGCTGACACCGGAAGGGCTGAGCGATGACGCGCGCTGGCAGCGCATCATCGAGGCGTTGCTAAAGAAGCATTTCTCGCTGTGGCGCTCGCTCGCGACGCCCAAAAACAGCGCGCGCATTGCCACGCGCCTGCGCCATTGCATCGCGCGGGCCGGCGGAACACTCGGCGATCCGGAAACCGATCACGGTCTTTACGAGTATGCCGAATTCCAGGACCGGCAATGCCGCTATGTCATCACCGGACAGCGGATCTACGAGTTCCTCGGCCATGAATGGCGGTTACCGCTTTGGGACAACGATTATCTTGATTTCTGGGAAGGCGTGCCGCTTGCGGAAAAGGCCGGGCAGGGGCTTTATGCCCGCATGCTGACCGGCGCGAACTGGGGCGGGGTATGGCAAGATGTGCCGGTGAACCGCAAGACCATTCGTCCCCTGTCGGTGGTTCCGATTCGCCTCGCCGCCAAACTACTCCACGCGCCGTTCGGTCGCGAGCGCTGGCATCGCTTTGAGCGCCGCTATTTCCAATACTGGTTGGACCCGACCTGTAGCGCGGCTTGCGTCCCTTATGAGCGCGTACGGCGCGATGCCCGCGGTGCGCGTCACCATATCGCCTGGCTCGCCGAGCTCTATCTCGCGCGACATGGCATCACGCTCGACCAGCTTTCCGCGCGGGACTGAGCGATGCGGGTTCTGTTTCTGGCACGGCTGTTTGCCGGCCTCAAATCCGGTCTCGCGAAAGGCGAGTGGGAGCCGGGCGGGGTGCCGGCGATCTATCGGCTGATCGAGGGGCTGGCCGCGGATCGCGATGTGGACCTGCTCACGGTCTTCAACGTGAAGGAGCCGGACCCCCGATTCCCAAAAGCTGTGCGGCGAGACATTCCGGTCATCGGAGATGCGCTGATCCTGCCTTTCGAGACGCCGTTCGGTGCCAGCGCGCGGCGCGCCAATGCGGCATGGAATGAAGCCTTGCAAATGGCGCGCATGTTGAGACTGGCAGCACGATTCAAGCCAGACATTGTTTATGCCAATTACACCAATATTTTGCCGGCGGCTTTGCTTGCACGCGCGGGCCATCGCGTGGTGCTGCGGCTGATGGGCGTACAGTCGCATCATCGCGACATCGCCGCGGGCAGGGCGCCATTTTTCCGCTGGCAGATGCAGTCGCCTTTCGCGCATGTGGTCTGCACTGAGGATGGCAGCGACCCGGTCGCGCTGATCCCGAAGCTGGTGCGTGCCAATACACCCTGGACCGTGCGGCTGAACGGCTGCGACGCGAAGGCGTTGCCGGAGGATGAGGTTCGAACCTTTCGGGCGGAGGCCGGGCTCGGCGCTCGTCCGATCGTGCTGTTTCTCGGTCGGCTCGAAGCGTACAAGGGCGCGGTCGAATTCATCGAGGCGGCGATCACGATGCTGCGGGCGATACCAGGCGGCGCCGATGTCGTGGTGGTCGGAGAGGGCCCATTGCGCGGCGAGATGGAAGCACGCGTCACTGCGGCCGGCCTGGCGGAGCGCGTTCGATTTGCGGGGGCGCAGCCGCATGCGCGCGTGAACCTTTATCTGAACGCTGCCGACGTCTATGTCTCGACCAATATGTATGGCAACCTGTCCAACGCCAATCTTGAGGCCATCGCCGCAGGTGCCTGCCTGGTGTTACCGACGTCGGAACCGTCATTGCCGCTCGATACCGTGACCGATCGGCTCATTCCGTCCGGCACCGCAGAGCGTTATGCGCGCAACGCATTGCCGGGGTCACTTGCGGATGCTCTTTGCCGGCTGGTGCAATCTCCGGACGAGACCGCGGCCCGGCGTGCGCAAACCAGGGCACTGGCGCAGAAGATGATTCGCCCCTGGTCGGACGTTGTTGCAACCGACATCGCACTCCTGAGATCCGTGGCCGCCCGCGAGACGAAAAATGCAGTGCGAGCCGAAGTGAACCGAGCCGAAAGTCTATGAAAGAAACGTTGGGATTTGCACTCGTCGGCTGCGGCCGTATTGCACAGCGCTATTCGGATATCTTTGCGAACAGCCAACTCGTGAATGCACGGCTTGTCGCCGTGAGCGACGCGAAGGCCGAGCGCGCGGACAAACTCGCTGCGCGGCATAGCATTCCGGCCTATACAAATTTTCGCAAGATGATGGAGGAATGCAGCAACGAGATCGATGTCGTCTGCGTTCTGACCGAGAGCGGAAAGCACGCGGAACATGCGATCGAGCTCGCCGGATACGGCAAGCATATCGTGGTCGAGAAGCCGATGGCGCTCACGCTGGAGGACGCCGACCGGATGATCGCGGCCTGCGACCGGGCCGGAATAAAACTCTTCATCGTGAAGCAGAACCGCTACAACCTGCCGGTCCGCAAGCTGCGTGAAGCGCTTGAAAGCGGCCGCTTCGGCAAGATCGTGATGGGGACTACGCGCGTGCGATGGTGCCGCCGTCAGAGCTATTACGATCAGGACCCCTGGCGCGGTACCTGGGCCGAGGATGGGGGTGTGTTCGCAAATCAGGCGAGTCATCATGTGGACCTCGTGCAATGGTGCCTTGGTCAGCCGGTCACCGTCTACGCCACCGGACGCACCGCGCTTGCAAAGAATATCGAGGTCGAGGATACCGGTGTTGCCGTGGTGACTTTCGCGAGTGGCGCGATCGGCGTGATCGAGGCGACGACCGCGACCCGCCCGGTCGATCTTGAAGGTTCGCTGTCGATCCTGGGCGAGAACGGCACCGTGGTGATCGGCGGCTTTGCTGCAAACAAGCTGACTGACTGGAAATTCGAAACGCCGCAGCCGGGCGATGACGAGGTGTTTTCGAAATTCAGCGAAAACCCTCCGAGCGTTTACGGCTTCGGTCATATAGCCTATCTGCAGCATGTGGTCGACGCCGTCATGAACGGCGCGCCCTCGCTGGTCGACGGTCTCGAAGGGCGGCGCTCGCTCGAACTGGTGATTGCGATTTACGAATCGATGGGGACCGGGGAAATTATCAGGCTTGGCTATGGCAAGCCCCGCAGCCTGCTGGGACGGAAAGCATGACGATATCGGCACAGCTCGTGCGGGCAACGGCAGCAGAGCCCATTCCGCTCGTCGATCTGAAGGCGCAATACGCCCGTTACCGAGCCGAGCTTGATGACGCTGTGCAGCGCATCGCATCGAGCACAAGCTTCATTGGGGGCGCCGAGCACGAAGCGTTCGCGCGCGAATTCTCGGCTTGGTGCGGCGACGGGCATGTTGCGCTGGTCGGCAACGGTACCGATGCGCTGGAACTCGCGGTGATCGAATTGCTGGGCGAGGGCGACGGCTCGGGCGAGATCCTGACCACGAGCCACACCTTCATCGCGACCGCGGAGGCGATCGCCAATGCTGGCTATCGACCAGTTTTCTGTGACATCGACGAGGGGACTTGTCTGACATCACCGGCATCGATCGAGCGCGCAATCACCGAGCGCACCCGCGCCATTATGCCGGTGCATCTCTACGGTCAGATGGTCGATATGCCGGCTGTCCGGGCGATTGCGGACGACCATGGGCTGAAGGTAATTGAGGATGCGGCGCAGGCTCATGGTGCGGCCTTCGACAGTGTCCGCGTCGGTGAATTGGGAAACGCGGCCTGCTTCAGCTTTTTTCCAGGCAAGAATCTCGGCGCCTGGGGCGATGCCGGTGCAGTGTATTCGCGGGACCCCGCCCTGATCGGCCGCATCAACCGGCGTGCCAACCACGGCCGAGCGGAAAAATATCTGCATGATTATCAAGGGGTTAGCTCCAGGCTCGACACCCTTCAGGCCGCCATCTTGCGGGTTAAGCTGCGCTATATCGACGAATGGAACGCCGCGCGTCGCGAGGTTGCATCCTGGTATGATGAACTCCTGTCCGGCCAGAACGGCATCGTGCGGCCGGTCACCGATCCGCGCGCGGCGTCGGTTTTTCATCTCTACGTGGTGCAGCTCGAGGATCGTGATCGTGTGCGCGAGACGCTGAATGCGGCGGGCATCGGCGCGGGCGTGCATTATCCGGTTCCGGTGCATGAGCAACCGGCGTTTCGTTATCTCGGCTACGAGCCGAATGCCTTTCCGGTGACGAGCCGGGTTGCAACGCGGGTGCTCTCACTCCCGATCTATCCGGAAATCACGCGCGCGCAGGTCGAGCGTGTCGCCTCCACGCTCATTGATGCCACTCGCAGATGAGTTTTATCGCACATCCGACGGCGGAAGTGTCGCCGGACGCGGTCATCGGCGGCGGCACGCGGCTTTGGCAACATTGTATCGTGCTGAAAGGCGCGCGCATCGGGCGTGATTGCAAACTGGCCCATAATGTATTCGTCGAAGGTGGCGTGACCGTCGGTGACCGCGTCACCATCAAGGACAATGTCTGTCTCTATGACGGGCTCGACATTGCCGACGATGTCTTTATCGGGCCGAATGCCGTCTTCACCAATGTGCGCAATCCGCGCGCCCATGTTTCCCGCAAGGATGACATCGAGAAGACGGCGATTGGGCGCGGCGCAACGATTGGCGCCAATGCCACGATCGTTTGCGGAAATGTGGTAGCTGAATTCGCTATGATCGGAGCGGGCGCCGTGGTGACGAAGAATGCGCCGGCCTTCGCTCTGATGGTCGGCAATCCGGCGCGCCGGATCGGCTGGGTCTCTGCCGCGGGCGAGATTCTGAAAGCCGACCTCGTCTGCCCGCGCAGCGGCGAGCGTTACCGGCTCGACGACGGCGCGCTCGTCCGCGCTTCCTGACCGGCATGCGCATCCTGTGCTTCCTGCCGGATTTCGGCGGCGGCGGCGCTCAGCGAACCCTGATCAATCTGTCCGCCGCGTTCCGGCAGGCTGGACACGACGTGATCCTTGCCGCCGCGCAACCGGACGGTCCGGCCCGCACCTGGGTCGACCCGCTGGTGCGGACGATTTCGGTCGGGCGCGGACAATTGCGACATGCGCTGTTTCCGCTGGCCCGGCTGATCCGTAAAGAGCGGCCGGATGTGGTTCTGTCGTCCGTCCTGGACGCCAACATTATCGCGGTCGCCGCACGCGCGCTGGCCGGTCCGCCGTATCCCAAACTCGTGGTCCGCGAGACCAACAGCCACCGCGCGCGTGGCGATATCGGCAGGATACGGCAGAAACTGACGGGCTTCGCCTATCCGCGCGCCGATGCAGTCGTCGCATTGTCAGAAGGCGTCCGGCGGGAGTTGATCGAGGATTATGGCCTGTCTGGCACCTCGGTGGTGACGATCCACAATCCCGTCGAATTCGATGCCCTCGCGGCGGTCGCGAAGGATGCCCCGCCGCCGCCGGTGACGAAAGGCGGCCCGTGGATCATGGGCGTCGGACGCCTGATCCGGCAAAAGGGTTTCGACCGGCTGATCCGTGCTGTGGCGGACCTGAAGCGACCCGATGTGACGCTTGTGCTGGTCGGCGAGGGACCGGATCGGGACGCGCTGGCTGCGCAGGCGCGGGACCTCGGTGTCGCGCTGATGTTGCCCGGTTTCGTCCGCCAGCCGATGCATTGGCTCGCTCACGCCGATCTGTTTGCCCTATCCTCACGCTGGGAGGGCTTCGGCCATGTCATTGTCGAAGCGATGGCGGCCAGCGCGCCCGTTATTGCCTTCGACTGTCCGCACGGTCCACGCGATATCATCAAGGATCGCCTCAACGGCTTGCTGATAACCAATGGTGACGAGGTCGCGCTGACTGCGGCAATCGCAGCACTGCTCGATGATCGCGATTTTGGGTGCCGGCTCAGTGCGGCCGCCACGAAGGATGCCGCGCGCTTCTCAAGTTCGCGGATTACCGATCAATATCTGAAACTGTTCTCAAGTCTGTAGAGAAACGATGGCCAAGCTTGAATATCTCCTGTCGCTCACACCGCGCGAAAGCTGGCGCGTCCTGCGCCACCGCGTACCGGGACTGCGCGGCGGTCCATCGTGGCAGCCCAACGAACTGATCTATTCGTCCAAACACGGCCGCGGCATCCGCTTCGCCGAATTGCTGTTGCGGCAGGAAGCCGTGATCCGCCGCGCGATGCCGTGGGAACCGCTGGATTTCGACGGCCGGCGTGTGGTGGAGATCGGCTGCGGTCCACTCGGCGGCTATGGCCCGCTCGCAATCTTCTGCGGCGCCTCTGCGTTCGAGAGCGCAGAGCCGGAATGGGATCCGCAGTTATTTGAGAACCCGGAAGTCACCGACAAATATCACTTTATTTTTTATGCCGATCTTGTTGCCCTCTATGGGCAGCGTATGGATTTTGCAGAGTTTCGAAAGCGCTTGCGCGAGCGCATGAATATCCAGCGCTGCGGCTTCGAGAAGTTTGCAGCCGGCGGCAAGGCCGACATCGTGATCTCGCAATCCTGTCTGGAGCACGTGTTTCCGATGGAAGGCACGATGGACAAGCTCGCCGAGATCCAGACACCGGCGACGCGCTTTCTGCATCTCGTCGACTTTGGCAACCATTACCCGACCGGAAACCCGCTGGACGGCCTCTATGAACAACCGCGCGACGACTATATCGCGCGCCGCGGTAAGGCTATGAACCTCCTGCGCGCGCCCGACATCGACGCGCTATTCAAGAGCCGTAACATCCCGGCGCGGGTGGTGCCCTCGCGGAACGTCAGGGAAACCTATCGCGGCACGATCCATCCCTGGTGGCGCGAACGTTATGACGATGCGGCCCTTTTCACGCAGCTCGCTCTGGTCGCCGGCCCTGCATGACGCGGGTGATGCATGTCATCAGCGGCCTCGATACCGGCGGTGCCGAGGCTTTTCTGGTGCAGCTTGCCACCGCGCTGAAGGCGCGCGGGTTCGAACAGGATGTCGTGAGCGTCACGACGCCCGGCGCATATGCGTCCAGCCTCAAGGCGGTGGAAATTCCGGTCCATGCATTGAATGTCGGCTCGCTGGCTGGCGCGATGGCGGCTGTCGGACGTCTCGCGGCCCTCGTCAGAAAGACAAAGCCCGATGTGATGCAGGGCTGGATGTATTACGGCGACCTGTTTGCAGCTTTGGCAAACCGGATCGTGCCGGGTCAGCGGCGATTGTACTGGAATTTGCGCGCGTCCGACACGGTCGAAGGTGGTTACGGCCGCCTCGTCCGCATCAATGCGAAGCTCTCGGGTTGGCCCGATGCCGTCATCGCCAACTCGCAGACCGGTCTTGATTTCCATCTCCGGCATGGCTATCGCCCCCATGCCACTGACGTCATCCCAAACGGCGTTGACACCGGAAAATTCCGCCCTGACGCTGGTGATCGGGCGGCTCTGCGTTCCGAGTTCGGTCTGCCGAAAGATGCGATCCTGGCGATCCATGTCGCGCGGCTTAATCCGATGAAGGATCACGCCAGTTTTCTCACGGCGATGCAAAAATTGCCGCAACTGCGCGGGTTACTGGTCGGAGCCGGCACGGAGACGCTCGACCTGCCTGACAATGTCACTGCACTTGGTTTGCGTAAGGATGTGGCGAGACTTTACCGTGGCGCCGACATTGTGGTGTCGAGCTCTGCTTTTGCAGAAGGTTTTTCCAATGTACTGGCCGAGGGGATGAGCTCCGGGCTTGTCCCGGTTGCAACGGATGTTGGAGACGCGCGGCTCATCGTCGGAAACGTTGGGCAGGTGGTAGCGATCCGTGATCCCGATGCTTTGGCAAAGGCGATCGCCATCGAAGCCGTTCGCCCCGATCATGAGGCCCGCAAGGGCGCGGCGCGTGCACGCATGGTGGAGCATTTTACGCTGGATCGCGCGGTGGAACGCTTTGCCGCGCTTTATGAGCCGACCTAGGCTCGGTCCGCCGCCGCATCAAATCACCCGGACGTCGTCTTCCTTCGCCGCCGCCACCAATCCCGCAGAACGACAAAGCCGGCACCGGTCAGGACGCAAAGTGCCGGTTCGACCGGCAAACGGTATTTAGGCGACGCGACCGGCCCGTTCACAGCAAGTACGAACGACACCCACAGCACGATCAGGATGGCGGCTGCCGGCACGATACGAAAGATGGCAATGAGTCCGATCAATTGCATCAGTCTTATGATTGCGACGCCGACAATTCCGAATACCAGGGTCAGGGCGTAAGTCCGGTTGTCGGACCGGAACACGAAGGTGACGATTTTTTCGACCGGCGACGCTCCTGCTGTCCCGTAGAATCCGGTTCGCGGAAGCTGCGACACCGGTGGCGACAATATGATGGAAGGCGATGCCACGTTGATCGCAACGCCGATAACCCAGGCCTTGGCAATGGCGAAATAGCCAAGCTCGGCCAAGGCTTCGCGACCGACTTCCGCAGTGCGCCGGGATTCTTCAAACGGGTCGTTGCCTGTTCTGGCCGGGTACCTCTCCTTCACTCGCTTCGCCATGGCCTGGGAGGTTTTTTCCCACGGCGTGCCGTCTTTGGCTTCCTTGACCAGCGGCACGACCCAGTATGCCAGGTGCAGGCCGCCCTGCGAGGTGAGCGACCAGCTACCGTAGGTCAGAACGCTGCGCATCAGGATCGGTGTCACGCAAAGCGCGACGATCGCGGCGATGGCGGCTGTTTGACCGACATGGGAGATACGCAAGCTTCGCCGGCACAGCGACACGGCTAGCAAGAACAGAATCAGCGCCGGTGCCCATGGCACGATCAGAATCCGGGTCAATGCGGCACCGCCGAGCCCCAGACCGATTAGGGCCGCTGCACTGAGCGATGGTGAGCGAAGCCAGCGGAGCGATCCGAACAGCATGATCGCGACGAAAAGCAGAAACGGCGTATCGGTATAGACAAGGCCGGCAATGATGATCTGGGTCGGGTTGATGGCGGCAGCAACGCCTGCGGATAACGCGAAACGCTCCGAAATCGTCGCGGCCATGCCATAGATAAACAGGCAGGTGGTGGTGTCGAGGACGCCCTGTGTGAGCACATAGGCAAGCGCGCCCGACTTGCCAAAGGCCATGACATGCAGCGCAAGTAGCCAGGAAAAGATCGGCATGGTCGAAATGTCGGTACCGAGCCATTGTCGCGGCGCAAGCGTTCCATCGCGCAGCAGCCCAACCAGCCTGTGCGCATCCGACATGTATCCGTGCGCGTCGGCGGTCACGATTCCACTTTCACCTATGGTCGAATAGATGGCGAGTGTGTAGATCCAGCGGATCGACAAGGCGAACAGGAACAACCAGAGCAGCCGCGTCAGATGAACGTTGCCGAATGCGGGCTTCGACCCGGGCGCGAGGTAAGAGGCGGTCATCGGGCCGGTTCTCAAAATGCCTTCAGCTTCATGAATGCAAATCCGACCATGCGCAGAAGCAGCCAGCCATCGCGGAAACGGGAAATCTGGGTTTCGCCATAGACCCTGGCGCCATAATGAACCGGAACCTCGACGATTTTCAGGTTCTGCTTGGCCGCTCCGAAGATCAGGTCAAAATCGCCGAACGGATCAAAATCACCAAAATAATCGCGCCCGCGCGCGATCGCCTCATAATGCGAACGGCTCAGCGCCTTGGTTCCGCAGAGCGTATCGCTGAAGCGCTGATTGACCAGATAGCTGAACACCCCCGCGAAGAAGCGGTTGGCGATAAAATTGAGAGGCCGCATCGCCGCATTTTCCATTGGGTACACGAGTCGTGTACCGTTCACGAAATCGGCCTTGCCGCTGACGATCGCGGCGTAGAATTTCGGCAGCGCCTCCGGCGGCATGGTGAGATCGGCATCGAGGATCATAAGGACGTCGCCTGAAGCAGCGGCGAAGGCCTTGCGGACGGCGTCCCCCTTGCCGCGGCCGTCCTGTTTAAGCACCTTGATGTCGTGCGTGGCGGCATAGACCTCCTGCACTCGCAGGCATTCTTCGAACGTGCCGTCGCTGGAATGGCCCTCGACGTAGATGATTTCCTGTGACTTGCCGAACGCCGGCAGCCTCTTGATCGCCGTTTCAATATTGCCGCGCTCGTTGCGGCACGGAATAACAATGCTGCTCGACAATTCGGGTGGTCGCTGCGCGGTGAGGGAACGTGCAACGACATACGTGCGCAGGCACAGTCTCCGGATGCCCGGGATTGGTGCGATGAAGCGGTTGATCAGCGTGCCGACACCTAAGAGACGACGTGGCACGAGCTGCCTGTACTCCATCTTGATCGGCTCGAAATCGGCAAGGTCCAGGATATTCAGGAAATCGGTCGTATTGAGATAGTTGGTCCGTGGTTGCGGCATCTTCAGCCCGATCCGCTCCGCGACCTTCAAAAGCGGCTCCCACAGGTGGGAATAATAGGCAATGATGATCCGCGTGTCGGGGCCACAGAGCGGTTGCAATCGCCGCAGCGCGGGCTCGATGTCGTCGAGCATGCCGATGGTGTCGGACATGACGATATAGTCGAACGGCCCTTTGATGCCTCCGATGACCGTTTCGTCTTCGACATCGCCGACAATAAATGAGAGGTGCGGGTAGAGCCGCTTTGCTCGATCAATCATGGCCGGGCTGATGTCAACGCCGACCCCGTAAGACGGGTTGAGCTCAGCCAGAAGGTCGCCGGTTCCGCAGCCGAGATCAAGGACGCGCGCGTCCTTTGGGATCAAAAATCTCATATAGTTGCGGTCGTCGCGGTAGAAGGCGCGATTGCGTGCGATCCAATGCTGGCGCTCGGCCGCGATATGATTGGCATGCTCGAGGATTGCGTTCTTGCGCGCATGCGACCGCGCGACGTCGACGCTTTCGACTTCAGGTGCAGTCACAATTGTGTCGCCTTCCGCAATGCCAGCGTCCGGCCTCTGGCCGAGGCGAGCAGGGCGATGGCACCGCAAAACAGGCCGACCGCGGAGGTCATCAGGCCGAAGGCGATGGAAAGCGCGACGCCAGATGCAGGCGCAACGCCGATCAAGCCGAACAACATGGCGCTCAGCGCTTCGCGAACGCCCCAGCCGCCGACCGAGATAGGTACCGCGGAATAGACGATGATAGGAGCCGAAAGCGCATACATGGGCCAATATCCGATCCCGAGATCGAGCTGGCGCGCGAGAACATAGAAGGCGCCGGCCGACATCGCGTGGCCGAGAAGCGAAATGGCAAGCACGATCGCGGTCAGGCCCGGCATCCGGCGCAGCCGCTTCATCAGCGAGGCAAGGTCTAGAATCGGCCTCACGATGCGAAAGCGCGAAAGGCGCACGGTGGTTCGGCCGAGAATGTCGAGCACGACCAAGCCTAACACAAAGGCCGGCAACAAGCCGACCAGCGCCAGCACGATCAGTGGATGGCGGCTTGCATCCGGCAGCAGGAACAGTCCAGCGGCGGAGGCGATGGCAAGGGCGCAGAGTGCGACCAGCCGGTCGCTTGCGACGCCAACAAAAGCGTGACTCGGCCGCGCGCCGCTTGCGATTGCACGCATCATGCGCGTGCCGTCGCTCACAATCAGGCTCGGCAGGAAGGCGTTGACAAAGGCTGCCTCCAGATATCCGCGCAGGGCTTCGCGAAACGACAAAGGCGTCGGCGTCAGCCGGGTGATCAGCATCCATCGCACCGCGCAGAGAACCACTTGTGCCAAGAGCAGTACGCCGGCGATCAGCGCTGCCAGAAAACCTATCTTGCGCAGGCCATCACCAACCTGCTGCAGGTCGACGAAATGGAACGTAACGGCAAGAAGCGCGGCCGCCACCGCGATCGTAAGCGCGAGCTCAATAAGACGCCGCCGCCGCGTTGGGGCGTTGGGGTTGAGGACGGTGCGAGTATCGGTATCGATGCGCATCCAAGCTTCTGATCCGGTGATGGCCCTGCTAAAGCATGGAACAGCAGGCCCGTCTGCGGGCCGCTCCGTGCGGGCGGACTGGAACAATGGGCATCCCGCCCCGTCAAGCGTTTTCAAGCCATTCCGATGACAGATTAGAGCTGCGATGCCTGAGCCCAAACCGGAGCACATGACCGATCGCGCGTCCAGGCGGCCGGTGCTGATTTATCTCGTCACCGAGGACTGGTATTTCGTCTCGCACCGGCTGCCGATGGCGCTTGCCGCCCAGCGTGCCGGGTATCAGGTCCATGTCGCGACCCGCGTGAAGGCGCATGGCGCTGAGATTGAGGCGCAGGGCTTCACGCTGCATCCGCTGATCTGGCAGCGCGGCAGCATCAACCCGCTGAACGTGGCCTCGATCGTGCGGCAGGTGCGTGGTCTGTATCGGCGGCTTAAACCGGACATCGTGCACCACGTCGCGGTGGAGGCGGCGATCGTGGGGTCGTTGGCAGCGACAGGTCTGCCTTTGGTGCGGCTGAATGCGCTGGCCGGTCTCGGCTTTGTATTCACCTCGCGCAATCTCAATGCGCTGCTGATGCGCCCCGTGCTGGCGACACTTGTGCGGGTGCTGTTCAACAACCCGCTTTCGGCCGTCCTGGTCCAAAATCCGGACGACCGCGCCGCCGTCCAGGCGCTCGGCGTTGCGCCAGACCGGGTCCACCTGATCCCCGGTTCCGGCGTCGATACCCAAGCAATTCAGCCACTTCCGGAGCCTTCAGGCGAGGTGACCGCGGCCTTTGTCGGCCGCCTGCTCGACGACAAGGGGGTGCGCCCGCTGGTTGCGGCGCAGGCGCTCATCGCAAGCCGCGGCGAGAGCGTCCGGCTGTTGATCGCCGGCGACCGCGACCCGGCCAACCCGGCCTCGATCCCGGCTGAGGAGGTGGCAGGTTGGCAGCACCGTCCTGGGGTCGAATGTTTGGGGCAGGTCTCTGGCATCGAGAAGGTCTGGGCGAGGGCGCATGTGGCAGTCCTGCCTTCTCGTCGGGAGGGGCTGCCCAAGAGCCTGCTAGAGGCCGCCGCCTTCGGCCGTCCGATTGTGGCGACGGATGTTCCCGGCTGCCGCGAAATCGCCCGGCACGACGTCAATGCCTTTCTGGTGCCGCCCGACGATCCGGTGGCGCTGGCCGACGCGATTGCCGTGCTGGCGCGCGATCCGGCCTTGCGGGCGCGGCTCGGGGCCGCCGGCCGGGCCATGGTCGAGGCCGAGTTCTCCAGCGCGCGGATCGGGACCGATATCGTAGCTCTTTACGATAGCCTGACAAAGACCGGCCCGGCTCTATTGCCGGGCGCGGCAGCGGCCAGCTAAACAGGCCGCACTTTCACCAAAAGGGCAAAAACCGAGTGGCGCAACGCCGGAAGATCGCCGTGATCGGCCTTGGCTATGTCGGCCTCCCGGTCGCGGTCTCGTTTGCGCATGCGGGCTACCCGGTGGTCGGCTTCGATATCGACGCGCGCCGCATCGCCGAGCTTCGCGCCGGACATGACCGCACCCGCGAGGTTGAGCCGGCCGATCTGGCGGTGCCGGCCCTGTCGCTGGCGAGCGAACCGGAGCCGCTGAAGACCGCGGATTTCTTTATCGTGACGGTGCCGACCCCGATCGATGCGGCCAACCGGCCGGATCTGCGTGCCCTGTTCGGCGCCTCCGAGACCGTCGGCAAGGCGCTCCGGAAGGGCGGCATCGTGGTCTACGAATCTACGGTCTATCCCGGCTGTATCGAGGAGGATTGCGTTCCGGTGCTGGAGCGCGCGTCCGGGATGCGCGCCGGTTCCGACTTCACGGTTGGCTATTCACCGGAGCGCATCAATCCTGGCGACAAGACCCATCGCTTCGAAACCATCATCAAAGTGGTGGCCGGGCAGGATGCACAGACCCTCGATATCATCGCCGATGTCTATGGGTCGGTCGTCACTGCGGGGATCCACCGTGCGCCGTCGATCAAGGTCGCCGAAGCCGCGAAGGTGATCGAAAACACACAGCGCGATCTCAACATCGCTTTCATGAACGAGCTGTCGGCCATCTGCCACCGGCTCGGCATCGACACTGGCGACGTGCTGGCCGCGGCCGGAACCAAGTGGAATTTCCAGAAATTCTATCCGGGCCTCGTCGGCGGACACTGCATCGGGGTCGATCCTTATTATCTGACCTACCGTGCCGAACGCGCGGGCTATCATCCCGAGGTGATTCTGGCGGGACGCCGTATCAACGATGGCGTCGGGCAACGTGTCGCGCTGGCCTGCATGCAGGCCCTGTTCAAACGCCAGCGCATGAACGCAACCGTCACCGTGCTCGGTATCACCTTCAAGGAAAATGTACCGGATACGCGCAACTCCAAGGTTGCCGATATCGTACGCGAACTTTCGGCGTCGGGCGTCGACGTCCAGGTCCACGATCCGCTGGCTTCGGCGCAAGAAGCGAAACACGAATACGGCATCGATCTGATCGCGAGCGATGCATTGAAGCCGGGCGATGCGGTGGTGCTGGCGGTGTCGCATGACGATTACCTGCGCGGTGGATGGCCGCTGATCTGCAGTTTGTTGCGTGACGGCGAGGGACTTGTTTTTGACGTGAAATCGATGCTCGACCGGGAATCGAAGCCCGGCGGAGTCGAATTATGGCGGTTGTGATGGACGAACCGATCCTGGTGACCGGTGCTGCCGGTTTCATCGGCTTTCATGTGACGCGCAGGCTGCTGTCGCAGGGGCGTCGCGTTGTCGGTGTCGACAGCCTGACGCCCTATTACGATCCTGCATTGAAGGATGCGCGGCGCGCCGAACTCGCGAAATCAAACCACTTTGAATTTCTGAAGCTCGATCTCGCCGACCGTGACGCGACGCATAAGCTGTTCCGCGACTACACGTTTCCCTCCGTCGTGCATCTCGCAGCCCAGGCGGGCGTGCGCCATTCGATTTCGCACCCGGAGGCCTATATCGATGCCAATCTTCAAGGCTTTGCCAATGTGCTGGAAGGCTGCCGGCACAATGGCTGCAAGCACCTGATCTTCGCTTCATCGTCGTCGGTTTATGGCGCCAATACCAAGCTGCCGTTCCGGGTGAGCGACAATGTCGACCACCCGATCTCGATGTATGCGGCGAGCAAGAAAGCGAATGAATTGATGGCGCATTCCTATGCCCATCTGTTCCGGCTGCCGGTGACGGGCTTGCGTTTCTTCACGGTATACGGGCCGTGGGGCCGGCCGGACATGGCGATGTGGATTTTCGCGCAGTCGATCCTGTCCGGAAAGCCGATCACGCTGTTCAACTACGGCAACATGCGGCGCGACTTCACCTATGTGGACGACGTCGTGGAATCCGTGGTGCGGTTGATCGGCAGACCAGCCGCACCCGATCCGCAATGGTCCGGCAGCAACCCCGATCCCTCGACCAGCTCCGCGCCCTATCGCATTTACAATATTGGCAACAATAATCCGGTTGAGCTCCTGCATGTTGTATCTGAGTTGGAGAAGTGCCTCGGCAAGAGGGCCGAACGCGAGCTCATGCCCATGCAGCCGGGCGACGTGCCGGAAACCTATGCCGACGTGGACGATCTGATGCGGGATGTGGGGTTTCGGCCTTCGACGCCGGTCGAGACCGGGATTCGGAATTTCATCGATTGGTACCGTGAATACTCGAAAAGCTGAAAAGCGGGTTTGTGCGGCTGACGTCCATTGAAGTCCTGAGGTGATTGTAGCGCCATGAAACAAACCGCAGAATCCGATCGTATTGTCCCGCTCGTGATGTGCGGCGGCGCCGGAACGCGACTTTGGCCATCATCGCGCGAGGGCCGGCCGAAGCAGTTTTTGTCGCTGCTGGGTTCGCGCTCGACCTTCCAGGACACCATGCTGCGCGTCTCGGACGCCGCAATCTTCGCGCGACCGATCGTCATCACCAACACGCAATATCGATTCATCGTCAAAGAGCAGCTCTCGGAGATCGCTATCGAGGCCGACATCCTGCTCGAGCCGATACGTCGGGATTCCGGCCCGGCCATTGCCGCCGGCGCAGCCTTCGGCGAGACGCGTGATGGCAATCCGGTGATGATGGCGCTGGCAGCGGATCATATGGTTGCGGACGGCGCCGCCTTTGTCGCTGCCTGCCTTGACGCCGCCAAAGCCGCGCATGGTGGGCACATCGTCACATTCGGCGTGAAGCCCGATCGTCCGGCCACCGATTACGGCTATATATGTCCCGGTGCGCAGATCGACGGCGGCGTGTTCGCGGTCGCGCAATTCGTCGAAAAGCCGGATGCCGAAACCGCCCAGCGCTATATTTCTGAAGGCTATCTTTGGAATTCCGGCAATTTCATTTTCAGAGCGGGCGATCTCCTGGGCGAATACGGCGCGTTCGAACCCGAAACGGTTGCCGCAGCGAAAGAGGCGATTGAATCGGCCGGCAACGATCTCGGCTTCGTCATCATCGATCCCGTGCACTTCGCGCGCGCGAAGGCGACCTCCATCGATTACGCCGTGATGGAGAAGACCAAGCGCGCTGCGGTGATCCCGGTGTCGTATGGCTGGTCCGACGTCGGTTCGTGGCACGCGGTGTGGGAGTTGTCGGAACAGGACGCGTCCGGAAATGCCGGACAGGGCCATGCCGTGTTCGTCGACACGCAGAACTCCTTTGCTTCGTCGGAAAAGCCGCTGGTGGCGCTGTTCGGTGTCCGGGATCTGGTGGTGGTCGCGAGTGAGGATGCCGTTCTGATCGCGGATCGCAAAAATACCGCGGAGATGAAGCGCCTCGTCGCAACGCTCAAGGAGGTCGCGCCGGCGGTGACGGTGGATCACATCCGGGTGCATCGGCCGTGGGGGAATTATCAGTCGCTCGACAATGGCGCGCGCTATCAGGTCAAGCGCATCGTGGTGAAAAAGGGCGGCCGGCTGTCGCTGCAATATCACCATCATCGCGCCGAACACTGGATCGTGGTGCGCGGGACCGCGCGGGTGACGATCGGCGAGGACGTGAAGACGCTGCACGAGAACCAGTCGATCTATATCCCGATGGGTACCTCGCACCGGCTTGAGAATCCCGGGATGATCGATCTGGAACTGATCGAGGTTCAGACCGGCAGCTATCTCGGAGAGGACGATATCGTCCGCATCGAGGACGATTATCGCAGGTCGTGAGTTCCCTGGTCGCTCGGGAGCGGCCGCACGCCCCGCATTCAGTCCTTTGCTTATCGAGGCTTCGGAGTTATGGAATCCCGGTTCGCGAGCCCGCGCTCGCGCCGGAGTGACGGAGGCGTCATGGCGATCAAACTCGAGGATCTGAAGGTCAAGCTGTTCACCGACGGAGCCGACAAGGCCCAGATCGTGGAGATGGCGAAGAACAGATGGATCGCAGGTTTCACCACCAATCCTTCGCTGCTCAAGAAAGCCGGCGTGACGGATTACGAGGCCTATGCGCGCGACCTCGTCGCCGCCGTGCCCGATCGTCATATTTCATTTGAGGTGTTTTCCGACGACATTGCGGAGATGGTGGCGCAGGGACGCGTGATCGCATCCTGGGGCAAGAATGTTTACGTGAAACTGCCGGTGACCACGACGCGCAGGGAGCCGTTATTCGATGCGGTTCGCACGCTGTCGCATGATGGCGTGAACATCAACCTCACCGCCATCTTTTCGGCCGATCAGGTCGACAAGGCCATGCAGGCCCTGGCGGGCGGAGCGCCAGCCTGTGTCTCGGTCTTTGCCGGGCGACTCGCCGATTTCGGGATCGACTATGCGCCGCTGATGCGCGACGCGGTCGCGCAGGCACGCGAGACCGATAATGTCGAGATCATCTGGGCCTCGACCCGGGAGGTCTATAACGTGATCGAGGCCGACAAGATCGGCTGCCACATCATCACGGCGCCCGCGGACGTTCTGAAAAAGCTGCCGGCACTGGGCACCAAGACGCCCGAAGAGCTTTCGGTCGGGGCGATCCAGGCCTTCCGGGAAGACGCCCTCGCGGTCGGATTGAAGCTCGACCTTGGCGGGCGGGCGGCGGCGGAATAGCCCTCCGGTTGCCACCTTTCCGGGCAAGGCCGCTCCACTGAATGATTTTTGACAAGGCTGTCCGGTTCCGGACGTAACGCTCTGACTCAAAAGGTGTTTGGACCCGCAAAGCGAAATCTCGCCGCGATTGCGAGGAGCATGCTAGGCAGAGCAGGGATCTGGGCCGCTTCGGGGGTATGTCTGAGATGGTTCTTGCAGTTAAGGGCGGTGGGGCTGGGCCGCTTCGCGTCGGCGTGGTCGGCGTGGGTATCATGGGGGCGAATCACGCCCGCGTTTTCGCCGGATTGCCGGACGTGACCCTGGTTGGGGTCGCGGACCCGAGTTCGCAACAGCGCGAACTGGTCACCCGCATTCTCGGTGTCCCTGCCGTGGAGGATATCGACGACCTGCTCGGCCCCGGCCTCGATGCCGTGACCATTGCCGCACCGACGCATCTGCACCATGGGCTTGCGTTGAAATGCATCGAGCGAGGCATCCATGTTCTGATCGAAAAGCCGATCGCTTCCAATGTGGAGGAGGGGCGCGAGATCATCGCCGCCGCCAAGCGGCGCGGCGTCAAGCTGATGGTCGGCCATGTCGAACGCTTCAATCCGGCGGTGCAGGCGATCAAGGACGCGATCCGCGACGAGGACATTCTCTCGATCGCCATCACCCGGGTCGGGCCGTTTCCCCCGCGCATGTCGAATGTCGGTGTGGTGATCGATCTCGCGGTCCACGATATCGACCTGATCCGCTGGTTCACCGATTCCGAAATCGTGGAGGTGCAGCCGCAATTGTCGAGTGCGGTGGCCGAGCGCGAGGACATCGCGCTGCTGCAATTCCGCACCGCCTCCGGCGTGCTGGCGCATATCAACACCAACTGGCTGACTCCGTTCAAGGCGCGCACGGTGCACATCGCCACGCGTCGCAAATACCTGATCGGCGATCTTCTGACCCGCCAGGTGACCGAATGTTTCGGGTTCCAGCCGGACGGCAGTTATTCGATGCGACACTTGTCTGTCGGGCATTCGGAGCCGTTGCGCGCCGAATTGCAGGCGTTCGTCCATGCCGTGCGCGAGAACAAGCTGCCCCCGGTGACGGGCGAAGAAGGCGTCGAGAGTCTGGACGTCGCGATGCGCTGTCTGGAGAATCGCCAGCCGGCCAAAGTGGCGTCGCATCCCTCGGTCGCGCGCCGCGCCGCCGGCTAGGTTTTCATGTTTCCTGATAGAGAATTGTCGACCGCACGATGAACCAGCATGCCCGCGTCGAAGTGAGACCCATTCCCTTCATCGATGTGGTCGCGCAGCGTCGCCGCCTGGGAACGGCGATCGATGAGGCGACCACCCGCGTTCTCAACCATTGCCAGTTCTTGATGGGGCCGGAGGTTGGCGCCTTCGAGACCGAGCTGGCTGCGTTTTGCGGCGCCAAATATGCATTGTCTTGCTCGAGCGGCACCGACGCGCTGGTCATGACCCTGATGGCGAAAGGGATCGGCCGCGGCGATGCCGTGTTCTGTCCGACCTTCACTTTCTGTGCGACCGCCGAAAGCATCGCGCTGGTGGGCGCCACGCCGGTTCTGGTGGATGTGGATGCCGAGACCTTCAATCTCGACGTCGCCAGCCTGAAATCGGCGATCGGCACCGCCAAGGCGGAGGGCCTGACGCCAAAGGCGGTGATTCCGGTCGATCTGTTTGGTCTGCCGGCGGATCACGATGCGATCGCGGAGATCGCCGCTGCGGATGGCTTGTTCATTCTCGACGATGCCGCGCAGGGGTTTGGCGGCCTCTACAAGGGCCGCGCGGTCGGCACCTTCGGGCATGCGACCGCCACCAGCTTTTTCCCGGCCAAGCCGCTCGGCTGCTACGGCGATGGCGGTGCGGTGCTGACCGACGACGAGGAATTGCTCGCGATCCTGAAAAGCGTGCGGGTGCACGGCGGCGGGTCCGACAAATACGATAACGTGCGGCTCGGCCTGACGGCCAGGCTCGACACCATCCAGGCGGCGGTGCTGCTGGAAAAGCTGAAAATCTTCCGCGACGAGATCGAGACCCGCAACCGGGTCGCCGCGCGCTACAGCCGCGCCCTGAAGGATGTCGCGACCGTACCGGTGGTACCGGAGGGCTATAGCTCGGTCTGGGCGCAATACACGCTCCGGCTGGCGCCCGGGCGGCGCGACGAATTCGCCCGCGCGCTGCAGGCCGAGGGCATCCCGACCGCGATTTATTACGCCAAGCCGTTGCACCGGCAGACCGCCTATCGCGACTTCCCGGTCGCGGCGGCCGGGCTTGCGGTCAGCGAGCGGCTCGCCGACGAGGTCATCAGCCTGCCGATGCATGCCTATCTCGACGAGCCGACCCAGGACCGCATCGTGGATGCGGTGAAGCGGGCGTTGCGCTAGGACCTGAACCGCCTCTAGGCTCCGCTCATTCCCGCGACAGCGGGACTCCAGTGCTGGGTTCCCGCCTTCGCGGGGACGAGCGGAAAGAATGGTTTTCCGATCGTGATCGGACGCATGTTCACCGTCGGCGGCTTTACGCTGCTCTCGCGCATCACCGGATTCGCGCGCGACATCATGCTGGCCGCGATCCTCGGCGCCGGCCCGGTGGCCGACGCGTTCTTCGTCGCGCTGCGGCTGCCCAACCATTTCCGCGCGATCTTCGCCGAGGGCGCCTTCAACGCCGCCTTCATTCCCGCCTATGCGCGGATCCGCACCCAGGACGGGCCCGACCCGGCCAAGCTGTTTGCCGACCGCGTCTTCACCATGATGGTCGCGGTCCAGCTGGTGCTGCTCGCGGTCGCGCTGGTCTTCACCTCCGATCTGATTTCGCTGCTCGCGCCCGGCTTCAGGGACGATCCTGGCCGCTTCGCGCTGGCGACCGAACTGACGAGGATCACCTTTCCCTATCTCCTGCTGGTCTCGCTGGTCACGCTCTATGGCGGAATCCTGAACTCGATCCATCATTTTGCGACCCCGGCCGCAGCGCCAATCCTGCTCAATCTGTCGATGATGGCGACGCTGGCACTCGCCGCGTTTTTCCCGTCGGCGGGCCACGCTGCGGCCTGGGGCGTATTCATCGCCGGCATTCTCGAATTGCTGCTGGTCGTGGGCGATGCCGGCCGCGCGCAGGTGCTCGCCTGGTTCACCTGGCCGCGGATCGATGAAAATGTCCGCAAATTCTTCCGCGCGCTCGGGCCGGCCACCGTTGGCTCGGCCGGGGTGCAGCTTGCGATGTTCGCCGATACCATCATCGCGAGCTTCCTCGCCGCGGGCGCGATCTCGGCGCTGTATTATGCCGACCGCATCAATCAATTGCCGATCGGCGTCATCGGTATTGCGATCGGCACGGTATTGCTGCCGGAAATGTCGCGGCGCCTGGCTGCCGGCGACGAGCCGGGCGCACGCAATGCGCAAAACCGTGCGATCGAACTGACGCTGCTGCTGACCATTCCCTGCCTGGTCGCATTCTTGCTGATTCCCGATCTGATCATGCGCGCATTGTTCCTGCGCGGAAAGTTCACCGCCGACGATGCGCTGGCCGCGGGTGCGACGCTCGCGGCTTATGCGATCGGCCTCATTCCCTATGTCCTGATCCGCAGCATGACCGCTCCGTTCTTCGCGCGCGGCGATACCGCGACCCCGGTCAAGGCGTCCTTGATAGCAGTCGCCATCAATATCCTGATCAAGATCGCATTGATGGGTCCGCTGGCACAGGTCGGCCTCGCCATCGCCACCGCAATCGGAGCCTGGGTGAATCTGGGGCTTGTCACCTGGTTCGCCTCGCGCGCCGGCATTACCGCGATGGATGCGCGGTTGAAACGTTCGATGGTGCTTCTGGCCGCCTGCGGCTGTGTGTTCGGCATTGTGATCTTCATGTCGTCCCGGGGCGTGACGGCGCTCTATCGGGATCTTCCAGCATTCCGCGATGAGGCCGCCCTGGCAACGCTTGCCGTCGCTGGCGGCATTATTTACGGCGCGCTGATCCTGCTGTTGCTGGGGCGCAACTGGTTCAAGGCATTTCGGGGCGAGAAGCCGTTACCTGCGATCCTGCCAAATTCCGATTAACCAACTGCAATTTCTAGACAATTGTCTGCTCGGCCGGTATCAGGCATGCATCAGTCGCAAATTGAAGTCTGAGCCAACCGTCCTTATGTGGGGCCGGGGACTGCCGTATTGGTTTCGAGCCGCAAATGATTAGACGAAAGTACCGACTGTCAGTCTCCATCGTGGCCATTTTTTCGGCTGTCGCGCTTGTCGGATGCGGCGAGAATGCGCAACAGCAGAAGTCGGCTCCACCGCCGCCGGCGGTCACCGTGGCCACGCCGATCGAGCGCACGCTGACCGATTTTGATGAATATGTCGGCCGCTTCGTTGCGGTGGACTCGGTGGAAGTCCGGGCCCGCGTTTCCGGATATCTGGACAAGATCGATTTCAAGGACGGTCAACTGGTGAAGGAGGGCGACCTCCTGTTCACCATCGACAAGCGCCCGTTCCAGACCGCGCTCGATCAGGCCAAAGCGACGCTGGAGAAGGCACGCGCCGAACTCGCATTCGCGCAAGGCGACCTCGACCGCGCCGCGCAGCTGGTGAAGGACAAGACCATCACCCAGCAGACGTTCGACCAGCGCACGCAGGTGAAGCGGGTGGCCGAGGCCAATGTTGCCGCGCAGGAAGCGGCCGTCCGCCAGGCCGAACTCGATCTGCAATTCACCGATCTGCGCGCGCCGGTGAGCGGACGCATCGGCGATCGCCGCGTCTCGGTTGGCAATCTCGTCACCGGCGGGACATCGGGCAACACCACGCTGCTCGCGACCATCGTATCGACCGATCCGATCCGCTTCGAATTCACCTTCGATGAGGGGTCGTATCTGCGCTACGAACGCCTCGCCGCCAACGGTAATGTGAATGCGGCACGGGACGGCATCGCCGTGCGCGGCGGTTCGACATTGGTGCGGCTCAAGCTGATCGACGAGAAGGATTTCTCGAATGTCGGCCGCATGGACTTCATCGACAACGTGATCGAACGCTCCACCGGCACCATCCGTGGCCGCGCCGTGTTCTCCAATGCCGCCGGCATCCTGACGCCCGGCATGTTCGCTCGGATTCAGGTGCCCGGCTCTGCGCCCTATACCGCGCTTGTGATTCCGGATGCCGCGATCGGGAGCGAGCAGGCGCGGAAGTTCGTCTATGTGGTGAATGGCGATGACACGGTCGTGCAGAAATACGTCGAGCTCGGGCAATTGTCCGATGGCGACCGGGTGATCAAGAGCGGTCTCCAGCCGACCGATCGGGTGATTGTGGAAGGCCTGATGCGATCGAGACCCGGCGCGAAGGTCAGTCCGCAGGCTGCGCCGACGCCCGCGTCGGCAGATGCGTCCGGCACGGCGCAGAAATAGGCCGCGCCATGAAATTCTCGCATTTCTTTATCGATCGGCCGATCTTCGCCGCCGTGCTCTCGACGGTGTTCATCATTCTCGGCGCCGTCGCATTCGTGCGGCTTCCGATCGCGCAATATCCGGAAATCGCGCCACCGGTGATCAACATTACCGGACAATATCCCGGCGCCAGCGCCGAAGTGGTTGCCGATACGGTCGCAGCGCCGATCGAGCAGCAGGTCAACGGCGTCGAGGGGATGCTCTACATCTCCTCGAATTCGACCACGGACGGCCGCTTCTCCATTGCCGTGACCTTCGACCTCGGGACCAATCTCGATATCGCGCAGGTTCAGGTCCAGAACCGGGTGTCGACCGCAACCCCGCGCTTGCCGCAGGCGGTACAGCAGATTGGTGTCACGGTTGCCAAGAGTTCGCCCGACATTCTGATGGTGGTGAACCTGTTTTCGCCCGATCAGACGCGCGATACGGTGTTTCTGACCAATTACGCGAACCTGCAGATCAAGGATGTGCTGACCCGCCTTGACGGTGTCGGTTCGATCACCGTGTTCGGTGCCCGCGACTTTGCGATGCAGATCTGGCTCGATCCGAACCGGATGCAATCGTTGAATCTGACGGCACAGGATGTCACGACCGCCTTGCAGGGTCAGAATATCCAGGTCGCCTCGGGTATCCTGAATCAGCCTCCGGTCGACAACCAGCTCGCCTTCCAGGTTGCGGTTCGGACGCTCGGCCGTCTGTCTGACCCCGCCGAGTTCTCGAATATCGTCATTAAGCAGACCCCGACCGCGGTGGTGCGGGTCAAGGATATCGCGCGGGTCGAGCTGACCGGTCAGGACTATTCGTCATCGTCCTATCTTGGGAAAAGTCCGTCGGTCGCGATGGCGGTATTCCAGCGGCCCGGTTCAAACGCGCTCGCGACCGGCAATCTGATTCGCTCAACCACTGCCGAACTCGCCAAGAGCTTCCCCGCCGGGATGCAATATACGATCATCTACGACCCGACACAGTTCATCCAGCAGTCGGTCAATGCGGTGATCGAGACGATTTTCGAGGCTGTCATCCTCGTTATCCTGGTCATCCTGCTGTTCCTGCAGACGTGGCGGGCAGCGGTGGTTCCGATTGTCGCTATTCCGATCTCGCTGATCGGCACGTTCTTCATGATGAGCGTATTCGGTTTCTCGCTCAATAACCTGTCCCTGTTCGGGTTGGTGCTCGCGATCGGTATCGTGGTCGACGACGCCATCGTCGTGGTCGAGAATGTGGAGCGCAACATCGAGAAGGGGCTTTCCCCGCGCGACGCCGCGATCCAGTCGATGAACGAGGTTGGCGGTGCGCTGGTGGCGATCTCGCTGGTGCTGTGTTCGGTCTTCATTCCGGCAGCTTTCATCACCGGCATATCCGGCCAGTTTTTCCGGCAATTCGCGCTCACCATCGCCGGCGCGACTGCGATCTCTCTGGTCGTATCGCTGACGCTGTCGCCCGCGATGTGTGCTTTGCTTCTAAAGCCGCACCGGCAGCACCATCAGCCAAGATGGTGGGAAAAGCCGTTCGTCCTGTTCTTCGGCTGGTTCAATACCGGCTTCAACTGGCTGTCGGCAAAATATGGCTGGCTCGCCGGCCGTACGGTGCGGATGGTCGGACTGATGCTGGTGCTGTATGGGGTGATCATCGGTTTCGGATTGAACGAATTCCGCAAAGCGCCGCAGGGCTTCATCCCGCAACAGGATCTCGGCTATCTCATCGTCGCCGCGCAATTGCCGCCGGGTGCTTCGCTGGAACGCACGGACAAGGTGATGCGGCAGGCGACCGAGATGGCGCTGGCCACGCCCGGTGTGCTCAACGCGATCAACATCGTCGGATTCTCCGGCGCGACCTTCACCAATGCGCCGAATGCGGGCGCGATCTTCGTGATCCTCGATCCGTTCGACAAGCGCGCGCGGGATCCCGCGCAATCGGCAGCGGGCATTCAGGGCGCGCTGTTCGGAAAATATGCCGCCATCCGGGAAGCGCTGCTGATCGTCGTGCAACCGCCGCCGGTGCAGGGGATCGGCAATGCCGGCGGTTATCGCATGATGGTGGAAGACCGCGCCGGGCGCGGGCCGCAAGCGCTGCAGCAGGCGGTCGGCGCCATGATGGGCCGGGCCGCGACCACGCCCGGGCTGATGCAGGTCTATTCGCTGTTCGAGGTCTCGACGCCGCAGCTCTATCTCGACATCGACCGCACCAAGGCGCAGCTGCTCGGGATCAACATGCCGGACGTGTTCAACGCCCTGCAGGTCAATATCGGCTCGCTCTATATCAACGACTTCAACCTGTTCGGCCGCACCTTCCGGGTGCAGGCGCAAGCCGAGGCACCGTTTCGCCTTGAGCCGAAAGACATCCTGAACTTGCGTGTGCGCAATTCGAGCGGCGAGACCGTGCCGCTCGGCTCGTTCACGACGATCCGCGACATCACCGGTCCGTATCGGGTGCCGCGCTACAATCTCTATCCGGCGGCAGAACTCGACGGCTCGGCGGCGCCGGGTTACTCGCAAGGGCAGGCGATCCAGATCATGGAGAGGCTCGCCGCCGAGACTTTGCCGCAAGGTTTTGCCTATGAATGGACGACGCTGGCCTACCAGCAGATCCAGGCCGGCAATACCGCGATGTTCGCCTTCATCCTGGCGGTGGTGTTCGTGTTTCTCGTGCTTGCCGCTCAGTATGAAAGCCTGACGCTGCCGCTGGCGGTGATCATGATCGTGCCGATGTGTCTGATCGCATCGATCATCGGTGTGGTGTGGCGTGGGCAGGACAACAACATCCTGACCCAGGTCGGATTCATCGTGCTGATCGGACTCGCCGCGAAGAACGCGATTCTGATCGTCGAATTTGCCAAGCAACTCGAAGATCAGGGCCGCGACCGCTGGCAGGCTGCGAAAGAGGCCGCCGAACTGCGGCTACGTCCGATTTTGATGACCTCGCTCGCCTTCATTCTGGGCGTGCTGCCGCTGGCGATCGCGGTCGGTGCCGGCGCCGAATTGCGTCAGGCGCTGGGTACCGCGGTGGTTTCCGGCATGATCGGGGTCACGATTTTCGGGCTGCTGTTCACGCCGGTCTTTTACGTGATGGTGCGCTGGATCGAGGACAGATTCGCGCGCGCAAAGCCGTCTGCACCGGCCGAGCAGGCCGCGGAGCAGCCGCGCTGACAGGATAAGGACGTGACGTTCGGGGTCGGGCCGGCAGCGCCCGATCCCGAGCTTTCAGATGGCGCAATTTTGGTAGGCGCGCGCCCTGCCTTCTCGCTTGCGGGACGCGCCGCGCATCCGCATGGGTTGGGCCGCCCTGACCGACAATCCGGGATCACAGCTTCGTGATGCGCCGCAAGCGACGTTGGCAATAGCGGTGTCGTCACTTTTTAGGAATAACAATCTGCCGTCCGGGTTTGCCGGTCACCTGCCGCAATTGTCCTTCCTTGAAAACCACACGGGGAGTTTCCCATGATCGTTCGCACTGCCGTCTGCGCTGCTCTTGCTGTCGCTCTCAGCGCCGGCGCCGTGATTGCCCAGTCCAAGGCGATCGCCGAGCGCAAAGAGATTATGAAGGGCGTCGGCGCGGCCGCGAAGAGCGGTGCTGCGATGGCGCGCGGTTCGGCTCCCTATGACAATGCGAAGGCGGTCGAGGTTTTCGTCGTCTACGCCAATGCCGCGGACAAGATGCCCGCCCTGTTCCCCGATGATTCCAAGACCGGCGGTGAGACCACGGCGTCCCCGAAAATCTGGGAAGACATGAACGGGTTCAAGGCGGCCATGGCGAAGTGGGGTTCGGACGCGAAGGCGGCCCAGGCTTCGGTCAAGGATATCGACAGCTTCAAGACGGCATTCGGCGCGGCGGGCAAGCAGTGCGGCGCCTGCCATGAGGTGTTCCGCGTCTCGAAATAGGCTCCCCGATTGCGATGACTCGACGGGGGCGGCCATCCTCAGCCGGATGGGCCGCCCCCGCGCTTTTCCGAACCGGACTGACCCACTAATATGGGGGTCGGGACCAGGGAGTGACGTATGCTGCGCAAGCTCATCCTGCTGGCGATCGTCGCCGGCGTCGTCGGCCTTGCCGTGTTCTGGTTCGTCACCATCCCTGCGACGGTGCCCGCGAGCGCGCTCGGCGCGCATCAGCCGAACCTCGAAAACGGGAAGACGATGTTCTACGCGGGCGGATGCGCATCCTGCCACGCGACCGAAGGCCAGAGCGACAAGCTCAAGCTCGGCGGCGGTCATCCGCTGCATTCGCCGTTCGGCACATTCTACGCCCCGAACGTCTCTTCCGATCCGAAAGCCGGGATCGGGGCCTGGACCGAACAGCAATTCGTCGATGCGATGCTGAAGGGGACGACACCGAACGGCTCGCACTATTTTCCGGCTTTCCCCTTCACCTCATACCGGATGATGCCGGTCGCGGATGTGCGCGACCTGTTCGCCTATATGAAGACACTCCCTGCAGTTCAGGATGCGTCGAAGCCGCATGACGTGCCGTTCCCGTTCAGCATGCGCCGGCCGCTGGGCGGCTGGAAGCTGCTGTTCTTCGACGATACGCCGTTCCAGCCCGATCCGACCAAATCCGCCGAATGGAACCGAGGCGCCTATCTCGTCAATGGCCCCGGTCATTGCGCGGAATGCCATTCCCCGCGCAATCTGCTGGGCGGCATCATGTCGGCGCAGAAATTCGCCGGCGGCCCCAATCCCGAGGGCAAGGGATGGGTCCCCAACATCACACAGGCTGGCCTGAAGGAGTGGGAGCAGGACGACATCGAATATCTGCTGGAGTCGGGTATGACGCCGTCCGGCGATTCCGTCGGCTCCAATATGGGGCCGGTGATCCACAATACCGCGCAGCTGTCCAAGGCCGACCGGGTCGCGATGGCGGTTTACCTGAAGTCGCTCCCGCCAGTGCAAGGGCCAAAGCGTCCCGGCAAATAAACCGGCTTTCGTACCGCATGATCAGGCGTGAGCCGCCCGCATTGGCGGCATGCGGCGCGTGCCCTTGCGCGCTTCGCGTGTATCGGCGAGAGGGAGCCTGGCCAATTTTGCCTGCCGGATGCGCCTCGAGGCGCCGATTCTCCGCTCCATGAATGTCTACAAGGCGATCCTGTTCACTCTGATCTCGTCGTTGATGTTCGCGGCGATGTCGGCGCTCGTCCGATCCGTCGGCGAATCGGCTCCGGTCGGGCAGGTCGTATTCTTTCGCGCCGCGTTCGGGATGGTGCCGATCACGCTGTTCGTGCTGTTTCGCGGCGAGTTGTGGCAAATGATCCGGACCCGCCGCTTGCTCGGCCATGCCGGACGCGGCGTCTTCAGCGTCGGCGGGATGTTCCTGAATTTCGCCTCGCTTGCGAGGCTCCCGGTCGTCGATGCCACCGCCTTTTCATTCGCCTCGCCACTGGTTTCAGTGGTGCTGTCTGCGATCTTCCTGAAAGAGCGCGTGCGGATCTACCGCTGGTCCGCGGTGCTTCTTGGTTTCGTCGGCGTGCTGGTGATGTTGTGGCCGCATTTCGATCCGTCGCGGTATGTGGGCCTTGCGACCACGGCCACGGCAATCGGCGCGATCTGCGGCCTCACCGGCGCCATCATCAATGCCGGCGCGGTGATCCAGACCCGCAGGCTGACCGATACCGAAACGACCTCGTCGATCGTGTTCTATTTCTCGCTGTTCTGCGCGCTTGCGGGGCTTGCGACGCTGGCATTCGGCTGGATCACGCCGACCCCGATGCAACTTGCCGCTTTGATCGCGACCGGCCTGATCGGCGGGCTGTCGCATATCTTTCTGACCGAGAGCTACCGCCATGCGCCGCAATCGGTGGTGGCGCCATTCAACTACACGACCATGCTGTGGGCGCTGGTCTTCGGCTACGTCTTCCTGGGTGAAGTCCCGGTCCCGATTGTGCTGGTCGGCGCCAGCATCATCGCTATTGCCGGGCTTATCGTGGTGTTGCGTGAGCGCCAGCTCGGCAAGCGCGATATCGATGCGCCGCCGCCGACACCGTGAGCGTCAAAACGCCTTGAAGGTGATGATCGTCAGCGTGTCCTGAATGCCGGGGATCACCTGCACTTTTTCGTTCACGAAATGGCCGATGTCGACCGACGGATCGACATAGAACTTCACCAGCAGGTCGTAATGACCCGCGGTCGAATAAACCTCTGAGGCGATCTCGGCATCGGCGAGCGCGTTGGCCACCTGGTAGGATTTACCCATGTGGCATTTGATCTGGACGAAGAAGGGGATCATCGCACGTCTCCGGAAGCCCAAGGGGCCACTTTGAGGCAATCCAGCAAAAAGCCGATTGCTTGGCAAGGTAGGCTTGATCCTGGAGCGGAGCCACCCGTTTTCGGACAGATCGCGCCGAAACAATAACCTAAGCCGCCAGCCTGAGTGCTAGCACCATGATCGCGCTGGCAGCGATCCACGATCCGGCAATGCGAACGGCGATCTGCCGGATGCGCAGGGGCAGCGCGCCGGACAGATACGCGCATGCAGAGGCAACAACGATCGCCGACATCGTGGTGCCGGTGAGGGACAGCGCGGTCTCCGACACCGACAGGACCGGCGGCACGGAATCGAAAAGCAGCGCGCCAGCGATCGCCGCAGTGAGGCCGGCGGCAACCGGTAACGGCGGCAACAGGCCGGTCGCAAGAACAAGGCCGGTCGCGGCGCCAAGGCAAAGAACGAATGTCTCGGCCCGGGTCGCACTGTAGGCCATGGCGATCAGGGTGAAGGCCACAAGGGCCGCGATCGCGAACACGGCGAGCAGCAGCGCTTGCGCTGCCGTTGCGAAACGGCCGGCCAGAAGACCCAGCGCGATCAGGCTGAGCGTATGCGCCGGCACCAACAGCGGATGCAGGAGTCCACCGGAAAATCCGCCGATTCCGGGAATGACGGTGTGGGCCTGTGCGGTCGTCGTCGCGAGACACAGAAGCGCAGCGGCAAACGCCGCTCGTATCATATCAATCGGCCGAGAAATACGAGGCCCGCGATGGCGATCGCACTGCCGGCGGCGCGCACCGCCACCCGGCCGGCGGAATGCCGGGTCAGCATGCCAAAAGCGATGCCGGCAAGATGCAGCAAACCGGTCGCGATCACGAAGCCCAGCGCGTAAGCGAGCGCATTGGCGCCGTCCGGCAATTCGGTGCCGTGAGCATGACCATGAAAGATCGCGAAGGCGCCGACCAGGATGGCGGCGACTGCGATATGCGGCTTGGCGGCCAGCGCCACCATCAGGCCGAGCACGACGGCAGATACAGCAATTCCGATTTCGATGCCGGGCAGGGGTACGCCGAGAATACCGAGCACGCCGCCCAGCGCCATCACCAGCGGAAACACGACCGGTAAAACCCAGATCGCGGGCAGGCCAAGAAACGCACCCCAGAGGCCGACCGCGAGCATCGCCGCGACATGATCGGGGCCGAGGAGCGGATGCACGAAGCCGCCGGCAAACCCGCCGGCCAGGCCCTCACCGGTATGTGCGAAGGCGGGCGTTGCGCAAGCAAGCGTGACGAACGCGATGGCGGCAATCCGCTTCATGTCAGGCGGCCTTGCGCGCGGCCGCGACCGCCGCGCCGCGGAGCAGATCGATCAGCGCCAGTGGATCGGACGGCTCGCTGTCGCCGCGCCAGGCGATATGCTGGTCCGGTCGGATCAATGCGAGCTTGTGCCGATAGAGATCGCCTGCGCATTCCGCCGGCAGGTCTACGACCACAAGCGGCAGCCCGCGATGCGCCGCAGCCTGCACGATGCCGTCGATCGACACCGCCGGATCGAATCGCAAGATCGAATAATCCGGACCGAGCAGGTCGTAGAGCGACTGGCCGTTCGGCAGGAAGAAATGCGGCGCCCGGCAACCCGGCACCGTGGACGGCGTGAAGTCGTACATGGTGTAGGTCGGATGCTCGCCATCGTCGTAGGCGATCACCGGCGACTGCGAATAGAAATAGCCGAAATTCAGCCCGCCGCAGCAATATTGATGGACGTTGAGATCGTAGGCTTCCTGTCCGACGCGGGCGCGCACCGCGTCGCCCTCAGGCCCAGGCAGTTCGACCTCCGGCGGCGTGCCCTTGCGCTGGCGCATGTTATTGAGCGCCATTTCCATGGCGAATTTCGAGACCTGTTCGGTGATCGGCTGGCGCTCGCGCTCGTATGCGTCCAGCAGCGACGCCGGTGCCCAGCCGTTCAGCACGGCGGCCAGCATCCATGACAGGTCCATCGCATCCGCAATGCCGGCATTCATGCCGTAGCCGGCATAGGGCATCCACAGATGCGCGGCGTCGCCGGCGATGAAGGCGCGGCGGTCGCGGAACCGATCGGCGACCAGGCGACGGCCGGTCCAGTCTTCCTTCGACACGATCTCGTACTCGAAGTCGTCCGGCACGCCGAGAATGGTGCGGATCGCCCAATCGCGATCGATCGAGTCGAAATCCGGCTCGCCCTCATAGAGATGGTTGTGGATCAGCCAGGTCTCCTTGCCGTCGATCGCAATCACGGTGCCGCAGCGGCGCGGATTGAGCGACAGATACATCCAGGCATGTTTGCCGGGCATCATGCCGAGCAGTTGCGGGGCACGGATGCAGGTCGACTGCACCCGCTGGATCACCGGCGTGCCCGACAGCGTTGCGCCGATCGCGCGGCGCACGATGGAGCGGCTGCCGTCGCAACCGGCCAGATATTTCGCTTCGATCCGGAAAGTCTCGCCGCTGTCGAGGTCGCGCGCGGTCGCAGTGACGCCGTGATCGCCCTGGGTGAAATCCTCGATCACCGTGCGGTTGAGGATGCGCACGCCCGGCATGGCGGCGGCGTGGGCGAACATCACCGGCTCCAGGAATTGCTGGTTGATCCGATGCGGCGGCTCCGGCGTCGGCCACCAGGTGTCCGGTCCGCCGGTCGCGGTATAGCGCTCGTCGCGGGCCGGAATCGGGATACGGGCCAGTTCGATCCCGGTCGAGGTGGTGCGGTAGGAGGCGTCGTTCGGATAGTCGGATGGCAGTCCGGTATCGCGAACCTTCTGCGCCAGTCCGAGACGCCGGAACGTCTCCATCGTGCGGGCGGAGACATGGTTGCATTTCACGCTCGGCGGCTCGCCCGGATAGCGGGTTTCGGCCACAAGCACATCGATCCCCCGCCATGCGAGGTCCATGGCGAGGGTGAGGCCCACTGGGCCGCCGCCCACGATCAGAACGCTGGTCTTTTCCTGTCTCATGTCACGCTGTCGCAAGTTGAGAGGTGCACTTCTATCACGGAAGCGGATCGCATATCATTGCCGGACACGGGATGAAAGATAAGCTCGGGAGGAGCACAGAATGTCCTTTTTTGCGCGGGTTTCCGCTTTGGGCCTTGCGGCCCTGCTGTCCTTGACGGCCGTTGCGGCGGCCCAGAATTACCCCAATCGCCCGATCCGGCTGATCGTGACATTTCCGCCCGGCGGCAGCACGGATCTGCTGGCCCGTGCGATGCAGCCGTATCTGGAAAAGGCACTCGGTCAGCCGATCGTGGTCGAAAACCGGCCCGGCGCGGGCGGGGATATCGGCGTGGACGCGGTCGCGAAGGCCGCGCCCGACGGCCATACGATCGGAATTGGGGCGGCCGGCGCGTTGTCGGTCAATGTCAGTCTCAAGGACAAGATGCCCTATAATGTGCAGAAGGATCTGGAGCCGATCACGCTGCTGACCGCCATTCCGTTCGTGATGGTGGCGGGTCCGGGCTTTTCCGGCCAGACGCTCGCCGACGTTGTGAAGATCGCAAAGGAAGACCCGAAGAAATTGTCGATCGGGCATGGCGGTAACGGTACGGCGATGCATCTGTCGTCGGAGTATTTCAACCACCTGACCGGGGTCAAGATTCCGCTCGTGCCCTATAAGGGCTCGGGGCCGGCGACCCAGGATGTCGTCGCGGGTCACATCCCGCTTGCGATCGTGGATATTCCGTCGTCGCAGGCCATGATCAAGGACGGCAAGATCAAGGTGCTTGGCGTCACCAGCACCAAGCGCGACAACCACGTGCCCGATGCGCCGACCTTTATCGAGGGCGGGCTGCCCGGATACGAGTCGATCGGATGGTTCGGACTGGTTGCGCCGGCCGGAACGCCGCCGGACATCATCAAAAAGCTGAACGAGGTCTTCGTTGCCGCGATGAACGACCCGACGGTCAAGGAGCGTATCCATCAGGGTGGCGCCGAAGCACGACCGACCACGCCGGCGGAGTTCGCGGCCTTCATCAAGAACGAGACCGACAAGTGGGCCGCGATCATCAAGGCTGCGGGACTGAAGGCGTCGAACTAGCATGTGTCATTCCGGGCGCGCCAACACGCGCCCGGAAATCCGGCCACCGGGTTCAGCGCGAGGTTCCGAAGTCGCCCGCGCTCCGGATTGATCGGCGGCTTGCATCGCCGCCAAGGCCGGCCTAGATAACCAGCAATCTCATGGGGTGCGCGGCGGATCGTCCGCCGTGCTGAGAGGCGGATACGCCAACCCATTGAACCTGATCCGGGTCATGCCGGCGGAGGGAGTGAGATATGCGTGCGCCCGAGGGCGGCCCTGACACTGTCGGTTCTGCCGGCGTCGACAATCTTGCCCACCATGCCGCGGAACTGATTGGGCGCCTGCGCGTCCGGCAGCCGCGCGTGCATTGCATCACCAATGCGGTGGCGCAGAATTTCACCGCCAACGTGCTGCTCGCGGCGGGAGCGGTGCCATCCATGACCATCGCGCGCTCCGAGGTTGCGGCGTTTGCGTCGCGTGCGGACGCACTGCTTGTAAATCTTGGCACATTCGATGCCGAACGCCGAGCCGCGGCCGATCTGGCGATTGCAGAGGCCAAGGCCGCGTCCAAGCCGTTCGTGCTCGATCCGGTATTGATCGACCGCTCGCCGCCACGCGCCGCTTACGCTCGCGGGCTGTTGTCGCGCGGCCCGTCGGCAATCCGGATGAATGCCGCGGAGTTCGCCGCCTTGTCCGGCGATGGCGCGCCACAGACCCTTGCGAAGGAGCAGCGGACCATCGTCGCCATCACCGGCGGCACCGACCTTGTGACCGATGGCGAGCGGACGTTTCGGATCGCCAACGGCCATCCGCTGATGGCGCGGGTCACCGCCATGGGCTGCGCCGAGTCGGCGCTGGTCGCGGCGGTGCTCGCGATCGAGCCCGATCCGCTGACAGCGGTCGGCGCCGCGCTTCTGATGTTCGGGATCGCCGGAGATATTGCCGGTGAGACCGCGAACGGACCGGGGACCTTTGGCGTTCATCTTCTCGATGCGCTGTTCAATCTCGACCCGGCCGTAATCCGGGCACGTGCGAGGGTTTCCTGATGAGTGTCGATCTTCGTCTCTACGCGCTGGTCGATCCCGACCGCAGCGGCGGGCATGAGCTGGGCGCGCTGTCAGCGACGCTGGTGCAAGGCGGTGCCACGCTCGTGCAGCTGCGCGACAAGACCGGCTCGACCAAGCGCATGATCGAGGAGGCGCGTGCGATCAAGGCCGCGCTCGCGGGCTCGTTCGTGCCGCTCCTGATCAACGATCGGGTCGATGTCGCGCTCGCCGCGGGCGCCGACGGCGTGCATGTCGGCTGGGACGACATGCCGGTTGCGGATGCGCGGCGTCTGCTCGGGCGCGAGGCGATCATCGGGCTGTCGATCAAGACCCGCGCGCAGGTCGAGGCGGCGCCGCTCGAGCTGCTCGATTATGTCTGTATCGGCGGCGTGTTCGAGACCTCATCGAAGGACAACAAGGAGCCGCCTTTGCGGCCGGACGGCTTTGCAGCGCTGGCTTCATATGTGCGCTCGCGCGCGCCGAACATGCCGGTCGGCGCGATTGCCGGGATCGACGAGAGCAATGCGGCGAGTGTGATCGCAGCCGGCGCGGACGGGATCGCGGTGATCTCTGCGTTATCGCTTGCACGCGACCCGGCGCAGGCCGCGGCGCAATTGCGCAGGATTGTCGATGACGGCCTTCGTCTGCGGGGTGCGGCATGACCGCAATCGCCGTCACCATTGCGGGTTCGGATTCCGGCGGCGGCGCCGGCATCCAGGCCGATCTCAAGACCTTCTCCGCGCTCGGAGTCTACGGCGCATCTGTGATCGCCGCACTCACCGCGCAGAACACCAAAGGCGTGACCGGCATCCACGACGTGCCGCCGGCCTTTGTCACAGCGCAGATCGATGCGGTGTTCTCCGATCTTGCGGTCAATGCCGTGAAGATCGGGATGCTGTCGCATCCCGATGTGATTGCCGCCGTCGCCGACGGCCTCGACAAATACAAGCAGAAGAAGGTGGTGCTTGACCCCGTCATGGTCGCGGCATCGGGCGACAGGCTGCTGGTGCCCGAGGCGATCGAGGTGTTGCGCAGGGTCCTGATCCCGAAGGCGATGGTGATCACGCCCAATCTGCCGGAAGCGGCGGCGCTGCTGGAAACCGCGATGGCGCGAACCGAAAGCGAGATGCAGGAGCAGGGCGAGAAGCTGCTCGCGCTCGGCGCCAAGGCCGTCCTGATGAAGGGCGGTCATGGGTCGGGGGGTGAAAGCGTCGACCTCCTGATCGAACCGAATTCCGTGGCGCGGCTCGCGGCGGAGCGGATCGCGACGCAAAACACCCACGGCACCGGCTGCACGCTGTCGTCGGCGATCGCTGCGGGACTCGCGAAAGGCCGGTCGCTCGCCGAAGCCGTGCGCGAGGCCAAGGCTTATGTCACGGCCGCGATCAAGGCATCGGATCAACTGAAGATCGGGCACGGACACGGGCCGGTGCATCACTTCCACCATTGGTGGGGCGAAGGAAAAGACGCATGAGCATTACACGACGCAATCTGGTCGCGGCCGCAGCGCTCACCACCGTCGTGGCCGCGCCGAATGTGGCGCGCGCGCAAACCAAGCGCTGGCGCATGGTCACGTCCTGGCCGAAGCGGCTACCTGGCCCCGGCATGTCGGCGGAACGCGTGGCCGAGCGGATCAAGGCGCTGTCGGGCGGCCGGCTTGAGATTTCCGTCTCGGCCGCGGGCGAGGTGGTGCCGGCTTTCGAAGTGCTGGATGCGGTCGGCGGCGGCGTCGCCGAGATGGGGCATACCGCCTCGTTCTTCTGGCAGGGCAAGGAGCCGGCGGCGGTGTTCTACACCACCGTGCCGTTCGGGCTGACGCCGAACGAACACGTCGCCTGGGTCGAGGCCGGGGGCGGGCAGGCGCTGTGGGACGAACTTTACGCGCCGTTCGGGGTGAAGCCGTTCATGGCGGGCAATACCGGCGTCTGCATGGGCGGCTGGTTTCGCCGCGAAATCAGAAGCCGCGAGGATATCCGCGGGGTGAAGATTCGCTCGCTCGGTCTGGGCGGTGAAGTCTATCGAAGGCTCGGCGCCACCGCGCAGACCACGCCGCCCGCCGAAATCCTGACCAGCCTGCAATCCGGCGTGCTGGATGCGGCGGAATTCGTCGGTCCCGGTTCGGACATTGCGCTCGGGCTCTATCGCGTGGCGCCGATGTATTACGCGCCCGGCTTCAACAAGCCGAACGGTACCGGCGAATGCATCGTGTCGCTGAAGGCCTGGAACGCGCTGGAGCCCGACATGAAGGCGATCGTCGCACATGCCTGTGCGGCGGAAGCGGCATTCGCTCTGTCGGAAATGGAACGGCTCAACATCGAGGCGCTGAATGCGCTGGTCACGCAGCACAGTGTCAAGCTGATGACCTTCCCGTCCGATCTCGTTGCCGCCGCGTCCAAGGAATCGACCGGTGTGCTCGCGGACATGGCGAGCCGGAGCGCGACGTCGCGCAAGGTCCACGACTCCTATCTCGCATTCCGCGAGCGGGTGAGTGCGTGGTCCAACATCTCGCTGCGTGCCGTGCTGGAGGCGCGAGGCTGATCGTTTCGGTCGGTTGGCGTCTGGCGCTGAGGCTTTCGCGTGCGCGCAGGCCACATCTCGGAATAGTTTGAAAACCTGCGCAGCGGCTTGTCGTGCCGTGTCGGCTCGATCAACGGCAGCAGCCAGCCGAGCAGGACGTTGAATAGCGCCGACGTATGCCGGACGTAAAGATCGAGCGGGACGAGCTTGAAACCCAGCTGAAGTTTCGGCTCGTAGCTAAGCCCGGTGCTGACCCAGCGCTTGTAACCGTTCGCGATGCCCCATGATGCGATATCGCGGAAGGCGTAGTAGTACAAATGCAGTTTGTGCGCGACGGTGTAATCGAGCCCGAGATATTCGTTGTAGATGGTGTCACCATGGACCATCGAGACGCTGAATGCGATCGGCTTGCCGGATTGTCGCCACACGAAGAAGCGCGCCTTGTCCGGCATCGCGCGTCCGAGCTCGCACAGAAAGGTCTTGGTGAGCTTTTCGAAATGCAGCGGCGATTTCTCGTAGACCTGCAGATAGAGCGGATAGACCTCCTCGATGATCGGCGCGATGTCTCTGCTGACGGTCATCTCGATCGGAGCCGCCTTGTCGGCGGCGCGGAATTTGCGGCGTAGTTCCGACCGGATCTTCGCGCGCACACCGCGACGCAGATAATCCTCGAAATCGGCATAGGGCAGATCGAGGCTGGCCATCGGAAAACTGGGAATCCGGGTGTAGCCATGGTCCAACAGCCCGTCGAGGTCGCTGCGATACTGCGCCGGAAACTCCTTCATGACGATCAGGCGCGCTCCGGCCGTGAGCGCACAATCACGCAAGGCCCCGGCAAACAGTCCAGGTTCACGACTGGACGCGTCAGCCGCGGTGTCGAGATGTCCTTCGCCGGCCGAACATCCGACCATTAGGGTGCGCAGCCGCAGGAAGCCTGGCCACCAGCCTCGCACCAGCCGGTCGGCGGCGCGGGACAAGGCCGGCACCCCCGCGAGCAAATCCTGATCGAGCAAAAAGACCGGCTGAATGGCGCGCGCCCGGCCGGTCTCGTCGCGCATCACGAGATACTTGTAATCGAAATCCGGACAGATGGTCCGGTCGATCAGTTCGTAAAAGCGGTGGTCCTTGCGCTGCTGCGCAAAGGCGCGCGACCAATATGGTTCGCGTGCAAGATCGGCACGTGTGACCACCTCAAAACTTCGGCTTCGGGCTGTCGAAGGGGTGGGACCGGCGGGCGATATCAGTTTCAATTTGGGCATAATTGTTCCGAAGAGGCTTCTCCCCCTCGCACCAAGCCCAAGCGTCGGCGTAAGTTCCTGCCGCCCGTAGGGGAGCACCGGTCGCACCTGCGACCCGGTGTCCCGCCACAGATCGGCCTTCCGTTCGCTACTTTTTCAACGCCACGATCGTCTGCTTCTGCTCGCCCAGCCCCTCGATGCCGAGCGTGACCACATCGCCGGCCTGCAGGAATTTCGGCGACGGCTTGATGCCAAGCCCTACGCCCGGCGGCGTGCCGGTGACGATGATGTCGCCCGGCTCCATCACGAAGAACTGCGAGCAATACCAGACCAGGTGCTCGACCCCGAAGATCATGGTTTTCGTGTTACCGGTCTGCCGGCGCTCGCCGTTGACGTCGAGCCACATGTCGAGATTCTGCGGATCGCGGATCTCGTCCTTGGTCACGAGCCACGGGCCGATCGGGCCGAAGGTCTCGCAACCCTTGCCCTTGTTCCACTGCCCGCCCGAGCGGTCGATCTGGAAAGAGCGCTCCGACACGTCGTTGCAGACGAAATAGCCCGCGACCGCACTCATCGCCTTCGACCGGTCGAGATAGCGCGCACGCTTGCCGATCACGATGCCGAGTTCGACCTCGTAATCGAGCTTGACCGACTCCTTCGGGATGATGGTGCTGTCGTTCGGCCCGCAGATCGAGGTCGGCGCCTTGTTGAAGATGATCGGCTCCTTCGGGATCGGCATGCCGGCCTCGGCGGCATGATCGGAATAGTTCAGCCCGATGGCGATGAAGTTGCGTACCTGGCCGACGCAGGCGCCGAGCCGCGGCTTGCCGGGCACCACTTTCAGCCGGTTGATGTTGGCCTTCTTGATGTCGGCAAGGCCGCCGGAGGCGAGCATGGCGCCGTCGATGTCATCGACGATGCGTGACAGGTCGCGGATCTTGCCCTCAGAATCGACGATGCCGGGCTTCTCGCGCCCCGCCGGGCCATAACGAACGAGCTTCATGTTTCCCCCTTGGACTTAAAATTGAGCGCGGGACTATGCGGCGATGGGCAGGCGAGGGCAAGGTGCAGGGTTGGTCAGAAGGCAACGCTCCGCCGGCCCTGTTATTGTGACGGCGCGGGCGCGCCCGTAATCCGCTTCGCATTCCAACCCTTGCGAAACGCAAGGGCGCGCGGAACGCCGGGCTTTCAGCCAAGCCCATGGCCCCATGCGCTGTGTGTAAGAAGCGCATGAGCGATAGTCACCACGGACCGCCGAAAAGCGTCGGCGTGCGCAGACAAGTTTACGCAGTCTGCGCAAGCTAGACTGCGATGCGCGGTGTGTGAGGCTTGCTCTGCGATAACCCCGGAGGAGCCGTGCCCTGGCCAGGCCGCCTGTTATCCTCCGCTACTGACCCACGGTCCGTGGATCGGGCGTATCGCAGCTTGGGCCTCCGCTGCGATGCTGCGTCTCAGCACCCACAACCGCCACCGCATCCCGCCCCGCGTCTCGCGACGCTCATGAAACGCCCCTTGCAGCAGGGACGGGATTATGAGACTATAATCCTAAATCTCGGAAAAGTCAAGTGGCAGATTTTTGCCAGTTTCCCATCCACCCGATCGTCCCCGCGGACGCGGAGACCCAGCACAGCAAGAGCCCGCACATGCGGACGGAATTTATCGATCGCAGATAGCGGCGACGGATTGGCCGGCGCGGTCGCCCATTGTCCTGTTTTCAGAAGCGGCGATCGCGGCATCTTCGGCGCTGGGTCCCCGCTTTCGCGGGGACGAGCGGAGCTTGTGGTTGGCCCTAGTGTGCTCTGCGATGGGTTTCGCTGCGCTCAACCCATCCTACGCGCGGAGTGGTTACGCGGCGTCCGACCCTGCCACCAACGCCATCGCCCGCACCGGGCTGCCGCTGCCATGCAAGATCTTCAGCGGCGCGGCGATCACGATCGCACCCGTCGGCGGCAAGAGATCGAGATTGGTGAGGCATTGCAGCCCGAGACGGCCGTTGCCGTGCATGATGGCGTGACACGGATAGGGCGGGCGGAAATGCGCGGCCTGTCCCGCGTCGGTGCCGATGGTTTCTGAACCGAAGCCAAGGACGCCGCGTTCATGCACCAGGAATTCCACCGCCGCTACATCGGGGCCGGGCGTGTGCTGTCCGGCGGCGTCGAAATTCTGGTAGGCGACCGGGTCGCTGCGCTTCGACCAGTCGGTGCGCATCAACAGCCATGAGCCTTCGGCGATGCGGCCGTGCTGCAACTCCCATGCGCGCAGCCGATCGACGGTGAGCAGAAAGTCCGGGTCGCGCGCAGCCTGCGCCGAGCAATCGACCACGCAGGCCGGCGCAATGAAGGAGCGCGGGGCAAGCGAGTCGGTCGCCGCATCGGCGAGATCGCGGCCGGTGATCCAGTGTACCGGCGCATCGAAATGCGTGCCGGTATGTTCGCCGAACGAGATGTTGTTCCAGTACCAGCCGGGGCCGCGCTCGTCGTAGCGCGAAATCTCCTCCATGCGGAACGGCGCGCATTGATCGAATTCCGGCGGCAGCACGATCTGCGGGAAGCTGGGCGACAGCGTCTGCGACAGGTCGACGATGCGCAGCGTCTGCGCGGCGAGCGCGTCGGTCATCTTCGATAGAAGGGACGCGGGTGTGTCAGACACGCTCACTGATCCCACATCTCGCGCTCGAGCACCTTGGCGCTCTCCTGCCATTTCATGAACAGGTCCTGCGCCACGTCGCCCGGATAGATATCCTCGACGCCGTCCTTCAGCGCTTTCACCACGGCTTTTGCGAGCGCAGCCGGCGCCAGCTTCGGCGGCGGCACCAGTTGCGTCCATTCATCGTCGATCGGGCCTGGAAACACATTGACGACGCGAATGCCGGCGCCGCGCATCTCCGCGCGCAGGGTCTGCGACAGCGAGAAGGCGGCGGCCTTCGACGCCGAGAACGTGCCCTGACCGGGCAGCGCCGACAGCGCATAGATCGAAAGAATGTTGACCCAGGCGGTGGACGGCACGCTGCCCTCCGCCGCGCGTGCGCGCAACGCCGGGCCGAAACTCTGCGCCAGGCGTAAGAGGCCGAAATAATTGATGTCCATTTCCGCGCGCGCGGTCTCGGTGCCGCGGCGGTCGCCGATGCCGTGGCCGCGATGCATCTCGGCGCTGTTGACGAGAATATCGACCTTGCCGCCGATCGAGCCTGCGAGGTCCTGCACCGAACGCGCGTCGGTCAGGTCGAGCGGCACGACGGTGACATTCGGCAACGCCGCGATCTGCACGAAGCCGGGAGGCTGCTTCCAGGGCTCGGCCATACCCGCCCACACCATGTCGGCGCCGGCCTCGACAAAGGCTTTCACCAGCGCCTGTCCGGTGGCGCTCTTGCCGTCGGTGACCAGGACTTTCCTGAGTTTCGGATCGGAGGTCATCTCACGCAGCATCCTGTCATCGGCCAAATTGGGCGTGTCGGTTGCGGGAAGCGCGATCAGCGCGGCCTGACCGGCCTTGTCGAGATGCGCGCGCACCCGCACGGGTGTTGGGTGGTCCGCTTGTGCGGTCGGGCAATCGCCATGCAGATGCGCGAGCACGGTGATGCCCTCGCTGAGCCGCACCAGACCAAGCCGCAGCGGCACCAGCGCGCGGTAATAGAGCTCATTGGAGTGATGCAGCAGGGTTTCGGAAATCAGGTCGCCGCGGCCGGAGACCGGCTGCCATGCGAGACGCACCGACAGGCAATTGGTGCAGGCATCGCGCGGCGGATATTGCACCTGCCCGCAATCGTGGCAGGTCTGCAACTCGAACCGGCCCTCGGCGACCGATGCGGTCATGCGCAGCGACGCACGGCTGCGCGCCGCCGGCGGCAATGTCGGCAGCCGCAGCGGCAGGATCGGGTTGCGCGGGGCGGGGCGTTTCAGCGCGTCGGTCATGTTACGCCCGCCCCAGAATGGCGGCGCCGGTGCAGATGCCGCGATCGTAATTGATCATGCCGAAGCCGCTCACCAGCGCGTGCCGCGCATTCGCAACCTGCGTCTTCATCGCCTGGCCGGTGACCTGCCGCAGCGCCTGCACCAGGCCGAGGAAACCGCCGGCGGCGCCGGCCTGTCCGACCGAGAGCTGGCCGCCGGATGTGTTGGTCGGCAGCGAGCCCTCGATGGTGAAGCTGTTGTTGCGGATGAAGGCCGGCGCGTCGCCTTCGCGGCAGAAGCCGAGGCCCTCGAATTGCAGGCAGTTGATCACCGGATAATCGTCATAGACTTCCAGCACGTCGATATCGGGCGGGCCGAATCCGGCCTGCGCATAGAGATGATCCTGATCCACCGCCCAGCCGCCGCGAAACTGGATCGGGTCGGCGGCGAATGCATTATGCCGCTCGATGGTGCCGAGGATGCGCGCGAACGGAATGCCGAGCTTTTTCGCATGGTCCTCGTGCATCACCAGAAAGCCTTCCGATCCGGCGCAGGGCATCACGCAATCGAACAGTTTCAGCGGATCGGCGATCGGGCGCGCATCGAGATATTCGGCGAGCGTGAGCGGGCGCTTGAACAGAGCCGACGGAAACCGCAGCGCGTTGTCGCGCTGCGCGACGCAGAGCTTGCCGAAATCGGCCGGCGCGGCGCCGGTCGACTGCATGTAATGCGAGGTCAGCAGCGCGAAATTCGCATTCGGTCCGCCGGAGCCGAGCGGATAGACCGCGTCGCGGGCGAAGCGGGAGAAGTTCGCGAGATTGGCCCGGAAGGAATCGACATGGTTGGTGTCGCCGGCCACGCACGCCACCACACTGGCATCGCCGCATTGCACCGCGCGCGCGGCGCGGCGCAGCGCGATCACGCCGCTGGCGCCGCCATAGGGCAGGTGATCGAGCCAGCGCGGGCTCAGGCCGAGATGCTGGGTGAGCCCGACCGCGGTGTCGGGAAACAGCGTGAAGCTTGAGACACCGAGACCGTCGAGATCGTCCTTCTGCAGGCCGGAGGCTTTCAGCAGCGCGGACAGCGCACGCGCCAGAAACCAGTGCGCGTCCTTGCTGGAATAGCGCACATACGGAATGCTGACCGGGGCCGCGATCACCACACCCTGATAGGCCGCCGCCGTCATGCGGCGAGGGTTCCGTCCGCCTTGCGCAGTTCGAGCACGACCTTGCCGCGGGTGCGGCCTCCTTGCGACAGTTCATGCGCGCGGCGGAAATCCGACAGCGGCAGCGTCGCCTCGATCGGCACGCGCAGCGATCCGTCCGCCAGCATTTTCAGCAAAGCCTCGAGGATGTCCTTGCGCGGCAGCACCGGCGCCTGCGTCACCGTCACGCCGAATTCGGTCGCGCGATCGGTGAAAGGTTCGGCCATCAGGCACACCATCTGGCCGCCGCGCTTCAGCACCGCATAAGACTTGTCGTGGACGTCGCCGCCCATGGTGTCGAACACCACATCGATGTCACGCGCCGCGTTTTCGAACGGGGTGCGGTCATAGGCGATGACTTCGTTCGCACCCAGCGACTTGACGAAATCCACATTGCGCTCCGAGCAGGTGGCAATCACATGCGCGCCGCGGGCGCGCGCGATCTGGATACCGAGCGAGCCGACGCCGCCGGCGCCGGCATGGATCAGCACCCGCATGCCGGGTCCGACCTTGGCGATATCGACCAGCGGGATCCAGGCGCTGGTGCCGGCGAGCGGCATTGCAGCCGCGTCGGTGAACGACACCCCATCCGGGACAACGGCGACATTGGTATCCGGCATCACTACCTGGTCGGCCCAGGTGCCGATTCCGCGCGGGGCGAGGAAAGCGACCCGGCGTCCGGCCAGCGACGGATCGATACCGGCTCCGGTCTTGGCGACGACACCCGCGCCGTCGCGGCCGGTGATGATGGGAGACGCCAGCGGCGCGCCGCCGGCCATACGGCCGGAGCGGATTTTCCAGTCGATCGGATTGACGCTGACCGCGTGGACGTCGATCAGAACCGCACCATCGGCCGGGGCCGGCGGCGAAATCTCCCGCAATTGCAGCACTTCGGGGCCGCCATAAGTGTCGAATTCGATCGCGCGCATAAGATGCCTGCTGTTACGGGATGCCTAATTTAAGTGTAGCCGACAGATGCGTCTGCCCATATGCGACGCTTGACCTGCGAACAATAACATACAGTATACTATTTCCAGCAAGCCCGGATCGTTGCCGGACTTCGGGCTTGGGGTTAACGGCGGAGCCTCTGATGCGGGAGATGCGAGAGCGTGAAGCTTGCGCGGCGATCGGCCAAAGGCGGATTGATGTTGGCCCACGCCGAAGCGCAGGAGCGCGAACCCGCGCGTGCACCGGGCATGCCACTTGCACACTTTGCTCCGGTTGCAACTCACGAGGGGTTGCCAAGCCGTAACTTGCCGGCTCGACATTTAACGGATCAATCTGCCGGCCAAGCCGCCCACGGACCGGCCAAAACGTGACCACACAAAGAACAGGGGACCACGATGAGCGTGAAGATTGAACTGACCAAACGCGAATTTGTATCGTTGATGCTCGGCCTTCCGGCCACGACATTTCTTCCGCATCTCGCCGGCGCGCAATCCGCCGACACGCCGCTGAACATTGCGTTCATGGCCGACGTGCAGAGCTGGGATCCGACCGCGGTGACCTTCCCGGTCGGCCAGTCGATCTTCAAATGCGTTTACGATTCGCCGCTGACCTATTCCTCCGACCAGAAGCTGCAGCCGCGCCAGATCGCCTCGCGCAAATGGGTCGATGACAACTCGACGCGCCTTGAGATCACGCTGCGCGACGATATCTTCTTCCACGACGGCTCCAAGCTCACGACCGAAGATGTCAAATACAGCTGGGTCACCCGCCCGCAGAAAGACAAGAAGCTCGCGGTCGCGGGCCTGCTGCAGGACCTGAAGGATGTCGAGATCATCTCGCCGACGCAGGCGGTGCTGGTCTATTCCAAGCCGTCGCCGTCGGCTGAATTCTATCTCGGCTTCCTCACCGTCTACATCCTGCCGAAGGCCTATCACGAGAAGGTCGGCGACGAAGGCTTCCTGGCGAAGCCGATCGGCGCCGGACCCTACAAGCTCGTCGATTATCAGCGCGGCTCGCGCATGGTGATGGAAGCGTTCGACAAATACTGGGGCGGCGTGCCGGCGATCAAGAGCGTCACCTTCCAGGTGTTGCCGGAAGCGTCCACCCGCGTCGCCGCGATCGAGGCCGGGCGCGTCGATATCGCGGTGCAATTGCCGTTCCGCGAGGCAGTGCGGCTCGAGAAAAACGCGCAACTCAAGGTCGACATTTTCCCGCAGGCCGAGATCTACATGCTGCAGATCCCGAGCTATGTGGATACCTACCAGAACAAGGACGTGCGCACCGCCCTGCATATGGCGATCGACAAGGCGGCCCTCGCCAAGGCGTTCTTCAACAATCTCGCAAAGCCCTTGCAGGTGCTGGCGACGCCGGGCTCGTCCGGCGACGTGCCGGGTTACACCTTCCCGTTCGACCGCAAGAAGGCCGCCGAGACGCTGGAGAAGGCCGGCTTTAGCAAGGCGAAGCCGCTGCAGATGACGTTCTGCACCACCAACGGCACGTTCCCGAACGACTACGAGATGTCGCAGGCGATCGCTCAGATGTGGCGGCAGATCGGCGTCGACGTGAAGCTCGAGGAGATGACGGTCGCGAAATATCTCGAACTCAATCACTCCGCCAAGCTGCCGGGCATCATGCTCTATAGCTGGGCCAACGCGACCGGCGATCCGGAAAACTACTCGGGCCGTATCCTCAATCCGGCGCTGCGGTTCTCGGCGTGGAAGGAGCCGGCCAATGGCGAGCGGATTGCGAAGCTGTTCGCGATGAAGCTCGGCGAGGAGCGGCTTGCGGGCTATCGCGCGCTCAACAAGGATGCATCGGAAAACTCCTGGAGCATTCCGCTGCTGCAGCCGGTGGCGAATATGGTCACCAAGAAGACCGTGTCGATCCCAACCTATTCGCAGCTCTATGTGCTGCCGGCGGAAGCGAAACGGACGGCGTGATTCTGAAAGCCTTCGGATCCATTGTTGCCGGCGAGGCGGTCGGCTCCCTCCCCCTGCAAGGGGGAGGGATGGGGAGGGGGTCGGAACACCTGATGGAATTTGACCCCCACCCGGCGCACTTCGCGCGCCGACCTCCCCCTTCCAGGGGGAGGTAAGGACCGTGGCACGTAACATCGTATTTGTGTCTACAGGTCCCGCCTGCGCGGGGACGGCGGGGATATGTTCAAGTCACTGATCAATGTCGCGGCGAGGCGGCTTGCGGGCGCGGTTCCGACCGTGCTGCTGCTGTCGATCGTCGTGTTCTTCGTGCTGCGGGCGCTGCCGGCCGATCCGCTGGCGCTGCTGCTGCCGCCGAACGCCACCCAGGCCGACGCTGAGGTGGTGCGCAAGGCGCTTGGGCTCGATCGCTCGATCGTGGTGCAATATCTGATCTGGCTGCGCGATGCGCTGAGCGGCAATCTCGGCAATTCGATCGCCTTCCGTGAGCCGGTGACGCGGCTGCTGGCCAATTCGCTGCCGGCGACGCTGGAATTGTCGTTCGTCGGACTTGCCTTCGCGCTCGTGATCAGCATTCCGGGCGGGCTTCTGCTTTACGGTACGCGCGGCACCGTGATCGAAAATATCCTCGACGTCATCGTGGTCTGCATGCTGTCGATCCCATCGTTTCTCTGGGCGATCTTCCTGCTGCTCGGCTTTGGCGTGATGCTGGGCTGGCTGCCATTTTCGGGCCGGGTCGATCCGGGAATCGTGATCCCGGACGGCACCGGCTTTCTGCTGATCGATTATGTCGTGAACCTGCAATGGGGCTATTGGCAGAATGCGCTGTCGCATCTGATCCTGCCGGCCATGGCACTGGCGCTCGGCTTCTCGCCGCTGGTGATCCGGGTGCTGCGTTCATCGCTGCTGGAGGCATCCGAGGATCACTATGTCACGGTCGCGCGCCAGCGCGGTCTGAACGAACGCCAGATCATTCTCGCGCATATGCTGCGCAATTCGGCGCTGCCGACCATCACGTTGATCGGCGCGCAATTCGGCTTCCTGTTCGGCGGTACGCTGCTGGTCGAGACGATTTTTTCGTACCCCGGAATCGGCAACCTGATGGTGCAGGCGGTGCGCAATCACGACCTGCCGCTGATCCAGGGTATCGCACTGGTCTTCTGCATCACGACGCTGGCGATCAACACCGTTGTGGACATCCTTTATGTCGTCCTCAATCCCAAGCTCCGGCGTGCTTAAGCCCGAGCGGCCACCCTCGGCTGCGGCCGAGGCCATGCGGCAGGCGATCCGTTCGCCGCGCGTGGTGATCGGCGGGGCGATCGTGATCGCCATGGTGATCTGTGCGGTGTTCGCGCCGCAGATTGCGCCGAACGATCCTGCGAACCAGGATCTGCTCAACATGCTGCTGCCGCCGATGTGGGCGGAAGGCGGCAGCGCCGATTATCCGTTCGGCACCGACAGTCTCGGCCGCTGTATCCTGTCGCAGATGATCTATGGCGCTCGGGTGGCGTTGTTCGTGGGCTTTGTCGCCGCCATCGGTGCGGCTTTGCTCGGTACCACGCTCGCTTTGCTCGCCGGCTATTTCGGCGGCTGGATCGACCGCGTCATCAGCCACTTCGTGGATCTGTGGATGTCGCTCCCGCCGGTGGTGCTGTCGGTGACGCTGATGGTCGGCTTCGGCACCGGTGTCGGCAACGTCATTCTGGCGATCGTGCTGGTGGACTGGACGCGGTTCTGCCGGGTGGTGCGGTCGGAAGTGATGGTGGTCGCGCGCAAGGATTTCGTGTCGGCTGCGAAGCTGCTCGGCTTCGGCAATCTGCGCATTATCATGCGGGAAATCCTGCCGAGCGTGGCGCCGCTGGTCATCACGCTGTTCACGCTGCAGGTCGGTATCGGCATCATTGTCGAGGCGATCCTGAGCTTCGTGGGCCTGAGCGTGCCGGCGGACGTGCCGGCCTGGGGCCAGATGATCGCGCAGGCGCGCAATTATATGTATCAGGCGCCCTGGGGCATTATCCTGCCGGTGATGGCGATGTTCGTCACCGTGCTCGGGTTTAACCTGCTGGGCGAGGGCTTGCGGGTCACGCTCGATCCACGGCTGCGGCGGCGGAACTTCTGATGGCGAACGTGCTGTCCTTCGACAACGTGACCGTGACCGCCCGGATGGGCGGCCGCAGCGTCGACGTGCTGCGCGATATTTCGTTTTCGCTCGCGCAGGGTGACATCGCCGGACTGGTCGGCGAATCCGGCGCCGGCAAGAGCATGATCGGCCGGGTCATTTCCGGACTGTTGCCGGATAATTTCGCCGTCAGCGCAGGCGATGTCGCATTCGACGGCGCGAGCCTGCTGGCGCTGGGTAAAGCTGAGCGGCGCGCCTTGCTCGGCCGCCGCATCGCCTTCATCCCGCAGGAGCCCTTGAGCGCGCTCAATCCGGTACGAACCATCGGCTCGCAATTCTCCGAGCATCTGCGCCATGTCGGGATCGAGCGAGGCCGTCACCGCGCGCTGATGATCGAGCGCCTGCAGCAGGTGCAATTGCGCAATGCCGAGGAGGCGCTGCTGCGCTTTCCGCACGAATTGTCGGGCGGCCAATGCCAGCGGGTGCTGATCGCGATGGCCTTCGCGGGCGAGCCGTCGCTGGTGGTGGCCGACGAGCCGACCACGGCGCTCGACGTGATGACGCAGGCGCATATCGTGCGGCTGATCGCGGAACAGCAGCGATTGCACGGCACCGCGCTTCTGTTCATCACCCATGACCTGCGCCTCGCCGGCCATGTCTGCCGCAATGTCGGGGTTATGTATGCGGGCGATATGGTCGAGTACGGACCCGCCGCAGCGGTGCTGAAGGCACCATCGCATCCCTATACCAAGAGCCTGCTGGCGGCGATTCCGGAAATGACCGGCATTCGCCGCGTGCTGCCCGCGCTCTCCGATCACATGCCGGGACTGGCGAGTTTTGCCGGTCTTGCCGGCTGCCGGTTTTCTCCGCGCTGCGCGGTCAAGGACCCGGCTTGCATGAGCACGCGGCTGCCGCCGCGGTCTGTGGGGAAAAGCCATTGGGTCAGGTGTGCGGAGCGCTGCGAGATGATCGGCGCCGCCGATCTGGGCGAGCCGATCGCGCTTCCCGCAGGCTTGACCGATGCGCCGGCCTCGGTCGCGTTCGAGAATGTGCGGCTCAGCTATCATGCCTCGCGCGGGCTGCTCGGTTTGCGCCGCTCGCGGTTCGACGCCGTGAAGTCCGCGACCTTCTCGGTGCGCGAGGGCGAGATCCTCGGCATTGTCGGCGAGAGCGGCAGTGGTAAGACCTCGGTCGGGCGTTTGATCGTCGGCCTGGAAAAGCCGAGCGAGGGAACCATTCGCATCGACGGCGCCGAGCGCGTGACCGGCGCGGTCCATCTGTCGCATCGCGACACCCAGCTGATTTTCCAGGACCCGCAATCGGCGCTCAATCCGCGGCGCAGCGTGATGCGGCTTTTGACCCAGGCGCTGGAAGTGGGCGAAAGCTACCGGCCGGAAGCGGAGCGGCGGCCGGCGGCGGAAGCCTTGCTGCGCGATACCGGCCTGCCGTCGGATTGCCTCGAGCGCTTTCCGTCGCAATTGTCGGGTGGCCAGCGGCAGCGGGTGAATATCGGCCGCGCGCTCGGCGCCAAGCCCAGGCTGATCGTGGCCGACGAGATCGTGTCCGGGCTCGATGTGTCGGTGCAGGCGCATATCCTCAATTGCCTGCTCGATCTCAATCGCAGGCACCGGCTGACCATCGTCTTCATCAGCCACGATCTGGCTGTGGTGCGCTATCTGTGTTCGCGGGTTCTGATGATGCATGCCGGTGAGATCGTCGAGGAGGGGGAAACCGAAGTCGTATTCTCGAATCCGCAGCATCCCTATACCAAGGCGCTGCTGGAAGCGGTGCCGCCGGACAATGCCGATCGGCCATGGCCGCCGGTTCCCGCCAGCGAGTCCGCCGAGTCCGCAATGAGTGTGTCCCGATGAGCGACCGATCGATCAAGCAAAAGCCCGGCGAAAAGGTGCAGCTGAAGGTGCTGAAGACCGTCAGCCTGCGCGAGCAGATCTACGACCATCTGCGCGAGCGCATCCGCACCGGGCAACTCACCTTCGATGACCGGCTGGTGGATTTGGACATCGCCAGCGAGTTCGGGGTGTCGCGCATGCCGGTGCGCGAGGCGCTGATGCAACTCGTGCATGACGGGGCACTCGAAAGCACGACCCGCGGCTTCATGCTGCGGCGCTACAGTGATGAGGAGATCGCGGATATTTTCGAGATCAGGCGATTGCTGGAACCGGCGGCAGCCGAGATCGCGGCCGGGAAGATGACCGAGTCGGCGCTTCAGATCATGGAGGCCGCCATTCAGGCCGGCATCTCAGCCAGCGAGGCCAACGATTTCACAGCCTTCGTCGTTGCAAATGCGGCGTTTCGCGAAGCCTGGATGGCGCAGGTGCCGAACAAGCAACTGATTGCGGCGCTGGCGCGCTATTTCGATCATGTGCAGATCATCCGTCTGGTGACGCTGTCACAACGTTCGGTGCGCGATGACGTGCTGGGGCGGCTGCGCGAAATTCATGATGCGTTTCGTTCCGGCGATGCCAAGCGCACCGCCGCCCTGTTTCGGGATCATGTGGATGCGGCGGTACAGGCCTATCGGACCTATTCCAACGAGGGGCGATGACATTGCTGGCGCGCAGGTCGGCCCTTTGCGCAACCGTCTTCATCTTAAGCCATTCTTGACAGCGTCCCGCCCGACTGTAATTTGGATACAGTATACTGTTTTGAGATGGAGCCTGTTATGCTGGCCGTCAATCCCACGCAGGTCGTCAATCCGATGTCGGACCCGGCGCAAAATGGCTTCAAGCTCGGGGTGTTCTCGTCCAATGCCGACCGCGGGCTGACCTTTTCCACTGTTCCGGAAGCGTGGAAAGCGGAATGGGACGACATCGCGGATGCCTGCCGCATCGCCGATCGCGGCGGGCTCGATTTCTTTCTGCCGATCGCGCGCTGGCGCGGCTATGGCGGCTCGACCAATGTGCGGGAATGGTCGTTCGAGACCTTCACCTGGGCGGCGGGCTTGGCCTCGATCACCGAGCGCATTGCGCTGTTCATGACGGTGCATGTGCCGCTGCTGCATCCGCTCTACGCAGCCAAGGCGCTCGCGACCGTCGATCACATCAGCCACGGACGCGCCGGGCTGAATATCGTCTGCGGATGGAATCCCGACGAGTTCGACATGTTCGGGGTGACGCTGGTCCCGGATGCCTATGTGCAGGCCAAGGAATGGCTCGATGTGATCGTGCGGACCTATAACAGCGACACGCCGATCGATTTCAACGGCAAATATTATCAGCTGAAGAATGCCGTGAGCCGTCCGGCCTCGGTGCAGAAGCCGCGGCCGGTGACCATGAATGCGGCCTTCGGCCCGCCGGGACGCGACTTCGCGGCGGAGAATTGCGATCACCTGTTCACGAGCTTCACCGATCTCGAGGTCGGCAAGGGGCATATCGCCGACATCAAGGGACGCGCGGCGAAATTCAATCGCGACATTGGCGTGTTCACCATTGGGCACGTGGTGTGCCGGCCGACGCAGAGCGAGGCCGAGGATTATTACGATTATTATTCAAGGCAGCATATCGACGAGGAAGCCGTCGATTATCACATGCGACAGAAGAAGAATTTCAGCCAGAGCCATGAGGACGAGGCTTTCAAGCAATACAAGCAGCGCTTCTCTGCCGGAACGGGGAGCTATCCGCTGGTCGGCACGCCGGAAATGGTGGCCGCCGAACTTGCGAAATTCGCGGGCGCGGGCTTCAACGGTGCGGCTCTGTCGTTCGTGAATTACAAGAACGAGCTGCCGTATTTCTGCGAGAGTGTGGTGCCGTTATTGAAACAGGCGGGATTGAAGAAATGAAAGCGCTCGCATGAGCGCCGATGATCCGCGCATTGTGTTCGAGCCGTCTGCGCGTACGCTCCCCGTGATGCTACGGCGGCAGGCCGAGCGCTTTGCCGAGCGGCCGCTTTTCGTTTGCGGCGGCGCTCGCTGGCGTTATGCCGATACGGCTGAGATGGCTGCGCGCAGCGCCGGGCGTTTCGCTGCGGCCGGCATCGGCAAGGGCGACCGGGTCGCGATCCTGTGCGGCAACCGGCCTGAATTTCTCGATCTGTTTCTCGGCTGCGGCTGGCTCGGCGCGGTATCGGTGCCGATCAATATCGCGGCGCGGGGCCCGCAGCTCGAACACATGCTCAAGACATCGGGCGCGGGGCTGCTGGTGCTGGAGCGCGAACTGATGCCAGCGCTGGAATTCGTGGACTTCGCCGCGCTCAAGGTCGAAGCAATCTGGGTGATCGATCCCGATGCCGGCACGCCGGATCGGCACGGGAATGTCCCAATCGCTGAACTGCCCGCCCGCGCCGCGCCGGTGCCGCCGGCCGATCTCAAGCCGCATGACCTGCTCACGATCTTGTTCACCTCCGGCACCACCGGCCCGTCCAAGGGCGTGTGCTGTCCGCATGCGCAATTCTTCTGGTGGGGCTTCTATGTGCTGCGTCAGCTCGACTTGCGCGACGGCGATGTTCTGCACACCACGCTGCCGCTGTTCCACGTCAACGCGATGGCGACATTCTTTCAGGCGCTGCTGAATGGCTGCACGCTGATCGCGGAAAAGCGGTTCTCCGCGTCGAAATTCTGGCCGGCGCTGGTTTCGTCAGGCGCGACGGTGACGTATGTCCTTGGCGCGATGGTGCCGATGCTGCTGTCGCGGCCGCCGTGTCCCGAGGAGAGGCAGCACAAGGTGCGGGTTGCGCTCGCGCCCGGTGTGCCGGCGCATCTGCATGAGATTTTTACAGAGCGCACCGGCATCCATCTGCTCGATGCTTATGGCGCGACCGAGAGCAACGCGGTGATCGGCACCACCATCGATACGCGGCGGCCGGGCTGGATGGGCAAACTGTTCGACGGCTTTCAGGCCCGCGTCGCCGATGAGGACGACAACGAAGTGCCCAACGGCACGCCCGGCGAATTGCTGTTGCGCGCCGACGATCCGTTCGCAATGGCGACCGGCTATTTCGGCATGGCGGACAAGACCGTCGAAGCCTGGCGCAATCTGTGGCTTCACACCGGCGACCGCGTGGTGCGCGACGGTGAGGGCTTCTATAAATTCATCGACCGGATGAAGGACTCGATCCGCCGCCGCGGCGAGAATATCTCCTCGTTCGAGGTGGAAAAGGTGATCATGTCGCATCCGGCGGTCGAGATCGCGGCGGTGTTTCCGGTACCGTCCGATCTGGCCGAGGATGAGGTGATGACGACGGTGGTGGTGAAGAACGGCGCCACGCTCGACGGCGCGGAGTTGATCGGCTTCTGCGAGGGGCGGCTATCGTATTTCGCAATCCCGCGCTTTGTGGATTTTGTCGCCGAGTTGCCGCGCACCGAAAGCGGTAAGGTGCAGAAATTCAGGCTGCGCGAACAGGGCCGGTCTGCCGGCACCTGGGATCGCGAAGCGGCGGGGATCAAGCTGAAGCGGTGAAGCCTAGCCGTCATGCCCGCGCTTGTCGCGGGCATCCACGTTCTTCACTATCTTTCAGCAAGTAAGCGTGGATGGCCGGGACCAGCCCGGCCATGACGTGGTGGGGTCGGAGCAAGCGCATGGCCATATCCTGGTTCTGCCAATGGGATGCGAAGGACGGGAGCAAATCCGTCCTCGACGAACACGATCATCAGGGTCTGGTGGCGCTGCTCCGCGGTGTCCCTCGTCTGGTCGAAGGCCATGTCATGACGCCGGTTCAGGCGCATGATCCGCATTACGCAGCCGATCTGCACACGTCGCCCGCGCTGGTGTTGCAACTGGAATTTGCTGAGATTGCCGATCTCGAACAGGCGCTGCGGCCGCACGGCTATCTGCAGGCACTTGCGCATGACGATCTTCTGCCGAGCCTGCACGGCGCGGTCGCGAGCCATCAGGCGATGCTGACGCGCCGCTATCCGGTGGCGGAGCCTGCAGACGAATCCGCGAACGAACTTCTCAGCTATATGGTCGAATATGAGGGGCCGGCGAAGGACGAGAATGCCTGGCATCTGTTCTATGTGACCGGGCATCCGCCGCTGCTCGCGAAGTTTCCGGGCATCCGCAAGATCGAGATCTATACGCCGGCAACCGTCATTTCCGCGTTGCCCTTCGCGGTCCGCCGCGCCATGCAGCGCAACAAGACCGCGTGGGATAACGCCGAGGCGATGAATGCGGCGATGGCGAGTCCGGTGCGCGCCGCGCTCCGCAAGGACTTTCATAATTTTCCGGCATTCGAGGGCGAGGCTGCGCATTACCCGTTCCGCACCGTCTCGGTGCGCGGCGAGCGCTACAAGGCGCGTGATTAACCTTAAGGCTTTGTGCCGCCCGGGCTTGCAATACAAAATGAACATCTGCCGGTGCAAATAGGTACACTGCAAGAATAACAAGAACGGGCGCGAACAGAGTGGAGAGGGCACACCGCGGATGCGGGTGCTCTGTAGTTGGAGTTGAGGATGTCTGGCAGTCCGTTGCGTCACCGGATCGGGCAGCGTGAGCCGATCGGGTTGTTCTGGATGACGCTCGGCTCATCCACAGTGATTGAGGTCGCCGCTCACGCCAAGCCCGATGCTGTCGTCATCGATGCGCAGCACGGGCTGTGGGATCGCGCCTCACTGGAACAATCGGTCGGCGTGGTTGCGAGCGCTGCACCGGTGCTGGTGCGGGTCGCCGAGAATTCGCCGCTCGCGATCGGTCAGGCGCTGGATGCCGGCGCGGAAGGCGTGATCGTCCCGCTGATCGAAACCGATGAAGAGGCCGCGGCCGCGGTGGCAGCCGCGCGCTTTCCGCCCGAAGGCACGCGCTCCGGCGGTGGCGTGCGACCGCTCAGCGGTGATTTCGGACAATATTATCTCGACTCGATCCGTCGCACCGTGGTCGGCGTCATGATCGAGACCGTGCGCGGCGTGCGCAACGCCGCGGCCATCGCCAACACGCCCGGCGTCGATTTCGTGCTGATCGGCACCGGCGACCTCGCGATCTCGCTCGGCGGCTTTCCGCATGTCGACGCCCGGCATGGCGAGGCCTGCGCCAGCGTGCTGCAGGCCTGCAAGACGGCCGGCGTCGCTTGCGGCATCTTCACCCTCAATGTCGACGCCGCCATGGCGCGCCGCAGCGATGGTTATCCGATCGTTGTGGTGGCGAACGATATCGACATCGTGGCCAGCGGCTTTGCCCGCGCCATGAAGACCTTCTCGGGCAAGAGCGAACCGTCGAAGTCCATTGCCAAAGACTCGACCGCACCGGTAGGCTATCTGGCCCAAGACCAAGGGCAAGACGAAGAGGATGACAACGTGTCGGACCTTCTGTTGAAATTCGCCTCCTTCATTGCCGATGGCAGCATCCGCGTCGTCGACCTGACCCAGACGCTGAAGCCGTCGACCCCGGTGATCCAGCTACCGCCGCCATTCGCGCCGTCCGATCCGTTCCGCATCTCGGAAATTTCGCGCTACGACGATCGCGGCCCGGGCTGGTACTGGAACAACATCGCCTGCGGCGAGCATACCGGCACGCATTTCGATGCGCCGGCACATTGGGTGACCGGCCAGCATTATCCCGACGGCTATACCGACACCGTTTCGGTGCAGCGCTTCATCGCGCCTGCGGTGGTGATCGACTGCAGCAAGGAATCCGCGGCTGACGAGAAATTCCTGGTCGAGCCGTCGCATATCGAGGCCTGGGAAGCCAAGCACGGCCGCATCCCCGACGGCGCCTGGGTGCTGATGCGCACCGACTGGTCGAAGCGCGAGGGCGATCCGGCGAAATTCCTCAACATGAAGGAAGACGGCCCGCATGTGCCGGGGCCGTCGGCCGCCGCGGTGCGCTTCCTGGTGCAGCAGCGCAATGTCAATGGCTGGGGCGTGGAAGCGGTCGGCACCGATGCCGGCCAGGCCTTCGCGTTCGAGCCGGCCTTCCCGGCGCATCACCTGATGCACGGCGCCAACAAGTTCGGGCTGGCCAGCCTCTGCAACCTCGATCAATTGCCGCCGACCGGCGCGATCCTGATCACCGCGCCGCTCAAGATCGAGAAGGGCTCGGGCAGCCCGCTGCGCGTGCTGGCGCTGGTGCCGGCTTAGTTTTGTAATCCGTCACCCTGAGGTGACATCGCGAAGCGAGGGCCTCGAAGGGCGACGGCCCGAAAAGTGACCGTTCATCCTTCGAGGCTCGCGACCCTTGGCCGCTCGCACCTCAGGATGACGGAGCAAGGAACGTCGATTCTATTTCACTTCGATCCCGGCCTTGGTCACGACATCACGCCAGACCTCGGTCTCGCGCGCGATGCGTTTGGTCAGGCTGTCCGAGCCGTCCGCTGCGACCTCGACACCGGCGGCCTTGAGCTTGTCGCGCACGTCCGGGGATTTGAGCGAGTCCACGATGGCCTTTTCCAGTTCGGCCCGGATCGGGGCGGGGACGGTCTTCGCGGTCAGCACCGCGAACCAGGCCGGGGCATCGAAGCCGGGATACCCCATTTCCGCGATCGTCGGGACATCCGGCAACAGCGATGAACGCTCGGCGGTGGTGACCGCGAGCGCCCGCAGGTGGCCCGACTGAATCTGGGGCAGGGCAGACGGCAGATTGTCGAACATGATCTGCACGCGGCCGCCCAGGAGGTCCTGCACCGCCGGTGCCGAGCCCTTGTAGGGCACATGCCGGTAGTTGATGCCGGCCCGCTGAGCGAATTGTTCGGCGATCAGCTGGCCGTTGGATCCGACGCCCTGCGATGCATAGATCAGCTCGCCCGGCTTCTGCTTCGCGAGAGCGACCAGTTCCTTGAGGTCTTTCGCCGGCACCGACGGATGCACCACCAGCACATTGCTGACCTGACCGGTGCGTGTAATCGGCGCCAGATCGCGACCGACATCATAGCTCAGCGATTTGTAAAAGATCGGATTGAGGGTCAGCGCACTGGAGGCGACCGCCAGCAGCGTATGCCCATCCGGTTCGGCCCGCACGACCTGGTTGACTCCGATGGTGCCGTTGGCGCCAGGCCGGTTCTCGATCACGACGTTCTGGCCCAAACGCTCCGAGAGCTTCTGCGCCAGAATGCGGGCGATGATGTCGCTGGTGCCGCCGGCCTGATAGGGCGACACGATGGTGACGGTGCGCGAGGGGAAGCTCTGGGCCTGCGCGCCGGCAACCAAACTCAGCGTGGCGAGGCCGATCAGGAATCCGCGGATCATCTGGCTTTGTCCCTGTTCAATGGTCCGCCGGCGCGGCGGGCGCGGTTTTAATCTCGATCAGCACGTTGCGGTATTGCCAGTCGCTGATATTGAGCAATTCATGCGGGATGCCGGGTTCGCGCCACAGCACGCCGCCGACGGTCTCCTGGGTTTCCTTTTCGCGGCCGTCCTCGAAATACATGATGTTCTTGCCCTCGGTCATCGGTACGATGACATAGGGCAGGTCATGCTTGTGCCAGGCTTGGCGTTCGCCGGGATCGAGCTTCACGCTCCAGATCCGGACATACTCGTTTTCGAACAGGATCTTGTCGCCGAGCGGCCCGAGCTTGTCGCCGCGGGGTGAGGGACCTCTCATGATGTCGTCTCCTTGATCAGGCGATCGGGGTTGTCGCAGAAGATCCGCTTGCGGCGCGCCGGATCAAGCGCAGCCATCTGCCGGTGCGGCTCGATCACGCCCATCGGGAACGGCCAGTCCGAGCCGAACACGATCTGCGTTTCCCCGAACACCTGCTCGGCCAGCGCAAGTGCGTCCGGATCGTGGACGATGCAGTCGACGCAGACATTGCGGAATGTCATGCGCGGCGGCGCCGCCTTGGTATCGATGCCGGGCCGCGCGGTGGCAAAGCCGCGCTCGAAGCGTCCCGCCAGCATCGGCAGGACGCCGCCGCCATGGGCGAAGCAGAAGGTGATGTCAGCATAGCGTTCGAACACGCCGCCGAAGGACAGGTGGCCGATTGCCACCGCGGTCTCGTAAGGATTGCCGAGCAGGTTCGACAAATAGAACGCGGTCAGCCGCCCGTCCGCGCATTCGCCGGGATGGAAGAACACGAAGGCGCGGGCGTCGTCTAGCACGCGCCACAGCCGTTCGTAGGCGCGGTCGGACAGCACCTGCTCGCCGTGCCCGCCCGAGGGCGCGCCGAAGCGGCGATGGCCGCGTGCGATCCAGTCTCGCGCCGTGTCGACCGCGATCTCGGGGTCCTGCAGCGGCAGATGCGGCAGCGGCGACAGCTTGTCGGGATACGCATCGGCGATCCGCTGCAGCCCGCGATTGGCGTAGCGGACCCAGTGGCGCGCGTCGTCGCCGCGGAGATGCGTGCGATAGAGCGGTGGCGGGATCGAGATCCAGGCCTGTGCGACGCTGTTCTGATTCATCCACGCGATCAGCGCCGGCGGATCGAATAGCGGCTTCATGCCGACGTCGTGGCCGTCGACCGACAGGATTTTTGCCTCCGCCTTCCAGGTCACCCCTTCGACGGAGTCGAGATCGTCCGGAAAGATCGGCGCCAGATGAGCATGGATGTCGAGAGCGATGCGCTCGGTCATGCGCCGGCCTTTTCCGTGCTTACGACCGCGTCGCTGCGCGTGATCTTGCGATAGAGGTCTTCGATCAGCCCGGGGCGCATCGGCGCGATGGCGGCGATATGGTCGTCCGGCCGCACCAGAATGACGGTATCGGGTTCGCAGCCGGCACGCTGCCGGAACTTGTCGCCGACATCGAACAGCGAGCGCTCGCGCAGGCCGGAATCGATCGGCGCGTCCCGCCGCGTCACGATCAGGTGCTTCAGCCCTGGCGTATCGGCCGGAATGACCGGACGGCGCCGGACATCGGTGAAATAAAGCGCGACGAATGAATCGTCGACGAGGTCGTGCAGTCGCACCGGCCGCCCGTGCCCATCATGCAGGGTCACGTCCGGGATGCGCTCGCCGACCCTTAAGGGACCGGTCTCGGTGCGCACCATCGACCAGTCGCCGGACTGATCGACATCGAGCCGCACGCCCAGCATGGTGCGGGTCAGCGCATTGGCGAAGGCGCCGCCCGACATGGCGCGGACTGCGTCGTTCTGGCCGAGCATGTATTTGCGCGCGGCTTCCGCCATCTCACCCGAGCCATGTGCGGCGACCGGGCGCTGCTCGCGCGCATAGCCGTCGAGCAGCGACGGATCGGCGAGGCCGCGTGCCACCCAGGCGAGCCGCCACGGCAGGCTGATGGCGTCGAGAATGCCGGTGTTGAGGCCGAGCGCCCACATCGGCGTGATCAGATGCGCTGCGTCGCCCATCAGGAACACACGCCCGCGCTGCCACTCGGTCGCGATGCGGTGATGAATCCGGTAGACGATGGTGTTGAGGATCTCCATGTCCTCGACCGGACCGATGAAGCGCAGGATTTTCTCGCGCATCTCCTCGTGCGTCGGTTCGGGCTGGCTGGCCGGAAACGGAAACAGGAAGCGCCAGCAATGCGGCTGGCGCACCAGGATCATCCATTCGGTCGGGTCGGCGAAATAGGCGAGATACGGATAGTCGCGCGGATTTTGCACATCGAGATCGACCTTCACGTCGACCAGAATGGTGAGCACGTCGAGCGATTCACCCTCGACCGGAATCCCGAGTTCGCCGCGGATGAAACTGCGGCCGCCGTCGCAGGCGAGGAGATAGGAGCCTTCGATCTCGCGCGGGCCGTCCGGTGTGTCGAAGGTTGCGACCACGCCGTCATCGGTCGTGCGAAAACCGGTAAGCTTGTGCTTCAGATGCACATGACCGGGATGCGTCTCGTTCAGGGCACGATGCAGGATCGGCTCGAGGTGATGCTGCGGCATGTTGACGACGAACGGATAGCGGGTCTCGTCGGCCAGCAGATCGGCCCGCACCGATGGCCGTGCGGTGCCGGTGGCGCGCTCCACGTCTCCGATTTCATCGACACGCAGCGCCTTCGTCAGCACCTGATCGGCGACGCCATAGCGGCGGAAGGCCTCCAGCGTGCGGGTTAAAATCGTGCCCGCCTTGGTGTCACTGGAGAGGCCTGCATCCTCTTCGAAAAGCTGGAATGGCAGGCCATAAAAGCCCAGTCCCAGCGCCGTGGTCAGCCCGACCGGGCCGGCGCCTGCGATCAGCACCGGCTTCATGTTCGCAACCGGCTTATGTGTCGTCGTCACGAATCCTCCGCGGGATAGGCGAAATCGCGCGACAGGACGGAAGCCGTCATCGACGCGGCATCTGAAAGAAGGAACATCAGCGGGCCGACGACGTCGTCTGCCGTGCCGACACCGGTCGAGTTCTTCCAGCGCTCATGATCGGCGCCCTGATTGGCGGCGCGGTATTGCGGCGTGTCGATCACGCCGGGCGCGATCAGATTGATCTTGACGCGATGCTGGGCCACTTCCTTCGCGGCGCTTTTGACGAACGCGATCAGCGCGCCTTTGGTGGCGGCGTAGGCGGATGCTTGCGGCCAGCCCTGATGCGCAAGGCCGGACGAAAACGCGATGACGCTGCCGCGGCGGCGCGCGATCATGCCCGTGATGGCGGCCTGATAGCACCACACCACGCCGTCGAGATTGATCGCCATCACCCGGCGCCATTCGTCGGGCGAGGTTTCGTGCACCAGATTGCGCGGCTGGATGGCGGCGGCGCAAACCAGCCCATCGATGCGGCCGAACTCCAATTCGATCTCTGCGAATGTCGTCATCACGGCATCGCGGTCGGAGACATCGAGGCGACGCGTTTCAATCAGTGCATTCGCCGCTTGCGCCTCGGCCATGGCCTTGTCGTCGACGTCGCAGATCACCACGCGCCCGCCAGCGCGCACCACGGCATCGGCGAGCGCGCGGCCGATACCGTTGGCGCCGCCGGTGATGACGATCACATCTCCGTCCGCTTCGAAGCGCGCTTTCATGGATCAGCCGTTCGGCAGGACTGCGATGGCGTTGATCTCGATCAGATAGTCCGGCGAGGTGAATTTGTTGACCTCGACCATGGTGGAAGCGGGCGCAGGCGCCTTGAAATAATCACGCCGGACTTTGTGGATGATGTCGAAATGCTCCATGTTGCGGACATAGACGTCGACGCGAACGATATCGTCCATGGTGCCACCGGCCTCTTCGACTGCCGCCTTGACGTTCTCGCAGACCTGACGGGTTTGTTCCTCGACATTGCCGAGACCTGCGATCGAACCGTCCGGGCGCCGCGCGGTCATGCCCGAGATGAAGACGAACGTGCCCTTGGCCGCGATGGCGGTGGCGTGCGAGAAATGCCCGTTCGGCTGACGGAGCTTGGCTGAGGTGATCTGCTTCTTCATTCTCGGGCCTCTTCAGAGTGAGTGTTCGATATCGATGCCGGCACGGCGGCCGGACTCAATCAAAGCGTTCAATGTTTGCCGGCTCAGCGTGCAGCGTCCGGCATTGGATTCGCGCGTGGCATGGGCGAGTTCTCCGGGGGCGTAGACCCGCGTCGTTCCCGGCGCGCGCTTCGATGCGCTGACCCGCTGTGCCTGTTCGTTGACCAGCTGCGGGAAAGCGCCACCGTCCGGAAAGGTGCCGAGGTCGATGGCGATGAAAACCTGGCTGCAGCGATAGGGATCGGCCGGGTCGCCATAGAGCGGGCGGACCTCGGACCCGACCGCGCCGCCGGACAGGCCGCCGCATAGCAGGTCGATCACAAACGCCAGTCCGAAGCCCTTGGGGCCGGCCGCCGGTGCCAGCATGCCCTTGATCGCCTCGGCCGGATCAGTGGTCGGCTGACCGTCCGCCGCCATCGCCCAGTCTGCCGGAATGCTCTGGCCGGCTGCGGCCGCAAGCCTGATCTTGCCCATCGCGGTCGCGCTCATCGCCATGTCGACTTCGACCGGAAATTCGCCTGCGCTTGGCAATGCGATGGCGATCGGATTGTTGCCGGTGATGGCTTCCGCGCCTCCCGGCGCCGGCATCAGCGGGCGGGTATTCGACATCACGATGCCGATGCAGTTCTCGTTCGCGATCAGCCGGGCGTAGCGGCCGGCGGTACCGAAATGGAAACCGTTGCGGACCGCCACAATCGCCATGCCGGCGCTTTTTGCCCGCGCGGTTGCGAGCTTCACGGCCTGATGCGCGGTGAGCTGGCCGAGCGCGTTATCGGCATCGATCACGATGGCGGTCCGGATATCGCTGACGACGTCGCCCTGGCTGCGCTTGGACACCGAGCCCTTTAGGATGCGCTCCACATACATCGGCATCAGCATGACGCCGTGCGAGCCGACGCCCTCAAGATCGGCGAGCACCAGGTCGTTGGCAACGATGTCAGCGTCCGCTTGCGCGATGCCGAGTGACGCAAAGATGCGCGCGACCGCGTCGGCCAACCGCTTGGCATCGACTTTGACCGCCTCGGGCGTCGCGTTCGCGGGCGCCGCCATCAGCGCGCGTCCTCGTCGCTGGTGTACCAGGACGGGCGGATCGGGTAGTGCGGCCCGTCATAGACCTCGACCACCACCGTGTTCTCATGCGCGATGGCGGGGCCGTGTACGTTGCCTTTAGGATTCCAGTAGAAGCTGCCGGCCGTCAGCGTCACGCCGGTGCTGGTGTATTCGTATTTGCCTTCCAGGCAGAACATGAACTGGTTGGAAGCATGGCTGTGCGGGGCAGGAATGCCCGCTCCCTTTTCGAAGCGGATCAGCGCGATCGAGGCGCCGGTTTCCTCGTTGCGCCACAGCATCTTTTCCGACACGCCCTTCAGCGATTTCTCACGCCAGGGCAGATCGTTGGCCTGCAGCAGCACTTCATCGAGGCTCGGCATGGCGCCTTCGCCAAGCTTCGGTATCCCGGAATAGGCGGTCATTTTCGACGCTCCCTGACGTTTCGTCCCATTACTTCAAAGGCAGCGGGCCGCGCCCGCGCGAGGCTTCCTGCGCACGCATCAGACGGGCACGCAGGCTCTCGATGTGAGCACGCACCGCGTCGGCCGCAGCCTCGCCATCGCGCCGCGCGATCGCGTCGGCAATAGCGGTGTGCTGCTTGATCGTGGCCTTGTCGTCGAGCGTCTGCCACAGATGCAGATACCAGTAGCGGATCGAGCGTTCGTGCAGCGTTCGTGCGAAATCGCTCAGCACCGGGTTCTCCGCGAGGTCCGCAAGCTTGCGGTGAAAGTCGCGGTCGGCGCCGATGAAGCTGTCGAGTTCGGGCGCCTTGCCGCTGGTCGCACCGGCGCGCGCCAGCGTTCGCAGCTCATCGGCATCCTTTGGATTGGCCCGTTCAGCTGCGTTGCGGGCAAGCTCCGCCTCGACGGTGGCACGCGAGTCCAGAATTTTGAGGATTTCGGAAATGCTGCCGGGCTGCACGATCACGCCCTTGCGCGGCATCACTTCGACCAGGCCTTCATGCTGCAACCGCTGCAACGCCTGATGGATCGGCGTCCGCCCCATATCGAGCAGCGCGCAGAGCGCGCCCTCATTCAGATATTGGCCGGGCAGAAAATACAGCTTCAGGATCTTTTCCTTGATCGCCTCGAACGCCATGTCGGCCAGCGACGATTTGCGCGGCGCGCGCGAGGCGGCCTTGCGCGGAGCCGCGCGCACCTTGGCTTTCGCTTTCTTGGCCGCGGCTTTCTTGGCCGCGGCTTTCTTGGTCACAGCTTTTTTGGCCATGGCTCAATGCCTCTGTGGCGCCGGCGGCAGCCATGGTGCCGCGAGCCGCTCAGCCAGTTCGACCAGCAGATACACGAACATGCCGAGGAAAGAGAGCGCGAACAGCGCCGCGAAAGCGAGCGGCGAGTCGAGCTGCGACGTGGCACTCAGCAGCAGGAATCCGAGCCCTTCGCTGGAGCCGACGAATTCGCCGATCACAGCGCCGATGACCGCGAGCGTGATCGCGACCTTGGCGCCGGTGAAGATGAAGGGCAAAGCGGCCGGAAGCTGGACCTTGAGGAACACCTGCATCGGCGACGCCCGCAAGGATCGCGCAAGTTCCAGCAATTCGCGTGGCGTCGAGCGCAGGCCCGCGACCGTATCCACAATGATGGGGAAAAATGCGACCAGCCACACGATCGCTAGCTTCGATTCGATGCCGGTGCCGAGCCAGACCAGAATGATCGGCGCCAGCGCCACCTTCGGCACCGATTGCAGCCCGATCAGCAGCGGATAGAACATCAGGTTCATCGCACGCGAATTGGCGACCGCGACCGCCATCGGAATGCCGACGGCCAGCGCAAGAACGAACCCGTAGAGTGTTTCCTTCAGCGTCACCCAGCCTTCGGACCAAATCAGGTCGAAGCGCGCGATGAAGGCGTGCAGCACCTTGTCCGGCGTCGGCAGCACCACGGTCGGCACATTGAAATAGACGCACAGGAACGTCCACAGTGCGATCAGCAGCACAGTGCCGGCGAGCGGATAGCCGATTTGCGTTGCGATCCGGCGCGTCATCAGGCTGCGCTTTCGGCTGGCGGAATGACGCCCAGCGCAATGCTGGCGAGCCGTTCAGCCTGGGTGAAGGCCGGCGTAAAGCGAAGCTGCTGGCTGCGCGGATAGGGCAGGTCGACCGGAATCTCGGTGGCGACGCGGGCAGGGCGGCGGCTGAAGACGATGACCTTGTCGGCGAGATAGATCGCTTCCGAGATCGAGTGCGTGACGAACACCACCGAGGCGCCGGTTTCCTTGCGGATGCGCAGAAGCAGATCGTTCATCTCGAGCCGTGTCAATTCGTCCAGCGCGCCGAATGGTTCGTCCATCAGCAGCAGCTTCGGTTGATGAATCAGCGCGCGGCAGAGCGCCACTCGCTGCTGCATGCCGCCGGATAACTGATGCGGCCGCGCCTTAAGGAAGCCGGACAGGCCGACGACGTCGAGAAGATGCATGGCGCGTTCGCGCGCAGCGCGATCGTTGCGCTTGAGGATTTCCATGGTGAACAGCACGTTGTCCAGCACCGAGCGCCAGGGCATCAGGCTGGGCTGCTGAAACACGAAGCCATAATCGCCGAGTGGTTCGGTCACTTCGCGGCCACCGATCACCACCGAGCCGGAGGTCTTCGGGATGAGTCCTGCCATAATGCGGAGCAGGGTGGTCTTGCCGCAGCCGCTGGGGCCGAGCAGCGCGACCAGCTGCCCCTCGTCGAAATCGAAGCTCGCATCGTCGAGCGCAACCACAGGTTCTACCGAACCCGATGTGAGTTCGCTGGCGGCGAACACCTTCCTCACATTTTTGATCGTGCCGAAGGCCATCGATGAGAATGCCTGCAATGTGGACGGTCCGAGCCCACGGCCCGGTTCTTGCTTTTCGATGAGGCACTGGCGCTCAGCCATCACCCCGCCGCGCACGCTCGCACGCGGCGCTTGTGCATATCTGGTGAAATATCTTATGATATTTGAAGTGTCAATTTGTCCGTCCGCGCCGCGTCCGGATCGTGAGGGAGAGCGAGCCATGCCAATGCTGAAAAGAATGTTCGGAGCTGCGGTTGCAGCCTGTCTTGCGCTGCCGGTCGCGGCGCAGGCGCAAACCACGGACGTCAAGTTTGTTCTCGACTTCATCAGTCTCGGGCGTCACGCGCCCTGGTATGTCGCGCTCGGCAAGGGCTATTTCAAAGACGAGGGGCTGAACGTCACCATCATGCCGTCGAAGGGGACGGCCGACGCAATCCGCACGGTGGTGACCGGCGGCGCCGAATTTGGCTTCATCGACATTCCGAGCCTGGTCGCGGCGGGCGGCGCCGGCGCGCCGATCAAGATCGTGGCCGCAAATTACCAGAAGCCGCCTTATTGCATCTTCAGCCTCAACCCCGGCGCCAATATCGACAGCGCCAAGAAGCTTCAGGGGATTGAACTCGGCTCAAGCTCCGCGTCGTTCCTGCCGAAAATCTGGCAGGCCGTGATGGAGATGAACGGGGTCGATTCCAAGACCATGAAGATCGTCAATATCGACGCGCCGGCACGCGTGCCGATGCTGGCGGCCCGCAAGGTTCCGTCGATCGATCTGTTCATCATGAGCGAGCCCGCGATCAAGCGCGCGGTGCCGGATGCCAAGCCGGTTTGCCTGTTTGCGGGCGACCTCGGACTTGAGATTTACGCCAACTCGATCGGCGTGCATGAGGATTATCTGAAGAAGAATCCGGACGTGGTGAAGAGATTCGTGCGCGCGGCTTTGCGCGGCTGGAAGGATACGTTCGACAATCCGCAGGAGGCCGCGAAGATCCAACTGCAATATGTCAAGGCACTCGATCCGCAGATCGTGGTCGAGGAAATCGAGATCCTGCGCCGTGTTGCGATCACGCCGGAGGTGCAGAAGAACGGCCTCGGCAGCATCACCCTCGACCGGATGAAGAAGACCGTCGATTTCATCAACAAGAATATCGAGGTCCCTGGCGAGAAGCTGACGGCGGAGGGGATCTACGCGCCGGGGTTCCTGCCGGAGAAGCCGATATTGCCGTAAGCGTCGAATGCGTAGGGCGGATTAGCGAAGCGTAATCCGCCATTGCACGAAGACGGCGGGTTACGCGCTGCGCGCTAACCCGCCCTACGGCTCCTCTCTAGAACGGCACCACCAGTCCATCCATCGGCGCGTCGCAATTGACGAGATCGACGCGCTTGAAGGCGATCCGCGTATCGCCGCCGGTCGTGACCAGCGTATGCCGGTAGGTGCCGGCGAAGATGCGCTGCTCCTCGCGGCGATATTCGACGATCATGAATTTCGAGCGGACCTCGGTTGTGTTGCCGTCGCCGCCCTCGATCGTGACATTGGTCACGATCCGGCTCGTTCGCGAGCGCGGCTCCTGCGAATAGATGCGCGGGGAGGCGAGGCGGCGCACCCGTGTCTCCAGCAGCCGCCGGTCGTCATACATCAGCGAGATGGTATCGAGCGCGCTTTGCTGGTCCGGCTCGCTCGGCACCCAGTAATGCGCTTCGGCCGTGAACAGGGCGAGCCATTCGTCGTAGCGCGCCTCGTCGAGCAGGCGGGCCTCATGGATCAGGAAATTCTCGGCATCGGCGCGCGAGAGGCCGGCTACGGTCTTGCGGGCTGGGGCAGTCATGCGCTGGCCTTCATCTCGTTGGCGGACGCGGTCTCGCCCAGCATGTAGCCGCGCCAGGCCTCGAACATGTTGCGGATATAAACCTCGCTGGTCGAGTTCTTGCCCTTCAGTCCGCCATGCTCGTCGCGGGCGTCACTCGTGTAGCCGCGGCCGATCTCGATCCATTCGGCGCCCTCGCTCGCAAGCCCGATGCCGACGCGATTATAGATTTCGAGATCGTCGGTGAGCACCAGCGACCCGGTCCCGTTGACGATATTGGCGAAGGCGACGGTGTTGCGGAACATCTGCTCCGGCGCACCCTTGAGCTTGAAATTGTAGGTGCAGACCAGCGTGCGGTTCACCGCGATTGGGTGGATCACCCGCAGCTGCTGGAACGAGCTCATGAACGACAGATTCGGATAAAGATTGGAATTCCAGCGCCTCACTTCGAGGATGCGCTTGACCTCGTCCTTGCCCTTCTTGGCTTCGAGGATCGCGATGTATTCGCGAAACAGCGGGTCTTCCATCGACGCGATCAGCTTCTTGTCGTCGTGATAATCGCCAAGATAGGAATGCCCGTTCGGATAGGTCCAGATCCCGACCTGGTTTTCCCAGAACGAATAGGGCGCTCCGTTCTGGCGCATCTGCCGGATCGCGATCTCGCCGGTGCCGTCGGAATAAACCTCGTCGCTCTGCTGCTGCGCGGCGTCGATCGAGGATCGGTGCGTGAACCAAGGATGCGCGGCGTCGCACAGGTTTTCCAGATAGAGTTTCCAGTTGGCGTTGTAGACATGGCGGAACACGCCGCCGGCCATTTCGATCTCGCCGTCCGGCGCGCGGTCGACCATGTCGTCGATCGAGGTCGCCATGTAGCCGAGATGCTCCTTCAGGCTTTTGCCCTCGGCGGCCTGGCTGATGAAGATGAAGCCGCGATAGCTCTCCACCCGCGGCACCTGCGTCATCGCGGTGCGCGGGCTCTTGGTGTCGAAATCCTGCGGATAGCCGTGATTGAGCGGCACAGCCTTCAGCCGGCCGTCGAGGTGATAGGTCCAGCCGTGATAGACGCATTGGAATTCCTTGGCGTGGCCACAATCCGAGGCCACCACCATCGCGCCGCGATGTGCACATTGATTGTGCAGGACCCGCAGCGTACCGGTCTCGTCGCGCGTGACCACCATGGCCTTACGGCCGACCTGGGCCAGGAAATAATCGCCGGGATTGCGCACCTGGCTCTCATGGCCGACATAAAGCCACGCATGGCCGAAGATCCGCTCCATCTCGAGATTGAAAATCTCCGGATCGGTGTAGAGTTTACGGTGGACGCGCGCGGGCTGAACCGCGCCGGCGAGATCGTTCGGGGAAGTGGTCTGCATCGTGGCTCCTCGCGACCCGGACGTCTGGAAATGGAATGATGCCAAACGATACTGTGGAGTATCGTGCCCGGCAAGGAGGAATTGTGACGCTGGCTCTCGAAAAATCCGCAGGCCCAGGCCGCAACGGGCTTTCCGACAAGAAACGCGAGGCGATCCTGAAAGGCGCCAAGGCGATGTTCCTGAAGCATGGCTTCGGCGATGCCAGCATGGACGAGGTCGCGGCCGCTGCGGGGGTGTCGAAGATGACCGTTTACCGGCATTTCGGCAGCAAGGAGGACCTGTTTGCCGGCGTCATCACCGAATCCTGCCACCAACTCGTGACTGGCGAGATCGACGCGGTGTTCGCGCTGCCGATGCGGGATGCATTGCGGGCCTATGCGCAAAACATGACCGACATCTTTTTCGCCCGCGACACCGCGGAACTGCATCGCATCGTGATCGCGGAGTGCCGGCGTTTTCCGAAGCTTGGCCGGCTGTTCTACGAGACCGGCCCGGAAGCCTGTATCGACTCACTCGAGCGCTATTTCAAACGCCACCGCAACGATCCCGCGCTCAAGGTCGCCGATCCGCGACGTGCGGCGGAGGAGTTTCTGGAGTTACTGCGCGGCTACTCGCATCTCAAGATGCTGCTTGGCATCGACAAGGGACCGTCCGCGCGCGACATCGAAGCGCGGATCGAAGCGGCGTTGCGGCATGTGATGCGGTGACTCTTTCCTTCTCCCCGCCAGGCGGGGAGAGGGAAAACCTCAAATCCCGCCCGCCGCCCGCTTCGGCATGTAATGCAGCACCCGCAATTCGGCGAGAATCACCATCAGATACGCGACGCCGCCGACCAGCGTGAGCATGATGATGGTGACGAACACCATCGCGGTATTGCCCTGGCCCTCGCCGAAGGACAGCAGATAGCCAAGCCCGGAATTGCCACCCACCAGTTCGCCGACCACCACGCCGATCACGGCCAGTGTCGAACCGATGCGAAGCCCCGCAAACAGCGGCGGCAGCGAGGCCGGAAACTCGATCTTCCAGAAGATCTGCGCGCGCGTCGCCTTGAACGAACGCGCGAGATTGATCAGGTCGGGATCGACGCCGCGCACGGCGGTGAGCACGTTGACCATCACCGGGAAGAACACGATCAGGATCGCGACCAGGATTTTCGGATAGATCGTGAATCCCATCCACAGGATGAACAGCGGGGCGAAGGCGATCTTGGGCGCGATCTGCAGCGCAAGAATATAGGGCGACAGCGCGAATTCCGCGGTCGGCGACATGCCGAGAAGATAACCCATCAATGCGCCGAGCAGGCTGCCCAGGATGAAGCCGACCAGCACTTCAAAGGCAGTGATGCCGGTGTGATAAGGCAGCGCGGCGACGCCCCACATGCGCAGGAATTCGTTCCAGGTCGCCGATAGCGGCGGCACGATATAGGGCGGGATGTTCAGCAGCCCCGGCCCCCATTCCCAGGCGACCAGAAATACGATCAGCATCGCCACGCTCGCGATCGTGCCGCGGCGGACGAGGGCGGAACGGTCGGCGTCCATCAGGCCGGCTCCTTCTGCGAGTCTTCCTGTGACGATTCTTGGCCGGCATGCTCGCCGATATCCAGCTTGTCCATCAGCCGCGCGACATAGCCTGCGACCTTCGGGTCGCGTCGCCGTTTGAGCGGATGATCGCGTCCGGGGATATCGACGATGATCTCGTCGATGATGCGGCCCGGCCGCTTGCTCATGACCAGCACCCGATCGGACAGGATCACGGCTTCGAGCAGGTCGTGAGTGATGAGCAGTGCCGTCTTCCTGGTTTTCATCAGCGTCTGCGCCAGGTCGTGCTGCAACATGATCCGGGTCTGTGCATCGACTGCCGAGAACGGTTCGTCCAGCAGCAGCACCGACGGATCGACAGCAAGCGTTCGCGCGAGCGCCGCGCGCTGCCGCATGCCGCCGGACAACTGGTGCGGGTAGCGCTCGGCAAATTCGCCAAGCTTGAAGGCATCCAGGAGTTCGCGCGCCTTCTTCCGGCTGTCCGCCGCGTTGAGCTTACGGATCTCGGTGCCCAGCATCACGTTCTGCTCGATGGTGCGCCACGGCAGCAGCAGATCCTTCTGCAGCATGAAGGCGACATGATCGTTCGGGCCCTCGACGCGCTCGCCGTCCACATAGGCTTCGCCAAGGCTCGGCGAATAGAGCCCTGACCCGATATTGAGCAATGTGCTCTTGCCGCAGCCACTCGGGCCGATCAGCGATACAACCTCGCCGTCGGCCACCGAGAAGTCGACATCCTCGATAGCGGTGATAGTGGCGCCTTTTGCGCCCGCAAAGCGCATCGTAACCTTGCGATATTCAAGCCGCTTCATGCGGGGACTTTCGGCTGGTTGATTGACGGCATGGGCGACATCGAGAGCAAACTTCGGACCAATTGTTAGGCTGTGGGCAGCATAGCGCACAACGAGACTGTCGAGTATAGTAAGACTTATCCGAGGGTGTCACGCCCGCGGGAATGGGGCACAACGACACAAGCACCACCGTGAGGGATATTCAGTCCATGACCGCTTCCAGAACATCCGCCATCACCCGAAGGCTGGCGATCGCCGCTTTGGCCGCAGCCATCGGTACGGGGTTTGCCTCGCCGCAGGCGCTGGCGCAGGAAAAGGTGACCTATCTGTTTCCCGCGCCGCCGGTCCTTCCGGCTTTCGCGCCGCTGCAGCTTGCCAAGGGCAAGGGCTATTTCAAGGACGCCGGTCTCGACGTCGATTTTCAGGTGGCGCGCGGCGGTGTCGAAGTGGCCAAAATGGTTGGCGCCGGGAATGCGCCGATCGGCGGCATCGTCGGCGACGGCCCGATCATTGTGCGCGCCAACGGCGTACCGGTGAAGATCGTCGCCCTGTTCGGCGGCAAGGGCTTCATGCAGACCGTGGTGCGCGAGGATGCCGGCATCAATACGCCGGCCGATCTCAAGGGCAAGACTCTGACCGTGCTGTCGTTCCAGGACACCACCTTCTACGCGCTGATCGGTCTGCTCGCGAGCGTCGGTCTAACTCAGAACGACGTGAATGTGCAGCAGGCCGGCCCGACCGGAGTGTGGGAATCGGTCGCGACCGGCAAGTCGCAGGGCATGGCCGGGGTGCCGGACTGGCTGGCGCTGGTGCAGGCCACCGGAACCAAGGTGAAAGTGATCCCGACCGATCAGTTCTTCCCGCATCTGGCGCAGGGCATCGCGGTCTCGGACGAGATGATCAAGAAGAACCCGGAAATGATCCAAAAATTCGTGACCGCGGCGATGCGCGGCATGAAGGACGTGATGGACAATCCGGACCAGGCCGCCGCGGATTTCGTTAAATTCGTTCCGACCTGGCAAGGCAAGGAAGACGTCGTCAAGAACGCGCTGAACTATTACGCCAAGCACGTCTATGTCGACCAGAAGAAGCTCGGCGAGATCAATCCGGAGCGGCTGGCGAAGCTGCAGGATTTCTATCTGGAGAAGGGCTTCATCCAGAAGAAGACCCCGGTCGAGGAGCTTTATAGCAACCAGTTCATCAAGTAGCTGCGCGCATTGACATTCGTCATGGCCGGGCTTGTCCCGGCCATCCACGTCTTGCTACGCGGCAAGGAGGGACGTGGATGCCCGGCCCAAGGCCGGGCACGACGGAGGAGATTGTAGTGGCAACAACAAAGCGACACGCCGAAATCGTCGGCGGCGGCTTTTCCGGGCTTGCGGCGGCAGGCGCGCTGGCGCAACGCGGCTGGAGCGTGCGGCTGCACGAGCGGTCGCCCGAGCTGCGCCCGAGCGGGGCCGGCATCTACATCTACGAGAATGGTCTGCGCGTTCTGGAAAAGCTCGGCGCCTATGACGAGGCGGTCAAGGGCGCACCGTTCGCGCATACCCGCGAGATGCGCGACGAGAACAACAAGGTGCTCTCGGTGCATCGCTGGGATCCGTCGAAGCGGGTCTTTTCGGTGGTGCGCCAGCGCGTGATCAATGCGATGGCCGATGCCGCCCGCAAGAATGGCGTCGAGATCGTGCTGGGCTCCGAAGCCGTGGCGGCAACGCCGGACGGTGAATTGATCATGGCGGACGGCACCCGCCTCAAGGCCGATCTGATCGTCGCCGGTGACGGCGTGAACTCGAAAATCCGCGACTCGCTGAACCTGGTGGCAAAGCGAAAACCGTTGCCGGACGGCGCGATCCGGGTGCTGATCGACAAGACGCCGGAGGAGATGGCGTCCGGCGATGGCGGCACCACCATCGAGAACTGGTCGGGCAGCAGGCGCATCCTCTACACGCCGGTCAGCGAGACCGAGGTCTATATCGCCTTCACGATGCTGCATTCCGACGAGATCGGGAAGCGCACACCGATCGATAAGGCGGACTGGAAGCGCGCGTTCCCGCATTGGACCGACCTGATCGACCGGATCACCGACGATGCGCGCTATGACCGTTTCGAGTATATCCGCCTGAAGGCGTGGTCGTCCGGCTGCGTCGCGGTGCTCGGCGATGGCGCGCATGCGCTGCCGCCGAATATTGGGCAGGGCGCGGGCTGCTCTATGATGAACGGTCTGTCGCTTGCCTATTATCTCGATCGCGAGAAGGACATCGCGACGGCGTTGAAAGTCTGGGAAGCGAACGAACGGCCGCTGACCGAGCATACCCAGCGCATCTCGGTGTTTCTTGGTTTGCCGACGACCTGGCCGACGCCGCTTCGCCGCGCGTTTCTGACGCTGGCCGGCAAGTCGAAATGGCTGATCGCGCAGCGTACCAAGACGGCGCGGCATGTGCCGACGGGGACTTAATCCGCAACCACGGCCGACAGCAGACCCGTCATCCTGAGGTGCGAGCGAAGCGAGCCTCGAAGGATGAACGGCCTCAATGTTGCGGCATCACGGCCGTCGCCCTTCGAGGCTCGTGCTGCGCACGAGCACCTCAGGGTGACGGATCGGGAGCGACCTACTTCGCCGCCTCCATCTCCGCAGCGTCTGCCTTCTTCGCCGTATAGGTCGCGGTGCCGACCCAGCCGTGCTTCGAGATATCGAACACGACACCGTCGTGGTCCTTGAACTTCTTCTCGAAATTGCCGTGCTTGGCGTCGCCGAAATCGAAGAAGAACGAGCCGCCCGCCTTTTCGATATTGCTTTCGGTCTCCTTCAGGTCGGCAACCTGGAAGCCGCAATGGTTGGCGCCGGGCTTGTATTTATCGGCTGGCATGGCCGGACAAATCAGCGCGAGATTGGTGGTGCCGTCGGTCAGGTAGACCGCCGAGCCCATCGGCTGGTTGTCATAACCGAGATGCTTGAGCCCGAACACGGCCTGATAGAACGCAACTTCCTTTTCGAGGTCGCGCACGAACAGCGCCATATGCATGATCCGGCCCTTCAGGTTGCCCTGCGGCACCAGCGTCTCGTCAAGGAAGGCATGTGCCGGATCGGCCTTGATCTTGCGGCCGTCGGTGCCGACCCAGCCATTCTCCGAGATGTCGAAGATGACGCCCTCTGGATCCTTGAACTTGCGCTCGAAATTGCCTTTGCGCTCGTCGCCGAGGTCGAAGAAGAAGGTGCCGCCGTGCTTTTCGATCAGCGCCTGCGTGTCCTTCATGCTTTCGACCTGAAAGCCGAAATGATTGGCGCCGATCTGGCCTTCCGGCTTGTCGCCGAAATCGTGGCCCTTGCTGCCGGTGAAGTTCAGCAAGGCGAGATTGATGGTTCCGTCACCCATATAGATCGCCGAGCCGATCGGCAGATCTTCGCGGCCGTGCCGCTTCAGTCCGAAGACGTCGCCGTAAAACTTCGCCGCCTTGTCGAGGTCGCCGACACAAACCGCAAAATGACGCAGACGGGCCATGTTATGCCTCCGCAACTGATCCGATGCATTCGATTGAATGCATTATAGGGCTGAACCTGATCGGATCAAATAGCGCGGATCGCCGGTGCGAAATTTGATGTTGCGCAAGGTTTCGATGTCGTCATGCCCGGCCTGGTGCCGGGCATCCACGTCTTTCCGTTCTTTATGCAAACGACGTGGATGGCCGGATCAAGCCCGGCCATGACGGCTGGACTGGCGGAGTGCCTAAATCATCACCGGCCGGGTCTGCTGCTCGATCAGGCGCACCAGGCTGAGGGCCGTCAGTTCCGACGATTTTGGGTTGGTGGCGAGCGGGTTGTTTTCCAGCGTGATGGTCATCCGTCCGAAGCCGCCCTCAGCGGTGATGGTATGTCCGTTCAGCCGCACCGCCGGATCGGCGATCAGTTCGACCCGGGTGCGGTCAAGACCGACGCCCGCGAGCGAGGTCACGACGGTAGCATTGGCATTTTGCGGATATTGGCTTGCGGCGTCGCGTGCGGTGCCTTCGAAGAAAACGGTGCGCTGCCTGAGAGCCGAAAGATCGAGCAGCTTTTCCGCCGGCGTCCCCTGCCAGGCCACCGGCGGCTTGACGATCCGGTGGGTGACCGTATCGAGCCCGAGCACGGCGGCGCCCGCGAGTGCATCGATCCCGCCGATGGCGCCGGAGGGAATGAGAATACGGCTGCCGTGCGTCTCCGCAATCTCCGCGAGGCGCGGCAGCAACGCATCGTCGCAGAAGGCCGAGGTCGAAGCGAGGATCATGGCCGGAGCGGCGGCCAGTGCCGCGGGCGCCCAGGCATCGATCGCAGGCCGGCCCGCTGCTTCGATCACCAGGTCGGGCTTTAGCGCGGCGAGCTCGGACGGGGAGGCGAGGAATGGCACGCCGGCCGGAATGCGCGATCGCTCGGCCGGATCGTCTTTTGTTGCCACCGCCACGATGTCCACCGGCGCGTTGCGTGCTTTCAGGAGATCGGCGACGCGCGAATTGATTGCGCCAAACCCGATGAAAACAATCCGCAATCGCTTCTGCATTGTCACTCCGCTGCCTGGTTGAGCTCGCCGGGCGGCGTCATGCGATTCAGGATCGTGTCGATGCGATCCTGCCACGCTGTCCACGGCGCCTCGCGATAGTTGTGGTTGCGCACCACGAAGGACGCGCCGGGAAAGAACTTCTCATATTGCAGATGCCGCCCGCCGAGTTCAGAGCCGACGATGTCCCACGCCAGACGAAACAGCTTCATGCGGTCGAGCGCGCTCATATGTGGTGTCTGCCAGAAGGTGCGGAATTGTTCGCCGAGCATCTCGTCTTCCAGCACCGATCCGTCGGCCGGCATCTGCAGCATGCCGCCGCCGCAGAGTTCGCGCAGCGTGTCGACCACCGCCGAGTAATTCTCCACGCCCCAGTTCAGCCCGGCATACATCATGCGCCGGTTGAAGGTGACATAGCCCGGCACCGGCCATTCCTCGCAGGCCTCGATCTGACCGGCGACGATCGCCTCCAGCAGCGCTTCGAGCGCGGCGAGGCGGCCCAGCGTTTCCCGTACCGCCGGCACCTCCGACGCGCCGTTGGCCTGCGCGATACGCGCGCACAGCCCCACCAGGAACTGCATCTTTACCATCAGCCGCACATTCGAATGATGATTGCCGTAGGAATGCGCGGCGGTCTGGATATAGAGCCCGCGCGAAAGCGCCGGATCGTTGTGCACGAACACGCGCTCCCACGGCACCTTGACGTTGTCGAACATCACCATGGCATCGGCCTCGTCGAAGCGCCAGGTCAGCGGCGCCTCGAATTCCGATTGCGCGAGGCTGGCAAACGGCTTGCGCGACCACAGCGACACGCCCTTGGCGTTGCACGGAACCGCAAAGGTAATCGATTCCGCCTTGGCTTCCGGCGACAGCGGCAGGATGTTGCCGATCCAGATTTCGTCGGCCAGCGCCGAGCCGGTCGCCAGCATCTTCATGCCGGAGATGACGACGCCGTCGTCATCCTCCGCGATCACGCGGCAGGCCGGATTCGGCAGGTTCTTCTTCTGGAAAAAATCTGGGTCGCGCGATGCCTGTGGCGACACGATCGCGTGCGCGGCGAAGATGTCGTTGTCGCGCATGAACCTGTAATAGTTGCGGACGTTGTCGGCATATTGCCCGAACAGGTCCGGCTTCAGGTTCATGCCGGTGACGAAGCTCGCGATGTAATCCGGCGAGCGGCCGAGCAGGCCGAAGCTTGGTTCCGCCAAAACCCGGTGCGCATTCGAGCGCCTGGCAAGCTGATCTTTGGTCTTCGCCTTCATGTAATAGATCGAGTGGCGATCGCCATCTTCGTCGTAGGTCAGCGCGTCGCGCTGCGCCGGATCGCGCTTCAGGTCGTAGAAGTCGGCGAAGGCCTGTGCTGTGTTGCGGAAGGCAGGGTGGGTGGTGACATCCTCCACGCGTTCGCGCCCGATATAGACAACGCGGCCGTCGCGCAGGCCTTCCAGATAATCCTTGCCGGATTTAAGCATGATGTGCGGTTCCCGATGGCGGTTTGCGCCATCAGAGCCCCGAAACCGGGCAGCCGCTAGCCGAAAGCCGCATGACTTGTCCGGTTTCCGCAGGCATGATCCAGCCAACGATATCCACGGACGATTACGGCCATGGCCTACGATATCCCGCATCTGCGCGAGCTTGACCGCTTTCTTCCGGCAACCCGCACCACGCGGCCGGATATTGCGCGCTCGCATCTGGCCGCGGTTTTCGCCGACCATGACCTGCGGTTGTCCGCCGGGCGTGTCGACTTCAGCCACCGGCAAGCGAAGCTGTGCGATACCTCGCTCGGTATGCTGCGCTACGGCACCGCGGTCGAAGTGGTGGCGCCAGCGCTGGATTGTTACGTGGCGCAACTCACGCTCGACGGGGAGGTGAGTTTCTGCGCCGACCGCTTCGAGATCGCGCTCAAGCCGGGCACCCTGTTCGTGATGAATCCCGGTCTGCGCTATCGCAAGACCTGGAGCCGCGATGCCCATCAATTGATGATCAAGATTCCACGGCAGCGACTGGCCGCGCATGCCGCAAGGCCGATCCGCTTTGCACCGGTTGTCTCGCAGATAAATGAAGCGGACGGCCTGGTCGGGCTGATCGCGCATCTGTGCCGTGACCTTGCCAATGCCCGGGGACTGAGCGCGCATGCAGGATTGCGGCGTGAGCTTGAGGATTTGCTGCTCTCGGCGCTGGTGGCGACGCATCCGCAGGATTGCGCGGACGACGCGCCCGGTTATCTGCAGCGTGCCGAGGCTCATATCCGCGGGCATGACGGCCGCAGCGTCGGCATCAACGAACTGGTTGCCGTGATCGGCGTCGGCGAGCGCGCGCTGCAGCAGGCATTCCGGCGCCATCGCGGCTGCAGTCCGTCGGAATTCTCGCGCAACATCCGTCTCGACGCCGCCCGCGCCGCCTTGCTGGCGGGAGAAGGCGTTACCGAGACGGCGCTTGGGTTCGGCTTTGCGCATTTTGGCCGGTTCGCGCAGAGCTATGCGGATCGGTTCGGTGAGAAGCCATCGGAGACGGTGAAGAGGGTGAGGCACTAGCCCTTTTCCCCGCTCCCCGCATGGCTGTGAGAGTGGAAGATTACCCCTTCGCCGGCCGGCCCGGGTTGATGTGGCCGCATTTCTTGCAGTGCTGGTTCTCCGGATCGCCGTAATAGGCTTCGAACACCGGCGGCATGTCGCGCTCGAGCAACTCGATCACCACTGTCTTCTCGAACAGCACGTTGTTGCAGTTTTCGCAGTACCAGCGATGGGTATCGGTCATCCCGTTCTTGCGGATGCGCTCGATGATCAGCCCGACCGTATCCGGCCCGCGCATCGGCGCGTGCGGGGTGTTGGCCGGCAGCAGATAGATCGAGCCTTCCGGCAGCACCACATCATGCGGCTTGCCCTGGTGCTGGATGCGCACGTTGACGGTGCCCTTGAGCTGGAAGAAGAATTCCTCGGTCTGGTTGATGTGATAGTCGGTGCGCGCGTTCGGGCCCCCGACCACAGTCACCATGAAATCGTCCTCGCGGAAGATCGTCTTGGCGCCGAGCGGCGGCTTCAGCTTATCGGGATTTTCCGCGATCCATTTCATCAGGTTGAATGCGGTGGGGCCTGCGGTCTCGTCGGATTTCTGGACGGCTGCTGCTTGTGCCATGGGAGGCTCCTTCAGGCGGCTTTGTCGGGTGAACCCGGAACGTGATCGCTCGGATCCCATCCGGTCTTGTCGGCGAGATCGAATTGCGCGGCCCAGTCAAGCGTATGCTGGTCGAGATCGGTATGCAGGGTATCGTTGAAGCGGTTCTGCCAGCCGAACAGCGCAATCACTGCGGTCATCTCGACAATTTGTGGCGTCGAGTAATGTTGCTTCACGCGCGCAAAGATATCGTCGCTTACCGCATTCGGCACCACCGACGCCCCGCGCGCATAATCGAAGGCGGCGCGCTCGGCCTCGGTAAAGAGCGGGCTGGTTTCGTAGTCCCAGATCGCGTTCAGCCTCTCGTCGGAAATGCCCCAGCGCGATGCGCTTGAGATGTTGTGGGCCTGGCAGAACTGGCAGCCGGCTGTCCTGCTCGAGATATAGGCGATCAGGAAACGGAAGCCGCGATCGAGGGTGCCCTCGTCGCGGATCACGGCCTTGGACAGGTCCATCAGCGCCTTGAGGATCGGCGGCCGGTGCGCGAGCTGCATGTAGCTGTTCGGGATATAGCCGTTCGATTTCTCGATGACGTCGAAGCGTTCCTTGAACTCCTCCGGCAGAGCATTGCGGTCGGCCAGTTCGATGCGGGCCATGCAGAGTCTCCGATACAGGCTTGGACGCTTATCACACTCCGCCTGCATTCATTCTGCAAGCCGACAAAATGTTATGGATTGATATATTGGGCCTATAAGTTTCTAGCGCGACGCGACCTCCGCCATCGCAGCCCGTGTTTGCTGACGCAAGGTCCGCGCGAAACCTTCCGCCGCCGGTGAGAGTGACCGGCCGTCGGGCTGGATCAGATAGACATTGCGGGTAACCAGCGGCTCGACCAACGGGCGCGAGACCACATCGCGGCTGCGCGCGAACGACCAGGCATAGGCCGGAAGCACCGTGACGCCGAGGCCAGCCTCGGCCAGCATGACTGCCGTCGTGATCTGGGACACTTCGTAGAGCGGCTTGCCGGCGTCATGTCCGGCCTGCGCGAGTGTTCGCTCGGTCAGCGCGCGGATCGACGAATCGCGGGTCAGCATGATGAGTTTCTGTCCGCGCAGGTCGGCCCAGCGCACGCGACGTTTCTTGGTGAGCGGCGAGGTCGGGATGCAAAACAGCGTCAGCGCGTCCTGCGAAATCACCTCTCGCCGGATGCCGTCGGCGCGTTCGTCGAAGGTACCGATGGCGAGATCGGCTTCACCCGCCCGCAGCCGGTCGAGAATCTGGTCGTTGCGCACGTCGACGAGCCCGACATCGATGCCGGGAAACGCGGCGTTGAATTCCGCGATCGCGGCCGGCACGATCATCGCGGCCAGCAGGGGCGGTGCGGCGACCACGATGCGGCCTCGCTTCTTGTCGGACAGGTCGCGCGCGTCGCGGACCGCGCGGTCGAGATCGGTGAGCAGCTTGTCGGCCGATTGCAGGAATTCCCGTCCCGCCGCGGTCAGTTCCACCCGGCGGGTGGTCCGGTCGAACAGGCGCAAATTCAATTCGCGCTCAAGCTCGCGGATCGACAATGAAAGCGCTGGCTGTGCCACCTTGAGTCGCTCGGCGGCACGGGTGAAGGAGCCGAATTCGGCCACGGTCTTGAACGCCTGGATCTGCCGGAGCGTGATATTCATAACCGCAGCATATCAATAGATATGATAATGTCATCTTGCTCAATGAATGGGCGAGGCCGACACTGGCCTGTGCACGCTCCCGGACCGGGCAGGGATTCTTTTCAACGCCATGGATGGTACGCGAGACCAGGTCTTACGGACGCAATGGACCGGCCAGCCGCTGCGCCGGTTCGAGGATGCCGCGCTCATCACCGGCAAGGGCCAGTTCGTCGACGATCTTCGCCTGCCCGAAACGCTGTTCTTGGAGTTTGCCCGCAGCGACCACGCGCGTGGGCTGATCGTCAGCCTGAATACCACCGACGCCGAGAACATGCCGGGCGTCGTTGCGGTGCTGAAGGCATCCGAGCCGGGCAGGCTGGGCCATGCCGCGGTCAATCGCGTGCTCCCGGACCTTCGCGTGCTGCCCTTCCCGGTGCTGCCGGTGGCGGAGATCAACGCCGTCGGCCAGCCGATCGCCGCCGTGGTGGCAACCCGCGCCTCGATCGCCGCGGATGCGGCGGAGGCGATCCAGACCGAGATCGAGCCGTTGCCGCTCTGGACCGACGAAGATCCGATCTATCGCCATGAATGGAAGGCGGGGGACGTCGCCGGAGCGTTCGCCGCGGCCGCACATATTGTACGTGTGACGGTCGCGCATGAACGTCTGGCGCCGGTGGCACTCGAACCGCGCGCGGCGATGGCGTTCTGGGACGAAGGCGCGCAAATGCTCAATGTCTGGCTGTCGACCCAGACACCGCATCGCGCCCGCAGCGATCTCGCGGCGATCCTCAATCTGTCGGAGAAAAAGATCCGCGTGATCGCGCCCGATGTCGGCGGCGCGTTCGGCGGCAAGGCTTCGATCTATCCCGAGGATGCGCTGGTCGCGTTGGCATCGCTGCAATTGAAGCGGCCGGTGAAATGGCGCGGCTCGCGCACCGAGGATTTTCTGGCCGCATCGCAAGGCCGCGGTGCGACCATCACGGGTGAACTCGCGCTGGACGCGGACGGAAAATTTCTCGGTCTCCGCGCCAAACTGGACTATCCGCTTGGGCATTGGCTGCCCTATAGCGCCGCGATGCCGGGTAAGAATGCCGGACGCTGCCTGCCCGGGCCGTATGTCTGCGACCATGTCGAGATCGTGCTCGAAGGCCGCGCCGAAAACACCGCGGCGGTCGGCATCTATCGCGGTGCCGGGCGCCCCGAGGCCGCGATGCTGATGGAGCGGCTCGCCGACAAGGCCGCGCTCGCGCTCGGCCTCGATCCGTCCGAACTCCGCCGCCGCAATCTCATTCCCGCCGATGCCTTCCCCTATCGCACGGCGACCGGATCGGTTCTCGATTCTGGTGATTATCCGCGGCTTCTGGAGATGGCGAAGCAGAAGGCAGAATACGACGACGCGTTGCGCGCGCGCGATGCGCGTCGTCGTGCGGGTGAGGTCTGCGGCATCGGCATTGCGGTCTATACCGAACCGTGCGGGCATGGCTGGGAGAGCGCCGAAGTCCGGCTCGACCCGGACGGCACCATCGTCGCGGCCTCCGGATCGAGCGCGCAGGGGCAGGGGCGCGTGACGGCTTATGCGCAGATCGTCGCCGATGTATTGCGCACGCGCCCGGAGCGGATCACGGTCGCCCATGGCGACACTGCCAGTTGTCCCGCGGGTATCGGTGCGCTCGCCAGCCGCTCAACGCCGATCGGCGGCAGCGCGCTTTTGCAGGCGGCCGAGCAGTTTCGCGAAAAGGCGCGGTCCTGCGCGGCGCGGCTGCTGCAGGCTGACCGCGATCATCTCGCGCTGACCGATAGCGGATTCGAGACCGCGATCCCGGTGCGTCGCGCGCTGACGTGGCGCGATCTCGCCCGGATCGCGCAGGCCGATGCAGAGATTGCCGCCGAGTTCGGCATCGGACTGCGAACCCATTGCGTGTATGAGGCCGAAGGCGAGGCCTGGTCGAGCGGCTGCGTGATCGCTCAGGTTTCGATCGACCGCGACACCGGGACGCTGAGTGTCGACCGGATCGTCTGGGTCGACGATGCCGGCACGATCGTGAATCCCATGCTGGCGCAGGGCCAGATGATCGGCGGACTCGCCCAGGGTCTCGGTGAGGCGATGCTGGAGCGGATCGTCTATGACGAGGACGGGCAGCTCGTGACCGCATCCTTCATGGATTATGCTATACCGCGCGCCGGTCACATCCCCGAGCTTGTGCTTGACAAGATCGAGACGCCAAGCCCGTTCAACCCGCTCGGCGCCAAGGGCATCGGCGAGGCCGGCTGCGTCGGCGTGCCGGCCGCGATTGTAAACGCCGCCGTTAACGCGCTGATGCCCTTCGGGGTGACGCATCTCGACATGCCGCTGACCGGTGAAAAGCTCTGGTCGGCGATGAAACACGGAATGAGGGAAAAAGGAACGAAGCGATGAAATACGGCAGAAACGATGCGAAGGCTTATTCCCGCGAACACATGAAGGGCGTGTGGGCCGCGGGTCTGACGCCGTTCACGCAGGACTACAAGATCGACGAGAAGGGAATGTCGTCCAATCTCGCGCACTGGAAGAACGATCTCGGCATCGACGGCGTGTTCATCGCCGGCAAGCAGGGCGAGTTCTTCTCGATGTCGGTGCCGGAACGCAAGCGCACCTTCGAGATCGCGGTCGATGCGGCCAAGAAACACGGCTTCCAGACCATCATGTCATGTTCCGATCAGAACATGGACACGGTGATCGATCTGGCCAAGCATGCCGAAGCGGTTGGCGCCGATTACATCGTGGTGCATGCACCGGTCCTGCATTTCCTCAAGTCGCAGGACGAGACGCTTTATGAATATTACAAATACATCAGCGAGCAGACCAATATCGGCATCGCGATGTGGAGCCACCCGGATTCGGGCTACCTGATGAGCCCGGAGCTATGCGCGCGCATCGCCGAACTTCCGACCATCGTCGCGATCAAATACAGCGTCCCGCGCGAGATGTACGCCAAGCTGACCAAGCTTGCCGGCGACAAGATCCTGGTTTCGACGGCCTCCGAGGAGGAGTGGCTCGACAATATCCTCGAGCTGAACTGGCGGCTCTATCTGTGCTCCAATCCGCCCTATCTGTACCAGACCGCGGTCGACAAGCGCATGCGCGAATACACTGATCTCGCCTTCAAGGGCGATGCCGCCGGCGCGCGCAAGGTCCGCGACAGCCTCAACCCGGTACGCGAAGCGTTCAAGAAATCGCGTCCCGCGGAGAAAGGGCATGCGCACGCAAAATATTGGCAGTCGCTGCTCGGTCAGGCGGCAGGCCCGGTGCGCCGTCCGATGCTGGAACTCACGGATGCCGAGAAGGCCAAAATCCGCGCCGCGCTCGACGGCTGTGGCTTGAAACTTGCAAACAATTCCGGTGCGTTGAAGTCCTCCGCTGCGTAGGGCGCGATACGACCAAAGTAAAAGCCCGCGTGGCGAAGGAGATGAATTAGCAATGATGCGTTTTGTGTGTGTGGCGTTACTGGCTGTGCTGGGTCTGACACCGGCTGCGGCCCAGCAGTCTCTGAAGATCGGCTTCATTACGACGCTGTCCGGACCGGGCGGCTATCTCGGACAGGACATCCGCGACGCGTTTCAGCTTGCGATCGATGCTGAAGGCGGAAAACTCGGTGGCGTTCCGGTCCAGCTTGTCATTGAGGACGATGGCCTGAAGCCCGGACAGGCCAAGCAGACCGCCGAGCGGATGATGAAGACCGACGGCATCAAGCTGTTCACCGGCGTGGTGTTCTCGAATGTCGCCGGCGCGATCGTGCCGGACATCGTCGACAATGGCGGCATTTTCGTCAGCGCCAATGCGGGCCCGTCGAATCTGGCGGGCAAGGAATGCCACAAGAATTACTTCGTGATGTCGTGGCTGACCGACACGATGCAGGGCAGCGCCGGCCAGAACGCAAATTCGCTCGGCTATAAGCGTGCTTTCGTTCTCGCACCCAACTACGTCGCCGGCAAGGATGCGATCGAAGGCTTCAAGCGCTTCTTCAAGGGCCAGGTGATCGGGGAGGTCTATACGCGCCTCGATCAGACTGATTTCGCGGCCGAGATGGCGCAGATCAGGGCGGCGAAGCCGGACGTGGTGTTCCATTTCCATCCGGGTGCGCTCGGCATTGCCTTCATGCGGCAGTATCAGCAGGCCGGCTTGCTCGGCACGATTCCGATGGTGCTTGCCGAGCCGTCCATGGACCACACGTTGCTCAAGACCGTTGGCGAAGCCGCACTCGGGACCGATGTTTCGGGCGCATGGAATGCCGATTTCGACAACCCGGTGAACAAGGCCTTCGTGGAAGCCTTCACGAAGAAATATGGCCGCACACCGACCATGTATGCGGCGCAGGGCTACGACACCGCGATTGCGATCGGTGCCGCGCTCAAGGCGATCGATGGCAAGATCGACAATGCCGACGGCTTTCGCGCGGCGATGCTGAAAGCGGATTACAAATTGACGCGCGGTGCCTTCAAGTTTGGCAAGAACCAGCATCCGGTGCAGGACTGGTACGCGATGAAGGTGGAGAAAGACCCTTCGGGGGCCATCGTGCTGAAGACCCGTGAGAAGATCCTGACGGACTACGGCGATCCTTACGCCGCGGATTGCAAACTGTGACGGTGACTGCCGACACGTTGCGCCTGGTTAGTCCCGATTGCCTGCAACTCGGGACCACCAGGGTTCATCGTCTGGCGGATATCGAACGGATCGGGTGGCCGGTTACGGCGATCTTTCGCGACCTGACTGCCGATCCGCTAAAGGAATCGGCGGCGTCCTATCCGGGCGCCGTCGACGTGGCGGCGGCTACGCTGGCGCTGAGTTTCAACTCCTACGTCGTCGAAACTCCGGACCACCTGATCCTGATCGATGCCGGTATCGGCAATGGCAAGGAGCGCCCGGATCGCCCAGCATGGCACCGTCGCGATGGCGACTTCATGCTGCGACTGGGGGCGCTTGGCTACAAGCCCGAAGATTTCGATATCGTCGTCAACACGCATCTGCATGCCGACCACGTCGGCTGGAACACGACCGGAAGCGGGACGGATTGGCGGCCGACCTTTCCCAATGCCCGCTATGTCGTGCCGGCGAGCGAATTGTCGCATTGGCGGTCGCTTTACGGCGGCGACCCGCACACCCTGCATGGCGCATACGCGGATAGCGTGCAGCCGATCCTGGATGCAGGTCTGTATGAGCCGGTCGAGCTGCCGGCGGAGATCGTGCCCGGCCTTTGGCTCGAAGGCGCGCCCGGGCACACCCGCGGCATGGCGGTGGTTCGTCTTGTCATAGATGGCGGACAGCTGGTTTTTCTGGCAGATGTGCTGCACAGTCCGATCCAGCTCGCGACGCCGGATCTGACGTCCAATTTCTGCGTCGATCCGGCGCAGGCATGCGCCACGCGGCGCAGACTGCTTGACGCCTGCGCGGGGACAGACACAATTGTTGCAACCTATCATTTTCCGCCGCCGGTGTTTGGCCAGATCGTGAAGGCGGGGACGGGCTACAGGTTCGATCCCGTGAATTGAGCCGGGCACCGGATTTTTCGACGGATGAATGACAACAGGAGGGTACAGTGAGATTAGCCAAACTTGGCGCCGGAATGGCGTTGTCGGCATTGCTTGCGACCGGCGCCGTCGCGCAGCAGCCGGTGAAGATCGGTTTCATCACCACATTGTCGGGTCCGGCGGGGTATATCGGCGCCGATGCCCGCGATGCTTTCAATCTCGCGGTCGAGATGGAGGGCGGCAAGCTCGGTGGCGTGCCGGTGCAGGTGGTGGTGGAAGACGACGGCCTGAAACCCGGTCAGGGCAAGCAGATCGCCGATCGCATGATGAAGACGGACGGCATCAAGCTGTTCACCGGCATCATCTTCTCCAACGTGCTCGGCGCCACCGCCCCGGATATCCTCGACGCGGGCGGGATCTATGTCAGCCCGAATGCCGGTCCCTCGAACTTCGCGGGCAAGGACTGCCACAAGAACTATTTCGTGGTGTCCTGGCAGAACGATACGCTGCACGAGAGCGCCGGTCAGAACGCGACCAATCTCGGCTACAAGAAGGCCTTCATTCTGGCGCCTAACTATCCGGCCGGAAAGGACGCGCTCGCGGGATTCAAGCGCTACTTCAAGGGCGAGATCGTCGGCGAAATCTTTACCCGTCTCGATCAGACCGACTTCGCGCCCGAGATGGCGCAGATCCGGAACGCCAAGCCCGACATGGTGTTCCACTTCCATCCCGGCGGTCTTGGCATCACCTTTGCGCGCCAGTATCAGCAGGCGGGCCTGCTCGGCACTGTCCCGCTCGTTGTGGCTGCGCCGTCGGTTGACGCCAACATCGTGAAGGCGCTTGGCGATGCCGCGATCGGCACCAATGGCTCGACCCATTGGAACACCGACTTCAACAACCCGGCGAACAAGAAGTTCATGGACGCGTGGGCCAAGAAATACGGCCCGGACCGTCTCCCGACCTTCTATGCCGGTCAGGCTTACGATACGGCTCTCGCGATCGGTGCGGCGCTGAAGGCCACCGGCGGCGACCTGAAGGATCCCGAAAAATTCCGCCAGGCCATGCTGAAGGCAGACTTCGAGGCTGTTCGCGGGCCGTTCAAGTTCGGCCCCAACCAGCATCCGATTCAGGACTGGTACGCTGTCCGGGTCGAAAAGGCTCCGGACGGCAAGGTTGTGATCAAGACCCTCGACAAGGTCTTCTCCAACCAGGGCGACTTCTACTCCAAGGACTGCAAGCTGTAAGTTACGCATCGAAGACCGGGAGGCTTTGCCTCCCGGTCTTGTCCGTGTGTGAGGTGATGACCGACATGATGTGTTTCGCTCTATGACGCTCGCGCTTGAGCAGATCCTGAACGGTGTTCAGTTCGGCATCATGCTGTTTTTGATGGCGGCGGGCCTGACCCTCATCTTCGGCATCATGAACGTCATCAATCTCGCGCATGGCTCGCTCTATATGATCGGGGCCTATGGCGCGGCGCTGGTGGCGGCGCAGACCGGCTCCTTTCTGCTTGCCGTACCGGCGGGGCTGCTGGCAGCTGCGGTGGCAGGCCTGATCATCGAATTTGTCGTCATCCGCAAGCTCTACGATCGCGACCATCTGCAACAGGTACTTGCGACCTTCGGCCTGATCCTGTTCATCAACGAGGGCACGACGATGCTGTTCGGCCGCACGCCGCTCTTTGTCGGCATGCCGCCCTTTCTCGCCGGATCGGTGGAAATCATTCCCGGCATTCCGTACCCGACCTATCGCATCGCGATCATGGTGGTGGGCTTGCTGGTGGCGCTCGGGCTCTATCTCCTGGTCAACAAGACCCGCATTGGCATGCTGGTGCGCGCAGGCTCGACTCATCGGGAAATGGTGCGCGCGCTTGGGGTCGACATCCGTCTTCTCTATACCGTGGTATTCGGGCTCGGTGCGTTGCTCGCAGGGCTGGCCGGGCTGATGGCCGGGCCCTTGCTCGCGGTACAGGTCGGGATGGGGGAGCAGATCCTCATTCTCACCTTCGTCGTGGTTGTCATCGGCGGCCTTGGCTCGATCCGCGGCGCCTTTTATGGCGCGCTGATCGTTGGCGTGACCGATACTTTGCTGCGCGCCTTTCTGCCGGGGATGCTCAAGACCGTGATGAACGCGTCGGAAGCCGACGCGCTGGGCGCTGGTCTCTCGTCGATGGGCATCTATCTCGTGATGGCGCTGGTGCTCCTGATCCGGCCGCAGGGGCTGTTCCATGCTCAAGGTTGATGAAAAATATGTCGGGCAGGCCGACGCTCCGCCGCATCGGAGCTGGTGGCCGATCGTCGGCACCATCGTCTTCATCCTGTGCGCGGCTGCCTTTCCGACCCTCGCGAAGTCGATCGGCGATCCCTCACTGATCGGCCTCGCCATCCGCATCACGATCTACGCGATCGCCGCTGCAAGTCTCAATCTGATCCTCGGCTATGGTGGCATGGTCAGCTTCGGTCACGCCGCGTATTTCGGGGTCGGCGGCTATGTCGTCGGCATCCTCTATCAGCACTACGTCGACGGCGATCCGTTCCTTGGCTTCATCCCCGGCACCAACCAGTTTCTGATCACCGTGGCGGCGGCGGTCTTTATCAGCGGCCTGTTTGCGCTTGCGCTCGGAGCCTTGTCGTTGCGAACGAGTGGCGTGCCTTTCATCATGATCACGCTGGCCTTCGCGCAGATGCTGTTCTTTCTGTTCCTGTCGCTGAAGGCCTATGGCGGCGACGACGGGCTGATCGTGCGGCGCCGTAACGTTCTGTTCGATCTCAACATGGCCGATGACACGACTTTCTATTATCTCACGGTGACGATTGCGGTGATCTATTTCGTGGTCTTTGCGCGGCTGGTGCGCTCGCCGTTCGGGCTCCTGCTCGGCGGCATCCGCCAGAACGAGCGACGAATGGCCGCGATCGGGGTCTCGACCTATCAATACAAGCTCACCGCCTTCGTGATCGCGGGCATGGGTGCCGGCCTCGCGGGTGCCCTGATGGCGAATTACTCCAAGTTTGTTTCGCCCGACATGCTGCACTGGACCAAGTCTGGCGACCTGATGATCATGATCATCCTCGGGGGAACCGGAACGCTGCTTGGCCCGGCACTCGGTGCGGCTTTGCTGATCGGGCTCGAGACGTTCCTGACCTCGTGGACGGAACACTGGAAATTTTTCCTGGGCCCGATCCTGATCCTGATCGTGCTGTCCTCCTCGGGCGGGTTAATGTCGCTGTTCTCCGGCTGGAGCCGCAAACGTGAGTGAGCCGCTCCTTAAGGTCGATGGGCTGACCAAGCGCTTCGGCGGCCTGATCGCGACAAACAGTCTTTCGCTCGATGTGGTCGAGGGCGAGCTGCATGCGCTGATCGGCCCGAACGGCGCCGGCAAGACCACGTTCATTTCGCAGATTGCGGGTGAGTTGCATCAGGATTCGGGAACGATTCTTTTCGACGGTCAGGAAATCAGCGGCTGGAAAACGCCGGCACGCGTACAGCACGGTCTGGCGCGTTCGTTCCAAATCACGCAGCTGCTTGCCGATTACACCACACTCGACAATGTCGCGCTTGCGGTACAGGCGCGGCGTGGCAACTCGTATCAATTTTTCGTCGATGCGCGCAGCCTCACGGACGTCCGGGACGAGGGGCGGCAGCATCTCGATCGCGTCGGTCTCGGCGGCCGCTCTGAAATCGTGGTCTCTGAATTGTCGCACGGCGAACAGAAGCAGCTCGAGCTTGCGATCGCGCTGGCCACAAAGCCGCGCATGATGCTGCTGGACGAGCCGATGGCCGGCCTCGGCACCGCCGAATGCGCGCGGATGATCGATCTACTGAAGGTGCTGAAGACGGAGGTCACGATCCTCCTGGTCGAGCACGACATGGACGCAGTGTTCGCTCTGGCGGATCGCATCTCCGTGCTCGTCAACGGCGAGTGCATCGCGACCGGCTCCGCCGACGAGATCCGCAACAATGAGGCTGTGCGTATCGCCTATCTTGGCGAGGGCGACGCATGATGCTGAAAGTCGAAAAGCTGCAGGCGCGCTACGGCCGCAGTCAGGTTCTGTTCGACATCGACCTGTCGGTCGGCGAGGGCGAGATCGTGACGTTGCTCGGCCGCAACGGCATGGGCAAGACCACCACCATCCGGTCGATCATGGGATTGACGCCGCCCGCGGGTGGCAGCGTGGAATTCGCAGGCCAGGCGGTGGCCGGTCATACGCCCGAGGCAATTGCGCGCAGTGGCATCGGGCTTGTCCCGGAGGGGCGGCAGGTATTTCCGCTTCTCACCGTGTTCGAGAATCTGGTCGCGACTGCTGCGAATAGACTGAAGCGCAAGAACCCCTGGACCCTCGAAGAAGTTTTCAAACTGTTCCCGAGGCTGGAGGAGCGGCGCAATCAATACGCCCGTACGCTGTCTGGCGGCGAGCAGCAGATGCTCGCGGTCGGGCGTGCGTTGATGACCAACCCGCAGCTTCTGATCTTCGACGAGGCGACCGAGGGGCTCGCGCCGGTGATCCGCGCCGAAATCTGGAGCTGCATTTCGCTGCTGAAATCGCGCGGACAATCGATTCTGATTGTCGACAAAAATCTGTCGGTGCTAAAGCGCATCGCCGACCGGCATTTTGTCATCGAAAAAGGCCGCACGGTGTGGCGCGGCACCAGTGCCGACATGGATCGCGACGCCGACGTCGTACACCGCTTCGTGACGGTATAGTGTGGCTCGCGTCAGTTGATCCCGACTGCATCTCTATCCGTTCGTCCCCGCGAAAGCGGGGACCCAGAGTCATTCCCGCTTTCGCGGGAATGAAAGGAGTTTGTTGCTGCTCCGCAGACAAACCCAATCATCACGATCGTCGGGCCGTCTGGAAGCGCCACGTCCGCGAGTTCGCCTATCTTCTCTGCGATCACTTCTTCATTCGGCCGCGTTGCATTCGCGATTGCCAGCGCAGGCGTGTTCGGATCGAGCCCTGCCTCAAGCACGTTATCGACAAACTGCCGCAGCGTCTTCTTCGGCATGTAAATCACCGAGGTAACGCCGGGATCGGCGACGCTTCGCCAGTCGATGTCCTCGGGCAGCAACCCATTCTCGCCGTGGCCGGTAAGATATTGAACGCGCCGCGCCGCGCTACGATGCGTGAGTGACAATCCGAGCCGGCTCGCGGCGCCTTGTGCGGCGGTGATGCCGGGTACCACCTCCATTGCGATGCCGGCTTCGCGACAGGCTGCGATTTCCTCGCCGGCGCGCCCGAAGATCATCGGGTCGCCGCCCTTCAGCCGCACCACGCGGCGGCCGGATTTGGCGAGCCCCACCATCAGCTCGTTGATCTGCGATTGTTTGCATGAGGGGCCGTGCCCGGACTTGCCGACCAGCATGCGCTTTGCTTCGCGCCGCGCGAAGTTCAGCACCTCTTTCGAGACGAGATCGTCGTACAGGATCACGTCGGCTGATTGCAGCGCGCGGACTGCGCGTAGCGTCAGTAATTCCGGATCGCCGGGACCGGCGCCAACGAGCGTCACCGAGCCATGCTCTGCGGCGGGCGCTTGCGCTTTTGTTTCCTGCAGCAGCGCATCGAAAGCGGCACCCGAGGGCTCGCCATTTGGATCGTGCAAGGCGGTGCGGGTGAAAACCTGCCAGAACAGCCGCCGGCCGTTGAACGACAGACCCGATTGCTTCACCGCATTGCGCCAGTTGCGAGCAGCCTCAGCCCAGCGAGCGAAGCCTGCGGGCAGCATGGCCTCGATGCGCGAGCGGATGGCCTGCGCGAATACAGGCGCCGCGCCGTCGGTCGAGATCGCGACGACCAGCGGCGACCGGTTCACGATGGCGCCGAACGAAAAGTCGCAATAGTCCGGTCTGTCGATCACGTTGCATGGGATTCCGGCGGCTTGCGCGGCGGCTTGGAATGCCCGGGCCTCCTCGTCCGTCTCGCATGCGCCGATCGCAAGCGTACAGCCTACCATCGCAACAGGACCCCAGGGCTTGCGATGCAATGTCACTTCGCCCGACGGTGGCTTGCTCGCGACCCCGATGAGCTCGGGCGATGGATCGTTGGTATAGACATCGACATACGCGCCCGCTGCCGCCAGTAACTCCGTCTTCCAGGCCGCGCCGGCATTTCCGCCCGCGATCAACACACGCTTGCCATGCAGAGAGAAGAACACCGGAAGCCGCGCCAGCTTGTCCATACGCGGCGGTGCGCTTTCAGAGGGCGAGCGAATTGTTTCGTGCATGCTGGTCATGGTGTCCCTCTTGAGCCACGATCCCCTTCAACTCGGGCAGGCAGGAGCCGCAGTTTGTTCCGGCGCGCAGGGCTTTGCCGATGCCTGCGACATCGATGGCCGCGCCGGATGCGATTGCGTCGCGGATGGTATTGAGGCCAATGCCGAAGCAAGCGCAGACCACAGGTCCCGCATCCACCATGCCATCGGCCGATTGCCCGGACAGCAGGATGCGGCGCTGACGGTCTTCCAGCGTCGCGGCTGCTAGCAGCGCTTTCGCGAGATCCCACCGCGGGCATTGCGAGGCCGGGCCGATGAACAGGCAAGAGGAAAGCCGCGCGCTGGCAAAGCCTGCCGCGCGATAGGTGCCGCGCAGTTCGTCGAGATATTCCGACAGCGATACGTCAGCTGGAGCGTTGTCGTGCATCCAGTCGTGCCAGCGATCTGGCCCGTCGTTGCTGGCCAACAGAAAGCCGTCGCCACCGTCGGCTGTGGAGCGCGCCCACCATGTGTCCTTGGGCAATTGTATCTGGGACCTGCTGAGGAAGAACCCGACGAAGCGAAAATCAATGCGCGTGATAGAGGTGGGCGTTGCTTTGGATTCGGGCTGGCCGGAGAACGGATCGGTGGCCGGGGTGACCATTTCCCCGACGCGCGCCGAGGATGCGTTCGCGTCGCTCCAGTGGATCGGTGCGAAAAGCGAGCGGCGTCGCTGGCCATCGCTGACGCGCACTTTCAGCACGCAGGCTCCGTGCGGTGTCGTCACGCTCGCGAAATCCTCGTTCGCAAGCCCGGCTTCTAATGCGTCATCGGGATGAATCTCGACGAATGGCTCCGGCAGATGTGAGGCGAGCCGGGGGCTCAATCCCGTCCGTGTCATCGTATGCCACTGGTCGCGAATACGGCCAGTATTGAGGATGAGCGGGAACGCAGCATCGGTTTGCGATTGCAGCGCCGGAGGTTCCGGCGCAATGAAACGGCCCCTGCGATCTGGCGTGAAGAAGCCGCCATCGGCGAAGAAGCGGGTTTCGGTGGCGGGCCCTTTCGAGGCTCTCGGCCACTGGAATGGTGTCAGGGCCTCGAATGCCGCTTCGTCGATGTCGGAATATGCACCAATATCGAAATCGCGGGCGCCCTCATTTTCGAAAGACGAGAGCGCGGCATGCTCCCGGAAAATATCGGCCGCGCTCGTGTAGTCGAATGCGTCGCCGAAGCCCATTCGCTGCGCGATCTGGGTGACGATCCACCAGTCGGGCTTAGCCTCGCCCGGCAGCGGCAAGAAACTGCGCTGACGAGAGATCCGGCGTTCGGAGTTCGTCACCGTGCCGCTCTTCTCACCCCATGCGGCTGCCGGTAGGAGAATATGCGCGCCGCATGCGAGCGTGTCGTTCGACAGGACGTTCTCGGATATGACCAGGAGATCGAGCTTTTTCAGAGCCGCACGCACGGATCCTGAATCGGGCAGCGACACCGCCGGATTGGTCGCCATCACCCACAGCGCCTTGATCTCGCCGCGGGCAATGGCCTCGAACATCTGCACCGCCTTGTGGCCTTCGCGTTGCGCCATGTTGGGAGCATGCCAGAACCGGCCGACGCGATCGATCTCGGGGGGTGTGAATCCCATATGCGCGGCTAGCTGGTTGGCAAGGCCACCGACCTCGCGGCCACCCATCGCGTTCGGCTGGCCCGTCAGCGAGAATGGCCCCATGCCCGGCTTGCCGATACGGCCGGTGGCGAGATGGCAATTGATGATGGCGTTGACCTTGTCGGTGCCCTGCGCTGACTGGTTCACGCCCTGCGAATAACAGGTGACGGCGCGGCCGGTGCTGCTGAACAGATCGTAGAATTGCCGGATTGCTGCCGGTTCGAGTCCGGTTTTCGCCGCGACTGCATCGAGGTCTGGCGCCAGCGCGCGACAGCGTGCCAGTGTCGCTTCGAAGCCGACCGTGTGGGCGTCGATATAGCCAAAATCGAGCGCGGCATTGTCGGCGAGATGCGCGAGCAAACCGGCGAACAGGATCGAGTCCATTCCGGGTGCAACGGGAAGAAACAAGTCGGCTTCGTCAGCTGTGACGGTGCGGCGCGGATCGATCACCACGAGCTTCGCGCCGCGCTCGCGCCTGTTCTTCGCCATGCGCTGAAACAGCACCGGATGACACCAGGCCGCATTTGAACCCACCAGAATGAGTAGGTCGGCCTGATCGAGATCGGCATAGCAGCCGGGTACGGTGTCGGCGCCGAAGGCGCGCCTGTGGCCTGCGACCGATGACGCCATGCAGAGACGCGAGTTGGTGTCGACATTCGCGGTGCCGATGAAGCCCTTCATCAGCTTGTTGGCTACGTAATAATCCTCGGTCAGCAACTGGCCGGAGAGATAGAAGGCGACCGCGTCCGGGCCGTCGCGCTCAATGGTGCGGCGGAAGCCGTCGGCGACCTGATCGAGCGCTGTATCCCAGCCGGTGCGGGCAAATGTGTCGTTCGGCTGGCGCAGCATCGGATGCAGGAGGCGCGTGTCGAGTGCGAGCGTCTCACCAAGCGCGGAGCCCTTGGAGCAGAGGCGACCGAAATTCGCCGGATGATCGGGATCACCGGAGATCATCGCTCCGCCCTGACCATCGGGTGACGCCAGTATCCCGCAGCCGACGCCGCAATAGGGGCAGGTGGTGCGGATGACGGGCGGCGTGTTGGCGGGCGCGTTCATGGTCGAGCGGCCGTCATGACAAACCCGCAAGTGCTCGCCATCAATAAACGTCCTGCTGATAGCGGCCGCGCTTCTTCAATTCAGTGACAAAGGCGATCGCCTCTTCGGTTGAGCGCGCACCGTGCTGCGCGACGATGTCAACGAGCGCGCGCTCGACGTCGTTGGCCATGCGCTGGGCGTCGCCGCAGACATAAATATGGGCGCCGTCGGCGAGCCAGGACCATAGATCTCGTCCCACTTCACGCATTCGGTCCTGGACGTAGAATTTCTGATCGCTGTCTCTGGACCAAGCGAGGGACAAGCGCGTGAGCACGCCGGCAGCCTTCATGGCGGCGAGTTCATCCTCGTAGAAATAGTCATGGTCGCGCCGCTGATGGCCATAGAACAGCCAGTTCCGCCCCTGAGCTTTGGTGATCATCCGCTCGTGCAGGAAGGCGCGGAATGGCGCGATGCCGGTCCCGGGGCCGACCATGATGACCGGTACCGACGGATCGGCCGGCAGGCCGAAGGCATGCGCCTTCTGCACATAGACCTGGACGGGATCGCCCGGCGCTATGCGCTCGGCGAGATAGGTGGAGGCAACGCCGAGCCGCCTGCGACCCGCGATGTCATAGCGCACGGTATCGACGGTGAGCGAGAGCCGGCCGGGCTCGACCTTGGGCGACGACGAGATCGAGTAAAGGCGCGGCTGCAGCGGCTCCAGCGCCTCAATGAAGGCTTCCGGATCGGGTGTGACGCCTGCGAACTTCTCAAGCGTCGCCAGCACGTCGAGCGTCGCCGCGTCGCCATCGGGGTCTTCGCCCGACGCCAGGGCCTTGGCCTTCAGCCGCCGGTCGCCACCGGTGATGTAGGAGAACAGCTGAAACAGCGAATCCGGCGCCGGCGACAACGCGACTTTGCCGATCAGGATATCGCGCAGCGCGTCGCCGCCGATTGCGAAAATCGGCGACGCGCCAAGCATTGCAACGATGGCGTCAGCGAGCGCGGGGTCGTTCTTCGGATACAGGCCGAAGGCGTCGCCCACGACATAGTCCAGTCTGGCGGCGCTGAGATCGAAATCGAGATGCCAGGTCTGCTTCTGGGAACCATCCTTGTTGAGCCTGTAGCGCCCGACAAAAGTCGCGCTCGCAGGATTATCACGCGAACGCCCGGCCTCGCCGGCTGGCTGCATCGCCGCGGGCTTTGCTTCAGCCGATGCTTTCGGCGCGGCCGGGGCCTTGCCCAATTCCTCATACAGAGACTTGAGCATGCGGGCGGTTTCCTTGCCGCCCGGCACGCAGAGATTCAGCCGCTGTTCCGACTTGTCGAATATCTTCTCGGCATAGTCGTTGCAGTTGTAGCCGCACTGACCGCAATCCTGCTGCGCCATCGCCGCCATCATCCGGCGCCGCAATGGGCGGCCTTCGGCGAGTGTCATGCGCTCGGCCATCGGCAATGTCTGGTCGTGCCAGGGTGCTTCGCCGTCGTTGCCATCTCCGGCGCCGCCCGGCATCAGCGCGGCATTCTGCTCCGGCGAGAGCGCGGTGATGCCGGCGCCGTCGAGCGAGACGAGGCCGGCGAAAAAGCCGTTCAGCCAGGCGCGCTGTTCGGGCGAGAACGGCGCGGTCTCGGGAATGAGGCTTGGGATGGGAGGGGGGGAGGCGTTCACTCCACCGCCTCCGGGTTGAACATCGTCTTCAGCGCATCGACCTCATGGCGCTTGACGAATGTCAGAAAAGTTTCATCCGCGGTCGCGCGATGCGCGAGATAGCCCTTCAGCATGTTTTCCACGAGCTTCGGCGCAGCCGTTGCCTTGACGTCGCGATAGATTTCGCGACCGATCGCGGCATCCGGCCCGTACCCGCCGCCGACATGGATGTGATAGCCGTCGACCGTATCGCCGTCGTCGTTGATCGCGACCCGCGCGCCGATCAGACCGATGTCGCCGATGTAATGCTGCGCGCAGGAGTGATGGCAGCCGGTGAGGTGAATGTTGATCGGCGTGTCGAGCAGGACGCGCGCATCGCACCAATGCGCGATCTCCTCCGCACTTTCCTTGGTATGCGCGGCGGCGAAGCGGCAGCCTGTGGCGCCGGTGCAGGCGACAAGTCCGGCGCGGACCGAGGTTGCGTGCGTGGACAGGCCAAGGGCCGCGATTTCGATTTCGACCTGCGTGACTCTGTCCGCCGGCACCCCGGAGACAAGCAGGTTCTGCCAGACTGTGAGGCGGATATCGCCGTCGCCGTGCTCGCGCGCGATCCTGGCGATGCCGCGCATCTGAGCCACGGTCATCTTGCCGACCGGCAGCACGATGCCGATCCAGAACAAGCCGTCCTGCTTTTGCGGATGCACCCCGATATGGGCGAGCCGGTCGAAAATCGGTCGCGGCTCCAGTGCTTCGGCGGGAATGCGGGTGAGGGCGCGGCCGAGTTTCTCCTCGACGGCGGTCTGGAATTTATCGAAGCCCCAGGCATCGAGCACATATTTCAACCGCGCCTTGTTGCGGTCGGTGCGGTTGCCGTTCTCGATGAACACCCGGACGATGGCGTCGGAGATCGCGGTGGCCTCGCCGGGTCTCACGATCACACCTGTATCGCGTGCAAAATCCTTGTGCCCGGTGATGCCGCCGAGCGTCAGCCTGAACCAGATGCCGGGTTCAACGCCGAATCCGTCCTTCACCACCACGGCCTGAAAGCCGATGTCGTTGGTCTCCTCCAGCACCGCGATCCGGCCGGCGCCATCGAAGGCGACGTTGAATTTGCGGGGCAGGCCGTAGAGCGAGCGATCGTTCAGAATGTGATGGTGCCATTCGCGGGCATAGGGCCTTGTGTCGAGCAATTCCTGCGGATCGATGCCCGCGGTCGGCGTCCCGGTGACGTTGCGGATATTGTCTGCGCCGGACCCGCGCGAGCAGAGGCCGAGATCTTGAATCGCCTCGACCACATTGGTGGCATTCGCAGGCTCGATTTCGCGGAGCTGGAGGTTGGCGCGTGTGGTGACATGCGAATAGGGGCCGGCATATTTCTCCGCCACATCGGCGAGGCCTGCGAACTGCCAATGCGAAAGAATGCCGTTCGCAATGCGCAGGCGGCACATATAGGACGACTGCGCCGGCGCCACATAGAACAGGCCGAAATAGCGCCAGCGGAAATTGTCGGCAGGTTTGGGCGCTTCGTTCTTCTGCGCTTGCTCGCGGAGCTTTGGGTAGGCGTCGAAAGGGTGGAGGTCGCGCTTGATCTTTTCCTGATCGGCGAGCTTTCCGCCGGCCGCAATGGTGCGGTCCTGCGCCTTCAGATGGATTGCGTCGGGACCTGTCGGCTCGCCCTTGCCCGCGCCGGGCGCAGGCTTGGCGACGCGCGCGGCGGAAAGGCCGGAGACGAAGCCTTCGAGATAGCGCTTTTGGTCGGGGGTGAAATCGCCGGACATGTCAGGCCGCCACGTCCAGGCTGATCTTGTCCAAAGCGCTCTGGTCGCGGATGCCATTGCGCTCGGCGAGCGCGCGCCCGAAGGCGAGTTCGTTGCGGAACGCGCCTGTCGGCAATCCGGTGCGGATCAGGTCGAGATACCAGAGCCCGTCCGCAGTATCGCCGAACAGAACGGCGCCGACGAGCCGATCGTCCTTGAGGACGAGTTTCTTGTAGAGGCCGAGCCCCGGGTCGCGCAAAAGCACTGATTCGGTGCCGGCACCGCCGAGAAAGTCCCCCGCCGAGAACACGTTGACACCGGTGACCTTGAGGTTGGTGGCGGGAATGCTGCCCTTGTAGTTTGTGCGACCGCCCCCCAGCCGGTCTGCCAGAATTGCGGCCTGCTCGTAAGCGGGCTCGACCAGACCAACGCAGCGCCCGTCATGCTCGGCGCATTCGCCGATGGCGTAGTGGCCGGGTATGTCGGTCTGCATGCCGTCATCGACCACGATGCCGCGGTTGATCGAGACGCCAGCTGTGCGCGCGAGTGCAACATTGGGGGCGATGCCTGCTGCCATCACCACGATATCGGCGGGGATAATGCGGCCATCCTTGAGCTCGACGCATTCGACCCGCTTGCCACCGGCAAAGCGGGCCGTCTCAGCGCTCAGCCGCACGTCGATGCCCTTCATCTCCACCGCAGCTTTGAGCATCTGTGCGGACTCGGCGTCGAGTTGGCGCTCCATCAGCCGGTCCATCAGATGCACAACGGTGACCTGGGCGCCCGCCTTGGCGAGACCATAGGCCGCTTCCAGCCCAAGCAGGCCGCCGGCGATCACCACGGCGTTGCAGCGGCCGGCGCTTTTCAACACGTCCACATCGCGCAGGTCGCGGAACGTCATGACGCCCGGCAATTCGCGGCCCTCGATCGGCAGCACGATCGGACGCGAGCCGGTGGCGAAGACAAGCTTCGTGTAGGGAATGGTGGCGCCGCTCGCGAGCTTCACGCGGCAAATGTCGCGATCGATGGCGGTCGCGGCGTGGCCGTAAAGCATCGTGACGCCGCGATCGCGCCACCAGCGCTTCGGCTTCAGCTCGATATCGGACTGTGCGACCTCATTGGCGAGCACCGAGGACAGCAGGACGCGATTATAGGCAAGCTGCGGCTCTTCGCCGATGACCGCAATGGCGTAACGGCCGAGCGCATGCGTGGACAGACGCTCCACCAGCTTGGCGGCTGCCATGCCGTTGCCGACGATGACGAGGGACTCGCTCACCTTTACCTCACGCGGCCTCGACGAAGCGATGACGCTCGTAGAGGAATTCCAGCACGCGCTGGCGGCATTTCAGGTAGGTCTGGTTCGCTGCGAGCTCCAACCGCTTGCGTGGGCGGGGCAGCGGCACGTCCAGGATTTCACCAATGCGCGCGGCCGGGCCGTTGGTCATCATCACGATGCGGTCGGAGAGCAGAACCGCCTCGTCGACATCGTGGGTGATCATCATCACGGTGTTGCCGAGCTTCTGATGGATGGCCATTACCGAGTCCTGCAGATGGGCGCGGGTCAGCGCATCGAGCGCGCCAAATGGCTCGTCCAGCAGCAGAACCTTGGGCTCCATCGAGAGAGCGCGCGCGATACCCACGCGCTGCTTCATGCCGCCTGAGATTTCGCCCGGCCGCTTGTCCTTGGCGTGCGTCATCTGCACCAGTTCAAGATTATGCATGACCCAGTCGTGCCGCTCGGTGCGCGATCTCGTTCCTGAGAACACCTTGTTCACCGCGAGGCTCACATTGTCGTAGACGGTGAGCCAGGGCAGCAGCGAGTGGTTCTGGAACACGACAGCACGGTCGGGGCCGGGCTCATTGACCTCGCGCTCTTCCAGGATCACGCCGCCGATGGTTGCGGTCGTCAGTCCGGCGACGATATTCAGCAGGGTGGACTTGCCACAGCCAGAATGGCCGATGATCGAGACATATTCGCCCTTCTCGACGCCGAGCGTGATGTCGGTCAGAACCTCGGTGGCGTGCACGCCCTTGTTGAAGGTCTTACCGACATGATCGACTTTCAGATAGCTTTTCATGGTTCGTGTTCCTTCAGTTGGCGGCGGTGCCGCGCGTCACCAGCGTTGCCATCAGCGCGACGCAGCGATCGAGGATGAAGCCGATGATGCCGACATAGATCAGTGCGAGGATGATCTCGCTGATGCGCGACGAGTTCCAGGCATCCCAGATGAAGAAGCCGATGCCGACGCCGCCGATCAGCATTTCCGCCGCGACGATCGCAAGCCACGAGAGCCCGATGCCGATGCGAAGACCGGTGAAGATGTAGGGCGCCGCCGACGGAACCATGATCTTCCAGAAGAACTCGAGATGGTTGAGCCGCAGCACCGCCGCGACGTTGCGGAAATCCTGCGGGATATTCCGGATGCCGACCGCGGTGTTGATGATGACCGGCCAGATCGCGGTGATGAAGATCACGAAGATGGCGGCCGGCTGGCTCTGCTGGAACGCGGCAAGCGACAGCGGCAGCCAGGCGAGCGGGGGCACGGTGCGCAGTACCTGGAAGATCGGGTCGAGACCGCGCATGGCCCAGGTGGACTGGCCGACCAGCGTTCCGAGCGCGACGCCAGTGAGTGCGGCAAGCGAAAAGCCGACAGCGACACGCTGCAGACTTGCGGAGAGATGCCAGAACAGCCCCTTGTCGATGCCGCCGCGATCGTAGAACGGATCGACGATCAACTCCCAGGTTTCCGACAGCACCCGGCTCGGCGGTGGCAGGTTTGCACCGGGCCGGTTGCAGAGCAGCTCCCACGCCACGAGCGCGATGGTCAGAACGATGATCGGCGGCAGCAGATGCTCCGAAATCGAGACGATCTTCGCCACCGCCCGGTCGCGAAGCGGCGGGCGTTTGATCTGCAGCGGCAGGACCGTTGCCGCCGGTCGTGCGACGGGGACGGCCGATGCAGTTTCAGTCTTTGCGAGGGGCATGTTCATGTCTGTCTCTCTGGAAGGGCGGATCGGAGGGGAGCGGCCGCGCGCCGCACGGCCCCTGTCAGATCAGCTGATTTCCACGCGCTTGATCGCAAGGCTTTTCAGGTAGGCCTTGGGATCGGCGGGATCGAAGACCTTGCCGTCGAAGAAGGTTTCCTTGCCGCGCGATGTTGAGGTCGGGATCTGCGCGTCAGGGACGGAGAGGGCTTTCGCGGCTTCGCGCCAAAGGTCCTCGCGATTGACCTTCTTGATCAGGGCAGCCGCATCCACTTCCGGCTCGAACTTGCCCCAGCGGATGTCCTCGGTGATGAACCACTGATCGTGGCTCTGGAAGGGATACGACGCGAAGTCGTTCCAGTAGCGCATCATCTGCGGGTGCTTCTCGACCACCTTGCCCGGAAGACCGTAATCGAACCTGCCCTTCACGCGGTCGGTGATGTCGTTGACCGGGCAGTTGATCCAGTTGCGCTTGGAGCAGATCTGCGCGACTTCCGCGTAGTTCTCCGGCTTCTCGCACCACATCTGTGCTTCCATCGTGGCCATGAGAATGGCTTGGGCCGCCTTCGGATTCTTGTCGACGAAGGACGCGCGCATGCCGAGCGATTTCTCCGGATGGAGATTCCAAAGTTCGCCGGTTGTGATCGCGGTGTAGCCGATCTTCTGATGGATAAGCTGGAGGTTCCACGGCTCGCAGACGCAGAAGCAGTCCATCGTGCCGACCTTCATGTTCGCGACCATTTGCGGGGGCGGAACGGTGATGGTCTCGATGTCCTTGTCGGGGTCGATGCCGCCGGCAGCGAGCCAGTAGCGGATCCAGAGATCGTGGGTGCCGCCGGGGAAGGTGTTGGCGGCCTTCACCGCCTTGCCCGAGGCCTTCTTCTTGTCGAGCGCGCTCTTGAACTCCTTGGTGTCGACTCCGACCCTCAAGCCTTCATATTCCTTCGCAACCGAGATGCACTGGCCGTTCAGATTGAGCCGCGCCAGGATGTACATCGGCGTCGGCACGTTGTTCTGCGTCACCTTGCCGGCGGAGATGAGATAGGGCATCGGCGTCAGGATATGCGCGCCATCGATGCCGTTGCCTTCGCCCCCAAGCACCAGATTGTCGCGGGTGGCGCCCCATGAGGCTTGTTTCATCACCTCGACATCCGGCACGCCGTATTTTGCGAACAAGCCTTTTTCCTTCGCGACAAAGAGCGGCGCGGCGTCGGTTAGCGCGATGAAACCCAGCGTGGCTTTCTTGGTCTCGGGACCGGATGCCTCGGCGATATGGACGCCGAACGGGAATTGCGTCTTTACAGCGCCGAGCAGGGCGGCTGCACCGGCTGTGCCTCTAAGGAGTGTGCGGCGGCTTACCCTGGTCTTCGAAGTCTCGCGGTCCTTTGACATCAACTATCCCTCTGTCTTTCTGGTTGGCCCGGCGGGGTCCAATGGTCGCCAAACAAAAAAAGCCGCTCATCCGTCAGGTGCCTCCCCTGAATGGGGCGGCTCCTTGGGATGGCGGCATCGCCTGGTCGATCCGTCGTTGGATCGGGTTCGGCACCCGGTTGACGGGTGCCTGTCGGTCTCTTCCTTTACAAGCTTCGTGCCAACTTAGGTTCGGAACGATTCCAGAATTGAATCAGAGTCTTACGTTCGTGGTCGCGCATCGGTCTGCGGTCGCACCGCCGAAACTTGGCGCATCGACCGAAGCAGAGTGATGCTGATTTGTGCATTGCACAACAATTGAGCCAGCGCAGCCTGCGCCTATCGGCGGCGGATTTTCCAGCCGTCGAGATGCGCCGCGATGTTGTCCGGATCGAAGGCCGGACCGGTAAACGCGCCGACGCGATCGGCCGGTTCGGAAGCGGGAAGCGGCGGCTGCGGCCCGAGGATCTCGTCATAAAGGTCCGGGCGGAAGGTTGCCTTGGCTTCCACGAGTCCCTCAGTCGACAAAAGCGCCTGACCCCACCGCACCATCTGCGCATACAGCCAGGCCGCCTGAACCGGATCGGGTCGCGCCGCGCCATCGCGTCCGACCAGCAGATAGCGGTCACTGGTGCGATAGGTGCCGTCCGGCGAGACCTTGAGCCGACCATCGAGGGTGCGACGGATCACTTCCGGCGCGACACTGATGCGTTCCGGAGCGGACAATATCCTCGCGACCTCATCGCGATTGTCGATGTCCTCAACGAACTCCGCTGCGCGGCCATGGGCCCGCACCAGCCTGCGGAACACATCCGGATTATCCTCGGCCCAGCGCGCGCGCACCGCGAGTACCTTTTCGGCGGCGCGCTGGAAGATCTCCGACACGAAATGCAGGATGTGCCCGATGCCGAGATCGACCGCGACCGAATTCCATGGCGCGCCGACGCAGAAGGCGTCGACATGCTTGTTGGCAAGGCTCTCCACCATATAGGGCGGCGGCAGCACGATCAGCCGCACGTCCTGATCGGGATCGACGCCGCCGGCGGCCATCCAGAACCGCAAGTGATAATTGTGCGTGGAATAGGGGAAGGTCATGCCGAAGGTCAGTGGCTCGTCGCCGCGGGCGCGTCGGTCCATCACGACGCGGGCGAGCGCGCGCGAAGACACCATCGGGTCGGTGAGGTCGCCATCGGCGGTGTCTTTCAGCGCGGCGTAGAGAGCAGGCGAGACGGTGATCGCGTTGCCGTTCAGGCCGAGGCCGAAGGCGGTGATGATCGGCACCTTGACGTGGCCCAATCCGAGGCTCGAGGCAATCGCCACCGGCGCCAGCAGATGCGCGGCATCGAACAGCCCGATATTGAGCTTGTCGCGTACGTTCGACCACGACACTTCGCGAACCAGTTCAACGTCCACGCCTTCCTCGGCGGTGAAGCCCTTGTCGACCGCGACAATCAATGCGGTGGCGTCTGCGAGCGGGATGAAGCCGATGCGGATTCGTTTGCCGCGGGTCATTTGAACATCTCCGCGGCGGTGATCACCGATTGCGCAATATCGGCGATCTTCTTGTTTTCCTTCATCGCGGTGCTCCGCAACAATGCGTAGGCCTCGTCTTCTGACAATTTCTTGGCCGACATCAATATTCCCTTGGCGCGGTCGATGACCTTGCGCTCCTCCAGAGCGCTTTTGGTACGGTCGAGCTCCTCCTGCAGCCTGGCGAAGGCGTTGAAGCGCGAGATGCAGGTATCGAGAATGTATTTGATGCGCTCCTTCTTCAGCCCATCGACAATGTAGGAGGCGACGCCGGCATCCACCGAGGCCTGGATCGAGGCGGTGTCGCTCTGGTCGACGAACATCGCGATCGGCCGTTTCACGATGCGGCTGACCTGGAACATCTGCTCCAGGACGTCGCGGCTCGGATTCTCGAGATCGATCAGGATGACGTCGGGATCGATCTTGTAGATGCGGGCCAGCAAATTCTGCATCTCGGCGATGCGGATGACATCGGTGAAGCCGGCCTCGCGCAGCCCCTCTTCGAGGATGGCCGAACGCACCGGGCTCTCGTCGACGATCACGATTTTCAGTGACAGGTCCATGCCCGATGTCGTGGTCATGCCGGATCGACAGGAAGTCGCGGGACCGGGTTTCCTAGAAATATCGCCGGCCATCACCTTGCCACGCGAATGGGCAGGTCCTGCCATGCGAACTGGCAGGCCATCTGGCCTTTCGACCCCCGGTCGATCTAGTATTCTCGTGAGAAATCCGGCGCATGTCCGGGGGGATGCAGGAACGGGGCCATCCGGGTTCCGGCCGGCCCTGACTGACGCCAATACGGGAGAACGTCCATGTCCGCTGCTTCATCCGCTGCCGCTTCAGGTTCCGTCGCCCCTATTCACGGCCTGCACCATTTCGCCTGGCGCTGCCGGGACGCGGAGGAGACCCGACATTTCTACGAGGACCTGCTCGGCCTGCCACTCGCCCATGTCATCAAGGCCGACCACGTGCCCTCGACCGGCGAATATTGTCCCTATGTGCATGTGTTCTTCGAGATGAAGGACGGATCTTACATCGCTTTCTTCGATCTCGGCGACAACGAGGCCGCGGTGCCGTCGCCCAACACCCCGCCTTGGGTCAATCATCTGGCGCTGCGCATGGACACGATCGAGGAGGTGATCGACGCCAAGAAGCGTCTGGAAGCCGCGGGCATCGACGTCATCGGCATCACCGATCACGGCTTCATTCACTCGATCTATTTCTTTGACCCGAACGGGATCCGGCTCGAACTGACCACCGAGAACCTGTCCGACAAGGAAGCGGCCGCGTTCAAGGCCAGCGCCCACGGCGAACTCGCAGCGTGGACAAAGGAAAAGGCGGGACGCGCGAAGGCGCCGGCGGCCTGACTGCGCTCGCGCGCGTGCAGCGCCGATCCGCCATACGGGAGCAGCGCTTGACCGTGCCGCCCGGAGCGACGACAAGCGTCACCGCATGAACCTCCATGAGCCTTTCACCCTTCCGCCGCCATTGGCACGCGCCGACCTGACCATGAAGGACGGCGCCGTGATCCGGCTGCGCCGCTATGGCAAGCCGGGCGCCACCCGCATCGTGCTCGGTCATGGCAACGGGCTTGCGATCAACGCCTATGCGCCGTTCTGGCTGCCGCTGGCAGAGACCTACGATCTGGTCGCCTTCGATATGCGCAATCACGGCGAGAACCCGCTGCATACCCAGGAGGGGCATGTCTGGGAGAATTTCTTTTCCGATATCGAGGAGGTGTTCCATGGCATCCGGGCTCATTTCGGCCCGGCGCGAACAGTTGCCGCGATGCATTCGCTGTCGTCGATGGCAACGCTCGAACACGCCTGGCGCAACCGCGGCCGCTGGGATGCGGTCTGCGTATTCGATCCGCCGATGTCGCCGCCGGCCGATCACCCGCTGATGGCGACGCAGGCCGCGGATTCCGAAAAGATGTCCTCGCGCGCCGCGCGCCGGCAGGCTGTCTTCGACACGCCGGAAGAACTGGCAGCGCAATACGACCGGCCGGCCTTCGCTCGCTGGCGGCCGGAACAGGCCGATCTTCTGGCGCGGGCAACGTCGCGCCGCATACCGGACGGTCGCTGGACATTATGCTGCCCGCCCGCGTTCGAGGCTTACGTGTTCGGCTGCAAGAAAGATCCGACGCTGTTCCACCGCATGCGCGAAATCGGCGTGCCTCTGCGCGTGATCTCGGGCGATCCGGATTCGCCTTACGCCAGCCCGGCTGCAGCAGTGGCAAAGGCGGCGCACGACGAATACGGGGTCGATGTGACGATGGTGCCGGGAACCACGCATTTCCTGCAATTCGAGGAGCCGCAGGCCTGCCGCGACCGTCTGGTCGAATTCTTACGGATGCATGGACTTGATTCAAAATAAGCGAGCGACGCATGACCGCACTGTCCGACCTTCGCATTCCCTATGGCGCCTATTGGTCGACGCCGTTCACCCGGTGGCAGGGCGCGCTGTCCGATCTGAACAGCCTGAAGCTTGCGGCGGCGACCGGCGCAAAGGTCGCGAAAGAAAAAAACTGGCCGCTCGAGACGCTCGATCACGCCGTACTTGGCATCACGGTGCCGCAGGAAAAAAGCTTCTGGGGCGCGCCCTGGGTCATGACCATGATGGGTGCACCGTTCGTCACCGGCCCGACGGTGTCGCAGGCCTGCGCCACCTCCGCGCGCGCGCTCTCGGCCGCGGCCGCGGAAATCGCCGGCGGGGATGCGACCGCCTCGCTGGTGGTGACCTGCGACCGCACCTCCAACTCGCCGGTGGTGATCCATCCCAATCCGAAGGCGCCAAGCGGCGCGCCGATTGTCGAGAACTGGATGCTCGACAATTTCAACGACGAGCCCACCGGGCATTTTGCGATGGTGGATACGGCCGAAAACTGCGCGCGCGACTGGCAGATTTCGACACAGGAGCAGCACGAACTCGCGGCCTTGCGTTACGCCCAGTACCGCGACGCACTGAAGGACGACAAAGCCTTCCTGCGGCGCTTCATGACATTGCCGTTCGCCGTGCCCGATCAGCGATTCCGGAAGGACGTCGCGACACTCGAAGGCGACGAGGGCATCCACGACACCACGCTTGATGGCTTGAGCAAGCTGAAACCGGTGCGCGAGGGCGGCACCGTCACATTCGGCGGGCAGACCCATCCGGCCGACGGCAATGCCGGCATGATCGTGGTGGCCAAGGACCGGCTGTCCGATTTCACGGCAGAGCCCGGCATCGAGATCCGCATTCTCGGCTTCGGACAATCGCGCGAGCGGCACGCCTATATGCCGGCGGCCCCGGTGAAAGCAGCGAAACGGGCGCTGGATGCGGCGGGAATAGCGATCGACAGGATCGACGCGTTCAAGTCGCACAATCCGTTCGTCGTCAACGACATCGTGTTCGCGCGCGAGACCGGTGTCGACCCAACCAAGATGAATAATTTCGGCTGCTCGCTGGTGTTCGGCCATCCGCAGGGGCCGACCGGTCTGCGGCTGATGATCGAACTGATCGAGGAACTGGCGATGCGCGGCGGCGGCACCGGGCTGTTTCATGGATGCGCCGCAGGCGATACCGCGATGGCGGTGGTGCTGTCGGTGGCCGACAGACGCGGGTAAAACGCGTCAGCGCTGCGTGCTGGCGCGAAGCGTCTTTGACGGTCGGATGGCGCAGAAGCGATCCACCGCTTCGGTGACGGCAACGGCAATCTGCAACTGGTGCTGTTCGGTTCCCATCAGCACTTCTTCATCGCGATGGACGATGGAGCCCGCTTCCAGCAATACGCTCGGCATGCGCGCGGTGCGCAGGATCAGGAGCTGGTCGTAGCGGTAGACGCCGGTCTCCTGATCGACCAGGCGCCGCTGTCGGGAGCCCATGAAGGCTTCCTTATAGTGCGGTGTATAGTCAAGCCCGCGCGCCTTGAGCCGCGAACCGAGCATCTTGGCGAAAGCCACGCTGCCCTGATAATCCGTATTGTCGGCCGATACGAAAATCGAATGGCCCTTGAAGCGGTCGCTATAGGCGCGCTGTACCCCGCCGAAGTCCCACATCGATTTGAAGGCTTCCGGCACGGAATCGTGGTGGATCGACACCAGCAGATCGGCGGACATGGCGTTGGCCTGCGCGACGCGGCGAATGAGGCTCGGGATTGGCTCGCCATTCGCGAGCAGCAAATGCGCCTGGTTGAATCCAGCTTCACGCAGCTTGCCGTCGATCACCTTGGCCAGCGCCAGATTGAACGTATATTCGCCGACGCCGCGGGCACTGATGGCGCCCGGGCTTTCCGGCGTGTGACCGACATCGACGATGACACGGAAGCTGGCCGTATCGCATTGCGGAGCCGCTGCGCGCGGCTTGGGAGCCTGCGCGAAGGATGGCGCCAAAACCGGCGCGACGCCGCAAAGCGACAACATGGCGATCGTCGCGGCAGCCATGATCGGACGTCGGTGCATCCAGCGCGTCAAAGCCATTCAACCGGTTGCGAAGGCCCGAATCCTAGGTTGCGGCGGGCAGGTGGAGCAAGCAAAAGCCGCCGCATGTGTCATTAATAAGGAGGGTGCCAATCAAGAGGGTGGCCGCCAGACCGATGCATGCCGGGGCAGGGAGGCTCAGGCAAGCTTAGGCTCAGGCCTTCTTCGCCCGTTCGCGTGGCAGCAGCAAGGCCGCTCCGATACGGCGCCTGCGGTTGATTTCGTCGCGATCGCTCGGGTCGACGGTGATGCGCGTACCGATGACGAATGCCATATGCATTTCGGCAAAATACTCGACGTCGCTGCCGTCGAGACCCGCCTCACGATAGAGCTGGTGCAGGAACCGCACACGTTCGGCATCGACGTCGCGAACGACCGAGGCGACCTTGCTGTCGCGCCGCGCCCAATCGCGCAGCGTCGTCTCGAACGGCCCGCCGGGCACGTCGGGACGCGCCGAGATGGCGATCCGCAGTAGACGTTCCACACGCTCCCACGGCGTGCCGGATCGATCGAGGATCAGCGACTGGATCTGGCTCGTCATCCGCAGCCGCCACTCGTCGAGCACAGCGAACAGCAGATCCTCGCGCCCCTTGAAGTGCCAGTAGAAGCTGCCTTTGGTGACGCCGAGCTTTTCGGCGAGCGTATCAACCCGCAGCGCCTCGACGTTATCTTCCGCCAGCATCGTGATCGCGGCTTCGATCCAGTCTTTGCGGCCAAGCGGTGGCTCGACTGAGGGTTTCTGAGACTTGGTCGCCGGTCGTGCCATGAATGCCGGTGCTCTTGTCAGGCTTGCTCTGTACCAGGGCCGACTGCCCGCAGGAGATCGACCAGCCGTTCGTTGCGCCAGGCGATGATATCGGGCAGGGGGCGGCCTTTGGTGATCTCCTCGGCTGCGGCGATCAGCTTGGCCTGCACGTCGGGGGAGGTCAGCTGCGGTGTACCGCACGCATCCATCCATTTCTGCAATTCGGGCGCCATCTTTAAAACATGTGGCATGCCGCCTTCGCCGCCGGCGAGTGTCAGCGTCGTCAGGGCGCCCATCACCGCCCAACGCGGGCCGAGCCCGTAGCGCATCGCGTCCTCGATCGCCTGCGGACTGGCGATGCCTTCGGCGACGCAATGAACGGCTTCGCGCAGGAGCGCGAACTGAAGGCGGTTGGTGAGGAAGGCGGTGACCTCTTTGTCGACGCGGATCGGCTTCTTGCCGAGTGCGGTGAAGAAGCGCAGCGCCCAGTCGACCACTTCAGGCGCGGTTTTCTCACCGCCGATGATCTCGATCAGCGGCACGAGATGCGGCGGGTTGAACGGATGGCACACGACGAGGCGCTCCGGGTTGCGCATCTTCGCCTGCAACTGGCTCGGTGGAATTCCGCCGGTGCTCGATCCGATCACGAGCGTCGCAGGTGCCGCCTCCTCGATCTCGGCATAGACCCTTTGCTTGAGGTCGAGATTTTCGGGTGCGTTTTCCTGCACGAAGTCGGATGAGGTCGCGACCGCGCCGGCGCCGGACGCGAATGAAAGATTGCTCTCCGGCACGCGCGTCTCGGTTGCAAGGCCGATCCGTTGCAGCGCTTCCCAGGTGTCGGCGACAAAGCCGCGCATGCGCTGTTCGGCATCAGGCGCCGGATCGCAAGCGATCACCTCATAGCCACGTGCGAGATAAATCGCCGCCCAGCCCGATCCGACCGATCCGGTGCCGATAAGGCCGATACGTTTGGGCTGTTCCTGCGGCAACATCGGACTTCACCTCGATCGGTAAGGGGCGCAGTCTGTCGCGGGGCAAATCGGGCTTTGCGAATTGACACCGCACAACCCGACATCCATACTTGTAGGTATTGAGCCAGGGAGGACATCATGTCAATCAAGAAACTGCTGGCTTCGGCGTGTGCCGTAGCCTTCGTTGCGCTTGCGACCCCAGCGCAGGCCGACATCAAGATCGGTGTCGTGCTCGCGCTCACCGGACCGAACGCTTCGCTCGGGATTCCCTATCGCAAGGGCGTCGAACTGATGCCCAAGGAAATCGGCGGCGAGAAGGTGCAACTAATCTTTCTCGACGACGCGTCCGATCCGTCGACCGCAGTCAAGAACGCGCAAAAGCTGATCGCCGACGACAAGATCGACATTCTGATCGGTGGCTCCAACACCCCCGCTTCGCAGGCAATGGGCAACGTGACGTCGCAAGCCGGAGTCCAGCAGGTCTCGCTCGCGCCGGCCGCCTTTCCGGCGGACAAGAACAAGTGGATGATTGCAATGCCGCAGCCGGCCAATCTTTGGGCCGCGGCATTGGTCAAGGATATGCAGAAGCGCGGCGTCAAAACCGTTGCGTATATCGGCTTCAGCGACCCGTGGGGCGACATCGCCTATAACGGCCTGAAGGAAGCGGCGGAAAAGGCCGGCATCAACGTCGTCACCAACGAGCGTTATGCGCGTGCCGATACCAGCGTCACCGGTCAGGTGCTGAAGATCATCGCGGCGAGGCCCGATGCGGTGATGGTCGGCGGTTCGGGTACGCCTGGCGCGCTGCCGCATATCGCGCTCGCCGAGCGCGGCTTCAAGGGTCCGGTCTATGCGACGCCTGGCGTGTTCAACCAGGATTATCTGCGCGTGGGCGGCAAAGCTGTCGAGAACGTGGTCGGCGTGACCGGTCCGATCGGCGGCGCCGATCAGTTGCCCGACGCGAACCCGATCAAGAAGGTGGCTCAGGACTTCATCAAGAAGTACGAGGACACCAACGGGAAGGGTAGCTGGAACAGCTTCGCCGCCTTCGCGTATGACGGCGTGCTGACGCTGCAGGATGCGATCGCGCGCGCGCTCAAGAAGGCCAAGCCCGGTACCCCGGAATTCCGTCAGGCGGTGCGCGACGAAGTGCGTAACGTCAAGGAACTGGTCGGCACCAACGGCGTGTACATGTTCCCGGAAGGTTCGTCCTACGGGGTCGATGAGCGTTCCGTCATTCTGGTGCAGGTCAAGGACGGGCAGTGGAAATATCTGCCGAACTGATAAGCCGTTAGAAATTGTCCGGCCGGGTACGCCCGGCCGGATGACGTTTTGCCGGCCTTTCCGGACGGCGTTCGAGGGGTGGACGCCAAACGCGTCTTCAAGGAACGCGCGAACGACCTGCAACAACACAGTCGCGCGCGGGCGGGATCATGACGTTCGAGATTTTCGTCCTTCTGGTGCAGGATGCGATCGGCACCGGCGCGATCTATGTGCTGATGGCGCTCGGTATCGTGCTGATCTTCAATGTCACGCGCGTGATCTTCGTTTCCTATGGCGATCTCGTCGCCTATTCCGCGCTGACACTGGGCTCCTTCGAACTGGGCCGCATGCCGGGCACGATCTGGCTGGTGCTGACGCTGGCAGGGCTTGCGTTTATGGTGGAGGCCGGTTCGCTGATCCAGCAGCGCAAGTTTTCGCTTATCCCGAAGGCCTTCCTGACCTGGGTTATCATCCCGGCGATCCCGGTTGGCGCCTGTTTCCTGATCGGCGCGCAAAATCTTTCGCTGCCGGTCGCCATGGCTCTGACCGTCGCGCTGGTGCTACCGCTCGGGCCATTGCTCTATCGCGTGGTGTTTCAGCCGATCGCCACCGCTCCGGTGCTGGTCCTGCTGATGGTCGCGGTGGCGCTGCATTTCGCGATCACCGGGCTTGCGCTGCTCTATTTCGGGCCGGAAGGATTTCGGACCCAGGCCTTCGTGACCGGGGATGTGACGATTGGCGGTCACCCGATCCCGCAGCAACTGATCATGATTGTCAGCGCGGCCGCGATCTTTTCGCTCATCCTGTTCGGTTTTTTCAGGTTCACCATCCCGGGCAAGGCGCTGCGCGCGGTGGCGATCAACCGTGAGGGTGCAAGGCTGGTCGGCATCTGGACCACCCGCGCAGGCGCGATGTCGTTCCTGCTCGCCGCCGGGATCGCCGCGGTTGCCGGCATCCTGATCTCACCCACCACCACGATCTATTACGACACCGGGCTGATCGTCGGACTGAAGGGCTTCATCGGCTCGGTGGTCGGCGGCTTCGTCAGCTATCCGCTGGCGGCCGTCGGCGCGATCCTGATCGGCCTCGTGGAGTCTTTCGGCTCGTTCTATTACAGCGCGCTGAAGGACGCGATCGTGTTCGCCGCCATCATCCCGATCGTGCTGTGGCGCTGGTTCTATGTCTCGGCGCACGACGCCGACGAGCACGAGGAAGAATAGCGATGCCGTCCTGGCTCCGCATTTCCCTCCTGGTGCTGCTCGCGATAGCGGTCGCGGTGCTGCCGTTGTTCTACGGCGGCTTCATCGTGACGCTGATGAATTATATCGGCATCTACACCCTGATCACGCTGGGCCTCGTCTTGCTCACCGGCTGCGGCGGCATCACGTCGTTCGGGCAGGCTGCGTTTGTCGGGCTGGGCGCCTATGCCACCGCATACCTTTCGACCACGGCCGGGCTGTCGCCATGGATCGGACTGCTGGCCGGTCTTGTGATCACGTCGGTCGTGGCCTTTGTGCTCGGCTACATCACCCTGCATCTTGGCGGACATTATCTGCCGTTGACCACCATCGCGTGGGGCATGGCGATCTATTACAGTTTCGGCAACTTCCAGTTTCTCGGTTCGCATGGCGGCATTGGCGATATCCCGCCGATTTCGCTGTTCGGCTACAGTTTCGACGAACCGCAGAAGCTTTACTATATCATCTGGATCTTCTGCGGCGCGGCGCTGCTGGGCGCCGCCAACCTGCTGAAGTCGCGGCAAGGCCGTGCCATCCGCGCGTTGCGCGGCGGCAAGGGCATGTCGGAAAGTCTCGGCATCGACGTGTTCTGGGTGCGGCTCTGGGTGTTCATCCTCGCCGCCGCGCTCGCCGGAATCGCAGGCTGGCTGTACGCGCATATGACGCGGTTCGTCAGCCCGGCACCCTTCGGGCTGAATGCCGGTATCGAATATCTGTTGATGGCGGTACTGGGCGGTGCGGGTACGATTGCGGGCGCGGTCGTGGGAGCAGCCTCGGTCGCGCTGTTGAAGAACTGGCTGCAGGGTATCCCGCAATGGATTGAGGGAGCGTTCCCGAATATCCCGACCACCAACAGCGCCGTATTCGAGATCGTGGTGTTTGGTTGTCTGTTCATTCTGCTGCTGCATAAGTCGCGCAACGGCATGGTGCCGCTGATCCGTCAGTATTTGCCGCAGTCGGTGCAAGCCGCACCGGCGGGCGCCGCCACCGCGTCCGAACTGCCGAGGAAGGCAGCGCCGGACGGCAGCGCGGCGTTGCTGAAGATCGATAATCTGACCAAGCGCTTCGGCGGGCTGGTCGCGGTGGATCAGGTTTCGTTCGAGGTGACGGCTGGCACCATCACCGCGCTGATCGGTCCGAACGGCGCCGGCAAGAGCACGACCTTCAACCTGATTACCGGGGCGCTGCCCGCGACCTCGGGCAGCGTGACGTTCGCCGGGCGAGACCTTGCCGGAATCAAGCCGCACGAGGTGGTATCGCTCGGCATGGCGCGCACGTTCCAGCATGTGAAGCTGCGGCCGACCATGACGCTGCTGGAAAATGTCATGCTGGGCAGCTACCGGCGCACGCATGCCGGCTTCCTTGCGGGTGCGCTAAAGCTCGACCGTGCCGAGGAGGCGTCGGTTTACCGGGAAGCGATGCGCGAACTCACGCGCGTCGGACTTGCCGACAAGGCGCACGATCTTGCCGGCAATCTGGCGCTTGGACAGCAGCGCGTGCTCGAAGTGGCGCGTGCGCTTGCTGCGGGCCCGCTGCTGATCATGTTGGACGAGCCGGCGGCCGGCTTGCGCAGTCTGGAGAAACAGGCGCTGGCCGACCTGCTGCGTTCGCTGCGGGCCGATGGCATGACCATCCTGCTGGTCGAACACGACATGGACTTTGTCATGAGCCTGGCCGATCGCGTCGTGGTGCTCGATTTTGGCAAGAAGCTCGCCGAGGGCGTGCCGGCCGAGATCCAGTCCAATCCGGCGGTGCAGGAAGCCTATCTCGGGAGCGTCGAATGACCACGATGCTCGAGGTGAAGAACCTGTCTGTCTCTTACGGCAAGCTGACTGCCGTGAAGGACGTGAGTTTCGCGGTCGAAGAGGGACAGATCGCGACCATCATCGGGCCGAACGGCGCCGGCAAGACGACGCTGCTCAAGGCCCTGATCGGTCAATTGCCGTCAGTCGGAACGATCACCTATGGCGGTGCCGATATCGGCCAGACCGAAGTCGAGGCGCGGGTGGAGCGCGGTATCGTGCTGGTGCCGGAGACCCGCGAACTCTTCACCGATATGGTGGTGGCGGACAATCTCTTGCTCGGTGCTTATGTGCACCGGCGCAAGGCCGCGCAGGTGAAGGAAGACACCGAACGGGTCTACGACCTGTTCCCGCGGCTGCGAGAGCGGCGTCAGCAACTCGCCGGCACGCTATCGGGCGGTGAGCGCCAGATGCTGGCGCTCGGCCGCGCGCTGATGGGGCGGCCGAAACTGCTGATGCTCGACGAGCCGAGTCTCGGACTCGCGCCACTGATCGTGCGCGAAATCTTCCGCATCATCGCGCGGCTCGGCAAGGAGGGCGTCACCATGCTGCTGGTCGAGCAGAATGCGCGCGCTGCGCTTGAGACCGCGGATTACGGTTACGTGCTCGAATCGGGCGAACTCGTGCATCAGGGCAACGCATCCGAGTTGATGCGCGATCCCAAGGTGATGGCGACCTATCTGGGCAAGAGCGCGGGCTAGTCAGGGGCTCAAGGGCGGTCGTTCACGCGAAAGCGGGGACCCAGAACCACCGCTTTGGAATATGGGTCCCCGCTTTCGCGGGGACGACAAAAACAAGAACGGAGCAAAACGTGGACTTCTCCTTCACCGAGGAACAGATCCTTCTTCGCGACAGCGTCCGCAAGCTGATGGAGCGGGTCGCGACACCGGATTATGTCACGCGCGTCGATCGCGAAAAGGCCTACCCCCACGAACTGTTCGATGCCTGGATCGACGCCGGACTGTTCGGCCTTCCGTTCCCGGAAGAGCTGGGCGGCTCAGGCGGTAGTGTGCTCGATCTCGCGCTGGTATCCGAGGAGATTGGGAAGACCAGCGCAGACCTCGTGATGGCCTATGCTGGCGGCCTGTTCTGCGGGTTGACGGTCGCGCGCAAGGGCTCCGACGAGCAGAAGCAGAAATGGATTCCGGCGCAGATTGAGGGCCGCATCAAGTTCTCGATCGGGATTTCCGAACCCGATGCCGGTTCCGATGTCGGTGCTATCCGCACGCATGCGCATAAGGACGGCAGCGAGTGGGTGCTCAACGGCCACAAGGTGTGGCAGTCGGGCGCGGGCGCGAAGGACAACGTGATCTGCCTGTATGCGCGCACCGACCTGGACGCGCATTACCGCCAGGGCATGTCGCTGTTTCTGGTCGACAACGACCGTCCTGGTGTCTCGATGAAGAAGCTCGATATGCTCGGGCGCTATTGCATGGGCACCTATGAGGTCACGCTGGACAATGTCCGCGTACCCGAAGACCAGTTGATCGGCGGCGTCAACAAAGGCTGGGATTGCCTGCTGTCAGGTTTGCAAACCGAACGCATCACAGTTGCGGCCTGCGATGTCGGCTCGGCGCAGGGCGCGGTCGATCTGGCGCTGGCCTATGCGAAAGAGCGCAAGCAATTCGGCCGCCCCGTCGGCAATTTCCAGTCGGTTGCCCATATGCTGGCCGACATGCAGACCGAAGTGGAAGCAGCGCGCTCGCTGATGTATCGCGCGGCCTGGATGGTCGATGCCGGAAAGAACGCCATGAACGAAATCAACATGGCGAAGCTGTTCGCATCCGAGGTCTATGTAAAGGTCGCCAATCTCGGCATGCAGATCTATGGCGGCAACGGCTATTCAATGGAATATCCGATGCAGCGGCATTACCGCGACTCGCGCATCGCCACGGTGGTCGCCGGCACCTCGCAGATCATGCGCAACATGATCGCGGGCGGCATGGGGCTAAAGCCGCAATAGATTTTCGTCATTGGAGTTTCGTCATTCCGGGGCGCGACGAAGTCGCGAACCCGGAATGACTAAGAAGGGGCTACGCTGCGCCCTGCCGGCGCCGTTCCCATTCCGCTACGAATTGCGGCGCCACCTTGCGGATGCGTTCGATATCCATACGCCCGGTGCGTGACAGATACGACATCGCGAAGTCGTAGGGCGGCAGCGCCATTTGGGTGCCGAAATTCTCGTACCACTGCGCGCTCGCATTGGCCGCCTTGACCAGCTTGTCGAGGATCGGCTTGCGCTGCGCTTCATAGGCAGCCATCGCCGCCTTGGCATCATCTGGGTTGGCCTTGATCGCGCGGGCCAGCGCGATCGCGTCCTCGATCGCAAGCCTTGTGCCCGAACCGATCGAAAAATGCGCGGTATGCAGCGCATCGCCCAGGATGACCTTGTTGCCGGCCGACCAGCGCTCGTTGTGGATAATCGGGAATTGCCGCCAGATCGATCGGTTGGAGATCAGCGGATGGCCGTCCAGCGTCTGCGCGAAGATACGCTCCAGCGCGATCCGGGTTTCGTCTTCGGTCATCGCGTCGAAACCTGAATCAAAGAAGGTCCGCTCGCCGCATTCGACCAGGAAGGTGCTCATCGTCGGTGAATAGCGATAGTGATGGGCGTTGACCGGCCCGTGCGGGGTGTCGAGAAAGGTCTGGCTCAGGGTGTCGAACACCTTCGTCGTGCCGAACCAGGCGAAACGATTGGTGAGATAGGAGATGCTCGCGCCGAAGGTGGCTTTGTCCGAACGGCGGACCAGCGACGACACGCCGTCGGCGCCCACGATCATGTCGGCATCCGTGAATTCGGCGAGATCGGTCACGGGATGGTTGAAGGTGACGGCGATGCCTTCGTCACGCACCTGTTTCTGCAGAAGTTGCAGCAGATGCAGCCGGCCGATGGCGGTGAAGCCGATCCCGTCCAGCATGACGGTTTCGCCGCGGTGATGGATAGCGATGCCCTTCCAGCGTTCGAGTTCCGGGGTGATCGCGTTGAAGATCGCCGGGTCGTCTTCTTTTAGAAACTCGAGTGCGTCCTCGGAAAAGACAACACCGAAACCGAACGTGGAGTCGGGGGCATTCTGCTCGATCACGTCGAGCGAAATATCGAGGCCGCTGCGTTTCAGCAGCAACGACAGATAAAGTCCCGCCGGGCCGGCGCCCACGATCACGATTCGCATCGGCAAAATCCCATTTCGAACGTTTGCCAAATTGACAAACGGTTCGGTCGGCGTCCATACTAAATGGTATGGATGCGGGATACAAACCCGTGCGGCCAGGGAGAATGCGCTGATGAGCACGAACAAGGTGATTGTTACGATCGCGCCGACCGGCGGCATGGCGGGCAAGGCGCAGAACCCGAATCTGCCGACCCAGCCCCAGGAAATCGCGGACGATGTCTTCCGTTGTTACAACGCCGGCGCGAGCCTGGTCGCCGTGCATGCACGCCGGCCCGACGATCTTGCGACCTGCAACCCGGATATCTATCGCGACATCAATGCGCGTATCCGCGAGAAATGCGACATCATCATCAATAACTCGACCGGGGGTGGCATCAACGGCGACATGGTGCGCGAGGGGCCGAACGGTTACCCGGAGATCATGTTTGAAGAGCGGATCAAGGGCATGGAGGCGGGCGCGGAAATGTGCACGCTCGATCCGACCACCATCATCGCGACCTATGAGGGTCGCGAGATCCTGATGAACACCTCGCCGACGCGCTGCATGTTTCTCGCCAAGGAAATGCAGAAACGCGGCATCAAGCCGGAATGGGAGGTGTTCTCCCCGACCCATCTGTTGCAGGACGTGCAGTCCTGTCTCGATGCCGGGCTCGATACCAAGCCGTATTTCGTCAACTTCGTGCTGAACGTGCATCGCGGGTTTCAGGGCGCCATGCCGTATACGCCGAAGATCCTGCAGCAGATGGTCGAGATGATGCCGGAAGGCGCGATCTTCAACGTCAGCGCCGTCGGCATCGCGCAACTCAACGCCGCGGTGCAGTCGCTCCTGCTCGGCGGTCATGTTCGCGTCGGGCTGGAGGATAATCTGTATTATTCGAAGGGCCGGCTTGCGAACAATGTCGAGCTGGTTGAACGCATCGTGCGCATCATCCGGGAGTTCGGGCTGGAGCCTGCAACGCCCGCGGAGGCACGCGACATCATCGGCTTGCCGCAGCTCAAGGTGAAGAACGCGGCGTAGTTTCCGCAAGTGACGTCGTCATGGCCGGGTCAAGCCCGGCCATGACGAATCATTTAAGGTTCGCGCATAACATCGAACCCATGCCCTTCGTCTATATCCTCGGCACCAGAACCCCGCGCGGCCCGATTTCCTATGTCGGCTGGACGCTCGATCTTTCGCGCAGGCTGGAGCAGCACAATGCGGGGACGGGGGCGCGGACCACACGCGGCCGCGTGTGGTCGCTGCTGTATTCGGAAAGCTTCGAGACCCGCGAAGATGCGATGAGCCGCGAGTGGTATCTCAAGCGCGACCGCAAATTCCGCAAGGGCGTTCTGAGCGCTCTTGCTACTCCGCCACCATCCCGGGGAAGGCGTGCTCGATCAACCGCTTCTGCACCGAGGTGAGATGCGCGCGCATCGCGGCTTCCGCCTGAGCGGCATTGCGCTCGGCAATCGCGTTCGCGATTTTGCGGTGATCGGCGGCATAGACCGCCTGATTGTTGATGCAATGCGCGGTCTCGCGGCCGTGCCGCCAGGCGCCTTCCAGCGCCGTTTCCAGCATGGCGTCGAAAATTGCGATCAGCAACGGGTTGCGTGCGGCCGCTGAAATCCTGCGGTGAAAGGCGGCGTCGGCCTTTTCATAGGAGAGCGGGTCGCTCGCATCGCGGCTCGCATCCGCCGCTTCGAACAGCCGGTCGATGTCGCCGCGGGTCGCGCGCAAGGCCGCAAGCCGCGCCTGCATCGGCTCGACCGCGAGCCGGGCTTCCAGCGTGTCGACCGGATTGGTCAGCCGCGACATTTCATGCACGAGGCTTTCAGTCGCGTGCCGCGCATCGGTTGCGAAGGTGCCGCGGCCGTGCTGCCGGCTGATGCGGCCTTCGGCCTCCAGCAGTCCGAGCGCCTGCCGCAGCACCCGGCGGCTGACGCCGAGATCTTCCGATAACTCGCGCTCCGACGGCAGGCGTCCTGCACCCAGCCGTCCGGGTCCGCGCAGCCGGCCGCCCTCGATCATTGCGCGGATGCGTTCGGCCGCATCTCGGTAATGCAGCTTCGCTTCGGCGCGCGGCGATGTGTCACGCGCGACCGAAGGTGAGATGGTCATGCCGTGAGAGAGTTCGTCCACTGCAGGCTCCGCCAAACCATTGGTCCGGAAATGTATACCAATGCGCACCATTTCTGCAAACTGGTGCGATTTGCGCGATTGACCGCCGGACCAGCTTTGCTAGCTTTTTGTCAGATCGTCCGACTTCACCCGGCGGAGAATGACCATGAACCCACCCGCAAATGTCCACCGCCTGCCCAATCGCGATGCAGCGATGAAGGCGCTTTACGACGATGTGGCAGCCAAAAACATGTTCCCTTATTGGGCGCAGACCAAGGATGTCGCCAACGACGAAGACCGCGTCCTGATGGCGCCCCAAAAGGCCATTCCTTACCTCTGGCGTTGCGCGGAAGACATCGAACCAATTCTGGACCGCGCGGTCGAATTGATCAAAATGGACGATTCCGAGCGACGCTCGCTGGTGCTGATGAATCCCGGCCTGGCGCCGAAGCGCGCAACAGTCTCGACCATGTACACGGCGTATCGTCTGAACGACGCCAACGAGATCATGCCCCCGCACAAGCACTCGCCCAACGCCATCCGGTTCGGGCTGAAGGGCAAGGGCAATTTCACCGGCGTCGACGGCGAGAACATCGTGTTCGGCCCGGGCGACATGGTGCTGACGCCGAACGACACCTGGCACAATCACGGTACGGTCGGTGACGAGCAGGCGCTCAATCTCTCGGTGCTCGACTTCCCACTGGTCGAGACCCTCAATGCCGTCCACTTCGACCACAACTACATGGAAGAAGAGAACGGCAAGATGGTGCACAAGAAGCTGCAGAGTGAGCGCTTCACCTCGGATTACTCGCAGCGCATCTACGGCTATGGCGGCCTGATGCCGCGCTTCGCCAGCAAGGAGAAGCGTGGTGCGGGCTTCTCGTCGCCGATGTTCGTCTATCGCTGGGACATGATGCGCGAATTGCTCGACCGGCATAAAGACTGGGACGGCGATCCCTATGAGGCGCTGATGGTCGAATATGTCGATCCGACCACCGGCAAGCCGGTGTTCAAGACCATGACCTACTTCGCGCAGATGCTGCGTCCCGGCGAAAAGACGCTGCCGCTGCGGCAGACCGCCAATCTTCTGGTCGCGCCGTTCGAAGGGCAGGGCTATTCGGTTGTGGATGGTCAGCGCTTCGACTGGAAGCAGTTCGACACACTCGCGGTGCCGGGCGGCTCGTGGTGCGAACACGTCAACACATCCGACAAGGACCCAGTGCTGCTGTTCGTTGCCAGCGACGAGCCGGTGCTGAAGACGCTCGACCTCTACAAGAAATGGGGCCGCAACAAGAACGACGCGATCGAATTGCTGGCCTGAGTGAGGGAAAGTTAATGCGGCCTCGCCTTGCGGCGGGGCCGCTTCGTTGCTTTAGAGCGTCGGTCTGCTTCCGTTCGGATAGGTGATTTTTGCTGTCGCGTTCCAACACCACGCTGGTTTCGCATATCGATTGTCCGGGCGGCGGCCAGGTCTGGGTCGAGAACGGCATTATGTATGTCGGCCATCAGCGTCCGACGTCGGGGACCACGATCGTCGACGTGCGCGATCCCGCAAACCCGAAGCACCTTGCGACCATTGACGTCCCCGAGGGTTGGCATTCGCACAAGGTGCGGGTGTCGAACGGCATCATGGTCGTGAACCATGAGAAATTCGGGCAGACAGGCCCCGCCGAATTTGGCGGCGGTCTTGCCATCTATGACGTGTCAAAACCATCCGACCCCAAGCTCATCACCAAGTGGCTGACCAAGGGCGGCGGCGTGCACCGCTTCGATTTCGACGGCCGCTACGCCTATATCTCGCCGACCGTCGAGGGTTATGTCGGCAATATCGTGATGATCCTCGACCTTGCCGATCCGGCGAAGCCGCAGGAGGTCGGGCGCTGGTGGATCCCCGGGCAGTGGACGGGGGGCGGCGAGCAATATCCGTGGGACAATTGGGTGCCGCCGCGCTGCCACCATCCGCTTCGCTTCGGCGACCGGCTTTATGTCAGCTACTGGCACCACGGCTTCTTCATTCTCGACATTTCCGACATGTCGAAGCCCAATGCGATTTCCGGCGTGAACACCTCGCCGGTCTATCCGCATCCGACCCACACCTGCCTGCGCATCCCGCAGAAGCTGCGCGGCCGCGACATTCTGGTGGTGGCCGATGAGGACGTGGCCAAACTCTGGCCGGCGGCGCCCAGCTTCACCTGGGTTTACGACATCACCACCGAGACCATGCCCGTTTCTATCGCGACCTGGCAGGTGCCGGGGCTCGACATTGACGGCGCGCCACAGCCGCCAATGACCGGCTGTCATCAGCCGTCCGAGCGCTTTCATGGCACGATCGTTCCGTTCGCGTGGTTCGCGCAAGGTCTGCGGCTGGTCGATTTCGCCGATCCTTATGCACCGCGCGAGGTGGGTTACTACATGCCCGACCCGGCACCGGGCGCCGAGCGACCGTCGTCGAACGACGTGACGGTCGACGATCGCGGGCTCGTCTATCTGGTCGACCGCGTGAACGGCGTCGACATCATCGAGACCAGTGCATTTTCGTAAAGGCCGCAGCCATGGATGACGTGACCAAGCCAAAGCGTGCCGATGTCTATCCGATCGGCAAGAAGAATCCGAACCTACCATTCCATCCGGCAGTGCGCGCTGGCGATTTTATTTTCGTCTCGGGGCAGGTCGCGAAGGATGCCAACAACGACATGATCGACGGGACCATCGAAGAAGAGACCCGCGCCACCATCGAAACCATCGAACGTATCCTCGCGCACGAAGGCGCGACGCTCGCGGACGTGGTGCGAGCCACCACTTACCTGCAGGATACCCGCGACTTCGGCCGCTACAACAAGGTGTTCGGCGAGATGTTCAAGGACGCGATCCTGGCCCGCACCACGGTCGAGGCGCGCGCTGTGATCAATACCAAGATCGAGATCGACTGCATCGCCTACAAGCCTCTGAAGAAGTAATTGGGCCAATCATCCTGCGGGAGACGGACATGACACGAACACGCTTGCTGACGGCTGCAATTGCGGCCGGAACGCTGCTCGCTGCGGTCGCGACGGTACAGGCACAGGCACCGACGGTACGTTTCGCGGCCGGTCAGCAGGGCTCGCAGAATTACGGCGTCAATGCTGCGCTTGCGCAAGCCTTCAAGAGCGCGGGCGACATCAACACCACGGTGCAAGCCTTCGGCGGTCCGACCTCCTATCTGCCGCTGGTCAATTCCGGCGAGCTCGATGTCGCCGCCGTGGTCATGCCCGATCTCGGCGATGCGCTCCGCGGTACTGGCCCGTTCAAGGGCAATCCGCAGAAGGACATCAAGCTGGTTGCCGCGTTGTTTCCTAGTCCGGTTGGGTTGATGGTGAAGAAGGATTCCGGGATCAAATCGATTGCCGATCTGAAGGGAAAGCGCGTCGCCTGGGGTCTGACCGCGCAGGCGAGTCTGTTGCCCTATGTCGAAGGTGCGCTCGCCAACGGCGGCCTGACCAGGAACGATGTGAAGCTGGTGCCGGTCGCGAGCGTTGCCAACGGGGTCGACGATCTGGTCGCCGGCCGGGTTGATGCGACGCTGTTCGCACTCCGCGGCGGCAAGGTGGTGGAGGCGGATTCGGCCGGCGGAGGAATTCTCTGGCTGCCGTTCGACACGTCCCCGGCCGCGGTTGCGCGTATGCAGGCGCTGGCGCCGGAAGCCTATCTTCTTGAGGTAAAGCCGGAAGACAAAGTGGTCGGCGCGCCCGCGCCGATCTCGACCATGGCCTATGATTATGTGCTGGTGACCGGTCCAAAGACGTCAGACGCCGCGGTCGGCGCCATGGCCAAGACGCTCATGGACAAAGGTACCGACATCGCCAAGGGCAACAAGGTGCTCGGCAGCATGACGCCACAGGCGCTCGCGCGGCCTTACAAGCAGCTTCCGCATCATCCGGCGGCGGCGGCGGCGCTCAACATCAAGACAAACTGAGAGTCGTGCTGCCGACCGCGTCTTCCGGGATCGCTTCGGCACTGGCTTCGGGGGGAGCTGTGTGATCGGCAAGCCGGTTGAGGATCAGGACAAGCCGGCGGCTTCGCTTCAGGCGGGGCCGGTCGCACGGATTCTCGGTCTTCTGCTGGTTCTGCTGTCGCTTGGCTGGCTCGCCGAACTGCACCGCTACGCCGATCTCGTGCTGTTCACCGAACAGCCGCTTGCATTTGCCGCCGGGCTGTCGCTTGCGATCACGGCGTCGATGCTGTTCGTGCCGGGCTCGCATTTGCGGATCGTTGTCACGCTCGCGGGCTTTGCGCTGCTGGCGCTAATGGCGTTCGTGGCGTGGGACTATCCTCAACTGACGATCACCGCCTCGATGCGACCGGCCTGGCTGGTAATATTGTCGGTGATTGTGCTGGCCGGTCTGCTGGCGCTGACCGGTCGTGTGGTCGGGCTCACGATCATGATCGTGGTCTGCCTGTTCATCGGCGCGGCACTGATTGGTCCCTGGATCGGTCTGCCGACCATCGCGCCCGACCGGCTCGCGATCTATCTCCTGCTCGACCCCAACGGGTTGCTCGGCCTGCCGTTGCGGGTCGCGCTTGAGATCGTCATCCCGTTCGTATTCTTCGGCGAGTTGCTGCGGCGGACCGGCGGCGGCGAATACATGACCAATCTCGCGCTGGCCGGCTTCGGCCGCTACCGGGGCGGCAGCGCGAAAGCGGCGGTCGGGGCTTCGGCGCTGTTCGGCACCATCTCCGGCAATGCGGTGTCCAACGTGGTCGGCACCGGCGTCGTGACCATTCCGCTGATGAAGCGAACCGGTCTGAAGCCGGAGACTGCGGGCGCCATCGAAGCCACGGCGTCCACCGGCGGCCAGTTAATGCCCCCGGTCATGGGCTCGGCCGCCTTCATCATGGCCGACATGCTGCGCGTGCCCTATGCCGAGATCATGGTCGCAGCACTGGTGCCTGCGCTGCTCTATTACGCGGCCATTTTTGTGCAGATCGACCGTATCGCCGCTCGATCCGGAATCCAGGGACTGCCGGCATCCGAGGTGCCGCGTTTTCGCGTGGTGTTTCTCAACGGCGCGCATTTCCTGATCCCGTTCGCGGCTTTGTTCATCGCCTTCCTGGCGTTCCAGACGCGTCCCCAGATCGCCGCGCTGATGGCGATAGGCGTCCTGCTGGTGGTGACGGCGTTGCGCGCCTATGGCGGCCAGCGCATCAGCGCGCGTGCGGTTCTCGACGCCGCAATCGAAACCGGCATTCAATCCGCGCCGCTGATCCTGATCACCGCGGCCGCCGGCCTGCTGATGGGGCTGATCAGCCTGACCGGACTTGGCTTCTCTCTCGCCGCCGACGCGATGTCGCTGAGCGGCGGCAACACGTTCCTACTGCTCTCCATCACCGCCGTTATTGCGGTCGTGTTCGGCATGGGCATGCCGACGGTCGCGGTCTACATCATGCTCGCGACCGTGCTGGCGCCGGCGCTGGTCGACGCTGGGATCGCGGAACTCCCGGCGCATCTCTTCATCCTGTATTTCGGCATGCTGTCGATGGTGACGCCGCCGGTGGCGCTGGCATCGATTACAGCGGCGAAGATCGCAGGCGCCGACATGTGGCGCACCAGCTGGGTGGCGGTGAAACTCGCCTGGGTCGCCTATATCGTGCCGTTCCTGTTCATCTATTCGCCGGCCATGCTGCTGCGCGGAAACTGGATCGAGGTTCTGCTCGCGGTGGTCACGGCCTTCGTCGGCACCACCGCCGTGTCGATGGCCATCATCGGCTATGCCACGCGGCCGATCGGAGCGGTCGAGCGGGTCCTGTTTGCCGTTTTCGGCATCATGCTGATGATCCCGCCGGGCACGGACATCGTCACGATCGTCATCAATCTTATCGGAGGTGCGGGGTTGCTCGTGCTCCTGTTTGCGTCGCGTGCGCAGAGAGGGGCCGGGTCTCCCGCGTCCACATCGCTTAACAAGGAGGAGATCGCGTGATCAAGTTGCTGGGTCGACAGACGTCCGGAAATGTCCAGAAGGTGCTGTTCGCACTGGAAGAGATCGGGGTGAAATATACCCGTGAGGATTACGGGCGTCAGTTCAACAATACGCAGACGCCGGAATACAAGAAGCTCAACCCGAATGCAAAGGTGCCGACGCTGATCGATGGCGATACCGTGATCTGGGAGAGCCACACCATCCTGCGCTATCTCTCGGCGCTGCATAAGCCGGCACTGACCGGATCGACCCCGGCTGAGAAGACCTATGTCGAGCGCTGGATGGACTGGCTGCTGGCGTCGCTCAACACGCCCTATGTGGCGGTGTTCAAGGATTCCAAGAACGAGCCCGAGAAGCGTGCCGCGGATTTCGCCGCGCAATGCGCGGACCTCGTCGCCCAGCTCAAGATTCTGGAAGGGCACGTCGCCGGCAAGTCGTATTTCGCACTCGACCGTCTGACGCTGGCCGATATTGCGCTCTCAACCATCGTCAAGCGCTGCCTGGAATTTCCGATCGAGAAGCCGGATTTCCCTGAGCTTGCGCGCTGGATGAAGGCGATGGAAGCACGACCGGCTTTCGCAGTCGCAACCGGCGCCAAGCCGTCCGCGCTCAACACCGCGGCTTAGGGCGAGCCGTGGCGATTGAGGACGAGGCCGCATTACAGTCCGATGCCGGGGCAGGTCTCGCCCGCGCCGCCCTTTCGGCGGCGCGGACGCTGCTCGGGATTGTGCTGATCGGCCTTGTCCTCCTCAATGTGGTGAATGCGGTTGCGCGTGCGGCCGGCACCGTGGTGATCGGCGTCGACGAGGTGCTGGTCTTTGGCATGATCTGGATGGTGATGATCGGCATGATGCTGGTCACCGCCGATCGCAGCCATATCGCGCTCGAAATCCTGACGGCCCGCGTCGGCGCGCGTGCACGCTGCTTGCTGTCGATCGTGACCCATTTTGTCATGATGGCGGCCTGCGCCTACGCCGCCGTGCAATCCTTCGGCTTCATTCAACGGGTGACCGCCTCGGGCCAGACCAGCATGGCGCTCGGCATGCCGATGCTGATCCCGCATTCGGCGCTGCTGGTGGGCTTTGGCGGCACCGCTATCATTGCCGCCATGATCGTCGTGAGCGATATCCGCTTCCTGTCGCAGCGGGGCGGCCGGGCATGATCTGGACCCTCGGGGCAATTCCGTTCTCCCTGCTGGCGATCGGCACGCCGATCTTTGTGCTGCTGCTGACCGGGGCGATCTTCACCTTCGTATTCGTTCTGACGGTATCGCCGGTGGCGATCCATCAGATCATGTTCGGCGGGCTCGAGAATTACGCGCTGCTGGCGATCCCGTTCTTCATCTTCGCCGGGGAATTGATGGGAGCCGCCGGCATCGCCGACCGGCTGATCGTCTGGGTGCTGGCGTTGATCGGTCGTGTTCCGGGCTCGCTCGGCGTTGCGACGGTCGGTGCATCGACGCTGATCGGTGCTATTTCGGGTGCAAGTGTGGCGACTGTCGCCGCGGTCGGAAAGTCGCTCTATCCCTCGCTGATCCGCGACGGCTATGGCGCGCGCTTTTCGTCCGGTCTGGTCAGTTCGAGCGGCGCAATCGACATCCTGATCCCGCCCAGCATCGCCATGATCCTCTATGGCGCGGCGGCGGAGCAATCGATCCCGAAACTGTTCGTCGCCGGCATTCTGCCCGGTCTTCTGATTGCGCTGATGATGGCCGCCTTCGTTGTGGCGCGGGCGCTGCAAATGGATATCCCGCGATCCGGAAAGTTCGATCTGCGCCACTTTCTCTGCACCAGTTGGGGTGCCTTGCCGGCGCTGTTCATGCCGGCCTTCGTGCTCGGGCTGATCTATTTCGGCTATTCCTCGCCGACCGAGGCCGGCGGCTTTGCCTGCCTCTACGCGATGATCGTCGGCCGTTATGTCTACCGCTCGATGTCCTGGCAGGATGTGCTGGACGCCGCCGCCCGCGCTGCGATGCTGACCGCCCAGATACTGGTGATTGTTGCCACCGCGGCGCTGTTTTCATGGATCCTCACCATCAGCGGCATCCCGCGCGCGATGACGGAATGGCTTCAGGCCCTGCAATTGTCGCAGTGGGGCTTCCTGATCGCGGTGAATATCATCCTGTTGATCGTCGGCTGCTTCCTCGATCCCACCTCCGCGATCCTGGTGCTGACGCCGCTCCTGATGCCGCTCGTCAAGTCGGTCGGAGTCGACCCGATCCATTTCGGGATCGTGATGACCGCCAATCTCGCGATCGGCATGTTCACGCCGCCCTTCGGCCTCAACATCTTCGTCGCACGCTCCGTGCTGGGTGTGCCGGTGGAGACGATCTACCGCGGCGTGTTGCCGTTCGCGGTCGTACAGATACTCGCCCTTGTCATCATCACCTACTGGCCTGACCTGTCGCTGATCCTCACTCGCTCGATTTAAACTGGGAGAACCACAATGAAAATGACACGACACAGCATATTCGCCGCGGCAATCGCCACGGCGTTCGCCGTCCTGCCGGCTTCCGCGCAGGAGATGAAGCTTGCCAGCGCAACCATCAACGACGGCCAGCACGAATGGCAGAAACTGTTCGTTGAAGGCGTCAAAGCGCGCATCGGCGACAAGCTGAAGATGGGCATCTATCCGGCGAGCCAGCTCGGCGCCATTCCGCGCATGGCCGAGGGCGTGTCGCTCGGCACCATCGAATCCTTCATCACGCCGACCTCGTTCGTGACCAATCTCGATCCGCGCTTCCAGATTTTCGAAGTGCCCGGCCTGTTCCGCTCGCCCGAGCATCAATACGCGACGATTCAGGACCCGGCCTATCGCGATCACCTGGAGACCATGTTCCTCGACAAGGGCCTGCGCGTGATCGGCGCGATCTATAATTCGCCGACCGTGATCCTGACCAAGAAGCCGGCGCCGAAGCTCGAGGACATCAAGGGCATGAAGGTGCGTACCTTCGCATCGCCCCTGCAGATGGAGCCGATGAAGTCGCTCGGTGCGATCCCCACACCGCTCGCGCTGTCGGAAATCATCCCGCAATTGCAGTCCGGAGGACTCGACGGCATGCTGGCCGGCATGCCCATCCTGACTGCGTTCAAATATTACGACGTCGCCAAGAATGTCACCGATCTGCAATTCTCCTACATCCTGTCGGTCGCGCTGGTGAACGAGAACTGGTTCAAGGCGCAGCCGAAGGACGTGCAGGATGCGATCCGCGCTGCCGGACGCGAGGCCGAGCAGAAGGCGTTTCCCTGGGTGCTCGACAACAACAAGAAAGCGAACGACGTCTGGCTCGCAAACAAGGGTGAAATCCTGAAGTTGCCGGCGGCCGAGCAGGAGAAGATGATGAAGGACTTCCTCGCCATCGGCACCAAAATCGTCGACTCCAATCCGGCAGTGAAAAAGGAATTTGACGTCATGAAGAAGGTGGTCGACGCCAAAGCGCCGAAGTAAGAACGAGCGTCCAACTCCGTTCGTCCCCGCGCAAGCGGGGACCCAGAGCCACAACGATCAAGACTGGGTTCCCGCTTGCGCGGGAGCGAACGGAGATTGCGGTTAGAGCAATGACCACATCCGAATACGACTACATCATCGTCGGCGCCGGCTCCGCGGGCTGCACGCTCGCGGCCCGGCTCACCGAGGATGCAAACACCCGCGTGCTCCTGCTTGAGGCCGGACCCTGGGACAGCGGCTTCTGGCTGAAAATCCCACTGGGCTGGGGCAAGGTCTACAAGGAGCGGCTGTTCGACTGGCATTACGACACCGAGCCTGAACCCTATGCGGGTCAGCGCAAGATGGAAGTGGCGCGCGGCAAGGTGATCGGCGGTTCGTCGTCCACCAACGCGATGGCTTATGTCCGCGGCAATCGCGGCGATTTCGATCGCTGGGCGGACAATGGCGCGCGCGGTTGGTCGTATCGCGACGTGCTTGCCTATTTCAAGAAGCAGGAAAGCTGGGAGGGCGGCGAGACTGAATATCGCGGCGGCTCCGGCCCGCTGACCACGCGGCGCTCGCGCTACGCCGATCCGCTGGTCGATGCCTACATTGAGGCGGCCGGGCAGGCGGGGCATCCGTTCAACCCGGATTATAACGGCGAGGAGCAATACGGCTTCTCGCGCATGCAGGCGACGATCCGCAACGGCCGCCGTTGCAGCACGGCGGTGGCCTATCTGCGCCCGGCGCTCGCCCGCAACAATCTCACGGTCGAAGTCAATGCCCAGACCGCGCGCGTGACATTCGATGGCCTGCGCGCCGTCGGCGTCGAATACCGGCAGGGCGGCGAGACCAGAACCGCGCGCGCCGCAAAGGAAGTGCTGCTGTGTGGCGGCACCATCAATTCGCCGCAGCTTCTGATGCTGTCGGGTATCGGCGCGCCAGATGAGTTGGCAGCGCACGATATCCCGGTGAAGGTCGCGCTGCCGGGCGTGGGAAAAAATCTGCAGGACCATGTCGCGGCACTGATCGTCTATGGCCGCAACGGCGGCGGCCCGGTGCAGAAGAATTTGCGGCTCGACCGCATCGCGCTGTCGCTGGCGCAGGGCGCGCTGTTCGGCACCGGCTTCACCACCGATTTGCCGGGCGGCCTGATCGGCTTTCTCAAGACCCCGCGCGCAAAGGACTTGCCGGACGCGCAATTGCTGTTCATTGCCGGCCCGCTTGGCGCAGCACCTTATCTGCCGCCCTTCAAGGCGGCATTCGAGGACACCTTCGCCTGCCGCATCGTGGTGTTGCGTCCGGAAAGCCGCGGCACCATCTCGCTCGCCTCCAGCGATCCGTTTGCGCATCCGCACATCCAGCAGAACCTGCTCGCGACCGATGGCGACTGGCAGACGCTGAAAGCGGCGGTTGCGATGTTCGACGAGATTGCACGGCAGCCAGCGCTCAAGCCCTTCATCGCACGCCAGATCATGCCCGGTGCCACCGTCAAGACCGATGCGGAATTCGAAACCTTCATCCGCAACAGCGTCGTGACGACGCACCATCCCTGTGGCACCTGCAAGATGGGGCCTGCCAGCGATGACATGGCGGTGGTTGATCCGGACCTGAAGGTGAGGGGTGCGGAGAACCTGCGGGTGATCGATGCCTCGGTGTTTCCCGACATCATCGGCGCGAACATTAATGCGGCGGTCATCATGATTGCCGAGCGCGCGGCGGATCTAATCCGGGGAAGGGTGTAGCCCACGAGGCCGATTTCCCCGAACCAGCTCAGTGCAAAATCCCCCCTTGCCGAACCCGTAACCCATCGTTATCTTCTCTTTTTGAAGCCACTCCCTCCGGCGCCGCCGGACGAGGGCTTTTTGCTTTTGTGGGGCAAGCTCATGTCCACGAACAGGGACGGTCACATCCGTCTCACCTCGCATCCCGGGCACAGGACGCCGGGACGTTTTCCGATCCGCTGGGGCGCGGCAACGGCGCGCGAACGCGGGCCCGTGATCGGCACCGTCAATGCAGGCTCCGACCGCAACGCGATCGGCGCTCATGGCGGGTCCTATGCCCTGTACCGCGCGCTTGCGGTGTCCTCCGGCGCGCTCAATCCGATCGTCCGCCCCGATCTCACCGACACCATGCCGGTGGTCGATATCGGGCCGTTTCCGCAATGGGCCGATCCCGAGCGCATCGTCTCGCTCGATCCCTGGGGCCACCGCGTCGCTGCGGACTTCAAGACCGAGATTGCCGAAGGCGTCGACATCCGTCCCACCATCGCGATCACCAAGGCGCGGCTGACGCTGCCCGAGCTCGACCATTTCTTCGATACCGGATTCATCAAGGTCGACGGCGAGCTGGTCCACAGCGCCCGCGATGTCGCCGTCACCAAGGCCGCGATCGATCCGGTCTGGTATCTGCCGGGCATCGCGGAACGCTTCGGCACCACCGAGGACAAGCTGCGCCGCACGCTGTTCGAGCAAACCGGCGGCATGTATCCGGAACTGGTGACGCGGCCGGATATATCGGTGTTTCTGCCGCCGATCGGCGGCATTACGCTCTACATTTTCGGCGATCCGGCCGCGCTTGCAAATCCGAAGAAGAAGCTTGCCTGCCGCGTGCATGACGAATGCAACGGCTCCGACGTGTTCGGCTCCGACATCTGCACCTGCCGGCCCTATCTCATCCACGGCATCGCCGAGTCGATCCGGGAAGCGCAGAATGGCGGCGTCGGGCTCATCGTCTACAATCGCAAGGAAGGCCGCGCGCTCGGCGAGGTCACGAAATTCCTCGTCTACAACGCGCGCAAGCGTCAGCCCGGCGGGGACCAGGCCGCGACCTATTTCGAGCGCACCGAGTGCGTCGCCGGCGTTCAGGACGCGCGCTTCCAGCAATTGATGCCGGACGTGCTGAACTGGCTCGGCATCACCAAGATCGACCGCTTCGTCTCGATGTCGAACATGAAATACGACGCGATCACCGGTTCGGGCATCGACATCGTCGAGCGCGTTCCGATTCCCGACGCGATGATCCCGGACGACGCCAAGGTCGAGATGGAGGCCAAGAAGGCCGCGGGCTATTTTACGCCGGAAGGCGCACCGACCGAAGACGAATTGAAGGCCACGGTCGGCCGCAACCTGCGGGATTTCTAGTTCGCGCCATGCATAGCCCCATCCCCGTTCATTCCCGCGAAAGCGGGGATCCAGTGCATTTTTCGGAAGTGTCGTTTGTGATTCTGGGTCCCCGCCTTCGCGGGGACGAGCGGATGTTGAGATGATTTCGCCCGTCGTCGATGAGTTGCTGACTGCCAAAGCCGTCCGCGAGCGTGCCCATGAGATGCTGGCCGTGGCGGAGCGCGACGCGCTTGCGCATTTCACCCTGCATCCGGACAAGCTCGATTACGCCGCCGATGTCGTCGTGCAGGTGATCCGCGACAATTATCCTGCGCTGCAGGTGCCGCTGCATGCGCGGTGGCGTCACTTCAAGCTCGCGGGCGCTGATCTCTGGCCGCAGATTGCCGCCGTGCGGCAATGGGACGACGCGGCCGCAATGGCACGTGCGGCTTTCGATCTCGCCATCGTATCGGTGCTGCTCGATGCCGGTGCCGGGCCGGACTGGCGCTATCGCGATGGCGTGACCGGCCTGCAGGTCGCGCGTTCGGAAGGGCTTGCGATTGCGAGCTTGCGGATGTTCGAGGCCGGTTACTTCTCCGCCGATCCGGCCGATCCGCTGCGGGCCGACGCCAGCGAACTGGCGGCGTTCACGGCGGACGATCTCGCGCGCGGCTTTCAGGTCAGCGAGCGTAATCCGCTGACCGGGCTCGAAGGCCGCGCGGCGCTGATCGCCAGGCTTGGCAAGAATGCGCAGGACAATCCGGCGGTGTTCGCGGTGAACGATGACGCGCGGCCGGGGGGATTGTTCGACCACCTCGCACTGGTCGCGGCGGGCGAGCCGCTGCCTGCGCCGGAGATCTTGCGCGGTGTGCTGCTGCACATGGGGGCGATCTGGCCCGGCCGCATTGCGCTGGACGGCGTGTCTCTGGGCGATACCTGGCGCCATCCCGCGATCGTCCGCGACGACGACACCAACGGACTGATCCCGTTTCACAAGCTGTCGCAATGGCTGAGCTATTCGCTGGTCGAGCCGCTGCAGGACGGTGGCGTTCCGGTGTCTGATCTCGACGGCCTGACCGGGCTTGCCGAATACCGCAACGGCGGGTTGTTCCTCGACTCGGGCGTGATCGCGCTGCGCGATCCGGACGCAGCCTCGCAGGGGCATGAAGTATGGTCCGAACTGGTGGTGGAATGGCGGGCGCTGACGGTGGCGCTGCTCGACAGGATCGCGCCGCTGGTGCGGGAGAAGCTGTCGCTCGAAGCGGCGGATTTTCCGCTCGGTGCGGTGCTGGAAGGCGGGACCTGGGCTGCAGGGCGGAAACTCGCCAACGCAAAGCGTCCGGGCGGTGCACCGCCGATTCATGTTATCAGCGACGGCACTGTATTTTAGCAATTGTTGAGGATCGCCGGTCTTTGGAGTCCATCATGCGCGGCGTTACCATCGTCGATCATCCGCTGGTGCAGCATAAGCTGACGCTGCTGCGCGACAAGGACCGCTCGACCAAAGCGTTTCGCGAATTGTTCAGCGAGATCGGCAATCTGCTTTGCTATGAGGTCACACGCGATCTGCCGCTTGAGATGATCGAGATCGAGACGCCGTTCGCGACGATGAAGTCGCCGATCCTGACCGGCAAGAAGCTGGTGCTGGCGCCGATTGTGCGCGCGGGGATGGGTTTTCTCGAAGGCATGCTCGAACTGGTGCCGGCCGCGCGCGTCGCCCATATCGGGCTGTATCGCGATCCACGCACGCTGGTTGCGGTGGAGTATTTCTTCAAGGCGCCGGAGGACATTGCCGAGCGGCTGGTGCTGGTGCTGCACCCGATGCTGGCGACCGGCAATTCCGCGGTCGCAGCGGTCGACCGGCTGAAGGAAGCCGGCGCCCGCTCGATCCGGATCGTGTGCCTGCTGGCAACACCGCAGGGCGTCGACAAGGTGCAGGCGCATCATCCCGACGTCCACATCTGGACGGCAGCGATCGACGAAGAGCTCGATGCCTCGGGTTACATCGTGCCCGGCGTCGGCGATGTCGGCGATCGCATGTACGGAACGAAATAGGGGTGAACATGCGCGGATCTTTTCTGCTGCCGCTTGCGGTCGCTGCACTTGGCTACACACTCGTCTCCGTGATCGGAGGGATGCTGACCGATATCGGTCCGTGGTACCGGTCGCTGGTGAAGCCGTCGTGGCAGCCGCCGGACTGGCTGTTCGGACCGGCCTGGACCACGATTTTCATTCTCGCCGCGGTGTCGGCGGCGCTGGCGTGGCGCGCCGCCGGTCAGGCCGAGCGTCGCATGGTCGTGATCCTGTTTGTCGCGAACGGAATTCTCAATGTCGGTTGGAGCCTATTCTTCTTCCATCTGAAGCAGCCGCTATTCGCCGGTATCGAAGTCGTGCTGCTCTGGGCGTCGATCGTCGCCTTGATCTGGTACCTGCAACGGTTCTCGCGCCCCGCCGCGTTGCTGCTGGTGCCCTATCTGCTGTGGGTCAGCTTCGCGACGGTCCTGAACTGGACCATCGTCGCGCTCAATCCATGAGCGCGACGATCCTCTGACCTGAGACCGCAGATTATTTCTTCGCGGCGCTCGCTGCCGCCAGCGCGGTCCACTTGTCGATATCGGCGCGGATGAACGCCTCGAACGCCTTTGGCGTGCCGCCGAGTGCGTCGATGCCCTGCGTCTTCATCGCCTTCATTACAGGCTCCGTCTTCAGCGCATCGTTGGCGGCCTTCGACAGCTTGTCGACGATAGCGGCCGGTGTCCCGGCGGGCGCCAGCAATCCGATCCAGATGCCGACATCGAAGCCCGGCATGCCGGCTTCGTCCATGGTCGGAAGCTCGGGCATGATGCCGGCGCGCTTCGGTTGCGCCATCGCGAGCGCGTTGAGCTTGTCCGCCTTCACATGCGGGGCCAGCGTCGCTGCGACATTGAACATCAGCGTGATACGGCCGGCGAGCAGATCGGTCAGCGCCTGATTGCTGCCGCCCTGATAATGCACCGGCACGATCTTGGTGCCGGCCTTCTGGTTGAACAATTCCGCCGCGAGATGACTGGCGGTGCCGGCCCCCGAAGTGCCAAAGGTCAGTCCATCCGGGTTGCGCTTCGCCAGCGCGACCAGATCCTTCACGCTCTTCGCCGCGACATCGGGATGCGCGACCAGCATGTTGGGCACCACGCCGAGAAGCGTGATCGGCTCCATCTGCTTGGAGAGGTCGAAGCCGGATTTGGTCGTCGCGGGATTGAGCGTTTGCGCCACCGTCGCCATGAACAGGGTGTATCCGTCGGGCGCCGCGCGCGCGACGGTCTCCGCCGCGATCATGGAGGAATTGCCGGGCCGGTTCTCGACGATCACGGGCTGGCTGAAGGCCTGCTCCATATGCTTGCCAAGCAGACGCGCCAGTGTGTCGGCGGTCGAGCCCGGGCCGAAGCCGACCAGGATGCGGATCGGGCCTGCGGGATAGCTCTGGGCGACGGCGGGTGCCGACAGCGCCGTCAGCGCGGCGGCAAGCAGCAACGATGCGATACGGCGTGGCATGATGGTCCTCCCGGACGGTGCCGGTTGATCCGGCTATCGTGTGCGTATCGCCATCATGGATGCGGCGTGGCGAGAGGGTCAAACCTTTTACCCGTCCGCGGCCATGGAGTTACATCAGGTTTGCTAGGCTTTTCGGGAGACGAAAGGGCCAGCCCTCCACTGGTTGGCCAGTCAAACGCTTCGTTGACATAGCAACTTTGCGGCGTCTACCTCGGCGCGGATCAAGGGCCCAAACGCGCATGCCACTACCGCTCGAAAACACCGTTGTCGTCGAACTGGGCCACAGCGTTGCCGCGCCGATTGCCGGCCTGGTGCTGGCCGAACTCGGCGCCACCGTGATCAAGATCGAGAACCCGAACGGCGGCGACGATGCGCGCAATTGGGGGCCGCCGTTCCTGCACGGCGCAGCCGGCATGTTCCAGGCCATCAACCGCAACAAGTATTCGGCGGCGCTCGACCTGAAGAACGATGCCGAGCGCGAAACATTGCGGCGCTATATCGTCGATCACGCCGACGTCGTGGTGCAGAACATGCGCCCCGGCCTGGTCGAACGCTATCAGCTCGACTCAGCATCGCTTCGCAAGGACAAGCCGTCTCTCATCTATTGCAATCTCACCGCATTCGGCGCCGAGGGACCACTCAAGAACACGCCGGGCTACGATCCGCTGCTGCAGGCCTTCGGCGGGTTGATGAGCGTCACCGGACACGAGGGCGCGGAGCCGGTGCGCACCGGCCCCTCGATCATCGATCAGGGCGCCGGCATGTGGGCGACGATCGGCATTCTCTCGGCGCTCATTCGCCGCAACCAGACCGGCGAGGGATGCGAGGTCAACACCTCGCTGTTCGAGACCGCGCTGTCGTGGATGTGCATGTCGACCGCGATGTATCTTGCCTCCGGCAATGTGCCGAAGCGCGTTGGCTCCGAGAATGGCGGCATGGCACCCTACAAGGCCTATCAGGCCACCGACGGCTGGGTTGTGATCGCGGCGGCGAACGACAACCTGTTTCGCCGTTTCGCGCAGGCCGTCGGACATCCGGAATGGCCGGACGATCCGCAGATGAATTCCAATTCCAACCGCGTGCGCAATCGCGAGAAGGTCAATGCGCTGGTTGCCGATGTGATCAGGACGCAGCCGCGGCAATACTGGATCGATACGCTGGCCGCAGCCTCGGTGCCCTGCGCGCCGCTGCAATCGCTCGACGAGGTGCTGAACCATCCGCAGACCAGGGCGGTGGAGATGCTGCAGGAGAGCGCGGACGGCAAATTCCAGCTCATGGGCCTGCCGCTGCAATTCGACGGCGAACGTCCGGCGTTCCGCAAGAATCCGCCGGGGCTTGCGGAGGACACCGCTCTGCTGCTGCCCGGAAGCGCACGCCACACGACCGCCTGAGCGGCGCAAGAAGAGGACAACGCCATGGACGCCATCAACGCGGATACGCTCAACGTCTCGGTCCCGCTCGGCGAGGACTACCCCGAAATCCGCGAAGGGGTGCGCGCGATCTGCAAGAAATATCCGGGCGAATACTGGCGCAAGCTCGAGGACAACGACGACTATGCCGAGGACTTCATCCAGGAGTTGACCGACGCCGGCTATCTTGCGGCACAGATCCCCGAAGAATATGGCGGCTCCGGATTGCCGCTGCGGGCGGGCTGCGCGATCCTCGAAGAGATCAACGCCAATGGCTGCCAGGCCAGCGCCGGTCACGCGCAGATGTACATGATGGGCATGCTGCTGCGGCACGGCAACGAGGAGCAGAAGAACAAATATCTGCCGGGCATTGCGGAAGGTAAAATCCGCTTTCAGGCCTTCGGCGTCACCGAGCCGACCACCGGCTCCGATACCTTGCAACTGAAAACCCGCGCCGACAAGAAGGGCGACCGTTATGTCGTCAACGGCCAGAAGATCTGGACCTCGCGCGCGCACAAGTCCGATCTGATGACGCTCTTGGTGCGCACCACGCCGCTCGATCAGGTCAAGAAGCGCACCGAGGGGCTTTCGGTGCTGCTGGTCGACGTCAAGGAGGCGCTCGGCAAGGGTCTCACGATGCAGCGGATCGACACCATGATCAACCATCAGACCAATGCGCTGTTCTTCGACAATCTCGAAGTGCCGGCCGAAAATCTGATCGGCGAGGAAGGGCAGGGCTTCCGCTATATCCTCACCGGCATGAATTCCGAGCGGCTCGTGGCTGCGTCGCAATCGTCGGGCGATTGCCGCTTCTTTATCAACAAGGCGGTGGCCTATTCGAAGGAGCGCGAGGTGTTCGGCCGCCCGATCGGCCAGAACCAGGGCATCCAGTTTCCGCTGGCGCGCTGCTATGCCGAATGGAAGGCCGCCGACCTGATGATCCGCGCCGGCTGCGCGCTGTTCGAGGCCGGCAAGCCGTGCGGCGAGGAGGCCAATATGGCGAAGCTGCTCGCCAGCGAAGCCGCCTGGCACGCGGCCGAGGCTTGCATGCAGACCCATGGCGGTTTCGCCGCGGCCCGCGAATTCGACGTCGAGCGCAAGTGGCGCGACGCCCGCATCTCGCTGATCGCGCCGATCTCGACCAATCTCATTCTCGCCTATCTCGGCCAGAACGTGCTCGGCATGCCGCGCTCGTATTAGAGGCTGGCAAGTGGATATCGCAATCGCGTTGGGACGCTAGTCTAAAAAATGTCACCCGGTCGCTAGGCCGGGAGACATGAACGGTGACAACGTCTCGTATTCCGGGTCTCGTGTTCGAGGTCAGACGATCGAGTTGGCGTCAAACTTGTGCCAGGCGCTCCAGATGTCGCCGTCGAAGGCGCGCGCCCAGAGCAGGTCGGTGCCGGCCGCGCTGCCAGCCGTGAAGTTGAGCTTGGCCATCTCCGAAGCCAGTACCGTGTGGATGGTGTCGGCTGCGAGGACCTTGCTGTTGAGGCTGAACCGGCCGCTATTGGCAAGCGCGTTGTCGTCGAAGAACTGATATTGCGTGATCGCGTCGCCGGCATCCGGGTCATTTACGCTGAACAGCGACTTGGCCGTAACTGTCTTGCCGATCTTCAGATCGATCTCGCCGCCGCTGACGACCGGTGCGCTGTTGTTCAGCGTGGTGAACTTGAAGCTGTCCCATGCGCCCCAGGCGACCCCGTCCGAGGCGCGAACCTGCATCGTATCCCAGCCTGCGGTCTGGGCGCCGCGGATCCACACGTTTCCGAGGTCGGCAGCTTTCACGGTGAAGACTTCGTTGCCGGCATGTTCGGGCTTGTCAGGCGTGTAGAAGTAGGCGCTGCCTTTCGCGGCAAACTTGTCGACGAACTGATATTCGGTGATCGCGTTGCCGTCGGCATCCGTGGCCTTGAGAAGGGTCGAAGCCTTGACCCATTCATTCTTGCTGACGGCCTTGTCGTCGATGACCGCGACCGGCGCTGCGTTTGGGACGGTGGTGAACTTGAAGGTGTCCCAGGCACCCCAGTCCTTCCCGTCGAATGCTCGCACCTGCATATTGTCCCAGCCGCCACCCTGGCCGCCACGCGCCCATACATTGCCGAGGTCTGCCGCATTGACGGTGAAGGCTGTGTTCGCGGGCTTCGCTTCGTTGTTCCAGAGATAGGCACTGCCGGCGCCGTTAAAGAGATCGATGAACTGGTATTGAACCGCGGCATTGCCGTCCGCGTCCGAGTATTTCAGCATGTCGGTGATCTTGACCCACTCGTTGGCGCGCACCGTTTTGTCGTCGATGGTCGCGACCGGGGCGCGGTTGGGTAGGGTGGTCGTGATCTTGAAAGGATCCCAGGTGCTCCACGCAGTGCCATCGAAGGCACGGATCTCCATGGTTTCGGTGCCAGCGCCGCTACCGCCTCGGATTGAGACTTTGGCGAGGTCGGCAGCTGAGACAGTGAGAATGGTGCCGGCGGCGACAACGGTACCATTCGGCGCGAGCAGTGCGCCGCTGGTGGCCGCGGTGCCTTTGTCCACGATCTGATACTGGACAGGAGCGTTGCCATCCGCGTCCGAGTAGGTGACCCAGGATGCGATCTTGACGACTTCACCAGCCTTTAGAGTCTTGTCGGCGACGGCAACGGTCGGCGCGCGGTTGACCGGTGTGACGGTTCCGATAGTCAGGATCTGATCGTTGAACTGGATTTTCTCCATCGCGGTCAGCGTGTCGGTGCCTTCACGTCCGATGACGGTCCAGGTACCGTTATTGTTGTTGGTGACGGTGTAGCTTGCACGCAGGCCTGAATAGACCGCTGTGTCGGTGCCGGCGCCACCGTTGATCTGGTCGTTTCCGAGCGCACTGACGATCGTGTTGTCAAGGGTGTTGCCTGTCAGGGTCAGGCCGATATTGCCGAGGCCGATGATCTTGACGACACCAGACAGTGCGGTGAGGGAGACCGAGGTTTCGAGGGCGTTGGTGCCGACCAGATCAACAAGCGCATTGCGGCCGGCGGTCACATTGATGCTTGCGGAAACCGCAGCTGGCAGGCCGCCGCCGGAGAAAGTGATGGTCTGCACACCGGCGCTTATCGCTTTGGAGAAGGCCCCCGCGGTGCCGCTGACGACGGCTCCGGCCGTGGTCGTGACCGTGACGCCGCCGCGCGCTTCGCCGACGCTGTAAAATTTATCGCCGTCGGTGTCGTTGAAGGTGATCCCGGTGAGGAACTGGCCGCCGGCGGACGGATCGCCGAAATTCTGGGTGATCATCGACGCGTTGAGCGTCTTCAACTGACCGGTGTTCTTGTCGGTAAAAGTGAAGGAGCCACGAGTCTCACCGATGCCAATCTCCTGGAAACGGTCGTCGAGCATGGTGACGCGGTGGCCCCGGCCATTGACTTCGGTGTCCCAGAAGAGCGCCTGATGCTGCTGGTAGATGAATTGGGTCGCAAGCGCGTCGGTCATCGTTGCGCTGGTCCCCTGCCAGGAAATGTTTTCCAGGGTCGAGCCGGCATAACCTGCATCGTTTGTACGGCTCTGCCAGTTCTTGCCAGTCAGCGGATCAACGTGACTGAAAAAATCGCGGTTGATCATATTGGTGCTGTGGAGATTGGCCGCGTCCTCCAGAAGCGTGTTGAAAGCGAGCGGCTGGCGCGACGTTGCAGACAGGGTGCCGGGTGCGAGACCTTCGTTGACGTCGATGCCTTCGCCGGTCGGATTGAGTCGGGCCCGGTTTGTCAGGGCCCACATCAGAACTTCCTGTGCTGTCGGTTGTGCCACCGTCGCCTCCCAAATGCCTGCGCATCCTCGCGCCCGGCATTTGGTCGGCGGGTGTGGTGGAAAAGTTCAGTTTTAGGGTCTGAAAACCGGAAATAATCGTGGTTTCGAGCCTCTCAGGCCCCGCAATAACGGGTTTGTGTGCTGGAGTAACAGATCGGCCGTTCCGATTGGTGCAAATGGCCGCTTCAGTTCGAATTGGTGCTGGCCTTCACCGCCTCTCCCTACATGGGCAATTTCCGGATGCGTTCGGGACTCCGGGCTATCGCCGATGACCTGTCAGGGCCTCTACCCAAGCGCGGCCGCAACTCACATCTTTACCGGGCTCACGGACTTTCCCCGCGATATTTGGCTTTCGCAATTTTTGCCATGGCTCCCTTGGTGTTCGAGTCCGAATTGCTTAACGTGCGCGCAATCGCTGCCCACTCCGGGTGCTTGCCGCCCCTCCCATGCCCCGCTATCGTGCGCCGCCTTGAGCCTTTTAGAAGCGCACTTTACTCCGCTCTTCGCTCATTTCCGCGCAAGCGGGGATCGAGCACGTTGTGGCTCTGGGTCCCGTCGTTGCGGGGCGAGCGGGATAGGAAGACCGGCAATGCTTGGCGATTGGCTGCAAGATGATCTCGATTGAAGGCCTGTCGAAGACCTTCGACACGCAGCGTAACCGGCCCCATCTTGCGATTGCCGATATCGACCTGAAAGTGGGCGACGGCGAATTCGTCTCGATCCTCGGGCCGTCCGGCTGCGGTAAATCGACCCTGCTCTATATGGTGGGCGGTTTCGTGCCGCCCTCGACCGGGACCATCCTGGTGGACAACAAGCCGGTCGATGGACCTGGCCCCGACCGTGGCCCGGTGTTCCAGGAATTCGCGCTGTTTCCCTGGAAGACTGTGCTGGGCAACGTGATGTACGGGCTGCTGGAGCAGGGCGAGAGCCGCAAGGCCGCCGAGGCGCGGGCGCGCGAATTGCTGACGATGGTCAACCTGACTCGCTATGCTGATTTCTACCCGAAGGAATTGTCGGGCGGCATGAAGCAGCGGGTCGCGATCTGCCGCACGCTCGCCTACCGCCCGAAAATCCTGTTGATGGACGAGCCATTCGGGGCGCTGGACGCCCATACCCGCGTGCGCCTGCAGAACGAGCTGCTCGATATCTGGGAGCGCGACCGCAAGACCGTGTTGTTCGTCACCCACAGCGTGGACGAGGCGGTGTTCCTGTCCGACCGGGTGATCGTGATGACCCGCTCGCCCGGCCGCATCAAGGAGATCGTCACGATCGATCTGCCGCGCCCGCGCCACCGCGCCGAGCTTCTGGTCAATCGGAAATATCAGGACTACGTCGTCGGCATCGAGCAGATGATGGACCACCCGGCGGACGAGGCGGCATGAAGAACCTCACCGCTATTCCCGGCGTCCCGCCGCTGATCGCATGCTTCGCGCTGCTGGTGGCGTGGGAGATCGGCGCCCGTCTGATCGCGCTGGAGTCGCTGCCGACCGCCTGGGAGACGCTGCGCGATCTGCCGGCAATCCTGACCGATCCGCGCTCGCTGTACGATATTCTGTCCTCGATCCGCCGGATGGCGGTCGGGTTCGCGCTGGCGTTCCTGTTCGCCGTTCCGGTCGGGCTGATGATGGGGCGCAGCAAGAAGGTCGCGGCCTTCTTCAATCCGCTCTTCATGATGATCTATCCGGTGCCGAAGGCGGCGCTGATGCCGATTATCATGCTGTGGCTCGGGATCGGGGAAGCGTCGAAGACGCTGGTGATCTTTCTCGGCGTGTCGCTGCCGCTGATCTATCACACCTATCAGGGCGCCAAGGCGGTCGGCGAGAAGCTGCTCTGGTCGGGCGCCGCCATGGGCATGAATGCGCGCGAGCGGCTGTTCCGGATCGTGCTGCCGGCGGCGTTGCCCGAAATCATGGTCGGCTGCCGGACCGGGTTGGTGCTGGCGCTGATCACCATGGTGACCAGCGAGATGATCGTGCGCCAGGCCGGTATCGGCAATCTGCTGTTCAACTCGCTCGATCTCGCGCAATACCACACGGTCTACGCCACCATCGTCATCGTCGGCGTGCTCGGCTTCGTGCTCGATCTGATGTTCGAGCGGTTCCGCAATGTCGTGGTCGGCTGGGCCGATCCGGTGCATCAGATCGCGGTCGGTTCGGCATGACCGCGCGCACTCGTCTCTCCGAGCTGGCGATCGGGATGATCCCGATCCTGCTGCTGCTCGGGCTGTGGCAATACATCACCGCGTTCAAGATCGCCCCCCCGACGCTGCTGCCGCCGCCTGGCCTGGTGTTCGGGCGGTTCGTGACGCTGCTTGGCGATCCGGTTTTCCTCGGCCATGCTGCGACCACGCTGTACCGCCTGTTCTGGGGCTTCGGCCTCGCCGTGATTGTCGGCGTGGGCTTAGGCATCGCGGCCGCGGGCAGCCCGGTGATCGGCGCGCTGATCCGTCCGCTGGTACGGGTGCTGGCGCCGGTGCCGAAGATTGCGCTGTATCCGGCCTTCATCCTGACGCTCGGCTTCGACCATTCCTCCAAGATCGCCCTGGTGTTCGCCGATGCGCTGTTTCCTATCCTGCTCGCAACCTATCAGGGTGCGATTTCGGTCGAACCGAAGCTGGTCTGGTCGGCCCGCGCGATGGGGGTGAGCCGGTTCAAGAGCCTGTTCACGGTGGTCCTGAAGGCGGCGCTTCCTTCGATCCTGACCGGCTGTCGGATCAGCCTTGTCATTTCGTGCATCGTGGTCTTTCTGTCGGAGATGATATCCTCGACCGATGGGCTCGGGCATCTCCTGGTGCGGGCCGCGCGCAATTTCCAGACGGTGGACATGTTCGTGCCCATCATCGCGATCTCGGCGCTCGGCCTGATCCTGAATGCGGCGTTCAACGCGCTGCGTGCCTGGCTCCTGGTCGGATTCCCGGAGGAAAACTGATGCTGGCGGACCGGATCGAAGGCAAATGGATCGACGCCTTCTGCGAGCTGTTCGAGAAATGCGCGGTCAAGAAAGGCGACACCGCCGCGATCCTGTCCGAGACCCAGTCTCGCCAGCTCAATGTGCAGCTCGCCGAACTGGCGCTGCTGCGTCTCGGCGCGCGTCCGTTCCACATCGTGCTGCCGACGCCGCGCAACGATTACGTGGTGCCGATCCGCTCGACCGGCGCCAGCCAGGCGATCGGTAAGCTTGCGCCGGTAGTGTCCGCGCTCGGCCAGGCCGGATTCGTGGTCGACTGCACGCTGGAAGGCTTGATGCACGCGCCGGAGACGCCGGACATCCTGAAGGCCGGCGCCCGCATCATGGTGATCTCCAACGAGCATCCGGAAGCGCTGGAGCGCATGCGTCCCGATCCCGCGCTCGAAGCGCAGGTCCGCAACGCCGCCCGCATGCTGCGCGGGTCGAAGCGCATGAAGGTGACGTCCGACGCCGGTACCGACCTCGACGTCAACATGGAGGGTGCGCAGACCGTCGGCATCTGGGGCTGGACCGAAAAGCCCGGCACGCTTGCGCATTGGCCAGGCGGCATCGTGGTCTCTTTCCCGAAGGCGAATTCGGTCAACGGCACGCTGGTGCTCGACCGCGGCGACATCAACCTCACCTTCAAGCGCTACATGGCCGATCCGATCCGCCTCGACTTCAAGGACGATTACATCACCGATATCGTCGGTGAGGGCACCGACGCGGAAATGTTTCGCAAATATCTCGCCGCCTGGGGCGACCGCGAGGCCTATGCGGTGTCGCATGTCGGCTTCGGCATGAATCCCGGTGCGCGCTACGAGGCGCTGGCGATGTACGGCCAGCGCGACACCAACGGCACCGAAATCCGCGCCGTGCCCGGCAATTTCCTGTTCTCGACCGGCGCCAACGAATTTGCCGGCCGTTACACCGCGGGGCATTTCGATCTGCCAGTGATGAAGACCACGATCGCGCTCGACAACACGGTGGTGGTGAAGAACGGCGTGCTGCAGGATGTGTTTGGATAAGTCTTTCCACGCGCTGTGTGCGCTCCCTCCCCCTGAAAGGGGGAGGGTTGGGGAGGGGGTCCTCAGTCAATTTGAAACTGTGACCCCCACCCGATTGCCTTCGCAAGCGAAGGCAATCGACCTCCCCCTTTCAGGGGGAGGTAAAGAACGATCAAACCACCGGCGGCTTCACCAGTCCGAAATGCTTCAGTAGCCCGGCGAGTGCCTTCAGCCGCTCCGCGCGATAGGCGTCCACATCCATGCCCTCGTAGTTCAGAAAGCCGCGCTGCGTCTTCAGGCCGATATGCCCGGCCTCCATATTGCGCGCGATGATCTCGGGTGAGGCATAGCGCTCATTGTCCAGCGCCTTGGTCAGGTAGCGGCTCGCATAATAGAGAATGTCGCCGCCGCCCCAGTCGATGAATTCCAGCATGCCGAGCACGGCGAAACGGAAGCCGAAGCCGTATTTGATCGCCTTGTCGAGGTCTTCCGCGCTGGCGACACCTTCCTCGACCATGCGCGCGGCTTCGTTCATCGCCAGCGACTGGATGCGCGGCACGATATAGCCGGGCCTTGCCGCGCAGATCACCGGCACCTTGCCGATGCCTTCCAGCAATGCCTTGAGCCGCGCGGTGACGGCCGGATCGGTATGCTTGCCGGGCGACATTTCAACGAGCGGCACCAGATAGGCCGGATTCAGCCAATGTGCGTTGAGGAAACGCTCCGGATGCTCGACTGCACTGGAGATGTCATCGACCAGAATGGTGGATGTGGTCGACGCGATGATCGGGGAGGGACCCGCGAGCTTCGAGACCTGCGCCAGAGCCTCGCGCTTGAGGTCGAGCACTTCCGGCACACCTTCGAAGATCACGGCAGCAGAAGAGAACGCCAACTCTGCGCTGCTCTCCGGCACGATCGTCACGCGGGATACGATGGTGTCGACCTGCGCCGGATCGAACATGCCGAAGGCGGCGAGCGAGGTCAGCACGCCGCGGATCTCGGCGAGCGCTTCGACTTCGAGCTTCTTGAAGTCGGCTTCGCTGCGCGCCTTGAAGTCGACCACCTTCACCGGATGGCCGGCATAAGCGAACACGACGGCAATGCCGCGCCCCATGCGGCCGGCGCCGAGACAGGCAATGGTGTCAGTCACGGTCTATCCTCTTGCTCGGTGCACTCCCTCCCCCTGAAAGGGGGAGGGTTGGGGAGGGGCTCAAAACCCGTTGTGAGAATGGACCCCCACCCGATTGCCCGCTGCGCGCGGGCAATCGACCTCCCCCTTTCAGGGGGAGGTGAAGCAAGAGGCGCAGGTGCTTCGCCGTGCGGTGACGTTTCCGATGTCATACAAACCCATCCCGCAGCAACGCCTGCAATCCTGCCTTGTCGTATCGGCCCAGCCCCATGCCTTTCAGCGTGCGCCCGGTGACCATGAAATCCTCGCCCACCACCGCGCCGCCGATGCTGAGAAACGCGCGCGCCAGCGGCGTCGGCACACCGGCGAGTTCGCCGACTGAGGTCAGGAATGACAGGCCCATGCGGGTGTCTTCCAGCATGTAGCGATGCTGCGTCAGCACGATGTGCTCCCGCCAGTCGCCGGAATCGGTCAGCTTGTCGTGTGAGCCGCGGCCATACATCCACTCGTCGCCTTCCTTGGCGTAGTGATCGGCGAGCGGGAAATGCGGCGCGCCATAGCCCAGCGCCTCGCGCACCGCGATGCGTTCGGCATCGAGTGCATCGGTCACGCGCCGGATCGAGGGCTGCGTACCCTCCTTATGAATGTCCCACCGGTCGAAATGCTCCAGCGGCCCGGCATTCATGGTGATCAGCGGCGGATGGATGATGCCGCCGGCATTCATCAGCGCGCCGGACAGTGCGTCGCCGCAGTCCTCGATCACGCCGGGAAACGCTTCGCCAATGATTTTCAGCGCATGATCCTTCAACGTCAGCGGAAACACGCCGGTCGGCAGCCGCTTGGCGCGCACCGTCACTGCGGCCTCGAAATCGCTGTGCTTGCGCGTGAGCCAGGGCAGGGTGCCGGTTTCGGCAAACGCGACCTTCGCCTTGTTGCCGGCCGCCTGCATCGCCTGAGCGAACAGCATCGAACCGAAAGTTCCGGGTGGCAGATAGACCACCTGGCCGTCAGTCAGGTGCGGCGCGAGCACCTGAGCGATGTCGGGCTGCGCATGCGCAGGCGCGGGGCAGACGATCAGTTCGGCATCGCGCACCGCTTCAGCGATGTCGTTGGTCACGAGCGACAGCTTCGCCACCCGCTGGCCGGAAAAGTCCTTGATCAGAATCGCCGATCCGGCGGCGCGATGGGCTTCGACCGCGGACTTGTCGCGGCGCCACAGCCGGGTGTCGTGTCCGGCGAGCGCGAAATCTCCGGCGGCTGCGAACGAACCGTTGCCGCCGCCCAGTACTGCGATACGCATGTTCAAACTTGCTCCGTGTGCTCCCTCCCCCTGCAAGGGGGAGGGTTGGGGAGGGGGTCAGATTGCGTGAGAAAGAATGACCCCCACCCGGCGAGCCTTGCCCGCCGACCTCCCCCTTTCAGGGGGAGGTGAAGAAAGAGAGAAGTCATTGTTCGTGCTGCTCCCGCAGCATGAAGTGCTGCACCTTGCCCAGCGCGGTCCGCGGCAGCGATTCAACGAACACGATCTCGCGCGGAATCTTGAATCGCGCGAGATGCTGCCCGACGAAAGTCTTCACCTCCTCGGCCCCGATCGTCACGTCCTTGCGGCAGACGATGTAAGCCACCGGCACCTCCTGCCATTTCGGATCGGGCCGGCCGATCACAGCCGCTTCCGCGATGCTCGGATGGTCATGCAGGACACGTTCCACTTCCGCCGGATAGATGTTCTCGCCGCCCGAGATGATCATGTTCTTCTTGCGGTCGTGAATATAGAAATAGCCGTCGGCGTCGCGGGTGCCGATATCGCCGGTGTGATACCAGCCATCGCGCAAGGCTTCGGCGGTCGCGTCCGCATCGCCCCAGTATTCGTACAGCACGTTCGGGCCGCGCACGATCACTTCACCCGCCGTGCCGTGCGGCACTTCGCGGCCGTCATTGTCCACGACCTTCGCATCGCAAAACAGGCCGGGCAGACCTGTCGATGTCATGCGCGAGAGATCGCCGCCGACGCGAGTATAGACCGCGGTCGGTCCGGTTTCGGTCGAACCGTAGATCTGGATCACCGGGATGCCGCGCGCATTGAAAGCCTCGATCAGCGGCACCGGAATCAGGCTCGAGCCGGTGGCGACCGCGCGCAGCGACGTGAGATCGGTCTTCTCCCAGAGCGCATGCTGGCTCAACGCCTGCATCACCGCGGGCACCAGCACGAGCAGGGTCGGCTGTTCGGTTGCAATCGATTGCAATGCGGTGTCCGGGGCGAAGCGCGGCTGGATTGTCACCGTGGCGCCAAGCTGCAGGGCAGGCGTCGTCTGGATGTTTAATCCGCCGACATGAAACATCGGCAAAAAAGTCAGGATGTGATCGTCTGCGCGCATGTCATGGGCGTGATGGCTCATTACCGCGTTCCAGACCAGCGCCTCCTGCCGCAGCACAGCGCCCTTGGGACGGCCGGTGGTGCCGGAGGTGTAGACGAGCAGCAGCGGGTTCGATGTGTCGGTATGCGGATTGCGCCCGTCCCCCGAGCCGGCCGCGAGCAGGTCGTCGAATGACGGCGCACCGGCGGGCGTGTAATCGAGACCGACCACCTTGATGTCAGGAAGCTGCTGCGGAAGCTGCGCGACCACAGCGGAGAATTCCTTGTCGACCACCAGGACCTTCGCGCCGCTATGCGACAGGATATAGAGCTGCTCGGCCACCGCGAGCCGCCAGTTCAAGGTCACCAGCATCGCGCCCAGCCGCGCGCAGGCATAGAGAGTGACGAGATAGTCGGAATGGTTCGCCGCCAGGATCGCGACACGGTCGCCGCGCCCGATTCCGAATTCTGATTTCAGCGCGCGTGCGGTATCGACGATCCGCGCATGGAACGCGGCATAGCTCAGCGTGCGGTCGCCGAAGCGGATCGCAGCCTTGTCCGGTGTGAAATCGGCGTTGCGGGCGATGAGGTCGGAGAGGTCCATGGATTATGCAGCCACGCGTGCAGTCTGCTCCCTCCCAACCGAAGTCGGATGTTTCCGACTTCGGCCACTCAAATGAGTGACCCAACTCGGGAACACCCGAGTTGGGTAAGGGGGAGGGGTGGGGAGGGGGTCTTGTTCCATAGCAAGAGATGATCCCCACCCGGTCCGCTTTGCGGACCGACCTCCCCCTTTCAGGGGGAGGTGAAGAAAAGAGTTACTCATCCTTCTCGCCCGGCTCGTACAGCGCTTCCTTGCCGAGCCGGTCCATGCAGATTTCCGCGGTCCAGGGCAGCATCAGCGAGCCGCATCGGCTGTCGCGATAGATTCGCTCGAGCGGCAGGCTCTTCAGCATCGCCTGTCCGCCGCAGGTGCGGATCGCCTTCACCGCAAGCGCGTTGGCGTTTTCCATCACGGTGTGCTGCGCCGCATAGGCGCGCATCACGGAGTCCTTCGATGGATTGGGCCGGGCTTCGCTGATGGTCTGGAACCAGAGCGCCTTGGTCTGTTCCAGCATCAGCTTCATCTCGGCAACCGCGAGCTGCTTGGTCGGGAACATGCGGCGCTTGACCGGAGGCATGCCTGGCAGTTCGCCGCGCAGATACGCGACCGTGAAGTCGTAGGCAGCCTGCGCGAGCCCCATATAGGTCGGAGTCAGTGTCAGGAACATGTGCGGCCAGCGCAGCACTGCCTGATAATAGACCCCGGGAGGCATCAATGCCGCGTCTTCCGGCACGAAAACATCCTTGAATATCAAGGTGCGCGAGACGGTGCCGCGCATGCCGAGCGGGTCCCAGTCACCCGTGACACTGACTCCCGGCGCATTCGCCGGAATCCCGAGATAGAGCGTGTTGCGGCGCATCGCGTCTTCGCCTTCGGCGCGTCGCGTGCACAGCGCACCGTAATAATCCGCGGAGCCGGACAGCGAGGCGAAAATCTTCTTGCCGTTGACGATATAGCCGCCATCGACCGGACGAGCTTCGGTGCCGAACGCCACCGCGCCGGCCGCAGCGGCGCCGCCTTCGGAGAACGGCTGCGCATACACCGCGCCATCGCGCAGGATGCGCTGATAATGCACTTCGCGGCGCTTGAGATGTTCGGCGCGGACGTCGGACGGCATATCCATCTCGTCGGAGATCGGACCAGACCAAAGCGTCGAGCAGACATGCATGTTCCAGGACAGCGCAGTCGCGCCACAATAGCGGCCGAGTTCGGACGCGCACAGCGCGTAGGTCTTGTAGTCGGCGCCGGTGCCGCCCGACGATTTCGGAATGCAGATCCCGAGCAAGCCCTCGGGATGCATGTCGCGGAAATTTTCGATCGGAAAGGTCGCGTCGCGATCGTGTTCGGCCGCGCGGGGCGCCAGATATTGCTTGCCGAATTTGCGGCTCTTCGCGATCAACTCCGCTTGGAAATCGCTGAGCCCGAACGCGTCCGGCGCGAACAGTGGGGCGTCGGTGTCGGCCTTGTCCAGATCAATCGGTTTCATCCGGCAGCACTCCTTGTAGCGCTCGCATCCAGACCGCGCAGGAAGCCGAGCACGGCCGCGTCGAAGGCGGCCGGGTTTTCCAGATTTGGCAGATGCCCGAGGCCGGGCAATATCTCGAATGTGGCGCCAGGAATTTTCGCGGCCATGCGCTGCATCATGGCGGGCGGAGCATTGGTGTCGAACTCGCCCACGAGACACATCGTCGGCACTCTTATCTGGCCGAGGTTGGCACGTTCTTCGAACATTACGATCGCCTCCACGCAGGCCTGGTAAGTGGCGGCCGGCGCCGATGCCATGGAGGCGATAGCGATCTGTTTTCCTTGCGGATTCGCGTTCGGGCCGATGATGTCGTTGATCATTCCGGCGGCGAGTTCGGGCATGGTCTTGCCGGAACGGAGCGGCGCAAGGCGATCCGCCACGAATTTTTTCTGAAAATCGCCGTCCGGCTTACCAAAGGACGGGCTCGTCCCAACCAGCACAACCGCTTGATATCCATCGGGTTTTCGCCGCAGCATGGTCTGCGCGATCATGCCGCCGAGAGAGTGGCCGACCAGCACCGGCCGCACCAATCCAGCGGCCGCGATCTGGGCCTCCACGTCGTCGGAAAACTGTTCGAAGTCAATGCGTTCGATGGCCGGCCGGCCGCCATAACCGGGCAAATCCAGGGCCAGCGGCGCGTATCCGGCCGCACGGAAGCTCTCCACCTGACGCTGCCATGCCAGCGCCGATCCTCCGACGCCGTGAATGAAGACGACCCCGTTGGTCGGTGATTGCAGGCCCGTTTCGGTCATCTGTTCGGTCAGACTGTCTGCGATGATCGGCAATCCTAGGGAACAACGTCCGGCGAATAAAGCTTTATATCTAAAATAATCTCTGCCGACAGCGAGTCTGCGGCCGAGAGGGGGAATGTGGGCATTCTTACAACCCGGCGCACGCGCCGTTTTACATCGGTGGACATCGGGCGATTAGTTCATCGCCGTTGCGCTTCCACTTGGCAGCGCGCATGCATCGGAGCGAACAATCGCGACGATGGCTGACGGGTGTTTCGCAGTCTCGGCCGGATGCGAACAGCGCCGGCTGCTCAGACGGCGCTTTTCTTGACGGCCTTTATTTTGCGGCCCAAGGCCTGAAACACCTTCGTGACGATGCCGGTCGAATCGAGTCCGGCGGTTGCATACATCGCTGCTGGCGAATCCTGATCGATGAAAATGTCCGGTAGAGTCATCGACCGCACTTTCAGGCCGTTCTCCAATGCCGCGTTGTCGGACAGTGCCTGCAACACATAGGCGCCAAAGCCACCGACCGAACCCTCCTCGATCGTGATCAGCACTTCGTGCTCGCGCGCGAGCCGCAGCACCAGATCGGTATCGAGGGGTTTGGCAAAGCGCGCATCGGCAACGGTGGTCGAGAGGCCGTAGCCGGCGAGTTCGTCCGCGGCCCTCAGGCATTCGGACAGGCGCGTGCCGAAAGACAGAAGCGCGATCTTTGTGCCCTCGCGGACAATGCGACCCTTGCCGATCTCGAGTGGAATGCCTTGCTCCGGCAGCGCAACGCCAATGCCTTCGCCGCGCGGATAGCGCAAAGCCGAGGGCCTGTCATCGATCGCTACCGCGGTTGCGACCATATGAACGAGGTCGGCCTCGTCCGCCGCCGCCATGATCACAAAGCCCGGCAGGCAACCCAGATAGGCGACATCGAAGGAGCCTGCATGGGTCGGCCCGTCGGCGCCGACCAGGCCGGCGCGGTCGATCGCAAAGCGCACCGGAAGCGACTGGATCGCGATATCATGCACGACCTGATCGTAAGCGCGTTGCAGGAAGGTCGAGTAAATCGCGCAGAACGGCTTGAGACCTTCGGTCGCAAGTGCGCCGGCAAAGGTCACCGCATGCTGTTCGGCGATCCCGACGTCGAAGAAGCGCTTCGGGAATTCCTTGGCGAACAGATCAAGGCCGGTGCCGGACGGCATCGCTGCGGTAATGGCGACGATCCTGTCGTCGCGTTTGGCTTCCGCAACCAGGCTGTCGCCGAACACTTTAGTATAAGCCGGAGCTGCGGCCTTGGCCTTGGCCTGCGCACCGGTCGCGACGTCGAATTTGGTGACGCCGTGATAACGGTCCGCCGATCCTTCGGCGGGCGCGTAGCCCTTGCCCTTTTGCGTGACGACGTGAACGAGGATCGGCCCGCTCTCGGCGTCCCGGACATTCTTCAGCACCGGCAACAGATGATCGAGGTTATGCCCGTCGATTGGGCCGACGTAGTAGAAGCCGAGCTCCTCGAACAGCGTGCCGCCGGTCATCATGCCGCGCGCGTATTCCTCCGCGCGCAGCGCCCGCTCCTCGAAAAATTTCGGAAGCTTGTGCGCGAGCTGTTTGCCGATTTCGCGAAAGCTCCGGTAGGTCTTGCCCGAGAGAAGCCGCGCCAGATAGGCGGACATCGCGCCCACGGGGGGCGCGATCGACATGTCGTTGTCGTTGAGAATGACGATCAGTCGCGAATGCGTTGCGCCGGCATTGTTCATGGCCTCATAGGCCATGCCCGCCGACATCGCGCCGTCGCCGATCACGGCGATGACGTTGCGCTTTTCGTCCTTTAGGTCGCGCGCGACCGCCATACCGAGCCCGGCCGAAATCGAGGTCGAGGAATGCGCCGCCCCGAACGGATCGAATTCGCTCTCCGCGCGCTTGGTGAAGCCGGACAGGCCACCGCCCTGGCGGAGGGTTTTGATACGATCGCGCCGCCCGGTGATGATCTTGTGCGGATAGGCCTGATGGCCGACGTCCCAAATCAGCCGGTCGTCCGGCGTGTCGAACACGTAATGCAGGGCGACGGTCAGTTCCACGACGCCCAGCCCTGCGCCGAGATGGCCGCCGGTTGCCGCGACGGCATCGACCATCTCGGTCCGGAGTTCCGCCGCCAGTTGCGGGAGATCGGATTCGGGAAGGGCTCGCAGATCGGACGGAATGCTGACCCGGTCGAGAAGGGGCGTTTTCGAGGCCTGGGACACCGGTTTTCCCTGATATGTCGGACTGGACGGACTGAGGTTGGAACTAAGCACTGTTGCTAGAATGGCTATAGCGGCTGTGCGCGGCTGGGGCAATTTGACTTAAGGGTCTATGAAGGCCGTCCTGCCGAGGCAGGCGGGGGTCCGAAGCGAGACGGTCCGAGCACCGGCTACGAAAGCGGTCGCATGGATATGCTAACTTGCACGTGGCATGTCGCCGGGACAGGCGGACAATTTGCGGTTGCGTGAGGTTCTTTCGACCGCCTATGCGCGGTCGCTCATGATCGTCGGGCTGGTATTGCTCCCGATGCTGATCGCAATCGGAGCGCTGGGCTTGCTTTATTCCGATGCCGAGAAGCGGGTGATCGAGGCGCGAAGGTCGGACGTTGCGACAAATGCGGTATTGATCGTCGACCGGTTGATCGCGGAAAGAATCGCTGCTCTGGAGACGCTGGCTTCGTCAATCGCGGGAGAGCCGCTCGACTCTCCGGAGATGCAAAGAAGCGCGGCAAGTATTGCAGCGCGTTTCAACGAAACCATTGTCCTGCTCGACAGCAACGGCAAGCTCATTTTTTCGACACGCCTGCCCGCTGAAAGGTTTTTGCCGGAGCGCACCGATCTGACCCCGGTTGCGCCTGCCTTTGCGGATCGGAAACCTTACGTTTCGAACATGATCACCAGTGCTTTCACGAACGCGCCTTTGGCCATCGTGACCGTGCCGCTGACAGGCGAGCGGGCAGGCTACGCTCTGTCGATGAGCATTTCACCCGAGCTTTTGAGTACGACATTGAAGCAGGCGGGACTGCCCGACGAATGGGTCGCCGCCATCGTCGACCGCAACGGTGTATTCGTTGCGAGAAGCCATAGCCCGGACTTGAACATCGGCCAGCCTGGCCGTCCGGAACTGATCGAGACAGCGCGCAGCGGCCGGCGAACCGGGAGCTTTTCAAACATCACCCACGAGGGGGTGCCGGTCGAAAGTTCGTTTCAGCGCTCCGATCTGACGGGTTGGACCGCGGTGGTTGCCGTTCCGGAGACGCTGATGAATGCCGCGTCGGACCGCAGCCGCACCATCGTGCTGCTGTCGGTGATCGCCGCCGTTTCGCTGGCGCTGCTGCTGGCGGCCATCGCGGGACGGAGCACCATTACGGCAGTGCAGGCATTGCAGCGCAACGCGCTCGCCCTTGCCAAGGGCGAACCGCTCCATTGGACGCCGCATTCGATTTCCGAGTTCAACGATGTCGGAAAGACCCTGATGGAAGCGGAGGGCATCATCAAGGAGCGCGACCGGGCGGTTGCCGACCTGCAGCGGACATCCGATCTGTTGAATTCGATCATCACGCTCACGCCGGACCTGGTCTACGTCAAGGATGCCGACAGCAAGACCATTCTGACAAATCCGGCGACGCTGCGGCTCTATGGCAAGGCACTGGATGACGTCAAAGGTCGCGGCGCGATCGATTGGCATCCGAACCGGGAAGAGGTGGAGCGCATCGTCGAGAATGACCGCATCGTCATGGCACAGGGCGAGTCGATGCAATTCGAGGAAGCCTTTACCGGCATCGAAGGCCGTCGGGTGTTTCTCTCGACCAAGACGCCGCTGCGCGATCAGTCTGGAAAAATCATCGGAGTCGTGGGCGTCTCAACCGATGTCACGGATCGTGAAAAGCGAGCGCAGCATATGGAGTTCGTCATGCGCGAACTCTCGCATCGCTCGAAAAATCTTCTGACCGTGATCCAGTCGATCGCGCGCCAGACCGCCAAGCAAAGCGCGGACTTCAACGAATTCCAGGAGGCTTTCGACAGCCGGCTGCAATCGCTCGCGGCGCTTCACGATCTACTTATCAAGCACAATTGGGAGGGCGCCTCGCTTGCGGAAGTGGTGCAGTCCCAGCTCAAGCCGTTTGCCAATCGGGACCGGGTCGATGCCGATGGCGTCGATGTATTTCTCAAGCCCGACGTTGCTCAGGTCTTCGCGATGGCTTTCCACGAACTGGCAACGAACGCGACCAAATACGGTGCGCTGTCCAGTGATGGCGGACGTGTCGCGATCCGATGGGCGGTGGCCGACGGACAATTCAAAATCGAATGGAGAGAGCGGGGCGGTCCGGAGGTGAGGACGCCGACGCGCGAAGGGTTCGGCTCCACCGTGCTCAAGCGGATCGCCTCGCACGTATCGCAGGCTCGGATCGACTATGAGTTCGGTTCGACCGGGGTGGTCTGGAGGCTGGAAGCGCCGCTGTCGCTGATCGTCGCCGCGGGGTAATCCGGTCCTTTAGCCCAGTCGGCTACAGCAGGAGGTAGAGCGATCCGCCGACGGCAAAAACGATCAGCGCCAGGACGACCGTCAGGGCGTCAGATTCGCCTTCCACGACGGAACTCGGCAAAGGGCGGGACAGGCTTTGCTGCTGATAATGTGACATGATAACTCCACGCATACGCGAAACTGGTAACGATTAGACGCAGGTGGCGGCGGTGCCGTTCCACCGGTCATGAGAAAGTGATTTTTAAGATAACGAATGGTTATTTCTGATTAGGCCATCAAGAATGCTGGGGTTCCGCCAGCCCGGCGGCTGGCCTGATATTGGGCGCGGCATGCAATAAAAGTAGGCGAGGGCCGATCCTTCGGCTTGCTAGACTGTCATTCTGCCGGCCGAGGGGATTGTTGACGATGGCTGCTGTGTTTCGGAATTGGCCGTGGCGATTCTAGTCGCGCTTCACCACGTCACCTCCTACCGCTACGACCGCCCGGTCGGGCTCGGTCCCCAGGTGATCCGCCTCCGCCCGGCGGCACATAGCCGGACCCAGATTCCCAGCTATTCGCTGAACGTGCGGCCGAGCCAGCACTTCATCAATTGGCAGCAGGATCCGCACGGCAATTGGCTGGCACGACTGGTGTTTCCGGAAAAGACCGAGGAGTTCCGGGTCGAGGTCAATCTGACCGCCAACCTGTCGGTCATCAACCCGTTCGACTTCTTTATCGAGGCCTATGCGCAGGAGTTCCCGTTCGTCTATTCCGACGACCTGCGCTTTGACCTCGCCGCCTATCTGACGGCTGAGCCGCTGACGCCGCTGGTGTCGGACTTCCTCGCTTCGCTGCCGAAGGGCGGCGAGCGGACCATCGACTTCCTGGTCGGCCTGAACCACAGGCTGCAGCAGCGTGTCCGCTACCTGATCCGGATGGAAGCGGGCGTGCAGGCTCCGGAGGAGACGCTCTCGATCGGATCGGGCTCGTGCCGCGACTCCGCCTGGCTGCTGGTCAATGTCGCGCGCCATCTCGGGCTCGCCGCCCGCTTTGTGTCCGGTTACCTGATCCAACTGAAAGCCGATGTCGATCCGCTGGAGGGCCCCAAAGGCACCGACAAGGATTTCTGCGATCTGCACGCATGGACGGAGATCTATGTGCCCGGCGCCGGCTGGGTCGGCTTCGATGTGACCTCGGGATTGCTGTGCGGCGAGGGCCATATCCCGCTCGCGGCGACGCCGCATTACCAGTCGGCAGCGCCAATCACCGGCACGGTTGACGCGGCCAACATCAATTTCGGTTTCGAGATGCGGGTCGATCGCATTCACGAAGCGCCGCGTGTCACCAAGCCATTCTCGGACGAGACCTGGGTGAAGCTGGATGCGCTGGGCGAGCGGGTCGATCAGGACCTGCGGGCCAACGACGTCCGGCTGACGATGGGCGGTGAGCCGACCTTCGTCTCGATCGACGATTTCGAAAGCGCGGAATGGAATACGGCTGCGGTCGGTCCGACCAAGCGCGCGCTCGCGGACACGCTGATCCGCAAGCTGCGCGAACGTTTCGCGCCCAACGGTTTCCTGCATTACGGGCAGGGCAAGTGGTATCCCGGCGAAAGTTTGCCGCGCTGGGCCTTCGGGCTCTATTGGCGCAAGGATGGCGAGCCGATCTGGGGCGATGCGACCCTGATCGCGCGGGAAGCGGGGCCTCGCGACGCCGCGATCGAGCAGGCGGAAAAATTCACCGGCGACTTTGCCGACCGGTTGGGCGTCGGCGCCGAGTTCGCGCTTCCTGCCTTTGAGGATCCTGCGGTCTGGGCGCTCAAAGAGGCCGAACTGCCGGAAAATGTCGATCCGACCGATCCGAAGATCGACGATCCGGAAACCCGCGCGCGTATGGTGCGGACCTTCGAGCGCGGCCTGTCGAAGCCGTCGGGCTTTGTGCTGCCAATCCAGGCCTGGCAATCGCAATCGACCGACCGGCGCTGGAAGAGCGAGAAATGGAAGCTGCGCCGCGGCAGGCTGTTTCTGGTGCCGGGCGATTCACCGGTCGGCTTTCGGTTGCCATTGGGTGCGCTGCCCTGGGTGCCACGCTCGGACTATCCCTATGTGCACCCGCAGGATCCGACCGAGCCGCGGGAGCCACTGCCGACGCGCGAACAACTTGCGCAGATCTATAACGATGGCGGCGGCTCCGCCGATGCCAATGCCGATCGCCAGACCAGGATCGAGCAGGTTGCGGTGGCAGGCGCCGTGCGGACCGCGATCTCGATCGAGCCGCGTGACGGCATTCTTTGCGTGTTCATGCCACCGGTGGAGCGGCTCGAGGACTATCTCGAACTGCTCGCGGCGATCGAGCAGAGCGCGCGCGCGACCGGTACGCCGGTTCATATCGAGGGCTATCCGCCGCCGCACGATCCGCGGCTGAACGTCATCAAGGTGACGCCTGATCCCGGCGTCATCGAAGTGAATGTGCATCCGGCGTCGAGCTGGCGCGAAGCGGTCAAGATTACGACCGACCTCTATGAGGAAGCACGGCAGACTCGCCTCGGCACCGACAAGTTCATGATCGACGGCCGTCACGTCGGGACCGGCGGCGGCAATCATGTCGTGCTCGGCGGCGCGGTCCCGGCGGATTCACCGTTCCTGCGCAGGCCCGACCTGCTGCGCAGTCTGGTGCTCTACTGGCAGCGGCATCCGTCGCTGTCCTATCTGTTTTCCGGTTTGTTCATCGGGCCGACCAGTCAGGCGCCGCGCATGGATGAAGCGCGTCATGACGGCCTGTACGAACTCGAAGTCGCGCTCGACCTGATGCCCGAAGGCGAGGCTCATATTCCGCCGTGGCTGGTGGACCGTCTGTTCCGCAATATCCTGGCCGATGTCACCGGCAACACCCATCGCGCCGAAATCTGCATCGACAAACTGTATTCGCCCGACGGTCCGACCGGTCGATTGGGCCTGATCGAATTTCGGTCGTTCGAAATGCCGCCCGATCCGCGCATGAGCCTCGCGCAGCAATTGCTGATCCGCGCGCTGGTGTCGTGGTTCTGGCGGGAGCCGCAATACGGCAAGCTCACGCGCTGGGGCACGACGCTGCACGACCGCTTCATGCTGCCGCATTATGTCTGGCAGGATTTTCTCGGTGTGCTCGCCGATCTCGGTCGTGCCGGCTATCGCTTCGATCCGGAATGGTTCAAGGCGCAGTGGGAATTCCGCTTCCCGTTCTATGGCGCGGTCGAATATGGAGGCGTCAAGCTTGAGCTGCGGCAGGCGCTGGAGCCGTGGCATGTGCTGGCCGAGGAGAGCGCAGCAGGCGGGACCGTGCGATTCGTCGATTCGTCGGTGGAGCGCCTGCAGGTCAAGGTGACCGGCTTCGTGCCGGAGCGGTATGTCATTGCGTGCAACCGCCGGCGGATGCCGATGGCGTCGACCGGCGAAACCGGTGAAGCGGTCGCGGGCGTGCGCTTCAAGGCCTGGAAGCCGGTTTCAGGGCTGCATCCGACGATTCCGGTCCATGCGCCGCTCACCTTCGACATCATCGATGCCTGGAACAGGCGCTCGCTCGGCGGCTGCGTTTATCACGTCGCCCATCCCGGCGGCCGCAATTACGATACCTTCCCGGTGAATTCCTACGAAGCGGAGGCACGGCGGCTGGCGCGCTTCCAGGATCACGGACATACTGCGGGAATCGTGGACTTGCCGCCGGAAGAGTCGGCGAGCGAATTTCCGTTGACGCTCGATCTCCGCCGGAGCGTCCGGCGTCCGAACTAGCGATGGAGTGACATGCACAAAGCGGCTTCGGCCGAATCGCCGCGTCCGGCATGGTACGATGGTTACGTACCGCTCGACGGCGTGCCCGACGAACTGATCGGGCCGGATGGGCGTCCGCGCAAGGCGTGGCTGAATTTTCTCCATCAGCTCTCGGCCGACGAGCAGTCGCTGGCTGCGGTCGATCAGCATCTGCAGGACATCGGCGTCTCCTATCGCGTGCATGGCGAGGCGCGGGAACGCACCTGGCCGATGAGCCGGCTGCCGCTTCTGATCGAGGATGAGGAATGGAACGCGATCGCTGCCGGCGTCACGCAGCGCGCGCGCTTGATCGAGGCGATGCTAGCGGACGTTTATGGCGAGGGGCGCCTGGTCAAGGACGGCGTGCTGCCGGCAGCGCTGGTCTCCGGTTCGAGCGAATTCATGCGCCCGCTGGTCGGAGTGGAGCCCCCGGACGGCCGCTGGCTCCATCTCTATGCGGTCGACCTTGGCCGCGGCCCCGACGGCCGCTGGTGGGTCCTGAGCGATCGCGCCCAGGCGCCGTCGGGTGCGGGCTATGCGCTGGAGAATCGTCTCGTGATGTCGCGGGCGCTGCCGACCGGCTACCGGCGCATGAATGTACGGCGGCTCGCACCATTCTTTCGCGACTTCCGCTCGACGCTCGCCGACGCCGCCGAGCGCAACCAACCGCGCATCTGCCTGCTCACTCCTGGCCCCTACAGCCAGACCTATTTCGAACAGGCCTATCTGGCGCGCTATCTCGGCTTCCTGCTGCTGGAAGGCGACGATCTGGTCGTTCATGACGGTGTCACCCATGTTCGGACCATCGCCGGCCTGAAGCGGGCGGACGTGATCTGGCGGTTCGTCGATTCGGACTATGTCGACCCGATCGAACTCAACGGACGCTCGCGCCTTGGGATTCCCGGACTGGTTTCGGCGCTGCGCCATGGCGGCACCGTCGTGGCCAACATGCCGGGCGCGGGCTTTGCAGAGTCGCGTGCGCTGATGAGCGTGATGCCTTCCATTGCCTCTCATCTGTTCGACGAGAAGCTGGCGCTTCCCAATATCGCGACCTGGTGGTGCGGTAGCGAAGCCGGCCGCCGCCGCGTGCTCGACAATTTTAACCGCATGGCAATCTCCGGCGCCTTTGCCGGCCAGCTTCCGGAATTGAATGGCGAGACGCAGGTTCTGCCTGCCGATCTCGATGAAGCGCAGCGCAACGCACTGCGCGAGGCGATCGAGGAGCGTGGCGTCGATTTCGTCGGGCAGGAGGTGGTGCAACTCTCGACCACCCCCGTCAGGGCCGGAGACAAGCTGGTGCCGCGACCCTTCGTGCTGCGCGTGTTTGCAGCCGCGACCGCGAAGGGCTGGGAAGTGATGCCGGGCGGCTTCTGCCGGATATCGGCACAGGCGGATGCGCGCGCCATCAGCATGCGCGAAGGCGTGCAATCGGCCGATGTCTGGGTGCTGTCGAGCAAGCCGGTGGCGCCTGAAACGCTGCTGCCAGCCAGCACCGATATCCATATCCAGCGTATCCTTGGCAATATCCCGAGCCGCGCCGCCGACAACCTGTTCTGGTACGGACGCTATCTGGAGCGCGCCGAGGCGACGCTGCGGGTGGTGCGCTGTCTGTGCGCGCGCGCGATCGACATGGATGTCGTGTCCGGCAATGTGCCCGCCACGATCGAGAAGCTTACCGGTCAGCTTGTGGCCTGGGGTGCGGTGCCGAAGGAGCAGGAGGACGCATCGACGCTCGTCATTGCGCGCACGGCCCTTGCGGACGAGAATGCCTATGGGTCGGGTCTTTCAGGTGTGCGCATGGCGCGCAATGCGGGCTCCGTCATCCGCGAGCGCATTTCGGTCGATGCCTCCAAGCTGTCGCGGCGGCTCGACGAGCATCTGTCCGACGTCGGTGAATTGTCGAGTGAAACGGACGTGCTCGATGCTGCCGACCGCGCCCTGCAAATCCTTGCGGCCTTGTCCGGCCTCGGTCAGGAGAACATGAACCGCAATGCCGGCTGGCGTTTTCTGGATATCGGTCGGCGCACCGAGCGGGCCATCAACACCTGCCGGCTGGCGCGCCTGTTCGCCTCGGACGATGCGACCGCCGAAGACCTCGACGTGATGCTCGACCTGATTGATTGCCAGATCACCTATCGCTCACGCTACATGACCGGAATCGCGATCGACCCGGTGCGCGATATGGCGATGCTCGACCCTTACAATCCGCGCTCGGTCGGCTTCCAGTTGATGACCATCAACGAACATGTCGCGACGCTGCCGGCACTTCATCTTGACGGGGTACCGGAAGAACCGCAGCGGCTCGCGGCGCGGCTTGCCACCGATCTCGAAACCACCACGGCGAGGGATCTCGACAATAAAATGGTGCTTGCGATCGAACAGCGCATCACAAGCTTTGCCCACGCCGTCGCCGCGCGCTATTTCCTGCGGCGTCAGACCGGCATGGTCGGGGCAGGGGTCAGCAGTCTAGTGGAGCGGATTTGACATTCGCTACCACCCAGCCGCGGACTAGCAAGCGAATGTCAAATCCAAGCTCCACTAGAATCATAGAGTTGCTAGTGTCCTTCGGTTCCGACGCTTGTAAAAGGGCTCGCTGCGAAGGGATTACAAGCGTCGGAACCTGGACACTAGTGTGATTTACGACATCGATCACCTGACCGCCTATTCCTATGCGGCGCGGGTGACGTCCGCATCGCTGGCATTGCGGCTGACGCCGCGCAACACGCCGACGCAGCGCAGCCTGTCCCATGAGGTCAGGATTTCGCCCGAGCCGGACCACGCTACGTCGCATCGCGATTTTTTCGGCAATGTGGTCGAGCTCGTGCGCATCGACATGCAGCATACCGAATTGCAGATCAGGTCCATCGCCCGCGTTGAGGTCACGCCCAGCCCGGGTCTGGCCGGGCCCGATCTGGCGTGGGAGCGCGTCGGCGCGATGGCTTTGTCGGAGCGCGATCTGAGTGCCGCGGGGCCCTCGCATTTCATGTTCACCAGCCCTCGCATCAAGCTAGCGCGCGAGGTGACGCATTATGCGCGCGCAAGCTTCACGCCCGGACGCGGGATCGTAGACGCCTGCACCGATCTGATGACCCGGATCCGCAACGAGTTTGACTATGAGCCGGAGGCCACTGAAATTTCGACGTCGATCGCCGAAGCGTTCGCGCAGCGCGCTGGCGTCTGCCAGGATTTCGCGCAGATTATGATCGGGGGCCTGCGCGGGCTTGGACTACCGGCGGCCTATGTCAGCGGATATCTGCGGACGATTCCGCCGCCTGGAAAGTCCCGGCTGCAGGGGGCGGATGCGACCCATGCCTGGGTATCGGTGTGGGCGGGCCCGGACAATGGCTGGATCGGGTTCGACCCGACCAACGCGATCCAGGCCGGAACCGATCACATCACGCTCGCGATTGGGCGCGATTTTTCCGACGTGTCGCCGGTCTATGGCGTGTTCGTAGGCTCGGGCGAGCATGAACTGAAGGTCGAGGTCGACGTCATCCCGGCCTGAGCGATTTGAGCGGAACCTTCGACCGGCTGCGTTCGTTCTGTTCGCTTGCGAGGTAGGCTAGGCGAGATGCGGCTGTTTGTATGCCAGGGGTGCGGTCAGCCTCTTCATTTCGAGAATACGAGTTGCGGCAGCTGTGGCCGGCGCGTCGGATATCTGCCGCGGCTGACACGGATGAGCGCGCTTGAGCCGATTGACGGTGGATTTCGCGCGCTGGCCGATACCGAAAAGGCGTACCGGTTCTGCGCCAACGCGGAATTTGAAAGCTGCAACTGGTTGATTCCGGAGCAAAGCGCGCAGCGCTTTTGCATTGCGTGCCGGCACAACCGGATCATCCCCGATCTCGGAAGCGGCGACAATCTGATGCTGTGGCGCAGGCTCGAGGTGGCGAAGCGCCGGCTGTTCTACAGCCTGTTGCGGCTGCAATTGCCGCTGGTGACCTGGGTCGACGATCCGGCGGGGCTGGCCTTCGATTTTCTGGCACCGACCTATCAGCCGGTCATGACCGGACATCTGAACGGCGCGATCACCATCAATCTTGCGGAGGCCGACGATTCCGAGCGTGAGCGTCAGCGCGGCGCGCTTGGAGAGCCGTACCGCACGCTGCTCGGTCATTTCCGCCACGAGATTGCACATTATTACTGGGACCTGCTCGCCAGTAACGAGGCCTCGATCGAGGAATTCCGCAGCGTGTTCGGCGACGAGCGTGCGGATTACGGCGAGGCGCTGCGCCGGCACCATGCCGAGGGTGCGCCCGCGGATTGGTCGCAGCGCCACGTCTCCGCTTATGCCAGCGCTCACCCGTGGGAGGATTTCGCCGAGACCTGGGCGCATTATTTCCATATCGTCGATACGCTCGAGACCGCGCGCGCGTTCGGGGTGTCGACGCAGCCGCGGGTGGCAAGCGCCGCGGGCCTGGAATCCCCGGTCGATTTCGATCCCTATGGCGCAAATGTCGATCAGCTGATCGAGGCCTGGCTGCCGCTGACCTTCGCGATCAACGCGCTCAACCGCTCGATGGGGCAAAACGACCTCTATCCGTTCGTGATCGCGCCCGCGATCGTGGTCAAACTCGGTTACATCTATCGCCTGATCCACCGGTTTCCGCATCCGCCGGATGTGGAGGACGAAGCGGCACTGAAAGCCATGGTGGCGCTCCTGAAAAACGGGGTTGCGGTCGCTTCTTAAGTCTGGCCGCTTTGTGGTATGCTGGCTGCGCATCCGATGAGATTAGCGAAACATCCAAGCGGGGACTTCGATGCGTCTATTGATGTTTGCGACCACGCTGATCCTCGCCTCGACGGCCGCGCATGCGCAAACCTGCCATATGTACGGGAGTTTAATGTCGTGCAGCGATGGTACGACCGGGTACCGCTACGGCAATGCCCAGTTGTTTGGCAGCGGTAATGATCGCGGCCGTAACCCGACGCCGATGTATGGCAGTTGGGGTTCGACCTATTCCGGAAACAGCACGATTTTCAGTGACGGGCGGTCGGCTTACACCTCCGGCGACACTACTGTTACGATCGACGCGCGGACCTGCTATCGTTACGGCGATACGCTGATCTGCAAGCGGGTGCCCAAGGGTCTGGCGCCGTCCGCCACGCGCCGCGCCTTGCGTTGACGCGCCGCGCCCGTGCCGTGATAGGAACGATGTCCTCGCGATAGTCTTCTGCCCGCCAGTCGGTTATGAGGCGCCATTCCTTGCGGGGCATACGGGTCGCTCGATGTCGGATTTCAGGACTTATTGTTTGACGGTTGCGAAAAATTTCGAGGCGCTGACGGCGCTTGAAAGCGTGGTGCAAAGCGCCATCAACGCCGTCACCGATGGGCTCAAGGGCGGCAACAAGATTATCTTCTGCGGCAACGGCGGATCGGCGGCCGACGCACAGCATCTCGCGGCTGAATTGATCGGCCGCTATCTGATGGAGCGGGGGCCGCTGCCTGCGCTCGCGCTGACGGTGGACACATCCGCGCTGACCGCCATCGCAAACGATTATTCCTACGACGAAGTCTTCGCGCGCCAGCTCGACGGGCTCGGCCAGGCCGGCGACGTTCTGGTGGCGCTTTCAACCAGCGGCAACAGCAAGAACGTGCTGCGGGCGATCGAGGTTGCGCGCACGAGAGGGATCAAGACCATCGGCATGACCGGTCAGTCCGGCGGGCTGATGCGGCAGCTTTGCGACATCTGCATCTGCGTGCCCTCTGACCGCACCAATCATATCCAAGAAATGCACATCGCCGTCGGCCACATGATCTGCGGTGCGGTTGAATCGAAATTGTTTGGCTCTACAGCAAACTGAGCTCAGGTTAGCGCTGATATGTCGGTCGAATGCGACGTGAGATCGCGATAGGCTCCGATCGAACGCTGCATTTTCAAAGCTACGGCTATATTACCTCGGGGCCGCGGTATTGTGGAGTCATCCAGTAAAATGACACCGCCATGGAACTCGTCTTTCTTTCGCGAGCTGATATTTTCTTTCAGCGATAGGTGTTAAAGTCCCTTTGGGACGGATTCAGTAAATGGGGGCCTCAATGCTCAGGAAATTTGTCTTCGCCGCAGCTTTTGCAGTTGCATCGGGTGCCACAGCTAACGCCGCTGACATTGCCAAGCCGGTTTATAAAGCTGCGCCTGTCATAGCCGCCTATAACTGGAGCGGGTTTTATATCGGTGGCAACGTCGGATATGGCTGGGGCGACTTAAACGCGACAGGGTTCGGATTGGACGCCTCGTCCGGCACTGATGGCTGGTTCGGAGGCGGCCAGATTGGCTGGAATTGGCAAGCCCCCGGTTCTCAATGGGTTTGGGGCGTCGAAGTCGATTCGCAATTTGCTGCTATCGACAACAACCTGATCGCGGCAACCAACGGCGGCAACGGCGTCAGCGTTTGGACGTCGCTCGACTATTTCGGTACGGCTCGTGTGCGCCTTGGCTATGCTTGGGATCGTGTCATGTTCTACGGCACCGGCGGCTTGGCCTGGGGAACCAACGAAATCGGGGGGAGCGTCCGGATCGGCGGTACCACCTTCAGTGCTGAGACCAGCAATACCCATATCGGCTGGACCGCTGGTGCAGGCTTCGAGTGGGCTGTTGCGGACAACTGGACAGCTAAAGTTGAATATCTCTACGTCGATCTCGGCGACGAAAACTATTTCCCCAATGCGCTCGGGGGGGGCGGTTTCGATGCAAACTTGGACGTGCACACCGTCAAGCTCGGCCTGAATTACCGTTTTGGTTACGGAAAAAATCCGGTCATTGCGAAATACTGAATTCGTCAGGAACGCATGAGCGGGTCGACACTGGCCCGTTTCAACTGGCCCGGCCGCGATTGAGATGCGCGCCGGGCCTTTTCTTATCCGAAGTTATCGCCGACATTCGTCTGACGAAGGACACTGAGCGAAGGTCGTCGATCTGCATCGTGTGCGACAAGCGTTGCTCGCTATCGATCCACATGCTCGCAGTACCATGCGAAAGTCTTGCGCAAGCCCTCGGTGAGGCTCGTCTTCGGGCGCCAACCCATCGCGAATAGTCGGCCCGAATCCATCAGCTTGCGCGGCGCGCCGTCCGGCTTGGTTGCGTCGAAGCGCAGCGACGCCTGGACGCCGACAGTGCCGGCGATCGCGATAGCTAGCTGCCTGATCGTCACCTCCTCGGCGACGCCGACGTTGATGTGTTCTTCGGCATTGTAATGCTTCATGAGGAACACCAGCGCGTCGGCGAGATCGTCGACATACATGAACTCCCGCAGCGGTGAGCCGGTCCCCCAGACCACAAGCTCCTCCGCCTTCCCGGTCTTCACCGCATGAGCCTTGGCCATGAGTGCCGGCACCACGTGGCTCGATTGCAGGTCGAAATTGTCACCCGGCCCGTACAGGTTGGTTGGCATCGCCGAGATGAAATTCGACCCGTATTGCCGACGATAGGCCCTGCACAGCATGATGCCGGCAATCTTCGCAACCGCGTACCACTGGTTGGTCGGCTCGAGGGGGCCGGTGAGGAGCGAGTCCTCGTTCATCGGCTGTGTCGCGAGTCTCGGATAGATGCAGGACGACCCGAGGAACATCAGCTTCTCGACGCCGGCACGCCGGGACGCCTCGATAAGATTGGTTTCGATGACGAGATTGTCGTAGAGAAACTCCGCCGGCCGCGAGTCATTGGCGAGAATACCACCCACCGTCGCTGCCGCCACGAACACCGCCTGTGGCCTGTGCTCGGACATCCAGGTCTCGACCGCATCCTGGCGCAGGAGGTTGAGTTCGGCGCGGGTCGCCGTGAGGATATCGCACGTCTCGCTCTGCAGCCGCCGGACCAAAGCGCTGCCAACGAGCCCACGATGCCCGGCGACGAAGACGCGCTTGCCCGTGAGATCGTAATCGAGCGGCAGTGTCATGCCATCAACTTCAAATCGCTCTGGACCATTTCCTCGATCAGCTGATCGAAGCTGATGCGATGCGTCCAGCCAAGCTCGGTGTGCGCCTTGGTGGCGTCAGCCACGAGGTTGCCGACCTCGGTCGGGCGGAAATAGATCGGATCAATCGCAACCAGCAGGGCGCCGGTGCTCGCATCAAGGCCGACCTCGTCGACGCCGGTTCCCTTCCAGGAGACGCGACGCCCGATTACCGCAAAGGCTTTTTCGATCAGGTCGCGAACCGAATGCGCCTCGCCAGTTCCAAGCACGAAATCGTCCGGCTTGTCGTGCTGCATGATCATCCACATGCCTTCGACATAGTCGCGGGCATGGCCCCAGTCGCGCCGCGCGTCGAGATTGCCGATGAATAGCTTGTCCTGCTTTCCGGCATGGATCGCGGCGATTGCGCGCGTCACCTTGCGGGTGACGAAGGTCTCGCCGCGGATTGGGCTTTCGTGATTGAACAGGATGCCGTTGCTGGCGAAAATGCCGTAGGCCTCACGATAGTTCACGGTCATCCAATAGGCGTAGAGCTTGGCTGCGGCATAAGGGCTGCGCGGCGCGAACCGGGTGGATTCGTTCTGGGGCGCCGGGCTGTTTCCATAGAGCTCCGAGGTCGAGGCCTGATAGAAGCGGACCCGGTCTTCCATCTTCAGAATGCGGATGGCCTCGAGCAGCCGCAGGGGCCCGAGCGCATCGGCATTGGCGGTGTATTCCGGCGTCTCGAACGAGACCTGGACGTGGCTCTGGGCTCCAAGATTATAGATTTCGTCCGGCTGCGTTTCCTGGATCAGCCGGATCAGATTGGTGGCGTCGGTGAGATCGCCGTAATGCAGGAAAAAGTTGGTCTCGCCGAAATGCGGGTCCTCATAGAGGTGATCGACGCGCTGGGTATTGAGCGACGACGAGCGGCGCTTGACACCGTGAACCACGTAGCCCTTCGCCAGCAAAAGTTCGGACAGATAGGCGCCGTCCTGTCCGGTGACGCCGAGGATGAGGGCCTTTTTCGCTGTCATTTGAAATGGGGGCTGATTGAGGTGGGGGTTCAATATCTTGGTATCCCCCGCACTGCAACCGAGCGGGCGGGATACCACTTCCTGTGGTGTCGACGGCCGGTGAGGGACACCCACATACACGCCGTTGCCAAATTTAACGCCCGCCAGATCCCCACAGCTTCAATCTGAGAGTGAAGCAATCCGGCGCTTTGGACGACACTCAGAGACGCCAGTAGGGCGGGGTAGGTGTCACAGGAAAAGTGGCTCCCGGCGATCTTATTCTAGCTTCGTTATCTTTTGGGGCTGGCAGTCATAACGCCGATTGCCGTGTCTTGTTGCACAAACCGGACCCCGGCGCGCTCGAGAGCCGTACGCAAGTCAGCAACCGCTCGATCCGAGACCTGGCGTCTCGATTTCTCAAAATCCACGACCGTTGAAAGACCAAGCCCAGAGCGCTCCGCGAGTTCGGGCTGAGTCATGTCGATCAGCGCGCGCGCAGCACGGCACTGAGCAGGAGTTATCACATCACTTTTCTTAGTGGCCATCACATTGTCCTTGACGAAATCTATATCAACATTTTATGTTGATGCATGCCAGGCGCTCCATCCCGATTGCCTCAGGCATTTAATCGAAAGGATTAGATCATGAATCAAGTCTCGTTCGCTGCGGTAACCTACCAGGCCATTCGCGATCGATTGCGGGCGAATGATCCTGAACTCGATGATGACACCTTGGCCGACACGGTCGAAGGCCTCACGGACATGCACGAGATTGTCGCTGCCCTGGTGAGATCCGCTCTCGACGACGAAGCCTACGTTTCTGCATTGCGGAATCGAGTGTCCGACATGCAGTGCCGCATGAGCAGGCTGGAAGGCAGGGCAACCAAGTGCCGGCAGCTGGTCCGCGACGTGATGGTCGGATGCGAGATCAAGAAGGTCTCAGCGCCTGATCTGACCATCAGCCTGAGGGTCTGCCCGCCGCCGCTTTGCATAGAGGACGAGGCGACCATCCCCGGAGCGTACTGGGAGGCCAGAGAGCCCAGGTTGAACCGTACGGCCCTCATCAATGATCTCAAGGCCGGCCGGTCAGTGGCGGGCGCAAAGCTTGGCGAGGCAGGTCAGTCTCTGAGCGTGAGGACGAAGTAAAATGACATTTTCCAGCAAACAATTGTCGGCCCTCAAAAGCGACGTCGATCCAGCCTTTACCCGCCAGCGCAAGCTCAACGACGGTCGTGAACTACCGTACATCGAAGGTTGGTATGCGATCTCGGAGGCCAATCGGATTTTCGGATTCGATGCCTGGTCGCGCGAGACGGTTGACGTGAAATGTCTGCAAGCGCGTGAAGTCCGAGGGTCCTTTCAGGTTCTCTACTTGGCAAAGGTACGTCTTGTTCGCCGTCAGCACCCTTGAGACAAACTGAGGGACTTTCCGAAGGGAGGATTTCTGGTTCATCGTAGCCGTAAGGAGCGAAGATGAGACAGAAATCCGGGCCGGGCAAAGCGCCGGCGGAGCAA
>JAESGX010000055.1_pt1 | contig 232469 bp, 253 predicted proteins | sample 9269801 | NCBI WGS metagenome assembly JAESGX01 (sample SAMN16773122, study PRJNA677054) | algae metagenome | isolation source: Pleurocapsa minor GSE-CHR-MK-17-07R and co-occurring heterotrophs from wet... | place: USA: Lower Calf Creek Falls, Grand Staircase Escalante National Monument, UT ... | reverse complement strand
CTGCCGGGCGCGTTCGACCCGGTCGACAAGGCCGATGAGGATGGGCCCCAAGTCCAGCCGGGCGTCTCGGACCTGACCTTGGCCAAGGACGGTCAGGATACGCCCCAGGTCCAGCCGGGCTCGCTGGACGACGACTTCCTGGACCTCAAGCCGGACACCGACAGCGTCGGCCCGCAGATCCAGCCCGGCGTGTTCGGTGACATGGCCGACCTGGACATCGGGACCCTGGGCTATGCCGGGGGCATGATCGGTGGCGGACAGGGATCGTCCATGCTGGAACTGCTGTCCGGCCTGTCCAGATCGGACCACAACCCGATCTTCAACGACCTGGAAGCCCGCCTCTTCCACAACCCCACCACCGACCCGGACCTGTGGGGGTGATCCCGACAAAAACACCGCCGTCAGAACAATCTGACGGCGGTGATAGCCTTTGAGTCTTGGTGGCTAGAGTGCCGCCCTGTCACCGCTCGCCCTAAGCGGCCGCAGAGGCCGCATAGGCTGGGTTGGGTAGCCGGAACGCTTCAAGACTACGTCCCAGGTCGGTCAGCAGATCCTCCGGATGCTCCAGTCCGACAGACAGCCGCAATAGTCCGTCAGTGATCCCGGCCACCTCTCGCGCCTCCGGCGTCATGGCGGCGTGGGTCATCAGGGCCGGATGAGCGATCAGGCTTTCGACGCCGCCGAGGGACTCGGCCAGGGTGAAGATTTCCAGCCCATCGACCAGAGTCCGCGCGGCCTCAATGTCATGCAGTTCGAAGCTGAGCATGGCTCCGAAGCCTGACTGCTGACGTGAGGCGATGGCGTGTCCCGGATGGCTCTTCAGGCCCGGATAGTGAACCGCCTTCACGGCCGGATGCGCCTCCAGCCACTCCGCCACCCGTCCGGCCGTCGCCTGTTGCCGCTCGATCCGGGCGAACAGGGTGCGGACGCCCCTCAGGGTCAGATAGGCGTCGAACGGTGAGCCGGTGACGCCCAGGCAGTTGGCCCACCAGGTCAGCTGGTGCAGGTCGTCCTCGGACTTGGCCACGACGCAGCCGCCGACGACGTCGGAGTGGCCGTTGATGTATTTGGTGGTCGAGTGGATCACCAGGTCGGCACCCAGGGCCAGCGGCTGTTGCAGGGCCGGTGACAGGAAGGTGTTGTCTACCGCCGACTTGCAGCCCACGGCGCGGGCGCGCGCACAGATGTCGGCCACGTCCACGATCCGCATCAGGGGGTTGGACGGGGTCTCGATCAGGATCAGTTTGGGGTGCAGGGCGAAGGCGGCATCCAGAGCCTGATTGTCGTTCTGATCGACGAATTGCACGTCGAAATGGCCGCGTTTGGCGCGGGCGCACAGCAGACGATGGGTGCCGCCATACAGATCGTGCGGCGCAATCAGCAGGTCGCCGGGCTCCAGCGAGAACAGCGCCAGATCGACCGCCGCCATGCCGGTCGCCGTGACCACCGCGCCGCAGCCGTCCTCCAGCCGCGCCAGCGTCTCGCCCAGCACGTCTCGTGTAGGGTTTCCGGAGCGCGTGTAGTCGTACTTCCGTTTACCGTCCAGGCCATCGAAACTGTAGTTGGACGACATATAGAGCGGCGGCATCACCGCACCGTGCGCCGGGTCGCTGTTCACGCCGTGACGGGCGGCGGTGGTACAGGGATGGGCATCGATGGGGGCGGTCATGCGGCAAACTCTCTGTCAGGCGTAAAGGCTTCGGGGGTGGCGGTGTAAAGCGAGGCAAGGGCATCGTGCAGGGCGCGACCCACGACCTCGCGCTCCTTCAGGAAGGCGTCGTGGCCGAAGATCGAATCGGCCTCGACCAGACGGATCAGGTGGGGTGCGCGGGCGGCCAGGTCGCGGCTGTCCTGGATCGGGACCAGCCGGTCGGAGATAAAGCCGACAACGGTCAGGGGGCAGCGGATGGCCTCTGGCTGAACCGCGTGGCGGTCCAGCGAGTCCGACAGGCTGATCCAGCGGGCGGCGCTGGTCACCGCGTCATAGCCGTCGCCGCGAGACGTCAGGTAGTCGCAGACGGGGTAGGGGCCGCCGGCCTGCTCGGGCGGGGTGGCGGCAAAGCGCAGGTCGAACTCCTCGGCCGTGCGATAGGTGGTCATGGCCAGTTCGCGGGCCAGGGCGATACCTTCGGCCTCACGTCCGGCGTCGCGGGCAAAGGCCAGCAGCCGCCGCTGGACACCGCGCCAGGCCGTGGCAGCGGGATGGGCGCGATGGGTGGCTGAAATCACCACCAGGTGGCCGATACGGTCGGGCTGCGTTTCGGCCAGGGCCAGACCCACGCAGCCGCCGTATGACGCACCAACGAAGGCTTCCACGCGCGCTTCGCCGATGGCGTCCAGCAGAACAAGCAGCAGCCGCGCCTGATCGTGGGTCGTGATGGTGACGCCCGGATCGCCCTGGCCCGGCAGCAGGTCGATGGCCAGGACACGGACGCGGTTCAGGTCGATGGGGCCGCCGGGACGCACGGCCCAGGACCACCACTGGCCGACAAAACGCCCGCTGGAGATGCCGCCCATGACCACCACCAGTGGGCCTTCGATCGGACCATGCAGCCGTCCGGCGACTTCGCTCGCCGCCAGCGTCTCGCCCGAGGCCAGGCGGAAGTCGGCCGGAATGGGCGCGGCGACGTCCCGTCCGGGGGCTTCCTCGATGGGCCAGGCGTGGGACGACACAGGTCCGCTCCGTTCTCGATCATCGAGCGCGGGCGGGGCGGCCAAATCCTGTGGTGACAGACCCGTGAAGACGACGGTCCTCCAACGGAGAGCCATTCCCTTCACTCATCTCTCGCGGCCTTTCGAGGGGCCTCGCAGGAGTTGGCACCATCTCCAGGGTCGGGTGGACCGTGGAAGGTTGCCCCGGCATCAAAGGGCCTATCCCTCCGCCGGTCTTGATGAGTGGCTTTAAGCTGCATGTGACGGGCGGGACCGTCAAGGCGGAATTTTTGTACAGAATCCTGTTGCGCCGCAAAGCGCAACGCAGAGGTATTGGCGCCTTATTTCGACACTTCCGGGAGAAACTATTGCCTCATCGGCTGGTTGTGAGTCTCTAAACGCAAGAAAGTTTCATAAACCTTCGTCCGCCCACTTGCGCATTTCGCAGATGCGGTAAACATTTCGCAAATGCGAGATCGCATGCCGTCGCAGCCAAGGGGGTTAGGAACGATGACACGACTTCACGGGGATACCGCAGGCAAGGGAGCGCTCTGGGCGCTCGGCCTTATGACGACCGTACTGGCCAGTGGGGCCGCCGCAGCGCCTGCTGCGGCGGCCCCTGTTCTTTTGGGGCACCAGGCGGCTCTGGATCTGGACGCGGCCGGAACGGCCTGGCTGGGAACGTCCACGGCGCTGGTCCTGCTGATGACCCTGCCCGGTCTGGCGCTCTTCTATGGTGGCATGGTGCGCCGCAAGAACGTGATTGCGACCATTACCCAGTCGGTCGGCGTCTTCGCCGTAGTGACCCTGGCCTGGTTCATCGCCGGTTATTCCATCGCCTTCGGCAAGGCCCCAACCGAGTCTCTGAATACCGTCGTCGGCGGCCTTGAATCGCTGTTCCTGAACGGCGTGACGCTGGAGACGGCGCACAGCCTGCTGCCCGGCATTCCGGAGTTCCTGTTCATCTCTTTCCAGCTGACGTTCGCCATCATCACCCCGGCGCTGATCACCGGGGCGTTCGCGGAGCGGTTCAAATACAGCGCCCTGTTGCTGTTCACGGCCCTCTGGTCGCTGTTCGTCTATGCCCCCATCGCCCACTGGGTCTGGGGCGGGGGCTTCCTGGGCTCGGCGGGTGTTCTGGACTTTGCAGGGGGCGCGGTCGTGCACGTCAACTCAGGCGTCGCGGGCCTCGTCTGTGCCCTCTTCCTGGGTCGTCGCAAGGGCTACGGCATCGATCCGATCAATCCGCACAATCCGGTCCTGACCATGATCGGCGCGTCGCTGCTGCTGGTCGGCTGGATCGGTTTCAATGCGGGCTCGGCCGGGGCTGCCAACGGCCTGATGGCCGTGGCTCTGCTCAACACCATCCTGGCCGCTGCGGCTGCCGCCCTGTCGTGGAAGCTGATCGAGGTTATCGAGAAGAAGAAGGTGTCGCTGATCGGCATGCTGTCGGGCGTCGTGGCCGGTCTGGTCGCCATCACCCCTGCCGCCGGTTTCGTCGATCCCAAGGGCGCGGTGATCATCGGCCTGATCGCCGGACCGGCCTGCTACGCCGCCTCGATCTGGATCAAGAAGCTGCTGAAATACGACGACAGTCTGGACGCCTTCGGCCTGCACGGTGCGGGCGGTCTGGTCGGGGCGCTGCTGACCGGCGTGTTCGCCACCACCGCGATCAACAGCCTGTCGGAAGGGGCCAATGTCTGGACCCAGCTGGTCGGACTGCTGTGGACCATCGGCTACAGCGCGGCGGGGACCTTCGTCATCCTGCTGATCTGCAAGTTCACCACCGGCCTGCGCGTCACCGAAGAGCAGGAAGAGGAGGGGCTGGACACCCACCTGCATGGCGAGGCGCTGGAGGCCCACTGAAGCGAGGCGACGGGCCGGGCGCGGGGCTCTCCCCTCGCGCCCGGCACCCAGTATGCGTTCGACTGACATCATCGAAAACAAGGGGATAAGAAGATGAAACGTGCCTTCGCCTGTGCGGCCGCCATGGCCGCTCTGTTCACCGCCTCGGCCGCCTCGGCGCAAGATGCGGACGTCGCCTTCAACGTCGGCGTCTTCAGCGACTATGTCTTCCGCGGCTTCAGCCAGACCAATGAGGACCCCGCCCTACAAGGTGGAGTCGACCTGACTGCCGGGTCCTTCTACGCCGGGGCCTGGGCCTCCAATGTCGACTTCGGCGACGACACCGATGCGGAGATCGACATCTACGGCGGCTTCCGTACCGAGGCGGCGGGCTATGCGCTCGACTTCGGCGTGGTCGGCTATTTCTACGTCAATGAACCCAGCGGTGCAGACTACAACTATGTGGAGTTCAAGGCGGCGGCGTCGCGGGCCATCGGGCCGGTGACGGCGGGGGCTGCGGTCTTCTACTCGCCCGACTTCTTTGGCCTGGACGAGGAAGCCACCTATGTGGAGGGCAACCTGGCCTGGGCCTTTGCCGACAAATGGGCGGCGTCGGGCGCGGTCGGCTATCAGGCGCTGGACGTCAATGACGACTACACCACCTGGAACGCCGGGGTGACCTACACCCTGGTCGAGGGACTGGGTCTGGATGTCCGCTACTTCGACGCGGACGTGGATGGTCCGCTGTCCGACGACCGCATCGTGGGGTCGCTGAAGTACAGCTTCTGAGCGCAGGCTGTTCGGCCTCGCAGCATGACAACCGGCATGGTCTTGCTTTCGGCAACCCCGTGCCGGTTTTTTCGTGCTTCATTGCCGCATCTCGCCGGAAGTGTGAGGCACAACTTGCCACCCGTGCCTGCGAACCATAGACCTGTGTGCACTAGCGAAAAGGAAGACGTGCATTGGCGTCCGTGAACCAGAGATTTGTCATCACCCCGCGTATCGGGCCGGCCAAGGCGGCCGCGTCCGATCGCGTGCGCGGCTTTGATGAAATCTATGCGGACTTCACCGTGCCTGCGGGTGGCGAGCAATCCAGCCGCTGCGCCCAGTGCGGCGTCCCCTTCTGCCAGTCCGGCTGCCCTCTGGAGAACAACATCCCCGACTGGCTGAAGCTGGCCGCCGAGGGCAGGGCCGAGGAGGCCTGGCACCAGTCCGAGGCGACCTCCACCATGCCAGAAATCTGCGGCCGCATCTGCCCGCAGGACCGGCTGTGCGAAGGGGCCTGCACGCTGGAACAGTCGGGTTGGGAGACGGTGACCATTGGCTCGGTCGAGCGCTGGCTGGGCGACATGGCATTCGAAAACGGCTGGGTAACCCCCATCCGCCCGATCGCCGAGCGCGGCCTGTCGGTCGGCATCGTGGGCGCGGGCCCCGCCGGCATGGCGGCGGCGGATCGCCTCCGCTCGGCGGGCTATGCGGTGACGATCTATGATCGGCATGACCGTGCGGGCGGCCTGCTGATGTACGGCATCCCCGGCTTCAAGCTGGAAAAGGACGTGGTCCAGCGGCGTCTGGACCGGCTGGTCGACGGCGGGGTCGAGATCCGGCTGGGCGTCGATGTCGGCGGCGAGGGCGCAGGGGCAACATCCTTTGCCGAACTGCGGGCCGCGCATGATGCCGTCCTGATCGCGACCGGCGTCTATCAGGCGCGGCGGCTGACCGCGCCGGGCTGTGGCTCCGACGGGGTGGTCGCGGCGCTGGACTATCTGATCACCTCCAACCGCACGGGCCTGGGTGACCCGGTCGCGGCGTTTCAGGACGGGACGCTGAATGCGGCGGGTCGCAAGGTCGTTGTGATCGGTGGCGGCGACACCGCCATGGACTGCGTGCGCACGGCGGTGCGTCAGGGCGCGACCTCGGTCACCTGCCTGTACCGCCGCGACCGGGACAACATGCCGGGCAGCGCCCGCGAGGTCGCCAATGCCGAGGAAGAAGGCGTGGTCTTCGAATGGCTGGCCTCGCCGCGCGCCGTCCTGGGCGGGGCGTCCGGCGTGACCGGCGTGCGGGTCCAGCGCATGGCCCTGGCCGCCCAGGCTGCCGACGGCCGCTGGTCGGTCGAGCCGGTGCCGGGCGGCGAGTTTGACGTCGCCGCCGACCTGGTGATCGAGGCCCTCGGTTTCGAACCCGAGGACATCCCCGGCCTTTTCGCAGAGCCCGACCTGGCCCTGACGGACTGGAACACCATCCGCACCGCCGGCCACACCAAGGCCACCACGCTGGAGGGCGTCTTCGCCGCTGGCGACATCGTGCGCGGGGCCTCGCTGGTCGTCTGGGCCGTGCGCGACGGTCAGGACGCAGCGGCCGAGATCGACGCCTGGCTGACCAGCCGCCAGCGGGTGGCTGCATGACCTTCGATCCGCTCCAGTACCAGGCCGACCGACAGCGGCTGATCGACGCCCATGCCTATGACCCGAGCTCAGAGCGCGATGCCTGCGGCGTCGGCCTGGTTGCCGCCATCGACGGGGCTCCGCGCCGCGAGGTCGTCGAACTGGCCCTGAAGTCGCTGAAGGCTATCTGGCACCGGGGTGCGGTCGATGCCGACGGCAAGTCCGGCGACGGCGCGGGCATATTGATCGGCCTGCCCCGCGCCTTCTTCGACGCTCAGGTGCGTGATGCGGGGCATGAGCCGCGCCCCGGCCCGCTGGCCGTCGGCATGGTCTTCTTGCCGCGTCTGGATCAGGGCGCTCAGGAGGTTGCCCGCACCATCGTCGAGCGCGAGGTTCTGGCCGCCGGTTTCTGGCTGTATGGCTGGCGTCAGGTGCCGACCCGCGTCGAGGTGCTGGGCCAGCGCGCCGCCGCCACCCGGCCAGAGATCGAGCAGATCATGCTGTCGGCCCCCGACGGGCTGGAGGGCGAGGCGCTGGAGCGGGCGCTGTATCTGCTGCGTCGCCGGATCGAGGCGCGGGCGACCGCCGCAAACCTGCAACATTTCTACATCTGCTCCCTGTCGGCCCGGTCGGTGATCTACAAGGGGATGATGCTGGCCGAGGCGCTGGGCGACTTCTACCCCGACCTGAACGATGCGCGGGTCGAGGCCAATGTCGCCCTGTTCCATCAGCGATACTCGACCAACACCTTCCCCGAATGGCGGCTGGCCCAGCCGTTCCGGATGTTGGCCCACAACGGCGAGATCAACACCCTGCGCGGCAATGCCAACTGGATGCGCAGCCATGAAATCCGCATGACGGCCGAGGCCTTCGGGGCCGACGACGCCGCCGTCAAGCCGGTGATCCAGGCGGGCGGTTCGGACTCCGCCGCGCTGGACAACGTCTTCGAGGTGCTGGTCCGCGCCGGGCGCCCCGCGCCCATGGTCAAGGCACTGCTGATCCCTGAGGCACCGATCGACGGCGTCATCTCCGACGATCACCGTGCCCTCTATGCCTATTGCAATGCGGTCATGGAGCCGTGGGACGGCCCCGCCGCCATCTGTGCCACCGACGGCCGCTGGGTCGTGGCGGGCAAGGATCGCAACGGCCTGCGACCCCTGCGCGTCGCGGAGACCGTTGATGGCCTGCTGATCTGCGGGTCGGAGGCGGGCATGACCGGCGTGGCCGAGGATCGGATCGCGCGTCGCCTGCACATCGGCGGCGGGCGGATGATCTGCGTCGATCTGGAGGCGGGGGTTCTCTACGACGAGACCCAGACGATCGACCGGCTGGCGGCCGAACACCCCTACCGCGACTGGCTGTCCAATATGGTCGAACTGGAGCCGCTGGTGGGGCCGGGCGAGGAGCCGCGCCGTCTGTCGGGCGAGGCCCTGACCCGCTTCCAGGCCGCCGTCGGCTGGACCCAGGAAGACATCGACGCCCTGCTGGACCCCATGGCCGCCGAGGGCAAGGAGGCGGTGGCGTCGATGGGGGACGACGCCCCACCCGCCGTCCTGTCGCGCCAGGACCGGCCCTTCGCCCACTATTTCCGCCAGGCCTTCGCCCAGGTCACCAATCCGCCGATCGACAGTCTGCGCGAAGCCGGGGCCATGTCGCTTCGGACCCGGTTCAAGAACCTGGGCAACATCCTGGCCCAGGACGAGACCCAGACGCGGGTCTTCGTGCTGGACAGTCCTGTCCTGACCACCGGCATGTACGAGCGGATGCTCGATGTGGTCGGCGCGGGCGCGACCACCGTCATTGACTGCACCTTCCCGGCCCCCGACGTCGGCGCGACCCGGGGCGAGGCGCTGAAGGCGGCGCTGGATCGGATCCGCGACGAGGCCGTCGCCGCCGCGCGGGGTGGGGCCGGTCTGATCGTCCTGACCGACGAGCGGGCGGGCGAGGATCGTCCCCTGATTCCCATGATCCTGGCCACCTCGGCCGTGCATGGCCGGCTGGTGGACGAGGGCCTGCGCAGTTTTGCCTCCCTGGTCGTGCGCTCGGCCGAGGCGATTGATGCCCATGCCTTTGCCGTCCTGGTCGGTTGCGGGGCCACCGCCGTCAACGCCTGGCTGGCGCAGGAGAGCTTCCTGGAACGGCTGGAGAGCGGCCGCTATCCTGGCCTGTCCCTGCGCGACGCCTGCCTGAATCATCGGGCTGCGGTCGAGGCCGGACTGATGAAGATCCTGGCCAAGAAGGGCATCTCCGTCATCTCCGCCTACCGCGGCGCGCTGGAGTTCGAGGCCCTGGGCCTGTCGCGCGCCCTGGTGGCCGAGTTCTTCCCCGGCATGACCTCGCGCATCTCTGGCGTGGGTCTGGCCGGGATCGAGACGGGGGCCGTCAACCGCGCGGGCAAGGGCTTTTCCGTCGCGCGCCCGGGCCTGCGCATCGGCGGGTCGCACCGCATCCGTGCGGGCGAGGAGACCCACGCCTGGGACGCCGAGACCATCCACCGGCTGCAGGACGCAACGACCCGCAACGACTACAAACGCTACAAGGCCTATTCCCGCCGTCAGCGGGAGATCCCGTCCACGGCCCTGCGCGACCTGCTGGACTTCCGCGAGGCCGTGCCGATCCCGCTGGACGAGATCGAGAGCGTCAACGAGATCCGCAAGCGGTTCGTCACGCCCGGCATGTCGCTGGGGGCCCTCAGCCCCGAGGCGCACGAAACGCTGAACATCGCCATGAACCGCATCGGTGCCCGTTCCGTATCCGGTGAGGGCGGCGAGGATCCGGAGCGGTATCAGCCGCGTCCCAACGGCGACAATCCCAACTCGGCGGTCAAGCAGATCGCCTCGGGCCGGTTCGGCGTCACGGCCGAGTATCTGAACCAGTGCCGCGAGATCGAGATCAAGGTCGCGCAAGGGGCCAAGCCCGGCGAGGGTGGCCAACTGCCCGGCTTCAAGGTGACCGAATTTATCGCCCGCATGCGCCATGCCACGCCCGGCATCGGCCTGATCAGCCCGCCGCCGCACCACGACATCTATTCGATCGAGGACCTGGCCCAGCTGATCTATGACCTGAAGCAGATCAATCCGGACGCGCGGGTGACGGTCAAGCTGGTTGCCTCGTCCGGTATCGGGGCTGTGGCCGCGGGGGTCGCCAAGGCCAAGGCCGACATCATCCTGGTCGCGGGCCATAACGGCGGCACGGGGGCCTCTGCCCTGGGGTCGATCAAACACGCGGGCATGCCGTGGGAGATGGGCCTGTCCGAGGCGCATCAGGTGCTCAGCCTGAACGGCCTGCGCGGCCATGTTCGGTTGCGAACGGACGGCGGCATCAAGACCGGCCGCGACGTCGTCATCGCCGCCATGCTGGGGGCCGAGGAATATGGCATCGGCACGGCATCGCTGATCGCCGTCGGCTGCCTGATGGTGCGCCAGTGCCATTCCAACACCTGTCCGGTCGGGGTCTGCGTCCAGGACGAACGGCTGCGGGCCATGTTCACCGGCACGGCGGACAAGGTGGTCAATCTGTTCACCTTCATCGCCGAGGAGACCCGCGAAATCCTGGCCTCCCTGGGCCTGCGATCGCTGGACGAGGCCGTGGGCCGGACCGACCTGCTGCGCCAGGTTTCGCGCGGCGGGGCCCAGCTCGATGATCTGGACCTCAACCCCCTGCTGGTGCGGGTGGGCGAGGGGGATGTGCGCTCGGCTGAGGCTCCGTTCAATGCGGTGCCCGACGCGCTGGACGCCCGGATCGTGCGCGACGCCACGCCCTTCCTGGAGCGGCGCGAGAAGATGTCGCTGACCTATGCGGTGGCCAATACCCAGCGGGCGATCGGCACGCGCATGTCCTCGCACATCGTCCGCCGCTATGGCTCGGATCTGCCCGACGGCCACCTGACGCTGAACCTGCGCGGCGCGGCGGGCCAGTCACTGGCCGCCTTTGGCATGAAGGGCCTGCGCATCGTTCTGGACGGAGAGGCCAACGACTATGTCGGCAAGGGCCTGTCGGGGGCCGAGATCATCGTGCGCCCCTCCGCTTGGGCCGCAGGTCAGGCCCTGATCGGCAACACCTGCCTGTATGGCGCGACGTCAGGCACGCTATTGGCGGCCGGTGCGGCAGGCGAGCGGTTCGCGGTTCGCAACTCCGGCGTCACGGCGGTGGTCGAGGGCTGCGGGGCCCACGGTTGCGAATACATGACCGGGGGCGCGGTCGTTATCCTGGGCACCACGGGCTGGAACTTCGGTGCCGGCATGAGCGGCGGCGAGGCCTTCATCCACGACCCCGAAGGCACCGCCCACATCCGTTTCAACACCGCCTCGGTCGTTCCTGGAGTGGTGATGGGCGAGGCAGCCCAGCGGCTGCACGCCCTGGTCAGTCGCCATGCCAGGGAGACGGGGTCACCGCTGGCGAAGCGGTTGCTGGAAACCTGGCCGGTGGCGGTGACGCACTTCCGGCATGTGCTGCCGAGGGAGGAAGCGACCGGAACCCTCTCCCATCGGGAGAGGGCTTGAGCCTCTGAGAGCGAAGCGATCAGTTCAGGCGAAAGGGTGAGGGGTTACGGTGTCCAAATGGCCACCCCCTGACGCCCTCACCCGACCGCGCAAGGACGACGGCTTCGCCGCCGTGCGCGATCTCCCTCTCCCTCGGGAGAGGGAAGTTGGATCACCCCTCGCTCCAACCCCCCGCCAGCGCCTTGAACAGGGCGATCTGGTAGGTGGTGACCAGGGCGTCGGACGACGCAAGCTGCGCATCGGCTCCGGCCAGGGTGCGCTCCGCATCCAGCACGGTCAGGAAGCTGTCGGCCCCGGCGTCGAAGCGCAGGCGTGACAGCCGGGCGGCGGTGGCGGCCTGATCCCGCGCGGCTTGCAGGGCGGCGCGGCGGTCCAGCTCATTGGCGTAGTTGGCTAGAGCCGTCTCGGTTTCCTGAAGCGCCGTCAGCACCGTCTGGTCGAAGGTGGCGAGGGCCGCATCCGAAGAGGCATCCGCCTGTTCGATCCGGGCGCGAGCGGCGAAGACGTTGGGGAAGGACCAACTGATCAGTGGGCCGAACGAGAAGCGGAAATTCTCGCTGTCGCCCAGGCCGCTGGCGTCCAGCGCCGTCGCGCCCAGCGATCCGCCCAGGGTGATGCGCGGATACAGGTCTGCCGTCGCCACGTTCACGCGGGCCGCGGCAGAGGCCAGGTTGCGCTCGGCCTGACGCACGTCGGGACGACGGGCCAGCAGGGCCGCGCCGTCGCCGACCGGGATGGCTTGCGTCAGTTGCGGCGGCCGACCACAGACGCGGGCCGCCTCGCTGACTTCTGCGGGCGTACGTCCCGTCAGGGTGGCCAGGCGGAACAGGGCCCCGTCCCGCTGGGCCCGCAGGGGCGGCAGGGTCGAGCGGCTGCTTTCCAGGGCCGAACGGGCGCGGGCGGTGTCCAGCCCATTGCCGGATCCGGCGTCCAGCAGGCGCTGAGTCAGGTCAACGGTCGAGGATTGCAGCTCGATGGTCCGCTGGGCCACGTCGATCTGGGCATTGGCCGAACAGGCGTCGGCATAGGCGCGGGCGGTTTCGGCGGCGACGGTGACGCGCACGACGTCCAGGGCAGCAGCGGCGGCGTCTGCATCGGCGCGGGCGGCGCGGATGGTCGATCCCACGCGGCCGAACAGATCGATCTCGTAGGAGACGTCCAGGCCGGCGTCATAGGTCTCCACCTCCGGCGCATCCGTACCGGGCGGCAGGGTGCCCGCCGGGATGCTGGCGGCCGAAGGCTGGGTGTTTGAATAGCTGGCCGAGGTCGTGGTGCTCGGGAAGCGACCGACCCGTGCCTCGCCCAGGGCCGCTCGGACGCGGCGCAGATTGGCGGCCGCGGCCTCCAGCTCGTTGTTCTCGGTCAGCGCCTGGGTGACCAGGCCGTCCAGAACGGGGTCGTTGTACAGCCGCCACCAGTCGTCGCGTGCGGGCGTCGCCGCCGACACGGACGCGCTGGTGGAGCCCACGAAAGCACCCGACGCGAGGGGGGGAAGGGTGGCGTCGGGCGCTTTCGGCCCGACCGCGCACGACGCCAGCAGCAGGGCTGAGAACGCGGTGGCGGTCAGGATCCGGGGGTTGGGTAGGGTCGTCATGTCACGCATCTCCCAGACGTGGGGTCGCCGGGGCGGGCGAGCCGGGGGTCCGGTCATGGGGCGGCAGGCCGCCGGTGGTGGGAATCTCGGTCTCCTTCTTCGGCGCGCCCGGCAGCCTGGAGGCCACCGCCCGCATCACGACATAGAAGACCGGCGTGAAGATCAGGCCGAAGAAGGTCACACCCAGCATGCCGGAGAAGACCGCGGTGCCCAGGGACTGGCGCATTTCCGCCCCGGCCCCGGTCGCCAGCATCAGCGGCACGACGCCGAAGATGAAGGCGAAGGAGGTCATCAGGATCGGACGCAGACGGGTGCGCGCGGCGCTGACCGCGGCATCCCAGCGGTTCATGCCCTCATCCTCGGCCTGTTTGGCGAACTCCACGATCAGGATGGCGTTCTTGGCCGCCAGGGCGATCAGCACGACCAGTCCGACCTGGACCAGGATGTTGTTGTCCAGCCCTCTCAGATTGACCCCGATCATGGCGGCCAGGATGCACATGGGCACGATCAGCACGACCGCGAACGGCAGGGTGAAGGCCTCGTACTGAGCGGCCAGCACCAGGAAGACCAGGACCACGGCCATGATGAAGACCACGGTCGCGCCGCCGGACGACTGCTTCTCCTGCAAGGCCAGGCCGGTCCACTCATAGTAGAAGCCAGGCGGCAGGGTCGCTTCGGCCAGCGCTTCCATAGAGGCGATCGCCTGACCGGACGAGACGCCCGGTGCCGCCTGACCCTGCAGCTCGGCCGCCGGGAACAGGTTGTAGCGGACGATCCGGGCGGGACCGGAATCCTCGCGCAGGGTGGCCACCGAGCCGATCGGTACCATCGCCCCCGATGTCGCGCGGGTCTTCAGATTGGCGATGTCGGCGATGTCGTCGCGCGCCGACGGCTCCGCCTGTGCAGTCACCCGGAAGGTGCGGCCCAGATAGTTGAAGTCGTTGACGTAGGACGAGCCCAGATAGACGCCCAGGGTGTCGAACACCGAAGACGGCTGAACCCCCATCATCAGCGCCTTGTCGCGATCGACGTCGGCGGCGATGCGCGGCGAGCCGGTATTGTAGGTCGAGAACACCTGCTCCACCTGGTCGGGTGCGCCAGCGGCGGCCCCCATCATGGCGAAGGTCGCGCCTTCCAGCGGACGGTAGCCCGCGCCGGAGCGGTCCTGCACCATCATCTGGAAGCCGTTGCCGTTGCCCAGACCCTGAACCGCAGGCGGGGCGATGACGAAGATGTTGGCGTCCTCGATGCCCATGGTCGCGCCGGTGATGGCACCGGCCAGGGCGGCGGCGCCTTGTTCGGCGGTCTTGCGGTCATCGAAGGCATCAAGACGCACGAAGATGGTCGCTGCGTTGGAACCGAACGAGAAGCTCGTTCCGTCCAGGCCGGCGAAGGCGATAGCACCGTCGACCCCCTCGGTCTCCCTGATGATCGTTGCCGCACGGCTCATGACCGCCTGGGTCCGCTCCAGCGAGGCACCGGGGGGCAGCTGGACGACACCGATCAGGAAGCCCTGGTCCTGTTCGGGAATAAAGCCGGACGGGGTGGTGAACAGGGTAAAGCCGGTCGCGGCCAGCAGCAGGCCATAGACCACGAAGACCATGGCCACCTTGCGCACCAGCCAGGCGGTGGTGCGGCCATATTTGTCCGATAGCCAGTCGAAGCCCTCGTTGAACTTCCGACCCGCCCAGCCGACGTAATAGGTGGCGGTTCCCAGGGCACCCGGCTTGCGATGGGTGTCATGCTCCTTGTGCGGCTTCAGCAGCAGGGCGGCCATGGCCGGCGACAGCGTCAGCGATACCAGCAGCGACACGACTGAAGCCGTGGTGATGACGATGGCGAACTCGCGATAGAAGATGCCCGGAATGCCCGGCACGAACATGGTCGGCACGAACACCGAGACCAGCACCAGACCGATGGAGATCAGGGCACCCGATACCTCCTTCATGGAGCGATAGGCCGCTTCCTTGGGCGTCAATCCTTCGCGGATGTAGCGCTCCACGTTCTCGACCACGACGATGGCGTCATCGACGACGATACCGACGGCCAGAACCAGGGCGAACAGCGACAGGGAGTTGATCGAATAGCCCAGCGCCAGCTGCACCGCGAAGGTGGCGACCAGCGCGACCGGGATGGCCACGATCGGAATCAGGGCCGCCCGCCAGGTCTGCAGGAAGACCACCACGACCAGCACCACCAGGATGATGGCTTCGATCAGGGTGTGCTGCACCGACTCGACCGAGGCGGCGACGAATTCGGTGGGGTTGTAGGGCACGGAAATCGCCATGCCCTGGGGCAGTTCGGCCTTGAAGGCCTCGACCTCGGCCAACACGCGTTCGGCGGTGCCCAGGGCATTGGCCCCCGGCTGCTGGATGATGGCCATGCCCACGCCGCGCTCGCCGTCGAAGAAGCCGCGGATGCCGTAATCCTGGGCCCCCAGCTCGACACGGGCGACGTCACGGACACGGGTTACGCGCCCTTCGGCATCGGTCTTGATGACGATGTTGGAGAACTCTTCAGGGTCGCTCAGACGCCCCTGAACCTGGACCGGCAATTGGAAGGCCGAGGCATTGGTGGCGAACGGCGGCTGGCCGATGGCCCCTGCGGCCGCTTGGACGTTTTGTGACGCCAGGGCGGCGACGATGTCGGAGCCCGTCAGATTGCGCTCGGCCGCCTTGGCCGGGTCGATCCAGACCCGCATGGAGTAGTTGCCGCCGCCAAAGATCTGCACGGCCCCGACGCCCTCGACCCGCAGCAGGCGGTCGCGCAGCGTCGAGTTGGCATAGTTGCCGACATAGTCGTTATCCAGGGACCCGTTCGGCGACGTCAGCCCCAGGATCATCAGGAAGCCGCTTTCCTGCTTGTTCACCGTCACGCCGATCTGGCGAACGGAGGCAGGCAGGCGCGGTTCGGCCAGGGCGACGCGGTTCTGGACCAGCACCTGGGCCGCATCCAGATCGGTGCCCGGATTGAAGGTCACGGTGATCGCCACCGTCCCGTCCGAGGTGGACGAGGACGACAGATATAGCATGCCCTCGACGCCGTTGACCTCCTGCTCGATGGGAGCGGCGACGGTCTCGGCCACCGTCTCGGCGGAGGCACCGGGGAAGGCGGTGTTGATGGTGATCGTCGGCGGCGCGATCTCCGGATATTGCGACAGCGGCAGCAGCGGATAGGCGAAGATGCCGATCAGGGTGATGAACACCGCGATCACGGCCGCGAAGATCGGCCGATCAATGAAGAAGCGAGAGATGTTCATGGTGCGATCAGTCGCCCGAGACGCTGTTGGCGAAGGTGGCGCTGGAGGCCGGAGCCACGGTGGTCACCGGGGCCTCGTTCTGCTGCGCGACTGGCTGGATGCGACCGTTTGTGGCCTGCACCTTCATGCCCGGCTGCTGGATGCGCTGGACACCGTTGATGATGACGCGGTCGGTAGCCGCCAGCCCCGAGCGCACGACCCGCAGGCCGTCGACCAGCGGACCCAGCACGACGGGCTTGGGTGCGACCGAGCCGTCGGCGGCGACCACATAGACGATGCGGCGGGCCTGATCGGTCGAGACCGCGGCGTCGGGCACCAGCATGGCCTGATAGCTGCCGGACCCGGCCAGACGCGCCTGGCCGAACATGCCGGGTTTCAGGAAGCCGTCGGCATTGGGCACCACGGCCCTGAGGCGGATGACGCCTGAGGCGGTGTCGATGGCGTTATCGGTGAAGTCCAGCGAACCGGAGCGGCTGTAGGTGCTCTCGTCCTGCAGACGGACCTGGATCGGGGCGGCTCCGTTCCGAGCCTGGCGCTGGTACTTCAGCATCACCGCTTCGGAGCCGTCGAAGGTGAAGTAGATCGGGGCGCTGGAGACGATCGTCGTCAGGATGTCGCCGGCGGAGGAGCCCCCGCCGATCAGATTGCCCGGATCGACCCGGCGGTCCGAAACCCGGCCCGAGATCGGGGCGACGACGCGGGTGAACTCCAGGTCCAGCTGGCGGGCGCGGATGCCGGCGTTGGCGGCGGCGACGGCGGCCTCGGCGGTCAGGACCGCACCGCGGCGGGTGTCGGCCTCGGCCTGGGACACGGCCTGCGATTCCAGCAGGGTCTGGGCCCGCTCATATTCGCTGCGCGCCAGGGTCAGCTGGGCATTGGCCTGGGCTAGGGTGGCGCGGGCGGACGCCAGAGCGGCCTGGGCGGGGCGTGGGTCCAGGGTGAACAACAGCTGGCCACGGCGCACAAAGTCACCGTCGCGGAAGTGGACCGCCGAGACATAGCCACCGACCCGGGCGCGGACGTCCACGTCCTGCGTCGCCTCGAAGCGGCCGGTGAACTCGTCCCAGTCCTGGATGGTCTGGACCAGCGGGGTCGCCACCGTCACGGCGGGGGCCGGCGGGGCCTGGGCTTCGCTCCGGGGGGAACAGCCATAGAGCGCGGCCGCCACAAGGGCGGACGCGGCCACGATCTTCACCGTGCGCATGAACGATAGTCTCCAGAAGTAGGGAGCGAACCCTGTCATTGTCGACGACGGCAAACGGGGAGGAAGCCGTTAGTCAACGCCCGGTGACTTAATGGTGAAGCCGCTCACGCTTGTCAACAGGCGATGACAAGGCCATATAGGCCGTGGGGCCATTCAGGAGATCACATATTGTTTTGCAATGTCGCGCCGCGACCCCGTAATGCCGAGGCCACCCGTGCGGCTATCCTGCAAGCGGCGACACACCGTTTCTCGCGTGAGAGCTATGACGACGTCGGCATGCGTGACATCGCCGGCGACGTCGGTGTCGATGCGGCCCTGATTTCCCGCTATTTCGGCTCCAAGGAAGACCTGTTCATCGCCGTCCTGAACTCCTCCGGCGACAAGAGCTGGATCACCGAGATCGACCGCGCCGACTTCGGCAACCGCATGGCGCACGAGGCGATCTACAAGGAAAAGGACCAGGGCAAGCTGGAGCATATGCTGATCCTGTTGCGCTCCATCGGCTCGACCAAGGCCGCAGAACTGGTCCAACGCAACAGCCAGCAATGCTTCTTCAGCCCGTTCGAAAGCTGGCTGGGTGGCGACGATGCGCCGATCCGCGCCCGTCTGGCGGCCGGCTTCATGATGGGGATGTCGATCGGTGGCGAACTCAGCGCCGACGACCTGACGGACGAGCAGTGCGCCGAGATGCACCGGCGGATGGCCAGGATCCTTCAGGACATCATCGACGGCCCGAAGGTCAGCCTCGCGGCGTGAATTTCCGGATCACTCCCGAATAGGTCATCAGGATGCGCTCGCCGGTACTGATCTGGCCGCGCACGAAGATCAGGCTCTTGCCGGCCCGCACGACTTCGCCCATCGCCTCGACCAGTTCGCCCTCATAGGCCCCGTCGATGAAGGTCGAGTCCAGCGACACGGTGACCCCCGACGCGCCCTCCATCTCCTGATAGGCCGTCTGGAACAGGGCGATGTCGGCAAACGTCATCAGGCAGCCGCCATGCATGCGGTGCCCGGCGTTCATATGCTTGGCCTCGGCCCTGAAGGCACAGCGCATCCGCCCGTCGGCATCGGGCCGGAAATAGAAGGGGCCCACCACCGTGTCGAAGGTGCCGTGCAGGTCATAAGTCTGCCAGCCCGCGAACTCGCCCTCCGCTACCGTGATCTTCGCAACCATCTGTCCCTCGTCGGCTACCGCTATCAGCCTGATGCCTTGGTGTTCGTCTCGCAATGCAGCATATAGGCACGATGAGCGACCCCATCGAAACCGCCATCTTCGAAAAACTGGCGAAGGCCGACCCCAAGGGCGTCGGCGGCAAGAGCATCGAACCGGCCGAAGTGGCCAAGGAGCTGCAGCCCGAACAGTGGCAACGGATGTTGCCCAAGGTGCGCGGCGTGGCGCTGAGCCTGATGCGTCAGGGCAGGCTGACCATCACCAAGAAGGGCAAGCCGGTCGACCCGAACGCGGTCAAGGGCGTCATCCGCCTGCGCTTGCCGACCGAGTCCGAGACGGCGGCGGCCGTGGCGGCTCTTCCGCCCGCGCCCCAGAATGATGACGACTTCGTCTGATCGGGCTGAGACCGCCCTCGACGCGATCCTGTCTGACATCCGCGCCTGCCGGGCCTGTCTGGGCCAGCTTCCGCACACCCCGCGTCCCGTCGTTCGCGTCTTTCCCCAGACCCGCCTGCTGATCTGCGGTCAGGCCCCCGGCCGCCGTGTTCACGAAAGCGGCCTGCCGTTCACCGATCCGTCTGGCGACCGCCTGCGCGACTGGATGGGCGTGGACCATGAGACCTTCTATGCAGATCCCCGTCTGGGCGTCGCGGCGCAGGCCTTTTGCTATCCGGGGACCGCGCCGAAAGGTGGGGACTATCCGCCGCCTAAACGCTGCGCCGAGCTGTGGCGAACGCAACTTCTCGCCGAACTGCCCCAGGTCGAACTGACCCTTCTGATCGGGGGTTATGCCCAGGTCTGGGCGCTGGGTGAACAAGCCAGGGCCAATATGACCGAGACGGTGCGCGCCTGGCGCGACTATGCGCCGACCATACTGCCCATGCCCCATCCGTCGTGGCGCAACACGGCCTGGCTCAGGAGAAATCCGTGGTTTGAGGACGAGGTCGTGCCGTATCTTCGTCAGAGGGTGCGTGGCATTCTGGGCGCATGATCCGCTCGCTGGCCGTTCTGCTCTGCACCCTGGCGCTGTCCTTGGCCTTGGCTGCCTGCGCCACACCCGCCATCCAGCCGCTGCTGACGGCCCCCGCGACCTTCGCCGGCCCCGCTCTTGAAGACCGCGCGCTGGTCATGGACGATGGAGCCCGCCTGCCTCTGGCGCGATGGGCCCCGGCCGATGGGTCCGAACCCTGGGCCGTGCTGATCGCCCTGCACGGCATGAACGACAGCCGCGCCTCCTTCCGCCTGGCCGGGCCATGGTGGGCCGAGCGGGGCATTGAAACCTGGGCCATGGACCAGCGCGGCTTTGGCCAGGCCCCCGGTCGGGGCATTTGGGCCGGTGAGGCGCGCATGACCGAGGACTTGCGCACCGCCGTCCTGCTGGCCCGCGCCCGGCATCCTCGCGCCACCATCGCGGTCGTGGGCGAGAGCATGGGCGGCTCTGTTGCTGTCGCCGCCTTCGGATCGGATCTTCCGCCGCAGGCGGATCGCGTCATCCTGCTGGCTCCCGGAGTCTGGGGCTGGACTGCTCAAGGCCCGCTGAGCTCCAGCGCCCTGTGGATCGCCGCCCGTGTCGCCGGGCCGCGCGCGGTCGAGGCCCCCGAATGGGCCATCCGCGACAATCCGGCGTCCGACAATCGCGTGGAGCTGTTCCGCAACGGCCGCGACACCAGCAGCATCATCTCCACCCGCTTCGACACCCTGTACGGCCTGGTCGACCTGATGCAGAGCGCCTCGGTCCGCCTGGGCCGCATCCAGACCCCGACCCTGCTGCTGTACGGAGCTTCCGACAACGTCATCGAAAAGGCCCCCATGCGAAGGGCGCTCGAACAGGCCGGAGAACGCCCTGGTTTCCGCACGGGCTACTATCCCGACGGCTGGCACATCCTGAACCGCGACCTTCAGGCCGAGACCATGTACCTCGACGTCGAGGCTTGGCTGAGGGACGCCCAAGCGGCCCTGCCGTCAGGAGCGGGGCCTGTGCTGCCTGCGCTGGAGGCGGGGCGTCGGCGCTGATCCCGGCTAGAGAGCGACCCGTTCCTGCAAGTCTTCCCTCAGGCCGGGGTCGCGCGGTCTGCCAACGTTCCAAACCAGACCGGCGCGTTCCAGTCCGCGAATGACGAGCCAACCCGGATCGATCTGTCCCGGCTCCAACCCGATGCGCGCGGATTCAGGGAAGGCATGGTGGTTGTTGTGCCAGCATTCGCCATAGGTCAGCAGGCCGAGGCCGGGCAGGTCCGAGGCCTGTACATAGGCTCCCTTCACCGTCCATCGCCCCGCGCCGGGGTTGTGGCAGAAGTAGGTGATTGTCCAGTGACCCGCCGTACTGGTGATCACCCGCACGGCAACGCCCCAGACGACCCACGGCCAACCACCGATCAGGAAAAGGGCGACCGCCAGCGGCATCTGCTGCCAGCGCCATGTCGCCTCCAGAAAGCGATAGAAGGGGTCAGTCCAGATCGCGGGTTCGATCTTCAGGACAGGAGGGTGGTCGAACCGAAAGCGATAGAACAACTGCCACGACAGGTCCCGTAGCAGGCCACGTCGATGTGCGAAAAAATCGTGACAGCGGGCCTGACGCTGCGCCCAGTCGCGCATGTCGTGAACCTTGACGATGCCCATCGGGCCGGCGACCCCGACGATGGTACCGACGTAGATGAGAAACCGCTCCATCGGCTTGCCGCACTGGAAGGAGCGATGGATCAGCATGCGGTGCATGCCCACGCTGTGACCAATCAGCAGTGTCAGATAGGTCAGCACCACAAACAGGCCGAACGCCGACCATGTGAAGACCAGCGGACCGCCCACTACGGCGGTCGCCAGCAGCCCCCCGTTCCAGATGGCCTTGGGCCAGTCGATGACGGGTTGGCCATCGCAGGGGTTGGCACCTGTGTCGTCGATGCGCATGACCGGCTTCATCATGAGAGTCGCTCCAAGCGGCAGCGCTGAAGAGGAAACCGTCAGCGACTTTCGGTTCTTTGGCAATGTGTCCGGTTGACCAGCAGCTAGCTGACACGCAACCGCCATGCTTGCCGTGTTAAGCGCCCCGGCGTAAAGCGCCGCCAACAATAAAATACCCCGGGAGTATCCGCTTATGGGCAAGACCCTGTTCGATTCGCCGTCGTTTGCGAACCATGAAGGCGTCCACGCCTTCACCGACGAGAAGACAGGCCTCAAGGCCATCGTCGCCGTTCACTCGACCGCGCGTGGCCCGGCCTGTGGCGGCACGCGCATGTGGAACTATGCCTCGGCCGAGGAGGCGCTGGAGGACGTGCTGCGTCTGTCCAAGGGTATGAGCTACAAGAACGCCATCGCCGATCTGGAGATGGGCGGCGGCAAGTCGGTCATCATCGGCGACAGCCGGACCCAGAAGACGCCTGAGCTGTTCCATGCCTTCGGCCGGGCGGTCGATACCCTGGGCGGCATCTACTATGCAGCGGAGGACGTCGGGGTGTCGGTGTCCGACATCGCCGAGGCCCGCGAGGTCACTCCCTATGTGCTGGGCCTGTCGGATGGCCCGGAGGCCTCCGGCGATCCCAGCCCGGTAACGGCCGAGGGCGTGTTCCGCTCGACCCTGGTCGTGGCGCGCCGCCTCTGGAAGCAGGACGACCTGACCGGCCTGACGGTATCGTTGCAAGGCATCGGCCACGTCGGCGGCTATCTGGCGGACAAGCTGCATGCGGCGGGTGCGAAACTGGTCATGACCGACGTCAACACCGCCCTGCTGGCCGAGGTCGCGGCCCGCACAAATGCCGAGATCGTGACGCCCGACGCCATCTATGACGTCAAGGCCGACATCTATGCGCCCTGCGCTCTCGGTGCGACGCTGAACCCCCAGACCCTGGACCGGCTGACGGTCAAGGCGGTGGTCGGGGCCGCCAACAACCAGCTGGCCACGCCGGATATCGGCGACATCCTGTTCCAGCGCGGTGTCTTGTATGCGCCCGACTATGTCGTCAACGGCGGCGGCATCATCAATGTGGCGGCCGAGATGAACGCGCGTCTATCGGGCGGCACCTACGACCCGGCCTGGGTCGAGACCAAGCTGGCCCGCCTGATCGAGACCTTCGAGGAAATCCTGGAGCGATCTGCCGCCGAGGGCCGTTCGACCCATCTGATCGCCGACGCCATCGCCGAGGCTCGCATCCAGGCGGCGGCGGACACCAAGGCCGAGGCGTTGAGGGCCGCCTGACACACAGAGATTCGCGCCGGGCCCTGAGACGGAACACTATGGTTCGACGGCCTGTCTGATTCGGGCTCGAGATCCTTAGAGTCATGATGGCCCGGACCGTTTCTGCCCGCACCCTGGATCCCCTGTTGCCGCTGATGGCGGTCGGGTTCGTGCTGGCGATCGCGGCGCTTGTCTATCCCGCGTTCCGTGCCGACCCCATGAGTGCTCCGGGCCTGATCCTGATCACGGCAGTAGGGACCATCACCCTGCTGGGCATGCTGGCTTTTGCACGTGCGGATCGTAAACCGGCGGCCGACACTACCGTGGTCGATATGCTGGACGCGCTGGGTGAGCCTGCCGCCATGGTGTGGGCTACGGGGCAGGTTCTGGCGTTCAACTCGGCCTGGGCACAGGCCAACGGCACCATGACGGCCCTGCCCAGGGGCAAGTCCGCTTCGGCCCTTTACATGGCCTTTGCCCAGGCGCGGGCCGGCCAGCAGGGACGCGCGATCGTCGTCATCGGCGAACGTGAACAGGAGGTGCTGATTGCCCAGGCAGGGGAGGGACGCTTTCTCGTCCGCGTCGCGCCCGAAGCGGTCCTTGCTGTGGAGACGCCTGCGCCGACGATCCCTGCCACCTTCGTGTCCAATGCCGCCGAAAGTCGTGCCATGGCCGCGGGAGCGCCATTCGGCTCAGCGGTGATCGGATCCGATGACCTGTTTTCCGGCAAGCTGGAAGAACCCAATGCCGCCCTGGCCCTTTTGACTGGCCCAGCCAGTGCGGGGGACGCCGCCTTCGGCCACCTGTTCGATCCGGCGGGCGTCAACGAGGCCAGAACGCGTTTGGCCGATGGATCTTCAGGTCCGATCGAACTTGTCGCTCGAGCCTTTCCCGAGCGAATGCTGCACCTGTACGTCGCGCCTGAAGGCGACAATCGCCGGATATGGCTGTTCGACGTCTCGGCCCAGAAGTCGATGGAACTGCAGTTGGCCCAGGCCCAGAAGATGCAGGCCGTGGGGCAGCTGGCCGGCGGGGTGGCGCACGATTTCAACAACCTGCTGACCGCCATCCAGCTTCAGCTGTCAGAGCTGCTGGAGCGGCACCCGGTCGGCGACCCGTCGTACGACGGGCTGAACCAGATCCGCCAGACGGGCATCCGCGCCGCCGATCTGGTGCGCAAACTGCTGGCCTTCTCGCGCAAGTCGACCGTGCGGCGCGAACGTCTGGACCTGGGCGAACTGGTCGGGGAGTTCGCTGTGCTGCTGCGCCGCCTGCTGCGCGAGGACGTGCGGCTGGAAACCGACTATGGCCGCGACCTGCCGGTGGTTCTGGCGGACAAGAGCCAGCTGGAAACGGCGGTGATGAACCTGGCTGTTAACGCCCGCGACGCCATGCGCGGCGTCGTCGAACCGGGGGCGGGCCTGGTCACCATCAAGACCCGCCGCCTGACCGCCGAGGCCGCGCGCACGCTGGGCTGGGCCACCCCGACCACCGAGGCTGTGGCCCTGATCGAGGTGTCGGACACCGGGCCCGGCGTGCCGCCCGAGCTGCTGGACAAGATTTTCGAGCCCTTTTTCACGACCAAGGCCGTCAACGAAGGCACAGGCATGGGCCTGGCCACTGTCTACGGGATCGTCGAACAGGCGGGCGGCCATATCGCCGTGTCCAATCTGGACGGCGCGGGAGCCGCCTTCCGCATCTTCCTGCCCGAGGCGGCGGAGGCCGAGCTGGCCCTGATCGCCCCAGTCGAGATCAAGGCCAAGACCCCGCGCGATGTCTCCGGCACCGGCCGCATCCTGTTCGTCGAGGACGAGGCGGCGGTGCGGCTGATCGCGGCCAAACTGCTGCGCCAGCGCGGCTATGACGTAATCGAGGCAGCCGACGGCGAGGAGGCGCTGCTGCTGGCCGAGGAGCACGCGGGCACCATCGACATGATGATCTCCGACGTGATCATGCCGGGTCTGGACGGACCGAGCCTGCTCAAGAAGGCCCGGCCCTATCTGGGGGATGCGCCGGTCATGTTCATCTCAGGCTATGCCGAGAGCGACTTTTCGGACCTGCTTCAGGACGAGGTCGGCGTCTCTTTCCTGCCCAAGCCGCTGGACATCAAGACCTTGGCCGAGCGGGTCAAGCAGGAGTTGCGCGGGGAATAGCGACGGAGCTTGGCCGTTCGCGCGTTGGACGAAGGTCGCCGTGAAGGATCACCCCATGCGCCTGAATCGCCGAACGCTCCTGACAGGCAGCCTGGCTGCGGCTGGACTACTGTCAATCGCCTTTCCGGCCTTAAGCCACGCGGCCTACCCGGTGGCTGACTATGATGCGGCCGCCCGCTACTCCTCCGAACGCAGTGGCGTGTCTCTGCTGGTTATGCAGGCGGGTCAAACCCTGTTCGAAGACTATCCCCGCGGCGGCCCCGAGCGCTTTTACGAATTGGCCAGCGGCACCAAGAGCTTCAGCGGCGTCATGGCGGCCGCGCTTGTTCAGGACGGTCTTCTGACGCTGGACGAAACCTGCGCCGACACCCTGACTGAATGGCGCGCTGATCCAGTGAAACGTACGGCCACCATCCGCAGTCTGCTGTCGCTAGAGTCCGGCGCGGGCGGGGGGCAGTTGGGCAGGCCCGACACCTATGCCGGCTCGGTTGCGGCGTCCTTCGCCGGTGCAGCCGGAACCTTCCGCTATGGACCCGCGCCGTTTCAGATCTTTGGCGAGATCGTGCGCCGGAAACTTGTGGCGGCCGGTCAGGGTGAGGATGTCCTGGCCTGGATGCAGGCGCGCATCCTGGAGCCTGCGGGCGTGGAAGTTGGCAACTGGCGACGGCGTGACGGCCAGCCAACCTTGCCGTCGGGCGCTCAACTGACCGCTCGGGACTGGGCGCGGTTCGGGCGGTTCGTTCTGGATGGAGGGGTCGTCGATGGGCAGCCGACGCTGGACGACGCGGCGCTCGCCGCCAACTTTCAGCCCTCGGGGGCTAACCCCGGCTATGGGATGAGCTGGTGGTTGCTGCGTCCGGGTCTCATCCCACCGGCTCCCACCTCGCTGATCGACGCCGCACCGGACAAACTGGCGCGTCTGCCCGATGTTCGAATGGCGGCGGGTGCGGGCAGCCAGCGGCTGTACTTGGTGCCCGAGCGCGACCTGCTGATCGTGCGCCAGGCCGACGGCATCCTGCGCCAAGCCAGAGGGCAGGGGTTGCCCTGGTCTGACCCGGACTTTCTGAGCCTGCTGCTGACCTGAGCTGTTGGTCGATATGAGCAGGCGGATATCAATCCCTTGCCACACGGCCTCGAACGTCGTTCCCTCCGGCTCGGGAATTTTCGGGAGATCGACATGCTGAACCGCCGCCACCTTCTTGCCTTTGCTGCTGCGGGGGCCACGCTGGCCGCATCGGGGGTGGCCACGGCAGCTCCGCAGGCACAGACCGCTTCCGACCCGGCCGAGGCGGCCAAGCTGAACGCCCTGCTCGACCGCATCTTCGCCGAAAGCCTGGCGACCTCCCCGCTGCTGGCCACCTATCTGGGCATCGACAAGGGCGAGAACGCCGCGGCCAAGAGCCAGCTGGATAGCCTTAGCCCCGAAGCCCTGGCCCGCAACGAGGCCATGACGCGCAAGGCCCAGGCCGATCTGGAGGCCATCGACGCGTCGAAACTGACCGGCATGGACGCCGTCAATCTGGCGACCCTGCTGTATGCGGGCGGGACCCAGATCATCGGCTATGACCGCTATGACTTCGGCAATCGCGCAGGGGCCAATCCCTACTGGCTGCATCAGCTGGGCGGCGCCTACCGCGACGTGCCCGACTTCCTGGACACCATGCACACGATCGAAACGGCCGAGGACGCGGAGGCCTATCTGTCGCGTCTGGAGGCCATGGCCGTCCTGATGGATGAAGAGACGGCGCTGGTCACCTTTGACATCGCCAAGGGCGTGGTGCCGCCGGACTTCGTGCTGGATCGTACGGTGGCGCAACTGCGGTCGTTCAAGGAACCGGCCCCGGCGGAGAACGGCCTGGTCGGCTCGCTGGTGCGGCGCGCGGGCGAGAAGGGGCTGGCCGGCGACTGGGCGGCGCGCGCTACCGCCATCGTCACCGACCGCATCTATCCCGCGACCGATCGCCAGATCGCCCTGCTGGAGGCCCAGCGTCCGACGGCCACTCATGATGCGGGCGTCTGGCGGCTGCCCAATGCCGACGGCTACTATGCCTTCGGTATTCGTAACTACACCACCACCTCCCTGACCGGCGATCAGGTTCACGAGCTGGGTCTGACCCAGGTGGCCGAGATCACGGCCCGTGCCGACGCCATCCTGAAGGCCGAGGGACGCAGCGAGGGCACAGTCGGTGCGCGGCTGGCCGCGCTCGGCAAGGAGCCGCAGTTCGTCTACCCCAACACCGATGCGGGCAAGGCCGAGCTTCTGGAGGCTCTGAACGCCCAGACCGAGGCCATGCAGGTCCGCCTGCCCGAGATGTTCAACAACCTGCCCAAGTCCACGGTCGACATCCGCCGCGTGCCGCCTGCCATCGAGGCCGGTGCCCCAGGTGGCTACTATCAGGGGCCGTCGCTGGATGGGACGCGGCCCGGAGCCTATTACATCAACCTGCGCGACACGGCGGAATGGCCCAAATGGACCCTGCCGACCCTCACCTATCACGAGGCGGTACCAGGTCACCATTTCCAGATCGCCATCCAGACGGAGGCGCAAGGGATTCCCATGGTCCGCCGCATCCTGGGCTTCTCGGCCTATTCGGAGGGCTGGGGTCTGTATGCCGAGCAACTGGCCGACGAGATGGGGGTCTATGAAGGCGATCCCTGGGGCCAGCTGGGCTATCTGCAGTCGCTGCTGTTCCGCGCCGTGCGGCTGGTGGTCGATTCCGGACTGCACCACAAGCGCTGGAGCCGCGAACAGGCCATCCGATACATGGTCGACACCCTGGGCGATCAGGAATCCAGCGTGACCACCGAGGTTGAGCGCTACTGCGTCTGGCCGGGCCAGGCCTCCAGCTACAAGATCGGTCACACCGAATGGCTGCGACTGCGCGATCAGGCCCGGGCGGCGTTGGGCGACCGGTTCGACATCAAGGGTTTCCATGACACGGCCCTGGCGTCGGGCGGCATGCCGCTGGAGGTGCTGGCCGATGTCGTCGGTCAGTGGACGGCGACGCAGCGGGTCTAGTCGAGCATCAGTGCAGCCTCGTCTCGCGCTTCCGCGACCAGCCAGTCGCGGAAGCGCACGATCTTGCGCGACCGCCTGCGATCCGTCGGCCAGCACAGCCAATAGCCGGCGGTCAGGGGCACGGTCTGCGCGAAGGGCCTGACCAGCAGGCCCGCCGCAATCTCGCGCCGGAACAGGATGGGTGAGGCCAGAGCCACGCCTTGGCCGCCCATGGCCGCCGCCACCTCAAGCGCCTGATGGTCGGCCGTCAGGGTCAGGGCCGCGCGCGTCGGGGCCTCGACACCGGCGGCGACGAACCAGGCCGCCCATTCGCTGTCCAGGCCGATCCGGGGTGCCGCCAGCAGGTCGGACGGCGTCTTCAGGTCCAGCCGCTGGGCCATCGCCGGGCTGCACACCGGCGTGAAGGTGGCGGGCAGCAGCCGCACGCTCTCCAGCCCCGGCCAGTCGCCCGAGCCGGTCCGCAGCGCCACATCGAAACCCTCGCGCGTCAGATCGACCAGATGCGGGGCCGTATCCAGCCGCACGGCCAGCCCCGGATTGGCCAGCTGGAACGCACCCAGGCGCGGGGCCAGCCACTGGGTCGCCAGGGTTGCCAGCGTGGTGATCGACAGAATGCCCTCATCCGCCTCGGTCAGATCGGTCACCGCCCGGCGCAGCAGGATCATTGCCTCGGTGGCGGCACGCGACAGCCGCTCCCCGCCTTCGGTCGGCGCGACCTCTCGAGGCAGGCGGCGAAACAGGCTCTGGCCCAGCTTGGTCTCCAGCGCCTTGATCTGCCAACTGACCGCCGCCTGGGTCATGCCCAGTTCTTCGGCCGCGCGGGTGAAGCTGTGCAAACGGGCCGCCGCCTCGAATACGCGGATGGAGGCGAGGGGAATTCCAGCGAGCGGATCGGCCATAAGGGCACCTTATGTTGACCTGCCGACTTCTGATTTGTCCACCACGCTTGTCAAGCCCACCTTGTAGTCATCGAAGCAACGCCAGAAAGGAGGCTGACATGGAAGAAATGCACTGCACGCATAAGGAAGCCAACTGGGGATGGATGAGCGACATCCTGCGCTGGTTGCACCAGAATGCCGAGGACCGCATCCGCATGGAGCGTCGTCTCGTAAACAGATAGGTCGCGCTTGCGGCCCGGGCGGGGTCAGCCCCCTCTCCGATCCCGCCCGTTTATTTCTCCTGCGACCGCCAGGTCGTCGGCCACAGGTCGGGCCACATGCCTGCGCAGTTTGCCATGACCTGCTCTTCCGTAAGGACGAAGTCGCGGCCGGTCCAAGTCCAGACATAGGCCGCACCACAATCACCCAGCCCGCGCCCCTTGGCGAAAGATGAGATCGTCCGGCTGTCGGGGTCATAGCCTGCGTTGATGAGGATGAAGTCGTCTGCCACGCCGACGTCCTCGCCCTGCTGCTCCGTCGAGCGCAGGAAAAGAGGGCGAGGATTCTGACCTTCATTCCCCGTCAGGAAGAACCGGTGGCCCTCATTGTATGCCCCACGAAAGCACAAGACCGACCACAGCAGCGTGTCGTCCGACAGGCGTGCTAGCCCATCATCCATTTGCGGCTCGGTGCCATTGCCCCTGTCCATGTCGGCGCGACAGGCCTTGACCGCGTCCATCGCCTCTAGACTGGCGGGCAGGGTCGGCTGGTCCGTCAGACCGGCCTGCGAGACCGCAGGTGCTGCCCGAACGACGGGCAAGGCGGGTGCAGACGGTACCGTGGACGCCGAGCGATCGCCCCGGCGCACCAATGCTGTGGTCGTTCCCAACCGCCCCTGCCGCTCGTCGATCCACAGTAAGGCCGCCGCTGCGCCCTGCAAAGAGATCAAGGGCGCATTGTCCGGGTTCGCACTGTCGATACCCAAAGTCTTGCCCTGTACTAGTTTGGCGATGAAGTCGGGCAGGTCGTCGAACCGATTGATCATCGCCCCGTCGCTGTTGTTCGGCACCTGTGTAGATGAAGCCCTTATGACTTGGTCATCAACGGACAGCGTCAGTGGACCGGGCGTATCGCTCCAGTCGCCCACTTTGATCTCGACCTGAGCCGAGGGCCCCGCCGGATATTTTAGAATGATCCAACCACTGTTGGCATCAGCGGCCGTGGCATAGGCCCAGCAGTCGTTGCCGTTGTCGCAGACGGCGGTCCAGTTGCCGAAGGTGCGCATCACGCTGGGCGTGGGAGCGGTAATCTGACCAAGCTGTGTCGTCGCCGGTCTGGCATTTTCGGTGGCACCTCCAGTGGGTGCACCCGCGTCGCCGCAGCCCATGAGACCAAATGCTGCCAGGCCGACTGCTGTGATGGCGCGGATGGCCATGAGACACTCCTGAAGTCACGGATCACAGTGAGGTATGACCCGTTTTTCATGCAAGCCAACATTTCCTGACGAAGCGTCAGGCCTTGCGCAGTTCAGCGGGCTTGTGAGCAGCCTTCGCTTCGGTCTTGTCGCTCTTGACGATGTATTCCGGATTGTCCTTGGTGGCGGCGACCTTGTGACCCTTGATCCGGGTTGGTCTGGTGACCTTCTTGACCACCTTGCCCTGGGTCGTACCCTGGCTGTGGTCCCATTTGACGGCGTCGCCGGCCCTGAATGTTTTCTCGGTCATGATCGGGTCCCTCAGCGGTGGTGTGACCCACCAACGCCAATGGCGGCCAAAGCGTTCAGCGGGTGACCGACGCCGCCATCTTCGGCTCGACGGCTTCAGTCTCCTCGGCCAGCCGACGCTCGGCTTCGGCCAGCATGGGGCGCATCAGGTTTGCATCCAGCAGCACCGGCATTTCGAGAAAGACCGCGACCCAACGGTCGACCAGCCGCTTCATCTCTTCATCCATTGGAAGGCCCCCACGCACGTTCATGGGGGGCAAAACGGTGCCGTGCCCCGGGCGTTCACCTTGGCCGTGGAAGGTTTTTTCAAGGCGTGGTTAACGCAGCGGTGGCCTGATGGCTTTTGGTCGGGGTTTGCGCCCGCGTCCCCGACCGCTATACCGCCGCCCTGAACTCCCCATCATCAGTTAGAGGCATCCACGCATGGCCAAGATCAAGGTCGCTAACCCCATCGTCGACATCGACGGCGACGAAATGACCCGCATCATCTGGCAGATGATCAAGGACAAGCTGGTCTTCCCGTTCCTGGATCTCGAACTGGACTATTACGACCTGGGTATGGAACACCGCGACGCCACCGACGATCAGGTGACGATCGACGCGGCCAAGGCCATCCAGAAGCACGGCGTCGGCGTCAAATGCGCCACCATCACGCCGGACGAGGCCCGCGTTCAGGAGTTCGGCCTGAAGAAGATGTGGAAGTCGCCCAACGGTACGATCCGCAACATCTTGGGCGGCGTCGTCTTCCGCGAGCCGATCATCTGCTCCAACGTGCCGCGTCTGGTGCCCGGCTGGACCCAGCCGATCGTCGTCGGCCGTCACGCCTTTGGCGACCAGTACAAGGCGACCGACTTCCTGGTCCCCGGTCCCGGCAAGCTGACCATGAAGTGGGTCGGCGCCAATGGCGAAGAGCAGAACTACGAAGTCTTCGACTTCCCCTCGGCCGGTGTGGCCATGGGCATGTACAACCTGGATGACTCGATCACCGAGTTCGCCCGCGCCAGCTTCTCGTTCGGCCTGCAGCGCAACTATCCGGTCTATCTGTCGACCAAGAATACGATCCTGAAAGCCTATGACGGCCGCTTCAAGGACATCTTCCAGGACGTCTTCGACAAGGAGTTCGCCGCCGACTTCAAGGCCAAGGGCCTGACCTATGAGCACCGCCTGATCGACGACATGGTGGCCGCCGCCATCAAGTGGTCCGGTGGTTTCGTCTGGGCGTGCAAGAACTACGACGGCGACGTCCAGTCCGACATCGTGGCCCAGGGCTTCGGCTCGCTGGGCCTGATGACGTCGGTCCTGATGACGCCGGACGGCAAGGTGCTGGAATCGGAAGCCGCCCACGGCACCGTGACCCGCCACTATCGCCAGCATCAGAAGGGCGAGGCCACCTCGACCAACTCCATCGCCTCCATCTACGCCTGGACGCGCGGCTTTGCGCACCGGGCCAAGCTGGACGACAACGCCGAACTGGCCACCTTCGCCGAGACCCTGGAGCGGGTCGTCGTCGAGACGGTTGAGGCCGGTCACATGACTAAGGACCTGGCCCTGCTGGTCGGCGATCAGCAAGGCTGGCTGACCACCGAAGGCTTCATCGACAAGGTCGCCGAGAATCTGACCAAGGCCATGAACGCCTGATCTAGGGCGCTATCGCCTGCCGCGCGGTGGCTTGCTGCTTGAGCACAGGACTCCATTCAACCCCGCCGGATTTGCGTCCGGCGGGGTTTGTGTTTGAACGGGTCGGACAGCGGCGCGTTGTGGTCACGCTTCCGCCGTTGGAGGCGAAGGGGGCAAGCCTTTGGGCCGACTGATCCGCAATCTCCTGCTGCTGGCCGTCATCGTGGCGGGGATCAGCTTCTTCGTCGCCCCGGTCGTGGCCTTCTACGGCATCCGGTCGGCGGCCGATGCGCGTGACGAGCAGGGTTTGGTCCGGCTGATCGATTTCGCCGAGGTGCGCCGCAGCCTGCGTCCGCAGCTGGGTGAGGGAAATCCTGCCATCGTCGCGCCCGCGCCGTCGTTTCTGGAAAACCCGATCGAATCCATGCGCCGTCAGTTCGAGCAGGTGCGGCCCGTGGCGGCCCGTCCGAACCCGGACATCTATCTGAGCCCCGCAGCGCTCGCAGCCTTGAGCCGGGGCGAGGGCAGGGCGGCGTCGCGTGGGGCGGTGTCGGCCGAGCCGCGCGAGCCCATGCCCCGCCTGGCCTATTGGGGTGTGAACCGCACGCGGCTGGCGGTGCGGGACGAGGCAGGTGTGCAGACCATCTTCACCTTCGCGCGGACCGGTCCGTTCGAGTGGCGACTGGTGCATATCGGCTTGCCGCCAGCCGCGACGGACCCTGCCGCTAGCGTGACGCCCTGACTTCTGGCAACCCTAGCCGTCAGGGGGCGTTTCGACGCCAGAGGGACCCATGATCAAGAAGGTAGTAGCCGGCGTCATCATCGCTGGAGTCGTTGTGTTTGCCGGCCTGTGGGCGGCGTCGCCGGTGCTGGCGGGCAAGGCCATCATCCGCGCGGCCGAGCGCGGAGACGAGGCGGCGCTGGAGCGGCTGGTCGACTTCCCAGCCCTGCGCGAGAGCATGAAGGGCGAGCTGAACGACCTGCTGGTCGCCGAGATGCGCAACGACCCGCGCGTGGTCGAGAACGGCCTGGGGGGGCTGACCACCATGCTGGCCCCTATGTTCATCTCGGGCGCGGTGGATACGGTGGTGACGCCGCAGGGCGTGGCCGCCATGGTCACCACGGCCCAGGCCCCTGAAGCGGACGGTGCCGCGCCGCCGGAGGCCGACAAGGGCCGCGACGCGCCCGACCTGCACAAGGCCTGGGGCTATCGCAGCCTGGACGTCTTCGCCATCACCCTGACCGACCGCGACCGGCCGGAGAACAGCCTGGCCCTGCTCCTGGAGCGGCGCGGGCTGTTCAAATGGCAGCTGGCGGCGGTGGATTTGAGGGTGGAGCCCTGATCTCTCATTTCAGTCCGCTCATCCCGGCGAAAGCCGGGACGCAGTACTTTGGGTGAACGGTAGCCAGGCTGCGGCTCTACACCTCAGTCCTGAAACACTGGCGTTAAGCTGGACAGAACTGGGTCCTGGCTTTCGCCGGGATAAGCGGAACTTTCGAAACGGCTTAACCCGCCAGCGCCGCTCGCACGGCCGCCAGACCCTCTTCGGCCCGAGCCCCGTCAGGCGCTCCGCCCTGGGCGAAGTCAGGCTTGCCGCCGGCACCCTGGCCGCCCAAGGCCAGAACGGCGGCGCGGGCTATGTCGGCGGCGTTGACGCGATCCGTCACGTCCGAGGTCGCTGCCACGGTGATCGCGGCCTTGCCGTCGGTGACGCCGATCAGGGCGACGACGCCGGAGCCGACCTGTTTGCGGAAGTCCTCGGCCACGCCGCGCAGGCCCTTGCCGTCGACACCGTCCAGGACGCGGGCGATCAGCTTGATGCCGTTGATCTCTTCCGGCGCGGCACTGGCCGATCCGCCGCCTCCTAGAGCCAGTTGCTTCTTCAGGTCGGCAACCTGCTTCTCCAGCGTCTTGCGTTCGGTGGTCAGGGCTTCCACGCGGGCGGGGACGTCCAGCGGCTGGATCTTGAAGGTCTGGGCCAGTCGGCGGGCGACCCCGGCCTGGGCTTCCAGATACTGGCGCGCGGCCTCGCCGGTCAGGGCCTCGACGCGGCGGATGCCGGCGGCGATGCCGGTCTCCGACGTGATCTTGAACAGGCCGATGTCGCCGGTGCGGGCCACATGGGTGCCGCCGCATAGCTCGACCGAATAGGGCTTGTCGCCCGTCAGGGACTTGCCGAGCGTCAGGACGCGGACCTCGTCGCCGTACTTCTCGCCAAACAGGGCGACGGCGCCGGCGGCGATGGCTTCTTCCGGCCCCATCAGCTTGGTCTCGGCGGGCAGGTTCTGGCGGATCACGGCGTTGACCTCGGCCTCGATGGCCTCGATCTGGGCCTCGGTCACCGGGGCATTATGGCTGAAGTCGAAACGCATGCGTTCGGCATCGACCAACTGGCCTTTCTGGGCGACGTGGGGACCGAGCACATTCTTCAGTGCCGCATGCACGAGGTGGGCCGCGGAATGGTTGGCGCGGGTCGTCAGGCGGGCGTCCGGCGCGGCGCGAAGCTGGGCGCGCGTGCCGATGGACAGGGTGCCGGAGGTGACCTCAACGGTGTGGGCGTAAAGGTCGCCCGTGGGCTTGAGCACGTCCAGCACGCGGGCCGAACCACCCGCCCATTCGATTTCGCCCTTGTCCCCGGCCTGGCCGCCGCCTTCGCCATAGAAGGGGGTCTGGTCAAACAGGATTTCGGCGGTCTGGCCGGTCTCGACAGTGTCTGCGGGGGTGCCGTCCTTGAGGATCGCCAACACCTCGCCCGAGCCGTCGACGGCGTCGTAGCCGGTGAAGACGGTCGGCCCCAGACGGTCCTTCAGCGCCAGCCATTCGCCGGTCGAGGCGGTCTGGCCCGAGCCCTTCCAGTTGGCCTTGCCGCGGGTCTTCTGCTCTTCCATGGCGGCATCGAAGGCGGCGGTGTCGACGGTGAAGCCGCGGCGGCGCGCCTCGTCCTGGGTCAGGTCCAGCGGGAAGCCGTAAGTGTCGTAAAGGGTGAAGGCCGTGCCGCCGGGGATGACGCCGCCTTCGGACAGACCCTGCGTCGCGTCTTCCAGTAGGCCCATGCCGCGGCCCAGGGTGGTGCGGAAGCGGAGTTCCTCCTGCTTCAGCGTGTCTTCGATGGAGGCCTGGGCGCGGGCGAGTTCGGGATAGGCCTCGCCCATCTCCGAAACCAGCGTCGGGACCAGGCGGTGCATCAGGGGATCGGCCGCGCCCAGCAGGTGGGCGTGGCGCATGGCCCGGCGCATGATGCGGCGCAGGACATATCCCCGGCCTTCGTTCGACGGGGTCACGCCGTCGGCGATCAGGAAGGACGAGCTGCGCAGATGGTCGGCGATGACCCGGTGGCTGGCGGCACGATCGCCCTCGGCCTTGGTGGAGGTTGCATCTTCGGAGGCGGCGATCAGGGTCTGGAACAGGTCGGTGTCGAAGACCGAGTTCTTGCCCTGCAGCACGGAGGTCATCCGCTCCAGCCCCATCCCGGTGTCGACGCTGGGCTTGGGGAGATTGCGAACGATCTCGTCGTTCTCCTTCTCGAACTGCATGAAGACGTTGTTCCAGATCTCCACGAACCGGTCGCCGTCTTCGTCCGGCGAGCCGGGAGGGCCGCCGGCGATGTGGTCGCCATAGTCCCAGAAGATTTCGGTGCAGGGACCGCAGGGACCACTGTCGCCCATGGCCCAGAAGTTGTCGGCACCGGCGATGCGGATGATCTTGTCGTCACCGAAGCCCGTGACCTTCTTCCAGATCTCGGCGGCCTCGTCGTCGTCGATATAGACGGTGACCAGCAGGCGTTTGGGGTCGAGGCCGAAGTCTTTCGTGACCAGCTTCCACGCGCTGTCGATCGCGTGTTCCTTGAAATAGTCGCCGAAGGAGAAATTGCCCAGCATCTCGAAGAAGGTCAGGTGGCGGGCCGTATAGCCGACGTTGTCCAGATCGTTGTGCTTGCCGCCGGCGCGGACGCATTTCTGCGAGCTGGTGGCGCGGGGGTAGGGCGGCGTGGCGGCACCCGTGAAATAGTCCTTGAACGGCACCATGCCCGCATTGACGAACATCAGGGTCGGATCGTTCTGCGGCACCAGCGGCGACGAATGGACCTTGGCGTGGCCGTCGGCCGCGAAATAGTCGAGGAAGGTCGAGCGGATCTGTTTCAGGCTGGTCATGGTGTTCGTCTGACGCGCGGAATGGGTAGGAAGCCGCGCCTCTTACAGGGTTTTTCCGGGCGGTGCATCACCCGTGCCGCCCGCGTCCGTGTGGTGGCGCATGTTGTGAGCCATACGCTCTGCAGCAAGATTGCTCATCAACCTTAACGGGCCTTAACGACACGGTAATGTGACTTCTGGTGGTGGCGATTTCACGTCCTTATTCGTCTGGGCCATTCCGGTCCTGATGGAGGGTATGATGCGCAGTGGAGTACTTGGGGTTGTTCTGGCCGGCCTGACGATGTCGGTTTCGCTCACCGCCGCCGCACCGGCACCGGCGGTGCAGCAGTATTATCCGGGTCCGGGCATCTACTGTTTCGGATACAACGAATGTGCGCCGATCGCCTATTCGCGTCAGGTTTTCTCGGATGCGGAACTCACGAACCTGATTGGTGAGGGCTCAGACACCTGTGTCGGGTCCGGTAGTCAAATCTATATCTCGACACCGCAGCTGCCCAGCGGGTTCGAGGTAGCCACTCCGATGTACGTCTGTAGCAGCTATGGTCCGTACCTGCCGCCCGAGTGGTAGTTCCGACAAAAAAGGCCGCCCGATCCGCGTGAGATCGGGCGGCCGCTTCGTCCGGTCTGGCCCGGCAGGGTCATGGCGGGTCACCTGGACCCGACCGGAGAAGAAGAAGTGCACTCGGAAAAAACGAGTGCACATGGTGCACATTTGTCAGGTCAGGCTGACATCTCGTTGGGCGCTACCGCTCGGCTCGCGGAGCCTCGCTGCTTGAGCGCGGTTTGGGCGCTACCGCTCGGCTCGGGGAGCCTCGATAGTTGAGCGCGGTTGATCACCCCTCCAGGTCCTGGCCCTCGTCCGGCTCGGGCGTGCCCAGCAGTTCGTCGGCGATCTTGGTCGTGGAGGCGCGGACAGCCTTTTCGATCGAGTCGGCGACGTCGGGGTTGGCCTTCAGGAAGTTGCGCACATTCTCGCGCCCCTGGCCGATCCGCTGGCTGTCGTAGGAGAACCAGCTGCCGGACTTCTCGACGATGCCCGCCTTGACGCCCAGGTCGATGATCTCGCCCAGCTTGGAGATGCCTTCACCGTACATGATGTCGAAGATGACCTCGCGGAACGGCGGGGCGACCTTGTTCTTGACGACCTTGACGCGGGTGGTGTTGCCCACGACCTCGTCGCGGTCCTTGATCGCGCCGGTGCGGCGGATGTCGAGGCGGACCGAGGCGTAGAACTTCAGCGCATTGCCGCCCGTCGTCGTCTCGGGCGAGCCGTACATGACCCCGATCTTGTGACGGATCTGGTTGATGAACAGGACGATGCACTGCGACTTGTTGATCGAGGCGGTCAGCTTGCGCAGGGCCTGGCTCATCAGGCGAGCCTGAAGGCCGGGCAGGCTGTCGCCCATTTCGCCCTCGATTTCGGCACGGGGCGTCAGGGCGGCGACCGAGTCGACCACCACGATGTCCACGGCACCCGAACGCACCAGGGTGTCGACGATCTCCAGCGCCTGTTCGCCTGTGTCGGGCTGCGACACCAGCAGGTCATCCAGATTGACGCCCAGCTTCTGGGCATAGCCGGGGTCCAGCGCGTGTTCGGCATCGACGAAGGCGGCGACGCCGCCGGCCTTCTGGATTTCGGCCACGGTGTGCAGGGCCAGGGTGGTCTTGCCCGAGCTTTCCGGCCCGAACACCTCGATCACCCGCCCGCGCGGCAGGCCGCCGATGCCCAGCGCCATGTCCAGGCCCAGCGAACCGGTCGAGACCGAGGGAATGGCCTCGGTCACGCCGTTCTTGCCCAGCTTCATGACCGAGCCCTTGCCGAAGGCGCGATCGATCTGTGCGATCGCCGCCTCCAGGGCGCGCTGCTTGTCGCCGTCGTCCTTGCCCACCAATTTCAGATTCGCCTGTGCAGCCACTTTACCACCCTCCTTTGCCATGATTCCCGTTCGGTATCCGTAGAGGGAGAGGCCCGCCTTCGATCCTGTGATCGTGACCCGCTCCCTTGTGAGACGGACTATGTGCACGGTTTGTTCCGGTTGCCAATATGTTCTTTTCAGGCGGCGAATTGGTGCGACCGTTTCTGTCGTATCTGATTTATGAAGCGCGACAAAAGCGGCTGGAGTCCGGGACAGGACCGTCTGGAGCACTTTCACCCGTAGTCGATCGCCACGACGCGGTCATCTAGCCAGCCGAAGCTATCAGCCTTGTGCTCTGCAGGGATCACCGTCTGCCCTGGTCGACCGGCCACGAAGTGGGGCCAGTCTAGGCGGGCAAACTCGGCAGGGGTCATGACCCTGGCCCGGCGCATCACCACCAACCAGCCGCCCGGAATGGACCCCAGCACCGGGCAAAGTCGAGGGTCGTCCAAGGTGGCGAACTCAGCCTCCTGCATGTTGCACATCAGGCCGCAGAGGAAGCCCTTCCAGCCATGGTTCAGGCGCGGCAGCTTGATCGCCCATCGACCGATCAGGATGACGTGCCGGGTCGCGCCCCCGGTAGAGATGAAACGGAAGTCGAACATGCTCATCCGCCTCCGGTGATGATCAGCTCGCGCGCATCGGTAGGCTGACCGCTGAGCCGGTAGGTGACGGCCACCGGCTCCATCTGGAAGCTGGGGCCGGCGTAGAGGTCGCGGATGGCTGGGACGTCATTGATGGTCAGGATAAAGCGGCCCTGGACGGCCCCTAAGAGGTCTCTCAGCCGCTCGTGATCGGCTGGGCTGAACAGGTCCGCGCCGTAGTCGGTTTCATTGCCCCAGTAGGGCGGGTCGCAGAAGGTCAGGGTCTCCGGCCGGTCGTAGCGGGGGATGAACCGCTCGAAGGGCATGCGCTCGATGACGACACCGGCCAGGCGATCGTGAAGGTCTTCGAGCATGGGAGCCAACTTGGTCAGGTCGAACCGGGCGCGGTTCATATCCATGCCGAAGTGCCGCTGGCCGACGCGGCCGCCGAAGGCTACGCGCTGGAGATAGAGGAAACGGGCGGCCCGCTGCAGATCGGTCAGGGTGTCCGGATCGACCTTGGTCAGGCGGTCGAACTCGTGCCTAGTGGTGATCTGAAACCGCAGCACCTCCATGAACTGAGGGTAATGCTCACGCAGAATGCGAAAGAGGTTGGCGACGTCGGCCGACCAGTCATTGATGACCTCGAACCGAGGACGGCTGGTCCGCTTCAGGAAGACGCCGCCCATGCCCACAAAGGCCTCCGAGTAGCGATCGTGGGGTGTGGCCTCGATCAGAGCGACCAGGCGACGGGACAGGTTGCGTTTGCCACCCACGTAGGGAGCGACGGTCTTAACGGGTCGCACGACGGTGCGGGTGGTGGACTCCATGGTCAATTCAGCTTCTCGATGACCCCGCCGGTGCGCCCGGTGGGGAACTGTGGCCAGCGCGCGCTGGCCGTAGTGCAGGGTGACAGCCCTGCGGGCGGCGGCGCTCGAACGCCGTCGCCCCCCCGATGTCTCGGGGGGGTATTCTTCAGTCCTTGATCCACCACCAGGTAACGACGTTGATGGGGCGGGTTTCGGTGCTGCCTCCAGTCGTCGCTGTGGTCGCCGTGGAGACCGATCCGGAGTTATCTGCGTCTTCCACGTAGCCGTTCCCCGTGTTGGCATTGGACCGGACCGGGAGGTCGTGGCTGTGGCTCGCAAAGGCGTGCGCCTGGACGTCGCCGGCGGCGCGGTCGCCTGAGGGATCGACGGCGTTGTCGGTGGCGTGGGCGCGGCTGAACAGGCCTTCGTAGTTGGGTGTCCGGAAGTGAGCGCCGGTGCTGCCCGCGATCAGCCGTCCCTGCGCGGTGTACCAGGCGACCAGATCAGGGTGGTCAGCTCTCAGATACTCGGTGTTGATGGCGCAGTAGCCGCCCGCCGGCTGACCAGGACCGTCACGCTCGATGATCGTGCCGACAGGCAGGCGGGTGGCCGCAATAATGTTGGCCGTCGAGGCGGAGATCATCCCACTGATCGCGTCCTTCAGCTGCTCGTGGTCGCCTTTTTCCAGGACAAGCCCGGCGCCCTCGATGACCTCACAGATGTTCTCCTGGACGGCGTTGGCCCAGTCGGCATCCATCATCGTGCCCTGCTGGCCGAGCTGGGGGGTGCCGTCCTGGAACAGGCCGTCGTCGTTGGCCTCGGTATCGATGCGATGCATGGGTCAGGCCTCGTCCGTGAAGTTGAAATAAAAGGTCGGTGCGGGTTCGGGCTCGTAGTCGAAGCTGACGACGGTATGCGCCGGCTTCTGGCGCTCGATGACGCACTGCAGGTCGGCCGAGGCGTAGACGGGGTTCTCGACCAGGTCCCTGGGGCCGTAAACCGAGACGCGCCAGGCGAAAGCCCAGGGGCGGCCCATGATGGCCTGTGGCAGGGTGAAGGCCATGCGGGTCGGGCGGAACTGATCGACCTCGGCCTCGTAGCCCAGCAGCGCCGCCATCCCGACATAGTAGGGGCCGGATTGTCCGCCCAGGCTGGCGACCTTCTGATGCAGGGCCAGGCGTCGGCCGGGCACGGTGGGGTCGGCCACGACGCAGCCGTCCGGAAGGCCCCAGGCCCGCTCCCAGTCGGTCAGGGTCTCGGACACCACACGCGGGTCCGTCTCGATCAGCAGCCGCTCGGCACGATCATCGACGCGAGCCAGCTCCTCGGCCAGGCCGGCGAACAGGGCGTTGAGCGTCGTTTCACCCTCGCGCGGCCACGCCGCCCCTTGAGGGGCCAGGGCGTGCAGCTGGGCCAGATAGTCCTCAGCCTTGGCCATCAGCCCGCCCAGGTGATGACGCCGCGCACGGCCAGCTCGGCGGGGCCGTGGACGATGTTGGCGACGGGGTTGATCAGGGTGTGGTCCTCCTCGCCGGCCGCCTGCGAGATGGCCTCGCGGATATGGCTGACCAGGAGCAGGGCGCCCGGCTCGGCCTCGCGGAAAAGCAGGTCGTCGATCTCGGCCTCGATGGCGGCGCGGGTCGGTGTATCGTTGGGCATCAGGCCGCCGATCGTGAGGTCCAGCGGGGTGGCGATGGGGGCAAAGACCACCAGGTCGGCAGTGACCGGTGCCATCGCCTGGAGATAGGCCAGCATGGCGGCGATGTCGGCCGGTTGCGGCAGGGGATCGGGCCGTCCATCCATGACGAAGGTGACCCCGACGGTGCCCGCCCCCATCCATTGCGGATAGACCCAGGCGCGGGTCACCTCGGGGACGTCCTTGGCCCAGCGGACATAGTCGTTGGGTGCTCCCCCGGCAGGCGCTTCCCGGATGCGCTCCAGCAGCCGCTCGCGCAGCAGCACGTCGGCCTCTTCATCGGCCCCGCCCGTCAGGCCGCCCGCCGTCACCGTCGTCGCCGAAACGACCCCGACCAGGGGCGAGACGAAGGTCAGGCGGGTCCCGACAGGGGCGGCACCGGCTACGCCCGAAGCCAGGGCTGCGACCGTGGCCACGGCGGCACCGCCCGCAATGACGACGTCCGCCTGGACGGCATACTCCACGCCGCCGGCGCGCTGCAGACGGGCACCGGCGGGGACCAGCGAGCCGTTGGCCCCTGTCACGGTTATCTGACCGCTGGCAAGGGTGGCCGGCTTGCGGGCGATATCCCAGATGCCGGCCCAGCGCTCCAGATGTTCGGCATCGGCGGTGTCAGGCAGGATCTGGCGCGCCAGATAGTCCAACGCTCCATAGAGGCCGTGCACAGCTCCGGAATGGACCTTGACCAGGGTGCCGAGCACCGACTGGCGCAAGCGGCTGTCCGCGCCGGGAAGGCGGGCGTCCAGGTCGTCCTGGCCGCGCTCGATCAGTTGGGTCAGCAGGGGGCGTTCAAACGGCATTCAGAGGCCCTTCCAGACGAAATCGAAGCGTTGACGATCGGGACCGTCAGGTCGGGTGATGACGATGCCCAGGCCCAGCACGCCGGGGGCGGTGATCTCGGCCTCTACCTCCACTGAAGACGCCACGCCGTCGCGGATCAACCAGGCCAGGGCTTCCCTGGCATATTCGCGGGCCTTGGCGACGACGTCGGGCAGTTGCTTCTCACGGGACAAGAGCCACAGGCGCGAACCGATCTGATCGTCCGGTTCGCCCAGGACATCGGGCCACCAGCCGCGCGGATCTATGCCGAGCTGGGGCAGATCGTCGTCGGAACGGGCGCGCCGATCGGTGAACAGGGAGACGATGATCGCCGTCTTCAGCCCGTTGTCCCTAGCAAGGTCGCCATCGATCAGGGCGAGGTCAGCCCCGAACTCCTCGGCGCTCCAGAATAGCTGAAGGTCCGTCATAGCGCCCTCGACTTGGTGGCGGTGGCGACCACCTTGCCGGCGACGACGGCGTCGTCATGACGGGCGATGGGTTTGCCCTGCCCCGCCACGCCCCCGACGACGACGTCGCCGATCAGCTCGATGGTCGGGGCGGTGATCCTGAAGGCCTCTCCCGCGACGGCCTCGATGGCGAAGGGGGTTTCCAGCCGAATGCCGGCGCGCTTCAGGATGACCGACTGACCCTGATCGTCGAAAATGGCGACTTCGCCCTCGGCCAGCCCTTTCAGGCGATAGCGCCGGTCCCCGACGGCGACGACCAGGGCGTGGGATCGCAGGCCGCCGGGGAAAACGACGACGGCCTCGGCCTCGGGAAAGGGCACAGAGGTAAAGCCATAATCCTGGAGGCGCTCGGCGTCTTCGATGACTTCGTCGGCCAGACCCGACAGCTGCATGGCCTGCACGCCCTTGGCGTCGTCGACCAGGGTCACGACAGCCCGCGACACCACCATCTGGATACGCTGCAAAAGGGGGCCGAGCAGCCGCTGGCGCTGGGAACGGTTCATGACGTCGGGGCCCCCGGCTCGGGTCGATAGGCGTCGGGCGGGGCGCAGGTCAGGGTGGTCGTGGAGCCGGAACTGGGCGACAGGCGATAGGTCACGTCCGCGATCAGGAGGTCGCCCTGGACGGCCAGCCACGGGGCCTCCACCGGCATGATCATGTTGGCCTGCCAGATCGCGCCAGCCGGGTCGCGCCAGCCCTGGACGTTCAGGTTGACCTTCTCGCCGGCCGCAGCCCTGACGCTGGCCTCCCACCCGGCCCGCGCCGTCAGCGAGGCCAGGGTCGCCTGTTCCTCGGAAACGATGACCAGCGGCCGGTATCTGGTGACGCTCGGATCGGTGGCCTCAGCCTTGGGTCCCGCCACGGATATGCCGTTGTCGGCATCGTCGCCTGCGGCCTGACCCTTCAGGATGTAGCGCCCGTAGCGGTCCTTCACATCGTGGTCGGCCGAGGCGGACAGGATATGCTCGCCCTGGCGGAGGGTGAAGCCGGCGCGGACGGCACCGGGCCGGATGAAGTCGATCTGTCCGGCCGGGGTCGAGACGGCCAGCAGACCGCGAAACCGCGCCAGTCGCTCGATGGCGTCCCAGGCGGTCTCGCCCTGCTGCAGGGCGAACTTCTTGAACGGGTCGCCGACGTCGGTCGAGGCGGTCACAGAGACACCGAACGGGGCCAGCAGGTCAGAGGCGATCTGGACCAGGGTGCGGCCCGCCCAGGTGCCTGGCGCGTTCAGCGCGGAACAATCGACCAGGTCACCGGCCTTGTCGCGGCCCTCGACCTTCAGGGACCGATCCGTGGCGCTGAAGGACGGCGAGCAGGAATCGATCCAGCCGCTGATCACCGTCTCGCCGCCGATCAGGACTTCGCAGGCCTCGCCGTTGCGGATCGGCAGCAGGCCGCCCGAGGCGTCGGCCCGTTCGGCAAACTCCATGGAAAAGGCCCCGGCCGGATTGCGGATGCCCTTGGACACGGTGACGTCGGTCCAGCCCTCGTAGAGCTGGCCCGAAACCTTCAGGGTGACGACGTCGGCGTCAGACATCGCTCAGCACCTCCAGCGCCTGGCCGCCGGGCACGAACCCAGGGTGACGGATGACGTTGCGCTCGACGATCTCCCGCGCCCGCGTGGCATCGCCATAGAGGCGGTGGGCCGTGACCAGAGCCGGTTCGGTCGCCGTGGGGCTGTATTCGAAGACCCGCGACAGCGACCCTCCGCGCCGCGTCACGTCACGGACCATGGCCAGCCGCAGGTTGCGCAGCGCCGAATAACCGGCATCGTCGCCGGCGTCGGCCAGCAGCGAGGCTTGATGATCGATCCGGTCGGACAGGTCGTCGCGCAGGGCGATGGCTTCGTCATAGGACCGGAACGGGGTGGCGGCGGCGGCCCGCACGGCCTCTGCCGAGGCGACCAGGGTCACCAGCCGGTCCAGCGCCTCGCCGTTCGCGCGCTCCACCATGCGAGACGGTGTCTGGCCGGGTGCAGGGGCACCACTGCTGAAGCCGATCAGATTGCGCAGCTCGCGAAAGGCGGCGGGCGGCGTGCTGGCCAGCAGGCGGGCCGAGCTGATCACACCGGCCACGACCGAGCCCAGGTCGGGCACGCGGCGGACCAGGGACAGGGCGCTGGACCGCAGGGACTGGATACGCAGGGTGGCGGACGACAGGGCCTCACGGCCGCCCTGGAGGCGAGACAAGCCGTCCTGCAGGCGGTCGGCGACACCGGCCACCCGCTGGGCCGCGCCTTCGGCCACGAAGCCTTGGACGCCGGAAACCGAAAAACGGGCAACCAGGCCCGCCTCGCCTTCGGCGGCGGCGGCGGCGGCGGCGATCTCGACGGCCGAGGCCGTGTCCGTCGTCTGGGTCGGCCGCATCAGGCCTTCGGTCGTGAAGGTTAGGCTGAAATAGGCGATGCCGCCGTCGGTGCTCATCTCCCGCACCCGCCAGTCGGCCACATAGACCGTCAGATCGCCGCGATAGGGATGAACCAGGGTGCCGGAGCCAGCCTCGTCCAGTGCCGCGATCAGGGCATCGCGACCCGTGAAATAATCGGCACCCAGGACATAGCCGTCCACCTGGAACTCGTGCGCGCGCAGTCCCAGGTCTTCGACCAGGGCACCGTCGCGCTGGGCGAACTCATGGATGGCCAGCCGCCGGCCGCCGGACTGGTCCGCGCCGTCGGTATGGAAGGCCACGCCGCGAAAGCTCGCCGGCCGTAGGGTGTCACGCCACTGGCTCAATCGACCCCGCTCCCACGATAGGAATCCTGCACCACCAAGGGCACGGCTCTATTGTTCGAGGTCGCGGATCGGACGCGCGGCGCTCCGCTGCGATCAACGCCGACGACGATGCGACCCCCCACCTGGGCGGACCCGCCGCCGGGTAGTTGGGGCCGAGGCGCTGGCGGCCGTCCACCACCCGGTCCGCCGCCGCCAGGCGCGCCGCCGTTCAGGCCATTGCCCACGACGCGAAGGGCGAAAGCCGCGCCGGTCATGATCTTGCGCAGCCAGCCGGGGATCATATTCCACAGGGCGTCGATGGCCCCGCGAAAGGCGCTCGACATGGCTGCACCGATGCCCTTGAAGAAATTTACGAACTTGGTCCACTGACCGGTCACCCAGTTGATCAGCTTGTCCCACAGCTCACCCATGATCCGGGTGATGGTTCCCCAGTTGCGGACCAGCACGAAGACGATGGCGATCAGGGCGACCACGGCCAGGATGACCAGGCCGATGGGGTTGGCATACATGGCCCCGTTCAGCCCCCAGACGGCCGCCACGGCGCTCCAGATTGCAACGCCGACCTTGACCAGCATGATCAGGGCCAGGGCGTCGAGGATCTGACCCCAGCCGCCGGTGGCCTCGATGATCGGCCCTATGACGCGGGCCAACTGTCCGAGGAATCCGATAATCGAGACCAGGCCGTCGATGATCGGGGGCGCAGCGGCGGCCAGGTCCTGGAAGACCTCGGTCATCTTGGCGATGATCGCGGGCTTGTTGGCCAGGATGAAGGTGCGCATGTATTCGATCGCGCCGGTCAGCTGGGGCATCAGGTCGCTGACCAGGGTGTTGCCCATGCCGAAGACGCCCATCTTCAGCCGATCCAGGCTGTCGTTGAACGCATCCGCATCCTTGGCGGCCTGCTCGCTCAGGATCAGGCCAGCCGCCTGGGCCTCCTCGCCCCACTTGCGGATGGCCGCGCCGCCCTCGTTGAGCATGGGGATCATGTCCACGCCCGAGCGCCCGAAGATGGCCATGGCCAGGGCGGTCTTGCGCGGACCGTCCGGCATCTTCTCGAACCGGTCGGCCACATCGATCAGGATGTCTTCGGTCGCGCGGAGCTGACCCTCTGTGTCCTTCAGGCTGATGCCCATGTCGCCGAAGGCTTTGGCGTCCTGCTTGGACCCTTGGCCGGCGGCGTCGATCGAGGCGTTGAGGAACTTCAGCCCGGTGTCCAGGCCCTCGGCCTCGACATTGGCCAGCTTGGCGGCATAGGCTAGGCGCTGATAGGCCTCGATCTGTACGCCCGTCTTCTGAGACGCCAGCAGGGCCGCGTCGCCCTGGTCCGCCGTTCGGCGCACCAGAGTCCAGATCCCGGCCCCGATCGCGGTGACGGCCGCCGTTCCCATCAGGGCCATCTTGAACATGTCGCGGCCCAGGTCGAGCATGACGCGGCCCGCCATCTTGGCAGGACGCACCAAGCCGCTCAGCCCCCTGGACACGCCGCGCAGGGGGCTGGTGGCCTTGTCGACCGCCTGAATCAGAACTCTAAGATTGAGCGTTCCCATGAATGCGCGACGCCTGCGTCAGCCAGAACAGGAACTCCGAGGCGTCCATCGCCCAGATCTCCGACGGCTGGATACCGCAGCCCATCAGGTCCCCTGTGCGGTCCCGCCAGTCTTCTGGCCATTCGGCAAAAAAGCCGACACCCGATCGGCCAGCGTGGTGAAGTCCGCGCCGCCCAGTTCGTCAATGACCTTGACCGGCTGGCGGGTCATGCGGGCGATCAGGGCGAGAATCTTCGACCCTTCGTGATTGTCGCCGAACGGGTCGATGGCGCGCAGGTCGCGGGCCTTGAAGGGATGCAGCTCCAGGACGCTGATCGTCTCGGTCCGCTCATCCGCACCCGCCGCTTTCAGAGTGACGACGACCGGCTCCTTCAGGGTGATGGTCTGAATGTCCGTCATCACAGCATCTCCTCGGCCGGCGGGCCTTCGATGGTGATCTTGCACTTGCCCTCGTTGTCGGTCGTCGTCGGGGGCATGGTGACCCAGCCGCCGGCGATGACGTAGGTCTGGCCGGTGTCGGCCTCGAAGGTGACGGTGGCATCGGCGATCCGGCCGATCTCCGCCAGGGAGGTGTCGGCCTTGACCGAGATCTCGCACTCCAGCTTGGACGGCTCGATCGCCTCCTTGAAGCCGTGGATGGAGTTGGCCCCCTTGATGGTTTCGCGGGACACGCCCCCGATATCGAGGGACGCGCCCGGATGGGTGGCCAGCAGCTTGCTGTTCACCTTAATCTGGGCTTTGCCCATGACCCTGTTAGACATCGCTTATCGGCTCCTTAGAGGCGGAACTGGACCTGCCCCGCGAAGATGCGGAACTGGTTGACCAGGTTGGGGGGGATCAGGGCGTTGAGGCGGTTCGGGTCGCCAGCGGCGCGTTCGACGATCAGGGCGGCCTTGAACGCCTCGATGTTCTCGACCAGGCCCGCGTCCATCCAGTCGCGATAAAGCGAGACCAGCTCGGCCCGGATGATCTTGGGCGTCACGATGGCCTGACCCTCGCCATACAGGGTGCCGTCGTCGGCCAGCTTGTGACGGCCATATTTCGACGCAACCCGGGCGCGGGCGGTCCAGCGCAGATAGGCCAGGGTCAGGACGGTGTTGACGTCCAGATAGGCTGTGTCTTCCAGGCCGAAGGCGTCCGTCTGATAGGTGGTGATGGGCCGCTCAATCAGGACATTGCCGCCTGCATCGATGGTGAAGGTGGAGATGCCGTCACGCAGCAGCAGATCGCGCTCCGCCCTAGTGAACCGGTCGGTGGGCTTGGGGGCCAGCACGCCCTTCAGCGCCAGGGTCTGGAACGGTCGGGCGGGGTCGATGGCGGCGTGGAAGGCGACGACGCCGGCATAGGCGGCCGCGACCGTCCAGGGCGGCGTCAGGGAGCCGCGCAAGCCACCGATCGACAGGTGCGGGCTGTTCCGGGCAGCACCCACCGCCGCCAGGTCGCCCATCGGGGCCGACTTGAAGGCATAGGCCTGGGCCTCGATCATCCGCAGCGGACCCCAGCGGTCGGCCAGCTCGGCCTCGACGACGGCCAGGGAGCCGGTGTCGGTGTAGGCCAGGACGATGGTGTTGAACCAGTCGTCGCCGATGGTGGCGAAGACGGTCGAGAGATCGGGGTTGCCCGTGCCGGCCACGCCGATCCCGAAGGCGGCGGCCAGGCCGGTCGGCAGGAACTCGCCGGACTGATAGCTGAGCCGCGCATCGATGTCGCGCCCGGCCTCGCCCTTGTGGCGCGCGGTGAAGGTCACCACGCCGGCAACGGCGGCAGCCGTGGCCGGGATGTCCGGATTGGCGTTGACGGCGGTGGCCAGGGCAGCGGCGACGATGGTCGGGGTGTCGGCCACAGCGACGGCGGCCTGAACCCTGATGCCGCCGATGTAGAGGTTGGCGGTACCGGCGGCCGTGGCCGCGCCGGTCAGCGTCAGGGTCTTGGTCGCGGCGACGCCGGCTGGGTTGTCTTCCAGAGGGAAGGCCCAGATCTCGGCGACGGGATTGTTGGCGATGGTCGCGGCGCACATGGCAGCCAACATCGAGCCGCGCCCAAAGCGCTGGATGGCGTGGGCCGGGCTGAGCACGCGGATCGACTGGGCGGCAGGGGCGATGCCCGTGGCCAGCTTCTGACCGATGATCAGGATGCGCTGCGGTTGGGCCTGCAGCCCCGACACGGCATTGGAGGAATCGAACTCCAGGTATTGGCCTGGCGTCCGCAGATCCAGCGGGATGCTGTTGAAGGAGATAGTCATCTAGCTCTTGCTTCCTTTGGCGGGGGTCTGGACCAGGGCGATATCTTCGTCGTCCAGACGACGGGTCCAGTAAGGTGACCAGGTCACGGGCGCGCCCTTCGACGGCAGGAGGTCGCCCGAGGCGGGGTTCCTTACGCGGCGGCCGGGGGCGGGCTGGACCTGAACGATGGCGGCGGTGGTCATTGCGGCAGCTCCAGGTGGTCGGTGGCGTCGGCCTGGGCGTCGGCCGGAAGCTGCACGCCAGGCGCAACCGTGTCAGCGTCCACGCCGCCGAAAGGCGGGACGTCCCAGTTGGCGTGGAAGGTTTCGAAGTCGCCCAGGGCCGTGACGGGGAAGGTGGCGACCTCGATCGGCAGGCGCGTGGTGAACTCCAGGGCGAAGACGGACAGCTTGCGCTCCAGGATGGTCTGAGTCGGGCGGATCGAGCGGCAAGGGCCCAGCTGCAGCGTGCCGATGTCCAGGCCCAGGTGCTGGCCGTGGATCAGGGCGGCGGCGTCCTGCAGCAGCTGGTAGGAGCCAACCTCGGCCGACGTCGCGCCGTGGCGCTGGGACGTCTCGTTGCGCAGGTTCTGGGCGGCGACCACGACCATGAAGACGGCGACGGCTTCCAGGGTGGCCCCGGTGTCGATCGGCTGTTTCCAGCCGCCGAAGACGACCCAGGCGGCGGGGAAAGCCCGGTCGCCCTTGATCTTCTCCTTCAGATACAGGTCGAAGTCCTCGGGGTAGGAATCGAGCGTGCGGTAGCGATAGCCCAGCACATTGGCCGCGCCCGCCGCCTTCAGCCGCGCCTGGATGGCGTTCTCGATCTCGGCGATGCCGGTCACTGCAGCGCCTCCAGCAGATAGTCCTGGATCAGCGCGCCGATCTCGACCTGGTCGTCGTCGTCCAGGCCGAGGAAGGGCCGGGCCGGGATGACCACCTCCTGTGGCGAACGGAAGCCCAGGCCGGGGATGAAGAATGTCAGCCGCCCATCGCCCTTGGCGCGGATGGAGGCTCCTTCCTGGTGGGTGCTGGCGTAGATCAGATTGGTGCCCCACTCGGCACTGTCGGCATCGGCCCGCCAGGTGATGCTGCCGCGCAGCCGGCCACTGTCCACCAGCGTCTGACCGCCCTTGGCGCGAACCCGAGCGCTGGGCGCCCAGGTCTTGCCGTCCGGACCCTTCTGGGTCTCGAACCGATTGACGGTCGATTCCTCGCCGTAAGCCCCGATGCGCTCCATCAGCGGGCGCAGGTCTTCGGTCTTGCGGATCAGCTGGTCCAGCGACCGTTGGCTGGCCAGCATCCCGTCCAGGGTGACACCTTCCCTGGCCATCACATGCCCCGCATCGAGGAGCGGGAGAAGGCGCGGGGTTCGCTCTCGATGACCATGATGCCGTCGCGGCCCGCCGGTTCGGCAGTGGCGGTGGCGATCGGCAGCTTGACCAGGCCCTTGGAGATGTTGGTCAGGGTCTTGACCGCGTCCTCGTAGCGCTTGCGCACCTGGTCGGTGGCCGCATCCTTGTAGAGCCGGTAGCGGGCGATATCGCAGGCAAGGTCCGTCAGCAGGGCCGGTGTTTCGACCAGCGGCATCTGGTACTGGGCCGCGACATAGCCGTCGATCTCGTTGGACGCCCCGACCAGGGCGGCCGCCACGACCACCGCATCGATCAGACCCGCAGGCGGCTCGGCGCGATCGGTGAGCTGGATCAGCTCTTCGTCGCCGCACAGCGTCTGAAGGTTGGCGAGGGTGGCGTACACGTCGGTCCTTGGGGTTCACGAGCAGGTTGGAGCCGGGGGCTCGGGTCTGCCCCGCGCGAGGGGAAGACCGGAGGCTCCGGAAGGGGACGGGCGGCGGGAGGGGAACCCCGCCGCCCGGTTACTCAGTCGGCCTTGGTGGACGCGACCGCCTTGCCCTTGACGGGCCTGGGCTTGGGCTTGGGTGCCGGTGCGGGCGCTGGTGTCGATCTGGCCTGGATCATCTCGGCCGAAATTTCGGCCCAGTCCTGGTCGTCCAGCAGCTGGAGCTGGGCGGCGGCCAGTTCGCGGGCCTCCGGGACTAGGGGTGTCCAGTCGGCCTCGGGCGTCTCGCGCACCTCGATGACGATCCTCGCATCGGCGGCCAGGACGGCGACATCGCGCGGAACGAGATCGGCCGGTGCTCGCTCGACCCAGGCGTCGATCGTGGTGAAGGCCAGCCCGCCCCGACGATACGGGGCGGACTTCGGCTTGAAGCGGATAGCCGCCTCGGTCATCAGGCCAGCCACGGAACGACCAGCAGTTCAGCCGTTCCCTTCCACTCGTTGGTTTCGCCGCCGGCAGCGTTCTCGCTGTTCAGCAGCTTGCGACCGGCCGATTCGTTGGACGGGCCGACGATGAGCAGGCGCGGCATGATGCCCAGGGGGCGACCGTGATCGCCCTTCATGTTCATCAGGGCGGCGCGAGCGGTGGCATAGTGGGCGGCGTCCAGCACCTGCTTCGATCCCCAGGCGAACTGCCAGAAGCCGAAACCGACGTTGTGACGGCCATCGACGCCGTATTTGTATTCGTCGCGGTCGAAGACGTTGTCGTCGGTCGGCTTGTCTTTGGCCTTGATCGAGGACATGGCCTTGCGGATCTGAAGCAGGATGGGCTTCAGGGCGCGCTTGTCGTCGATCAGGAACCAGGGCTGGCCGGCACCGCCGTCGGTGTTGGCCACCGAGTTGACCGTGACGCCATCGTCGTCCAGGACCGGGTGGTCGGTGTCGAAGAAGTTCTGGCCGTCGTAGCAAAGGCGAGTCCAGCCCTCCTTGAACAGGCCCCAGCACAGCTGGTCGTAGTGGGCACTGGTCGAGCGGCCCATCTCGGTGAACATCGGGCCGTAGATGCCGATGTTGTCGTCGTCGATGGAGTCGGCGCTGACCGCGATTGTGACCTCGAACTTCCTGTTCTTGATCGTGTAGTCCGAGGCCTCCAGGCCATGGACGACGCGGTCGCCGAGCCATTCGCGGACGTTGGGGATCTGGCCGAGCCAGCCGTACTCGTTCTCGCCGGTCGTCGAAGGGACGGTGGTGGCGACGCGCGAATATTGGGGCTCGGCCTGGGTCAGGCCGCCCTGGAAGGCGGCGTTGAAGCCGATCCCGAGCGTGGTGAGGTTAGCGGCGTTGCGAAGCATCGTGTGAGGGTTCCCGGTTCTGGATCAGTAGCCGACGCGGACCCAGACGCCGGTGGCGTCCACGTCCTCGATGCGACCGGCGGCGGACCTGGTGTTGGTCCCGTTTGTCTTGGCGACCGTCTCGTCATCGACGATGAAGGCCGTGCCGCCGATGTCGGCGGCGACGATGGCGTCGGCGGCAGCCGAGTTCTTGAAGAACCAGGTGCCCCGGCGGACTGTCACCGACTTGGCACCGTCCGCGCCGGCGGCGTTGTCCACCCGCTCCTGGGCCACGCCGATGGCCTTGAGGGTGGTCGAGGCCTTGCCGGGCGTGCCGAGGCCGGCATCGGCCGTGTCCCGGCAGATCAGGGCACCCGAATAGGCGATGACGCCGCCGGTCAGGGGCACCGAGAAGGTGTCGCCCTCGTTCTTGATCGGGGCGTTGCGGTCAGAGGCGAGGGCCATCAGGCGAGATCCTTCTGCGAGGCCAGGTAGGCTTCAGGCGTGATGCCCATGGACGCGCAGATCGCCTTGGCGGTGTCGTCCAGCTCGCCGTCCTTCAGCTCGACCTTCTCGGTCAGCACCTCGCCCTTGCGGACCAGGACAGGCGCGGCGGCGACGATGGCGTCGAACTTGGCGCGGTCCGAGGCATGAAGGGCGATGAAGGTGTCGCGCGCGGCCGGGGTGATCTTGCCGGCGGCGATGGCCACGTCCACGGCGGCTTCGCCGTCCTTCAGGCCTTGGTTGGCCTTCAGGGTGTTGACCTGCGATTGCAGCTCGACGATGACCGCGCCCTGGTCGCCGGCGCTGCGGCTGGCATTGATGGCCGTGACCACGTCGGCGGCAGCGGCGTCAGCACTCAGGCCGGCCGCCTGGGCGGCGAGAGCGAGGCCCTGACCAGCGACGGCGAGCGCTGCGGTCTGGGTTGCGAGAGCGGCGTGGATTTGCTCCTCCGTCGCGTCTTCGCCGAGGCCGAGGGCCTTGGCGATAAGGGTCTTGTCCAAATCGTCGTCTCCGTTGGGATGATCGGCCTCGGACGCCAGTGCGCCGAGTTCCAGGTTGGGCTTGTTGGTCAAGCCGGCTCGCAGGATCGCGAGGACGCGACCTGTCGATTTCGAGTGGGGGAAGACCGGGCTGAGGTAGCGATACTCGCGGTCCTTCAGCGAAGCGGCGGCCTTGGCGACCCAGTCGATGCGACCCCAGATGCCGTCGGCGCGGGCCTGCATCTCGACGATCCAGCCGGCGGCCGGGGCGGTGCCGCCGACGCCTTTGATGGCGGCCAGATCGGTCTGGTGGTCATAGTCGACGACGGGGTCTAGCGAACTGCCGGCGGGCTTGGAGGCCGCGACGATCTCCTGGGCGTGCGCCAGGTTCTCGACCAGATAGCCGCCTCGTCCGTCGCGGCCGCCGAATCGACCCATGGGCAGCAGCTTGACCCAGTCGATAGGCTCCCCGTCCGCCGAGGCGGCCAGGGTGACGCACTCGCAAGCGACGCCGTAGGCAAGGATGGAGGCGGAAGGTTTCAAGGCGGTCCCCGATTGAGGGGGGACCATGCCGGAACATCGAAAGGCGCTTCAGTATGCAAGGCTGCATACCGAGAGGGTGCCGAATCAGAGGCCGCTCAGACCCCTCTTAGGGGGCCGTTCGCCGATAGACCACGGTGCCGCCGCGCAGGGCGGTCAGCACCAGGTGATCCGGCTCGGCCGACGACCGGCAGCGCCAGCCGTCCGTGCCGAACTCAGCCATGACCTCGACAAGGCCATCGGGGGCTTGGAACTCGGCGAAGTAGCGGCGGACCAGCTGGCGGCGGCCGTCCTCGGCCTCGCGCCAGACCTCCCGAATTTCGAGAGGGTCAGCAAGGGCGCGGGCGATCAGCGGCAGACTGCGCAAGCGGGCCGCTGGCCAGGCCGGGGCCTTGCCATCAGGGCGGCGGAACAGAGCGGGGCCGACGACCAGGCCAAAGCCGGTCGGGTCCGTGAGCACCCGTCCGTCCTGGGCATCCAGTTGCGCCAGGAATGCAGCGACGGCTTCGTCCTGCCCGATATCGATGTCCAGCAGTTCGCCCTGGGAGACGTCGTCAGAGGCCTGCAGCAAAGGGTCCGAGGCGTCGCTGCCCGGCTGACCGGGCGCGTCAGGAAGCGGCCGAGCGGTCGCGCCGTCCAGATAGGCCTTGCCGACGTTGAAGTTGAAGCCGGGATCGATGCCGGTTTCGACCGTCGTCACCTCGCCCGTGCGGCGGTTGGTGAAGGTCTTGGGCGGGAAGCGCGGCGGGTTGGTGGTCAGTGCGAAGCCACGACGTTCCAGGGTTCGTTCGTTCATCTGGGTCACGGTGCACCGGCAGCGCCAGCCGCAGGGGGGATAGTGGGTATTCCACCATGGATCATCGACCGGCAGGACCACGCCGTGCCAGGCGCGGTGTTCCTCGCGCGTCCGGTCGTCCATGACGGCGACGTAGCGCAGATAGGGCATGGCCGTCTTGACCCGCTCTATGCGCTCCCAGCGCCCGGCCTGATAGGCGCAGCGCATGTTGACGTCGAAGATGGTCCGCAGCCGGCGCAGCGACCCCAGCTGGACCTCGCGCGTTTCGCCAGTCAGCGGGTCGGTCATCTCCTGACGGCCCCACCATCCCCGCGCCTGGAGCGTCGGGGTCAGCTCCTCGCGGAACTGGGTCAGGGTGGTGCCCTCGGCGAGCGCTGCGTCCAGGGCGGCACGGATATCCTCCAGGACTTCACGCTGCATGGCCTTCGCCACGGTGAAAGCCTTGGCGTTCTCCTCCTGCCAGATGTCCTCCCAGGCGAAGGCTTCCGCCAGGCCCTTGGACCGGAAGAAGGCAACGGCCTCGGCCGGGGGGAGGGGTTCCAGCTTGACGGCCACGACGTCAGTCCGGCTGGACCAGGGCGACTTCCCGGATCTGGATTTTGCCGCGCGAGCGTCGGGCATCGACCAGGTCAGCCATGGTGGCGATGTCATAGACCGGGTGGAAACCGACCATGAAAAAGTTGTAGGCTAGGCCAGCCGGGTTCTGCAGCATGTTCTCGGCCGTCTCCACCACATAGTTCAGTGTGTTGAAGGGGTCGCCGTCCAGGCCATTGCGCGCGGTGATCCCGCCCAACATCTTCCAGAAGGACGATAGCGGCGACAGGCGGATGCGGACCAGCCGCCATCCGGTGTCCTTCACGCCATCCACGACGTTGGGCTCGCCGAATCCGCCCTGGCCCAACTGGAGCTGATCGCTGATCGGGTCGGCGATCTGGATGGCGTTCACATAGGGATAGCGCGGCGACAGCTCGCCATTGATCACCTCGCTCGACATCGCCCCGTGATACGGGCTGCGCATCTGATAGTGCTGGAAGAGCTTGGACGTGCGCTTCATTCTCCAGTCGCGCGCCCTGGCGACATACTGCAGCTCCAGACCCCGCAAATCGGTCATATAGGGAAAGCCGTCGCGGGTCTGGTCCACGACGTCGTCCATCGAACCGGTGCCGGCCGCATTGGTACCGAAGCCCTGGAACAGCAGCTCCAGCCAGCCTACGCCGGCGTTGACCGGGTCGTTCACGTCGCCCTTGTGGTTCGGGTCACGCCAGGCGAGCGAGCGGACATCGCCGGTGCGCGCGCCCCAGGTCGTACCGTCCGGAATGAAGAAGCCGTGAAACTCCGGGTCTTCATCGAAACAGCTCGCGCCTGGGCCGGCGGTCGGTGGTGAGGCCAGCATCTCGGCCTTGGTCCGGAAGTTCAGCGCCCCGGCCATGGGGTTGGCCAGGCAGACCTCGGCGAAGTCATGGGTGCCGTCGTTGGCCAGCCTCAGATTGCCGAGGTCGCCTGCGAAGGCGTCGGGCGTGTGATAAAATCGGCGGAGCTTGGCCCGGCGCTCGGCGGCGGAACCCGCGTTGAAGTTCACTCTCCAGATGTCGGTCGGCATGGGTCAGTGTCCATAAACAGAAAGGGCGCGGCTCGCGGCGGCCGTGCGGGTGGCGAAGGCGGTGAAGGAACCGCTGACGGCCACCTCTCCACCGACTGGGGTCAGGCTTGGCCGGTTGATGTGCTTGATGACCCAGGTGCCGTTAGGGTGGCGGGTGAAGATCACCGTCTCACCGCCGTCGATGGCCGTCTTGGGCACCTGGTCATCCGCCGCGCCGGATGGCCCGCGGATCTGGAGAGCATCCGTGTCGTTGATGCCGAAGACGCGACCGACCAGGCCATTCTCGCCTCGCGGCGGCACGTTGGAGACCCGGAAGTCGATGCCGAGCCCCGTGTTATTGGCCAGGGTCTGGACGGGATGCATGACCCAGTGGTCATTTCCGGTGGCGTCGGTAAGGACGACATCGACCACATAGGACGGTGGACCCGACGACGGACTGTGAAGGACAAACCTGGCGTCGGTTCGATAGGTGAACTGAGCAGTCACGCCCGGTTGCAGAACGCCGCCGAGAATCTGGACGCCGTCCCGTCTCACCATCTGGCGGCCTTCGCCGGCCAGGAACGGAGGGCCGCTTACGACGACGCCCTGTCCTGCCGGGTTGGCCGAACCTATCAGCAGCGAATAGATGGCCCGGAAAGGGTCGGCTGGCCAGGCAAACCCTGGCATCACATCGACGACCAGGAGATTGCCGGACTCGTTCGTCTGGCGAAGCGGCACGATCGGCAAGTCTTTCAAGGCCGGCGGCGTCGAGAGGGAAAAGCGCCCATTCGGCAGATACTTGATCTCGAAATAGGCACCAGGCTGCAAGGCTCCCGGCGTGAGTTCGGCCTGGCCGTCATCACGAAGCCCTGGCGGCTCCGGAGATTCCGGGGCTTGGACGTCAGCGCCACGATGGTGAAGCCCGAGGCGAAGCGGATGCGGAAGGCCTGGATGGACTTGTCGCCGGTGGGGTCGGTGTCGACGAAGACGAACTCCTCCGCCTCGGCGGCGGCGACGCCATAGTGTTTCGCCCAGAATGCGCAGTCGTCGATGAAGCCGCGCGTCATCTCCTTCTCGAAGCCGATGTAGAAGGAATCGTCGCCACCCGCCTTGGATGCGGCGGCGGAAATCAGCACGGCCTGGGCGGCGGCGGCCCAGCTGATACCAACCCGGCGGCTCTTTTCGTAGACGACGACCTGGGCGGTACTGGCCAGCAGCCGCTGCTGATAGGGCAGAAGCACCGCGTCGTCGGGGTCAGTGCGCAGCAGGTCGGCGGCCGGCGCATAACGCGGGCTTGAACGCGGGTTGTCGTGGCGCTCGACCAGGTCCTCGGCGGTCACGGTCCTCATCAGCGGGTGCCCTCGTTGGGGCGCATGCCGACACGGGCCAAGGCCCATTCCAGACCCGACCACAAGCCGGCGGCGTCCAGCCACGGGTTCAGCCAGTCGGTGAGGATGCAGTAGCGGCGGTCCGACGGCGCGCGATGGTGACCCGCATGATGACGGGGCGACTGGAAGGCTCCGACCTCCTGGAGCAGCCGGGCGACCGGCCCGGCTGAAGCAGGCAGGTGGGCCATGCGGTGTACTTCATTGATCACCAGGCCACCGATCGAGGCCGAGGCCCAAACCAGAGTCGGGCCGGTCACCATCAGCCAGACGCCGGACATGACGATGACGACCAGCCAGACGATCAGGTTGCGCGAAATCACGCCGGTTCGGGTGAAGGCCAGGACATCGATGTGATGCAGCCGGTTCGGCGCGACGATGGCCGGACCTATGACGGGCCAGGCGACTTCGGCCGCTCGATCTTCCCACCAGTGGAAGAGGCCGCTCAGGAGGTCAGCCATCAGCCAGCCCAGGAGCAGTTCGCCAAGGATCAGCGCGATGTTCATCCACGCACCCCGAGGATTTCCCGCTTGATGGCGTCGATCGTGTCCTTCGTCATGCCGGTGGCACCCGCCTTGGCCACCCGATCGACGGCGGCAGCGGCTTCCTTCGCGGCCTCCATCTTCAGCTTCAGGGTCCGCTCGACATTGGTCTTCTCGGCAGAGGCCAGCTTGGACAGGGCGTCGGCCAGGAACCGGGCATCCTCGGGGCTGAAGGTGACGGGCTGGGCCTCGCCGTCCTCGTCCTCGGCCGTGGCCATTATGGTCTGCATGACGACGCCATGCATCAGCTCCAGGTTCAGTCTGGCCAACTGGTTGTCGGGCTGGTCGCCGAACTGGGAGACCAGTGCCGTGGCCATCTCGCGCGAATGCTTCATCCGCTCCCGCGCCGTCGTCATCCGCTTGACGTGCCGTCCTAGGGCCGAGCGCGACACGTCCAGGTCCATGCCCTTCAAGTGAGCTAGTATCTCGTCGATGGTCCGGCCCTGGATGCGCAGGCGGCCGACCTCCGCCCGGATTTCCTCGGGCAGTTTATCGATGCTGGATGGGACCTCGCGGCGGGACGAACGGGGGGCCATGAATCAGCGCCCGCCGATCGGGGGCTTTTCGACGCCGTCAACGGTGATGCGGCCCTCGGCGATGGCCACGCCGCGCCGGGTGATGTGCGCCACCATCAGGGTGTCGCGGTAGTAGTCCACCGTGACGGCATCGGCGTCGGCCAGGAACTTGATCAGGTCGCGAACATGCTCGCGGGTCATCTCCGCGAAATGGCCCTGGGCCAGAAGGCTCTGCTCGATCGCGGTCTCGCTGCCGTGGCCGCCATCGGCGACCAGGTTCTGCAGGACACAGAGGCGTCGGTTGGGCAGCAGGGTCGTGGTGCGATAGCTCATTTGTCGCCCGCCAGGATGTGGTTTTCCAGGCGCAGCACGGCCCGCTCAGTCCGATCCGCGATGGCGCAGGTCGTCTTGATCTCCCCTTCTAGCCGGGTGAAATCGGCCTTGCTCGGCAGGGCGGCAATGTCGTCTTCCAGCGTCTTGATCCGCTGGTCTCGCAGCCCGCCCTCGCGCTCCAGGCTACCGACACGACCGACCAGTGCGGAATGTGCCTCGCCATTGCGCCAGCGGGCAGCGCGCACTGCCGTCCATGCCGAGATGCCACAAGAGATCACGGCGATCAGCAGGGCGAAGTAGGGAAGCAACTCTCTCACGCGGCGGCTCCGGGTACGCGATACGGGGTGCGGAACCGGCCTTCAGCGTCGGACTGACAGGCGGTGCAGCGGATGGCTGAAGGGGCGACGGCGAGGCGCGCCGGCTCGATCTCGTGAGAACAGTCAATGCAGACGCGCAGGGCCGGGCGCTCGCCGGGCAAGGCGGCGGCATTGCGCGCCCGACACTCGGCCAGGATGCGGTCGGCCTCGCGGTTTGCGAGGTCCTGGGCGTGATCGACGTCGTCCATCAGCCGGCGGCCCCGGCCTTCAGGCGAGCGCACTCGGCCTGGGCGTCGGTGATCTGGGCCAGCAGTCCCTCGCCCCAGCCGATCAGACCGGCCAGATACTCCCCGCCAGGCAGGTTGTATTGGATCACGGCATCAGCCGCCGGCGTCGGCCGGTCGGAAGGTTTGGCGTCCAGGTCAGCGGGGCATTCGACCACACGCTCGTGCCGCGTCTGGATGACGGGTGCGGCGGCGATCGGCGCGGCGTCAGTCCCGTCCGAGGTTGCGCAGGCAGTCAGCATCGCAACGGCCGAGGCCGCCAGCAGTGACCGGAGCCTGGGCGAGAGCGTCTTCAGCACGGTGGGTCCTTTGGGTTTGGGTTCGGCCTCGCGCCTCGGCACGGGTGATGGCGGCGGCCTGGTCGCGGCGGACCTGGGCCAAGGAGATGGAAAGGGTGGCGACCTCAGCGGTTTTGGCATCGCGATCGGCGACGACGGTCATGACCTCGGTCGAGCAGGCGGCGCGGACCGAATAGGTGTCGCCCGCCGTCAGGGCGGCATCGCACGCCTGGGCCTGGACGGCGCGGCGGTGGACGGCGGCGACCGCTTCCGAACAGCGAGCTGCCGAGGCAGCCAGTTCGGATTGGGTCACCGCCGCCGAGCAGGCTTCATGGCCCGCGATGACGTCTCGGAGTTTTCGTTCCTCGACGGTCTTGAAGACGATGCCCGTGCCCAGCAGGCCGATCATCGCAACGGATGCCAGCAGCAGACGGATCATGAGGTCACCCCCTGGATTTTCTCGACAGTGCGCGATGCGCCGGCAGCGATCAGGCCCAGGGCGAAGACCGACAGGTCCGCCCAGCTGAGCGGCTGGACCGTCACGCCCCACAGCTGGGCGACGGGCAGGACCACGCCATTGACCAGCAGCACCAGGACGCAGACCCAACTGGCCGTCGGACGCCAGGCCCGGACGGCGAAGTCCCAGATCGAGGTGATTGGTCGGCGGGGCGGGAGCGGATCGTTCTGACTAGTCATTGCGGCCCGCCCACCAGGCCGCGACGTCAAAGGTCGGGCAGGCTTTGACCCATTCGCCAGGCGCGACCTTGCCGTCGCCGTTGCGGTCGGGAGACAGATCGCGATGGCCGCAGACCCGCGCCTTCGGATACCTGCCCGACAGATTTGTCAGCAGCTGGTGCAGAGACTCATACTGCTGGGCAGTGAAGTTGGTCTCGGCCGTGTTGTCAGGCTTGACGCCACCGACCAGGCAGATGCCCAGCGAGCCGTCGTTGTGGCCAACGACATGGGCACCCATGACCGTATCGGCCCGACCCTTCTCCACCGTGCCGTCACGGCGAATGACGTAGTGGTAGCCAACATCCTTCCACGGTGGCCGCTTGGCCTTGTGCCAAGCGCGGATCTCGGCGACCCCGATATCGCGGGATGCAGGCGTCGCCGAGCAGTGGACGACCAGCAGTTTGATCGGTTTCATCGAAAAGCCCCCGATCCGGCGCCCGAAACCACTTCAGGGACGGTCGATCTAAGAGGACAAAACTACGGGGAGAGGGCCGAGGGCTTCAGTATGCAAGGCTGCATATCTAGCGCCGGTCAGAAGAGGGGGAGCTGCTCGTCCTGGTCGCCGCGCGTTTCGCGATCGGCGTTGGCATAGACATAGAAGACAGTCCGCCGCGAGCACCCCACCATGCGCGCGATATCGGCGGTGGACAAGCCACCCGCCTCACGAAGCTGCAGTATACGGGCCCGCTTGCCCAGGCCGATGGGCACCGGGATGGTGTGGCCACCGAACTCGGCGACCAGGCGCATCGCGTCCTTGTGGCCCAGGCACTCGGCCAGAGGGTGATGCTTGCCCACGAACTTGGGCACATAGATCGAGCCGCCACCGAAGATGGCCGACAGGGTCGCGGCCTGTTCGTCGCCCAGCATTTTCATGATGCCGGCCCAAGCCGGAAGGTCATGTATGCTCACCGGATCACAGCCTCGCGACCAGATCGGTGAGCACGCGCTCGGCGGTAAGAGACCGCTGAACGGCCGTTTGGAGCGCCCTTAGCCGGACGATCTTCTCCCCATGCGGGGCATATCGCCAGCGCCGCTGCGCTGCGACCTGCTCGGCATGCGCAGACGCCACGGCCGCCCTGGCGTCCGCGATCTCTGGCCATGTGAGAAGGTCCAGCGACATCGATCACCCGGCAGTGCCGTCGCGGATGGCTCGCCCGGCGGCGGCTATGGCCGCGTCCAGGGCTTCCTCGGTGGTCAGTCGATCCTTCGGCAGGACAGCAGCGCCATCACGGGCGAGCAGCTTCAGCGTCTGGGCCTCGAACAGTCGATGCTTCAGGACCAGGACTTCGCGGCCGGCATGTCGTTTATCCAGCTGCTGTGACCAGCCAGCTCGTTCGGCCACCGCTTTCAGCGCCTCGATCACTTTGTACATCAGTCCCTGGTCGGCCCACTGGAGGCGCTCGATGGTGGACAGCTGGCGGCGGGCAAACGCTTCCAGCGCCGCCTCCGACGAATCGCGCACCTCGCCCAGGTTCCAGAGCGAGATCCACAACGCCCGCGCCTTGCGGGCCGAGGGGTGATCCGCCGCCGGTCTGGCTTTCCGGCTTTCTGGCCTTCTGGCGTTGGCGCCCGCGATGACCTTGGGCGTCCAGCCCTTGGCCTTGAACTCGTCCAGCACCCGGCCCAGTTCGGCGTCGCTGCAGGCGGTCGATGACTTATGCCCGGTCAGACGCTCTAGGATGGTGCGATAGGTGTCGTCGTCCAGGCCGAGGTCGCGGCGGGCGATCTGAACCTTCATGACGGCGGCGCGGCGGGTCATGTCTGTGAGCCCCGATGGGCGGCGACAACCGCAGCGATCTCGGCCAGCTGCGCCGTCGTCAGGGAGGCGATGCGCTCGCCTTCGTCGCGTTGGCTGACAGGGTCCGAGGCGATGGACCAGCAGTAGCCGCCACCGGTCTGCAAGACGCCCTTCAGGTTCGAGCGGCGACCGTAGACATCCGTCCCGAGATAGTACTCGACCTTGATAGGGCGGCTCATTGCGCAGCACCCGCCCCACACTTCACGCTGATCGACATCTGTTCGTCTAGGACCGTGAATCGATCTTCGCCTCGCACCCAGGCGACCCTGGTCGTCAGGCGCACGGGCTGTCCATGCTGATCCTGGAACACGGCCACGAAGGTGAAACCGCGAAGGGTCTGGCGGCAGCTGACGGTCGCAGGCGGAGTCCAATCGCCGCAGCCACCCATGCGGAAGAACTTGCTGAACACTTCGGACCAGGCCACGACGTTGGGCTTCTGGACGCGACGGCGCTTGGTGGATTTGCGGGCCATCAGGACGCCGCCTTGCGGCCGACCGCGTTGGCGGCGCGCGGGTCGCGATAGGAGGCCGGCAGCACCGGGGCGTCCAGCACGACAGGCGTGTCTTTCTGCCCGACCGCGCGGCAGTGATCAGCGCAGAACAGACGGCCCGGCACCACGTCGTCGTGGCAGGCCGGATCGTTCTGCGCCCCGGCGGGCGCACCAAGGGGCCAGTGGCACAGGCCACGCCCCGCCTTCAGCCGGGCCTTGTCGGCTTCAACCCCGACGACCGGGAAACCCTTCTCCCGTCGCTTCTCCAGCGCCGCCTTGATGGCGGCGGTATGGTCAACCGCAGGCTTGGCCACGACGGGGGCGATAGCTGCGGCTGGCCTCCGAACGATGGGAGCAAGCGGCGGAACGGGGTCGGGGGTATCGTGGTCTTCCGGCACGTCCATGGCCGACCAGGCTGCGCTCTGCGCGCTCAGCGACTTATGCGTCGCGTCCTTTTCGTGCCGGTCTAGCGAGGTGTTGGCGACGCCGAAGACGCGGATGATGACATCGCGCCCCACGCCTGTGACCTTCTGAACGGCGATGGCCGCAGGAACCAGCGCGGCTCGGCCATTGGTCTTGGCGGACAGCACCTTCAGCGGGTCCGATCCATAAACGCCACATGACGCCACGATGGCTTGGGCGCAGAGATCTGCAGTCAGACGGACGGCCATCAGCTTCTCCTCTCGACGCGCCAGGTCACGTCGCCGAGGCGACGACGGATCAGCTGGCCGTATTCGTTGACGACCCGGTCGCGGGTCAGCTCCAAGGGCGCGGTGATGACGATCGCGCCGGGTTCACCGGTGACCGTCAGGCGCTCGATCCACGACGCCCAGGCCTGGGTGGTCATGTGATCCTTCAGCCAGGCGAGCGGGTGTTCGGGCACAGGCTGAGCGGGCTCAGCCGGTGCCGGAGCATCCGCAATTGCAAAGTCCTCGAAGTCCCGGCCATGCAGCCAGGTACGGGCGTGAGGGACGAAGATGGGCCGGATGCGCTCGGCATTGACCGCCTCGGCGAACCGACCGGCCGCCGCGACCAGGGCCTCGGGATCTTCGCCCTCCTTCACCAAGCGAGCGAAGACGGCCAGGGCACGGGCACGCGGATTGACCGGCCTGGGCGGATAGGCTGCCCAGAACCGGTCAAAGGCCGCGATCACGCGGACGGGGTAGGAGACGGGCATCAGGCCGCGCCTCGCATGGCAGTGGCCGCATCAGCGTCGGCCTGGGCCTGCTCGGCCTGCGCCTTCTCCATGGCCAGCAGCGCGTCGCACAGAACCAGCCGCTCGTTGGGCGTCAGGTTCACCCGGTCGCCCCGGTCGCGGAACCGCAGCACGCAGTCGTCCACCAGCTCGGCCTCGAAGGTCGAGAGGATCGAACGCTGCCGGCCGATCAGGCTGGCCATCCGGATCAGGTCCGTTTTGTCCTGGGCGGTGATGGCCATCACGCATCACCCATAGCGGTGCGGACCAGGGTCCAGACGCCCCAGCCGATGACGACCAGCGTGATGCCTATCGCCAGAGACCAAGCCAGGGCATGGACGAAGACCTGCAGAAAGAAATCCATCCAGATCATCAGGCGTCCGCCACATCGATGGTGACGGCGGTCCACTTCGACCGGGCGTCTTCGCGCTGATAGAAGCGCACGTGTTCCTTGGTGCCCTCGACGCGGATCGAATCCTTGATCGCCCGCATCGCCTGCTGCCACCGGTCGTCGGCGATCTCGTAGCGAAGCAGCCGGAACAGCTCGGCCCTGTTGATCAGACCCGCTTGGTCCGTGCGGAAGGCGTGGTGCACCAGCCCGCGCAGAACCGGGTCCTGGTCCGCTGCCAGCTCGGTCAGATAGGCGTCCACATTGGCCTTGGCGGCCTGCAGTTCGGGGCCGAAGGTCAGGCGCTCCTGGATCTGCAGGCGGACCTGCAGGGTGCCGTCATAAGAAGTGAGGCTGACATTGCCCTTCTCCCCACCGATCTTGGTTTTGTAGTCCTGCAAAAGCAGGTCCAGCAGGTCGGCCACGTCATCGAGCGTGTGCTGTTTGAAGCGGGCGATCTGGGCGCTCAGCTCCAAGGCGTGGCCCATGATCTTGCGGACCTGGTCGTCGATTACCTTGTCGGCGGCCTTCACCAGCTCCTCCGGGACCAAGGCCCCTTTGGCGTCGCGCCAGTAGAATTGATCCGCGACCGTCACCCGGCCAGCCAAAGCGATAGAAACGCGGGTGGTGTCGATGACGGGGGTGTCGAGACGAGCTGTCGGAGGTGCGGTATCGGTCATTGGAACAGTCCTTTGTTGGGGTCGCGGTAGTGGCGGGCGGCGTCTCGGCGGATGCGGGCGCGTTCGGTGATGGCGTCGTGGCCCCAGGGCCAGACGAAGAGCAGGTGTCTCCACCAGCGGATGAGGCGGGGTGGGCTGTCGGTCATGGTCGGCCTCCCTCGATGGCAGCGAAGTCGCCGTAGACGCGGGCTTTGCTGACGCCCGGAAGCTCGGCCAGGCGTTGGGCCGTCATCAATCCGGGGACGCGGCGGATCAGGGCGCGGATCTCGGGCTTCTGCCCCACGGCACAGGCCACGGCAGCGGCCATGCCCGCGTCGGTCAGGACAATGGCGGGTTCATCGCTGTCCAGCAGCGAGCTGCGCAGCGTCTTCAACCGCCCCCGCACACGGGTCATCAGCCCCCGGAAGTCCTCCTCGGTGAAGGTGTCGGTGCCGGCCCGGCGATGGATGGAGCCCAGATCGGCCAGCGCGTGGTCGATCAACTCCATGTCGGTTTCGGTTACGAATACTTCGGTCACTTGTTGTCCTCCCGAATGGCGGTTTTCTGGAGCTGGGCGCGGTGCGACCAGGCGTCCTGCAGGTGGCTGAGGGTGCGGGGTTCGTCGGTGATCTGGGCCAGGACCGTCGCCATCTTCAGCAGGTTGGTGACGGTGCGCAGGTGACCCGGCAGCTGGGCGACCTTCTGCAGGAAGGCGCGTTCGCGCGGGCCGCTCACAGCCCACGCATCGCACAGGACCTCGACGTCCTCGGGGTGTGGACGCTCATAGGCCTGGGCCCAGCTGACCCGGCTGTGCATCTGGGCGAACTCGGCCGAGCGACCGGACCCGCCCGCCACTCGCGTCATCACCGTCGGATTGCCGGCCAGGACCAGACCGCAGCCGAGGCTGTCGTGAAAGGCGCGCAGCTGGTCCAGCGAGTCGTCGGCCAGGTGCTGGGCTTCGTCGATGACGACACAGGCGCGCAGGCCACTCAGGCGGGCCTCGATGATATCGACCAGGGCGCTTGGCGTGCCCACCTTGCCAGTGGCACCGCAGGCCTTGGCGACCTGACGCAGCATCGGCGTCACCGAGCGGGTGGCCCGCGACATCGTGGCCAGGAAGGCGTTGGGCGTGGACGCCGTGTACTGTTTGAAGGTCGCGGTTTTTCCCAGGCCGGCCGACCCGACGATCAGCGCCATCTCGCCCGAGTGTGCCCAGCGCAGCTGCGCCGTCATCTCGCGGGCAGTCTTGGTGAAGCGGAAGGCGGGGGTCTCCACCTTCTCCACCGCCTCCTGGCGGCGGGCCTCTTCCGACAGGAAGAAGCGGTTGACCTTGTAGGCCACGCCCGCGTTGTCGCCCGTGTAGGTTCCCGAGGTCCACAGACCCAGGGTGCTGGAGCCGACGTCGCCGATCATGCGCGCCAAGTCCGGCCAGGACAGGCTGCGCTCGGCCTTCAACTCCGCCAGGGATTGACGCAGGGCGTCAATCTCCTCCTCGGTGAAGCTCTCTTTTCCTCGATCGATGTTCATGCTAGGCGGTTCCTTGCTGCTGCCAGCTGCTGAAGGGGCCAAGGCCCCGGCTATCAGGCCGCGAGGGGTGTCCGCCCCTCGCGGCCTTTCTCATTCCACGAGACGCAGGCGCTCCATGGCGGAAGCCAGACGTTCGTGGGTGGTCTTGGGGGTCGGCTTCGAAACGGCCCGTTCCTGGACGTCCTCCAGGGGTTTCAAGACGGCATTGCCGACCACGCGCACTGGTCGGATCACCGTCGGCACGGGGGTGTCGTCGGCATCGTCGGGCAGGTCCGGCATCATGTCGGCCAGCTGCGCGGCGGTCAGCAGCTCGAAGGCTGCGGACTGGGCCTTGGTGGTCTTGCGCAGGTTCGCTTCTTGGCGGGCGCGCGCATGGGCGGCACCGGTGTCGAGGAAGCCCGTCTTCTCCTGCAGCTCGGCCGAGGCCAGATAGCGCCCGTCAAGGCCATAGACGTGGACGTCGGAATGCAGGTTGTCGGGGTCGTAGCGCAGGATGACCTTCTGGCCGGCCAGGGCGCTCATCGCTGGCGACCACCAGACATTGCCGTAAGCCTTCAGCGAGCCGTCCTTGCGGTCGGCCGACACCACCTGCGACGCCAGTAGCGCCATGCGCAGCTGTTCGGGCGAGGCCTTGCCGATCGGGGCGCGAGCATAGGAAGCGGTAAAGACGTCGTCGAAACTCGACCGGCCCGCCGCCGTTTCCGTCGTGCGGTTCGGGCGGGCGTTGTGGGCGTCAATCCCGGCCTGAACGACGCGCTTGAACGTCTCCAGGTCGATGGCTTTCTCGCCATAGTTCTCCGGTTTCGCATCGACCTTGTTGCCGGTGTAGGCCCCTGCAAAGGCGGGGTGTTTCGCGACCGTGTCGCAGAGGTCTTTAAACGCCCGCTCGATGGGCTTTGATTGCCCCCTGAACGGTAACGCCCAGTGGATTTTGACACCTAGCGACGTCAGCAGACCGGTCGGTTCCTCGGCCTTGATCGAGAACCGGAAGCGGCTCTTGGCCCCGCCGGTGATCACTTTCGATGCGAAGGCGCGGCCGTTGTCCATCAGGCAGCCCTTTGGGATGCCCCAGTCGCGGAACAGGTCGGCAAAGGCCAGGCGGGTCAGCACGGAGGACTCGGTTTCGTCGATGCGCCAGGCCAGGAACTTGCGGCTGTAGATGTCCTGAATGGCCACCATCATGGGGCGGGCGACGTGCCCGTCAGGCCAGCGGACGAAGACGTCCCAGCGGTGGCCGTCGATGTTGACCAGTTCCAGGGCGTGAAGGTCTGCAACAGTCCGCTGCTGGGCGGGGACGGTGTTACGCAGGGCATCGACGCCATGACGCTTCAGGGTCACGACCGCCGCCGGGACTTCCTTTTCCAGCTTGCGCGCCAGCGTTTTCTGATGGGGCAGCTCCAGCCCGCGCGGCGCGCAATACTCCCGCAGGCAGCGCCAGTAGCAGCTGGCGAACGTCGGGCGCTCGGGGCGCAGATAGTCGGACAACAGATAGGACCAGGCTTGGCTATCGACGTCCGCTGTCTTGCCGCCGCCCTTCCGCTGCGGGGCCAGTACTGGCAAGCGATCAGAGGCGATCACACCAGCGACTAGCTTGCGCCATTCCCAAAGGGTGGCGGCACTCACCTTGGCCTGGCTGGCCACAACGGCGACGGACGCGGTCGTCGTCATGCCGGTCTGTTCCAGCGCCTCGACCTGGTCCAGTACGACCATCCGGCGGTGGGCCTCGGCCTTGATCGTTTCGCTCTGCTGATCGAACCAGCTCCAGATCTGGCCGCGCGGTGTGGCGGTGTCGCCGTCGTTGGCGGCCAGCCGTCCTGCCGAGCCGATCAGGCTGCGCTTCGCCAGCTCCGAAGAGGCGGCGGGCGGCAGGACCGCGACGTGATATTCGGTCGCCGCGCCACCCCGACCGACCCGATGACGGGACAGGGGCATGCCGGCGCGGTCAGTGCGCAGCGACCAGCGCTGGGCCTGGGCCGTTTCATTGATCTTGCGCTTGGCCGATGACAGGCCCGGCAGCTTCAGCTCGGCCAGCTCGGCCGCTGTGAACCAGACCTTGCCGTTCAGTCCGCTCAGGTCCGGGAGTGCGGCCTCGAACCCCTGGTCGGTGTGGATGCGTCCCCCCAGATCGAGCATCAGTGGCGACCTCCCCGCTGGATGGCGGGCGCGGCCTTCTTCAACTGTCGCTGTCGGGCCTGCAGGCGCTCGATCTGGGCCGAGACGTGGCCCAGCTCGACGGTCAGGACTTCCTCGCCGACGACCAGGGCACAGCCGATCTTGCGCAGAAGGGCTTCCAGCAGGTCATAACGACCGGTCGCCGCGACCAGGGCGAAGAACCGCCCAGCCGAGATATTGTGTTCCTCGCTGGTCTCCGACGAATACTTGTCCAGCATAGACTTGGAGACGTCCTGATCGAGCAGGCGACTGACGGCGGCGGCTACGTCGAACCGATCGCGGTCGTCTTCCTTCAGCATCAGGGCGACGGCCGAGGACAGCTGGCGGTCGATACCGGTCAACATGCCGTCGGAGGGGAGGGGGCGCGGAGAGAAATCCATGGCCGTCTGGCCGGGGTCGAACGCGGGCTTACGCTTGGACATGCAGCACCCCCACCAGCGTGTGTCTCGACAGGCCCCGCGCCTTCCAGTGGCTCGCCGAACCCATGGGCACGCCCAGGACCTCGGCCAGCCGCGTCCGCGTCTCCAGGCCGTTGGCGCGAACCACTTGGTCGATGTCGTCGCCGAACAGCCGCTCGCGCGGGTCGGGCAGTCGATAGCCTCTGGCCCTGATCCGACGCGCGATGTGGCGGGCACATCCGCCGCCGGTCTCGGCGTCGATCTGCGCGAACGTCAGTCCAGCAGCCAGGCCCTGGGCCACGACCCGTTGCCGGGCCGTCATGGGTTGAAGGCCCACGACACGGCGAACCTCTTTCACCGTGCGCCCCGTCTCGCGGGCGATCTCGCGCAGATCGTCACCGGCGGTGGCGCATTCTATCACCCAGGCGCGTTCGTCTTCATCCCAGGGCCGGGTCATTGGAGCGTGTCTCCACCCGTCTGGCCGGCCAGCACCCGATGGCATGTTGCCGACAGCTTTTCGTTGGCATCGACGGCGGCGTGGATCGTCAAGCCGGCCACGGCGAAAACCTCGCCGGTGTCGCTGTGCAGGCGCACGAAGACTTCGCCTCCCTTGCCGGGGATGAAGGAGACGCCGCTGGCGAACTGGACGCTCATGCCCGCGCTCCGATCGTCTCGCCGTCGATGATCAGGGTGATACCCGCTGGCATCGGCAGGTCGCGGATCAGGTCTTTCAGTTCCCTGGCCGACAGCCGGCCCCAGTTCCCCCGTATGGCCGAGACGGCCTTCTGGGCGGGCGACTTGACCGGGGCCTGTTTCATCGTGGCCAGGGCATCCGTGACACCCTTGGCTGTACCCTCGACCAGCAAGCCGGCAACGGCCCGCTGCTCGCCTTCTGGAAGGCGGGCCAGGGTCCGCAGCTGGGCGGCGTTGGCGGCAACCGGCAGATCGCGGACGGCGGCGATCACGTCTGGGCGCAGGCCTCGGTGCAGCTCCAGCGCGCGATAGATCGAGGCGCGGGACAGGCCGATCTTGTCCGCCACGTCATCGGCAAAGCCGAATGCGAATCTCACGATGCGACTCGCATCGTCTGCTTCCAGGCCGATCCGGTCAGCCCAGCGAGCTGTGGCGGCGACCGACTGCATGGACGTGCCCTCGGGGACACCGGCCCTGGCCTTTTGAAGTTCGACCAGCTCAGCGATGAATGCGGCCTGGTCGATCGGGGTCAGGCCCAGCTTGAACAGGTTTTCGCTGATCTCGCGCGCCCGACGCGCTGGGTCGATATAGGCATCGATAGTCGCCCAGCCGCTGGCCTTGGCTGCTGCCAAGCGATGACGACCCGTCGTCATCCCGAACCGGCCATCGGCCTTGGGGTAGATTTCGACAGGCTCTTCCTGATCGTCAGCCGCGAAGAGATCGACCAGGGCAGCCACCCAGCCCATGTCGAGCGGGCGAAGCCCACCCTCGGGGTCGATCAGATCGATGGGCACCTTGTAGGCGGTGCGGGCAACTTCGAACACTTGCGGCTCAGACATGTACGGCCACCGTCATGTCGGTCGCGGCGTCGATGCGAACGGCCCGGAAACCCGCCGCCGCCAAGGCCACGGCCAGCCTGTCGCGTTGGGCGTCGGGCAGGATGTCCAGAGCCTGACGGCTAGCCTCGACCTGCTCCAGGGTCAGGGCCGCTGCCGTCAGCGCATCGCGCTTCTGCTCATGCTTCGATTGCAGGCTGATGTTGGGGCGGTCATCCGGACGGCAGTCCAGGGCGGCGGTGCTGGCGGCGCGCCGGACTGCGACAAGCTGGGCGCGCAGAGTGACGGCGGCGAGGGAGCGACGGGCCATGTCTAGATGGCCTCGTGCGATAGACGGTGCGCTTGTGCACTTGTGCGAGTATCATCCCGGTTTGTGGACGACTCACCCGCTTCTGGGACGCTATGACGACGATCTGGGAACAGCTTATGAACCGGCTCTGCCATCGCCTCGGCTATGGCATTCTCCGTTTCCTTCGACGCGCGACCGCGCAGGACGTCACGCACCGAATCGCGGGGCAGATGCCGCGCGCTCTCGAAGCCGCGCAGCGATCCATACTGGGTCCGCAGCACCGCCTTGATCCGTTCACGTCTCGACTGTCTGGCCAACCGTGTTTCTCCCCTGGGACGAGAATCCCATTTCCGGGACGATAGTAGCCATATATGAGCCAGTCAACGGTTAACGATGACCATGAATGGGAAGCTACGTCCGAATTTGGCGTAAGGCTCCGTGAGGCCATGGGCGGCATGTCAGACACCACGCTGAGCAAGAGAGCGGACGTGCCGACCTCGACCCTCTCCCGGATCATGAAGGGCACCGCGCCCAGCCTGGCCAATGCCGTCAGGCTGTCCCAGGCCGTTGGGGCCGACCTGATTTGGCTCGCTACGGGACGAGGCGTTCCGAATGGTGCGGCAGGCGGCTACATCGATGTGCCTATCTATGACGTTCGCCTGGCCGCCGGGGTGGCCCAGTTCGCCGAGGCGGCCGAGCAGATCGGGGCCATGCCCTTTGATCGAGGAATGCTGCGCGACCTCGGTCGGACCTCGGCGGACGGCCTGGGCGTCTTCATCGGCGAGGGTGATTCGATGTTCCCCACGATCACCGACGGCGCTCGGGTGCTGGCCGACCTGAAGGACACGCGCATCAGGGACGGCGTGTTTGCCTTCCGGACCGGCGACGAACTGCGCATCAAGCGCCTGCGCCGCTTGATGGACGGCATCGAGATCCGCAGCGACAATGAAAAGCTCTATCCGCCCGAGCTACTGACCGGCGACGCCGCCGACGAACTGGTGGTCATCGGCCGCATCCTCTGGACGGGCACCGCAGTATGAGGAAGCTCGCCGCACTCCTGACTATAGGCCTTGCCTTTGCGGCATGCGGCTCGCCGCGTCCCGATCCAGAGACACCCGTCGCCCAGGAGGGCGGCCTGGTGGTCGAGTTCCAGCAGGTCCGTCTGCTGGAGGCCGTGGGCCCCACAGGCGAACCCGTGCCCTATGAGGACGGGTCACGCGCTGTCGTCATCGACTATGCGGTGGTGAACGAAGACGCCACGCCAGTTGCCGTTGCAGACCTGCCCGTCGTCCAGCTGTTCGATGGCCAGGGCGGAGCCTGGTCTGCCGACATGCAGTTCGTGCCTTCCGCTTCCGGAGAGATGACCAACGAGTGGCCGACCGAGGTCGCCGCCGGGGCGACCCTGCGCGCCTCTGCCGTCTTCACCATCGCCGCCGATTCCTGGGACCAGCCAGGGTGGGCAGCGGGCTGGCGCGGATCAGCTGCTGGCGAGAGAACCCCGCTTACCCCGGACATGACACCCGTCACGGCGGACTAGCCGACAGGCCGCGACCTAGTCGTCGGCCGGATCGCCTTGTGAGAGCAGCCGGCGCTCGACCTCATCCACCTCCTCGGCGACCATGCAGTTCAGGGCACCGCCCAGAAAGATGCGCGATCCACCGGTGTCCACGGCCGTAAAGGCCGCCACTCGACTGGCGCGAACCACCATGGCCAGGCCCTCGGGCGTCTTGAACTTCACGAACATCGGCGTCCCCCATTTCAGAACGGGCACCATACCCATTCTCCCTCGCGGCAACGACCCAGACGATGCGGCGTTTACGATCGATGGATCAGCACCGGACGCCCTCGTTCTTTGCGGACGACATCTCCAAACTGCGCACCACCCGGCGTCACCTCGAACGGGCCGCCGCGACCGTCGATCGCCTGATCAACCGGGGTCCCACTTCCACTCCGGACACTCAGGGCGAGGACCGTAGGTGGTCGCCCGCCAAGGGCCGCCACCACTGACTTTCGCTCCGAAGGGGAAGTGGGACCGCCCAGGTCCCACTTCCAAACGAGGCGGCGCGGCCTATCGACAGGACCGCGCATCCCCACCGACACGCCCTCGTCCCCGCCCTGCATAGATCAGGGGCTGTAAGAGGCCCCTAAGCGACACCCTCTGAGGAGAGGCCGACTCCAGGCGCTCCTGTCCCACGGATGTCTATTTCGGCGGGCGCTCTAGACAGTGCAACGCGACGGCACCGCCGACCAAATTTTTGGAAGAGGCCTTATCGGGTAAGGGTTTCATCCCACCTTGTCCCGCCACGTCCCGTCTAATCCCGGCATTCCACCCCACTCCAGTCAGTCCTGTCCTGGCACAATTTATCTCCGATAGGTGATCCAATGGCCAAGCTGGGCGTTAGGGGCGCATGACAAAATCCGCCAAGCCTGCCGTCCTGACCATTCGCAATGCCGCCCTGACCGATGTCGCCGCCATCACCCGGCTGGGGACCAAGGTCTACAGACAGGGGGGCATGTCCCTGACTCCCGGCATGTTGCGGGGGCAGATCGCCACCTATCCCGACGGTCAGTTCGTGGTGGAATATGAGGGCGAGATCGTCGGCTATGCCGCCGGTTTCCGCATCGACGAGGCCGTGGCCATGGCCCCGCACACCTGGGATCAGATTACCGGCAACGGCTATGCGGCGCGGCACGATCCGGTCGGGGACTGGTTCTACGGCATGGAGGTCTGCGTCGATCCCAGCCGTCGTCGCCTTCGCATCGGCCAAAGGCTGTACGACGCGCGGCGCGAGCTGTGCGAGGCCGAGAATCTGAAGGGCATCGTCTTTGGCGGACGCATGCCGGGGCTGGCGCGTAAGAAAGGGGCCTATCCGCTGGCCCAGGACTATCTGGATGCGGTCACGGCGCGGCGGTTGAACGACCCGGTCATCGGCTTTCACCTGCGCGGCGGGTTCGAGCCGGTCGGCGTGCTGCAAAACTACATGACCTCGGACACGGCCTCCATGGGGCATGCGGCCCACATGGTCTGGCGCAACCCCTATCACGTCGAGGCGCGGGGCAAGGGGGCGGCCTTTGCGACCAAGGAGACGGTGCGTGTCGCTACGGTCCAGCTTCAGGCGCGCAAGGTGGAGAGCTTTGAGGAGTTCATCTCCAACGTCGAATATTTCGTCGACGTGACCTCGGACTATCGCTCGGACTTTGTGGTGTTTCCCGAGCTGTTCACCCTCCAGCTACTGTCGCTGGAGAAGAAGAAGCTGACGCCCCAGGAATCGATCGAGGCCCTGACCCGCTATACGCCGCGCTTCGTCGAGGCCCTGCGCAAGCTGGCGGTGGAATACAACATCAACATCATCGGCGGCTCCCACCCCACGCGGACCGAGGACGGCGATATACAGAATGTTGCGTATGTCTTCCTGCGCGACGGCTCGGTGCACGAGCAGGAGAAGATCCACCCGACGCCGAACGAGCGGCACTGGTGGAACATCAAGGGTGGCGACCGGGTGCATGCCATCCCCACTGACTGCGGGCCGATCGGGGTTCTGATCTGCTACGATTCGGAGTTCCCCGAACTGGCGCGGCGTTTGGTGGACGAGGGGGCGCGGCTGCTGTTCGTGCCCTTCTGCACCGACAACCGTCAGGGCTATCTGCGGGTTCGGTATTGCAGCCAGGCGCGGGCCATCGAGAACCAGTGCTACGTCACCCTGTCCGGCAATGTCGGCAATCTGCCCAATGTCGAGAACATGGACATCCAGTATGCGCAGTCCTGCATCCTGACACCCTGCGACTTCCCGTTCGCGCGGGACGGGGTGGCGGCAGAGGCGTCGGAGAATGTCGAGACGGTGACCGTGGCGGACCTGGACCTGTCCGACCTGGCCTGGGCCAAGTCGCAGGGCACGGTACGCAACCTGCGCGACCGCCGCTTCGATCTCTACAAGACGGTCTGGGCCGACGGGGGCTGAGGCCCGCGCTCAGCCCGGGCGACGCCAGGCCACGATGTTCACGGTGAAGACCTGAACCGCTTCGCCGTGCTGGTTGCGGGTCTCGCTGCGGACCAGCAACATGCCGCGATCGGGGCGCGACCGGGACGGGGTGACCTGCAAAACCTCGCCGTGCACGGTCAGCGCATCGCCCGGACGCGTAGGGCGAGGCCAGGCCAGTTCGCCGCCAGCACCGATGACCCCGCGGGCCAGCGGAAACCCTTCGACCAGCAGTCGCATGGTCAGGGCGGCCGTATGCCACCCACTGGCGGCAAGACCTGCAAACAGACTGTCCACCGCCGCCTCGGCATCCAGATGAAACGGCTGAGGATCGAACTGGCGGGCAAAGGCCTGAATGTCCTCGGTGGTCACTGTCAGGGATCCCGTGACGAAGTGGTCGCCGACAGCGATGTCTTCCAAATAGAGCGGTTCTGTCGGCATGGCTCTCAACTCGCTTTGACGACGGCTGACGGCTCGACGATCCGCGAGGCACCGGATACGGTTCCCGCCAGGAACAGGAAGGCCAGCCCCACCGCCAGAAGCGGACGTAGCCACGTCTGTTCGGGCGACAGTGGCCTGACGAACATAAGCATCAGCAGGCCCAGCAGCACCAGCACAGCCGGCAGGTCCATGCCAATGCCCAGGAAGACCGGATGGGCCAAGGTCATCAGCCAGCCGACACCGAGCACTGTCCCGATCCCGATGGGAATCAGGCTTACGCGGCGAGTCAGGCCGGGATCGAGGAAGGCTACGATCAGGGCGATGAGGCTGGCCAGAAGGGCGGGCCACAGGAACAGGAAGGCGGTCTCTGGCGCGAGCGCCTGGGCCAGGGCCGAGAGGACGATCACCAAGCCGATGATCCCGCTCCAGCCACCCCAGGCCGTGCGGACCGCCAGCTTGGGCAGCAATGACAGGGCAATAGCGACGGCGGCGGTTCCCATTACGACGTAATCGACGCCACCCAGAGCAATGGTCATCAGCGCGGCCAAGGCGATGGCTCCGGCCGTGACGCGCGGGTCGGACCTCGACCGGCCGCCGAGGATGGCAAGAGCCAGGGCCAGAACCGTCAGAGCCACCCCCGCTTCGATCCACGGCAGGCGGGCCAGCAGGATGTAGTAGGCCTCGGCGCTCTCGGCTCGCGCGGACAGCGGCCCGGCCAGCAGGCGCACCGCCTGGGTCAGGACGATGCCGGTGGCGACGAACCACAGGGCCTCGACCACGCCCCGCCCGCTGTCGGCCAGGGTCAGCCCGGCTTGTGACCGCGCGCGCCAACCGGCGGTCCCCAGCGCACCGATAGCCAGGATCAGCAGGCTCCAGCCCCAGGCCGGGTGGTGGCCGATCACGACCCGTCCGAACAGATCGGCATAGACGGTGTCGTGTGAGGCAGCAGGCAGGGTGTCGGCCCGCAGCAGGGCGTCGGTCATTTCCAGCGCCTGACTGCCGATATGCTGGACACTGCCCTGATCGAGGGCGTCGGGAGTGGAGGCGGAGGCGTGATACTGGTCCGGGCGGCCGATGAAGGCCAGGTTGATGCCCTGCACGCCCCGTTCGCGTGGCACGGTGAAGTCGGTGCCGTTGGGCATGACGCTGTAGACGAAGACGGCCAGGGCGTTCGAGGTGACGCCGCCGTCGACGCGCCCGCCGATGTCGGCGAACAGGTCGATGGTCTGGGCATTGCCGCGCCCGGTCTCGAACATCATGGCTCGTCCGCCCCCGCCACGCGCTTCCAGATTGACCACCGCCCCGATACGGTCGCGCAGGGGGTGACCGCCCCAGAAGATGCGGGCCCCGTCCAGATTCAACTCCTCGGCATCGGTCAGGATGACGACCAGCGTCCGCTCCGCCGGACCGCGCGCACGAATCGCCCTTACGGTCTCCAGAATGGCGGCCACGCCGGTGGTGTCGTCCGCCGCGCCGGGGCTGTCGGGCACGGTGTCGTAGTGGGCCATCATGGCGACGGCGGGCAGGTCGGGGCGGCTGCCGGGCAGGACACCGATCAGATTGGTGGCCGTCAGGGCCTCTGGCGGCAGGTTCCGGCCGGAACGCTCCACGCGCTGCACGGCCTGGGGCGACAGAGGGCCACGCTGGGCCGAGACTTCCAGACCCAGCGCCTGCATGCGCCGGACCAGCAGGGCCTGAACCCGCGCGTGGTCGGCCGAGCCGATCGGGTGTGGTCGCTGAGCGATATCGCGGATGTCCACCATGGCGCGGGCGGTGGAGAAGGTGTCGGAAGGGGCATCAACCCCTCGCGGTGTCGGACTCTGCAAGGCCAGAACGGCCAGCAGCAGCGCCACGGCCAGTGATCCAATCAGTGCGATCAAGCGCATGCGCTGTTCCTCCCCCGAGAAGAGGCAGGCTATCGATCAAATCTCCCTCCGTCACCCTCGGGCTTGACCCGAGGGCCAGAGACAGGAGCGAACACGGTGATTGGTCAAGGCTCATCAAACCGAGCCGCGATCATGACGTAGTCAGCACCGGACGGTCTGGTCCTCGGGTCAAGCCCGAGGGTGACGGTCGTGGCGGTGGTGTAGCCTCAGGCCGCCCGCCTCAATGCAGACGGTGCCTTGACGAACAGGCCCTTGCGACCCGCGACCGGGCGGAAGGCCACGGTATCGCCGCCCAGCTGTTCGTCGGGGCCCAGGAACAGGCAGCCGTCGTCCACCAGCCTCCGCTCCAGATTGTCCAGAATGTCCCCGCGACGCGACGGCTCGGCATCGCTCAGAACATGGCGGCAGAAGATGACGTCGAAACGGTAGTCGTCCTTGGGCGGCTCGACCAGATTGGAGCGGGCAAACTGGACCGCCGCCTTCAGCTGAGGCTTGGCGACCCAGGTATCCTCGACCTGGTCGAACCAGCGCAGCATGGTCTGGGCCTTGAGGCCGCGCTGGATTTCAAAGCCGGTATAGGTGCCGGATTTCGCCTTTTCGAGTGCGCGGCGTGACAGGTCGGTACCTGTGACCTCGATGGCCAGTCCCTGTTCGAGTGCCGGCATGGCCAGGGACCAGGCCTCCTGACCCGTCGAACAGCCAGCGGACCAGACGGTGACCGGATCACCGCCTCGCGCGGCTGACAGAGCCGGCAACAGCTCGCTGGCGAAGGTGTCGAAAGACGAGCGATCGCGCCGGAACCAGGTCTCGGGCGTCAGCAGGGCCTCGATGACGGCCCAGCCCAGCGATGCGACAGGCTTGGCCCAAAGGGCCGCCAGCATGACCTCGACGCTGTCAAACGATTGCGCGCGCGCCACGGGCCCCAGCCGATGCTCGACCAGCTTCATCCGGTCGCGCGTCAGCCGCATCCCCGCACGCGAGGACATCAGGGCTTGCAGGCGATCGAAGTCTTCGGGCGTCATGGCGGGGACATCAGGTCAGGCGGCTCCCACTTCGGCGAATTTGGACGTCAGGATATCACCGTCGAACGGTTTCATCACATAGTCGTCTGCGCCCGCCGCCAGCGCCTCGGCGATCCGCTCGGCGCGGGTCTCGATGGTGCAGAACAGGACCTTGGGGCCCGCCCCGCCCGGCAGCACGCGTAGCCGACGCAGGAAGGCCATGCCGTCCATCACCGGCATCGACCAGTCCAGCAGGATGACCTCGGGCATGGAGGAGGAACAGAAGATCAGGGCCTCAGCGCCGTCGCCGGCCTCGTCGACCTCGAAGCCCAGTCCCTCGACGATACGGCGCGCGACCTTGCGGATGATGCGGCTGTCGTCGACGATCAGGCAGGTTCTGGGGGTCAAGAGAACTCCAATCCGCGAAACGTCCACAACGTCCGCGTGTGTGACGGTCCTATGATCGACGGTGCCGGTTAACGGAACCTTGGCAAGCCGCGTTAAGATTTTACGCGGGCATGCTTGCGGTGAGGATAACCCGGCCCTCTTCGGCCTGAACGGACAGGTCGCCGCCCGCATCATTCGCCGTCAGCCAGAGCCAGTAGGGCTGGATCCACTGTCCCTGGAGACCTTCGCTGAGGGGCTGGCCCGCCAGTCCGGCGACCGCCTCGGGCTTGAGCCGTGCTCGGGTGCCTTCGGCCAGTCCTTCGAACACGATCATGTCGTTCTCCGCTCGGCTGGAGACCGTGGCGATGCCACCCGACGGCAGGGCCGCCATAGTCAGATAGGCCAGGTTCACGAGCGCCCGCGACTGCGCCTTGGACCAGGGCTGGTCTTCCACCTTCCAGACCAGGCTGGCCCGCCCCCCGCCGGTCAGGGCGTCGACGATGCCGCCCAACTCGCCGCCCGAGAATTTCTCCGCCGTCGTGGCCGCTCCGAAGGCGACACGGGCGAACGCCACAAGGGCGATCATCTTCGCCGCGCTGGCCTCGATCAGGCCCATCGCGTCGTCGCGCATGTCCTGGGCCGAGGGGTCCTTCAGCAAATCCAGCCCGGATGAGATCGCGCCCGCCGGACTAATGAAGTCGTGGCACAGCTTGCCCGCAATCAGGGCGGCCAGTTCCTGGCCATCGGGCATCCGGGGGGCGGGGGCATCATGCAGGCGCATCGTGGAGAGCGTGTCGGTATCGGTCATCGGGCCTTGAGACGGTCGTTTGAGAGGATGCGACGACGCTGCCCTGATTTGCCGGTTCATGAAACCGTGCGGATGCTCTATCGCAGCGCGAATGACTGATCGCCTGTTTGCCAACCTGAAAGCCGACCTCGCATCGGGAGCCTTGACCGAGGTGCTGGCCGACATCGCCGAGGACGCGGCCCGGGTCATCCTGCCCTATTGGCGCGTCGGCACGGTGGCGACGACCAAGGCCGACGACAGTCCCGTCACCCTGGCCGATCAGCAGGCCGAGGCCCTGATCCTGTCGCGACTGGTGGCTCTGTATCCGGACGTGCAGGCTGTGGCGGAGGAGGCGGTGGCCGACGGCGGCGCGCCTGCGATCACGGGCGACTGGTTCTGGCTGATCGATCCGCTGGACGGCACGCGCGGTTTTGTGGCGGGCAAGGAAAGCTTCACCGTCAACATCGCCCTTGTTCACAAGGATACGGTGGTGGCCGGCGTCGTCACCGCGCCCGCGACCTCCACCACCTGGCGCAGCGGCCCGCATCCGGACGGCGGGGCCTTCCGGCGTCGCTTCGGCGAGGGCTGGCAGGTCATCAAGGTGCGCGACCGTCCGGCCGCACCCATGGCCGTGATGAGCCACAGCATGACGGACGTAGAGGCCAAGCGCCTGGCCTCGCGCCACGGCTGCACCGAATGGCAGGGCACGGATTCGTCGCTGAAGTTCTGTCTGATCGCCGAGGGGCGGTTTGACGCCTATCCCCGCACCGGCCCGACTTCGGAATGGGATACGGCGGCGGGCCAGGCCGTGCTGGAAGCCGCCGGTGGTCGCGTCATGGCCGAGGACGGCACCGTCTTTCGCTATGGCAAGCCGGGCTTCCTGAATGGCGGATTTGTTGCTGTGGGCGGCTAGACCCGCGCCATCCTGAAGGCGATCCGCTCGGCCTGTTCGGCCAGAGCCACAGCCCCCCATTCGCGCGAGGTTGTCGCCGCCTCTGCCAGCATCATGCCGACCGCGTGGGGCCGAGATCCGGTCAGACGCGCCCGCGACAGCATCAAATGCGCCATGCCCATCTGGTCGGCGGCCCAATCCAGCGGGGGGCGACTGACCGGCGTGGCCAGGCGACGACGAACGATCGTCTCCAGTCCCTGGATGGCCTTCACGTCGCCCATGGCCTCGGCCAGTGCGGCCTCGGCGGCCATGCGTCGCTCGCGGGCCATGGCCCCCATGATCAGACCGGGCTCGCGCGTCATGGTCTCGGCCTGGGCCAGAACCATCAGGGGCGTCTGAGTGGCCCCCTGCGCCAGCTGCACCGCGACCCAGTCCAGCGGACTGTGGTCCGGCGTGAACTGGTCGGCGGCGGCGTCGAACAGGGCCTGCCCCTGAGCCTCGGCCTCGACGTCCTGGGCCAGTCCCGCCAGCGCCTTCAGACCGACAGCGGCCAGGCAAAGCGCCCGGGCCCGTGTCACAGGCCGGTATTCCGGGGACGCGGTCTCTACCAGCGCTCGCAAGTCCTGTCCGACCCGGTCCAGCAGGGCGACGTCCCGCCGTTCGACACCCCGACGCAGGGCCAGGCCGGCCCAATCCAGCGTCAGGTCTTCCGCGACGGTGGTGGACAGGTGGCGGTGGTCGCGCCGCGCAGTGTCCAGCAGCGCCAGGGCGCGATCGGCCTCCTCGGTTGTCTGCACCAGGTCAGCCCGGCGTGCGGTCAGGCGAGCGCCCAAGGCCCCGGCCCAGGCGCGCGTCGATGCTTTCTCGGGGCTCAGACCCTGAATATCCATCAGGGCCGCGTTCAACCGCTCAGGCCCGCCGAATAGGTCGAACCGCGCCAAATGAATCTCGCCCGCTTCAAGGCCCGCCGCCACCGTCTGGTCCGATGTCCGCGCATGCCGGGCCGCGTCACTCGCGCAAGACGCTGCGCGTCCCAGGGACGCCGCCGATCCCGTCCGCCGCGCATGTTCGCGCCACATGAAGGACGCCCGCATCCAGGCTTCGAAAGGCCGGGCACAGGACACCCGTCCGGCATCCGTGGTCTCGCGCTTCGCCTCGGCTTCCAGAAGGTCCGCGCCGATCAGCTCCAGCCAGCCCAGATCGTCGCTTTCGCGGGCTTTTTCGAACAGCTTGCGCAGGTCTCGACCGAACTCGAACATGGCCGTGGCGACTCCGTTATCCCGCTTCGGGACGAAGGATGCGCCCCGGTGGCTTCCTACGCAAACGCAGCGCCACCGAGCCGGTTCGGCTTGACCGTGGGAATGACAGAGACCGCGCGGGCCTTGAGCGGTCTCAGCCCAGGTTCGGTGTGCGGGCGCGGCAGGTCTGCAGGGCGGTCCGCGCCGCTTCGTCACGGGCTGTCAACTGCCGCACCGCCTGTATGCGGGCGCGGGTCATGTCCGCCTCCACCGCGGCTGTAGGGCGTCCTGCGGCCTGGCCGGCCTGGACGGTGGTCAGCGACCAGTACAGGGCGGCATCATAGAGGGCACGGCCCTCGCCGCTCTCGCCCCCTTCAAGCTCCGAAGCCGCCTGGGCCAACCCCGAACAACGCAGGGCCTCCGCATAACCGAGGGCAGGCTGGCGCGAGGGGGCGGGGGTCTGGGCCCCGCCGGCCGTTGCACTCAGGGCCATGAGGGCCGCCATCAGCATTGAAACCTCCACGACACAGGGCGCGCCGTACGATGTGAGTAGAGAACCACGGGACGGTGACGTGGTGAAGGTGAAATCGGAGAGCCCTAGCCTCGTTCCTTCGTCCGTGTGAAGGCCACATTGGGGAAGCGTTCGCCGACATAACCGGTCTCCCAACTCGACTTGGCCAGGAAGACCGGGTCGTTGTCGATATCGGTGGCCATCTGGCCGCGGTATTTGCTGGCGAAGTCCTCGACGTCGGCCCTGGAGCCGCCGACCCAGCGGGCCTCGGCGTAAGGGCTCGGCTCGAAGATGACTTCCAGGCCGTATTCCTCGCCCAGTCGATCGGCCATGACCTCGAACTGCAGCTGGCCGACGGCACCGACGATGAAGTCGCTGCCCAATTCGGGGCGGAACAGCTGGGTGACGCCTTCTTCGGCCAGGCCGTCCAGCGCCTTCTTCAGGTGTTTGGCCTTCAGCGGATCCTTGACCCGGACACGCTGCAGGATTTCCGGCGCGAAGTTCGGCAGGCCGGCGAACCGGATCATGCCGCTTTCGGACAAGCTGTCGCCGACGCGCAGAACCCCGTGGTTGGGAATGCCGATAACATCGCCGGCAAAGGCGTCCTCGGCCAGTTCGCGGTCGCTGGCGAAGAACATGATGGGGGCGTTCACCGACAACTGCTTGCCCGTGTTCTGGACCTTCAGTTTCATGCCGCGCTTGAAGCTGCCCGAGGCCATGCGGAACATGGCGATGCGGTCGCGGTGGTTCGGGTCCATATTGGCCTGGACCTTGAAGACGAAGCCGGTGACCTCGGGACTGCCCGGCTCGACCGTCAGATCGACGGGCTCGGGGGCGTTGCGGGTCTCGGGCGGGGCGGCCTTCTGGGCCTTCATGACCTTGGGCGGCGGAGCCCATTCGCCGATCGCGGCCAGCAGTTCGTCGATGCCGAAGTGGCGCAGAGCTGACCCCCACAGCACCGGCGTCATATGGCCCTCCAGGAAGGACTGGCGGTCGAACGCCGGGTAGCCTCCGGTGACCAGTTCGGCGGCGTCCATCATCTCCTGATGCTCGCCCGGCTCGAAATAGCGTTCGGCCTCGGCCAGGGGCAGAGCGTCGGGATGGCCGGCATCCTCGGTCGCGCCGGGAATCTTGCGGGCATAGGGCTGGAAGGTGCCTGTGCCCATCTCGACCATGCCGCGCAGGCGGTTGCCGCTCTGGGCCGGCCACCAGATCGGGGCAGGGTCGAGCTGCAGCTTGGACGCGATCTCGTCCAGCAGGGCCATCGGGTCCTGGGCCTCGCGGTCCAGCTTGTTGATGAAGGTGATGATCGGGATATCCCGAAGACGACACACCTCGAACAGCTTCAGCGTCTGCGGCTCGATCCCCTTGGCGGCGTCCAGCACCATGATGGCGCAGTCGGCGGCGGTCAGGGTGCGGTAGGTGTCTTCGGAGAAGTCTTCGTGACCCGGCGTGTCCAGCAGGTTGAACATCTTGGCCACGCCGTCCGACGTCGTGTGCTCGAACGTCATGACCGAGGCCGAGACCGAGATGCCGCGCTCCTTCTCGATCTTCATCCAGTCGGACTGGGTGCGCCGGTTCTCGCCGCGCGCCCGCACGGCCCCGGCCGCACGAATGGCTCCGCCCGCCAGCAGGATATGCTCGGTCAGGGTGGTCTTGCCGGCGTCCGGGTGGGCAATGATGGCGAAGGTCCTGCGCCTCGCCGCCTCAGCGGCGATCTTGCTATTAGAAGGCTTGGGGGCCTCCTGTTCGATGGTCAGTTTCGACATGGAGTTTCCTTGAGCCGCGCGACCTAGCGCGGACAGTGCCGAAAGTCACCCGATGCAGGCATGCGGACATGGTCCGCCGTCGCAAGCGAATACCCCTTGGCAAGGCAGGGATATCGGGTCCATTGTCCCTACAGGCGAGACGACCCGGTCACGCAATCGGGCGCCGCCTTTGGAAACGAAGGAACGGACATGGCCCTGATCAGCGACCACAAACCCCCTCAAGCCCACCGCGACGGCCCGCATCCGGCGATATGCCTGGCAGCAGGTTTCGGGGTGATCATCGCCGCAGCGATCATCGTGCATGTGATTTTCAACACTGTGGTTTAACCTAGGAGCTTGCCAAAAGTACGCGAAGGCAACCAAACAGCCTTGAGTTGCAAATCTTTAAATGATTGTATTGATTCTTTCTAGAGAGGGTTATTTCTATGGCTTCAAAACCAAGACTCAAATTAGTAGCGGCATTCGCCTGCGTGGCTTTTTTTGGCGGTACTACCATGGCGCAGGATGCGCCGGGGGGGGGCGGCCCCGGCCCTGGTCCTACAGGACCGGGAGAAGTGCCATCTGACGACGGGGGAGAAGTAAATATCCCCGATGAGGTGTATAACGACGACTACACCCCCATTGATGAGCTTGCCTGCGAGCCTTACAATTGCACGATTATGGACCACCTAGCGGACGTTCCCAGTACCTCTCGATCGTGCTACGCTACGGACAGCACAGGCAGGACGATAAATGGGCGTTATATCCCGCCTTCTCAGAGGTGCTAGGATCAGATGTGGTTGAGTGATGTTCCGTTGTGATTCAAGCTTCTCAGAGGCTTGGATTACAACGCGATCACTTATTGTTGCCGGACGCGCTGTGACGGCGATCCATCCGACCGTCTCTTAAAGTCTATTTTGGCAAAAGACGTGTGGACGACCGCCAGCCTACTTTGGTGTTATCCAGCTGCTAATCGGTGGCGCATTTGAAACTATGGAATCGCATCCCTTTAGTCTGTGTTTTCGCCGCTGGCTGGTTAGTTGGGGATATACCAACTCCACCTAAGTCAACTCACATACCTCGGCTGTTTACCGCGCGCAGCGAACCCCGGGTCAGCCGAAACAAACGTAATTGGGTGAACTTGCGTTTCTTTCAACGCTACAGCCTGCCAGCGGAGCAACGCTGTGGAATGCATCGGCTACCGTCTCAATGATTTCAGCGCCGACGCTACCCGGTAAGACAAGACCGATTGAAACAGTCTACTCAACCTTTGTGTCGTTGATGCCGCGACGCTCTGGATTACGTGAGGCCGGACCTATACTATAGGAATTATTCTGAGTTGTTACTAGCTTGAAGTTGAACGCTGTGTGTCGATCACGCGGCCATGCGGCCCCAGACCACCTTGTCGGTCTCGACCGCGTTCAGGCGGCCTTTGCCTGCCCTTGCCTGCAACTGGCGCATTACTAGGCCAGGCAGGGCACAGAAGCGTGGCTCGACCAGGTCGGGGTCGCATCCGGCCTCGGGCGCAGCGAACAGGGCGGCGTTCACCTCGGGGCTACGGTCATGGATCAGCCAGGCCAGACGACGCGCGCGCTGCGGATCGTTCAGATGCAGCAGCGGGTCCTCGGCGAACAGCTCGCAGCCCAGTTCCAGCACATAGTCCAGCCCCAGCGTCTCGAAACGGCGCGCGTCGCCAGGCGTGACCGGGCAGGCCGCATCCAGGTCAAACACCACGTCGTTCAAGAGAAACAGCATCGGGACACACCACCACACGCCGGACCTTTCTGGCCCGTTGGAGGTGACCCTAGCGCGATGCACTTGCGGTTCCGTTTGCGAACGGGGTTAAGGAAATCGGAAGGCGGGGGTTGGGGTTTGGGGGTTAGGGGTTGGACGCGTCTACATCCAGTTTTTGCTTTAGCCGTGTCAGCATTCGCCCCACCTCGCCGGCGACCGTTAGAAGTGGCTCGGTTTCGGAGGGCTGCAAATGTCCCACTCGCGTTGCCAACCTTAGAAATGTCTCCGTCTCGGCCAATGATCCACGTGCGATACCTATGAAGCGGGCGTAATCCTTGCGGGTGCCGCGTTGGTAACCTTCGGCGATGTTGGCCGGCACAGACGTTGCCGCCCGCTGCATCTGGCTCGTCATGCCAAACCGCTCGGTTGAAGGCATCGCGGCAGATACCTCGTAAATCATGACCGCCAGGTCCATGGCCTTTTGCCAGACCTGCAAATCAACGTAGCCCTTCATCCCTAACCCCCACCCCCAACCCCTAACCCCTATTTCACCTTTTCTGTAATGAAGTGCCGCCCCTCGCGGTCCTCGATCTCGACCACCCAGACGTCAGGGTCATAGCCGATCTGGCGCTGGATGTAGGCGTCGAGCTCGCTCTCGAACTCGCTCTCGACCGGCTGCATCCACAGGCGCTCGCCATCGGAGCCGAAGGCCTCGCTGTAAAGACGGGCGCGGCGGGTGGAGGTGTCGAAGGCCTTGACGATGACGGTGCCGGCGCGGGCATCGCCCTTGCGCGCGACGGTCGCGAACGACCCGGCCAGCTCGGCGCGGCGTATGAGGGCGGACACCCACAGATCGCTGGAAAGAAGCAATTCGTTCACCCTGCTCGGAAACCGGACCGGAACGCATGGGCGTCTAAGGGTCGCCTCATGACGATAGGGCAGAATGCTGAAAAGACGAAGTGCGATGGGCCCCTAGCACGCGCGGCCCTGACCGCCGTGGTGGCGGGCGGCATGCTGGCCGTGGCCGCGCCCGCCTGGGCCGATCCGGCGCAAACCTACTATGAGCGCAGCTTCGTGCTGGCCGCCGATGCGCGGTGTGACCTGTTTCAGCCCCGGGTCAACGCGGCCCTGACCGCCGCTGCCTATCAGGCACGGGGCGCGGCCCTGCGCTCCGGCGCCGCCCTGTCTGATCTCAGTGCGACCGCCGCACGCGCCCGGTATCGCGCCGCAAATTTGTCCTGCAATGACCCGGATCTGGGGAAGGTGCGCAGTCGCGTCGACAATGCTTTTGCCGGATGGTCGCGTACGCCGCGCATGGATTTCGAGGGCTGGTCGGCAAATCGGGTGGCCTATTCCAGTCCCACCTGGCGTCTGATGCAGGCCTCGGCCAGCGGGTCCGCCCCGGTCAGCTTCGGCTTCGGCGGGGCCGATCCGGTGCTCAGCGCCGTAGTGTCTTTTCCCGGCAAGCCGCGCCCGGTGGCGGCGCGCGTCGTCATGCGCGATGCGGCCCGACTGCCGCGTCCCTGGCTGACGACTGACAGCCTGCCGCCGGCCTCGGTGCGCACCAGCCTGTGGGCTACGGGCGTTTCGCCTGCAGACGAAGGGTTGCTGGCTGCCGAGCGACGCTTCGGCGAGGCCTGGCGGTTTCCGACCCAAACGGTCTCTGCGCTGGAAGCACTGGATCCGCGCGAACCGTTTCTGGTCGAGTTTCACTTCCGCGACGGCAGCGTGGCGACCGCACGGTTTACGGCAGGTGACTTCAGCGCCGGGCGGGCATTCCTGGCGATGGGTAGCCTTTAGGCTGATCCGCCGTTCGCCAGCGGCAGGGCGATGATCTCTGCGCCGCCCTCCGGGACCGGAGCCCGCGCGGGCACAGCTACCGGCATCCGCACCGTCACTGCCGTGCCTTCGCCCAGGGTGCTGTCGATGCTCATCTGGCCGCCGTGCAGTTCGGCCAGGGCCCTCACCAGCGACAGACCCAGACCCGTGCCCTGACGGCGCTGCTCGATCGCGCCGGCCTGTTCGAACGGACGGCCCAGGCGTTTGACGTCTTCGGGCGCGATGCCGACGCCTGTGTCGGCCACGGCGAGCTCCAGCCACGCCCCGACCGCCTCGCTGGTGACCGTCACGGCCCCGCCTGCGGGCGTGAACTTCACCGCATTGGACAACAGGTTCAGCGTGATCTGTTTCAGCGCGCGCTTGTCGGCCGACACCTCGACCGGCTCGGACGGCAGGACGGCTGATAGTGTGACGCCACGGTCATCGGCCGTGACCCGCACCAGCGCCACGGCGGCCGAGATGATCTCGCGTGCATCGAAACGTTCCAGCGACAGGGTGTAGCGTTCGGCCTCGATCTTGGAGACGTCCAGCACGTCGTTGATCAGGTCCAGCAGATGCCCACCGGCCTCGTGGATGTTGTCTGCATATTCGCCATAGCGGCTTGGCAGGGGGCCAAAGATGCGCTGACGCATCATGTCTGCAAAGCCCAGAACGGCATTCAGCGGCGTGCGCAGTTCGTGGCTCATATTGGCCAGGAAGCGGGTCTTGCCCGCCTCGCGCGTCTCGGCCTCGAACCGCGCGGCCTCCAGTCCCAGTTCGTGCGCATACTGTGGTGTGGCGTCGAAGGCCTGGACGACGATGCGCGGGCCGTCGGCCTCGTCGAGGCGGCGCAGGTGAAGTTGCAGCCGCCGATCCAGCGCTCCGCGCGGTGCGACCCGCACGGCCGCGTCCTGACCGGACAGGGCCATGGACAGGGCCGCCAGCAGGGCCGGGCGATCTGGCGCATGGACTGCGGCGATCAGGCCCTCGGCGAAAAGGGGATCGACCGACACGCCCACAGGCGGACGGCCATAGGCGGCCCGAACCCCGCCATCGGGTGAAACCACCAGCGTCAGACTGCCCTGCGCGGCCATCAGGCTTTCAAGCCTGCTCACCTCCGCCTCGGCATGGGTCAGTCGACGCTCGCCCTGCCGCCAGGACAGACGAACGGCCGGGATGGCCGCTCCCGCCGTCAGCAGCGCCGCGACGGTCGCCAGCACCGGCCGGTGCGGCCCGACATCGACCAGCAGGGTGGAGAAAAGCCCCGACAGGACCGCCAGCACCACGCCCAAGGCTCCGATCTGAACGGCTCGCGATCCGCCCATGGCCAGGCCCGCCGCCAGCGGCAGAAAGACGAAACCGGCCAGAGGTCCGCTCAGTCCACCCGAAAACGATGCCGCGATGACAGCGGCCAGTCCCCAGGCGGCCAGAAGGAGCAGGCGTTCGGCCTGGGTGTTGCGGATCAGAAGTCCGACCCCGATCAGACCGGGCACCACCATCGCCACGATGCCGTAGAAGATCGCCCCGTCGACGGCACCCAGCCATCGCCCGCCCAGCGCCAGCAGAGCCGCGGCGACGGCCCAAGCCGCATGCCAGGCGGCCAGCGCCGGGCCGTCCTCTGCGCGGTGATGACCGGCAAGATGGCGGGGCGGCGCGAAATCGGGCTGCGGCTGTGGGGTCAAGTCGGTGTCATGTCGTGCCCGGACGATATCTCCGGTCCTGCCAGACTAGCGAACGGGGTGAGTCGTCCCAAGGCGGTTCCCGCCACAGGCGACTGCCACAAGGTCGCTGCATCGCCCTGCGTCACGATTTCCGGGGATGGATGGGGCGGTTGTCGTTAACGCCCGCTCGGCCTATCTGGCCCGCATGACCGCAACGCCGTCCGCCGACCGCCGCTCCATCGACGACACCTTAGGCCAACTGGTCGAGGAGTTCGACCTGCTGGGCGACTGGGAGGGACGGATCGAATACGTCATCGACCTGGGCAAGGGGCTGGCTCCACTGGACGAGGCGGACCGGATCGAGGCGCACAAGGTGCCCGGCTGCGCGGCCCAGGTCTGGCTGGCCGTGCATCCGACGGGCGACCGCCTGGTCTTTACTGCCGACAGCGACAGCGCCATCTCCAAGGGCAATATCGCTCTTCTGCTCAGCCTGTATTCCGACCGCACGCCCGACGAGATCCTGGCCTTCGACGCCCGCGCGGCCCTGGATCGGCTGGGCCTGCCGCAGGCGCTGACGCCCCAGCGGGCCAATGGGCTGAACAATATGGTGGGCCGGATACGCGCGGCGGCTATGGCTCAGGCCTGATCACCCGATCCGGTAGTGCACAGCCAGTTCGGTCAGGCCCTGCATCAGCAACGCCCTGCCACTGCGACGCCTCAGGCCCAGATCCTGCTCCGCCAGTTGCAGGGACGAGGCGCGGATGCAGATGGCCTCGACCATCGCCCGGGCCGGGCCGCAGGCGCTCAGCGCCGCCTCGACACGGCGGCCCGCGGCCATGGCCTGATCTCCGGGCTCGGCCCGTGTCGCCGAACCGCCGCCGGAGCGAGGCAGGGCATCCCAGCGCATGGTCAGGGATGGGCCGCGCAGGGCGGCCTCGGCCTCCAGCCCCAGCCGCCCTGCCGCTGCCACCTGGGCGGGCGACAGCCAGGCCTGGCCGTTCTCGTCCCTGCGCCGGGCCAGCCAGGCGATCGGCGACTGGCCCAGATTGGCGCGGCGATGGATCAACCGCCCGTCGCCGTCCGCAATCAGGGTCACCCCTTCGATCATCCCGGGGCGACTGGGTCCCGGCCCGGCACTTTCGCCCGATGGTCGCACCGCCCGAGGCACCCATCCGCCGCCCTGCCGAACGCGCAGGCCGGGCTGAACGATCAGGTCACGAAATTTCGCCTCGTCGAACGTCAGCAGCACACGCGCCCGCCGGGTCGCCCCGATGCGCAGGGCATAGCCGTCCTTCACCGCATCAATCCACGCGCCGGTGCGCCCCAGCAGCCGCCTCGCCTTGGCCAGATCGCTCATGCCGAGAACTCGCAGCGGGGGGCATCCAGTACGTCGCGCAGGCTTTGCTCCAGCCGGTCCATCAGGGCGTCCAGCCGCGGTTGGTCCCGCTCATCCTCGGCCCAGCGACAGGCGGCTGCGGCCGTCGTCCGGTTCATGCCGAACGCATGGCCGACATGATCCAGGGTCCAGCTGTAGGTCACATGCGCCAGATACATGGCCAGCCACCGCGCCTTGCAGGCTGCGCCCGACACCCGGGCCCGCGCCGTCATGCTCTCCACCGGCACGCCTGTGGACGCTGCCACCATCTGCAGGGCCAGCCCCGCCTTGATCCGGTCGCCCTCGGTGACCTGCACCCGATATGTCCGCGTCATCGATACACCCCTCGCTCACTGATCGCCGGTCATTCAAAGCGCCGGTCGTGAAATAGGAATATAGTCCTGCTACGTCAGTTGCGGTCGTAGGTGGCCGGAGGCAGGGTTGCGGGCTGTGGATCGAAAAATATCGAGCGGATTGACTCGCTGACTCTCGACGCCGATTCGCAAATCAGCCTACTGATTCTCATATCGGGACGGCGTTAACCTTTCTTAAGGTTCTGATGGATTAACGTCCGAACAAGGTTACCCGTTAAGCGGGGCCATATTCATACGGTTGAGCTTAGCCTGGAGGGGCTTGAATGCGCGTTCTGCTTATTGAAGACGATCACGCGACCGCGCAAAGCATCGAGCTGATGCTGAAGTCGGAAGGCTTTAACGTCTATACGACCGACCTCGGAGAAGAAGGCATCGATCTGGGCAAGATCTATGACTACGACCTGATCCTGCTAGACCTCAACCTGCCCGACATGAACGGCCTGGAAGTCCTGCGCCAGTTGCGCGTCGGCAAGGTCAATACGCCGGTCATGATCCTGTCGGGTTCGACCGAGATCGAGACCAAGGTCAAGACCTTCGGCGGCGGCGCCGACGACTATATGACCAAGCCCTTCCACAAGGACGAGCTGATCGCGCGCACCCACGCCGTGGTCCGTCGCTCCAAGGGTCACGCCCAGGCCATCATCCACACCGGCGAGATCGCCGTGAACTTGGACGGCAAGACGGTCGAGGTGCACGGTCACCGCGTCCACCTTACGGGCAAGGAATACCAGATGCTGGAGCTGCTGAGCCTCCGCAAAGGCACCACCCTGACCAAGGAAATGTTCCTGAACCACCTGTACGGCGGCATGGACGAGCCCGAGCTGAAGATCATCGACGTCTTCATCTGCAAGCTGCGCAAGAAGCTGGCCACGGCGGCCGGTGGCAAGCATTACATCGAGACCGTCTGGGGCCGGGGCTACGTCCTGCGCGACCCGTCGGAAAACGCCGCGCCGGTCACCGCCGCCGCCTGATCTATAGGGACGAAACTTCAGAAACGACCCACGCCCGCCGGATCGCTCCGGCGGGCGTTTTCTTGTGCGATCGACCTGTCGATACCGCAGGTATCGGGTTGCGTCCTGGCGGTCGGTGACTAAGGTCCTGAAACCTTTTCCGCCACAGGATTGTCTCAATGCGTCTTCGTGCTGTTTCCCTCGCCGCCATACTGGCCGTCATCTCGCCTGCCGCAGCCTATGCCCAGGCACCGGTCGCCCCGACCAGCGCCTCCGCAACCCAGGCCGAGGAGCTGCGTGCCGCGCCCGTGGCCGAACTGGTGGCCGAGGTCGACATCCCCTGGTCGAAATTTCAGCTGGACAACGGCCTGACGGTCATCGTGCACGAGGATCGCAAGGCCCCGGTCGTGGCGGTGTCGGTATGGTACAATGTCGGCTCCAAGGACGAACCAGCCGGCTCGACCGGTTTTGCCCACCTGTTCGAACACCTGATGTTCGGCGGCTCGGAGAATGCACCCGGCAGCTATCTGGGCCGGATGCGGGCCCTGGGCCCGACCAGCCTGAATGGTACGACCTGGTTCGACCGCACCAACTATTTCCAGACCGTCCCGACCCCTGCGCTGGAGCAGGCGCTTTATCTGGAAAGCGACCGCATGGGCTATCTGCTGGGCGAGGTCGGGCAGGAGGTCCTCGATCTGCAGCGCGGCGTGGTCCAGAACGAAAAGCGCCAAGGCGACAATCAGCCTTACGGCCTGTTCCAGTATGCCCGCCTCGAGGCCCTGTTCCCGGAAGGCCATCCCTATCGCCACTCGACCATCGGCTCGATGGCGGACCTGGATGCCGCCAGTCTGGAGACGGTGCGCAACTGGTTCCGCGAGAAGTACGGCCCCAACAATGCCGTGCTGGTCCTGTCTGGCGACATCAATGAGGCCGAGGCCCGCACCCTGGCCGATCGCTATTTCGGCAGCATCGCGCGCGGTCCCGTAAACAACCCGGCCCAGGCCGACGTGCCCACGCTGGGAGCGCCTGTGTCCATCACGATGCAGGACCGCGTCGCCAATACGCGGCTGACCCGCAACTGGGCCGTTCCCGGGATGCTGGACGAGGATGCCGTGCCGCTGTCGGTCGGTGCCGCGATCCTGGGCGGACTGGCCAGCTCGCGTCTGGACAATGCGCTGGTTCGGGGCGACCAGACCGCCGTGTCGGTCAGCGCCAACCTTCAGGCGTTCCACCGCGTCGGCATGTTCGGCATCACGGCCAATGTGAAGCCGGGTGAAGATGCGGCAGCTGTCTCCGCTCGCATGGACGCCGTCCTCGCCGACCTGATCCAGAACGGCCCGACCGAAGAAGAGGTCGCCCGCGTCGCCACCGGCTATGTCTCGGGAGTGTTGCAGAGCCTGGAGCAGGTGAACGGCAAGGCCTCGACCCTGGCCGAAGGCCAGCTGTATGCCGGTGATCCCGACCACTACAAGCGCGAGCTGGAAGCCTATGCGTCCGTCACGCCGGCCCAGGTGCAGGCGGCGATGCAGCGCTGGCTGACCCGGCCTGTCGCTTCCATCACCATCGAACCGGGCGAGCGCGAGGCCTATACCGAGGCGGCGGCAGCGCCCTCGGGGGCCACGCCGGTCCCGGCCGAGCCGATCCAGCGCGTCGAACGCGCGGCCATGCCCGAGATCGGCGAGGTCCAGGACCTGGACTTCCCGACCGTCGAACGCACGCGCCTGTCGAACGGCATGGAGGTCGTCTACGCCCAGGTCGATACCGTGCCCGTCACGCGGGTCTCGCTGTCGTTCGACGCCGGCTATGCGGCCGACCGTGCCGATCGGCTGGGGGCGCACAGCCTGATGCTGAACCTGATGGAAGAGGGCACCCGCACCCGTGACGCCAACGCCCTGGCCGAGGCCAAGGAGCGGCTGGGGGCCAGCATCAACATCGGCGCCTCGATGGATCGGTCCAGCGCCACCCTGTCGACGCCCAGCGCCAATCTGGCCCCGTCGCTGACGCTGCTGGCCGATGTCCTGCGCAACCCCGCCATGGGGGCGACCGAGCTGGAGCGGGTCCGGGCCCAGCGTCTGACCGGTATCGCCAGCGAACGCACCCAGCCGGGGGCCATCGCCCAGCGCGCCTTGCCGCCTCTGCTGTATGGCCCTGAAAGTCCTTATGGCCGTGGCTTCACCGGCACGGGCGACGAGGCGACCGTTCGCGCCCTGACCGTCGCGGATTTGACGGACGAATACGCCACCTGGATCCGTCCCGACAATGCGACCCTGTTCGTCGTCTCCGACCGGCCCCTGGCCGAGGTCCAGGCGGAGCTGGACAGGGCCCTGGGGGACTGGCGGGCCCCGGCGGCCACCAAGGGCGAGAAGAATTTCGCCGCCCAGCCCCCGGCCGCCCAGCCGCGGATCGTGCTGATCGACCGGCCCCAGTCGCCGCAATCGCTGATCTATGGCGGACAGCTGCTGCCGCTGTCGGGCACCGACGATACCCTTGTGCTGAACGCGGCGAACTCCATCCTGGGGGCCGACTTCCTGTCGCGGATCAACGCCGATCTCCGCGAGACCAAGGGCTGGTCATACGGGGTGCGAGGCAACGTCAACCTGCTGGAACATCGCGTGCCCTATTTCGTCAATGCGCCGGTCCAGGCCAATCGGACGGGGGAATCCATCGCCGCCCTGATCGCCCAATACGAGCGGTTCCTTGAATCGGAGGGCGTGACGCCGGCGGAACGCGACCGCGCCGTGGCCGGCAACACCCGTTCGCTGGCCGGCCAGTACGAGACCTCGGGCCAGATCCTGGGCACGATGATCTCCAACACCCTGTACGGCCGTCCCGACGACTATCCCGAAACGGTCGCCAGCCGCACCCGCGCCCTGACGCCCGCCGAGATGGATGCCGCCGCCCGCGCGGCCATCGATCCGGATCGCTTCGTCTGGGTGGTCGTGGGAGACGCATCGGTCGTCCGTCCGCAACTGGAAGCCCTGGGCCTGCCCATCGAGGACCAGCCGATCCGCTGATGCGCCTGCCTGGCTGAACAAACGACGCCCGCCGGATCACTCCGGCGGGCGTTTTGGGCCCCAGGTCGGTGTGTCAGGTCGTCTTGGCAACAGGAACGCACACGCTGCCCTCAAGCGTGAAAGAGAACGACTGATCCAGCTGTGGAGATACGTAGCCGATCTGGCAGTCCACGCTCACGCCATCTCCGGATTGCAGCCGCACGACACCGGTGCCCTCGCAGGTGACGGGCACCGCAGCGGCCAGACGCCCCTCATGCCTGGTCAAAGGCGTGTGCTTGTCGCAAAGCGCGACGAAGCCGGAAATGTCTGACGATCCTGCCGTATCCACATCAACTGCGCTCGTGACAGGCCCGCAGGCTGCCAGAGCGATCGAGCCAAGCATCGTGCCAAGAGTTGTCGATTTCATGCGGCACCATCACAGTGTGTTGCAATCGCTGCAATGGCAAGTTTCGTTGTTCGGTGACCCACTAAACATCGATCACCTTCGCGCGAGACGACCGCGCAGGCATTGCGGCCTGTAGCGGGGTCGCCCATTCCACGCGGGCCTCCCCGGCACAGTTCCAGTCCCGCCGCCGATCCGATCGGTGCCGCGTTGTGAAAGTCAGTCCCATGAATACGTCCCGCCTTCTTCTGGCCGGCGCGGCCTCGGCCGTTGCCGTCGCCGCCGCGTCGCCTGCTGCCGCCCAGGCCTATTATCTGCAGGAACAGTCCGCCCGCGCCGCCGGCCGGGCCTATTCGGGCGAGGCCGCCGATACCGGCGTCTCGTCCCTGTGGTGGAATCCCGCCGCCATCGCCCGCAGCGGGCGTGAAGTGACCGCCGGAATCCACGCCGTGGCCGTGGGTTCGGAGGTGAACAATGCCGGATCGACCCTGACCTATCCCGGCGACATCACGGTTCCGGTCGCGGGCAACAATGCCAACAGCCCGATCGAGAGCGGCCTGGTGCCCAACTTCGCCATCGCCACGCCCGTGGACGACCGGTTCGCCGTCGGCCTGGCCATCGCCGCGCCCTACAACTTCACTACAAAATATCAGCCCGAATCCTTCGCCCGCTATGACGCCCTGACGTCCGAACTGCGCTCGGCCAACATCGGCCTGGTCGGGGCGATGAAGGTGACGGACTGGCTGGACATCGGTGCCGGCTTCGACGCCCAGTATGCCAAGGCCAAGCTGACCTCCGCCCTGCCCAATCTGTCGCCCGCGCTGCCGGACGGGTTTTCCTCGCTGGAAGGCGACGGCATCGCCTATGGCTGGAACGTGGGGGCGCAGGCCCGCTTTGGTCGCTTCGATCTGGGGCTCAGCTATCGTTCGTCCATCGCGCATGAGCTGGACGGCGACGTCCTGATTTCCGGCCTGATCGGGCCGCTGGAGGGGGCCAATATCGACACGGCGGGCACCGCCGGTTTCAGCACGCCGTCCTTCCTCGCTGCCTCGGTGCGCTATCGCGCCACCGACAGGCTGACCTTGAACGCCCAGGTCAACCGCATTGGCTGGTCGGAGTTCGACGCCATCCGCGTGGTCTATCCGACCGGCGGCCAGACCATCGTTCAGGACTACAAGGACGTGACCACCGGCGCGGTCGGCTTCGACTATGCCGCGACCGACACCCTGACCTTCCGGGGCGGGGTGGGCTATACGCCGACGCCGACGCGCGACACCGAACGCACGGCCCGCATTCCGGACTCCAACCGCTGGCTGGTCTCGGGCGGCCTGTCCGTCAAGGCGACCGACCGGCTGACGATGGACCTGGGCCTGACCTATGTCGCCTTCGAGGACGGCGACATCTTCAGCGACCGCACCCTGTACGAAGGCACCCCCGCCGCCACCCTGTCCAGCCTGCGCGGCACCGCCGAGGGCTATGGCCTGGCCTGGTCGCTAGGCACGCGCTGGGCGTTCTAGGCGATAACAGGTGCCAAACATGACAACGCCCGCCGGAGCGATCCGGCGGGCGTTTTCGTGTCTCTCGCGTGGCTTGCTGCCGGGAGCCTCGAATATCATTGCGACTTGGACTTGAAACTTCTGTCGGAACTCGATCACTTTGCTTCAGAAGTCATCGGTCGGGATCCAGGGTAAAGTGGGGGACAGCATGCGATCAGCAAAAATCGAGTCGCTTGAGGATGCGCGTGTCACGGTGCGGACTGGGACTGTGCTCGACAGCCAGACCTCACAGCGCACCCACCTTCACGCCCGCACCACATCCCGGGGCGATATAGGAACGGGACACGTCCACAGCGACACGGTTGTTTCCTCCAGCGCATCGGAATTGACACGCTTCTTCGTGCAGGAAGATGGGGGGCGCGAGTTCGAGGCGAACGCCACCAACGCTGGCTTTGGCTTCCGCAGCGGCCACCGCGTTTCGGTGGTGTACGTTGGAACACAACAGGACAATGACCCGAACCCTGTAGGCGTTATCAATCACTCGACCGGCGCGTCCCGGATTTTCGAGAATGATGTGAAGCGCCAGATCAGCGAGCCGACCAACTGGCTGCTTATGCTGTTGGTCCTGATCACGATGGTCGCCGGTCCGGTGGTCGTCTGGAATGTGTGGAGTGCGATTTCCGACAGCATGCGCCCTGAGTGGCAGGACGCAGACTTGGGCGAACTGTTCTTCAAGTTCCTGACCGCAATGGTCGTCGGTGTTCTGGGCGGCATGGCGCTTCCAAATGTGATCTACGGCCTAGCCGTCACAATGAGATTACTGCCCAAACCCAGGCCTTCCATCACCAGTCAGGTGCTTGATCAGGTCAAGCAGGCGAAGGCGGACGCGATCAAAACCGAAGACGCCCGCGCCACTTCTCCAGCTTAACCATACAGGTCTTACAGCTTCTCGCTTCGTCGATACGACAACGCCCGCCGGATTGCTCTGGCGGGCGTTGCTGTTCTCAGGTCACCTCAAGGGGATCAGCCCTTGGCGACATAGCCCTTGCCGCCGTTGGACGGGCGGCGGTTGCGAGGGCGGCGCTTGATCTCGCCGGCGGGCTTGCCCTCGGCGGCGGGGGCCGAGGTGTGGCGCGGGTCGTTGTTGCTGTTGCGCGGACGCTCGCGCGCCAGCGGGTCGAAGGCGCGTTCCGGCACCGGGCGGGCGTCGCGGCCGGGACCGGGCTTGCGGACGCGGTGCGGCTGGCCGCCGCCCTCCAGCTTGACGCCGTCGCGGCGCGGGTTGCGCGGGCCGCGCTGCTGCTGACGATCGCCGCGCCCGTCGTCGGGCATGGAGGCCTTGGACTTGACGCCCGAGGCCATGATCGACTGGTCCAGCAGGGCCAGCGACTTGTCGTTGCGACGGTCGGTGGCCGGGATCTTCTGGCGCGTGACCTTTTCGATGTCACGCAGCAGCTTCATCTCGTCGCCGGCCACGAAGCTGATGGCCGAGCCGTCCTTGCCGGCACGGGCCGTACGGCCGATGCGGTGGACATAGGCTTCCGGCACATGCGGCAGTTCGAAGTTCAGCACGTGCGAGACGCCGTCCACGTCGATGCCGCGCGCGGCGATGTCGGTGGCCACCAGGACGCGCAGCTTGCCGGCCTTGAAGGCGGCCAGGGTGCGTTCACGCTGGGGCTGGCTCTTGTTGCCATGGATGGCCCCGGCCTCGACGCCGCCGGCCTCCAGATAGGCCGCGACCTTGTCGGCGCCGTGCTTGGTCTTGGTGAAGACCAGGCAGCGGGTATAGCCGGGATCGGCGAACATCTCGGTCAGCAGGGCGCGCTTCTTGCCCTGTTCGATATGGATGATCGACTGGTTGATACGCTCGACCGTGGTGGCCTGGGGCGTGACCTGGACCTTGACCGGGTCCTTCAGCAGCTCGCCCGCCAACTTGCCGATCTCGCTGGGCATGGTGGCCGAGAAGAACAGGTTCTGGCGCTTGGCCGGGATGCGCGACACGATCTGGCGGATCGGCTTGATGAAGCCCAGGTCCAGCATCTGGTCGGCCTCGTCCAGCACGAAGATCTCGGTCTGCGACAGGTCCAGATTGCGCTGTTGCAGATGGTCCAGCAGGCGACCGGGCGCGGCCACCAGGATGTCCAGACCCTGGTTCAGGGCGCGTTCCTGACCGCCATACTTCACGCCGCCGAAGATCACGGCGACGCGGAAGCCCAGGTGTTTGCCATAGGATTTGAAGCTCTCGCCGATCTGGGTGGCCAGTTCGCGCGTGGGGCTCAGGACCAGGCAGCGCGTGGTGCGCGGCACCGGCGCGATGCGGTTGGCGGCCAGACGGTGCAGGATCGGCAGGGCAAAGGCGGCCGTCTTGCCAGTACCCGTCTGGGCGATACCCAGCAGGTCCTTGCCAGCCATCACGTCCGGAATGGCCTGGGCCTGGATCGGGGTGGGGATGGTGTAGCCTTCACTGGTCAGCGCCTGCAGCAGGGCCGGGTTCAGACCGAAGGATTCGAATGTCTTGTTGCTCATGTGGAGCCGTTTCTTTCGCGTATGTGGCGACGCGCAAACGGCCATGGCTCAACGCCGAAAAGGCCGCGCACCGCCAGTCCCGATAGAGCCTCGAAATCGAAGCCGCCGGGGTGGTCGGGCGCCGCCCCGCGTGTCCGGGCAGCGAATGAATCTTGAGGGCCGGCCGCTGCTACAGTCAGGTCTTCGATAGACGGAAGACCCACACGCGCTGGAGCGCACCGGATATCGCTATTGTGCGACGCAGCGCAAATGGACGTTCAATACGGCCAAGTCAAGGCGTCACTTGTTTTGAGCCTGGCAACCCGGCCCAAGACAAAAGGCCTCCGGATCGCTCCGGAGGCCTTGGTCTGTCTGGCTGTATGGATCCCTAGTGAACAGTCGGCTGCTCGACCTCGACGGTCACGCCATCCGACACCGGGGTGATCGGCACGGAGACCGAGGGGCCAGCGTTGGGGAAGTTCGACTCATCGCGGTTGGGGGCCTGACCCTTTTCGATCAGGTCCTTGATCTCCTGACCGGACAGGGTTTCGTACTCCAGCAGCGCCTGGGCCAGGGTCTCAAGATCGGCGGCCTTGGTCTTGAGGATCTTGCGGGCCTCGTTCCAGCCGGAGGTGACCAGCTTCTTGACCTCGGCATCGATGATGCGGGCCGTCTCTTCCGAGACGTTCTGGCTGCGGGCGACCGAGTGGCCCAGGAAGACCTCCTGCTCGTTCTCGCCGTAAGCCACCGTGCCCAGCACATCGGAGAAGCCCCACTGGGTCACCATTCGGCGGGCCAGCTTGGTCGCCTGCTGGATGTCGGAGGAGGCGCCGGAGGTGATGTTGTCCTTTCCGAAGATCAGCTCCTCGGCGACGCGGCCGCCCGCCATGATGGCGATGCGATCGACCATCTGGCGGTACTTCATGGAGTAGCGGTCGCCTTCCGGCAGCTGCATGACCATACCCAGGGCCTGGCCGCGCGGGACGATGGTCGCCTTGTGCACGGGGTCGGCCATCTTGACGTTCATGGCGACGATGGCGTGGCCGCCTTCGTGATAGGCGGTCAGGCGCTTCTCTTCCTCGTTCATGGCCATGGAGCGGCGCTCTGCTCCCATCATGACCTTGTCCTTGGCGTCCTCGAAGTCGCGGTGGGTGACCATGCGGCGATCCTTGCGGGCGGCCATCAGGGCGGCTTCGTTCACAAGGTTGGCCAGGTCGGCGCCGGAGAAGCCCGGGGTGCCGCGCGCGATCGTCTTGACGTTGACGTCGGCCGCCAGGGGCACGTCCTTCATGTGGACGCGGATGATCTTTTCGCGCCCGTTGACGTCGGGGTTGGGCACCACGACCTGACGGTCGAAGCGGCCGGGACGCAGCAGGGCCGGGTCCAGCACGTCGGGACGGTTGGTGGCCGCGATCAGGATGATGCCTTCGTTGGCCTCGAAGCCGTCCATCTCGACCAGCAGCTGGTTCAGCGTCTGTTCGCGCTCGTCATTGCCGCCGCCCAGGCCTGCGCCCCGGTGACGACCGACGGCGTCGATCTCGTCGATGAAGATGATGCAGGGGGCGTTCTTCTTGGCCTGTTCGAACATGTCGCGGACGCGGCTGGCGCCGACGCCGACGAACATCTCGACGAAGTCCGAGCCGGAGATGGAGAAGAAGGGCACGCCCGCCTCACCGGCCACGGCGCGGGCCAGCAGCGTCTTGCCGGTACCGGGAGGACCGACCAGCAGGGCACCCTTGGGGATTTTACCGCCCAGACGCTGGAACTTGCCGGGGTCCTTCAGGAAGTCGACGACCTCGGACAGTTCTTCCTTGGCCTCGTCTACGCCGGCGACGTCCTCGAAGGTCTTGCGACCCTTGTGCTCGGTCAACAGCTTGGCCTTGGACTTGCCGAAGCCCATGGCACCTCTGGCTCCACCCTGCATCTGACGCATGATCAGGAAATAGAAGCCGATGATCAGCAGGATCGGCAGGGCGCCGATCAGGACGTTCAGCCAGATGGACGTGCGGGTCGACTTGATGTCGACCTGGGCACCCGTCGCCTGGATGCTTTCGATCAGGTCGCCATTGGGCAGGGTGGTCGTGGTGGTGAATGTCGAGCCATTCTTGAGCGTGCCCGTCATCATCTCGCCCTTGACCTCGACGCCGGCGATCTGGTTGCCGTTCCGATAGGCGACCAGTTGCGTATAGGTGATGGGGTCGGGGCGCGGCGCGGCCTTCTGGCCCGGCATGGGGGTGTTGCCCCCGCCGCCGAAGGCCATGAACAGCGTCAGCGCGCCCAGGATGATCACGCCCCAGATGGCGAAATTGCGCAGATTCATTCTCGTCTCGATCCCTTGGACGGCGGTGCCGTCTGGTCAGTCTGTGATGTCAGCACCCGAAATAGGCGTTTCCGGGTCATTGCGCCATGTCTCGCTCAGGACAGATGGCGCTCATGCGTCACTGCGTCCAGTGCCAGCGCCAGTCTCTGTTCGACCAGGGACCGCGCCTGACCGACCGTGCCTGCAAGAACCGGGGCATCCGAACCGTTCCGGATCAGCACAGGTCGGGTTGGGCGGACGGCGGCAGGCAGGGTGTTCAGGACGGCGCGATCGGCCGTGGACAGGGTCGCCATCCGACCGGCGGCGGCGGTGACGGTCCAGCAGGGCTCGTCCACCATGATGGCCCAGCGTCCGTCCCAGATCGCTTCCATGCCGGGGGTCAAGGGGATGTCGGGCGGTGGGCGGCGGGTGAACTCGCCGGCTTCGCGGTGGATGAGGATGTGGTCGGGGGCGGCGTCTAGGCGCGCGCCGCAAAGGGCGGCGGTGAAGTTGTCGTCGGTCGCCAGTCTGGCAGCGAGGGCAGTCAGGCGGTCGCCACGGGGCGTGCGTTCGCCTCCCCCAGCGCAGACGAAGGCTGCGGCGAGGGTCGAGGGCGAGAGGGTGCGGTCGAAAACCAGGACACCCTCTCCCGAGGGGAGAGGGCTTGAGCGCACGGCAGCGAAGCTGTCGTTCTGGCGCGAAAGGGTGAGGGCGTCAGGTGCCAAGGTCTTCAAGCACCGTAACCCCTCATCCGAGGGGGCTGTCGCCCCCCCACCTTCTCCCGATGGGAGAAGGAAGGCCCGCGCCCGGCTCCTCGCATAGCGCATGTCCTCGTTGCCCGGATCATCGATCCAGCCTGCGCCCTGCGCCGCCAGCCAGTCCCGCAGGGCCTGGCGCCGCACCTCCAGCATCGGCCGCAACAGCATCAGGCCGCGGCCCTCAGGCCAGACGGGGGAGGGCGACCATTCCCGCACCCGACCCAGGGTCGACCCCTCGGCCCGCATCCAGTTGCCCTCGGCCACATCGTCTGCGGTGTGGCCCAGCAGGATGATGCGGGCCCCGGCCGCGCGGGCGGCATCGGCCAGCAGGGCATGGCGGGCGCGGCGAGCGGCGGCGGGAAGGCCGGTGCTCGGCTTGGGGCCGTCCCAATTCAGGCCTTGCCAGTCGGCCCCCTCAGCCAGGGCCGCGTCGCGGGCGAAGGCGGTCCAGCGGACGCTGTCGGGGTTCAGGCCGTGGTCGACGGTCAGGGCCAGGATGCGGCGACCATGAGCCTGCGCCCAGGCGGTTGTCAGTTTCAGCAGGGCGAGCGAGTCGCTGCCGCCCGAAAGGCCCAGGACGACAGGCGCATCGACATGAATATCGAGCCTGGCACTCAGGCGATCAAGAACGCCGGTGTAGGCTACGGAAGCGTCGTCCGACGAGATCAGGCGCAGTCCGCGTCGGAGCGAATGCGGGCAGCGACACTGCGCAGGTCCGCCGAGGCCCGGGCGTTGTAGCGGCGCGTAAACTCGCCAAGCGCAGCGCAGGCTTCGGCCGGGCGCTGGGTGGCGGCCAGGCCACGCGCCAGCTTCAGGGTCACTTCCCCGGCCCAGGCGTCAGTGGGCCAGCCTCGCAGGGCGCGGGCGTAGGCCGAGACGGCGGCACCCTGATCTCCGGCTGCACGGACGGCGTCGCCGATACGCCACTCGGCCTCGCGGCTTTCGGGCGTGTTGGGCCAGTTGGTGATGACCCGTTCCAGCGCTTCCAGTCCGCCCTGTCGGTTGACGGTGACCAGGGTGCGGGCGGCGGCCAGATCGCTGGCAGCGTCTCCGGTGGGGGAGGCGGCGGCCTGTTCGGCCTGGGCCTGACGCTCCGCGGCTGCCGCCTGTGCGGCGGTCTCCATGGTGCGCAGGCGGGTTTCGGCGTCTCTCAGCCGGGTACCGATGGCGGCATTGTCGCGCTCGCTCTCGTCCAGCTGGAAGCTGAGGCGCTCCAGGTCGCCGTTGACGCGCTGGACGGTCGCCTCAAGGTCGCGCAGGCGGCGGTCCATGATGCCGACCTGGCCTTGCAGGGCGATCACCTCGGGGTCCGGCTCGACCAGCACAGGCTGACCGGCGGCATTGCGCTGGGTCACGGCGCGTTCAAGGCGGCGGACGTTGCGGTCCAGTTGCTCCAGGCGGCGGTTGTCCCACTGCACGGCAGGCAGGGGCGCTGTCTGGGCTACGACCGTCGTCGTCCCGGCGATCAGGACCAGGCCGAGCACGCTCAGGATGGCATTGCGGGGGCGGAAAAGGGCAGGTCGCTTCATGTCCCTGTCGTCCCACCGATTTGCGGCGTCTGCAAGGCCAGCGTCAGTGCCCCAGCCCCAGATAGACGATGGCCGCGACGAAGAAGCTGATCACGATATTGGTGAAGATCAGAAGCAGCAGGGTCCGCCACAAAGCCGAGATGATCGACAGGCTGTAGGCCCCCTTTAGCTGGGCGAACATGTGCGCTGGAACCACCAGCGATGCGATCGATATCGCTGCCATCGCCCAGCCCGCGCCCAGCATCGAAATCAGGACGAGGGCCATCAGCAGCATGGCCATGAAGGTCAGGGAATAGAGGACGAAAACCCCGTGGTCGTAGAGCGTGAAACCCCGCTTCCACAGGAACAGCAGGGCCACGAACGGGATGGAGAAGGGCACCAGCAGGAAGGCGAATTTGTACATCGTCTGCTGTAATTTGTAGAGCGCGAGGTCGGGATTCTTGAGCTTTTTCAGCAGGGTGGAGCCTGCGTTGTTTCCTTCGCCCCGGCTGGTGTCGCTCATCTCCAGATCAGCGATCTGGGCCTGCCAGCTACCGGAGGCCAGCCCGTCCTTGCGGCCCTCGACGGCTTCGCGCTCCAGCTGGGCCAAGCGGGCCTTCTGGGTGGTGACGACACCCTCGGTGGTGGCGAGAAAGCCGGAAGTGACCCCTTCGCCCGCGCCGGTACCCTCCGCCTCGGCCAGAGCCGCGCGCGCTTCGACCACGGCCTGTTCGGCGGCGGCGACGGCTTGCCGCTGTTCGGCGATCTGTTGCTCGATAGGCTCCACCGTCGTCTCGAACGCCGGCATGAAGCTCAGCGCGAAGAACATCACGAAGACGGTGAACAGGAACATCGCCAGCGGCGAGACATAGCGGGTGCGACGACCCTGGACCCATTCGCGAGTCAGCCGTCCCGGATTGATCGCCAGAAGCGGTAATGTCCGCCAGATGCGGGCGTCGAAATGCATGACGCCGTGAAGCAGTTCCTCGCCCAGATGCAGCAGGGTGCGGTGGACGTGGGTGGGCTGGCCGCAGATGGAGCAGAAGTTTCCGCTGGTTTCGGCCCCGCAGTCAGAACAGGTGTGGTGGGCGTCGCCCGCATGACCCGTCGGCTTTTCGGTCGCACTGGCGATCAGACCGCCCGTGACCACCCCGCCTGCTGCTTCGATGTCCATGCGTCCCCCCGTTGGCCTGGAAGCGCCCTTCTAGACGGTCAGGGTGAGGGGTAAAATGAAAAAGGCACCGGCCGGAGCCGATGCCTTTCCAGGGTTCGTTATAACCGTCAGATCAGCGCATCGCGCCCGAGACGATGGCCGTGTGGCCGTTGCGGTTGCGGGCGAAGCTGTCTTCGGTCGAGCCGGCGGCGATCGGGCGTTCCTTGCCGAAGCTGATGGTGTCGATCCGGCCAGCGGGGATGCCGCGCTGGACCAGATAGGTGCGGATCGACTCAGCGCGACGTGCCCCCAGGGCCAGGTTGTATTCGGCGGTGCCGCGTTCGTCGGCGTTGCCCTCGATCCGGACCGTGACCTGAGGATAGCGCTGCAGCCAGGCGGCCTGGGCATCCAGGCGCGGCATGGCGTCGGAGCGGACGTCATAGCTGTCCAGGTCGAAATAGATGCGGTCGCCGACATTGACGACGAAGTCCTGCTCCGAACCGGCGGCGGGTGCGCCAAGGTTGCCGCCGTCCACATTGCCGGTGCCGGCACCAGGATAGACAGGGTTGTTGGCGGGCGGCACTTCGTTGCCGGCACCCGTATCGGCGGGGCGGCGCGGGGTGCAGGCGGCGATGGCGGTCACGGCGACGCCAACAGCGGCGATACGCATCAGGTTCGAGGTCTTCATCATGGGACGTCTCCTAAGTCTTCGGGGCCGAGGGCTCAGCTTGGCTGTATGAACCGAATAGGGCCGGTTCGTGTCATGGGGAACCGGGGTAACGCGGGTTTGAACGATAAGGCTCCCGCCGATGCCTGATTTGAGGGCCTCAGGCCGGGCAGGCGTCTGCCGCCCGTCCGCCCAGATTGGTGGGTTGTTCGTCCAGCAGGGGCGACCAGGCCGGGCTGCTGCCGCGACCGGTGTAGCCGGATTGCGAGATCACACGGCCCGACAGGTCCACGGTCCACAGTCGGGTGTCGCCGCCCGGGCTCTGGCGCGCGAACATGATGTAGCGGCCGTTGGGGGCCCAGGAGGGGCCTTCCTCGAAATAGCTGGACGAGAGGATGCGCTCGCCTGAACCGTCCGCATTCATGACGCCGGTCGAGAAGCGCCCGCCGCCCTGTTTGGTGAAGGCGATCAGATCGCCGCGCGGGCTCCAGTTCGGGGCTGTATACAGCCCGCCGCCGCGCGCGATGGCACGCTGGCCCGAGCCGTCCGAGCGCATCACATAGATGCGTGCGCTGCCAGACCTGTCCGAGGTGAAGGCGATCTGGCTGCCGTCGGGACTGAAGGTCGGCGAGGTGTCGATGCCCGGGTCGCTGGTCAGGCGGCGCACCTGACGGCTGGACAGGTCCATGACATAGATATCGGTATTGCCGCCCCGGATGATCGAAAACGCCATCCTGGAGCCGTCGTTGGAAAAGCGCGGAGCCAGCACCTGCCCGTCGAACTCGCCCAGGCTTTCGCGGCGGCCGGTGGTCAGGTTGAGCAGATAGATGCGGCTGTAATCCTTGCCGAGCGCCACATAGGTGACCTCGTTCGGGTCATGCAGCGAGAAGCGCGGCGACATGATGATTTCGGCGCCATCCGTCAGATACTGCGGATTGAACCCGTCCTGATCCGAGATGGTCAGGCGCGACAGGCGGTTCAGCTGGGTGCCGCTCTCTGAGACGAACAGCACGCGGCTGTCGAACAGGCCGGTCTCCCCGGTCATGCGCTGATAGATCAGGTCGGCGATCTTGTGCCCGATCCGGCGCCATTGCTCGGGCGTGGCGGTGAACTGGTAGGACACAAGCTGGCACTGGCGATAGGGGTCGTAGAGGCGAAAGCCGAAGTCGTTGCGGCCATCGGGACGCGGCGTCACCGCGCCATACAGCACGGCCTGGGCTCCGATGGAGGTCCATTGCGGAAAGTTCGGTGCATTGGCCAGTGTCAGGCCGGTCTCGACGAAGCTGTTCGGATCCAGCGGCTGGAAATAGCCGGTACGGCGCAGGTCGTCGCGGATGACACCGCCGACATCGGAGCCGTTCGGACCGTTGAAGTTGACGACGGCGATCTGAAGCGGGCGCAGCACGCCCTGGTCGACGACGATGTCTTCTTGCTGAGGCGGTGTCTGGGGCGTCTGCGCTATGGCAGCGGTGCCTGTCATCAGGGCTACGACTGCGGCACCGGCAAAAAGGCGTCTCAGGGTCATGTGGCGTCTCCGAATCTGATGGCCAGTATGACCTGACGTGTCTTGAACAAACACCTTGAGACTGATTGAGGCGACATTCGGTCGATCAAGGCTTCAAACACCCAGTTGCACCAGCGCCTGTGCGCCATTCCTGACCGCGCGCGGCGACAGGCGTCGATCAAAAGTGGCCAGTCGGGCCCCCTTGCTGACAGCGAGAGCGAGCAGATAGGTGTCGGTCACCTGCTGGCTGGACGTGATGGCGGAGGCATCGACCAGATCGGAATCGAGCAGGCTGAGGTCGTCGGCCCAGAAGACGTGGCCCCGAACCGTCACCATATGTGATAGCGAGGCGACGACTTCTGCGGGGGTAAAGCGTGGAGCGCCACCTGCAGATCGGTAGGTTGATCCGCTGAGAATACGCAAGGCCCCGTTCTGGGTGATCGGGCACGTCGCCCAGTCGGGCTGTGTCGTTTGAAACCAAGCCTGGGCACTGTCGTGTGCGATGTGACCGGGGTCGAGAATGGCCAGCAAGACGTTGACGTCGAGCAGATAGGTCACTCTTCCTCATCTCTGAGCTTGTTGACCAACTCCAGAGTGATCGGCGGCCCACCGCGGTAGGGCAGCAGTCGAAAGCCATTGCGATGCGTGGGCCGGGGCTCGGCCTGTTTGAGGCCACGCCGCATTAGGTCAGACACCACGCTGCCCAAGGGCCGGTTCTCGTGCTCTGCCCGTGCGCGGGCATAGTCGAGAACGTCATCGTCGATGGAGAGGGTCGTGCGCATGGTCTGATGATAGCGCATCAAACATCACGCATCAACAAAGGCTGGCGGTCTGAAATGAAAAGGGCAGTTGCTGCTGCTCATAGCCGTCGGGCATGCGGAAGGGGGCGGTGGCGCGGATGGCTCGCTCGACCCCGTCGGCGATGGCACGGTTGGGGTGGGTGGCGCGGACCGGTCCTACGATGCGCCCGTTCTCGTCGAGAGTGACCAGCACGCGGATGGTTGCGTCGCGTCCGCCTGGGAGAGAGCAGGGCAGGTCCCAATTGTTGTAGATCTGAGCCGCCAGGGCCTGAAGCGAGGCGCGGCCGACCGCTTGCGGCGCGGTCCCTCGCCCCTGCTGGCCGGTGCGCGGTCGATTGCCCGGCGCCGTCGCTGTGCGGGGCGGGCCGGACAGGGCGTCCAGGTCAAGGGCGGGTTGGTTGCGCGGTGGGGTCGCCGGACGCTGGGCCGGAGGACGCGGCGTCGGCTGGGCTCGCGGCGGTGTGGGCTGTGGACGCGGGGTCGGGGCGGGCCGGGTCGGCGTGGGTGTCGGGCGCGGCGTGGGAGGGGTTGGCTCTACCGGCACGGGCTCCGGCGGCACTTCTACCGGGGCAGTGGTGGCGTCCTCGGTCACCACTTCCTCGCTGGGATTGTCGGCAGGGCCAGCCTCGATCACCACGTCCGAGACGATCGAGACGGGCACGGCTGTGACGGTCGGCAGGGGGGCCTTCACCCAGCCCAGGCTGCTGGCCAGGACGGCGATGCCGATCACGCCCGCATGCAGCAGGACCGAGGCGATCAGGGCGGGCGCGGGCCGTTGCATGACGCCCTAGTTCCCCTCGCCCGAGGCGGCGGTGTCGGTGATCAGGTTCAGCTTGGTAAAGCCTTCGGACGACAGGCGGGCCATGACGCGAGCCACGGCCTGATAGGGGGCGCGGCCGTCGGCGCGGACGAAGACGGGGCGTTCGCGGGCACCCTCGCCGCCTTCCTGGGCCACGCGCAGGACCAGTTCGTCCCAGGAGACGCCACCTTCGCCGACGAAGATTTCGCCATTCTCGGTGATCGACACGGTCACGGGCTCATCGCTGGCATCGACGGCCCCGGCTTCGGTCTTGGGCAGTTCCAGCGGTACGCCGACGGTCAGCAGCGGGGCCGAGACCATGAAAATGATCAGCAGCACTAGCATGACGTCGACCAGCGGCGTGACGTTGATCTCGCTCAGCGGCTGTTTGCGGGCACGGCGGCGACCGCGTCCGCGACCTCCGCCCCCGGCGGCTCCACCCATGGCCATGGCTCAATACTCCCGACGGGCGGTGTCGTCGTAGGGACGACTGGCGGGCGCAGGACCGCTCAAACGACGTGCGACGGCGGCCTGCAGGTCGTCGGCAAAGCTCTCCAGACGCCCGGTGAACTTGCCCGCGTCAATCGAGAATTTGTTGTAGGCGATATAGGCCGGGATAGCGGCAGCCAGACCCAGAGCCGTGGCGAACAGCGCCTCCGAGATTGCGGGGGCCACGGTGGCCAGGTTGGTGTTGCCCGAGGCGGCGATGGCCCCAAACGCATTCATGATGCCCCAGACCGTGCCGAACAGGCCGACGAAGGGGGAGGAGGTGGCGACCACCGACAGGACGCCCAGCCCGTTCTCGACCCGCTGGCTTTCCCGCGCGATCAGACTGTCCAGCGCCCGGTCGATACGCGAGACCAGCAGATTGCCCTGATGCTCGTTCAGCGGACCACGCGTCCGCGTCTCGCGCCAGTCGGCCAGGGCGATGACCAGCATGCGGGGCAGGGGGTGTTCGGGATTGGTGCCCGCCTGGGCCGCGATATCCTCCAGCGACCGGCCTGAGCCGACCTCGGCCTCGAAGGCCCTGGCGCGGCTGTTCAGCCCGCTGAACTTGATCGCCTTGTCGATGATGACCGCCCAGGACCACAGCGAGGCCACGACCAGACCGATCATGACGGCCTTCACGACCAGATCGGCCGTCATGAACATCTCGATCGGGTTCAGCATGGACGTGGCGTGGGCGGCGATGGTCATTCAGGCGTCCTCGGTCGCGATTCGTGCTTGGGCTCCATCCCTGTGCACCGGATGGAGGTGGCGGTTGTGTGGCGGTGTGGCGCGGGTCTAGCCGGGTGTGGCCCCGGCGTCACTCAGTCCGTCTCTGACGGTTACGTGAGCGGTCGATCATTCGGAGCGCGCGGCACCGGGCGCATTCGGCTGAACCGCCACAGACACAGGGGCACCGACGCTGATGATCACGCCCTCATGCCCTTCCTTGGCGATGGAATAGGTGGCGGCGTCGCGGAGTAACTGGTTCTCGCAGGCCACATCGTCGGGACGCCCAAGGTCCTCGCAGCCGCGCTTGGCCGCGTCGGCCCAGCCGCGCACCCGGCGGGTCGCCGCATCGGCCCGGCTGATAGCCGCCTCGTCTTCGGCCTTGGCCTGGGCGATCAGGGCCTGGCGGGCTCCCTGCTGATACTGAAGCTCGGCCTGACCGGCCATCTTGCGTTCCCAGACCTTATAATAGGGACAGCCGACCAGGCCGCCGCCGAACAGCAATACGGCCAGCAAGCCGATGGTGATCAGTATGGTCCAGCCCTGACGCTCGGTCATGGTGGGGGTCGTCTGGGCCATGTCAGGTCTCCGGTTCGGTCAGGGTGTGGGGCGTTGCCAGCCAGGGGCCGACCTTGTCTTTCAGGGCTTGCGTCGGACGACGCGGGCGACCGTCCATGTGGATGCAGACCACCTCCACGGCGGCGCGGCACAGGACCTCGTCGCCGCGCGTGACGGTCTGATTGATCAGCAGGCGGGGGCCCTTCACGGCATCGTAGTGGGTCCGCACGATCAGGGCGTCGTCGATGCGGGCAGGCTTCTGGAACGTCAGGCCCATCTTCGACACGACGAAGGCCAGGGGCCGGTCACCATCCAGCAGTTCGGCGTGGCCTATACCCATCAGGCGAAGGGCATCGGACCGCCCCCGCTCGAAATACCGCACATAGTTGGCGTGATAGACCAGGCCGGTGAAGTCGGTGTCTTCGTAATAGACGCGGACCGGCAGGCGATGCTCGCGGCCCTCAAAGCGGCCAGCGGTGGGGGTGTCCGTCATGGCACGGCCTGCGTCGGACGGCGGCCCATGAAGCCGGGGCAGTCGGCGCGGACCATGGCCGCGAACTCCTTGGGCAGGGGGTCGTTGTCCAGCAGGATGCGCTGGGGCCGCGAGACGAAGGCCACGACCTCGGGCTCGCCACGTCGTCCGGCATAGCCGCACAGGGCCAGACCGGCCCCCTGTTCGGTGTAACGCAGCTCTGCCGTGCGCCCCAGATGCTCGCGCAACTGGGTCAGGGCGCGGGCCTGACGATCCGGCTCCTGAGGGGTCAGCGCCCCGTTCTGCACGAAGATCCAGGCCGCCAGTCCGCCCAGCACCAGGACCGCGACGCCCAGCACCACGATCAGCCGATCCGTTCTGATGACCCGACGCACCATGCGGCCAAGCATGCCGGGGTTCGGGCCGAAGGTGAAGCCGTCACGTCCCGGCTATTTTCCGCCGAACAGGTCGGCGGCTTTGGGTGGTGCCGGCGGTTCGGTCAGGCCCAGATGGGCATAGGCCTTGGCGCAGGCCATGCGGCCGCGCGGGGTGCGCTGGATGAAGCCCTGCTGCAGCAGATAGGGCTCGATCACATCCTCCACGGCGTCGCGGGCTTCTGCGATGGCGGCAGCCAGGGTGTCCATCCCGACCGGCCCGCCGCCGTAGTTCTCGATCAGGGCCTTGAGGAAGCGGCGGTCGTTGGCGTCCAGTCCGACCTCGTCGATCTCCAGCCGCGACAGGGCACGGGCGGCGACCAATTTGGAAATGACGCTGGCCCCCTCGGCGGTGGCGAAGTCGCGGACGCGGCGCAGAAGACGACCGGCCACGCGCGGGGTGCCGCGGGCACGCGATGCGATCTCGCGCGCGCCTTCCTCGTCGATGGGGGCTCCCATCTTGCGGGCCGCGCCGGTGATAACCCGGATCAGTTCGTCGGGCGTATAGAACTCCAGCCGCAGGGGGATGCCGAACCGGTCGCGCAGGGGCGTGGCCAGCAAACCAGCCCGCGTCGTGGCCCCCACCAGGGTGAAGGGGGCCAGGTCGATCCGCACCGACCGCGCCGACGGCCCCTCGCCGATGATCAGGTCCAGCACATGGTCCTCCATGGCGGGATAGAGGATTTCCTCGACCGTGGGGGCCAGACGGTGGATCTCGTCGATGAACAGGACATCGCGCGGTTCCAGATTGGTCAGGATCGCCGCCAGATCGCCCGCCTTGGCCAGAATGGGTCCGGAGGTGGCGCGGAAGCCGACGCCCAGTTCGCGCGCCACAATCTGCGCCAGGGTGGTCTTGCCCAGGCCGGGCGGACCGAACAGCAGGACGTGATCCAGGGCCTCGGCCCGGCCGCGCGCGGCGTCGATGAAGACCTTCAGATTGCCCTTGGCCTGTTCCTGACCCACGAACTCGGACAGTGTCTGGGGCCGCAGGGCGCGATCATAGGCTTCGCCGGGGGCGGGTGCTCCATCTACCAACCTGTCCTCATCCATCCCCACACCCGCTCATCCCGGCGAAAGCCGGGACCCAGTTTTGTCCAGCTTGACGCCGGTGTTTCCGGACAACTGTTCGGCGGTCAATCGCAATCGACCCATCACCCAAAGCACTTGGTCCCGGCTTTCGCCGGGATGAGCGGAAAGTTGATATCATCGTCCCAGCTCCTGCAAGGCGGCGCGGATGACGGCGGACAGCTCGGCCTCCTCGCCCAGCCGGATCAGCGCCTGATCGACCGCGCGGCGGGCATTGATTTCGGCGACGCCCAGACCCAGCAAGGCGGACACGGCCTCGCCGGTCACGCTGGGCAAGGGAACCACTGTCTCGGCATGCATCCCCGGCGCACTCGGCGTGAAGCTGACCTCGCCCAGCGGCTTGCCTTTCAGCTCGGTGACGATGCGCAGGGCCAGTTTGGGGCCGACACCATTGGCACGGGCCACCGCCGCCTTGTCCTCACGCGCGACGGCTCCGGCCAGGTCTCCGGGCGGCAGGACGTCCAGCACCGACAGCGCCGCCTTGGGCCCCACGCCCTGGATGCCGGTCAGGGTGGTGAAGGCCCGCCGCTCGTCACGGGTCAGGAAGCCATACAGGCGCGGGCCGCTCTCGGCGTTCCAGACATGCTCGACATGTAGCATGGCCTCGTCGCCGGGGGCGGGCAGGCGTTGCAGGGTGCGCGCCCCGCACGCCACGACGTAGCCGACCCCGGCACAGTCGATCAGGCAGTGATCCTGCTCCACCTCGGCCAGCATGCCCCGGATGCGCCCGATCATGAGGCCACCGCCAGCAAGGCCCGCTTGCGTAGCTGAGCATGGGTGATGGCGACGGCCAGGGCGTCGGCGGCGTCGGCCTTCACGTCACCGGCGGCGGGCAACAGACGTTTGATCATGAAGGCGATCTGGCTCTTGTCGGCATGGCCCGCGCCAACCACGGCCTTCTTGATCAGATTGGGGGAGTATTCCGCGACCGACAGACCGCAGCGGGCAGGGGCCAGCATGACCGCAGCGCGGGCATGGCCCAGCTTCAGCGTGGAGGCCGGGTTCATATTGACGAACACTTCCTCGATCGCCGCTTCATCGCAGGCATGGGCGGCGCAGATTTCGGACACCGCCTCCAGCAGGAACAGCAGCCGCTCGCTGAAAGGCGCGGCCTCGGGCGGGGCCACCACCCCGTGCGCGACCCAGCGCAGCCGCGATCCCTCGGCCACCACCACGCCCCAGCCGGTGCGGCGCAGGCCGGGGTCCAGGCCCAGGATTCGCGTTCCATTCTGAATCAGCGCGTTCGTCATTCGTTCCAGTCATGCCGCAAAGACGGTTAGCGAACAATGACCGCAGCTCAGTTCTAGTCGTCGCGGGGATCCAGATCGTAGCCAGTGACCCCGTCGATGGCTCTCAGCCGCTCGGCGAAGGCATGGATGTCGTCCGGCGTCGCCTTGGTCAGGCGAAAGCCCCAGCGCACGGTCTGGCCGTTGTCCAGAAGTTCGTGGTGGTCCGAGCGGGCCACGCGGTTGAGATTTCCTAAGGCCTGATGCACCGCCGCCTCGACCTGCGGCGTCTGTCTTCTCCAGGCGACGTGGGCATCGACCACTGCCGTCTGTGGCAGCCGTCCGCTGACCAGCCGCAGCCCGATCAGGATGATCGCCGTCAGCAAGGTGCCCACAGCGCCCAGACCATACAGCCCGGCTCCGAACAGCAGACCGATAGCCGCTGTGACCCACAGCGACGCCGCCGTGGTCAGGCCGTGGATCGAAAACCCGCTGCGGAAGATCACCCCCGCGCACAGGAAGCCAATGCCGGTCAGGACGCCATGCGCCATCCGGGTCGGATCGCTGACGATATCCGTGCCGGGCAGGGGCATGAAACGCCACATCCCCTGCATGACGGCCGCTTCCATCAGCAAGGCCGAGCCCAGACACACCAGAATGTGCGTACGGAACCCCGCCGCACGGCCCCGCCATTCACGCTCGAACCCGATCAGACCCCCTGCCAAGACGGCGGCGAGCAGGGGCAGGGTGAAGGCGGGCAGGTCGTTCCAGTTCATTTCAAGCGAACGGAAGGGGTGAGCACGAGGTTCCGTGCACGGAACAAAGCCCTGACTACGGATATCCCCTTCGATCAGTTTGGGGGCGGCGTTGGCTCCGCTGGCGGCACCGCCGTCGCGGGAGGCACGTCCGGGATGATGGACGGCAGTATCGATTCTGACGCCGATGGCTCATTGTCCGGCAGGAACGGCGTGTTTCGAGAAGACGGCAGGTCGACGGAAGGGACGGGCGGGCGTGACACCTCGCGCCGTTCGATTTCGAACGACACGGTCAGGCTGATGGTGGTCGCCACGTTCTGGCCGTCGACGCGGCTGGGCACTACCCTAGCCTGGGCCAGTTGCGGGGCCAGTATGGCCGACAGGCCCGACCCGGCCGGAGTGTCCACGCCCCGGCACAGGCTCAACTGCCCGTCGGGGGCCGCGAGGCAAGTCAGCCGCGATGACACCCGCTCGAAGTCGCCGCTCAGCTGGTCCGGGCGGACACTGTATCGCGGCGGGACGACCCATTCGAGTGGCATCCAGCGTGAGGATCTTTCAGGCCCCGGCGTCGCTTGGGAGGGCTGCCCGATCTGTTCGCGGCCGACGTCGGGAGCTGAAACATCGAGCGTCTGCCCCGGCAAAGGCTCTGTCAGCTGCTGCTCACGCTCGGCGGCGGCCAGATCGGCGGCCGTCCGGCGCTCCTGCGCCAGACGCGCCTGTTCGGCCCTGTAGGGCGCGGCGTCCCGATAAGCTGCGGACAGATAGATGGCACTGACAGCGCCGACGAGCAGCAGGGCCAGACCGCTGGCTGCGGCTGTCAACATCATGCGGCGGTCGGGGACCGCCGGGCCACCCGCGTTCACTGGCTGATAGTCGTGGTGTGTCAACGCTCGCCCCCGGCGCTTTGGCTTGGTGAGCTATCCTGCCCGACCTTCGGCCAGAGGCAAGAGGGACCAGTCGTCAGACAGGATCAGCCATGCTTTTCCACGTAGGCGTCGGGGTCCTTGTTCACCGGCTTGATCCCCGTGATGTGCTCGGCCTCAAAGGCGGCGAACTTGACCGCCAGGTCGTGACGCATCTCCAGGTCGGCATTCAGGCGAAAGTCTGTCAGGCCCTGACGTTCTTCCTCGCCCATGTGTTTGGAGTTGACGACGTTCGCCTCGCCCACCGCCTCGAACCATGCTGCCGAGCCGACCTTGTGGCCCTCGACCGCCTTGACCGCGTCACGCAGCTTGTTGTGATCCTCGATCGCGTCCTCGGTCTCGCCCTCGACGGTGCCGTCCTCGGCGTCATTGGCCCCTTCGCCGATCTTCATCAGCTGCGGATAGAAGAACCGCTCCTCGGCCTCGGCATGGACGTCCAGAAACGCCGACAGCCGCCCCCAGACGGCGCTGAGCGCATCGGTGTCCTTCGGATCGATCTGTTCGATGATGCCGAACAGCCGCCGCTGCTCCGCATGGTCGTCAAGGATCAGCTGGGTGATGTCCATGAGAAGGGTCTCGAGCGTTGCGTTGAAGGCTCGTTACGTACGACCGCATCACAGGTTCCGTGAGAACGACTCGCTTCGATCAAGCGAAGGGTTCGCGGCTCATGTGCCAGACCCGGACAATCTCGATCATCGATGCGCGAACGCGATAGACGATCAGATAAGGCGTACGTCGCACGACCAGTTCACGGGTGCCCGTGCGCCGACCCGTGCGACCAATTTCAGGATAGGTCAGCAATCCTGAAACCGCTTCCAGGACCCGATCTTCTACGGCGTCGGCCGCTCGAGGATCGTCATTGGCGATAAAGGCGATCCCGTTGCGAAGGTCCAGTTCCGCTCGTCGAGACCATTCCAGCCTTAAGAGGTGCGATTCCGTTCTGCGCGACGGCGCATGGCTTCGGCCACAACCTCCTCATGAGGAATGCCGCCGTGGTCCGCGAGAGAGGTCAAGCCTTCGTCCACTGCCGCAAGAAAAGCAGCCTCTTCCTCTGCCATATCCGTAACGGCATAGGCGATGACTTCATCGACGGGAACGCCGCGCCCAGTGGCGAGTGCATCCAGCTTGGCCTTCACGGCCTCATCCATTTCAATGGTTACATGCACGGTCATGGACCCAGCCTATCACACCGCTCGTGCGCGCCAAATCTCAGCCCAGCTTCGCCAGGTCCTCGTCGGAGATGTCCTCGTTGGAAAACACGTTCTGCACGTCGTCTTCGGCGTCGAGGGAGTCGAGCAGCTTCATCAGGGTGCCGACGGCTTCGCCGGTGACCTGGACCTCGGACTGGGGCTTCCAGACGATGGCGGTGGACTTGGGGTCGCCAAGGATCTTGGACATGGCTTCGGCCACGTCGTTCAGGTCCTCGAAGGCGGTCCAGATGGTGTGGCCGGGGGCGTCCTCGTAAATGTCGGGCTTGACCAGGTCGCTCTCGACGTCCTGGGCACCGGCCTCGATGGCGGCTTCCATGACGGCGTCCTCGGAACCGGCCTCGGCGGCGTAGGTAATCTTGCCGACCTTGTCCCACATGAAGGCGACGGAGTTCATCTCGCCCAGGGCTCCGCCATTCTTCTTAAAGGCAGTGCCGATGTTGGAGGCGGCGCGGTTGCGGTTGTCGGTCAGGGCCTCGACGATGATGCCGACGCCGCCGGGACCGCGACCCTCGTAGCGGATTTCCTCCATGGTATCGACGTCGCCGCCCGAGGCCTTATTGATCGCGCGCTGGATCACATCCTTGGGCAGGCTTTCGGCCTTGGCGTTATTGACGGCCAAGCGCAGGCGCGGGTTCAGGGCCGGATCGGGCATGCCCGACTTGGCGGCCACGGTGATGTCGCGCGACAGTTTCGAGAACAGCTTGGAGCGCACTGAATCTGCGCGTCCCTTGCGGTGCATGATGTTCTTGAACTTGGAATGGCCGGCCATGAAGGGTCTCTTTTTAGGGGCGCTAACGCTCGCCTCGCGGAGGCTCGCTGCTTGAGCGCGGGTAGGCTGTCTGTTTGCGGCAGTGTCGCGCCGGTGACGACGCGGTGCCCGGTTGCGCGCATCTAGCGGATGATGCGAAGGCTGTCACGATACAGGAACCGTAACGGTTTGATGGTATTATCCACGTACAAGGCGGTTCAGACCGCATCAGCAGGGGCCAAGGGAACCGACATGACCGCCGAAGACGTCATCTACAATTCCAAGCTCTATGCCGACGACGATTTCAACGAGCACGGGCCAGACATCGTCGAATGGTACGAAGCCCGCCCCGTGACCGTGCCCGCCGCAGTGGCGGCCGGGTCGATCCTGGGGGCCTTTGCCGTGGGTGCCCTGGTCGCGGTCGGCATCCTGTTCGTGACGGGTCAGCTGGAAGACTGAGGCCGCAGCCTCAGGTTTTCATCCCTTCCAGAAAGCCGCGCATCTTCGCATCGACCGTGACCGGTCTTTTTGTCTCGCGGTCGACATAGACGTGCACAAAATAACCGACGGCGGCCGCCTCGTCCTCGTTGTTGCGGAACAGGCCGATCTCGTAGCGGACCGAGCTGTCGCCCAGATGCGCCACGCGCACGCCGGCCTGAATTTCGTCCGGGAAAGCAGTCGGCGAGAAATACCGGCACCCGGTTTCGGCCACCAGACCGATGGTCTTGCCGCCGTGAATGTCCAGCAGGCCGTTGACGACCAGCAGACGGTTCACCGCCGTGTCGAACCACGAATAATAGACGACATTGTTGACGTGGCCGTAGACGTCATTGTCCATCCAGCGCGTGGATATGGCCTGGAACCGCTGATAGTCGCCGCGCTTCGTCCGTTCGATGGTACCCGTCACGCTTCGCTCCATTTTAGTGCGCTAACGCTCGCCGCGCGGCGGCTCGCTGCTTGAGCGCAGGTTTATGAGGATGATCCTCGAACGTGTCTCCGCACGCCTGAATCGAACGCTCGGGCTTGGCGGACGCGGCGTCAAGCGCCTAGCGTTCACGACATGATGACCCGCGCCGCCATTCTTCGCACCGTCGGGGCCGCCCGCCCCTATGCCGACAGCCGTCCGCTGAGCATCGAGACGGTGACCCTGGATCCGCCGGGCCGGGACGAGGTGCTGGTCGCCATCAAGGCGGCGGGCCTGTGCCATTCGGACCTCAGCGTCATCAACGGCGACCGGCCTCGCCCCTTGCCCATGGCCCTGGGGCATGAGGCGGCGGGGGTGGTGGAGGCCCTGGGCGACGGCGTGACCGACCTGGCCATCGGCGATCACGTGGTCATGGTCTTCATACCGTCCTGCGGCCACTGTAACCCTTGCGCCGAGGGCCGCCCGGCCCTGTGCGAACCGGGGGCGGCCGCGAACGGCAAGGGCGAGCTGCTGGGTGGCGGACGGCGGCTGCACATCCATGGACACTCCGCCATGGATACAATGGATCGGGCGGATATCCCGGCCGAGATTATCCATCATCACCTGGGCTGTTCCGCCTTTGCCGAGCATGCGGTGGTGTCGCGCCGGTCGCTGGTGAAGATCGATCCGGCCCTGCCGTTCGAACAGGCGGCGCTGTTCGGCTGTGCGGTCCTGACCGGGGTCGGCGCGGTGGTGAATACGGCGGGGGTGCGGGCCGGGCAGTCCGTGGTGGTCATCGGCCTGGGCGGGGTCGGCCTGGCCAGCGTGCTGGGGGCTCTGGCCAGTGGCGCGTCGCCGGTCGTGGCGGTCGATCTGTCGGAGGACAAACTGAGCCTGGCCCGCAGTCTGGGCGCGGTCCAGACTGTGAATGCCGCCGATGTCGATGCGCTGGAGCAGGTCCGGGCACTGACCCACGGCGGGGCGGACTATGTGTTCGAGATGGCCGGGTCGGTGCGGGCGCTGGACAGCGCCTGGCGGATGACGCGGCGGGGTGGCACGACCGTGACAGCCGGCCTGCCGCCGCCCGATGCGGCCCTGGCGGTCAATGTGGTCTCGCTGGTCGCCGAGGAGCGGACGCTGAAGGGCAGCTATATCGGCACCTGCGTGCCTGCCCGCGACATCCCCCGCTATGTCGCCCTGTTCCGCGAGGGACGGTTGCCAGTCGACCGGCTGATGACGGGTCGCGTCGCCCTGGACGACATCAACGCCGCCTTCGACCGGCTGGCGGACGGGCAGGCGGTGCGCACAGTGGTCACCTTCGGCGCATAGGGAAAGGGGCGCGACCCTTTCGGGTCGCGCCCCTCAACACCTGAGGAATGGCTCAGGGGTTTAGTAGCGGCGGTTGTCGCGGTCGCGGCGTTCGACGCGGACCTGAACCGACAGGCGGTCGTAGCGACGGTCCAGATCGGCCCGCTCGCGGACGGTCAGGCCGCCGCGCAGATAAGTGCGCTCCAGATTGACCAGGGCGTTCAGCTCGCTGCGCAGGCGGATGGCCTCGCGGCGGCTCAGCGAGCGGTTGCGCTCGCCCTGATCGATGCGGCGGTCCAGATTGTACTTGCGCTGGGCGATCTGCTGCCAGCCACCGTTATTGTGCTGGATCTGGACATAGGCGTGACCGCGTGCCGGGCCGTAGCCATAGGATTGCGCCGCAGCGGGGACCGCGACGGAAGCGGCCACAAGAGCCAGTGCGGGAATGAGAGCCTTCTTCATCATCGGTCTTCTCCTTGATGTTTGCGCCGACCGGGATGGCGGCGTTGATCGGAGAAAACCATTTCCGGGCTGAGCGCGATCTGAACGCGCCGGGTCAGGTTTCATTCATGGAGATGAAATCGGGGACAGGTGGTGAAGGGCGCCTGCCGGGCTTGATAGAATTGTAGGCAATCGACCCCCCATGGTAGTCAGTAGTTATGTTCGCTCTCAGCATAGCCGCAGTCGGTCAGTAGCTCGCGTCGTCCGGTAGCCAGAACTTTTCAGAGTGTCGGTTCAAGAGGGTCGGCGAAGGCGACTTTGTCATTGAAGCTTCACCGTGCCGCAGCTACGAGCACCAGCCTAACGCCATGGTGGGGCCGCCTTCGGGGGAAATGTCTCAATGAAAGATTTCAGCTGGAGTGTGCCGGTATTGAGCGGCGTCATATTGTCGATTGTGACAACGACCTCAGTCCAAAGCCAAGTCATGGCTACGAACGACGTCTTCCGGGACTGGCTTACGCAATGCCATGCAGCGCGCGTCTGCAACGGAGTTTATCTGGTCGCGCGGGATGGCCAGCCGGTCTTCGTCGGTGCTGCCGGGGATGCTGGCGACGCCACTCGTACCGCCCTCACGACAGACAGCGCCTTCGATATCGGCTCGATCTCGAAACAGATGACGGCGGTCGCGGTCTTGAAGCTGGCCGAAGACGGTCGATTGGCGGTTGACGACAAGGTCGTCCTGCATCAGCCGGCTTTCCCCTATGCCGAGGTGACGATCGCCCAGTTGCTCTCGCACACTTCCGGCATCCCGGACGTTCTCGGCGACTACGCGGCTCGCCTGCGCCCGGGGCCCGATGGGCAGCCTGCCGTCACCTTGATCGATGGCACGGATATCGTCCCATTCCTGGCTGCGTTGGCGAAGCCGGCGGACAATGCGCCAGGGGAGGCCTATGCCTACAACAATACCGGCTACATGGTGCTGGCGTCATTGGTCGAAACCGTCAGCGGTCAGGCGTTCGGCGAGTATCTGCATACCGAGCTCTTCCAGCCTCTGGGCATGAACCACACCTTGCTCCGCACACCCGAGACCGACCCCGCAATCAAGAACCGGGTCGAAGCCTTCGATCCTCAGCCGAACGACGAGCGCCGACCCTACGATCAGATTCCGGGAGTCTACATCCGGGGCGGCGGCGGTCTTTATTCTACAGTAAGCGATCTCCTCGCGTGGCAGAACGCCCTCGATCGCCACTTCCTGCCGGTTGAGCTGTGGCAGCGCGCGACCAGCCCAGTCCGCCTGTCGGATGGCTCCACCGCACCTTACGGGTTTGGCTTCAATCTGAAGCCTGATGCCGACGGCGTCCCCAGGATTTCGCACGCCGGTCACTGGCGCGGTTTCAAGGCAGACCTGTCGGCCTACCCCTCGTCGGGCATCGTGGTGATCCAACTCACCAACAACGGCGAGGACGATAGTGTAGATGCGAACACCGCCATCCTCAGACAGTTGGCAGAGGATCGAGCAGCCGATCGGTGAAGCGATGGCCGCCCGGCGGCAAGATCGCTTCCCACCCTAACGGACCTTGAGCGCGTCTGCTTTCGGGCGCACGCAAGCCGCGTCTATCGGCATGCAGGTCTTTCCTCGCAAAAGACCGGCGCGAACGGTGAAATCTGTCTAGACTGTTCGTTCAGCCGTCGTTCAGAGCCTGGGGCCTAATCACACCGTCATGTCACGGATTTTAGTCATTGCTGCTGCCGCCCTCATGGCCTGGGCTCCTCTGTCGGAGGCGTCGGCGCAGGATCGTGGGCGCGGGCGTGGGCCCGATCGCGAGCAATCGCAGGAGAGGGACCGCGAGCGTCCCTCGATCAGCGCTGGCGAGGCCTTGTCCATCGCGCGTGGCCGGGCGCGGGGTGCGCGTTTCGTCGGTACCATGGCATCCGGCGGCGGGACCTATGTGTTTCGCTTCGAGAGCCCCGAGGGCCGAATTTTCGATATCACCGTCGACGCCCGCACGGGCCGCGCGGGAGGAGGATGAATGCGTGTTCTGCTGGTAGAAGACGACGTCGATCTGTCGCGTCAGTTGAAGACCGCCCTGGGCGACGCCGGCTATGCCGTCGACCATGCCGCCGATGGCGAAGAGGCGCATTTCCTGGGCGACACCGAACCCTATGACGTGGTCGTGCTGGACCTGGGCCTGCCCAAGATCGACGGCGTGTCCGTGCTGGAACGCTGGCGCCGTGACGGCAAGACGACGCCGGTGCTGATCCTGACGGCGCGCGGGGCCTGGTCGGACAAGGTCTCGGGCTTCGACGCCGGGGCCGACGACTATCTGACCAAGCCTTTCCATACGGAGGAGCTGCTGGCCCGCCTGCGTGCGCTACTGCGCCGCTCGGCCGGGATCGCCTCGGCGACGCTGTCGTGCGGCGGCCTGCGGCTCGATCCGCGCGCGGCCCGCGCCACGGTCAATGGCGAGCCTCTGCGCCTGACGTCGCTGGAGTACCGCCTGCTGCATTATATGATGATGCATCAGGGCCGGGTCATCAGCCGCACGGAGCTGGTCGAGCATCTGTACGATCAGGATTTCGACCGCGATTCCAACACCATCGAGGTGTTCGTCGGCCGCCTGCGCAAGAAGATCGGCTCCGACCGGATCGAGACGGTGCGCGGCCTGGGCTATCGGCTGACGCCGCTGGCGGGTGAGTCCGAAGCGGCGTGAGCCCAGCCGGCGATCAGGGGGGGAATCTGACGGGAGCTGAACAAGCATCCGAGCCCGCTGCCGAGCCCCGGACCTGGGGTCGCTATTTCGGTCGTCCCGGACGGTCGCTGACGCGGCGGCTGATCTGGCTGGCCTCGGCCTGGATCATCGTGGCGCTGGTGCTGACCGGTTATGTCCTGACGTCCCAGTTTCAGGAATCGGCGTTGCGGCGACTGGGCACCACCTTGCTGGACACCATCGACGAGACGGTCGTGGCGACCAACGCGACCGAGTTCAGCGTCGTGACCCGCCCCATAGGAGATGCGCGGACGCAGCGACTGCTGTCCGGAAAATACTGGGTCGTGGCCGAGGTCCGACCGAGTGGGGCGGTTCATTTCCTGTCGCGTTCGGCCTCGCTGCCAGCGGGTGAGCTGACCGTGCCGGCCGAACTGCCTGCGCGTCTGGCCGAGGCCAAGGGGCAGGTCATCAGCTACAATGACATTGGCCCCAAGGACGAGCCCTTGCGGGTCGCCGCCAGCATGAAACAACTGCCCGGACGGACGCCGCCGGTGATCTTCGTCGCCGCCATCGACCGCTCCGATGTGGACGCCGACACGCGCCAGTTCGCCCGCGTCACCTGGATCGCCCTGCTGATCCTGGGACTGGGTCTGGTCGCGGCGGTGTTTCTTCAGGTTCAGATCGGCCTGCGTCCCCTGTTCGGCCTGCGCAACGAGATCGCCGATGTCCGCAAGGGGCGGGCGGCACGGGTCGTGCAGACCTATCCCATCGAAATCCAGCCTCTGGCCGAACAGGTCAATCGGCTGCTGGACGCCAATCAGGAGACGGTGGAGCGCCAGCGCACCCATGTCGGCAACCTGGCCCATGCGCTGAAGACACCGTTGTCGGTCATGCTGGCCGAGGCGGGCAGTCAGCAGGGCCAACTGCCCGATCTTGTGCGCAAGCAGTCGGAGATCATGAAGGCCCAGGTCGAGCATCACCTGCGCCGTGCCCGCGCCGCCGCCCGCGCCCAGAGCCTGGGCGAGCGCACCCCCATCGGCGACGTGCTGGACGAGATGGCGGTGATGCTGGAGCGGGTGTTCGAAGAAAAGGGCGTCGAGATCGACTGGCGCGCACCCGACGACCTCGCCTTTCGCGGCGAACGACAGGACCTGCAGGAAATCCTGGGCAATCTGATGGAGAATGCCTCGAAGTGGTCGAAGCGCCGGGTGCGGATTTCCGCAGGCGCGACGGGCCTGGGCCAGATGGTGGTCGTCGTCGAGGATGACGGCCCCGGCCTGCCCGCCGATCAGCGCGAGGCGGCGCTGGAGCGCGGGGCCCGCATGGACGAGACGACGCCGGGTTCGGGACTGGGCCTTTCGATCGTGGTGGAGCTGACGCGGGCTTACGGCGGCCGGATCACCCTGGGCGACAGCGACATGGGTGGGCTGAAGGTTTTGCTGGAGCTGCCCAGCGCCGAGCTTTGATGCGTTTCGACAGCGAATTTTAACTCTGGCATGATCAGAACAGCCAAGGTCGCATCGACCCTGGCTCTCGGGATTACAGTATGTCCGGGCTGACGAATGCCCAGCGCGAAGGCTTGCGGTCCCTGATGTCGGGGCTGAACGACGTGCGCCTGGGCAAGGTCGCTACGGCCGTCGGAGCCATGCCGGGCGACACTGCGGAGGCCTTGCAGGTGGTGATCGGCGTCGAATTGCGCGAGCGAAAGCGAAAGCTGAGGGTGCTGGGTCCGTTACTGCCGATGTTTCGTGTCCGCCGCGACGCAGTGCAGGCGCTGACGTTTCCGCCCGTGGTGCTGGACCGGCTATGGGCCGTCGCACGCTCGGCGGAGCCGGAACTGCTGGCCCGTCTGGATGGGGGCGAAGCTGAGGCGGCCCTGGTGGCTGAGCGGCTGGGGATCGCGGCGTCCAATGCCGTGCGCGACAACCCCGACGACATCTGGCCGGACGCCTATGTGGAGGCGCTGGAAAACCTGACCCTTTGTCTGGACCTGCTGGCTGTTGCGCGGCGCGGTGTGGCGGGACTGGAAGGCTGGCTGAAACGCCCCGACGAGCAGCAACTGGCCTCTCTCCGTCTGGTCCTGCGCGATGCGGAAGAGGTCAGTTTCGAGGGGCCACGTGCCCTGATCGACATCCTGTTCGCCCATATGGACGATGCGGTTCTGGTGCTGCGTCTGCTGCCCCATGTGTCAGGGGCCGCAGCGTCCGCCTCGCTGATGAGCGGCTCGGAGTTCGGGGTCTTCGTCGATCGGCTGATGGCCGCGATGAAGGCGCGGGCCGGGCGGATCAATGCTTTCCGTCCCGGGCGCGATATGAGCGGTCTTGAGGCTGTCATGGCCGACCTGGACTGGTGTGCTGCCGTGCTGGCCGAGATGGATGTGGTGCTTGATCCCGAACCTCACAGCGAATGGGGTCAGGTCATGAGAAAGACCCGCCAGTCGGTGGGCGGGACGCTGTCGAACCTGATCGCGGCCAGCGGCGCGGCGGTCGAGGCGGGCCTGCCCATGACCCGCACGCCCCTGGCCGGACGGATGACACGGCGGACGCCCCGGCTGGATGTCGAAACGACGCCGGGACCGGATGCCGCCGGGCCGTTGCTCAAGTTCGTGGCGGGCCTGCGCAGGACCGCGCCTGTTTTCGGCTGCGAGGCCGAGCGCCAACGGCTGGTCGAGGCCTTGACCGTGCGGCTCAGCGATTACGCCGACGAGGCGCTGATCCTGGTCAATTCTGGCGAGGTCGAGGACAAGGCTTTGGCGCTGAAACAGATCAAGCGGGCCGCGACGTGGCTGACCTTGATCGAGGCGAAGGACGTCGCCCGGTCCGTGCGACGGCGGGTCGCGGTGGCTGACGGCGTCGCACCTGCCGACAAGGCCTCGTCCGACGCGGCCTGATCGGCTAAACGGCGCACGATGACGGTTTTCTGGATCATGACGGCCCTGGTTGCGGCCCTGGCCGGCCTGCTGGTGCTCAGCGCCGCGCGGCGTGGGGCCGACGAGGCAAGCGAGGCCGAGACGGTGGCGGCCGCTGTCGAACTGTCAGAACTGGACCGGCTGAAGGATCGCGGCCTGCTGGACGAGGCAGGCTGGACCGCCGCGCGGGCCGAGGCTGGACGGCGCATCCTGTCGGCGGAGCGTCAGGCTGCGCCCGTGATGGCGGGACGGCAGGACCGGACCTGGGTGCTGGGCGGCATTGCGCTGGCCGTCGCCGCGACTCTGGGCCTGTATTTCCTGATCGCCACGCCGGGATTGCCGGATCAGGGCTTCGAGAGCCGAGTCGACGAATGGGCCACCTCGCCCGAGACGCTGGAAGCGCCCCAGATCGCCGCCGTCGTGGCCCGGGTCGTGCGCGACCGCCCGGACGATCGCCAGGCTCTGCTGATGCTCGGTGCCGCGAGGTTCGAGGCCAATGATCCGCTGGCGGCGGCCTCGGCCTTTCGCCGGGCACTGGAACTGGATGCGAACGACGCCCAGGCCTGGGCGCGGCTGGGCGAGAGCCTGGTGCGGGCCAATGGCGGCATCGTCGGGGCGGATGCCGAGGCGGCGTTCCGGGAATCCCTGAACCGCGACGCCGATCAGCTGGGAGCCCGCTACTTCCTGGGCGAGGCGGCGCTGACGCGGGGCGAGACGACCATGGTGCGCCAGATGTGGCTACCGCTGATCGCGGCGCTCGATCCCGCCGATCCGCGCCGGCTGGATCTGGAGCGTCGCCTGCCCCCCGAGGGAGCTACGCCATGAGTTGGCTGCCGAAATCGCCCAAGGCGCGGCGAAGGCTGTGGGTCGTGGCGGCGGTCGCGCCCATCCTGGCGCTGGCCGTCGGCCTGTCGCTGTATGCCATGCGCGACAGCGTCACCTTCTTCTTCTCGCCTTCCGAAGCCACTGTGGAAAAGGCTCCGGCGGGCCGGGTCGTGCGTCTGGGCGGACTGGTCGAGGCGGGCAGCGTGTCCAATCCCGGCCCCGGCGAGGTCGCCTTCGCCGTCACCGACAATGTCGCCACGACGCGCGTCGTCTATCGCGGCGACCTGCCCGACCTGTTCCGCGAAGGGCAGGGGATCGTGGCGCAGGGGGCCTTTCTGCCCGACCGCACCTTCCGCGCCACCCAAGTGCTGGCCAAGCACGACGAGAACTACATGCCGCGGGAGGTTGCAGACCGGCTGAAGGAAACCGGCGAATGGCGTCCGGATGGGACAAGCCAGCCAACGCGCTCAAGCAGCCCGAAGGGCGATAGCGCCGCAGGGACTCTATGATCATCGAACTGGGCGCGTTCGCCCTGATCCTGGCGCTCGTGCTGTCGGTGTTGCAGACGGGGTTCGCCGTTGCGGGGCGGATGCGGCGCAGTCCGGTGCTGGCCGGTGCGGCCGAGGGGGCAGCTCTGGCGTCGGCCCTGGCCGTGGGTCTGGCCTTCGCCGTCCTGATCTTCGCCTTCGTGATTTCGGACTTCTCGGTCACCAATGTCGCGGCCAACAGCCACACCGACAAGCCGATGCTCTACAAGGTGGCCGGGGCGTGGGGCAGCCACGAGGGCTCGCTGGTGCTGTGGTGTCTGGTCCTGACCGGGTTCGGGGCGGTGCTGGCGCGGGCGCGAGGCCTGCCGTTCGGGCTGAAGGCCTGCGCTGTCGCCACGCAAGGCGCTCTGGGGGTGATGTTCATCGCCTTCGCCGTCTTCACCTCCAACCCGTTCGCGCGGCTGAACCCGGCCCCGTTCCAGGGGGCATCGCTGAACCCGCTGTTGCAGGACCCGGCCTTGGCCTTCCATCCGCCACTGCTCTATGCGGGCTATGTGGGTCTGTCGGTCTGTTTCTCGCTGGCGGTCGCAGCCCTGATCGAGGGTCGGCCCAACTCCAGCTTCTGGCCCGCATGGGGGCGCTGGGTGCGGCCCTGGGCCCTGGCCAGCTGGGCCTTCCTGACGGTCGGCATCGGGCTGGGCAGCTTCTGGGCCTATTATGAACTGGGCTGGGGCGGCTGGTGGTTCTGGGACCCGGTCGAGAACGCCAGCTTCATGCCGTGGCTGGTCGCTGCGGCTTTGCTGCACAGCGCGGTGGTGACCGAGCGGCGCGGGGCCCTCGCCGGATGGACGACCTTCCTGGCCCTGCTGGCCTTCACCTTCTCCATGCTGGGGGCGTTTTTGGTGCGCTCGGGCGTGCTGACAAGCGTGCATGCGTTCGCAGTGGACCCTCAGCGCGGCCTGATGTTGCTGGCCATCCTAGGCGTGACGGCGGGGCTGGCCTTTGCCCTGTTCGCCTGGCGCGCGCCCAAGCTGAAGGGCGGCGGTCTGTTCGCCCCTGTCAGCCGGGAAGGGGCCTTGGTGCTGAACAACCTCTTCCTGACGGCGGCGGCGGCGACGGTCCTGCTGGGCACCCTGTATCCCCTGCTGCTGGAGGCCACATCAGGCGCGACCATCTCGGTCGGCCCCCCCTATTTCGCCCTGACCTTCACCCCCCTGATGGCCGTGGCCTTCCTGATCCTGCCTGCCGGGCCGCTGCTGGCGTGGAAGCGCGGCGACCTGAAGGGTGTGGGTCAGCGGCTGATCGTGGCGGCGGGGCTGGCGCTTCTGGTCGCGCTCGCGGGCTGGATGGCCTTCGAGCCGAAGAAGGCGTTGTCGGCCCTGGGTATCGGCCTGGGCGGCTGGCTGATCCTGGGCAGTCTGGCGGAATGGGCCGAGCGGGTGCGGCTGTTCCGCGTGCCGGTGGCCGAGACCTGGCGGCGCGCGCGCGGCCTGCCGCTGGGGGCCTGGGGCATGACCCTGGCCCATGCGGGTCTGGGGGTCTTCGTCCTGGGGGCAGTGGTCGAGACGGGATACAGGCTGGAGGCTGCGCGCCCGCTGGCCATCGGCCAGTCGATCGAGGCCGGACCCTGGATCGTGCGTCTGGAGGCGGTGCAGGTCGTCGAGGGCCCCAACTATCTGGCCGAGCAGGGGCGTCTGACGGTCGACCGTGCTGACGGCCGTTCGCCCTCGACCGTCACTGCCGAACGGCGCTTCTTCCCGGCGGGAGGGCAGACGACGACCGAGGTGGGTCTGGATTTCCGGGGTCTGGACGACGTCTATGTGGTGCTGGGCGAGCGGGCACGGACGCCTCAGGGCGACGCCGCCTGGAATGTGCGTGTGTGGTTCAATCCCTGGGCGCGGCTGATCTTCCTGGGGCCGACGATCATGGCTCTGGGCGGGGCGCTGTCGCTGTTCGACCGGCGGCTGAGGGTCGGGGTGGGCAGGCGGAAGGGTGTGAGATGACCAACGCAGCAAAGCCCTCCCCTCGAGGGGGAGGGTTGGGTGGGGTGAGGGCACTCTGGTGGCGGATGAGCTCGGATGGGCTCCGTCGGCAAGTCTCGACGACGCCTCTTGTGCCCTATTCTGATGCTCACTGCCTCCACCCCTCCCAACCCTCCCCCTCGAGGGGAGGGCTTTTGCTCCTTGTCTGCCTCTCCATCCTCGCCGCACCCGCCTTGGCCCAGGAGCCGCCTGCCGCGCCCGACCGGCCCTTGCCCGATGCCGCCCAGGAAGCCCGCGCCCAGGCCCTGTTCGACGACATCCGCTGTGTGGTCTGTCAGCACGAAGCCATTGCTGACAGCCCAGCGGGCATCGCAGGCGACATGCGTGGCCTGGTGCGGGACCAGATCGCCAGCGGAGCCAGCGACCAGCAAATTCGCCAGGATCTGGTCCGGCGCTATGGCGACTTCGTGCTGTTCAAGCCGCCGGTGCGGGGCGGGACCTGGCTGCTGTGGTTCGGGCCGCTGATCCTGATGCTGGCGGCGGGTGCGCTGATCGTGTGGCGCGGTCGCCGACGTCCGGCCGAGGTCGCGCCCCTGACGCCGGAAGAAGACGCCCGTCTCAGCGATATTTTGAAGCAGGAGGTGGTTCGCCGCGATCCTGACGCAAAGCCGTCCAACGACTAGCGATCTGTGGCGGCAGGATTGCCCCACGGGGACAGTGCGTTAGGCTGTCGCTTCTGACTGATGACTGAGCGGATGCATTCGCGTTCGCCAAGGGAAGACAAGGCTGTCGATGATGAAGCGTAAGGAGTTCATGCTGGGGGCCGTCGCGGGTCTCTTCTTTGCCGCCGCCGCCACGGCGGGCGGGGTGATCGACTGGCCGACCGCCGAGGCCGGGCCCGTCGCGGGCGTCTCGGGTCGGCTCAATGCCAGTGCCGGGGCCAACGGCGTCGCCTTCGCCCCGCCGCAGGGTGCCCCCCTCAGCTTCGCCGACATCTTTGCCCAGGTGTCGCCTGCGGTGGTCCAGATCGACGTCGAAACTCTGCGGGAAGCCGGACCGCAGGATGCGCCCATACTTCAACTTCCCGGCCTGCCCTTCGCCATTCCTAATCCGAACCAGGCCCAGCCGGACGAGGACGGCGGCGTACGCGGCCGCGGTGCCGGGTCCGGCTTCTTCATCTCCGCCGATGGCTTCATCGTCACCAACAATCACGTGGTCGAGGACGCGACCGAGATCACGGTCAAGCTGGCGGATGGCCGCGAGATCGAGGCGACTGTCGTGGGCCGTGACGAGGCGACCGATCTGGCCGTCATCAAGGTGGATGGCTCTGACTATCCCTTTGTCAGCTTCGAGGAGTCGGCCCAGCCGCGTGTGGGTGACTGGGTCGTCGCAGTCGGCAACCCCTTCGGCTTGGGCGGCACCGCTACGGCGGGTATCGTTTCGGCTCTGGGTCGTGGCAGCCTGGACAACCGCACGCCTTACACGGACTACATCCAGATCGACGCGGCCATCAACACCGGCAACTCCGGCGGTCCGACCTTCGACATCTATGGCCGCGTGATCGGCGTAAACTCGGCGATCATCTCGCCCGGCATGAACGGCGGCTCGGTCGGCATCGGCTTCGCCATCCCAGCCTCCGTCGCCAAGCCGACCACGGATCGCCTGATGCGCGGCGAGACAATCGCTCGCGGTTATATGGGAGCGTCGTTGCAAACGCTCCAGCGCTCCGAGTGGCGGGCTCTGGGCCTGCCTGCTGATTTCAAGGGGGCCTATGTCGCCGAGGTGACGCCAGGCGCGCCCGCTGCCGAAGCAGGCCTTCGCCCCGGCGACTACATGGTCAGCGTCAACGGCACGGTCGTCGACGGCAGCACCGAGGCGACGCGTGAAGTGGCCCGGGTCAGCCCCGGCGAGAACATCCGTCTGGAAATCATCCGCGACGGTCGTCGCCAGACGCTCAACGTTCGCGCAGGCACGCGTCCGTCAGAGACCGAACTGCTCGCCATGAACTCGGATTCTGGTGGCGCAACTGCGCCCGGACAGTCGCCCGCCGCAGCCGGTCAGATCGTTGAGGGCATGACCGTGGCTGCGCTCACGCCCACGCTGCGTCAGCGTTATCAGGTCCCTGATACGGTCAACGGCGTTGTCATTGCCGATGTCGCCAGAGGCTCGGCGGCCGCACGGGAAGGCTTGCGTGCCGGCGTTGTCATCACCCGCGCGGACAACAAGGTCGTGACCACCCCAGCCGAGCTTGCGGCCGCAGTCGAAGGCGTGCGGTCGTCGAACCGGTCGGGCATCTTCCTGCTTCTGCGTAGCCAGCAGGGACCGGGTCGGATCGTCCTACCGTTGTCGGACGACTGATCGTCCGAAGTCTGTCCAAGCCTTAACTCACGGGTTCGCCGCCGATGCGCTAACATCGGCGGCGAATCTGTATCTGGGAGGGGCTGAACATGCGCATTCTGGTCGTCGAGGACGATGCCGAGGCCGCGACCGCCATGGTCCGGGGCCTGACCGAGGCCGGGCACGAGCCGACCCATGCGGTGGACGGGGCCTTTGGCCTGCTGGAGGCGCAGAAGGGCGGCTATGACGTCTATGTCGTGGATCGGATGATGCCGCGCCTGGACGGCATCGGCATGGTCGAGACCCTGCGCAAGGACGGCGACCAGACCCCGGTCCTGTTCCTGTCGGCCCTGGGTGAGGTCGACGACCGCGTCGCGGGCCTGAGGGCCGGGGCCGACGACTATCTGGTCAAACCCTATGCCTTTTCCGAACTGATCGCCCGGGTCGAGGCCCTGTCGCGCCGTCGCGAGACCGGCAGCGTCGCCACCATGCTGAAGGTCGGCGATCTGGAGATGAACCTGATCAGCCGCGACGTGCATCGCGCTGGCCGCGAGATCGACCTGCAGCCGCGCGAGTTCCAGCTGCTGGAGTTCCTGATGCGCCACGCCGGCCAGTCGGTGACCCGCACCATGCTGCTGGAGAAGGTCTGGGAATACCATTTCGACCCCCAGACCAATGTCATCGACGTCCACATCAGCCGCCTGCGCGCCAAGATCGACAAGGGCTTCGACCACGCCATGCTGCAGACCGTGCGTGGGGCGGGTTATAGGTTGGAGGCCTAGGCCCCACAGCTTCAGATGCGTCTCCCCTCCCTCCTTCGTCGCACGCCCTTCCGGCTGACGCTGCTGTTCCTCGCCCTGTTCGCGGCGGCGGCGGCGGCGATCCTGGCCTATGTCTATGTCGCCTCGGCGTCGGAGGCGCGGGCGCGGACCCAGGCCGAGGTGACGAGCGAGCTGACGGTCCTGACCGACATCTATCGCCTGCGCGGTCTGGATGCGCTGAACGCCGCCGTGGTCGATCGCACCATCACGGGCGGCTCCTACCTCTATATATTGATGGACCCGCAAGGGTCGCTGATCACGGGCAGCCTGACCGAGACGCCCATCGACATCGTACCGCAAGGCACGGGCGATGGCGGGGCGACGCCGACCTGGGACACGTTCCGCTATACCGACAACGACGCCAGCGGGCGGGTGACGCGGCCTGAATCGCTGGGGGTCCAGGTCCGGCTGGCGGGAGGCGAAATCCTGTTCGTCGGCCAGTCCATGGGTGACACCGAGGCCTATCTGGCGCGCCTGACCCAAGCCCTGTGGGGCGCGATGGGGATCGTCCTCCTGCTGGGCCTGGCAGGCGGGCTGCTGATCAGCCGCAATCTGGAACGGTCGATGCGGCGGCTGCAGACGGTGGTCACCGGCGTGCAGGAGGGCGACCTTAAGGTGCGTGCCGCCGTGCGCCAGAACGGCGACGAACTGGATGAGCTGGGCCAGGGGCTGAACACCATGCTGGACAGGCTGGAGGGGTCGATGGCCTCCATCCGGCATGCAGGCGACGCCATCGCCCACGACCTGCGCTCGCCCCTGACCCGCATGCGGGCCAAGCTGGAGGTCGCGCTGATGGACGCCGAGGACGGCAAGATCGACGGCGTGGATGCGGTCCAGCTGGCGCTTGACGAAGCGGACAGCCTGCTGAAGACCTTCAACACCGTGCTGGCCATCGCCCGGTTGCAGGCGGCGGCGGGTCATACGCCGGACCCCAAACTGTTCGACGCCGCCGACCTGGCCGCCGACATGGCCGAGCTGTACGAGCCCGCCAGCGAGGACAAGGGGCTGGAGTTCTCGGCGGAGATCGAGCGCGGCCTGATGATCGAGGCCAACCAGCCCTTCCTGGCCCAGGCCCTGGCCAACATCATCGACAATGCCATCAAATACACCCCGACCGGCGGGGCCGTGATGCTGAGGGCACGACGTCGCTCGTCCGGCGAGATCGAGTTTTCGGTCACCGACACCGGCCCGGGCGTGCCGGCGGCCGACCGCGACCGCGTCACCGAGCGCTTCGTGCGCCTGGACAACAGCCGGACCGAGGCGGGCTCGGGGCTGGGCCTGTCGCTGGTCGCGGCAGTGATGGAGGCCCACGGCGGACGCATCCAACTGGACGAAGGCCCCGGCGTCTACAACGGCTTCGGTCCCGGCCTGCGCGTGGCCTTGGTGGTCCCGGCGGCGGGCGGATGAGGCTGGCGGACAGCCTGCGCCCCTGCGGGCCTGTGGTCAGTGCCGAAGCCGCCGGTCGTGCGCATGAGAGGCTGACCGAGGCGGCGACCGACGGCGGGTGGGCCGCGACGCTCGAGACCGCCTGGTCCGCGCTGGCTCCGGTCTTTGCCGCCGCTCCCTATCTGTTCGGTCTGTCCCGGAGATGGCCGGACACCTTGCGGGCCTTGCTGGAGAGCGAACCCGATCAGGCGCTCGATAGTCTGCTGGCCCGCACCGAAGCCCTGACCGGTGGGGCCGACGACCTCCGTGCGCCTCTGCGCCGTCTCAAGGCCGAACTGCATCTGCTGACGGCCTTATGTGATCTTGGCGGGGTCTGGGATCTGGATCAGGTGACGGGCGCACTCAGCCGGTTCGCCGATGCCTCGACGCAGGCGGCTCTGCGCGCCGTGGCCCAGGACCAGCGCGAGCGGGGCAAGCTGGTCTCGCCGCCCGACGATCCGCGCGGCCCGGTGCCCGGCCTGTTCGGCCTGGCCATGGGCAAGCATGGCGCGTTCGAGCTGAACTACTCGTCCGACATCGATATCAGCCTGTTCTGGGACCCCGACGCCCTGATCCCGGCCCTGGCCGAGGGGGTGGAGCCCCAGCGGTTCGTCGACCGCATGGCCCAGGCCCTGTCGACCCTGATGCAGGAGCGGACGGGCGACGGCTATGTATTCCGCGTCGATCTCCGGCTGCGGCCCGATCCATCCTCGACCCCGCCTGTCGTCGCCGTGCCGTTCGCCCTGTCCTATTACGAAGGCGTCGGCCAGAACTGGGAGCGGGCGGCCTTCATCAAGTCGCGCGCGATGCTGGGCGACGTCGTAGCCGGGCAGGCGTTTCTGAAGGCGTTGGTGCCCTTCATCTGGCGACGCAGCCTCGACTATCCCGCCATCCTCGACATCCAGTCGATCAAGCGACAGATCCATGTCCACAAGACTGGCGAGGGGCTGGAGGCGGCGGGGGCCAATCTGAAGCTGGGGCGCGGCGGCATCCGCGAGATCGAATTCTTCGCCCAGACCCAGCAACTGATCCTCGGTGGCCGAGATCCCGTCCTGCGCAGTCCACGTACCGTCGATGCCTTGGCCCGGCTGCGTGACGCCGGTCATGTGAGCGCCGAGGTCTGTGCCGAACTGACCGCGGCCTATGTCCGCCTTCGCGGGCTGGAACACCGGGTCCAGATGCTGGACGACGAACAGACCCACAGCCTGCCGGTCGACCCGGTACGCCGGGCCATGGTCGCGGCCCTGGCCGGAGAGGGCGATCTGGCCGCCTTCGACGCCGAGGTCGAGACCCTGCTGGTCCGGGTCAACACCCGCTATGGCGAGCTGTTCGAAGGCGAAGAGGAGCTGTCGTCGGCCTATGGCTCGCTGGTCTTCACCGGGGTCGAGAACGATCCGGAGACGCTGGAAACCCTCGCCCGCATGGGCTTCGCGGAACCCGCCTCCGTCGCCGACACCATCCGCAGCTGGCACCACGGCCGCATCCCCGCGACCCGCAGTGCCCGGGGACGCGAGCTGTTCACCCGTCTGGCCCCGCGCCTGCTGACCCAGTTGGCGGACCTGTTTCAGGATGATCCCGGCGCGGTGGATCCTGCCTTCCGCCGCTTCGCCGTCTTCTTCTCGGGCCTGAACAGCGGCGTTCAGGTCCAGGCGCTTTTCCTGGCCCAGCCGAAACTGTTCGATCTGGTGCTGGGCCTTCTGGCCTTTGCGCCCCGGCTGGCGCGAACGCTGGGGCGCTATCCGGCAGCGCTGGACAGTATGCTGGACGCGCGGTTCCAGACGACGCTGGGCGTCAACACCGGCCTGTTCGACCAGATGGCCGAGGAGGCCCGCGCCGCAGACGACTTCGAGGCGGGCATGAATGCCGTACGCCGCCTGCACCGCGACCAGATGTTCCGCATCGGCGTCCAGGTCCTGACGGGCCGGATCGATCCCGAGGAAGCAGGCCGCGCCCACGCCGCCCTGGCCGATGCCGTCATCACTGCCCTGGCCCCCGTCGCCATGACCGAGACCGAACGTCAGGGCGGACGTCTGCCCGGCGGCGTCGTGGCCATCGTCGCCCTGGGCAAGGCCGGATCGCGAGAGATGACGGCCAGCTCGGACCTGGACCTGATGACCGCCTATGACGCGCCGGACGACGCGGTGTCGGATGCCAAGGGCTGGGCCGCAGGCGTCTTCCAGGCCCGGTTCACCCAGCGGCTGATCGCGGCCCTGTCTGCGCATACGGCAGAGGGCGGCCTATATGAGGTCGACATGCGTCTTCGCCCCGGCGCGGCCAAGGGGCCGGTGTCGCTGCGGCTGTCGGCCCTGATCGATTACTATGCCAGCGAGGCCGACACCTGGGAATTCATGGCCCTGACCCGCGCCCGTGTCGTCTGGGCCAGCGATGCGGGCTTTGGAGAGCGGGTGACGCAGGCCTTGGCCGACATCCTGCGACGGCCTCGTCCGGACGTGGACGTCGCCGCCGACGCCCGACGCATGCGCGATCTGATGAGCCGCGAGCGGCCGGGGCAGGGGGCCTGGGACCTGAAACTGGCCCCCGGCGGGCAGGTCGATGCCGAGTTCGTGGCGCAGGTTCGGCAACTGGCGGCGGCGGCGAAGGGCGGGGCGCTGACGGTCTCGACGCTGAAGGCCCTGTCGGACGATCCGGTCCTGGCCGAGGCCTGGCGGTTGCAGCAGGGGCTGAGCCAGCTTCTGGGAGCCGCCTTCGACGAGCGCCCGGACCCGTCACAGGAACCTGCCGGGCTGCGCCGGCGTCTGGCCGAGGCAGCGGGATGCGCAGATTTCGAGGCTTTGAGCAGCCGACTGGCGCAGGTCCGACACGAGGCGCGGGACGCGTTCGATCAGGCGCTGCCGCCGCCTGCGACGGAATGACGACACTGCGCCGTTTGATCTCCTGACAAGGGCAACCCGACCGCGAGGCGGTTTCAGGAGATGACCAAGATGAAGAACACAGTCGTGATCGGTGGCATGGTCGCCGTGACCTTTGCCGCCCTGGCTGGCGGCGTGATGGCGCAGCAAGCCAATCGCCCGGCGCGTGCGCAGGCCGAGATGACCCAGGCCGCATTCGTGGACGCCCGTGTGGCCCGTCTGACGGCCGCAGACGCCAACAATGACGGCACCGTGACCGCCGAGGAGCATCAAGCCGCCCGTCAGGCGAAGCATGCCGAGCGTTCCGAGGCCCGCTTTGCCCGCATGGACACCAACGGTGACGGCTCCATCAGCCGGGCCGAGTTCGACGCGCCGCGTGAAGCCCGTGCCGAGAGTGGACCGCGTGCCGAGCGCGCAGGCAAGCGTGGCCAACGTGGCGGTCGCGGTGGCGATCGCGCCGCTCGCATGGCGGATCGTGGCCCGGTAGTGATCGCTGATGCTCGTGCCAAGGCCGAGCAGGCCTTTGCCCGCATGGATGCCGACAGCAACGGCGTCGTAACAGCCGCTGAACGGCAGGCAGTCCGTGGCGAGCGCCGGGCCCGCATGACCGAGCGCCGTGCTGAGCGTCAGGCCGCGCCTGCACCGATAGCGGAGTAGCCCATGTCCGGGGCGGCGATCAGCGCTATGATGCAACTCGCCGCCCCGGCGCGTGTTTCGGCTCGACCGCGATCAGGGAATTGGTTCACAACAGCGGTCTGGCGGGAGCGAACCGATGAGGCCGGATTGGCGCTGACCGCCGACCCTGATGAAGATCTGGTGCGCCGCGTGGGTCAGGGTGATCCGGCGGCCATTCAGGCCTTGGTGGCGCGCAAGCTGCCACGCATATTGGCGCTTGCCCACCGCATGCTGAACGACGCCGCCGAAGCTGAAGACGTGGCGCAGGAGGCCATGCTGCGCGCCTGGAAACAGGCTCCGCGCTGGACGCCGGGGACGGCCAAGTTCGACACCTGGCTGCACCGCGTCGGGCTGAACCTTTGCTACGACCGGCTGCGCAAGAGGCGCGAGATCGCGACGGACACTCTGCCGGATCGGGCTGACGAAGGACCGGCACCGGATCGCGGCCTTATGGCAGCGGCGACGGGTGTGCGGGTGGAGGCGGCTCTGGCCGGCTTGCCCGAGCGCCAGCGAGAAGCCATCGTGCTGTGCCACTATCAGGAGCTGACCAACATCGAGGCAGCGGACTTGATGACCATCAGCGTGGATGCGCTGGAAAGCCTGTTGTCACGCGGACGACGGGCATTGAGACTGGCCCTTGCCGATATCCGGCCCGGAGCCGAAGGAGCATGACGACCATGACCCCGGCGCGATTCATCGCCCTGACAGAGGCTTACGGCGCGGACCGCCGGCGCTGGCCCGAGGCCGAGCGCGCGACGGCCGATGCCTTCGCGGTCCAGCATCCTGATATGGCCGGGCAGGTTCTGGCCGATGCGGACGACCTGGATGCCTTGCTGTTCGCCTCGCGTCCGTTGCAGCCGTCGGCGGCCCTGCGCGATCGCGTGATCGCGGCGGCTACCGTGCGCGCTCCACGCAAGAGCTGGCTGAGCCGTTTGGGCCTTGCCATGGGCGCTGGCTGGGCGGCGGCGGCCTGTGCGGGCGTGGTGGCCGGCGTGGTCATGACCGATCAGTTCACCGCCAATGCCCAGGCGGATGCCGTGCTGTATCAATCGACCCTGGTCGGGGTGGATGACACCGAGGTTCTGGGATGACGTCGCGTGGCCTGAAGATCGCGCTGGGCCTGTCGGTGGCCCTTAACCTTTTTGCCGTGGGAGCCGGGGCGACGTTTTATCTGTCTCAGGCCCGGATCGCGCAGCAGGTCGAGGCCCAGACGCCGCCCCAACGCGAGGGCTCGCCGCAACGCCTGTTCGATCGGTTGTCGCCCGAGGAGCGTCCCCGCATCCGTGCGGCGATGCGGGCTTCGGCCCTGGCTGCCCGTCCTGACTTCGAGCTTGCCCGCGAGCGTCGCCGCGAGGCGATCGCCATGGCCGCGACCGAGGATTTCGACCCGGAGCGTTTGACGGCGATACTGGCGGAATCGCGCGCGGCCGATCAGCGTGGCCGATCGCGCATGGAACGCGACACGGTCGCGCTGCTGACCACGGTCGAGGGTCAGGATCGGGTGGTGCTGGCGGAAATCCTCAAGAAGCGCCGGGATCGCAGCCGCGACCGGGACAGTCGAAATCCGGCACCGGTGCCTGCCGCAGGCTAACTGGGCTTTAAAGGAGGTCCGCGCTCCTTGAATTCAGGCCGCGCGGGACTGTGCCGGAGCGGCGACGGGTTGCTCTGCGCCCGGCCGCATGATCGGAATGTCGAAGCTGACGGTCGTGCCCCGGCCCGGCTCGCTTTCCATCAACAGCCTGCCACCGTGCAGTTCGATCAGAGACTTGGTCAGGGCCAGGCCGAGGCCTGTGCCTTGCGTGGTCTTGGAATGCTGACCCTCGACCTGTTCAAACGGCTGGGCCAGACGCGCCAGGTCCTTGGCAGCGATGCCGATACCAGTGTCGGTGACGGCGACGCGCAAGCGTTCGTCATCCAGTTGTGACAGGGCTACGACGATGTCGCCGCCTTCTGGCGTGAACTTCACGGCATTGGAGATCAGGTTCAGCATGACCTGCTTCAGTCCGCGTTGATCCGCCTCGATATCGGGCAGGGCAGGGGCGTCGATGATCAGCTTCAACCCCGATTCCTCGATCTTGCCGCGCATCAGCAGGGCCGCGTCAGTGGCGACCTCCTTCAACGACACGCGCTCATAGTGGAGGGTCACCTTGCCGGCCTCAATCTTGGCCATGTCTAGGATGTCGTTGATCAGGCTCAGCAGATGCTGGCCCGATTTCAGGATGTCGGCGGCATAGCCCTTGTACTTTTCATGTCCCAATGGCCCGAACATCTCGTTGAACATGATCTCGGAGAACCCGTTGATGGCGTTCAGCGGCGTGCGCAGCTCGTGGCTCATATTGGCCAGGAACTCGGACTTGGCCTGGTTTGCGGCCTCGGCGCGGGTCATGGCCACCTCGTATTTGCGGGCCAGTAGCCGCAGCTTGTCCTCGCGGTCCTCCAGTTCGGTGATGGTGGAGTGCAGGGTGTCGGTGACGCGCTGGCGCTCCGCCTCCTTGTTCTTGATGGCCGTGATATCTGCGGCGGTGACGACCGAGCCTCCGTCTGAGGTGTAGCGCTCCACCATCTGCAGCCAGCGGCCGTCATTCAGTTCGATCTCGCGCGCGCCTGCCCGACCACCTGTCGCCGGCTGATCCGATTTGATGGCAAGGGCGGCGATCTGGTTCAGATCCTGTTTGAAGGCCCCGCGCCGCAAAACGCCTTCTCCAAAGTCGAAAGTGTCCTGAAAGGCCTGGTTCCACAGGATCAGGCGTCCCCCCTTGTCGAACAGGACGAAGGCGTCGGACACGCTTTCAATACCGTCGCGCAGACGTCCTTCGGCAGCCTGGGCCTGCGCCTTGGCCCGGCGGGCCTCTGTGGTGTCCAATGCGATACCCAGAACATTGGTGAAGCCCTGCTCGCCGCGCTCTCCTCGTGCCTGGCCCCGCGCATCGATCCACCGGGCCTTCCCCCTGGCATCCGGGACAGGGAAGCTGACCTCGAAGGTGCCGAACATCTGGGCCTGTTGCAGCGCATGCAGCACGGCGGCGTGATAGCTATGGTGGATCTGCGCCAGCACGGTCTTCACGGGTAGGGACCCGCCTTCTTCCAGTCCGAGAAGACCGGCCATGAAGTCCGAGACGGTGATGATCTCGGCCTCCGTATCCCATTCCCAGACGCCGCAACGCGAGGCCTCGACGGCACCGCGAAACCGTTGCTCAGACGCCGCCCAGGCCTTGCTGATCCCCTGCTGGCGTCGCTCGACCATCAGGACAAGTGCAATCACCGCGATGCCGAGCCCGGCGGGAATGATGAAAATCCAGACATTGCTCAGCAGCCCGGCCGGTCCAGTGCCGGTGGCAGATGTGGCAACGGCGATCATGGTCGTGTCGCCGATTGGTATGGCCGTTCGACGAACCATCCCCTCACCAATTCGGAGCTCGTCTGCCTGGCCGTCGGCCCTGATCGGACGTACCGTCAGACCCAGGGCGCGACCATCGCGCGATGAGCTGGCCAGGACCGCAGATGTGCCCGACATCAGCCATAGCTCGGCACCCTTGCGTGGCTCCAGCGGGGGTAGTGCGACACGAGCGATAAGGTTCGCCCCCCCATCAAGGCTGCGCCCGATCAACAAGGCCTCGCCATCGCGAGACAGGTCTGGCCGGTTGGTCATGGCTTCAAAAGCATCAGGCTGTGCGCCGGCAGTAGCCAGGACGCGGCCCGATGCGTCCATGATGGCGAAAGCGCTTTCAGGTGCCGCGGCCCTGGCGATGGCGACCCTCTGCGCCGGGCTGCCTGTGGCGCGGCTTGCGGCGCGCGCGGCGGTCTGGGCCGGGGCGATCCGGCGAGCCGTGTCCAGCGCGAGCAGCCGTGCCTCGCGGTCGACCGCCTCCATGCGCAGCCCGTCCTGCTCCAGATCGGGCCGGGCCATTTCACGCGCAAACAGCATCACGCCCAAGGCAATAACCAGGGTCAAGGCCAGGATGCCGACCCTCAGCCAAGCGGGCGCACCCTGGCGACGGTCGGTCGCGCGACGCCCCTCGGCGGTTATGCGGCGCTCGGTGCTCCGCAAGCGATCGTCCCCCAACCCAAATCAGTAGAGACCGAATCTAGGCTGCGTCGCGGATTCGTGTCGAGGACTGGTTTACCGATCGTCAACGCTTTCAGGCGGCGTGTGACTCGGAAGACTCTCGCTTGGTGGATTTGGTCTTCGGCCGGGCCAGAACGTCGGTGATGGTCTGAAGCAGGCTGCGAGCCTGCCGGGCCAGTTGTACCATTTCCGGCGGTGCGTCGTCGGGATCCTGGTCGACCGATTCCACCAGTTGCGAGGCGATGACCATCAGCTTGGGAGCCGCTGCAATCAGCCGGGCCTGAAACTCGATGTGGTCAGGATCGCGGTCATACTCTGCGCCCGGCACGCGCCAGCCACCCCAGTCCATGCGGTCGGTGACCACGACGGGATAGGTGCCGGGGAAAGGATGGTGGGCGCAGTCCTCGGGCGATTGCCACTTGTTGCGGACCCGCATCAGCCGCCACAGGCCCATGTCGGCCGAAGAAGCGTCCTCTGTCGGCACGAACAGTTCATTGGCCTGGAACTCGCGTCCCAGGCCAACTTCATAGGTAACCCGGATGGGCTCGGAAAAGCCTTTGGCCCAGACCGGCTTGACCTTCTCTACCTCGGCCCAGGCCCCGACGCACTTCACCCAGACAGTCTGGCCTTTTTGAAACTGCGCAAGTGCCATGGTCGATGTCCTCTTTCGAGCACACCGTGCCGATCAGCCGTGAACAGTCGGTTCCGCAAAAGGGTTAAGGGCGTGCAGGCCCGGCCTAGCGGGAAATAGATTCCAGGGCCTCGCCCGCATATTTTTCCTTAACGCGGGTCGACAGGTCACCCAGCGAGACGACACCGACCAGACGCCCGTTCTTGTCCAGCACCGGCAGGCGGCGAATCTGGCGGCCGGCCATGGCGTCCAGAACCGTCTTCAGGTCGTCGTCGGCCCGCGCCGTCATGGGGTCGCGCGACAGGCATTCCAGCACCGTGGCGCTCGCAGCAGCACCGGAAGCAAGACCCCGTACGACGATGTCGCGGTCGGTGATGGTGCCGATCAACTGCTCGCCGTCGGCCACGGGCATGAAGCCGAAATTGCCATCCTTCATGCGCACGGCCACTTCGTGCAGGGTATCGGTGGGCCGGGCGACCTGGACGTCCTTGCTCATTACGTCACGGACTTTCATGGGGTGTCTCCTGCAGTTTCGATTGCAGGCACAACCCTTGCCGTGGGCCGGGGTTCCCGTGCGGCTGGATCAGGGCTTCGCCTGGGCCGGCAATCCCTGCGCCGCCCTCACCATCTGGACGAACTCCGCGCGCTGGCCATAGGCATCCTCGCCCCGGGCGGCCTGTGCCTGTGCCAGGATCGCATCCCAGCCATAGCCCGCGTCCATCCACGGATCATCGCGCAGCTTTTGACCGAAGGCGGCGACGGCCAGGGCCCAGCGGGTGCTCTCCGGTGGCGAGCCCGCACCATGACCGCTGTTGGACAGGACGCGCTGGATCAGGCGCGAGGTGTCGCCGCCCGGCGGCTTGAACCGCACCTGCACGAAACCGACCTCGCCGTCCGGATCGCCGCCGCCGACGCCGATGGAGCGATTGGCCGGATAGCGGCGCTCCGGGATCTGGCTGGGGCCGCCCACAGGCGTGATCTCGTACAGGGCGGTGACGGACGCGCCCGACCCGACCTCGCCCGCATCTATGCGGTCGTTGTTGAAATCTTCCTCGTTCAGCAGCCGGGTCTCATAGCCGATCAGCCGGTATTCGCTGACGCGGGCGGGGTTGAACTCGACCTGGATCTTGACGTCGTCGGCGATGGGAAAGGCCCCTTTGTCGAAGGCGGGGCCGAACAGACGGCGCGCCTCGTTCAGGTCGTCGACATAGGCGGCCGTACCGTTGCCGGCCTGGCTGATCGCCTGCATCCGTTCGTCCTGATAGTTGCCGCGCCCGAAGCCATAGACCGACAGATAGATGCCGGTTTCGCGCTTGGTGGCGACATAGTCCTCCAGCCGCTGATTGTCGGTCTGGCCGACGTTGAAGTCGCCGTCCGTGAACATAAGGATGCGGTTGACCTTGTCGCGGGCAAAACCGACCTGGGCCTGGTCATAGGCATTGGTCATGCCCGTCGCACCCGCCGTTCCGCCCGAGGCATACAGGCTGGCGACCGCGCAGCGCAGCTTCAGTTTCTGGTTCCCCGGCGTCGGGGCCAGGGTCGTGCCTGCCCCTTCGGCATAATAGGTCACCGCGACCGTATCCTGCGGCCGCAGGCGGTCGATGATCAGGTTCATCGACTTCTGCGCCAGGGCCAGCTTGTCAGCACTGCCCATGGAGCCGGAGACATCGACAAGGAAGGTCAGGTTCAGCGGCCGACGCTCGGCCTCGGGCAGCTCATAGCCTTGCAGGCCGATATGGACGATCTGCCGTCCCGGCGACCAGGGCGAGGCGACCACGGCGGTCGTGATGGCGAAAGGCTCCGACGCCGAAGTGGGCCGCGCATAGCCATAGTCGAAATAGTTGACCATCTCCTCGATCCGCACCGCATCGACCGGCGGACGACGGCCTTCCTCCACGAAGCGGCGGACATTGGCGTAGGCGGCGGTATCGACGTCGATGGAGAAAGTGGAGACAGGCTCGTCCGCCACCTGCCTGACCGGATTGGGCGTGGCGTCGGGATAGCGCTCTGTGTCGGCGGGACGGGGCGAAATGCCGGGCGGCAGTGGGCGCGGAACCGGCGGCGGCGCATAGGCGGGTGCACCAGCGCCAGTCTCGGACCGCCGAATCCGGCTGCCGGTGACGACGACGCCATCAACGGCGACTTGGCCGTTCGGCAGGTTCTGAACGACGGGTGGCCGAGGCGGGGCCATGATTGGGGAGGGCGCGGCCGGAGGCGGAGGGGGCGGCGGCACCGCCCCCGGCATGGTCCGGCGCATGACGTCACGATCCTGGGGCAGGGTGAAGCCGTAAGGACGGCACGCGGCGGCCGTGGCCTCGCCATCGACAGCCCTGGCCGCATCGAAGCCGTCGTGGCTCTGGTTGTCGATGGACGGGGTACTTATCGGTGCGGTCAGGCTGAAGGCCATCAGGGCCGTGACGGCGGCGGTCAGTGGGCGGTCGATCATGGCAGGGCCTCCCCGTGGTCTGGTGTCGATGAGGCAGACCGCCGTTGGGCGAAACTGTGGCGGCCTCCGGACGAGAGATGCGGTCCCGTCCTGTCCCTCACAGGGTGGCGCAATCGGGCCACAGCCCCCACTATCGGAATCTGACGGACCAAGGGGGAAACGATGGCCGAGGCGAGCACAGGGGTTCAACTGGTCCAGGTGGCGGCTTTGCTTGGGGCGGGCGTCGTCGCCGTGCCGCTGTTCCGCAAACTGGGTCTGGGTTCTGTCCTGGGCTATCTGGCCGCCGGACTGGCTATCGGCCCGTTCGGATTCAAGCTGTTCGCCGAGCCGGAGACGGTGCTGCACGTCGCAGAATTCGGCGTGGTCATCTTCCTGTTCATCATCGGGCTGGAGATGCGGCCCGGAAAGCTTTGGAATCTGCGGCGCGAAATCTTCGGCCTGGGTATGGCCCAGGTGGGGCTGAGCGGCCTGTTGCTGACCCTGGCGGCGATCGCCTTCGGTGTGCCCGCGCATATCGCTTTCATCGTCGCCATGGGCTTCGTCCTGTCATCCACCGCCGTCATCATGCAGGGCCTGGATGAGCGCAATGAGCTGAACACCCCTGCGGGTCAGCGGGCGGTGTCCATCCTGCTGCTGGAAGATCTGGCCATCGTGCCCCTGCTGGCCATCGTCGCCGTGCTGGCCACTACCCTGGGCACGGCGGCCGACGGACCTCCGCTGTGGCAGACGATCGCCTTGGGCCTGGGGGCCATCGTCGCGGTTGTCGTGGCCGGTCGCTATCTACTGAACCCCGTCTTCCGTTTCCTGGCCCGGCATGGCGGGCGCGAGATCATGAGCGCGGCGGCGTTGCTCGTGGTCGTGGGGGCCGCGCTGATCATGACCTTGGGCGGTCTGTCCATGGCCATGGGTGCCTTCCTGGCCGGGGTGCTGCTGTCCGATTCCAGCTTCCGCCATCAGCTGGAAGCCGATGTCGAGCCGTTCCGGGGCCTGTTGCTGGGCATCTTCTTCGTCAGTGTGGGCATGTCGCTGAACCTGGCTGTGGTTCTGGCCGACTGGCCGATCATCGTCGGCGGGCTGGCCCTGTTCATGGTGGTCAAGGCTGCCGCCATATACGGCGTGGCGCGCCTGCTGAAGGCCTCCAACCGCGAGGCCGTCGAACGCGCCGCCATGTTCGCCCAAGGCGGCGAGTTCGCCTTCGTCCTGTATGCCGCCGCCCTGGCCGCAGGCGTGCTGGATGCCCGGTCCAGTGCCATCGCCACGGCCCTGGTCATCCTGTCCATGGCCCTGACGCCTCTGACCACCCTGGTCGTGCGCCGCCTGATGCCGCCCGCACCGGAACTGTCGCCGGACGATGCCGAGGGTGTGGATCACGCCAGCGGCCTGCGCGAGCGGGTCCTGATCATCGGCTTCGGCCGCTTCGCCCAGGTCGTGTCCCAGCCTCTGCTGGCGCGTGACGTCGATGTCTCGATCATCGACTACGACGTGGAGATGATCCAGGCCGCCGGAAACTTCGGCTTCAAGGTCTATTACGGCGACGGTGCACGCCTCGACGTGCTGAGAGCCTCTGGCGCGGGTCAGGCCGAGACCATCCTGGTCTGCGTCGACAAGCCGGAGGTGGCGGACCGCATCGTCGAACTGGTCAAGGCCGAGTTCCCCCTGACCAAACTGTTCGTGCGCGCCTTCGACCGCGGCCATTCCATCCGTCTGGTCCAGGCGGGGGTGGAGTACCAACTGCGCGAAACCTTCGAGAGCGCACTCGTTTTCGGCCATCAGGTGCTGATCGACCTGGGCTTCAGCCAGGACGAAGCCAGCGAAACCATCGAAGACGTGCGTCGCCGCGACGAGGAGCGATTTACCCTGCAACTGGCCGGCGGCCTCACCGCCGGACGTGGCCTGATGCGCGGCAATGCGGTCACACCCCAGCCTGCGCCCTACATCAAACCCCGGCGCGAGGGCCGCGCCCTCAACGAGGAGGCCGCCGAGGCGCTGGAGGGAGAGGACGAGCGGGAGAAGGCGGGGGTCTAGCCACGGTCCGCGGGTTCGCCAGCGGCCGCGATCTGGTGTAGACGCCGCCTCCCATGAACCGCCGCCTCTCGATCGCCCCGATGATGGACTGGACCGACCGGCACTGCCGGGCGTTCCATCGCACCCTCACGACCGGGGCCCTGCTCTATACCGAGATGGTCACGGCCCCCGCCGTCCTGCACGGCGATCAGGAACGGCTGCTGGGCTTTGACGCGGTCGAGCATCCGGTGGCCCTGCAACTGGGCGGGTCGGACCCGGATCAGCTGGCCCAGGCCGCGCGGATAGGGGAACAGTACGGTTATGACGAGATCAATCTGAATGTCGGCTGCCCGTCGGACCGGGTCCAGTCGGGCCGGTTCGGGGCCTGTCTGATGCGCGAGCCTGAACTGGTCGCCGACTGCATGGCTGCCATCAAGGGCGCGGTCGCCGTGCCTGCTACCGTCAAATGCCGCATCGGCGTGGACGATCAGGACCCAGAGCAGTCGCTGTTCGCCACGGTCGACGCCTGTGCCGCCGTCGGCATCGACACCTTCATCGTCCATGCCCGCAAGGCCTGGCTGAAGGGTCTGTCGCCCAAGGAAAACCGCGACGTCCCCCCGTTGGATTACGGTCTGGTTCGTCGGCTGAAGCGCGAGCGGCCGCATCTGTCGATCAGCATCAATGGCGGCATCGCCTCGCTGGACGAGGCCGAGGCCCATCTGGACGACACCGACGGGGTGGCTCTGGACGGCGTCATGCTGGGCCGCGCCGCCTATCACGAGCCGGGTCTGATGGGTCAGGCCGATCGACGCCTGTACGGAGCCGACACGCCGGACGTGGACGCCTTCACCGCCATCGAACGCTACAAGCCCTATCTGGCCGCGCGGCTGGAGGAGGGGGTGTCGCTGTCGTCGATGACGCGCCACATGCTGGGGCTGATGCACGGCCGACCCGGTGCGCGGGCCTTCCGCCGCATCCTGACGGTCGAGGCCCTGGGCCCGCAGGCCGGGCTGGAGGTCCTGGACCGCGCCACCTATGCCGTGCGCGAGGCCGAGGAGCGACGGCAGGCGGCCTGACATCGCCGCGTCGTTAATGATGCGCGGGCGACACGCCATGCGCATCATATATGGCTAGGCTTTCGGCAATTGTGGCGACGATGCGGCGTTCGCGTTAACGTCCGAGTCTGGAGCCCTAGCCATGTCAGACACCCCGCCTGCCAATTCGAAAGCCGCCCTGAGAATCGTCCCCGGCGAGGCCGAAGTTTACGATCTGATGCGTCAGCCCGAGACCACGTCCGAGCGTGTCAAACGCCTCCAGCAGGAGGCGCGTGCGCTGGCCGTTGAACAGGTCGAGGCGCTGGAGATTCTGCTGATGCAGGCGTCGCAACTGGCCCGCGAGATCGCCGAGGGCGGCGACGCCTATCCCGTCGGCGCGCGCGAGCTGGCCGGCCGCATGGCCTCGGACCTGCCCACCAAGGTCGAGACGCTGAAGGCCATCATCAGCCGGGTCTAGACGACTGCGCGTGCCGGACGATCGCGAATCCGCTTCGCCAACCGGAACACCACGATCGCCAGGATCACCAGCACCAGCGGGATGATGACCGGTGCCAGGAAGGCTACGATCACAGTCAGCACCGCCAGAACATCCTCAATCAGCGACACGATCGGATTGCCCAGCCCACCGGTGGTGGCCGTCGATCCGACCCGCACCCCCGTCTGGGCCGCATTGAAGGCCAGGGCCGTGGGGGCCCCCACGATGATGCCCGCGACCGCCGCCGTGGCGGGATCGACACCCCAGAAGACGCTGCCCGCCGCCACAGCCCCCGCAATGGGTCGGGTGACATAGCCGACGGCATTCAGCGCATGGTCCACCGCCGGGATCTTGTCGCCCGCAAACTCCGACACCGCCGCGACGGCCAGCGCCGAGATCGCCGGCCATGACCCCAGCCAGTCCATCTGGTCATTCAGCCGGATGCCGAACATCTCGAACTTCGCCGCCAAGGCCAGCATCAGCAGCGGCAGGAACGTGCGCAGCCCTGTCGCGGACGCTAGGCCCAGGCCCAGCAGGGCGGGAAGAACCCAGGTCTGGAGCGGGCCGACAGCCGCGCCCACCTCCGTCATATCCAGTCCCGGCATGGCCTGTCCTCCTCACGCATCTGTGTGGCTGAACGCATGATGCGCGGGAACGGCGCGTCGCTCCATGGTCTTTTCAAGAGACCCCCGGACTGATGCGCCAACAGGAGAGCCTCGCCATGACCGACCGTTTCGAACCCCGTGCCGAAAACATCGCCGACCAGGAGCGCGATATACAGTCCGGCATCGACGCCAAGGCGAGTGGCGGATCAGACGACAAGAACGACGGGGCCATGCAGGCCGGGGCGCGGCGCTATCCCGAGCCGCCCTTTCCGAAGCAGCACCAGACCAAGCCCGGAGACGAGGCCGCTCTGGATCCCGCGCCGATGTATGATGCGCCGTTCTGGAAGGGGTCGGGCAAGCTCGATGGCATGGCCGCCATCATCACCGGCGGTGATTCCGGCATCGGTCGCGCGGTTGCCGTCCTGTTCGCCCGCGAGGGCTGTGACGTCGCCATCTGCCATCTGGACGAGGATAAGGATGCCGAGGACGCCCGCGCCGCCGTCGAGGCCGAGGGGTGCCGGGCAATCGTGCTGAAAGGCGACGTCTCCGATCCCGACTTCTGCGAGGCCGCTGTCAAGGCCGTGCTGGCCGCGTTCGGACGGCTGGACGTCGTGGTTCCCAATGCCGCCTTCCAGCAGCATGTCGAGGCGCTGGAAGACCTGACGTTCGAGCATTTCGACCGGACGCTGAAGACGAACCTTTATGGCTATTTCAACTTGGTGAAGGCGGCGGTGCCGCACATGAAGGCGGGCGGTTCGATCGTAATGACCGGTTCGGTCACCGGCATCATGGGCAGCAAGAATCTGCTGGACTATTCAATGACCAAGGGTGGCATTCACGCCTTCGCCCGGTCGCTGGGCACTCATCTCGCTCCGCGCGGCATTCGCGTGAATGTGGTCGCGCCCGGCCCGGTCTGGACGCCGCTCAATCCCGCCGATCAGCAAGCCGACAAGGTCGCCCAGTTCGGAGGCGACACTGTTATGAAACGCCCCGCCCAGCCCGAGGAGATGGCCCCTGCCTATGTGTTCCTGGCCTCACCCCAGATGTCGAGCTACATCACTGGCGAAGTCCTGCCGTTGATTGGCGGTTACGGCGGAGGGTGAAGAGGCCGCGTCTGGTTGATCATTTCGACCGCGCTGGAACGTCAGGCGAGGATGTCCAGCAGAGTGCCGGTCATGTCGTTCGCGGACTTCAGGATTGCGGCATTGGCCTTCAGCGCGGCCTCGGCCTGGATCCGTTCGACGCTTTCCGCCGCCAGATTGTCCAGCGGGGCGATGGCCGTGCGGCGGGCGCTGGCGTCGAAGCGGGCGGTCGCGGCGGCGATGCCTGAGGCGGCGATGGAGAAGGCCTGCATGACGCGGCTCCTGTCACTGGAAGGAGCATCCTGTACCGGGCGCGGTTAGCGATGCGCTGACGAGGATGGTGAACGGGCTTCAGACGCCTTTTCTCGCCGGGAAACGACCGACCTTTGTCGGGCCGCCACGCCCGAAGCGGACCATGCGATAGGGATGACCCGGATAAAGGGCCGCGATGTGCCGCACGCCCTGCAAGGCCACGGTGGGGTGTTCGCCACCACCCATGGTCAGGACCACGGTGTCGCCGCCGGAGCCCTCTTCATAGGTTGGCTCATACCCCTCTTCGGTCCAGCGACGCGCGACGTCTGCGGAAGTCACGGCCCAGAAGGTGAAGCCCACGACGCGCCCGTTTTCCGACGCCAGGACGTAGTGGCCGCGACGTACCGCCGCCGACAGGGTTTCGACCATCCGACCGAAAGGCAGGTCACTGAACGGTTTGCGTCCTGCCATGAAGATTACTGCGGCAGCGAATGCCGCATCCGATCGCTCCATACGTCCGATCTTCAGTGCCATTTTGCCTCACGTTTCCGTTACCGAAGCGATGACTTGCATCCATCGTCTAGAACAATTCGTAAATGCGGTTGCAAGCAACCGAATAACAAGCTCTGCCATTATACATGACAATCTATGGCGTAGGCTTAAAGATTTATTGTGCCAATCTGAAACTATTGTCTTCGGAGCTCCGTTACCTGCCCCAATGACCAATTCAGGTCAAAAATCGGCGCGCTTTGTGCCGTTTTAGGGAGTGGGACATGCCTACATTTAACGGGACAGCCGGCAACGATTTCTTGCTGGATACGGCGGGTGACGACATCCTGAACGGCCTCGGAGGTCTTGATGTCGTGAGCGTCAACACCGGGCGCGACGTGGTTGATGGCGGCGAGGATTTTGACCGGCTGCTGGTCAACTACGGATCGGCCACCACGGGCATCGTCAACTTCGCCGACAACGGCTTCGACAACGCGGCCGGCAACAGCACCAACAGCGTGCGCTTCACCAACGTCGAATCCCTCGTGGTGACCACGGGTTCCGGCGACGACAGCATCCGCACCTTCTTCCGTCCCGACAGCAACAGCGACACCATCGTGTCAGGCAACGACTTCATCAGCCTGGGGGCCGGCAACGACCGCGGCGTCGGCGGTGGTGGCGACGACACGCTGTACGGCGGCGACGGCAATGACGTTCTGGATGGTGACGGCTCGATCTTCGGCAAGTTCGGGGCTTCGCGCACGATCGGCGACCGCTCCTTCACCGGTAACGACACCCTGTTCGGCGAGGGCGGCGACGATCTGCTGCAAGGCGGTGCGGGCGACGACATCTTGGATGGCGGGATCGGCAACGACACGCTTCTCGGTGACGGTGTTGTGCTGAGCTATACCGACCGGTCCAACAATGGTGGCGGCGGTACGCTGAATCAGGTCGATCGCTTTGGCGGCAATGATTCAGGCAACGACACCCTGCGCGGTGGCGACGGTGACGACATCCTGGAAGGCCGTCTGGGCAATGACATCATTTTCGGCGACGCCGGCAACGACCTGGCCCGCTTCAACATCTCGCGTGACGGCAGCGACCTGACCGACATGGGCACAGGCGACGATATTGTCGAGATCGACGTCAACGCCAACTCCGACCGCTCCAGCGCCATTCGCGTGACCTTCACCAGCGCCGAAGTCGGCAACGGCAACGCCAACGACGGCGGGACCATGACCAATCAGGACGGTGGCCTGGCCGTGCGCATGCAGTCAGAAGACTACAATGACGGCCTGTTCGGCGAAGTCAGCCGCTTCGACGATGAGGGCGTGACCTTTGTGGCTCAGGGTTCGGCCCTGTTCGATGTCCGTGACCTGGTCTCCGGGGCACAGCGCGGCAATCTGTTCAGCACGGTAACGCTGGGCACCAACCTGGCCGATACCTACGCCGGGACAGCCAACGCCGACTATATCAACGCGGGTGCCGGCGACGACGTCGTCACGACCGGTGCGGGCAACGACTTCCTGGTCGGTGGTGGCGGTAACGACAGCCTGGACGGCGGTATCGGCAACGACACCTTCATCGGCGGTGGTGGCGACGACATCATGATCGGTGGTGACGGCATCGATACGGTCAACTATGGCCCGGCGACCGCAGGGGCCACCGTGCGCCTGTTCGGCGGGAGCAGCTCGGACGGGCAGGGCGGCACGGATACCCTGACGGGCATCGAGAACGCCGTCGGCGGTTCGTTCAATGACGTCCTGATCGGCAGCACAGCAGACAATGATCTGTCAGGCGGCGCAGGCAATGACGTCCTGGTCGGCCTGGACGGCAATGACACCCTGCGTGGCGGTGCCGGGGCCAACGAGATGTACGGTGGTCTGGGCAATGATGCCTATGTCGTTGAAAATGAAGGTGACACCATCGTGGAGGCCGCAGGCGAAGGTACGGATACCGTGCTGACGGCGCTGGGCACCTACAACGCCTTGGCCGCCAACGTCGAGAACCTGACCTTCACGTCCGCTATCGACCACGTTGGTTTCGGCAATGCGGGTGACAACATCATCACCGGGTCCACGGGACGCGATGTCCTGTTGGGTCTGGACGGCAACGACACCCTTATCGGCGGAACTGGCATCGCCAATGAGCTGTACGGTGGTGCAGGCGACGACACCTATATCCTGACGACGGTCGGCGACACCATCGTCGAGGCGGCAGGCGGCGGTATCGATACTGTGCGTACCACGGACAACAACACGACCCTGGGTGCCAATGTCGAGAACCTGATCTACACCGGTCAGGGCGGAGCCTTCCTGAGCGGCAACGCCGAGGCCAACACCATCACCGGCGGTTCGGGTGCCGACACCCTGACGGGTGGGATGGGCAACGATATCCTGAACGGTGGTGCTGGAACCGACGTCGCCGTTCTGTCGGGCGTGCGGGCGGATTACACGATCGTGGCAACCGCCAATGGCTATCAGGTGACCGACAATACGGCCAACCGTGACGGTATCGATCAGCTGTCAGGTGTCGAAAATGTTCGGTTCTCCGACGGCACCACGGTCGCTCTGGCCGATATTGTGGCGGCGGCTCCTTTCGCTACGGATGACTTTGTTATGAAGTCTGAAATCAGCGGCCCGTCCGTCATGCCTCTGGCGCTGGACGACGATCTGTTCGGCCGCGAAAACGGCATGGCGGGTCTGTTCCCTGATCAGGACAGTGTCCAGTATGATCCCATGCTGGCTCAGTGGTCGGACATCGCAGCTATAGCGCCGCACGAGAGTCGCGACGCCTGGGGCCTGTAGGCCTCCCACTTCCAAATCCCTGGCGTAAGGCAGAGGGCCGGTGTTTCGCACCGGCCCTCTTGCCTGTCAGATTGCGCACTTGCCGTGCCGGATCAGCGGGGGCAGGATTTCGATCATGAGCACGCCGCACATTCACACGCCAGCATCCGGTGAACGTTTCGCCTCGTTCAGCCAGTTCTACCCGTATTACATCCACGAGCATTCCAACCGGACGTGCCGGCGGATCCATGTGGTGGGGTCGGCACTGGTGATCGGGGTGGCGCTACTGGCGCTGGTGACGATGAACGCTTGGTGGCTGCTGGCCATGCCGCTGATCGGCTATGGCTTTGCCTGGGTCGGGCATTTCTTCTTCGAGAAGAACCGGCCCGCCACGTTCAAATACCCGCTGTGGAGCCTGATGGGTGACTGGCGGATGTTCTTCGAGACGATCAGCGGCCGCCGAAAGTTCTAGTTCGACGCCCCGACGGAGCCTGAGGCAGAAGCCATCAGCGTCGACTGGCTGGGGGTCGCGTCCCACGACGGCGGGCAACCGTCAAAGCGGCCGGCGTCGGCGATGGTCAGGGTGCGGATGTTCAGGTGCATCGCCTGGCGCATCGAGCCACGACCGTGGCCGGTATAGAGATCGACCTTCTGGCCCTTGATGCCGCCGCCGATGTCGGACGCGTACCAGTAGCCGTCATGGATGGTGCCGTCGGCCATGCGCAGACCCACGGTCTCGCGGATGAACAGGCGGGTACGGCGGGGGATGTAGCGGGGGTCCACGGCGACGGTGCGCATGGCGATCGGGCGGCAACCCAGGGAATCGTTGCCCGTCGCTCCGCCACCCCCGGCGTGATACAGGCGGGCCGAGGCGCTCCAGCGGGCATCGCCCTGCATGTGGGCCAGTTGGTCGGCGGTCAGGGCAGCCTCGGCATCGCCGCTGTCGGAACCTTCGGTCGTGGAGGCGGTTGTTACGACAGCGCGGTCGGCAGCGACCGCAGCTTCGTAGGACACCGGTTCTCCTGAAACGGGGAAGGCCATCGCCCAGAGCAGGGCGAACGCAGCGGCTGAGCCGAGCATGGTGATACTCATGGAATCACCGGTCCCGACGCGTCCGGCCCGGCGCTTGTCGTTTCTAATTGTGGCAAAAGCCGGACATTCGGAGCCACCTGCGACGTTGCGACCGATTCAGTCGTGGAAAACCACAGGTCCGTCGTGATCGGTGCGGCGTGTTGCTGACTATGTGGTCGCGGGACCTGAGCAGTATTCGCAGTCTAGGTGTATTTTGCTATATGGTTATGCTCAAAGCACGTGCTGATTTATTCTGCATTGGTAAAAGCGATTTTTGTATTGGCTGATCGACGCTACCGATTTCGCTGATCCACTGTCCGGACCGCCCTGGCCTGTGGATAAGTTTGCCCCGCAGGAGCGACCGCAGCGACGCAGTTCGACCCGCAACAAAAATGGGCTAAGGGCTGGGATATCGATCCCGGGAGCCCGTCCATGAAGCGTTTCGTCGTTGCCGCAGCTGCGGTCTGTGCCCTGGCCGTCGCGGCCGCGCCCGCCGTGGTTTCCGCCTGGGGCAATACCGGCCATCGGTTGATCGGGGTAGCCGCGGTGCGCGCCCTCCCTGACGATCTGCCCGCCTTCCTGCGCACGGCGGCCGCCGCGACCGAGGTCGGTGAACTGGCGCGCGAACCCGACCGCTGGAAAGGCGCAGGTCAGCCGCACGACCGCGAGCGCGACACGGCCCACTTCGTCGACATGCTGGACGATGGCCGCATAATGGTCGCGGGCGGTCCGTCCATCGACGCCCTGCCGGAGCTGAAGCACCAGTATGACGCCGCCCTGATCGCCGCAGGCAGCTCGGTGAACGAGGCCGGCTATCTGCCCTATGCCATCATGGACGGCTATCAGCAGCTGGTGCGCGACTTCGCCTATTGGCGCGTGCTGAACGCCATCGAGGCGCGCGAGACCGATCCCGGCAAACGGGCCTGGTACCGCGAGGACCGCGTCCGGCGCGAGGCCCTGATCCTGCGCGACATGGGCGTGCTGGGCCACTACATCGGCGACGGGTCACAGCCGCACCATACGACCATCCACTATAATGGCTGGGACCGGAACACGCCCAATCCCGAGGGCTTCACCACCTCGCGCCAGACCCACGGAATGTTCGAAGGGGCCTTCACCGCCCGGGTCGCGCGTCTCGATTTGATCGAGGCCGGCATGGCCGCACCGAGCGTCGACAGTTTCGACATGAAGGCGCGGGTCCCGGCCTATCTGAAAACCACCCTGGCCGAGGTGACACCCTTCTATCGGCTGGAGAAGGACGGCGGCTTCCGTGACGGCGACCCCCGCGGCGCGACCTTCACCGTGGCCCGCCTGTCGGCGGCGGCGGCGGAACTGCGCGACTTCTACACCGCCGCATGGCGCGCTTCGGCGGACGTCTCCATCGGCTGGCCGGCGGTCAAGGTCGCAGAGGTCGAGGCCGGGACGGCCGATCCCTGGCTGGCCATGTACGGCGAGGACTAGGCTCCAAAATCTCCGCTCATCCCGGCGAAAGCCGGGACCCAGAACTTTGGGCGGCAGGCTTTTGAATGTGTGACCATGACGGTCGTCCTGAAACGCCAGCGCCAAGCTGGAAAGAACTGGGTCCCGGCTTTCGCCGGGATGAGCGGATGAAACTTATGGCCCCACCCGTCGTCATCCTCGACAAGTCCCAGATGGCCGAGAACATCGGGGCGGTGGCCAGGGTGATGGCCAACTTCGGCCTGTCGGAGCTGCGGCTGGTCGCACCCCGTGATGGCTGGCCGCAGGAGCGGGCCTGGGCGACAGCGTCGGGCGCGGACTGGGTGCTGGAGGGGGTACGGGTGTTCGAGACGGTGGCCGAGGCTATCGCCGATCTGAACGTCGTCCACGCCGCCACCGCCCGCCCGCGAGAGACGCGCCAGCCGGTGCGCACGCCGCGCGAGACGGCGCGGACGCTGTATGACGACCGGGCGTCGGGGCTGAACGTCGGCCTGCTGTTCGGCGGCGAGCGGGCGGGGCTGGAGACCAGCGACATCGCCCTGTGCCAGGGCATCGTCACCATCCCTATCGACCCGCGCCACCAGAGCCTGAACCTGGCCCAGGCCGTGGCGATCAATGCCTATGAGTGGCGGGCGACCGTGCTGGATGCCCCCCCGCCCAACTTCCGCGAGGCCGCGCCGCCGGCCGACGGGGCCCTGACGCTGGGGATGTACGAACATCTGGAGCGGGAGCTGGACGCCGCCGGCTTCTTCCATCCGCCCGAGAAGTTCCGCTCCATGAGCCAGAACCTGCGCGTCATGCTGGGCCGTGCCGCCTTCACGGCGCAGGAGGTGGCGACGTTCCGGGGCGTGATCACGGCTCTGTCGAAAGGCCGGGGCCGGGTGCTGGCGCGACTGGCGGCGGAGAGTAAGCGGGTGGACGAATGACCGAGGATGCGGTTGAGCGGCTGCTCCGTGAGTTGTGCGTCGATCTGGGTTTCTGCATTCCCCCTGATGCCTACGACCAGCTGGTCGAAGCCCCGCCGTTAGCTGCCGAAGACTTCGCACGCAGGGTCTTCAAAGCGGAGGGGCTGGATTTCGACACCTATGATCGGCCAGAGATCAGAGACGCGGTGGTGGCGACTGTGGCCCGCCACATGACGGCGGCTTGATCTAGCCGACCGCGACCGCTACTGACCGCCCCGTTGGGGAGTAGCCGCCGGCAAGGATCAGCCGGGATCGCGTCAACACACTCGTCGTTCCCATGCGACGTGGTGCGATCAGCGGATGTCGTATCCGCCTGGCGAGACCAGCGTGCTTTGCGACCCCACCGGCGGGGCCGCGAACGCGCTGTCTCCGTGTGTCCGGCGAGTGCTCGTTTCCATGACCCCCATCTCCATCGCCGTGCTGTCGCTCAGCATGTCGGCCGATGCCTTTGCCGCCTCCGTGGGGCGCGGGGCGGCGCATCGTCCCAACTTTTCCACCGCTGTCAGAAACGGCCTGGTGTTCGGCCTGATCGAGGCGATAACGCCCCTGATCGGCTGGGCCCTGGGTCTGGCGGCGGCCGGGTTTGTGGAGCGGGTCGATCACTGGATCGCCTTCGGCCTTCTGGCGGCGGTCGGCGGCAAGATGCTGTGGGAATCGTTCCAGCCGGTCGAGGCGGACGACGGGCGCAGGGCCGCGCGGCGCGGCGCGCTGGCCCTGATCGCCACGGCCATCGGCACCAGCATCGATGCGGCGGCCGTGGGCGTGGGCCTGGCCTTCATCGGGGCCAATATCTGGATCATCGCCGCCGCCATCGGCTTCACCACCTTCGTCATGACCACGATCGGCATGCTGATCGGACGGGCGGTCGGCCTGAAGTTCGGCAAGATCGCCGAGATGATCGGCGGCGTGGCCCTGATCGGTCTGGGGACGATGATCCTGCTGGAGCACACCGGGGTGATCGGCTGAGGTCCAGTGTCTTCACCCGCGCCCATGAAATTCGGTGGTGTCCACCATGCGAAATCCGATGCGAAGCTGGACTTGAGCCAAAGGCCTGAAGGCGGCGCGACCCGTACATTATCGATGAGAAAGACCGGTGCAGGCCGGGAAAACACTGATCCGGACCACAGGTTTAAGAAGGGCTGGCAGTGACCCGGTTCAAGGGCTTCACAGACGGAAATCGCCCTGTCGCGCAGGGTCCAGAGTCTCCACTTTGACCCTGATCGGGCGGGAGTATCTGTGTCCGGATTACACGGTCGTATCTGCGTCCAGCTGAGCGAGGAACGGCGGCAGGGTCTGGCTCGCGGGACCATACAGACCCAGGTCGAAACGGTGGCTGCCGCTGGTCGGGGCCAGGTCGAACTCCACCGTCTGCCCCCCCGCCGCCCGGGCGATCTCGACGAAGCCGGCGGCGGGCCAGACCGCGCCGGAGGTGCCGATGGACAGGAACAGGTCGCAGGCCGACAGCGCCGCCTCGATCCGCTCCATCTGAAGCGGGATTTCCCCGAACCAGACGATATGGGGGCGCAAGGTGCCGCGCGGGTGGTGAGGTGACGGCTGGTGCACGTCCAGATCGTCGGGCCAGTCGCAGACGCTGCCCGACACGGTGCACCGCGCCTTCAGCAGTTCGCCATGCATGTGGATCAGATCGAAACCGGCAGCGGGTGGCGCGTCCACATGCGCCCGGTCGTGCAGGTCGTCGACGTTCTGGGTGACCAGCAGGAATTCGCCCTGCCAACGTGCCGCCAGTTCGGCCAAAGCGATGTGCGCGGCATTGGGCACGACGGTGGCCAGCAGGCGACGGCGCTGATTGTAGAAGGCCTGCACCTGGGCCGGGTCGCGGGAAAAGGCTTCGGGCGTCGCCACATCCTCGATCCGGTGCCCCATCCACAGCCCGTCCGACGCCCGAAACGTCGGCACGCCACTCTCGGCCGATATGCCGGCCCCGGTCAGGACGACGAGGTTGCGGTGGGTCATGGGACCACTATCGCCCTTCTCCCCTTGCGGGAGAAGGTGGCAGGCCGCAGGCCTGACGGATGAGGGGTCGATCAGTCTTTGCCGCAGGGGCTTGAAACCCGTAGCCGCCGGTGCGACCCCTCATCCGACCCGCTGCGCGGGCCACCTTCTCCCGCAAGGGGAGAAGGAAGCGAAAGGACCGCCCCATGAAAACCCGCGCCGCCGTCGCGTTCGAAGCCAAACGTCCGCTGGAGATCGTCGAGGTCGATCTGGAGGGGCCGCGCGCAGGCGAAGTGCTGATCGAGATCAAGGCGACGGGCATCTGTCACACCGACGCCTATACGCTGGACGGGCTGGACTCGGAGGGCATCTTCCCCAGCATCCTGGGTCACGAGGGCGCGGGCGTGGTGGTCGAGGTGGGGCCGGGCGTGACCTCGCTCGCCGTCGGCGATCACGTGATCCCGCTGTACACGCCGGAATGCCGTCAGTGTAAGTCGTGCCTGTCGCGCAAAACCAACCTCTGCACCTCGATCCGGGCCACGCAAGGGAAAGGGCTGATGCCGGACGGCACCAGCCGCTTCAGCTACAAGGGTCAGGCCATCGCCCACTACATGGGCTGTTCGACCTTTTCGAACTACACCGTCCTGCCCGAGATCGCGGTGGCCAAGATCCGCAAGGACGCGCCCTTCGACAAGGCCTGCTACATCGGCTGTGGCGTGACGACGGGCGTCGGCGCGGTGGTCAACACCGCCAAGGTCGAGCCGGGCGCCAATGCCGTGGTCTTCGGCCTGGGCGGCATCGGGCTGAACGTCATCCAGGGGCTGAAGATGGTCGGCGCCGACATGATCGTCGGCGTGGACATCAATGCCGACAAGGAAGAGTGGGGTCGCCGCTTCGGCATGACCCATTTCGTCAATCCGAAAGAGGTCGGGGATGTCGTTGCCCATCTGGTCGAGCTGACCGGTGGCGGGGCCGACTACACGTTCGACTGCACCGGCAATACGGTGGTGATGCGCCAGGCGCTGGAGGCCTGCCACCGCGGCTGGGGCGAGAGCATCGTCATCGGCGTGGCCGAGGCCGGCAAGGAAATCTCGACCCGCCCGTTCCAGCTGGTGACCGGCCGGGTCTGGAAGGGCTCGGCCTTCGGCGGCGCGCGCGGCCGCACCGACACGCCACGCATCGTCGACTGGTACATGGACGGCAAGATCGAGATCGATCCGATGATCACCCACACCCTGCCGCTGGAGCGGATCAACGAGGCCTTTGACCTGATGCATGCGGGCGAGAGCATCCGCAGCGTGGTGGTGTTCTAGTGGCGGAACTGGAGGAATGCCTCGCAGATTTGGCGCGCCTGTGCCCAGCTCATGAGGTGTTCCGCTGGCTCGGTCCGATTGATGATGATGTCCGCTCTTCACCGGCTGCGCTCGGTGACCGGATAGGTCGCGCGGACGATCTTCGCGAGGTTCCTCTTACGCAGGTCTCGCCGGAAGACGCCCCGCTTTGGCTGGCGTTCTTCGGGACGTCTTCGCTCATTCACGGCGGCCCTAAACCGTCCCGGCATCAGATCGAGCGCGTCTCCAGATCGCTGGCCGATTTGGGCTCGGATACGAAATTTTTCTCTCAAGGATGCTGGCAGATCGGTCGCCGGAGTCGGTCTTGGAGCCTCCTTCAGGCATCGGACCCCTGGAGTGCTCGAAATCAGATGATCCACTTCGCCGGAGGCCCAGTGCCGACCTCCGCAGGGCTATGCACCGGCGGCGGTATGATCGGGTTGGGCGTCGAGACAGCTTTTATCTTCTGGACGGAAGAGGACGACTGAATAGTCAGTTGCCAAACAAAACCTACGTTGGATAATGCCATACCAAAGAGGGAAGGGAATCCATGTTCACACACATCACCATCGGCGCGAACGACATCGAGGCGTCGCGCAAATTCTATGATGCGGCCCTGGGTGCGCTGGGCATTCCGCCGGGCACGGATGACGACCGGGGCCGGGTGTGGTGGCGCACGCCGCGCGGAGCCTTTGCCATCACCAAGCCGCTGGACGGCCAGCCCGCCTGCCACGCCAATGGCGGCACCATCGGCTTTGGCGCACGCGATGCCGAGGCAGTGAAGGCGTTTCACGAGGCTGGCGTCGCCGCAGGCGGCACGTCGATCGAGGACCCGCCCGGCGAGCGCAACGGCCCGTTCGGAACCCTGGTGCTGGGCTATCTGCGGGACCCGTCGGGGAACAAGATCTGCGCCCTGCATCGGCCGGGGTGACTTCGATCTGGTCTTGGTGATAGCGCCGTGCTATCGTCAATTCATGGGACAGCTTCTCGTCAGAAATCTGGATGATCGAATCGTATCTCGGCTGAAGCGCCAGGCCGAGCGGGAAAACCTGTCGCTGGAGCAGAAAGTGCGGTCGATACTGGGTCAGGCGGTCAAGCGCGACCCTGAGGAGTTCGACCGTGTCACCCGCGGTATTCGGGCACAGACGACGGGCGCAGGCCTGGATATCAACGCCCTGATCCGTGAAGATCGCGATCGTTGAGCGAGGCTGTCTTCGACGCCAGCATTACCACCCGCTGGTTCGTGGGCGACGATCCGTTGCATCGACAGTGTCTTGCCGCACGCGAGATTTATGACGGCGTTGCGCCAGGGTTGATCCTGATCGAAACCGCGAACGCCCTATGGCGATATGTTCGCCTGGAGCGTCTCTCGATCGATGCGGCCTGCGAGGCGGTCGGCTATGTCGATGACGAAGTGGCTCAGGTCGATGACCTCGATCTGGTCCGCGCCGCCCAGCGTCTGGGTCATGCAGCGGATCACCCTGTATATGACTGTCTTTATGTCGCCCTGGCCTTGAGGCTGAGTGCCCCACTGATTACGGCCGACCTCAAGTTGGCGAGAAAGTTCGAAGCGCACCCCGCGCTCGTCCTAAGGCCCGTTTCTGTCGGATGAAGTCAGTGACCTTCGAGACCACCAAGACCCACGCCGTCCACGGCGGCACCCTCCGCTATCTCAAGCACGACAGTGCCGTGACCGGTACGCCCATGACTCTGTCGGTCTTCGTGCCGCCCGGAGAGGGTCCGTTTCCGGTGCTGATCTGGCTATCGGGGCTGACCTGCACCGAGGACAATTTCACCACCAAGGGCGAGGCCTACCGGGCGGCGGCCGAGCACGGGATCATCGTCGTGGCCCCCGACACCTCGCCGCGTGGCCCCGATCTGAAGGGCGAGAGCGTCGCGGACGATGCGGCCTATGACCTGGGGCAGGGAGCGGGCTTCTATGTCGATGCGACTGAAGCACCCTGGGCCCCGCATTTCCGGATGGAGACCTATGTCACCTCCGAACTGATCGCCCTGATCGACGACAGTTTTCCGACGACGAAGACGCGATCGATCAGCGGCCATTCCATGGGTGGGCATGGGGCGTTGACGCTGGCGCTGCGGCATCCGGACCTGTTCCGTTCGGTCTCGGCCTTTGCCCCGATCGGCTCACCGACGCGCTGTCCCTGGGGCGAGCAGGCCTTCACCGCCTATCTGGGCGACGACCGGGCCGAATGGGCGCGGCATGACGCGGCCCTGCTGATCGAGGCGGGGGCGGCAGGCGGCCACTACGATGACATCCTGATCGACCAGGGGGACGCCGATCAGTTCCTGACCGACCAACTGAAGCCGGAACTGTTGCAGGCCGCAGCGGAGGCGGCGGGCCAGCCGATCACCCTGCGGATGCAGCCCGGCTACGACCACTCTTATTTCTTCATGGCCAGTTTCATGGCGGATCATGTGGCGTTTCATGCCAAACGTCTGCGCGACTGAAGGACGACTGCCATGACCGACGCCACACCCAACTATGACGACCTGTTTGCCGCCCTGTGCCGCGAGGTCGGCTTCTGCCTGCATCCCAAGGGCGAGGCCAAGGTGCGGGCCGCCCTGGCCAACGGACTGGACGCGGCGACGCGGGCCGTGTTCGAGGCGGACGGAGCCGACTTCACCGCCGCCAACGGCGATCAGCGCCGTGCGGTGCGGGACTGTCTGAAGGCGAACCTGCCTGTTCCTCCTCCATCGGGGGAGGGGGACCGCCCGCAGGGTGGTGGAGGGGGCTAACCCCATCCACCGGCCTTTGTCGCTGGCCCCCTCCACCACTTCGTGGTCCCCCTCCCCCGATGGGGGAGGAACGAATTCCCACCTCGCCGCCTTGGGTTCGGCGAGCGGGCACCTAGATACCGTACCTCACACCCGCAAAGCTCAGGAGCTTCCCCGATGGCCTTCACCCTCGCCCCCCTGCCTTATGCCTATGACGCGCTGGAGCCGGCCATCGACAAGGAGACGATGACCTTCCACCACGACAAGCACCACCAGGCCTATGTCGACAATCTGAACAAGTTCGTGGACGCCACGCCCGCCGCCCAGGGCAAGAGCCTGGAAGAGCTGCTGGCCGTGATCTCCACCCTGCCCAAGCCGATCCGCAACAACGGCGGCGGTCACTGGAACCACGCCCTGTTCTGGGAGCTGCTGGCCCCCGTCGGCGAAACGGGTGAACCCTCGGCCGAACTGGCCGCCGCCATCGACCGCGACCTGGGCGGGATGGATAAGTTCAAGGAAGACTTCAATGCCGCCGGTGCCGGCCAGTTCGGCTCGGGCTGGGCCTGGCTGATCGTGCAGGACGGCAAGCTGAAGGTCACCTCCACGCCGAACCAGGACAATCCCCTGATGGACGACGTGGCCGAGAAGGGCGCGGTCGTCCTGGCCGCCGACGTGTGGGAACACGCCTATTATCTGAAATACCAGAACCGCCGCCCCGACTATCTCAAGGCCTTCTGGACCGTGGTGAACTGGAACAAGGCCAACGAACTGTTCGCCGCCGCCACCGCCTGACGCTGACGACGCCCGCCGGATCGATCCGGCGGGCGTTTCTCTTTCCGAACCGGAGTCGATGATGCGCCTGACCCTGACCGCCGTTTCTGCCCTGGCCCTGACCATGGCAGCCTGTTCCCCGCCTGCCGCCGAGAAAGCCGCCGAGGCGCCGGGGGCGGCGACTGCCACCACCACCCAGTCCGCGAACGAGGCCTTTGCCTTCAAGATCGGGGCGCTGGACGCCTATGCCCTACAGGACGGCAGCCTGTCGGTGCCAAACAATGGCGAGGTGCTGGCGATCGGCGAGGCCAAGGCGGATGTGGATGCCCTGCTGACCGCCAACGGATTGCCGACCGATACGCTGGGCCTCAGCATCCAGCCGCTGCTGGTCAAGATGGGCGACAAGGTCGTGCTGTTCGACACGGGCGCGGGCGGCCAGATGGGCACCGAGGGCAAGCTGCTGACGTCGCTCAGTGCGGCGGGCGTGCAGCCGGGTCAGGTCACCGATATCATGATCTCGCACGCGCATGGCGACCACGTTGGCGGTCTGGTCAATGGCGAGGGTCAACTGGTGTTTCCGAACGCCACTATCCGCATGACGACTGACGAGTGGGACGCCCTGAAAGCCGATCCCACGATGACCGCACTGGTCACGGCCCTGACGCCGAAGGTGCAGACCTTTGCCGCCGGTGCCGAGGTCCTGCCCGGGGTGACGGCGGTCGACATCCAGGGCCATACGCCCGGCCACACCGGCTATCAGATCGCCTCGGGCAACGAGGGCCTGCTCTATATCGGCGACACCATGCATCACTCCGTGATCTCGGTGCAGCGTCCGGACTGGACCATCCAGTTCGACGGGCGGGCCGATGTCGCCGAGGCCAGCCGCCGTGCCTTGCTGGAGCGCGCGGCTAGCGAAAACCTGCGCCTGTACGCCGTCCACTTCCCCTATCCGGGCCTGGGCCGGATCGAGCGACGTGCCGACGACTTCGTCTGGGTGGCCGAGCCGGGGCCTGCCGCCCGATAGGTCCGGGTGATGGCAAGGAACGGTTAAGCCTGATCGTTAGGCGTGCGCTCAAGGTTCCGCATTAGGGACGTCTACAGTTCCAGTTGATGCGGCAGTTCGTATGCGTGTGTTCTCGTGCCTGGTGGAGGATCACAACCTCTACCTGACGGCCCTTGCGGCCCTGATCTGCGTATTGGGGGCCGTCATCATGGCCCGACTGTATCGCAAGGTGAGGGCCAGCCGCCGGCGGATGCGTTGGTCCTGGCTGTTCCTGGGGGCTGTGGCAGGCGGAGCCACCATCTGGTGCACCCATTTCGTGGCCATGATGGCCTATCGACCCGGCGTCGAGATCACCTATGCGCCCTTCCTGACGGGAATATCGCTGCTGGTCGCGATTGTCGGCTGCGGACTGGCCATGGCCATGGGGTCGCAGCGGCACCGTCTGTCGCCCGAAGCGGGCGGCGTGACCTTTGGTCTGACGGTGGCGGCCATGCACTATGTCGGCATGGCGGCCTTCACCGCCGATGCGCTGGTGATCTGGTCGCCGGTCTATGTGGCCGCGTCCCTGATCGCGGCGGTGGTGTTCGGCGCACTGGCCTTTGCCCAGGTCAGGAACACGGTGTCGGGGCTGAAGACCTATATCGCCCCCGGCTTGCTGGTTCTGGCGATCGTGTCGCTGCACTTCACCGGCATGGGAGCCATGACCATCCTGCCCCTGGCTCCGGTCGAGGGCGCGGTGACCGGCGATGTAGCCTCTGCTCTCTTGGCTGTGGGCGTGGCCGTGGTCGGCTTCCTGATCCTGGGTGTCGCGATCGCCAGCCATGCGCTGGAGGACCAGACCAGCCGGGATTCCAACAGCCGCCTCTATCAGCTGATCGAGGGCAGCGTGGACGGGATGCTGGTCGAGAGCGAGGGTGTGATCCTGATAGGCAATGCGGCATTTGCGGGCCTGTGCGGCGTCCCGGTCGATGATCTGGTGGGCCAGCCTCTGGAGCGCTGGCTGGACGAGGAAGCGCGGTCCGCAGACGGCATGCTGGTTCAGGGGGCCCTGACGGCCAGCGATGGCGAGACGATCCCGGTCGAGGTCGCCGTGCGCGCAGCGCGGCGGGACGACGGGGCCGGTCACTATCGCATTTTTGCGGTCCGCGACCTGCGGGCCCGGCTGGCGCAGGAGCGCCGCATCGTCCATCTGGCCCGCAACGACAGCCTGACCGGACTGCCCAACCGCGTGTCGTTCCTGGAGGAGATGGAGCGCCGGGTCGCCCAGTCGGGTGGTCAGCAGTTTGCCCTGTTCGCCATCGACCTGAACCGGTTCAAGGAGGTCAACGACGTCTATGGCCACGGGGTCGGCGACCGGCTGCTGATCCATGTCGCCGATCGGATGATGGCGACCCGCACTGAAGGCGACTTCGTTGCGCGGCTGGGCGGTGACGAATTCATGGCCCTGACCCCTGTCACGAGCCGGCTGCACGCCATGGAGGCGGCCGAGCGCCTGCGCAGCGCCATCATGGAGCCGATGCAGGCGGACCATGCCGACGTCCAGTGCGGCGCGGCGATTGGCATCGCGCTGTGGCCCGACGATGCGCGGGAGGCCTCGGTCCTGATCAACAATGCCGATCTGGCCATGTATCGGGCCAAGGCCGCGCTGGCGACCGACGTCTGCTTTTACGAGGAGGCTATGGACGAGGCTGTGCGCGATCGCCGCCGCCTGACGCAAGGCCTGCGCGAAGCCCTGGATAATGATCGGTTCGAACTTCACTACCAGGTCCAGGCCTCGCTCTCGACCGGCAAGGCGACGGGCTTCGAGGCCTTGTTGCGCTGGAAACAGCCGGATGGGTCCTACATCCCGCCGGACCAGTTCATCCCGCTGGCCGAAGAGACCGGCCTGATCCTGCCGATCGGGGAGTGGGTTCTGCGGGCCGCCTGTCTCGAGGCCGCCAGCTGGGAGGTGCCGCACCGGATCGCGGTCAATCTGTCGCCGGTCCAGCTGTCGCACATCGACCTGCCCCGACTGGTGCACCAGATCCTGATCGAGACGGGGTTGAAGCCCGAGCGGCTGGAGCTGGAGATCACCGAGACGGCCATGATCGCCGACATGGAACGCACAACCCATATCCTGCGGCAGCTCAAGCTGCTTGGGGTGTCGGTGGCCATGGACGACTTCGGCACCGGCTATTCGTCTCTGTCCACGCTTCGGGCGTTTCCGTTCGACAAGATCAAGCTGGACCGGTCCTTCATGTCAGAACTGGAGGGCAGCCAGCAGTCCAAGGCCATAATCCGCGCCGTTCTGGCTCTGGGCGAGAGTCTGGACATCCCTGTCCTTGCCGAGGGTGTCGAGACCCGGACCCAGCTGGAATTCCTGCGGGCCCAGGGCTGCGACGAGGTCCAGGGCTACTTGTTGGGCCGCCCGTCGCGCGATGGCCAAAACAATACCGATGCCGAGGCCGACCTTACGGTAGAGGCCGCGGAGACATCCCAGGCGGCTTGACTCCTGAAGGCGCGACGTCGATAAGCGCCGCCTTCACGTCGTCGGGTTCGCCCATCTTCCTGGGTTCTGGGGGCGCGATGACACTACGGACGATGCGTGGACCGCCGTTGAGATCGTCTCTCCATCTGGGGAGGGACCGGGCCGCATCATATAGAGAGTGACTTCATGTCCAAGCGCCACAGCGCCAAGTACAAACTCGATCGGGTCATGGGTGAAAACCTGTGGGGCCGCGCGAAATCCCCCGTCAACAAGCGGTCCTATGGCCCCGGCCAGCACGGCCAGCGCCGCAAGTCGAAAGTCTCGGACTTCGGCCTGCAGCTGAAGGCCAAGCAGAAGCTGAAGGGCTACTACGGCAACATCACCGAGAAGCAGTTCTTCGCCACCTATGAAGAAGCTTCGCGCCGCAAGGGCAACAGCTCCGAGAACCTGATCGGTCTGCTGGAATCGCGCCTGGACGCCATCGTCTATCGCGCCAAATTCGTCCCGACCGTCTGGGCTGCCCGCCAGTTCGTCAGCCACGGCCACGTGACCGTCGACGGCAAGAAGGTCGACATCGGCTCGTACCGCGTCAAGCCGGGCCAAGTCATCGAGGTCAAGGAAAAGTCGCGCAACATGGCCCTGGTCCTGGAAGCGCAGCAGTCGTCGGAACGCGACATCCCCGACTACATCGAGCTGGGCGACCGCGGCTTCTCGGTCCGCTACGTCCGCGTTCCGGAACTGGCCGACGTGCCGTTCCCGGTGAAGATGGAGCCGAACCTGATCGTGGAATATTATTCTTCGTAAGGGCGCTAACGCTCGGAACGCGGTTCCTCGCTTCTTGAGCGTGGTCTGAAATTGCCCTCAAGCAGCGAGCGTCCGCGGCGCGAGCGATAGGGCAAACAGCAAAGGGCCCCGGAGCGATCCGGGGCCCTTTCTATTTCACGGAACCGGGGTTCACCTGTGGCGCAAACAGGCGCACAATCATGATGTTCAGGACGGTCTGGAGGGCCGGGGCATGAAATCGATCGCTAGTCTGGCCGGCGCGACTCTTCTGGCCATCAGCCTTTCGGCTTGCTCCCTGTCAAACCCGTTTGCGGGTGATGTGGTGGCCCAAGAGCCCATGCTCGGTCAGATGGAACCGGTCCACGCCGCCGTCATCGCCCATGACCAGGCCCTGTTCCGCGTCACCTCCAACGGCTGCACGGCCAAGGCCGATCTGACGCCTGTTGTGCGCCAGACGCGGGACGAAGCTGTCATCACCCTGCGCCGGATCAAGGAAGACCGCTGCCAGCGCCCCGTCACCGATGGCCTGGAAATCAGCTGGACTTTCGAGGAAATGGGTCTGGCCCCTGGGGCTCGCGTGTCGGTTGAGAACCCCTATCAGCTGCCCCGGACCTAAGCTCCTAGAGCGCGGGCTGTTCGGCGTTCATATCGGACGCGGGGGTATGTACGATGGTGATCGTGGTGCCCGGATGGCCTTCGGCTACCTGGGTTTTAGCTTTCAGCTGACTAGCCAAGGCGTCGACGATACTGGTGCCCAGGCCCGGCGTGGCCTTGCGCCCGCCCTTGGGCATGCCGACGCCGTCGTCGCGGACGGCCAATGACCAGCCTTGGTCGGTGGCCTGGAACGCGACTGTGATCCGGCCTTTGCGACCACCCGGAAAACCATGCTTCAGGGCATTGATCACTAGTTCGGTGATGATCAGCCCCAGACTGACCGACGTTTCGGCCGGGACGGTGCTGTCGTCGCATTCGACCACCAGTTCCAACTGATCGGGATGGTGGATCATTGAGGCTGCGATGCTGCGGCATACCTGGGTGAAGTAGGGTTTGAGTTCCACATCGCCTATGCGGGATGTCGCCAGCTGCTGTTGCAGGGCGGCGACGGACATGACGCGGCTGTGGGCGTCGGTCAGATTGGCGCGGGTCTCTTCCGACTGGGTTTTGCGGGCGCTCTGCAGGATGACGCTGGCGATGATCTGCAGGCTGTTGGCCACCCGGTGCTGGATTTCCTGCAGCAGGATGGCCTTCTCGCGCAGCAGGTCGTCCTTGAGGCGGGACTGGGCACGCGCCTCGGTCACATCGGCGATCGCGACCAGCAGGCGAACGTGGCTGGGGTCGCCATAGTCGAGCCGGTGGGCATTGATGATCAGGCACCGGGGCGTGCGGCGGTTGCCGATCTTGATCTCCAGCTCATAGGCTTCGACCTCGGCCATGCCGGATGCGGTCGCCGCCAACAGATGGCGCAGCTGGCGGACATTCCATTCGCCGGTGCCCAGTTCGGTAAACTGGCAGCCGGTGACGCGATCGGCAGCCAGGCCGAAGGTCTCTAGAAACGAGTGACTGGCACCAACCACCTTCAGGGTGTCGTCCAGCAAAAGCAGGGGCGCTGTGGATGCGGCCACAACCGCCAAGGCGAGGCCCAACGTGCCGTCGAGGACGGGCGGAGTGTACGACGACGTCAAAGGCCGACTCTTCCAGGTCACCGGAGGCGCACGGGTCGCGCACCATACCCGTCGTGTTCGTGTCGGAGGGCGTGGCCCGCAATCAGGACACACGCTGTGTGTGCATTAGCACACCAGGGATCGATCGGCGGCACACAATGTGGACGTGGCAACCCTGTCGGATTGTTCACGTGCCATTCACGCGAACCGGCGGCACATTGGGCCCAAGCGTCACCACAGAGGGCGCGGTCGCTCTCTCGCCTCATCCGGAATGGAACATCTCATGCTGCGTCGTCTCGCCATCGCTGCCGTCCTGACGGCCTTCACCGCGCCCATGCTGGGTGGCTGCATCATCATCGCCACGGACAAGCCGACCACGCGGGTCGTGCATCAGTCGTCGGAAGCGGCCCAGTGAAGCGCGTATTCCTGGCTGCAGCCTTGATCGCGCCCCTTCTGTCGGGCTGCGTCATCTATGCCAATGACGAGGGCAAGACCGATGTGGTGCGTCTGTCCGATGCGGCGTCGACCTCGCTCGAAGCCGTGGGTGAGCCGCGCGTCGATGGCGGTCGCCTGATCGTTCGGGTGGGCTCCAACGGCTGTACCAGCCTGGACAGTTTCGAGGTCCAGCTGACCGAAGCGGCGGACGGCTACACGGATGTGGTCCTGAACCGCCGGGCTCCGGACATGTGCAAGGCCCTGGTGGCCGAGGGCGTAGAACTGTCGTGGAGTTTTGCGACCCTGGGCCTCGCCCCGGACGCACGCCTGCGCTTGATCAATCCGCAGACGCTTTAGTCAGCGAGCCTGAAAGGCCGGCAGCATGTCTGCCGGTATCCGGTGCGGCCGCATCGTCTGCGCATCGACCAGTACCCATTCGGAGACGCCCTGGGCACAGACCTGGCCCTCGGCGTTTTCGATGCGGACATAGCGGTTGAAGCGCGGGCCCTGCGGATCGCCCACCCAGGTGCGGGCCACGACGCCGGTCGCGTCGGGCATCAGCGGGCGCAGATAGTCGATCTCGTGCCGGACCCCGACCCAGGACCATTTGGTGCGGGTCGCCTCGTCGAAGCGGGCGGTCCAGTGGGCCGTGCCGGCATCCTGAAGCCAGCCGACATAGACGACATTGTTGACGTGGCCGTTCTCGTCGATGTGCTCGGGCCGGATGGTCAGGGGCACGACGAAGATCTCGCGGTCCTCGCGCGGTTGCAGGACCGGGCGGGCCATCAGGCGTCGGCGTCCTCACCCATTGGCACGCCCTTTTCGGCCATCAGGGCCTGAAGCTCTCCGGCGTTGAACATCTCGCGCACGATGTCGGAGCCACCGACGAACTCGCCCTTCACATACAGCTGGGGGATGGTCGGCCAGTCGCTGAAGGCCTTGATGCCATCGCGCAGACCGTCGTCCTGCAGCACGTCCACGCCGACGAAGGGCGCACCGATGTGGTCCAGAATCTGCACCGCCAGCGATGAAAATCCACAGCGTGGTGCGTCGGGCGTGCCCTTCATGAACAGGACGACCGGATGGGTCTGGATCGCATCGGCGATGAAGGCATGGATGGGGTCGGCGGAAGTCACGGCTTGATCGGTCACTGAAGGGGCCTTTCGTGAAGGCCGTCAGCTAGGGACCGTGGTGGTTCCGGTCAAGGGCGAGGCCTCGATATGACGCGGTGTTGAACGGGCGTCAGGCGGCGACGGACTTGGCCCCGGCCACGCGGGCCATCTCGATCTGGGCGGCCAGGCCGGGCGGCAGGTCGCGGTCGGGGATGGCGGCCAGCATGTTCAGACGATCGACATCCTCGGCATGGATCATGGCGCTGGAGATCGAGGGATCGGTCAGCACATAGGCCAGGCAGATTTCCTCGGCCGTCCAGTTGGGGGTGCGGTGCAGGAAGGCGAAGGTGCCTGCGCCTCGCAAGGGATCGGACTTGGCCCGGCCGCCAGAGCTGCCGAAGCCGAACAGACCCTTCTTCTTGGGCTCCGCATGAGCCATTTCGGCCTTTTGGGCTGTATCCAGGCTCTCCGGGAAATAGCCGATGGCGAAGACGGCCATGTCTTTCTCGCGGGCATCGCGCAGGCGCGACCGGACCTGCCACGGCGAGTTGACGTGATAGGGCGTGACCAGCACGTCGAAGGCCCCGGTCGAGACATAGGCGTCCATCACCTCGCCATCACCCGCAACGCCCAGCAGGCGGACGCGATCGGTGGCGCGCAGGGCCTTCAGCGCATTCAGCGACGACTGGGGCAGTTCGTCGTGCATCGGCTGGTCCAGCAAGGCCTGGTCGAACCAGCCCAGAGACGAGGCGTGCAGCGCCCGGTCCATGCAGGCCGTCATGCCTTCAGCCGAGAAGTCACGGTCCGACCCCTTGCGACCGTCTCCGGCCCCCAGCGTCAGGGAAATCTGCAGCAGGCGACGATCGACTTCTTTCAGACTGTCGCCCAGGATTTCGGCCAGCACGGGGTTGGCGTCGCGCAGGCGGTAGCTGTTGATGCCCGCTTCCAGTGCCGCATAGATGATCGCGCGCGCAGCCTCGGGTCCGCGGGCGATGTCGCGCGAGCTGAGGCCCAGGGTCACGGCCGAGACCGCCTGTCCTTTGTGGCCGAAGGGACGATAACGCATGGCTCAGGCCTCCGTCGGCGTCGAGGTTTCGAGCGCCAGGGCGTGCAGCTCGCCGCCCATCTTGCCCTTCAGCGCGGCATAGACGAGCTGGTGCTGGCGCACTCGGGGCAAGCCCGCAAAGGCCGCCGAAACAATCCGCGCCCGATAGTGGTCGCCGTCGCCCGCCAGATCGTCGATGGCGATCTCGGCATCGGGAAAGGCCTCGACCAGATGGCCGCGAAGCTCTTCGACAGGCATGGGCATGGGCGCAGCGGTCTCCGACAATTCGCCTGTGACTATGGCGCGTAAACCTTAATGGCTGGCTACGGCGACAGGGTACGGGTGGGGCGCTCCAGCAGCACCACCGGGCTGCCCTTGTAGACGGTGTCCGCATAGGGGCTGTAGCCGACACGCTTGGCCAGGGCTTGGGACGGCCCGTTTGCTGGATCGATCATGCAGACGGTGCGCGGAGCCTTCAGCGTTTGGTCGCACCAGTCCAGCGCCGCGCTGACGGCCTCGAACGCCAAGCCCTGTCCCTGAAACCTCGGCGCGACGCCCCAGCCCAGTTCCGGCGCGTCGAAGGCGGGAACCATCAGACGGCGGTGGTCCAGCACACTGACGTTACCGATGTAGACGCCGTCGGCCGTTCGCCGCACCGACCAGCTGCCATAGCCCCGGACCTGCCACTGACCGATGTCGCGCAGCAGACGGAACCAGACCTCCTCGGTATTCATGGCTTCGGGCAGGATGGCGGTGGCGAAGGCTGCGTCGCCCCACAGGGTGCACAGGTCATCGTAGTCATCCACGCTGACCGGGGTCAGCGTCAGGCGCTCGGTGGTCAGCACCGTCATGCGAACAGGGCGCCCGCCCGCTCGATCCGGGTCGAGCCGTCGGCGGCGGTGACGGCATAGGTGAAGCCGGGTTGCAGGGCGAAGGCCCCGGCGCGGCCTTGCTTGTCCAGGGCCAGCAGGGCCACCTGGGATGCGGCGACCCTGGTGCCGCGCAGGCGGGCCAGACGTTCGATCACGCTGCGACAGGCGGCGGTGGGGTCCATGCCGTGGCGCATGGCCTCGACCACGGCATGGCTGCCTGCGACCCGCACCACGTCCTCGCCGACACCGGTGGCGGTGGCCCCGCCGACCTCGTCATCGACATAGAGGCCCGCACCGATCAGGGGGCTGTCACCGACCCGGCCGCGCATCTTGAAGGCCATGCCCGAGGTGGTGCAGGCGCCGCCCATATGCCCGTCCGCCCCGATAGCGATCAGGCCGATGGTGTCGTGGTTGCCGGGGCCGCCCGGCATGGATCGCCAGTCTGCGTTCTCGCTGTTGATGCGCGGCGCGTATTCGGCGGTCTTCAGCCAGTCGCGCCAGGCGGCCTCGGCGCGGGCAGTCAGCAGGGTCTGGGTGGGAAAGCCCTGATCGGCGGCGAACGACCGCGCCCCTTCGCCGACCAGCATGGTGTGGGGCGTCTTTTCCATGACGGCGCGGGCGACCGAGACGGCATGGACCACATCCTCCAGCGCGCAGACCGCGCCGATGTCGCCGTTCCAGCCCATGATGCAGGCATCCAGCGTCACCCGACCGTCGCGGTCCGGCAGGCCACCCAGGCCGACGGAGGAATTGCTCTCGTCCGCCTCGGCCACGCGCCCGCCCGCCTCGACCATGTCCAGGGCCGAGCCGCCCGCTTGCCGCCGCGCGACGCCCGCCGCATTGGCCGCTGCACCGAAGTCCCAGGTGGAGATCATGACGGCGGGCGCGACCTGGGCAGAGGCGGTGGTGGCCAGGGCGGCGATGGGGAGCGCGGCCAGAACCGCGCGGCGAGACGGCGTCATCACATCAACCCCAGTTGCTTGAAGCTTGCCACGCCCTCGCGGCCGACGATCAGGTGGTCGTGCACCTCGATGCTCAGCGACCGCGCCGCCTCTACGACCTGGCGGGTCATTTCGATGTCGGCGCGCGACGGGGTGGGGTCGCCCGACGGGTGGTTGTGGACGATGATCATGGCCTTGGCCGAAAGTTCCAGGGCGCGGCGCACGACCTCGCGCGGATAGACGGGGGCGTGATCGACCGTGCCACGGTTCTGGATCTCGTCCAGGATCAACTGGTTGCGGTTGTCCAGATACAGCACCCGGAACTGCTCGCGCGGCTCATGCTGCAATGACAGCCGCACATAGGCCAGCAGCGCCGACCACGACGAGATCACCGTGCGTTTGGCGGGCTCCTCCTTGGCGACGCGGCGCGAGACCTCATGCAGGGCGGCCAGGTCCAGCGCCGTTTCGGCTCCGATGCCCTTGGTGCGCCCTCTGGTGTCCTCCGCCTTGACCGTCATCAGGTCCTCGACCGAGGCGGCCAGCACCGCCGCCAGAGATCCGAACCGCGCCAGCAACGCCTTGGCGATCGGCTTGACGTCGCCCTGCGGCTGGCTCCGGAACAGGAACAGCTCCAGCAGCTCATAGTCCGGCAGATGATGGATGCCCGCGCCCCGCGCCCGCTCGCGCAGGCGCTCGCGGTGACCCGCGTGGTGGGGCACAGCCGCCTTTTGCGCAGTGATTTCTGGCTGTTCCGTCACGCGCCCCTCATGGCATTTTACCGCTCAGAGCCTGACCCTAGCGCAATCAAGTCTGGCGAGGCTATTCCGGCGTTGCAGGGCTTTCGGTTGCTGCCTCTTGCGCCTGACGCGCCTCTTCGGCGGCGCGGGTCGAGACGCCCAGCACCCTCCGGATACTGTCGGGGATCAGAGCATGGTCGAAGGGCTCGCGTGTCGGCTGCTCTCCCTGCTTCACCATCGTCTGGGTGCCATAGATCTGTGGCTGGCCAATCTTCTGCAGGTAACGGTCCAGCGTCGCGGCCGCGAGCCAGGGCGACTCCGTCGAGCCCTCGCCAAGGGCCGCCACGGCAAGGGTGTGGGCCATCAGATAGTCCTCGGCCGTATCCCCGTGCTGATAGACCAAGGCGGCGGAATAGAAGTCCGTCGCGGTGCGCAGTTCCCCCGCGTCCAGCAAGGCCTTCACCTGCTGGCGGCGCACCATGTCTGCGGCATGGAAGCGCACCGCACTCTCTTGGCCGCCGGCAAGTATGGCGGCAAGTGTGGCGGCGACGTCCTGGCGCACGGCCTGATCCGCCGTATAGATGGCCGCCATCTCCGGATTGTCGGCCACGACCTCCGCATCCTGTGCGAACACGGGCGTGGCCAGCGCCAGAAGAACACCCACCGTCACCAGAAGCCGTTTCATGTCCTCACCCTCCAAATGCATTGAGGACGGTGCAGACACGCGGCGCGGGTATCAAATGAAATCCCGGTAAGGTGGCTCAGAACCGGGGTCTGAACAGTCCCGCCGGGCTGGCGCTGAACAGTTCGACGCCGTCGTCCGTGACGCCACAAGTGTGCTCGCACTGGGACGACAGGGACTTGTCGCGCGTCACGGCGGTCCAGCCGTCGGACAGCACCTTCACATGCGGCTTGCCCAGGTTCACCATCGGCTCGACGGTGAAGAACATGCCCGTCTTCAGCACCGCGCCCTCGCCGCGTCGGCCATAGTGCAGGACGTTGGGGCTGTCGTGGAACAGCCGCCCGATCCCGTGACCGCAGAAGTCGCGTACGACCGACATGCGATTGGCCTCGACCACCTGCTGGATGGCATAGCCGATGTCGCCGAAGGTATTGCCCGGCTTGATCATGGCCAGGCCGGCGTCGAGCGAATCGTAGGTCACGTCGATCAGCTTTTTCGCCCGCGCATTGATTTCGCCGATCGGATACATGCGGCTGCTATCGCCGTGCCAGCCGTCGACGATGACGGTGTGGTCGATGTTGACGATGTCGCCGTCCTTCAGCACCCGGTCGCCGGGAATGCCATGACAGACAACGTGGTTGATCGAGGTGCAGACCGTCTTCTCATAGCCCTTGTAACCCAGACAGGCGGGCAGGGCCCCGTGGTCCAGCGTAAAGGTGCGGATGCGGTCGTCGATCTCCTGCGTCGTCACACCGGGGACGGCGAACTCGGTGATCATGTCCAGCGCCTGGGCGACCAGCTTGCCCGCCGCGCGCATGCCCTCCCAGGCCTCCTCGTCCTGATGGACGCGGATCTCGTGGGTGCGGACGAAGGCGTCCTCGTCCAGTTCGGGGGTCTCGTACATGCGTGCAGGCTTTCAGGCGGGGTCGGCGATCAGGTGGGGAGCATAGCACAGATGCTCAAGGCGAGACGATGACGTGGCTGGGATAGCGCTGGCGATCCTGATTGCGGAATGATATATCACTTGGGTATATCCCGAAAGGAGGCCGTCATGGCCGAGAGTGCTATCACCAGCTTGTTCATGAATGGTCGCAGTCAGGCTGTTCGCTTGCCCAAGGCTTTTCGCATGCAAGGTGACCGTGTGCGTATCACACGCGACGGCCGCAAGCTGGTTATCGAGCCGGTCTTTCAGTCGTCTGAGGAGTGGTTGGCGGCGCTCGATAAGTTTCGTCACATCCCCTTCATGGAAGAAGGGCGCAATCAACCGCCGATGCCGCCTGCGCCTAGCTGGGACGATTGATGTTCAGTCTGGACTTATCGACGACGATCGACTTTCTGCGCAGACCTTTGCCAGATTTGGTCCGACGGATTGCCGAAGCCCGGGACGAAGGTTTGATCGCGGTCAGTTCTATGGTGCTTTTCGAACTGTCATACGGTGCTGAACGTCAGGTGCATCCAACCCACATGGAACGGCTTCAGCTTTTTCTTGAGGGTGACGTGATGGTCGTCGAATTCGATGCTGAGGATGCGATGTCTGCCGGTAAACTCAGGGCTGACCTGGAGCGAGGCGGCGTCGGGATCGGACCCTTCGATACCTTGGTTGCAGGTCAAGCATTGCGGCGCGGATACACGCTGGTGACAGCAAACACGCGTGAGTTTAGTCGGGTGCCAGGTTTGCTGATTGAGGACTGGCGCACATGACGTCTCCTACCGCCGCCGTCCTGATCATCGGCGATGAAGTCCTGTCCGGTCGGACACAGGATACCAATCTGAACACCATCGCCCGGTTCCTGGGAGCGCTGGGCATCGACCTCTTGGAAGCCCGCACGGTCGGGGATCGCACAGAGCAGATCGTCGATAGCCTGAATGCCCTCAGGACCGCGCACGACTATGTCTTCACCACCGGCGGCATCGGGCCGACGCATGACGACATCACCGCCGATGCCGTGGCCAGTGCCTTTGGCGTGGCCCTGCCGGAGCATCCGGACGCGGTCGCTATCCTGGAGAAACGCTATGGGCCGGGCGAGTTCAATGCGGCGCGACGACGGATGGCGCGCATCCCCGAAGGCGGCAGCCTGATCGCCAATCCGGTCACGGATGCGCCCGGCTTCCAGATCGGCAATGTCTTCGTCATGGCGGGGGTGCCCAAGATCATGACGGCCATGCTGGAGGATGTGGCCCCGCGCCTGAAGACTGGCGCGGTCGTGCATGCGCGGACCGTGCGGGTGTCCGGCGTGGGCGAGGGGACGATCGCGGACATGCTGGGCGCGGCGGCAAAAGCCAATCGGGAACTCAGCTACGGCAGCTATCCGTTCGGCCACGGTTCGGTCGGAGAGATCGGGACCAATCTGGTCATCCGTGGGCGCGACGCGGCGGCGGTCGAATTGGCGGTCAACAGCCTGATGGCCGATCTGGCCACGGCGGGTGTGGACGCGAGCCTGGTCTGACCCCCTCACCGCTCATCCCGGCGAATGCCGGGACCCAGATCACAAGCGCAGGTCGATGGCACTGAGCACTCAGATCCGCCTCCGCCACCCAGATATTGCATCTGGGTCCCGGCATTCGCCGGGATGAGCGGAGTAAAAATGCTCAGGCTGTTAGCTTCGCCCAAGCGATCCCGATCGGCAGGATTTCCAATCCCGCGCCCTTGGCCGCGCGCAGAACGCGATCCAGATCGTCCGGCGTGCAGCCATAGTCGGTGGGCCGGTCCGACACGTCGTGGCCATAGGCGGTCAGCCAGCCGTTCGACGACGCCGCCTCGGCCATCATCGCCTCCAGATCATAGTGGGGCAGGCGGCGGCTCTCCAGACCGATGGACTTGATCAGGCCCCGGTCCGCGCGCCCCGCATTGACCCCGTCGCGTACCCCGCGCCCCAGGGCGAAGCGGTCGCGGATGACCCGCTTGGCCGCCAGCGTCGCATCCCCGAACGGATAGGCGAAGGTGATCATGCAGTGGCCGTCCAGCCGCGCGGCGACCCAGGCGGCATTGGCCTCCAGGCTCAGCCGCATCGCCTCGGCATCCATGCGCAGCACGCTGGTGTGGCCGAAGGTGTGGCACCCGACCTCATGTCCTGCCGCATGCAGGGCCTGCAGATGCTCGGTGCGAAACTGCGGCCGCTCCATGTTCCAGCCGCTCTCCAGCCCGCCGCAGACATAGTAGGTGGCCAGAACCCCATGCTCTGCCAGGATGGGCCCCGCCTCGGTCCAGGCCGTCTCGGGGATGTCGTCGAAGCTCAGCGAGAAAATGCCCTTCGCCGGCGCGATGGTCACGGCGTCGATGTCGAAATAGCGGGCGGCCCTGCGCCGCATCTGGTCGATGGCCTTCATGAACCACACTGGTAGAGCAGCCCACTTAACACTCCCTTCCCCCTCGACGGGGGAAGGGTCGGGGATGGGGGTGAGGGAACATTGTCAATGGAAGTGGCGCGTGAGGCGTCGTCGATCTGGACCGAACCCATCCGCGCCCTTCCCGGAAACAGCCTGCCTTCCCCCCCCCCCCAAACCCCCCCCCCTCGAGGGGGAGGGCTTCCCCGTTGCACCTTCCCCGTCTAGGGTCCGCGCCTCTCATTTTGCGACTGCGAACAGCCACCCGTGACCACCGAACCTCTCGCCTTCCAGGACCTGATCCTGACGCTTCACAAATACTGGGGCGATCAGGGCTGCGCGATCCTGCAGCCCTATGACATCGAGGTCGGGGCCGGCACCCTGCATCCCGCCACCGTGCTGCGCGCCTTGGGGCCGCGCCCGTGGAAGGCCGCCTATGTCCAGCCTTCGCGACGGCCCGGCGACGGCCGCTATGGCGAAAACCCGAACCGGCTGCAGCACTATTATCAGTATCAGGTCATCCTGAAGCCCAACCCGGACAACCTTCAGGAACTGTATCTCGGTTCGCTGGCGGCCATCGGCATCGATCCAAAATTGCACGACATCCGCTTCGTCGAGGACGACTGGGAGAACCCCACCGTGGGTGCCTGGGGGCTGGGCTGGGAGGTCTGGTGCGACGGCATGGAGGTGACGCAGTTCACCTATTTCCAGGGCGTCGGCGGCATCGAGGTGGACGTCGTCTCGGGCGAGCTGACCTATGGGCTGGAGCGCCTGGCCATGTACGTTCAAGGCGTCGACAACGTCTATGATCTGAAGTTCACCAAGGAGGGTCTGACCTATGGCGAGGTCTTCCTGGAGAACGAGCGCCAGCAGTCGGAAGCCAACTTCCACGGCTATGACGTCGATGGGCTGAAGCGCCGGTTCGAGGACATGGTGGCCGAGGTTTCGCGCCTGCTCGAGATGAAGGGTCCGCAGGATCAGGCGCTGGTCCTTCCCGCCTACGACCAGGTGCTGAAGGCGTCGCACCTGTTCAACCTGATGGACGCGCGCGGTGCCATCGCCGTCGCCGAACGCCAGAGCTACATCGGACGGATCCGGGACCTGTGTAAGGCCTGTGCCGTCGCCTATGTCGACCAAGAGCGGAAAACCGCCTGATGCCCCAACTTCTCATCGAACTGTTCTCCGAAGAAATCCCCGCGCGCATGCAGGCGGGGGCGGCGCGCGATCTGGAGCGAATGGCGGCCGAGCGGCTGAAGGCAGCGGGTCTCAGCTATGAGGCGCTGACCACCTATGCGGGCCCGCGGCGGCTGACGCTGGTGGTCGAGGGTCTGCCGTCGGCGACGCCGGACCGCTCCGAAGAGGTCAAGGGCCCGCGCACTTCGGCCCCCGATCAGGCGCTGGACGGCTTCCTGCGCAAGACCGGCCTGACAAAGGATCAACTGAGCGAGCGCGACGGCGTGTGGTTCGGCGTACTGTCCTCCACGGGTCAGGCGACGACGGCCATCATCCCCGACATGGTCGACCAGATCGTGCGCGGCTTTCCCTGGCCCAAGTCGATGCGCTGGGGCTCCGGTACCCTGCGCTGGGTGCGACCTCTGAAGCGGATCGTGGCCCTGTTCGACGGGGCGGTGGTGCCGTTCGAGATCGACGGGATCGCATCGGGCGACATCACCGAAGGCCACCGCTTCCTCGGCTCCGGCCAGCCGTTCACGGTCAAGGATTTCGCCGACTACCGCGCCAGGCTGGAGCGCGAATTCGTCCTGCTGGACGTGACCGACCGCAAGCTACGCATACTCGACGGGGCCAAGGCCGCCTGCGCCGCGCGGGGTCTGGCGCTGGTCGATGACGACGGCCTGCTGGATGAGGTGGCGGGGCTGGCCGAATGGCCGACGCCGATCCTGGGCGACATGGACCCGCAGTTCCTGGACCTGCCGCCCGAGGTGGTTCGCCTGTCGATGAAGGTGCACCAGAAGTATTTCGCCGTCCGCGATCCGGCCACGCACAAGCTCGCCCCCAACTTCCTGGTGGTCGCCAATGTCGAGGCGTCCGATGGTGGCCAGGCCCTGGCCGCCGGCAACAGCCGGGTCCTGAGCGCGCGCCTGAACGACGCCCGCTTCTTCTGGGACGAGGACCTGAAGGTCGGCTTCGACGCCTGGAACGACAAGCTGAAGGGCGTCACCTTCCACGCCAAGCTGGGCACGCTGCACGACCGGGTCGAGCGCATCGCCGCCCTGGCCCGCGAGATCGCGCCCCTGGTGGGTGCCGACCCCGATCAGGCCGAGGCCGCCGCCCGTCTGGCCAAGGCCGATCTGGCCAGCGGCATGGTCGGTGAGTTCCCGGAACTGCAGGGGGTGATGGGCGGGTATTACGCCCGCGCCTTCGGCCATCCCGACGCCGTCGCCGATGCCGTCCGCGATCACTACAAGCCGCAAGGCCCCGCCGACACCGTGCCGACCGCGCCGCTGACCGTGGCGGTCGCCCTGGCCGACAAGCTGGACACCCTGGTCGGCTTCTTCGCCATCGACGAAAAGCCGACGGGGTCGAAGGACCCGTTCGCCCTGCGGCGGGCGGCACTTGGGGTGATCCGGTTGGTGCTGGATAATGGGGTGAGGTTAGGGCTTGGTGTGCTCGTTCAGCGGCACGTGCTGCGTATAGGCATCTCGGTGGCAAGAACTCTTGCGGCAGCCTCTCTGCTCACGAATCCGCAGGAAATCAGGAGCGCGTCGGGTGAGGCCCTAAGGTCTAATTTGGACCGTTCCGACGATATGGTTTCTCGAGCAACAGAGGCGCTCTCTGACCCAGATATCATCTGGGATGGTCTTGATGAGGACGGCGTCCTCGCCTTCTTCGCCGACCGCTTGAAGGTCCTCCTCCGCGATCAGGGCAAGCGGCACGATCTCGTCGATGCCGTCTTCGCGCCCATAAACGGGAAAGCCGACGACGACCTGGTCCGCATCGTGCGGCGCGTCGAGGCGCTGGACGGGTTCCTGAGCACCGACGACGGAGCCAATCTGCTGGCGGGGTACAAGCGGGCTTCGAACATCCTGCGGGCCGAGGCCAAGAAAGGCGACGTGCCCACCGGTATGGTCCAGACCGGCCTGCCCGGCCAGCCCGAGGAAGAGGTCGCCCTGGCCTTTGCCGTCGGGGCCGCCGGTACGGCGGTGGATGCGGCGCTGGAAACCGAGGACTTCGCCGCCGCCATGACCGCGCTGGCGGGCCTGCGCGGCCCGGTCGACGCCTTCTTCGACAAGGTGCTGGTCAACTCAGATGTGGCCGAGGAGCGCGACAACCGCCTGAAGCTGCTGGGTCAGGTGCGCGACGTCATGGGCCGGGTCGCCGACTTCGGACAGATCGCAGGCTAATTCCTTCTCCCGATGGGAGAAGGTGGCGGGGCGGAGCCCCGTCGGATGAGGGTCGGCTGCATGCGTCGGCGCAAGCCGCTGCTCCGGTCAGTGATACGGCTCGCGCCGAATGACAAATCCGACCCTCACCCTTTCGCGCAAGGACGACGGCCTTGCCGTCGTGCGCTCAAGCCCTCTCCCAATGGGAGAGGGAAGCCGTTACAGCCCCTCACATGACCCACCCCCTGCTCACGCGCCGCGCGTCGGTCTTTGCCCTGGCGACGCTGTGCTGCCTGCTGTGGGGCAGTGCCTATCCGGCGGTGAAGGCGGGCTATGCGATGCTGGATATCGCGCCGGCGGACATGGCCAGCCAGCTGTTGTTCGCGGGCTGGCGGTTCCTGCTGGCGGGGGTGATCCTGCTGGGCGTCACGGTGGCGATGAAGAAGCCGATCCTGAAGGTGACGGGGTCGCAGGCGCGCCAGCTGGTGCTGCTGGGCCTGTTCCAGACCACGCTTCAATACGTCTTCTTCTACATCGGCCTGGCCCATGTGACGGGGGTCAAGGCGTCGATCCTGAATGCGACGGGCACCTTCTTCAGCGTGGTGCTGGCGCACTTCATCTACACCAACGACCGCTTGAGCCACCGCAAGGTCTGGGGCTGTGTCGTCGGTTTCCTGGGCGTGCTGGTGGTCAATCTTGGCCGGGGCGGGTTCGGCCTGGATGTGACCCTGCTGGGCGAGGGCTTCATCATCGGCGCCGCCTTCGTGCTGGCCGCCGGGTCCATCTATGGCAAGCGGATCTCGCGCGATCTGGACCCGATGGTCATGACCGGCTGGCAGCTGGCGCTGGGCGGGGCGGTGCTGGTGGCGATCGGGGTGATCGGCGGCGGGCATCTGGGGGCGTTCGACCTGGGATCGGGGGCGCTGCTGCTCTATATGGCCCTGCTGTCCGCCTTCGCCTTTGCGACCTGGAGCCTGTTGCTGAAGCACAATCCGGTGGGGATGCTGGCCGCGTTCAACTTCCTGGTCCCGGTCTTTGGCGTGGCCCTGTCCAGCCTGTTCCTGGGCGAGAGCGTGATGCGCTGGACCTATGCGGCGGCGCTGGTTCTGGTCTGTGTGGGGATATGGCTGGTGACGCGACAGGGCAGGGAGGCAGTAGGGAGTAGGGAGTAGGGAGTAGGGCGTGTGCGCTGCAGTGTTTGCCGGTTACTTCACTCCCTAACTCCCTATTCCCTACTCCCCCCAAGTCCCGGCTGATCCATAAACACCGCATCCAGCCCATACCCCGCGAACCGCGCCAGTCGGTCACGCAGTCGCCCATGCGCCGCAGGGTCGCTGCCGATCCGGTCCCCCGTGGGCAGGAAGGCGTTCTCGGCACGGAAGGTCCAGGCGGCGACCTTCAGCCCCGCTGCTCGGGCGTCGGCGATCAGGGTCGTCGGTTCGCCAGGCTGGGGTTCGATCAGCGCGGTATCGACCCCGATCCAGTCGGCATAGGTCGCGATCTCGGCCAGTCCCTGCGGTGTCGTCATGGCGTCGTAGCTAAGTGCCCGATCGTCCGCCGGGCCACCGCTCGCCGCGATCAGTTGCAGCAGCGGCGTGTCGATCCGCGCGTCGAGGCGGCGCAGCGTCCCCACCTCGAAACACTGGACGATGACCGGAGCCTCCGCCCCCGTCAGCCCGTGCCGCTCCAGCACTGACAAGAAGGCGTCCTCCATCGGCAGGCCGACGCCGGCGAAATACGACGGATGCTTCAGCTCCGGCACCACGCCGATGATCCGCCCCGTCCGGGCGCTGGCGTCGCGCGCGATCTCCAGCACCTGTTCGAAGCTCAGGATCGGCTCCTGATCGTCGAAGGCGGTATTGCGGGGCCGCAGCTCGGGCAGGCGTTCGCGCGCGTACAACGTCTGTAGTTCCGCCCAGGTGAAGTCCTCGGTGAACCAGCCGGTGACGCTCTGGCCGTCGATGACCTTCGTCGTGCGCCGGTCCGCGAACTCCGGCCGCCAGGCGACGTCGGTGGTGCCGCCGATCTGGTTCTCGTGCCGGACGACCAGGACGCCGTCGCGGCTCATCACCAGGTCCGGCTCGATGAAGTCCGCCCCCTGTTCGATGGCCCGCTCATAGGCCATGCGCGTATGCTCGGGCCGCTCTCCGGAAGCGCCGCGATGGGCGATGATGAGGGGCGATTGGGCCAAGGCCGGGCTTCCGATCAGCAGCAGGACGGTCGCCAGAATGAGCCGGATCATCCGCAAAGGGTAGGGGCGGCCCGTGACGGTTTCATTGCGCCACAGATGCGCCGCCTCAGGCCCCCAGAATCCAGCCTTCTTCCTGCTCGACCTGGGCGATCAGGTCGTCGGAAGCCCCCTTCGGCGGGGCGAAGGCCTTTTCCAGATCGCCTGCTTCATCCAGCTTGGCGAAATGCTCTGCCGTGACGCGGACCTGCGCCTGATCCTTGAACTCGCCGGGGTTCGGTGTCGCGTCCCACATCGAGGGATAGACCTCGGCCACCAGGGCCGACAGCGGCTCGACGTCGTCGGTGCCCAGGGCGCGCCAGCCGGTGCCGAAGGGCCAGACAGCCCCTGACGGGCCGAGCTTCTCCAGCAGACGGCGCACGGCCGGGATGCCGACCAGGGTCTGGCCGCCGACGGCACCGGCCCCGTGCATCTGCCAGTTGGACTTGGGCTGGAGGCGGCCCTTGCGGATCGCGTCCTCGGTCGCGCGGAACTCCGGGATGTCGGCACCTGCTCCGACCGGCGGCTTGGTCGTGGTCAGCCAGCGCTGGGCCTGTTTGGCGGGCGCGCCCCAGAACGGCCAGGCCTCATCCGTCATCAGCCGGTTCATCTTGGCCGCGACCTGATAGCGGTTGTTGGTGTTGTCGGCCTTGTCGACGATGTTGCCGGCCAGGAATTTCCACAGTGCGGACCAGGCCGGCGTATCCTTCAGGCCCAGTCGCGCCGCCGTGCCCGCCGGATAGCCCAGCGAGAAGTCGAAGCCGACCAGCACCCGGTCGCCGCGCTTCCTGTGGTCGGCCAGCAGCGAGGCCAGCAGGGCCTCGCCCTCGGCGCGCGTGGCGACATTGTGCGTCTCGGAATACAGGCGGAAGCGCACGTCGCGCTTGGCCACCCCGATCCAGACGGAGTTGTCGCCCAGCTTCTTGCCCTCGGCGGCAGTCCAGTCAGCGATGATATAGGCGTCGAACAGGCGGGCCACGGCGGGCTCCTAAAAGGCTGGGCGTAAACAGGATGCGGGCTTCTAGCCCATTTTGGCGCGGGGGCTAATCGTCCGGCCGGCAAAAAAGCGTTACAGCGTTCGTTCAGACCGCAGGCGCGCCGTGCAACTGGATCAGGGGGATGATGATGTCCTCCTCGTCGTCCAGATGACGCAGCAGGGGACGGGCCGCACCCGCGATCCGGTCGCCGAGACGATGGGCCTGGTCGGCGGCGTCGGGGGCCTTGCCGGCCACAGCCTGGTGGAAGGCCATGCCGTCGCGGAACAGGGCCTCCAGCGTCTTGTGGACGGCATCGTGATCGCGATCCAGCAGGTCGATGCCCCGGTCGATCCGGGGCTCCATCGCACGCAGGGCCGGGAAGTAGTGGCTGCTCTCGACGCGGTGGTGGCCGTCCAGATGCTGCAGAAAGCCTTGCAATGCCGGGATCAGTTCCTGGTGCAGGGCGATCACGTCGCCGTCCGCGCGCCATCGGTCGACCAGATGGTCCATATGTCGCTGATGATCGCGGAAACCGTCGTGCATCTGCAGCCAGAAGGCGGCGGTCTGGTCCAGTTCGCTGCGCACCCAGCGGTCGCGCGGAAAGCCTTCGACCAGATAGCGCATTTCGGGTGGCAGGCCGGGACGGACCGACAGGGCGAGGGCGTCGTAGGCCGGGTCAGACAACGGCGGTCGTGGTCTTGATGAAACCGCCGCCCAGCAGGCGATTGGGATCGGCGGGGTCGTACAGGGCGCAGGCCTGGCCGGGCGCGACGCCTTCTTCGCCCTGGTCGAAGGTCACGGCGACGACGCCGTCCGTCACGGACAGTCGGGCGGGCGCGGGCGGGCGGGTCGAGCGCACGCGGGCCAGAACGGGAGCGCCGGCCTCCGCCGCAGCCTGCATGGAGGGCTCGTCGCCCAGCCAGTTGGTCTCGTCCAGTGTCAGCGATGACGTCAGCAGGGCTTCGCGCGGGCCGACGATGACGTGACGTTTCGCCGGGTCCAGCCGGGTCACGAACAGCGGCTCACCCACCGCGACGTTCAGACCGCGACGTTGGCCGATCGTATAGTCGGTGATGCCCGCATGATTGCCCAGGACGCGGCCGTCCATGTGCACGATCTCGCCGGCTTCACGCCCCTGCGGCCGCAGCTTGTCGATCAGGGTGCGATAGTCGCCGTTCGGGACGAAGCAGATGTCCTGGCTGTCCGGCTTGGCCGCGATGCGCAGGCCCAGCGCCGCCGCCACGCCGCGCACCTGGGGCTTTTCCAGATCGGCCAGGGGAAAGCGCAGATAGTCCAACTGATCCCGCGTCGTGGCGAAAAGGAAGTAGGATTGGTCGCGCGAATGATCGACCGCCTTCCTCATCTGAGATTGCCCATTCGTGTTCACCGAGCGGCGGACATAGTGGCCCGTCGCCATCGCCTCGGCCCCGAGATCGCGGGCGACGTCCAGCAGGTCGCGGAACTTGACCGTCTGGTTGCAGCGGATGCACGGCACCGGGGTCTGGCCCGCCAGATAGCTGTCGGCGAACTGGTCGATCACCGCGTCACGGAACTTCGATTCATAGTCGAGGACATAGTGGGGAATACCCAGCATTTCGGCGGCCAGGCGGGCGTCGTGAATGTCCTGACCGGCGCAGCAAGCCCCCTTCTTCTTCAGGGCCGCGCCGTGGTCATAGAGTTGCAGCGTCACTCCGACGACGTCATAGCCAGCCTTGTGCAGCAGGGCCGCCACGACAGTGGAGTCCACCCCGCCAGATATGGCCGCGACGACCCGCGATCCGACCGGCAGGCCGACCGCCTCGCGCGCCGCCTCGACCGCCGCATCCATGTCGTCCTGCGACGACACGGGGGCGATGTCGGGGATAGGGCAAAGGTCCTCGGTCACGGTCATGGCCGCTATCTAGGCCTTGAACGGCGCGATTTCGAGGCCTGAGCGTGGACGCACGTCAAAACGACAACGGCCGCCCCTGTCATCAGGAGCGGCCGCTGACCGTCGGGGAGAGAGATCGGGCCGATCAGTCGTCGCGGCCGTAGTGCTGGATGCGGGTCGTGCGCAGGCCCTGCATGCCCCATTTGTCGATGGCCTTCTGCCAGGCGAGGAACTCCTCGGCCGTCAAACGGTAGCGGGCCAGGGCGTCCTCAAGGCTGATCAGGCCACCGCGAACGGCGGCGACCACCTCGGCCTTGCGGCGGATGACCCAGCGGTCCGTATGCGGCGGCGGCAGGTCGCGCAATGTCAGCGGCGTGCCCGTGGGTCCCACGACATACTGTTCACCCTGGGTATTAAGACGTCGCTCTTGCAACATGGGCTTTTGCCTCATTCACCACCACACTGAGCAGGCAAGGTAGCGCGACCCGCCTAAGGGCCGTTTAAGCGTCGTGGTGAAGGGAATCCTAAAATCCCCTCCGTCCACCCGCCTGGTTTTCGTCGATCGGTCCATGCGCCGGTCCCCCCGTTGCGGCGATTATCAGCGCTTGATGTTGATCAGTTCGGCCAGCATTTCGTCGGCCGTGGTGATGATCTTGGACGAGGCGGAATAGGCCCGCTGGGTGGTGATCAGGCCAGTGAACTCGGCCGACAGGTCCACGGTGGAGGCCTCCAGTTGCGAGGCGCCGATGAAGCCCGCGCCGCCCGTGCCTGCCGTCTTCAGGTTGAAGGTGCCGGACTCGCGGCTGACGCGGTAGGCATTGCCGTCCTCGACCGTCAGATTGTCGGGGCTGGCGAAGGTGGCGATGGCGACCTGAGCGATACGGCGCGTCACGCTGTTGTCGAAGATGGCGGTGACGAAGCCTTCCTTGTCGATCTCGATGCTGGCCAGGTTGCCGAAGGCGGTGCCGTTGGTGTTCACCGATTGAACCGCCGAAGTGCTGCTGTACTGGGTCAGACCGCCAGCCGAGGCGTTGAGTGCCAGGTTGATGGGCTGCGCGGCGATGCCCAGACCCGTGGCCCATTTGACGGCTCCGGGCGCAGCGGCCGCGTCGGAGGCCCCGATGTTCAGCGTGGCAGCATTCAGGTCAGGGAAAAGGGCATCGGCACCCAAGGCCGCTGTCGCTGTGGGGTCCAGACGGCCATCCTGAGTGAAGACGATGCGGCCGCTCTTGATCAGGCCATTGGCCCCACCTTCGATGTCCGAGGCCGGCACGGCGTGGATTTCGGCATACCATTCGTTCGGATTGACGCCCTTCAGGAACGACAAGGCCACGGTCCGCTGACCACCTTTGGAATCGGAGACCGGGATGGACATGGTGAAGTCGGGCTTCACGCCTGCGCCCGTGTCCGGATCGTACATGGCCATGGAGTTGGTCATGGGATCATAGGCGTCCGCCCCCGGAGGCACGGCAGCGGCCGAGGTGGCCTCGGCCGAGATGGCCTGGCTGGACTGCAGGTTGGCGTTCAACTGGGCGCGGGTTGTGGCTTCGGCGGCACCGCCGACGGATCCGATGTTGATCGACTGAAGACGATTCATATCCGAAGGGTCGGTGGTGATGTTGCCTTCCGAGTCCACCGGCCAGCCCTGGAGATACAGCCCGGCGGTGTTCTTCAGGAAGCCGAAGTCGTCGGGCGTGAAGGCCCCGGCGCGCGTGAACAGGCGCGCGTCGATCGGCGTCAGGTTCTCGGGCTTTTCGGTCACGACGAAGAAGCCCTGCCCGGCGATGCCCAGGTCGGTGCTGGAGGTCGTGCGCTGCAGCTGACCCCCTTGCGAGGTGTAGTGGCGGGTGTTGGCGATGACGCCGCCGGCGGAATAGCCGGCACCTGAAGACTGGCCGTTGATGACGGTCTGGAACTCGCTGGTCGTGCGTTTGTAGCCGACCGTGTTCACGTTCGCGATGTTCTGCGAGATCGAAGCCAGGGCGGCGGCGTTGGCGGACAGACCGGAAACACCGGCCCACAGGGCGCTATTCAGAGACATGGCTCGGGTCCTTTACGAAAACAGTTTGAGGGGGTTCAGCGCCGACGCGATGGAGGCCAGCAGGCCGTCCCCGGTGTCGTCGTTCGCTGGAGTGGGGGTGGGTGTGCCTGCCTGGTTTTCTTCCAGGGCGATCACGGTGGACAGGGGCAGGATCGAGTTGCCGACGGTCAGATAGGCCTCGCCATTGTACATCTCGACGCCGGTGATCCGGCCGCGGGTCAGGACCTGGCTGTCGACCGTGCCGCCGGTCGCGTTGTTGGCGGTGATCTTCAGGGTGTAGACGCCGCCCTCGGTGGCATCGGCACCGCTGGTGGTCTTGCCATCCCAGGTGAAGTCGTGAAGGCCGGTGGATCTGTCGGGGGCGGGGCCTTCCCAGACGACCTTGCCCTGGGCATCCAGCACCTGCAGCTTGGCGTCCGTGGCGGTATTGGCCAGCTCATAGCTCCAGGTCGCCTTGCCGTCGGTCAGCTTGGTCGCGGCCCAGGCGGCGGTGGCATCCTTGCCGATGTAGTTGGCCGCATTGGCCAGGCTGCCACCGCCCTGACCGGCGACCAGCGACTTCAGCAGGTCGTTGGTCAGCAGCTGCTGCTCCACGCCCGCCATCTGGGTCAGCTGGGCCGTGAACTGGTTGGAATCCACCGGCGACAGCGGGTCCTGGTTCTTCAACTGGGACGTCAGCAGCGTCAGGAAGGTCTCGAAGTTCGAGGCCAGCATGGTCGAGCCGGAGTTGATCCGGGTCGTGGCGGTATTGGTGCTGATGGAATCGACCATCGATTAAACCTTCAAATCCACGCCCGAGGGCGAGAGGGACAGCGACATCCAGCGCGGCGGCTGGGCCACATCGATTTCGGCATTCAGGCGAGAGGCGGCGGAGAAGGCGCGGTTCTGGCGCTGGTTGTCGTTGTGATCGGACGAACCGCGGTCGAAGGCGCTGGAGCCGCTGTCGCGCTCGGCGAACTCGAAGGCGTCGTCGGGGACGTGGAAGCCCGCATCCTGAAGCTGGCGACGCAGTTCGTCGGCCCGGCCGCGCAGATCGGCGGCGGCGGCCGGGTTATCGAACGCCATGCGCGCGGCCAGCCGACCCTCTGCGTCGATCTCCAGCTTGACGTCCACCCGACCCAGGTCGTCGGGGGTCAGGGCCATTTCGAACCGGGTCGACTTGCCATCCAGCTTGCGGATGATCTGGGCGGCGATCTGGGCCGTGGCGTCGATGGTCGCACGCGACAGGGTCGACAGGCTGGCGTCGTGACTGACCGCGGCCTCGGCCTGGGCCTTGGCGGTATCGAGCGAGGCCGCAGCCCCATCGGTGCCGAGGTCGCCGGAAAGATCGGCCTGGCCTGTCAACGCGGCAGACGCAGGCGGCAGGGTGGAGGCGTCGGTGGTGGTCTTGCCGGGCGTCGGCCCGGATGTCGCGGGAGGGGATGATGCGCTGGTGGTGACGGTCGCGCCGTCGGCCGACACCCTGGCCTCGCTTCCTTCGCGGGTCAGACCATCCTGGTTACGGCCCGTGCGTTCGGATGCGGGTTTCAGCGGGGCCGGTGCGGGCGGCTGGACCTGGGGAACCGGTGGTGTCGTCGTTGCGGTCTTGTCGGTGGCGGGCGGCAGGGTCTGGGCCTCGTCGGCCGTGGCCTCAGCCGCAGCGGCTAGCAAGGCGGCGTCAGCGGCGTCAGCGGCGGTCACGTCTGGCAGGACAACCGGCACGGTCGATGTCAGGGATGCTGTGGACGCGGTTGCAGCGACCGGCATGGGCACGATCGGCAAAGGCATTACGGGGGGCTGATCGTCCGTCTTCCCGGCGACGTCGGACGCAGATGAATCAGCTTCCACAGCGGGGCCGGGGAAGGTGAGGGCGACGTCCGTTGCCTTGGTGCCGACAGTCTCGTCCACCGGAGCGGGGGGCTGGGTCTGGATGGTACCCAGACCGGTCGGGTCGATCAGGGTGCCGGGTGTGCTGCCGTCCAGGGCGATCAGCTTGTTCGTGGCCCTGGTTGTGTCGCGTGGCGGCTGGGTGGTCGGCTGCGGTGGGAGGCTGTCGTCGGTGCCGCCGTCGCCCGCCCCGACATCGGACAGCAGGCCGCCGAAGATCGACGCATCGGCGTCACCGGCAGCCTGCACAGGCAACGGAGCGGAGGGCGCGATCAGATTGTGGACGGCGGTGGCTGACATGAGACCGTGACGGCTCGCGGTGAAGCGAGAGGACGAGGGCGCGTGCTGCGCCGGACATTCGGCAGCTCCGCCGCAAGTCGCGGGCCAACTTCGCTCGCTACTTCAAGTCTCTGTTTCCTAATGACAAAATCCACACCTTGCTGTCGGCGTGACTCGGCTGGCTGTGATCAAACTTGCCGCGTGGTGACGGTATTTGCCCGGTAGGCACGGCGATTTGCGTCGCCTGTCCGTCTGGCCCGCCGCTTGCGCTCCTGATCGGTCATGACCCAGGCGCGAAACACGATCTTGCGTAATATCAGTGACTTGACGGAAGCGCCCGCGCGCGCCGCCGGGCAAAAAGCGCATGCGGTATGGCAGCCTTTGCCGAGTGCCGCCCGTGCCGGAGGGTTCGCATGACCCTGAACGCCATCATGAACACGGCCAGCAGTGGCCTTGCGGCGGCCCAGACCCAGCTGCGGGTGATCTCGGACAACGTCTCGAACGTCAATACGCCGGGCTATGTCCGCAAGATTGCCGACCAGCAGACGCTGACGGGGTCAGGTATCGGTTCGGGCGTCGAGATCGCGCGCATTCGCCTGGCCACCGACACTTTCCTGCAGGCGGCTAGCATGAAGGCGGGGGCCGAATCCGCCCGCCAGACCGTGCGCTATGAACTGTACGACCGGATTCAGTCGCTGTTCGGCGATCCCGGCGGCGACAACGGCTTCTTTTCCCAGATCGACAGCCTGTTCTCGGCCTTTGCCGCCAGTGGCGAAAACCCGACGTCCTCGCCCAGCCGCCAGGACGCCCTGTTCAAGACGCAAGCCCTGTTCGACGAAGCCGGGCGGATCAGCAAACAGATCGACGCCGTGCGTCAGGACGCCGACGCCCGCATCCTGAGCGCAGTGGAAAAGGCCAATAGCCTGCTGGAGCAGATCGAGGGGCTGAACCTGGAGATCGCCCGCGCCTCGGCGACCAGAGGCGACTCTTCCGGAGCCCAGAGCGCCCAGTCCGGCCTGCTGAGTGAACTGTCCAAGCTGATGGATGTGCAGATCACCCAGAGGCCTATCGGCGGGGTGACGGTGCGCACCAATGGTGGAGCCATGCTGGCGGGCCAGGGCGTGGGCAAGATCAGCTATAGTCCGACGGGCACGGTCACCAGCACCAGCGCCTTCAACGAAATCTATGTCACCGAGCCCAGCGGCCAGAAGCGGGCCCTGCTGGACGGTATCACCTCGGGCGAGATCAAGGGCCTTGTCGAACTGCGCGACGTGGACGCGCCCGCCGCCGCCGCCCGGCTGGCCGAACTGGTCAGCCATGTCGCCGACGAGCTGAACCGCGCGCACAATGCCAACACCGCCGTGCCTGCGCCCAACCGCCTGACCGGACGCAATGTCGGCCAGTCGCTGGAGACGGCGCTGACCGGCTTCACCGGCCAGACGACGATCGCGGTGGTGAATGCTTCGGGCGTGATCCAGAGCCGGGCCGACATCGTCTTCTCGGGCGCGACCATGACGGTCAACGGCGTGGCGGCGGACCCGACCACCTTCCTGGCCACGCTGAACAGCCAGCTGGGCGGGGCGACGGCCAGCTTCATCGACGGCAAGCTGAGCATCCAGGCCCCGGCGGGCAGCGGCATCTCCATCGCCGACCCGGCGGGTGCTGCCTCGAACAAGGCGGGGCGGGGCTTCTCCCACTATTTCGGCCTGAACGACCTGGTCGCCACCGACACCCCGGCCATTTATGACACCGGCCTGACCGCCGCCTCGGCCCACGGGTTCACCGCCGGCGAGACCATGAGCTTTCGCTTCACCGACGAACGAGGCGCGCGCATCCGGGATATAGAGGTGGCGGTCCCCGCAGGCGGCACCGTCGGCGATCTGATCACGGCCCTGAACGATCCGATCACCGGCATCGGTCGCTACGGCAGCTTCAGCCTGGGGGCGGACGGGGCGCTGAGCTACACGGGCGCAGGCAATCCCTCGCCAAGCATGAGCGTGCTGGACGACCGTACGCGGCAGGTGCCGTCTGGCGTCTCGGTCTCGGCCCTGTTCGGGATCGGGGAGGGGACGCGGGCCTCGCGCGCCGACAGCTTCACCATCCGCTCCGACATCCGCACCAGCCCGGCCAATCTGGCCCTGGCCCAGCTGAACCTGGGCGCAGCCGCAGGCTCGGCGGCCCTGACCAGTGGCGACGGGCGCGGGGCCCTGTTGCTGGCCGACGCCGGTCAGCGCACCTCGGCTTTCCAATCGGCGGGCGGAGCCGCGGGCGGTTCGATGTCGGTGTCGCGCTATGCCTCCGAACTGGCCGGCGACATCGGGGGCAAGGCCACCGCCGCCAAGACGCGGGCCCAGACCGCCGACGCCCTGGCGACCGAAGCCAGCGCCCGGCAGATTTCGCAGGAGGGCGTCAACCTGGACGAGGAACTGGTGCTGATGACCACCTATCAGCAGGCCTTTAACGCCTCGGCCCGCATGATCCAGGCCGCCAAGGACATGTACGACACGCTGCTGGGGATGGTCTGATGAACCGCGTTGCCACCTTTGGAAACTATCAGTCGGCCCTGCTGAATCTGATGAACACGCAGATGAAGGCCAATGACGCCCAGGAGCGGGTGTCGACCCAGAAGAACGCCACCGACCTGGTCGGTTTCGGCCGCCAGTCGGAGACTCTGACCGCGCTGAAGGGCTCGTCGGCGCGATTGCAGGGGTTTCTCGATACGTCCAACTCGGTCGCCGCACGCCTGACGTCGCAGGATCTGGCCATGAACCGCGTCGGCGAAGGTACCGAAGGCATCCGCTCGGCCCTGGGCAATGCCATTGCGGCCGACACCAGCGTGGGCCTGATGACCGAGCTGGAGGGCCTGTTCCAGTCGGTGCGCGGCGGCCTGAACACCAAACACCAAGGCAACTATCTGTTCGCCGGCTCGTCGGTGGATGTGGAGCCGCTGGCCGCCGAAACGATGTCGGACCTGACCACGGGTCCGATCGCCGCCCAGTTCCGCAACGACAGCCTTAAGACCGCCAGCCGCGTGGCCGAAGGCACCACGCTGGAGACCGGCGTTCTGGCCAGTGACCTGGGCACCGACACCCTGGCCATCCTGCGCGACATCCAGGCCTTTCACGAAGGGCCGCAGGGTCCGCTCAGCGGCAAGCTGACGGAGCCGCAGAAGACCTTTCTGACCAGCCAGCTGACCCTGCTGGAACAGGCGGGCAAGGCCGTGACGGAAAAGACGGCCATGACCGGGGCCCAAGCCAATCAGGTCGATAATCTGATCGCCAGTCACAAGGACCAGATCGCCTCCCTCGACGGCCTGGTCGCGGACCGCACCGATGCCGACATGCTGAAGGCGGTCACCGATCTGCAGTTATCGCAGGTGGCGATTCAGGCTTCGGCCCAGGTGATCAGCCAGCTGCGCCAGTCGACCTTGCTCAACTATCTGAGCTGACGCGACATTTTGCTCAACGGCCACGCTGGACGTCGCAGCGGTATTGGAACATACCATGAACGATGGCGCAGCTCGATCTCAAGCGGAAACTGTCGATCCTGGCTGATGCGGCCAAATATGATGCCAGTTGCGCGTCGTCGGGAACCAGCAAACGCGACTCCATGGGCGGGAAGGGCATCGGCTCGACCGAGGGCATGGGGATCTGCCACGCCTATACTCCGGACGGGCGATGCGTCTCCCTGTTGAAGATCCTACTGACAAACTTCTGCATCTACGACTGCGTCTACTGCATCAACCGGGCGTCCTCGAACGTGCAGCGGGCGCGGTTCGATGTGGACGAGGTCGTGTCCCTGACGCTGAACTTCTACAAGCGGAACTATATCGAGGGGCTGTTCCTGTCGTCGGGCATCATCCGCTCGGGCGACTATACGATGGAACAGCTGGTCCTGGTGGCCAAGACACTGCGGATCGACCACGGCTTTCGCGGCTACATCCATCTGAAGCTGATCCCCGAGGCCGATCCCCGTCTGATCGAGGAGGCGGCCCTGTATGCCGACCGGCTGTCGGCCAATATCGAACTGCCGCGCGACGAGGCCCTGCACCGACTGGCCCCGCAGAAGGATGTCGCCGTCATCAAGAAGGCGATGAGCCAGGTGCGCCTGGGCGTGGAAGCCGCCAAGCCGTCGAAGAAGGACCGCATCAAGCCGCCGAAATTCGCACCGGCGGGCCAGTCGACCCAGCTGATCGTCGGGGCGGACGGCGCGCCGGACACGGAAATCATCGACCGGTCGGCGTCGCTGTATGGCGGCTATGGCCTGCGCCGGGTCTATTATTCGGCCTTTTCGCCCATTCCGGATGCGTCCAGCGTCCTGCCCCTGACCAGGCCGCCGCTGATGCGCGAGCATCGGCTGTATCAGGCCGACTGGCTGATGCGGTTCTACGGCTTTTCGCCGCCTGAGATCGGCGAAGCGACCGTGGACGGCATGCTGGATCTGGCCATCGATCCCAAGCTGGCCTGGGCCCTGAATAGCCGGGCGCAGTTCCCGGTCGATGTGAATACCGCCCCGCGCGAGATGCTGCTGCGGGTGCCCGGCCTGGGCGTGAAGTCAGTCAACCGCATCGTCCAGGTCCGGCGCTGGCGGACGCTGCGGCTGGAGGACATCGGGCGGCTGTGCCGCGGCATCGATAAGGTCCGACCCTTCATCACGGCCCTGGACTGGACGCCGGGCGGCCTGACGGATGCCGCCGATCTGCGGGCACGCCTGACGCCGGTCGAGAAGCCGGTGCAGCTGAGCCTGTTCTGATGCGGGTCGCGACCCTGGCCAGCGCGATCGACTTCGACGGCTGGCGCAAGGCCGCGCGCGCCTTCCGGCTGGAGGGGGTGGACCCGTCACAGGCGCGCTTCGTCGTAGCGGGCGGCGAAGATCAGGGCGGATTATTTGACACCCATTTATCCGCTCATCCCGGCGAAAGCCGGGACCCAGACCTGTCCATCGAAACGCAGGCGTTTCAGGACAACAGGCTGCGCGAAAAGGAAGCGGATTCAACACCCAAAGCCCTGGGTCCCGGCTTTCGCCGGGATGAGCGGGAAAGAGAACAATCGTTCGCCGTCCCCAAGGCCTTCGTCGATCTGGCCCAGGCCGTCATCCTGCACCGCTCGGCCGACCGGTTTGACCTGCTGTATCGCCTGCTCTGGCGACTGCGGGACGAGCCCGATCTGACGAAGGTGGTCACCGACGTCGATGTCGCCGACGCCTTCGAGCGAGCCAAGAACGTCAGTCGCGCCAGCCACAAGATGAAGGCCTTCGTCCGCTTGCGGGAAGTTCAGGACGATCAGGGCCAGGCCTGGGTCGCCTGGTTCGAACCGGCCCATCGGGTGCTGGAGCGCACCGCCCCCTTCTTCATGCGGCGGTTCACGACCATGCGGTGGTCCATTCTGACGCCGGACGGCTGTGCCTTCTGGGATGGTCAGGCCCTGACGTTCGGGCCGCCCGCCACGCGCGACATGGCACCGACTGAGGACGAGATCGAGGAGTTCTGGAAGACCTACTATGCCTCGACCTTCAATCCGGCGCGGCTGAAGACCGGCACCATGCAGGGCGAGATGCCCAAGCGGTACTGGAAGAACCTGCCCGAGGCGGCGCTGATCCCCGAACTGATCGCCCAGGCCTCGGCCCGCGAACAGCAGATGGTCGCCGCGCCCGCTTCGACCCCCAACCCGCGTCTGGCCCAGACCCTGTCGCCGATCGTACGCAAGGACGAGGTGGCCGAAGACTATGTACCGACTTCGCTGGAAGACCTGAACCGCGCTGTTCAGGGGTGTCGCCGCTGCCCGCTATGGCGTGATGCGACGCAAGGTGTGTGTGGCGTGGGCACCACTGCCGCGCCCCTGATGATCGTCGGCGAACAGCCGGGAGATCAGGAGGACCTGTCGGGCCAGCCCTTCGTGGGGCCAGCGGGTCAGGTCTTGAACGCCGCGCTGGACGAGGTCGGCATCGACCGCGCACAGGCCTTCGTCACCAATGCCGTCAAGCATTTCAAGCACGAGCCGCGCGGCAAGCGCCGCCTGCACAAGACCCCGGTGGCCAGCGAGGTCACGGCTTGTCGATGGTGGCTGGACAGCGAGCGGCGGCTGGTGAAGCCGCGCCTCATCGTGGCCTTGGGCGCGACGGCCGCGCTCGGTGTGCTGGGACGCAAGGTCACGATCGGCAAGGAGCGGGGTCAGCCGATCGCGCTGGAGGATGGCGCGACCTTGATGATCACGGCCCACCCATCCTATCTGCTGCGGATTCCCGATGAGGCCGGGCGGGTGGTGGAGCGGGCGCGCTTCGTTGAGGATCTGGCGCGCGTCCGGACAGCCCTTTGAAACGTATGGTCGATTGTGGCTGAACGAATACGGTTCAGCAGCGTTGTCATCGGCTGATGAGCTTTGCCGTTCAAGGAACGTGGTCAAAGCCGACGGGGCGATTTAAGTAGCGACATGGCCGCAGCGGACTTTGACATCGACGATGGCGGCTCGGGCCTGACCCTGCGGCTGACGGGCGACTGGACGGCGACCGAGCTGGGCCGTGTCTCGCGTCGCCTGGACGAAGAGATGAATGACCGCTGCATCGACGCGGTCGACCTGAAGGATCTGGGCCGTTTCGATACCGCCGGAGCCCTGGCGATCGTGCAGGCCTCCAACTGTGTCCTGCCCAAATCGGCCTGGTCGGAGCGGCCAGAGGCCGGGCGTACCTATGCCATGGTGGAGAAGCTGGAGCGCGAGAGTGCCCCGCCGCCGCGCCGCCCCCTTCCGGTCGTGCGGTTCTTCGGAAAGATCGGCCTGGGCGTCTATGACGTGGCGACCGAGGCCATGCTGTCGATGGCCTTCCTGGGCCGGCTGATCGTAGCCGTCGGGACAGCCTTCAAAAATCCGGGCCGCATCCGCTGGGCCGCCTGGTTCAGCCAAGGGGAGCGGGCAGGGCTGGACGCCATGCCGATTATCGCGGTGACCAACTTCTTCATCGGGGCCGTTATCGCCCTGCTGGGGGCCAACCTGCTGTCGCAGCTAGGGGCCGGGGTTTTCACGGTCCAGCTGGTCGCCGTGGCCGTGCTGCGCGAACTGGCCGTGCTGATCACCGCCATCCTTCTGGCCGGTCGTTCGGCCTCGTCCTTCGCCGCCGAGATCGGCTCCATGCGGATGACGCAGGAGGTCGACGCCATGCAGGTGATGGGCGTCAATCCATTCCAGGCCCTGGTTATTCCGCGTCTGGCGGCCATGGTCATCATGATGCCGCTGCTGACCTTTGTGGGCATCATAACCGGCCTGTTCGGTGGCCTGCTGGTGACCTGGGGCGTGCTGGGCTACGGCCCGATCTTCTTCATCCAGCAGATGTCTCAGGACCCCTTGATGGGCAATCACCTGATGGTCGGCATGATCAAGGCCCCCATCTTCGCCATCGTGGTGGCTGCTATCGGCTGTCGCCAGGGCATGGCCGTGGCGGGTGATGTTGAAAGCCTGGGACGCCGCGTGACCGCCGCCGTGGTCCAGGCCATTTTCGCCATCATCTTCCTGGATGCCGTCTTCGCCATGATCTTCATGGAGCTGAACCTGTGACGGATACCGTGAAGAACGACATCGTCGTTACGCCCGCCGGCGACCAATCCGCCAAGACGGGGCCGGAAAACCTGATCGAGGTGCGTGGTCTCGTCAGCCAGTTCGGCGACCAGGCTCCCATTCATGAAAATCTCGATCTGGACGTGGTCCGGGGCGAGGTCCTGGGCGTGGTCGGCGGATCGGGCACCGGCAAGACGGTGCTGCTGAACACCATCATCGGGCTGAAGGAGCCGGAGGCCGGCTCCATCAAGATCTTCGGGCATGAAACGGCCGATATGACCAAGGCCCAGGCCGCCGACATCGAGCGCCGGACCGGCATCCTGTTTCAGCAGGGGGCCCTTTTTTCCTCGCTCAGCGTGCTGGACAATGTCGCCTCGCCGCTGGTGGAGCACACCAACCTGTCCAAGGCCGTGATCCGCGAACTGGCCGAGATGAAGATCGCCATGGTGGGCCTGAAGCCCGAGGTGCATCATCAGAAGCCGGCCGAGCTGTCGGGCGGTATGAAGAAGCGTGTCGGCCTGGCCCGTGCCCTGGCGCTGGATCCCGAGCTGGTGTTTCTGGACGAGCCGACGGCCGGTCTGGACCCTATCGGGGCCGCGGCCTTCGACGATCTGATCCGCCAGCTGTCGGATGATCTGGGCCTGACCGTTTTCATGATCACCCACGATCTGGACAGCCTTTACGCCATCACCGATCAGGTGGCCGTCCTGGCCGACAAGCACGTCGTTGCCAAGGCCCCGGTCCGCGAGCTGGAACGCTCGGACCATGCCTGGATCAAGGAATACTTCCTGGGGCCGCGCGGACGCGCCGGTTCCGGATCGAAAGCGGCCTGAGGAGAGCCGACCCATGGAAAGAGACGCACACTACGCCGCCGTCGGCATCGCCACCGTCGCCCTTCTGGCGGCCCTGGCGGTGTTCACGATCTGGCTGGCCCGGCTTCAGTTCAACAACGACTACGACGTCTATGACATCGTCTTCTACGGCCCCGTGCGCGGACTGTCCGAGGGCGGCGAGGTGCATTTCAACGGCATCCGCGTGGGTGAGGTCACCGACCTGAATCTGGACCCCAACAAGGGCGATCAGGTCATCGCCCGTATCCGCATCGACGGCACCACGCCCGTGCGCGTCTCCTCGCGTGCCCAGCTGGAACCGCAGGGCATCACCGGCCTGAATTATATCCAGATCACCGCCGGCGACGCCAACAGCGCCATCCTGAAGACCCAGTATCCGGACAACGTCATTCCGGTGATCCAGAGCCAGCCGTCGCCGATCGCCGAACTGCTGAGTGGTTCCGGGACCGTGTTGGCCCAGACGGTGGATGCGCTGAACCGGATCAATCGCGTGCTGTCCGACGACAATGTGCGCAGCTTCTCGACCAGCCTGAAGAACGTCGAATCCCTGACCGCCGAACTGGAAGCGCGCAAGGGCATGTTCGAGCAGCTGGAACAGGCTCTGGCCAAGGCCAACTCGGCCATCGGCGAATATGAGGCCCTGGGTGCCGAGGCGCGTCGTCTGGTCGAGACGGACGGTCGTTCCGCCATCGCCAACATCAACTCTGCCGCCGAAGAGGCGCGCGGTGCCATCGCCACCATCAACCGCACGGCAGAGGGTGTGGAAGGTCCGCTGACCGACTTCACCGCCACCGGCCTGCCGCAACTGCAACAGTCGATCCAGGGCCTGGAAGACGCCACCCGATCGCTGGAAGGCCTCGTCGATGAGGTCCGTGCCAGCCCGCGTGACTTCATCGGCCGTGCCCCGACCCGTGAACTGGAGGTTCAACCGTGATCCGATCCAACCTGCTTCGTCTCGCTGCCGTCGGCGCGACCGCCATCTCCCTGTCGGCCTGCGCCCTGTTGTCCAGCCCGGACCCTGTCCAGACCTATCGCTTCGGCGGCGTCTCGGGTCAGCCGGCGGCCCTGGTGGCCGATCCGATCCTGGTCTCAATGCGTCGCGCCGAAATGCCGGCGGCGTCCGAGGGCGACAAGCTGTTGGGCGTGACAGGCACCGAAACCGCCTACATAGGCGGCGCGCGCTGGATCTCGCCAGCGTCGGACCTGTTCACCGCCAGTCTGGAAAACGCCTTCGCCAGCCAGGCCACGCGAGTGCGCCTGATCGGCCCGCGCGAACTGGCCCGCAGCACCCGCTCGCTGGATATCGACATCCGCTCCTTCGAGACCCGTTATCCCGCGCCCGAAGCGGTGCCGACCGTCGTGGTTTCCGCCCGGGTGCGCCTGCTGACTCTCCCCGAGCGGCAGGTGAAGGTGGAGCGGATCTTCACGGTCGAACAGCCCGCCGCCGCCAACCGCGTCGGGGCTATCGTCGAGGCCTATGACCTGGCCACGCGCGACCTCAACACCCAGATCGTGGCCTGGACCGAAGCGAACGCGGCCTAGGTCAGGTCAGGCCAGGCCGGGTGCGATCGTATAGGTCGCCTCGGTCTTGGCCGCGACTTCGTCCAGGGTGACGCCGTCGGCCAGTTCGATCAGCTCCAGGCCCGCGCCGTCCGGCTTGACGTCGAACACGGCCAGATCGGTGATGATGCGACTGACCACGCCCGTGCCGGTCAGGGGCAGGGTGCAGGCCTTCAGCACCTTGGACTGGCCGTGCTTGTTGGCGTGATCCATGACGACCACCACGCGCTTGACGCCGGCGACCAGATCCATCGCCCCGCCCATGCCTTTGACCAGCTTGCCGGGGATCATCCAGTTGGCGATGTCGCCGTTCTCCGCCACTTCCATCGCACCCAGGATCGACAGATTGATATGCCCGCCCCGGATCATGGCGAAGCTGTCGGCGCTGCTGAAGTAGGCGCTCTCGGGGATTTCGGTGATCGTCTGTTTGCCGGCGTTGATCAGGTCGGCGTCGACGTCTTCGTCGAACGGAAACGGACCCATGCCCAGCATGCCATTCTCGGACTGCAGCGTGACCTCCATCCCCTCGGGAATATAGTTCGCCACCAGGGTCGGGATGCCGATGCCCAGGTTCACATAGAAGCCGTCCTGCAGCTCCTTGGCGGCGCGCTCGGCCAGTTGTTCGCGGGTGCGGGGCATCAGACGGCCTCCCTCTGACGGATGGTTCGCTGCTCGATACGCTTCTCGAACGTGCCGACGAACAGACGGTCGACGTAGACGCCGGGCGTGTGGATATTGTCCGGGTCCAGCGAGCCGGTGGGCACGATCTCCTCGACCTCGACCAGGGTGACCTTGCCGGCGGTGGCCATCATCGGGTTGAAGTTGCGAGCTGTCTTGCGGAACACCAGATTGCCGCGCTCATCCGCCTTCCACGCCTTGACGATGGCCAGGTCGGCGACGAGGCCCGTCTCCATGACGTAGTCGCGGCCATCGAAGTTGCGCACTTCCTTGCCCTCGGCGACCAGGGTGCCGACGCCGGTGGCGGTGAAGAAGGCGGGGATGCCCGCGCCGCCCGCGCGGATGCGCTCGGCCAGGGTGCCCTGCGGGTTGAACTCCAGCTCCAGCTCACCGGCCAGATACTGGCGCTCGAACTCCTTGTTCTCACCGACGTAGGACGAAATCATCTTGGCGATCTGGCGGGTTTCCAGCAGCTGGCCCAGGCCGAAGCCGTCGACACCGGCATTGTTGGAGATGACGGTCAGCCCCTTGACGCCACTGTCACGCAGGCCCGCGATCAGGTTCTCGGGAATGCCGCACAGGCCGAACCCGCCTGACATGACGGTCATGCCGTCGAACGTCAGGCCGTCCAGCGCCGCCCGCGCATCGGAGACAATCTTCCGCATCGCTTCCTCTTTTCATCTTTTGATGAATATCTGATCTTCAGTCGTCTCTAGCTTTCCCCGCGCGGGCGGGCAAGCGCAAGGCGCGATCCGCTCGCGCGTTACAGGATGACATCTTTCGTCAGGGTCGGGGGGCTGGAGACGGCGCCGAAAAAGGCTAAGGATGGGTGCGACATTCTGGCTTTCGGGAACCGTGAGTATGAGCGCGCGCAAGGTCATCAATGTCCTGACCCTGATCTTCGTGATCGGCGTCGTGGCGGGTCTGGCCCTGACCCCGGATGGGCGGCAATGGCTGCGACATCCGACGCTGATGCTGGGTAAGGATCAGGCGGCGCAGGCCTCGACGGCTCCCGATGCGTCTGTGCCAGCTCCCGGGCCTGATACCATCCGCCCGGCCTTGCCGACGACGGCTGTCGATACCCGCACGGTCACACCCCTGTCCCAACGCCTGGCGCAGGGCCCGCTGAAGATCGGCGTGTTTGGCGACTCCATGGCGTCGGACCTCTACACCGGCCTGTACCGCGACATGCAGGCCTATCCGAACGTGACGGTCAGCAAGTTCACCCAGCCCGCGACCGGCCTGGCGCGCTATGACTTCGTGGACATCCAGGCCAAGACGCAAGGCCAGCTGGCCAATGCCGATCTGGACGTCGCCATCATCGCCTTCGGCACCAATGACGGCCAGGGCATGGAGGTCGACGGCACCGTCCATCCGTTCGGCAGCGAAGGCTGGAAGGCGATCTATGGCAAACGGGTCGACGATCTGGTCGCCCTGCTGAAGAGCCGCGACATCGCCGTCTACTGGGTCGGCAATCCGCGCATGCGCAGCGACGCCTTCAACACCAAGATGCAGGTCATCAACGATCTGGTCCGCAGCCGCATGCAGGCCGCCAATGTCACCTTCATCGACATGGTGCCCCTGACCGCCGACGCCCAGGGTGGCTATGAGGCCTATGGCCAGGATGCGAACGGTCGCCGCGTGCTGATGCGCAAGGACGATGGCATGCATCTGTCGCTCGCGGGTGTGATGCATGTCAGCGGCAACATCGTCGATCGACTGGTGCGCGACGCGGAACTGACGCAGCCGCAACCCGCCGCAGCCCAGCCTGCCGCCTGATCGCCGGGACCGACTGAATGCTGTTCCCGACCCTGGCCTTCGCGGTCTTCTTCCTGATCGTCTATTTCGCGACCTGGGCGCTGGGGGCGGAGAACCGGTCACGCAAGATCTTCCTGCTGCTGGTCAGCTGGTTCTTCTATGCCCAGTGGGACGAACGGTTCGTCGCCCTGCTGATCCTGTCGGCGGTGCTGAACTGGGGCATTGCGGCGATGATCGCGCGGCGCCCCCCCGACCGGCGCAAATGGCTGCTGGTCCTGGGCGTCACGGTCAATCTGCTGATCCTGGGGACGTTCAAATACTACGGCTTCTTCGTGGAGCAGTTTGCCAACCTGCTGGCCCCGCTGGGCTGGGGGCGCGACATCCAGATCCTGCAGATTTTGCTGCCGGTCGGGATCAGCTTTTTCACCTTCCAGGGCATCAGCTATGTCGTGGACGTCCATCGCGGCAAGACCCCGCCGGCCAAGAGCCTGCTGGACGTCATGCTGCTGATGAGCTTCTTCCCGCATCTGGTGGCCGGGCCCATCGTGCGGGCTTCGGACCTGCTGCCACAGTTCGACAAGGCCCCGCGCCTGACCCGCGAGGCGGCCACCTGGGGCCTGCTGCTGATCGTCTGGGGCCTGTTCAAGAAGTCGATCATCGCCACCGAGCTATCGGTCAACCTCGTCGATCCGGTCTTCTTCGATCCCTCGGCCTACAGCAGCGTCGACATCGCCTTCGCCGTCTATGGCTATGCGGTCCAGATCTATTGCGACTTCTCAGCCTATTCGGACATGGCCATCGGGATCGCGGCCCTGCTGGGCTATTCCTTCCCGCGAAACTTCGACCAGCCATACCGCGCCAGCTCGATGCAGGACTTCTGGCGACGCTGGCACATCAGCCTGTCCAGCTGGCTGCGCGACTATCTGTACATACCGCTGGGCGGCGGCAAGAAGGGGTTGTGGGCCAGCTGCCGCAACGTCTTCATCACCATGCTTCTGGGCGGCCTGTGGCATGGTGCGGCCTGGACCTTCCTGGCCTGGGGTGCGCTGCACGGCTTCGTCCAGGTGGTCGAGCGGCTGGGCCGTGCCGCCTTCGGCAACCGCAAGGTCATGCCTACGGTCCTCGGCGTCATCGTCACCTTCCACATCGTCTGCCTGGGCTGGATCCTGTTCCGCGCCGAGAGTTTCGGCATGGCCATGGCGATGCTTCAGGGTCTCGGCCGACCCGGTCCGGTGCTGGCCCTGACGCCGCTGCTGCTCGTGCTTGTGATCGGCGGCCTGGCCATGCACTGGCTGCCGCCGCGCGCCATCGAGGGCGTGGCTGTGCGGCTCAAGGAGGCTCCGGCCCTGACGTTTGGCCTGCTGCTGTCCGCCGCCTTCCTGATCCTGGAGGCGGCCCGTCCCGACGGCGTCGCCCCCTTCATCTATTTCCAGTTCTGAGGCGGCAGGCGTCATGACCCACGAACCCGATCGCACACCGCCGGCCACACCCGCCGATCCCGTCAGCGACTGGATTCCGGAGGCCGACGCCCATGACCTGCGCACCTTTCGCGGGCGACTGCGCGCCTTCGGACGAAGCCTCTATCCCGTCGAGCCGCCGCTGGATGCCGAGGCCGTGGCTGCCAGCGACCGACGCTGGACCGACGTCGTAATTCTCGTCGTCGCGGCCTTCATGCTGACCTTCAATGCGGTCTCGCCGCTGAACTGGTCGCGCGAACAGCCGCCGGGCTGGTGGTCCGTGACGGTCGGGCGGGTGTCGGAGGTCTGGGTCGATCAACTGGCCCAGGTCGGCACCGACATGCCGCGCCAGGGCATGCGCGACATCTGGCACAGCTGGCAGGACGCCCGCTTCCCGGGGCAGGAACCGGCCGAGCCGCGCCTTCCGACCTGAATATCTATAGTCTGCTCATCCCGGCGAAAGCCGGGACCCAGAGCTTTGGATGATCGGTGTCGCGGTGCGTGCGCGGTCGCTGGCCTGAAACACCCGCGCCAAGCTGGACAGAACTGGGTCCCGGCTTTCGCCGGGATGAGCGGCAGGGGATGGGTTGACCCAAGGGCACGCCGACCCCTAGCGTGCCGCTCCCGTCGGGCTGGCGGGGTGTCATGGGACTGTTCTGAAATGCGTCATCGTCTGCTTGGCCGGGCCCTGCCCGCGTTCGTTCTTCTGGCCGCTTTCGCCGGTCCGGTCCTGGCCCAGGAGGCTCAGAACGGGGTCACCTATCAGCAGCCGCCGGCACCGATCGCCCAGATCCTCGATACCAAGCCGACGCCGACGCCGTCGCTCAGCCCCGATGACACCACCCTGGCCCTGTTCGACCGGTCGAACCTGCCATCCATCGCCGAACTGGCCGAGCCCATGCTGCGGCTGGGGGGTTACCGCATCAATCCGCGCAACAATGGCCCGGCCAACAGCCGCATCAGCTGGCTGACGGGCATGAGTTTCCAGCAGGTCGAGGGCGGGGCCATCCGTCCGGTCAGCCTGCCCGCCAATGCGCAGTTCACCTCGCCCAGCTGGTCGCCTGACGGCAAGTCGGTGGCCTTCCTGATGGATGCACCCCAGGGCATGGAGCTCTGGATCGCCGACGTGGCTGGCGCAACGGCGCGCAAGGTGGCCGAGGGCTACGTCAATGCCGCCGCCGGTGCCGGTTTCGACTGGCTGCCCGACAACTCCGGTCTTGTGGTGCGCATGGTGCCTGCGGGTCGCGGCGCCGCGCCCGACACCACTCGGCCGCCTGCGGGGCCGACGATCTCCGAGACCGGCGGCCGCGCCGCCCCGACCCGCACCTATCAGGACCTGCTGGCCAATGCCGGCGACGAGGCCCTGTTCGACCATTATTTCACCTCCCAGCTGGCGGTGGTGTCTCTGGACGGTACGGTGCGGCCCATCGGTCAGCCCGGCGTGATCCTGGGGGCGTCCGTGTCGCCCGACGGGGCGCATGTGCTTCAGACCCGCGTCAAGAAACCTTACAGCTATGTGGTGCCCGCCGGCCTGTTCCCGTCCGAGGTGACGGTCACGGACCTGCAGGGTCGGGTCGTGCATCAGGTCGCCGACCTGCCCCTGCGCGACAACATCCCTACGCCGTTCGATTCCGTCGCCCCCGGCCCGCGTTCGGTTCAGTGGCGCGCCGATGCCCCCGCTACCCTGGTCTGGGCCGAGGCCCAGGACGGTGGCGACTCCCGCAGCGCCTCCGAAGTCCGCGACCGCGTCCTGATGCTGGCCGCGCCGTTCAGCGGACAGCCGATCAAGCTGATCGATCTGGACGAGCGCTACGGCGGGGTCGACTGGGGTCGCGACGATCTGGCCATCGTCGGGAGCCGCTGGTTCAACACCCGCAACGAGACCCGCTATGTGGTCGATCCGTCAAACCCCGGCCAGGGCCGCGTCCTGCTGGAGCGCAACTATCAAGACCGCTACAACAACCCCGGCTCTCCGGTGTCACAACCGACCGGTAATGGCTTCAGCGTAATGCGCTTTACGCCGGACGGCTCGCGCGTGCTCATGACGGGCGCGGGTGCTACGCGGCAGGGGGAATATCCCTTCCTGGCGGCGATGGACCTGAACACGGGCCAGTCCGAGCGCATCTGGACCTCGGCCCCCGGGGCCTATGAAAGTCTGGTCGGCATTCTGGACGACGAGGGTCGCCGTCTGGTCACGCGGCGCGAGACGAAGGATATGCCGGGCAACCTCTACATCCGCAGCCTGGACGACGATCAGGCGGCGGCTCCGGCCACGGCCCTGACGGCCTTCCCCGACCCGGCTCCACAACTGGCCGGGGTGTCGCGGGAGCTTATCACCTATACCCGTGCCGATGGGGTCCAGCTGTCGGGCACGCTTTATCTGCCCGCCGGTTACGACAAGACCCGCGATGGCCCTCTGCCACTGGTCATGTGGGCCTATCCGGCCGAGTTCACCGACGCCGCCGTGGCCGGTCAGGTGGTCGATACCGACAACCGTTTCGTGCGTCCGGGCGGCTCCAGCCACCTGTTCCTGCTGACCCAAGGCTATGCCGTGCTGGACAACCCGACCATGCCCATCATCGGCGTGAACGGTGCCGAGCCCAATGACACCTATATCGAACAGCTGAGCGCCAGCGCCGAGGCGGCCGTCAAGGCGGTGGTCGATCTGGGCGTCGCCGATCCGGATAAGATCGCCGTGGGTGGCCACTCCTACGGGGCCTTCATGACGGCCAACCTGCTGGCGCATACCGACCTGTTCCGCACCGGCATCGCCCGCTCGGGCGCCTATAACCGGACCCTGACACCCTTCGGCTTCCAGGCCGAACAGCGCACCTACTGGGAGGCGACCGAGACCTACCAGGAGATGTCGCCCTTCACCTATGCCAACCGGGTGAATGAGCCGATCCTGCTGATCCATGGCGAGGCCGACGACAACTCCGGCACCTTCCCCGTGCAGTCGGAGCGCTTCTATGCCGCGCTGAAGGGGCAGGGGGCGACGGTTCGCTACGTCGTCCTGCCGCTGGAGGCCCATGGCTATCGTGCGCGCGAGTCCGTCGGCCACACCCTGTGGGAGACGGTCCGCTGGCTGGATCAGTACGTCAAGAATGCCGGCCCGCGCGAAGTGGCGGCGGCTCCGGCGGGGGCGGCTTCGGGTACCCCCTGAATTCGTCGTCGCCGCGCTGCAACAATCTTGTTGCAACGCTGTTGTGTCTCGGTCCACCCTGATCGGACGCATCAGCATGCAGGAGCCGCGTTGGCGTTCGACGAAATGTCCGGAATGGGCGGCGAGGTCCGCGACAGCTATCGGGGGCTCGCCCGGTGGCTGGCGGACGCGCCGGAGGGCCTGTTGCAGGCCCGCTCGCGCCAGGCCGAGCTGTTCTTTCGCCGCATGGGCATCACCTTCGCCGTTTATGGCGAGGCGGAAAGCAGCGAGCGCCTGATCCCCTTCGACGTGGTGCCGCGCATCATCGGTGCGGCCGAATGGTCGGGGCTGGAGGCGGGCCTGGTCCAGCGGGTCAATGTCATCAACGCCTTCCTGGCCGACATCTATGGCAAGCAGGAGTGTCTGAAGGCGGGGATCATCCCCGCCGAACTGGTCCTGACCAATCCCTACTATGTGCCGCAGATGCAGGGCCGCCGCCCGCCACGCGACATCTGGGTCCAGATCGCGGGCGTGGACCTGGTCCGCACCGGCGAGGACGGCTTCTATGTGCTGGAGGACAACTGCCGCACGCCGTCAGGCGTCTCCTACATGCTGGAAAACCGCGAGATGATGATGCGGTTGTTCCCCGACCTGTTCGCCGACTATCCGGTGCGCCCGGTCGAAACCTATGCCGACATGCTGCTGGCCAGTTTGCGAGGCTGCGCGCCTGTGGGGGCGGGGTCGGACCCGACCATCGTGGTGCTGACGCCCGGGCCGTTCAACTCGGCCTATTACGAACACTCCTTCCTGGCCGACAAGCTGGGGGTGGAGCTGGTCGAGGGCAGTGACCTGTTCGTCGACGACGACCGCGTCTTCATGCGCACGACGCAAGGCCGTCAGCAGGTCGACGTCATCTATCGCCGTCTGGACGACGACTTCCTCGATCCGCTGATGTTCCGCCCGGATTCAGCCCTGGGCGTCCCCGGCCTGATGACCGCCTATCAGGCGGGCAATGTGGCGCTGGCCAATGCGGTCGGCACCGGCGTGGCCGACGACAAGGCCGTCTATACCTATATGCCCGAGCTGATCCGCTTCTTCACCGGCGAGGAGCCGATCCTGAAGAACGTCCCCACCTGGCGCTGTCGCGAGCCGGAAGCGCTGAAGGAGGTGCTGTCCAATCTGGATCAGCTGGTGGTCAAGGAGGTCGGCGGATCGGGCGGCTATGGCATGCTGGTCGGCCCGGCCTCCACCAAGGCCGAGGTGGAAGCCTTCCGAAAGAAGCTTATCAACGACCCCGACGATTTCATTGCCCAGCCGACCCTGGCGCTGTCGACCGCGCCGACGCTCGACAAGGGCGAGCTGTGCAACCGGCACGTCGACCTGCGCCCCTTCGTCCTGTCCAGCCCGGACGGCGTGAAGGTGGCGCCCGGCGGCCTGACCCGCGTCGCGCTGAAGGCCGGATCGCTGGTGGTCAACTCCAGCCAAGGCGGTGGAACCAAGGATACTTGGGTGCTGGACGTCTGATGCTGAGCCGTACCGCAGACAGCCTGTACTGGACCGGCCGCTATATCGAGCGGGCGGACTTTCTTGCCCGCATTCTGGAGGCCACGCTGCGCCTCGCCGCCATTCCCACGCGCGGCGACGGCGATGCCGAGACGGTCTGGGCCAGCGCCCTGGCTTCGGCCGGTGCGCCCAAGGCGCTGGGCCGTTCGCCGACCGAGAAGTCGGTGCGCGAATATCTGGCCTTCTCGACGCTGAATAGCTCGTCGATCACCTCCTGCATCACCCGCGCCCGAACCAATGCCCGTTCCGTCCGCACGGCCCTGACGGTGGAGCTGTGGGAAGCGATCAATGGGGCATGGAACGGTCTGGCCGACCAGGGGCAGCCCACCCGCCGCGACGACTTCGTGCATTTCCTGGAGTGGGTGAAGACCGTCACCCTGTCGGTCGAGGGCGCGACCAGCCGGACCATGCTGCGCGGCGACGCCTACTACTTCCTGCGCCTCGGCGCGGCGATCGAGCGGGCCGACAACACCGCCCGCCTGCTGGATGTGAAATATCACCTGCTGCTGCCCGAGGGCGAACGGGTCGGCGGCCAGCTGGACTATTTCCAGTGGACCACCCTGCTGCGCGAGGTCTCGGCCCTGACCGCCTATCGCTGGGTCTATCGCGATTCCGTCAAGCCCTGGCTGGTCGCCGACCTGCTGGTCCTGAACCGCCAGATGCCGCGGTCCCTGGCCAGCTGCCAGGCCTCGATCGTGCGCTATCTGGAGCGGCTGTCGTCCGACTACGGTCGTCGCGGCCCGGCCCAGCGGCTGGCGCAGGAGCGGATGCGCGCCTTCGACGGGGCCAACATCGACGCCATCTTTCAGTCCGGTCTGCACGAATATATCCAGTCGTTCCTGTATGAGAACGGTCGGCTGGGTCAGGCCATCACCGACCAGTATCTGAGCTGATCCAGACCCATGCGTATCCGGATCGACCACTCCACCACCTATTCCTACGATCGCGCCGCGCGGTTCATCATCCAGACCCTGCGCTTGACCCCGCGCACGTCCGAGAACCAGACCGTGCGCGGCTGGCGGATCGAGACCGATGTGGACGCCCGCCTGCGTCAGTCCGAGGATTCCTTCGGCAACATCGTTCATGCCCTCTATACCGAACAGCCGACGACCAGCCTGACAGTGCGCGTGACGGGCGAGGTGACCACCGTCGATACCGCCGGTGTCGTGCGCGCGGGCCATGAGCAGTTGTCGCCCATCGTCTACTTGCGTGACACGCCCCTGACCAAGCCGGACAAGCTGATCGCGGTCTTCGCGTCCGAGTTCAAGGCGCACCCGCCGCTGGAGCGGATGCACCGGCTGATGAACGCCATTAATGGCTCGGTCGCCTTCGAGGTCGGGGTGACGACGCCGACCCATACGGCCGCTCAGGTGCTGGCCCTGGGCCGCGGCGTCTGTCAGGACCACGCCCATGTCTTCGTGTCCGCCGCCCGGTCGATGGGGGTGCCCGCGCGGTATGTCTCGGGCCACTTCCTGCGCAGCGACGGCAACGACCAGGACGCCGCTCATGCCTGGGCCGAGGCCTGGATCGAGGACTTCGGCTGGGTCGGCTTCGATCCCGCCAATGGCGTCAGCCCGACCGACCGTTATGTCCGCGTGGCCGTGGGTCTGGACTATCTGGGTGCGGCGCCCGTGCGCGGCACCAGCTATGGCGGTGCCGGCGAACGGCTGTCGGTCAAGCTGAACGTGCGTGATGCGGACATGCAACAGGGCCAGCAGCAGGCATGAACCTTTGGCCATCAAGGGAACGACCGTCGCGCGAATCGGCTACTGTCGCTCAGCCGACTTTGGGCGTCGCAGGACGGGGATCCGGTGACTTATTGCGTAGGCATGCTGGTCGATGAAGGCCTGGCGATGATCGCCGACACCCGCACCAATGCCGGTGTGGACAACATCTCGTCCTATAAGAAGCTGCACGTCGTCAACCAGCCCGGCGAACGGGTGCTGGGCGTCTGCACCGCCGGCAATCTGTCGGTGACCCAGACGGCGCTGGCCATGGTGCGCGACGGGGTCAATCTGCATGTCGGCGAACCGCCCGAGACGCTGGAGACCGCGCCCACCCTGTTCCGCTGTGCCCAACTTCTGGGTCATGCGCTGCGCGAGACCCGCCTGTCCATCGCCCCGGCGATGGAGGCCGACAGCCTGAACACCTCTGCCTCCATGCTGCTGGGCGGCCAGATCGCGGGCGGCGAGATGGGCCTGTATCTGATCTACAGCCAGGGCAACTTCATCGAATGCGGCCTGGACACCCCCTACCTCCAGATCGGCGAGCTGAAATACGGCAAGCCCATTCTGCAAAGCGGCCTGTCCTCCGACACGCCCCTGTCGACGGGGATCAAGCTGGGCCTGATCTCGTTCTCCACGACCATGCGATGCAACGTCGGGGTCGGCTCGCCCTTCGACATGCTGACCCTGAGACGTGATTACCTCAGCGGGGACGAGCGGCGGATCGACAAGGACGACGCCTATTTCACCGACCTGCACGAGCAGTGGACCCGCGCCCAGACGGCGGCCCGCCGGTCCATGCCTGAACCGCCGTGGATGAACGGCCAGAACTGACGGTCGTCAGCCGCCGTAGCCGCGCCCGCCGCCCCCGAAGCCCCCTCGCGAGACGACCGTCGTGCGGTTCTGTGCGCGGGCCGGGGCCTGACGGGCCTCGGGCGTGTGATCACGCGCATTGGCGACGTTCCGGCCCGTGCGATAGTCGCGGCTCAGATAGCCACCGCCGTAGCCGTTTGAATACTGGCCGTCCCGGTCGCGGTACAGCGGTCCGCCGCCGCGATTGCCGCCGCTCAGCAACTGGCCGACGATGAAGCCGGTCGCCAGCGGGCCGAAGAAGGAGCCGCTTCCACCGCCGCTGTTGTTATTCAGCGGGCGGCACTGCTCGGGGCCCCATGCGCCTTCGCACTCGGCCTGGGTCGCATAGCGGGGCGAGGTTTCGGCGGCCACGCGCTGGGCGTCGGCATAGGCGGTGTCGCACTCGGCATCGGGGATGTCGTTGGCCGCCTGGCATTCGGCGAGCGAGGTATAGGCCAGGGCCGGGACCGGCTCGGGCACCGATCGCTGGGGCGATCCGCAAGCCGCCATCGAGAAGCTGACCGTCGCCATCAGGCTGGAGACATGCAGCGTCTTCGACCGCTTCAGGCGGCGCATGGTGGAGTGGGTTGGGGTCGAGGCGGCGGGGGGAAGGGTTTTGTCGGTCATCGTAGCCTCACGCCGTCATGCAGGCGGCGTTGAGCAGGCCCACGCCGATGGAGATGGAGCCCAGATAGATGCCCGCCGCCATCTCGCCCGCCTCGATCCGCGCGGCCAGGCCGCGATAGACCAGTCGACTGACGACGATGAAGGCCACGATCTGGATCACGCCGGCCAGCACGGCCCAGGCGGCAAACTCCATCAGGCTGACGGTCTGGGACAGGGCCGAGGCCAGCGGCAGGACGAAGCCGATCAGCGCCCCGCCCAGCGACACGGCGGCGGCGGTGTTGCCCTGCCGGATCAGGCTGCTCTCGTGATAGGGCGTGACCAGCTGGTAGATGAATTTGAACGCCACGAAGAAGGCCACCGCAGCGGCGAAGGCGATAATGAAGGCGGTGGCCCCCGTCTGAAATGCAAACCAGTCGAACATGTTACCCCCATTCAATGTTGCGCGGTCAGGCGCGGAACTCGGCCATTTCCAGTGGAATGCCGATCATGATTTCGTGTGTGACGTCGCCGACGACGTCGTCCTGATCGTGCGGCTCCATTTCCAGTGCCATCATCAGCTCACGACCGCCCGACAGGTCGCGCGCATACAGCATGCAGGTCTGGAAGATGCGGCTGTAGGGGGCCGTCGCCGCTCGGTCGTCGAACAGGGATTCCCACAGCTCGACCGGCGGCTGGATTGCGTCGCTTTCGGCAAACCAGAAGCGGGGATAGGCCGGCAGCTCCTCCGCCGCGCCGTCGAACACCGGGGCCGACAGGCGATCCCGCCACATCCGCCGCTCGCGCGCGCCGGGCGGATAGGCCGAGGTCCAGGGAATGAACAGGGTGAAGTCATAGGCCCCCTGACCATCGGGGCTGTCGCTCATGGCCTGAAGCATCACATGGTCGTCGGTATAGAAGCGATGCACATGCTGGTCGCCGTCCAGCACCACCCGCCCCTGCGCCGTGATCTCCAGCGCGTCGCGGTCCAGTTTGAAATGGGTCTCGTCGCCCAGCCGCTCCCACGCCAGCGGGTCAAGAGAGACCGTCCGGCCCACCGTGATGTTGCGCACTTCGGCCAGGGTGACCGCGGGCGGGGTCTTGTCGCCGGAACCGAACAGACGCTTGAACATGACCCCTCTTACCCCGCCAGGGCCGCCGCATCGACCCTGTTTGACGCAACATAGAACAGCCGGTCGCCGGGCTGAACGGGTCGGTCGGGTGCGGGATTGAAAGTCGGGGTCGTCGCCTCGGCCGGCTGGATGGCCAGCAGGGTCGCGCTGCGATCCAGCAGGGCACGGGCCAGATCGCCGAATGGACGTTCGGCCCGGTCCGGCCATTGCAGGCTGAACAGGGTCGCCTCCTTGTCCAGATGGCTGGTCAGGGCGCTGATGACCTGGCTGGCGCCGGGGTCCTTGCAGGCCCGCGCCACCATTTCCGGGCCTGCCGACAGCACGACCTCGACCTGAGGGCAGTGCTGATCGACCAGCCGGGCGTGGTCCTCGTTCTCGAAATAGCAGACGACATGGGCCTGGGCAGGCACCAAGGCCGTTGCCGCAAGCGTCGCCGCCAGAGTGTCGGAATCCGAGTTGGTGAAGACCAGGACCCGAGACGCCTGGGCCACGCCGGCGCGTGTCAGGGCGGCGACGGAGGTCAGGCTTTCGGTCTGGACATAGCGGATGCGGCTGTCGAGGTCGGTCACGGCCTGCCGCGTCAGCAACACCAGCGTCTGATCGGGATTCAGGTCCGAACACAGCTCTTCGATCATCTTGGCGGTCCGCGCCGGGTGGTAGCCGATGAGCACGATGGTGTCGGTCATGCGAGAATAGTCTCCCTTGCCCGCGCGGCGCAGGCGCCAGATGTCGCCGATGGCACCCAGGACCTTGGCCACGACGGTTGTGAAGGCGGCGATGGCGCCGGGAAACACCCAGATCGCCGTGATCAATCGGCCCAGGTCTGTTCCCGGGCTGAGGTCGCCATAGCCGACGGTATAGGCCGTCGTGGCATACCAGTAGAAGAAGGTCACGGGCGACGTCAGTTCCGCCTCGCCCGCGATCTTGAACAACAGCCAGGTCGATCCGGCGTGAAAAGCGATCAGCCCGGCCAGCATGGTCCAGTGCAGATCGGCCATGGCGTGGAACGCCCTGTCGAAAATGCGCGCCAGCTTCAGTCTCGGCAGCAGCATTTGCCCTTGACCCCGGCCGGACCCCATGCCCGGAATGCGTGAAGTCATCGCAGACGGCTGGCCAATGTCAACCGTTCCTGTTACGCGTTACATGAAACATGCGTAATCCGACATCGAAACCCTTGCCCTCGGCGAATGATCGTATACGTGCTTGGCGCAAGGCCCGGCGTGAGGCGGGCATGGTCAAGCTGGAGTTCTGGGTGCCGGAGCCCGCGCGAGAGGATGTGAAGGCGGCGGTCCACGCCATCGTCACCGAGTCGACACGCGGACCTGAGATCGTTCGTCGCCCGCGTCGCAATCCTTTTCCTATTCCTTCTGGAGTGAACCATCCCATGGACGCCGTGATCGAAACTTCCTGGACCGTGCCGGCCATCAAGACCGCGCTGGAGACCTCCGAACTGGTCCGCGAGAACGAGCTGACCGCCCGCATCGTGGAGGGGGCCGAGCCGGTCTTGCTGGTCAGCATGCATGAATACGGCGACCTGCCGATCTACATGTCGGTCGGCGGAGCCCAGATCGTCTGCTCTGTGCTGCTGTGGCCCGTGTCGGAACAGAAGGACACCGCCCGGTTCAACGAGTTTCTGCTCAAGGCCCAGCCGGTGGTGCCGCTGTCGAACTTCGCCATCACCGCGGTGGATGGCCAGGACGTCTATGAGCTGATGGGCGAACTGTCGTGCAAGACGACGCTTCAGACCATATTGATCGAACTGCGCACCCTGGCCGAGAACGCGATCGACGCCACCGAACTGCGCGAAACGTTCGGCGCTGACGCCGCCGCTGCCTGATCCGGAGACTGAACCATGTCCATGCTCGCCAAACTGTCGGCCCTGTTCCGCGGCACCGCCCATGAGGCGGGCCAGCAGGTCGTCGATGCCAACGCCCTGAAGATCCTCGACCAGGAAATCCGCGACGCCGACAATGCGCAAGGCAAGGCTCGTGACGACCTGGCCGGTCTGGTCGCGCGCCGCCGCATGGCCGAGAACGAGCTCAAGAGCTTCGGCGAACAGATCGCCAAATATGAAAACTCCGTCCGCGCCGCCCTGTCGCAAGGCAAGGAAGACCTGGCCCGCGAGGTCGCTGGCCGCATCGCCGAACTGGAGCAGCAGATCGGCGAGCGCGAGCCGATGATCGGCGGCATGAAGGAGGCCGAGACCCGCCTGCGCACCGCCATCGCCCAGACCGACCAGAAGATCGAGACCCTGCGTCGCGAGATCGACATCGTGAAGGTCAATGACTCTGTCCAGAAGGCCCAGACCTCCGTCGCCCTGCAATCGGCGGGGGCTCATTCCCGCATCGGCTCGGCCGCCGACAGCCTGCAACGCATCAAGCAGCGCCAGGCCGTCAACGAAGAGAAGCTGCGCGCCGGTCAGGAACTCGAGGACAAGCGCACAGGTGCCGACCTGGACGCCAAGCTGAAGGAGGCCGGCATCCTGCCGGGCCATTCGTCCGCCGACGACGTCCTGGCCCGTCTTTCGGCTCCCAAGGAAGTGCAGGTCGTGACGCCACTGATCCAGCAGGGCGAAACCGTGGACCGCGACAAGGCCTGACCCCTTGGAACGCATCCCCTTCGAGCCTCGTCCCGACTGGAAAGCCCGCGCCGACAGCCTGGGCTTCACCTGGCATCACGTGTCCGGCGAACAGTACTGGGACGAGAGCGCTGCCTATACCTTCTCGATGCAGCAGATCGAAGAGGATCTGGAGGCGCCGACCGAGGCCCTGCACGCCATGTGCCTGGATCTGGTCGACGAGGTGGTCAAGTCCGAGCGGCTGATGGCCGATCTGGATATCCCCGAGGCCATGCGGGACTACGTCGCCGACAGCTGGAAGCGGGGCGAGCCGTCGCTGTATGGCCGCTTCGACTTCTTCTATGACGGCACCGGCCCGGCCAAGCTCTACGAATACAATGCCGACACCCCGACCTCGATCTACGAGACGGCGGTGTTCCAGTGGCTGTGGCTGGAAGACCAGATCGCGGCGGGGGTGCTGCCGGCCGAAACCGACCAGTTCAACAGCCTGCATGAGAAGCTGGTCGCACGGTTCCGGACGATCTTCCCGGACGGCGGCTTCATGCATTTCTCGTCGGAGCCGGACTTCGTCGAGGACCGTCAGACCGTGTTGTTCCTGGAGGACCTGGCCAAACAGGCCGGGCTCGATCCCCAGTTCGTGGCCTTGGGCGACATCGGGCTGAATGCCGATGGCCGGTTCGTCGATCACGAGAACTGGCTGATCGGGGCCCTGTTCAAACTCTATCCGTGGGAGCAGATGCTGCGCGACGACTACGCGCGGCCTCTGCCGACGGCCGAGGTGACGGTGCTGGAACCGGCGTGGAAGAGCCTGATCTCCAACAAAGGCATCCTGCCCCTGCTGTGGGAGCGGCATCCCGGCCATCCCAATCTGCTGGAAGCCTATTTTGAGAGCGACCCGGCCCACGACCGGCTGGGCAACTCCTACGTCCGCAAGCCCCTGTTCTCGCGCGAGGGGGCCAATGTCGAACTGGTCGAGCGCGGCGTAGCCGACCCTGTTCTGGATGGCGGCTATGGCGACGGCATCCACATCCGCCAGGCCCTGTGCCCGCCGCCCAGCTTTGACGGCAACCACGTCATCATCGGCTCCTGGGTCGTCGGCAATGAAGCCGCCGGCATCGGCCTGCGCGAGGACGACACGCGGGTGACGCGCAACACCTCGCGCTTCCTGCCGCACTTCATCCGCGACTGACGGGCAGGGGCAGGCCCGTCCGGCTGCCTGCTTTCAGCCGCGCGTCCGGTCCCACACCGCCAGTTCGTGCGCGATGCAGCGGTCGATCAGGGTGCGCCAGACGGGCTCGGCGATGTCGCGCGACAGGCCTGCGGGCTCTGCGGCGGCCAGAACCTTGGCCACGACATCCTCGATCCGCGCATCATCATGGACCACGTCGCGGCTGGGCTTGATGCGAGCGGCGGCGTGCATGTAGCGCTGGCGCTCGGCCAGCAGAATCACCAGGGCGCGGTCCAGGGCGTCGACGCCGTGGCGCACCTGGTCCATCGTCTCGCAGGCCTCTGGCGGCGTGCGCGCGTCGATCACGACTTCATCCGACAAAGGCGCGCTCCAGCACATAGTCGCCTGGCTCGGCGTTCGAGCCTTCCTTCAGGCCATAGGTTTCCAGCAGCTCGCCGGTCTCCTTGATCATGGCCATCGACCCGCACAGCATGACGCGGTCGGTATTGGGCGAAAACCCGATGGGCAGGCCCAGATCGGCGAAGACGTCGCCCGACTTGATCCGTTCGGTGATCCTTCCCGGCGTCTCGAACCGCTCGCGCGTCACGGTCGGATAATAGACCAGCTGGGCCCTGGCCTCCTCGCCGATCAGGGGGTCGTCGTGGATGCCGGCGGTGAAGAAATCGCGGTAGGCCAGATCGGCCACATTGCGCACCGTGTGGCAGACGATCACCTGGCCGAAGCGAGCATAGGTGTCCGGGTCCCGCGCGACCGACAGCCACGGGGCCAGGCCCGTGCCCGTCCCGATCAGCCACAGCCGTTCTCCGCCCGTCAGCGCATCCAGCACCAGGGTGCCCGTCGGCTTCTTGCCCATCAGCACGGTGTCGCCCGGCTTGATCTTCACCAGCCGCGAGGTCAGGGGGCCGTCGGGCACGGCGATGGACAGGAACTCCAGCTCCTCGTCCCAGTGCGGACTGGCGATGGAATAGGCGCGCAGGATCGGCTTGCCGCCATCCTCGCCAGGCAGGCCGATCATCACGAACTCGCCGGAGCGGAAGCGGAAATCCTCGGGCCGAGCGATGCGGAAGCTGAACAGCTGATCGGTCCAGTGGCGAACCGACAGCACCTCCAGTTCATGGAAGGGGCTGGCCTTGACGGGAGGGGGGGATACGGCGGCGTCGGTCATGTGCGGCGTCTGTTAGCGGTTGAGGGCGTCCGGCGAAAGGGATGGGGTGTCGCTGTGGCGCGTCAGGCGATGTCGCGCGGCATCCATTCGGGCCAATGGGCGGTCACGGGTCGTCCGTCGACGCTCAGCGCCCCGTCCAGCCGATCGACGCGCAACAGGGCGATGGCGGCACCGTCGCGCCCACCCATCACCTCACCGGCGCGCAAGCTCCCGTTCAGCACCTCGGCCCCGAACGGCGGCGGCGGGCCGTCGAAGGTCAGGCCCATCATCCGGTTCTTGACCGTGCCGCGCCGGTACATGCGCGAGGCTGTCTCCTGGCCGATGAAACAGCCTTTGTGGAAGTCGATGGCGTTCAGCAGGTCGAAGTTCGCCTCGATCGGCCAGGTCTTGTCCTGCACCGTATCCAGCGCCGGATCGGGCACGCCGTGCCGAAGGCCGTGGGCGCGATAGTCGTCCTCGCTCGCCGTCGTCTCGACGTCGCGGCCCCAGGCCCGACCGCCAAGCGCCGCCAGTCGCGGGTCCGCCACGAAGCCCGCTGCCTCGCCGTCCCAGGCCGCGAACACCGGCTCGTCCAGCGCGACAATCTGAACGTCCGATCGAAGGCGATACAACGACAGCCGCTGGATCAACGCCTCGCACCGGTCCGCCGCCACATCCAGCACCAAGCCGTCATCGCTGCCCCACAGGAACAGGTCGAACAGCAACCGCCCCGGCGGCGACAGCAGGGCCCCATACCGCAGGCTCCCCTCCGCCAGCGTCTCCACGTCCTGGGTCAGCAGATTGTGCAGGAACGGGCGGGCATCGGGGCCCGACACCCTTATCAGGGCGCGGCTGTTCAGGCGGGCGATCTGCGTCATGGGGCCTAGATAGGGGCCATTGTCCCCGCCGACCATAGCTGGGGACAGTTGCGCACCCCCTGATCCCCGGCCGAGAATCCGTATACGGTCCAGTCATGTCGGCCCGTTTCCCCATTCTGTACATTGCCGAGGCCAGCCCGGAGGATGCCGTCCTGTCGTCCGGCGTGCTGGCCTATCTGGTCGAGGCGATGCCGACGGCGGACTTCACCATCGTGGGGTCGAAGACCAGCGCGCCGCTGTTCGCCGACACCCCGCGCCTGCGCCGCCTGATCGTGCTGGACAAGGAGACGCGGCTGGACTGGCTGGGGCTGTGGAACCAGGTGCGCGACACCCGCTGGGGGCTGGTCGTCGACATGCGCGGCTCGACCATTTCCGGCAAGCTGAAGCGTCAGAAGCGGGCCGTACGCGGTCCGGGCGAGGCGGGGGTGCATGCCGTCGAGCTTGCGGCCCGAGTGCTGCATCTGGACGACATCCCGGCCCCGCGCCTGTTCGTGTCGGAGGAAACCCAGGCGACGGTCGACGCCCTGATCCCACCGATGACCGGCCCCCTCATCGCCGTGGCACCGGGCACCGACTGGATGGGTCGGCACTGGCCCGCCGAACGCTATGCCAAGGTTGCCGCCCCCCTGATCGCCGAAGACGGTCCCCTGGCGGGCGGGCGGCTTCTGATCCTGGGCGATGAAAAGGACCGCGACGACGCCCACACCATCCGACTGGCGGTCAGCCGGGGGCGGGCGACGGAGCTGGTCGGACGGTTGACGCCGCTGCAAGCCGTGGCCCTGCTGGGTCGCGCGGCGCTGTATCTGGGGCCGGATTCGCTGTGGACCCATCTGGCCACGGCGGCGGGCGCGCCCGTGGTCGCCGCCTTCGGTCCCTCGGACGAGGCCGAGCGCGGCCCCTGGACCGGCATCGCTGTGCGCGGCCCCCGCTCGGTCGAGGAATACCGCAAGATCGACCCGCGCCTGAACCAGGCCATCCAGCACATGAACGACCTGCCGGCGGAGCGGGTGCTGAAGGCGGCTCGCAAGGTGCTGGCGAACGCGGACTGAACCAACGACCTTTTCGGGTCGTCACCCTCGGGCTTGACCCGAGGGCCAGATATTCGGCGGTCTCAGTGTCACCGGGATCGCACCCGTGGTCCCACGTCCGACCCTCGGGTCAAGCCCGAGGGTGACGAAGCAGGGGGACTTATCCCACCGCCGCCACCACCGCCTGATACGCCGGATTGGCCCGGCCCTCGGCGTCCAGCAGCAGGGGGCTGTCGCTGCTCTTGCCCTCGCGCACCAGCCAGCTGTCGATGTCGCGCAGGCCCCAGGTGGTGAAGGCATAACGCTGCCGCTCCGGCAGGGCCATGAAGGCCTCCGCCAGTTCGCCCACCCGCGCCACCTGCTGTGCCCGCTTGTCGGCGACGCTGCGCAGGTCCGGCATCCGCCCCTCGCGCTGCATCGGGAAATCCAGCTCCGACACATGGATGGGCAGGCCCAGAGAGGCGGCATCGCGCATGAAGGTCGTGATCTGGCCTGCGGGGATTTCGATATCCAGGTGCGACTGGGTGCCGATGCCGCCGATGGGTGCGCCCAGTTTCAGCAACCGCTCGACCAGCTTCAGGAAGGTCGCGCCCTTCTTCGGGATATTCTCAAGATTGTATTCGTTCAGGAACAGGACCGCGTCCGGATCGGCGGCCTTGGCCTGTTCGAAGGCCCGGACCATATAGCCGTCCATGCCAAGCGCCCGGCTCCAGTGGCAGTCGCGCAGGCCCTCGCCGTCCTCGGCCACCGGCTCGTTGACCACGTCCCAACCGGCCATCTGGCCCTTGTAGCGACCCACGAAGGTGGAGATGTAGCGGTCGTATTCGGCGGCAAAACGATCGCGCGGCACGGTGGCGTCATCGAACACCTCGGCCCCTTGCGAATACCAGATCACCGTGTGGCCATGGACGCGCAGACCGTTGTCGCGGGCAAAGCCGACGACGCGATCCGACGGCTCGAAATCATAGGTGAAGCCGGGCGCAAGCGTGCGCTCCATCTTCTGCTCCCACTCCGGCGTCAGCTGGGAACAGTGTTTCAGCGTCTGGCCGATCCAGTCGACCTGATCCAGCTGCCAGGTCATCCCTGTCGCCCCGAACGGGCAGGGCAGGATGTCCTTCAGCGGCAAGGCTTCGGGACCCGGGGCGGGCGCGGCAGAGGCGAAGCGGTCGCAGGCGGCGAGGGCGATGGGCGCTGCGAGAAGGAGGCGTCTCGTCAATTCCTCCCCAGCGAGCGAAGCGATGCGGGGGAGGGGGACCACCGGCACGGCGGTGGAGGGGGCGGACCCACGCGCCGGTGTCTGGGGTTGCCCCCTCCACCACGCTTTGCGTGGTCCCCCTCCCCCGCCTTGCGGGGGAGGAATGTCGCGTCTAGCCCGCATTCCGCCGCCGCAATCCCATCTCGTCGAACGCCGCCGTCTCGCGCTTTCCGGCGGCGAGAAGGGCGTTCAGGCGGGTGGTTTCGGCGACGTGTTCGAACTTCTTCAGCTCTTCAAAGGCGCTGGTCAGGGCGTCGCGCGCCCCTTCTTCCTCGGCCTCGATGGCGGCGACATCGGCCTGGACGGCGGCCTTCTTCTGCTTCCAGCCGTTCAGATAGGCCCGCAGCATCATGGCGGCGTCGACGTCCTGACGGGCGCGGTCCTGCTCGCCCTCGGCCTCGGCCTCCAGCATGGCCAGGCGCATTTCGGTGCGGGCCTTGCGATCGTTGATCTCGGCCAGACGCTTCTGCAGCGTCTCGACCTCATAGTTGGAAATGCGGATCAGCGATTGCGCCCAGGTCGTCATGCGTACTCTCTCGTTCCAACAGCCAGGGTCACTGGATCAGACCTTGGTTCAGAATGCTTTCCAACCGGTTGAAGGATTCGGCCAAAGGCGTGTGATCGTCCTTGTCCTGGCCCAGGAAGGCTTCCAGCGCCGGATTCAGGGCGATGGCGCGGTCGACGATGGGGTCTGCACCGGTCCGGTAAGCCCCGATCTTGATCAGCTCTTCCATATTGGCATAGGCCGACAGGCACTGGCGCGCCCGCTTGTTCAGCTCGCGCTCGGGCGGCGTCTGGCAGGCGGGCAGGGTGCGGCTGACGGACTTCAGCACGTCGATGGCGGGAAAACGCCCGCGCTCGGCGATCTTGCGGTCCATCACGATGTGGCCGTCCAGGATACCGCGCACGGCATCGGCGATCGGCTCGTCATGGTCTCCGCCGTCCACCAGCACGGTGAACAGGGCGGTGATCGGCCCCGCCGTCGTGCCGTCCGCCCGCACCGGTCCCGGCCCGGCCCGCTCCAGCAGCTTGGGCAGTTCGGTGAAGACGGTGGGGGTGTAACCCTTGGTCGTCGGCGGCTCGCCCGCGGCCAGGCCGATCTCGCGCTGGGCCATGGCAAAGCGGGTGACGCTGTCCATCAGGCACAGCACCTCCAGGTCCTGATCCCGGAAATATTCGCTGATCGCCATGGTCATATAGGCCGACTGGCGCCGCTTCAGCGCGGGCTCGTCCGACGTCGCCACCACCACGACGGCGCGGCGCAGGCCCTCTTCGCCCAGCGTCTCCTCGACGAACTCGCGCACCTCCCGGCCCCGCTCGCCGATCAGGCCGACGACCACGACATCGCAGGTGGCCTCCTTGGCCAGCATGGACAGCAGCACCGACTTGCCGACGCCCGAGCCGGCAAAGATGCCCAGACGCTGACCCCGGCAGGTGGTGGTGAAGACGTCCATGGACCGCACGCCCAGGTCAAGCCGTTCGCCTACGCGTCCGCGCGAATGGGCCGGGGGCGGCGGGGCGCGCAGCGGATAGGCCGCCGGTCCTTGCGGCAGGGGCCCCTTGCCGTCGATCGGCTGGCCGAAGGCGTCGATGATCCGGCCCAGCCAGGCCGTGGTCGGCCGCACGCTGGCGGCACTGTCGATGATGCGGATGTCCGCTCCGGGGGCCACGCCCTCGACCGGCCCGAACGGCATCAGCAGGGCCTTGGCATCGCGGAACCCCACGACCTCGGCTGGCAGGGGATTGAGACCCCGCCCGCGCTGGATCTCCGCCCGCGCTCCGACCGACAGCCGCGACAGCCCGCCCTTGGACTCGATCAGCAGCCCGTTCACCCCCGCGACCTTGCCGGTCACGACCAGCGGATCGATCGCTTCGACGGCGGCGGTAAGTGAGCGCACGATGCAGAGGACCCCGAAGGCCGCGCTGAGCCAGCCCGGCAAATACTGCCTCTACGGATGGGCGATCGTGGTTAACAGGGGGTGAAGGCGGCGACGCGCTCCACAGCCCAGCCGAACGCCTCCAGACCTACTGAAGCTGCGTGAAGATCGTCACGACGGAGGCGGCGAATACCGCGACGCCGGCGATCATCAGCACGATGGACGGGCTGACGTCGAAGGTGGCTCTGGCCTGTTCCTTCAGCCGCCCCATCAGTTCGGGCCAGGTGTAGCTGACGAAGTCGCCCTGGCTCATCATGCTGATGATGATGCCCTGATCGTCGACGACGGGCAGGTGGCGAAACCGCTCGTTGGACATCAGCCGCAGCCAGTCCAGCAGATTGTCGTCGGCCTTCGCCATCTTCAGATCGGTGGTCATGATCTGGTCCAGCGTGGTCTTGTCCGGGTCCATCCGCTTGTTCAGCAGTCGGCGCATGAAGTCGCGCTCGGTCACGATCCCCAGCGGCTTGCGATCGGGGCTGACGATGACCGCCGCGCCATAGTTGCGCTCGCTCATGATGGCGACCGCTTCGGCGACCAAGGCCTTGGGGCCGAACGTCAGCACGGCGGCCTTGCTGCGAAACTCGGGTCTGTCCTTGATCTTCATGGGCGTCGTCCTTTCAGGCCGTTTCTGTCTTGAGCGTGTGGGGATGTCGCAGTTTCGAGAGGGTCGCGATCAGGGGCGGCACCAGCATGTGCGGCACCGTCAGGATCGACAGGGTCATGAAGCTGGCCGCCATGATGCGGTCGGGCAGGGCCGCACGAATCTCAAGGCCGAAGACTAGGACCCCGATCGCGCCCGCCGCCAGCGTCAGCGGCACGACCACCCAGCCCCAGGCGGCCACCCCGCGCCACTTCAGCGTCAGCAGGCTTTCACGGAAATGCCGGGGCGAATGGAACAGGCAGAAATACAGCGCAAAGCCTATGATCGGCGGCAGGATCAGCATGCCGGTCAGGGCCGCCAGCCCCCCGATAGCCTGATCACGACGTCCGGCCTGCCACAGCGCGGCAATGGCGATCAGGCCCAGGCCGAGCGCCACCGGCAGGACCAGCATCAGCCCGTCCGTCACCGCCGATGCGCCCGCCCTGTCCGTCAGGCCGATGAAAATGGCGTCCAGTTCGCCCCGGTGCAGCAGCGTCGGTGCCGCCAGCAAGGCCAGGGCCAGACCGGCCCTCAGGATGACGGGGCCCGCCCCGTCCCAGTCTTCGGAAAAATGCGCGACGGCGATGGCGATGAAGGCCCCCAGGGCCAGCACAGGCTCGGCTCGCCACAGGCCGTACATGGCCGCCGCCAATCCCAGGTACAGCAGAACCAGTGTGACCATCCTCGTCCACGGGCCCGCCTGCTGCGCGCGGATGATCTCGAGATCCAGCGTGCCATGCGGCAGGCCGAACACCAGCAAGGCCAGACAGGCGATGGCCGTGGCCATGCCCCCCGATAGCGGCACCCCGGCGGCCAGCGCCAGAAGGCAGAGGGCGAGCGCCCCGACCACCAGCGTCGACCCCGACAGTGATCGTGGCAACCCCGGTCTCGATGCAAAGGTGACAGGCATCGCAATGCCTCCAGTTGGGACACTGTCCGGACGGGCGCGAACCCGTCCGGACGTCGTGTCGGCCTGAAGCGATCAGGACGCGGTGGTGACCGTGTGGCCTGGCTCACCGTATTCGACCGCCGATTTGCGGACCGCGATCATGTAGACCAGCACGCCCACGCCGGCCTTGGCGATGATGTCGGCGATGGTGTAGCCGATCTGGACCGCCGTCTCGACGCTGCCGCCCCCCATGTTGGTGAAGGGGATCATGTAGACGATGGGATAGAAGCCCCACGACGCGAAGGTCAGCATGCGGGCCCCCTTGATCAGGCCCTTGACGCTTTCCGGCTGACGCTCGATCGAGGCCCCCAGACCCTTGAACAGCTCCCACACGATGTACAGGAACGGCACAGTCGACAGCGTGCCCCAGATGGCGCGGGTGACGTTGTCGTCGGCGATCTCGCCCGGATAGCCCAGCACGATCATCAGCGCCGCAGCAAAGCCCAGCTTGACCGACTTGGACACGGTCTCGGACTGCGACAGCCGCATGACGAGGATCAGTTCGATCAGCAGCAGCGGCACGGTCAGCAGCCAGTCGACGTAGCGATAGGCGTCGTTGAAGGCCAGGCCGGTGACCTGGATCACGCCGTTGCGGACTTCGTAGGCGGATTCCCAGCTCTCGAAGATGCGGAAGTAGTGATAGGCGGCGATGGCGGTGACCAGCCCCGAGATGACCAGGGCCGAGCGATAGGCGGGACCGACCTGCGAGCGGCTCAACCACAGGAACAGGGTGGCCGCCGCCATGGTGGCAAAGGTGAAAGAAAAGGCGTTGTAGACGAGCAGATATTGCCCGACGTCGATGGTTGGCATGTCGAATCCTCCAGTCGGCCCATGTCTGGCCGTGCTGGAGAACCGTCAGCCTTTAAGCCCGTCTGCGCCATACGGCCTTTAGGCCGTATCCGGAGGGTCGCGGCCCCTAAAGTCCGGCCTCGACGGCCAGGCGGATCGCATCTGCGACATTGTGCGTGCCGATCTTTTCCAGGATCAGGCCGCGGTGCATCTTCACCGTCTTTTCGCTGAGCGACAGATTGTAGGCGATCTGCTTGCTGCGGTGGCCGGCGGCGATCTGTTGCAGGATTTCGCGCTGTCGCGGCGAGAGGGTCCGCACCACCTCGACCGCATGGTGATGACGGCTGGAGGAGGGGCCGACGGCATCCGGTTCCAGCTCGACCTGCGAGCCGAGGAAATACTCCAGCTCGCCGTCAGGGGTGAAAACCGGCGCCACCAGCACGGCGTTTCGGAAGGGCTGGCCGTCGCGCTTGTAGTTCAGGATTTCGACCAGGGTCGCCCGGCGATCCCGCGTGCCCTGTCGGATGCGTTCCGTCAGCCAGGGCTCGGTCGCCGGCCCGGCCAGAAACCGGCAGTTGCGGCCCAGGATTTCGTCGTCGCTATAGCCGGTCAGGTCGCAGAAGGCCTGGTTGACCGCGATGATGGGATTGTCGGGCAGGCGTGGGTCGCTGACGACCGACGCGATCGGACTGCGGACGATCGAGTCCCTCAGGCTGATACCGTCTTCGTCCAGTTCGTAGGCCATTCGCTCCGCCGTCCCCTGCGTGGAACCCTACGCGCAGGATCGGGGGTGTCAAAGCGGGCATCCCGTCGCGGTTTTGCTCAGGCCGGCGCGCCTGGCTCGGCCAGCGGCATGTCGCGTGGCCCCGTCGTCAGGATTGCCCCGACCGACGCCACCATGATGAAGCCGATGGCCAGCCATTGCAGCCCGCTGAGCTGTTCGTGCAGCAGGATCAGTCCCGCCACCGCCCCGATGGCCGGTTCGCCCGACAGCAGGACGCCGAAGGTGCGTTTGGGGATGTGGCGGAGCGCAATCATCTCCAGCGAATAGGGCAGGGCGCTGGACACCAGGGCGACGCCCAGGCCGATCAGCAGGACGGACGGGGCCAGAAGGGCGGCACCGGCACTGGCTACGCCGAAGGGCAGGATGACCACCGCCGCCGTACTCATCCCCAAAGCCACCGACTGGCCAGCATGCATGTGCGACAGCCGCTTCCCGAAAACGATGTACAGCGCCCAGAACAGACCCGCCGCCGCCGCGAAGCAGACGCCTATGGGGTCCAGCCCCTCCACCCCGCCCCGGATCGGCAGCAGCATGCCCAGCCCGGCGACCGCGCAGGCGATCCAGACGAAATGGATCAGCTTGCGCGCATGGATCAGCGCCAGCGTCAGCGGCCCGGCGAACTCGATGGCGATGGCCAGCCCCAGCGGAATGGTCCGCAAAGACATGTAGAAGCACAGGTTCATCAGCCCCAGAACCAAGCCGTACAGCAGCACCCGCCCCGCATCCGACCGGTTCAGCCCGAACCGCCATGGCCGCCAGATCGCCACCAGCACCAGAGCCGACAGCCCGACCCGGAGGGCCGAGGTTCCCTCTGCCCCCACCACCGGAAACAGAGACTTGGCGAACGACGTCCCCACCGCCAGCGAGACCATCCCGCCCAGCAGGGCCAGATAGGGCAGGGCGGCGGCAAGGGACGGGCGGGAAGAGAGACGTATCATCGGGCCCCTTAAGCACAGGTCTTCGCCTTTACGGATAGGGGTTCGCACCGGATCGGTTCACGCCGATGACTCGTTATCGGACACAGGCCCGCCTTGTGCCGAGGGACCGCTGCGCTATGTCTAACGCCAGTCAGCGTCCGCATCGCCCGAGTGCACACAGTGCACTCGATTTTCTACAGTGCACTTCATCTCCGACAGCGACAGAGCCACCCCATGACCGACATCGCCTATGACGCCTCGCGCCACCTGAAAGCCGGTCGGGGCAAGGTCTATGACTCCATCCTGGACACCATTGGCGACACCCCCATCGTGGGCCTGCCGCGCCTGTCGGCGGAGTATCAGCCCAAGGCCAAAGTTCTGGCCAAGCTGGAGTTCTTCAACCCCGTGTCGTCAGTCAAGGACCGGATCGGGGTGGCCATGATCGAGGCGCTGGAACAGTCTGGCCGCCTCAAGCCCGGCGGCGTCCTGATCGAACCGACATCCGGCAACACCGGCATCGCGCTGGCCTTTGTCGCCGCCGCCAAGGGCTACAAGCTGATCCTGACCATGCCCGAGAGCATGTCGATCGAGCGTCGCAAGATGTTGGCCCTGCTGGGGGCCGAACTGGTGCTGACCCCGGCCGAAAAGGGCATGAAGGGGGCCATTGCGATGGCCCAGGAACTGCTGGACCGCACCCCCGGTGCCGTCAGCCCGGCCCAGTTCGACAACCCCGCCAACCCCGCCATTCACAAGGTCTCGACCGCCGAGGAAATCTGGAATGACACCCAGGGGGCCGTGGACATCATCATCGCCGGCGTCGGCACTGGCGGCACCATCACCGGCGTGGGTCAGGCCCTGAAGGCGCGCAAACATTCCCTGCGCATGATCGCGGTCGAACCCACCGCCAGCCCCGTCCTGTCCGGCGGTGAACCCGGCCCGCACAAGATCCAGGGCATCGGTGCCGGCTTCGTCCCCTCCATCGTCGATCGCTCGGTCATCGACGGCGTGGAACAGGTCTCCAACGACGACGCTTTCGACATGGCCCGCAAGGTCGCCCGCGTGGAAGGCATCCCCGTCGGCATCAGCTCGGGTGCCGCCATCATCGCCGCTTTCCGCCTGGCCGCCCTGGACGAAAACGCCGGCAAGACCATCGTGGCCATCATCCCCAGCTTCGCGGAACGGTATCTGAGTACGGCGCTGTTCGAGGGGTTGTAGAATGTGGGCGATGGGCGTTGCCGCAGCTATTGTGCTGTTCGCCCAGCAGCAGCCTGCCGAGGCGTCTTCGCCTCTTGCTGACATTGAGGCAGCCCGCGCCATGGCCTGCGACCTGGATGATCGTCCCTGCCTGATCCAGGAACTGGCGTTGCGCCGCTCGGCCGATCAGGGCGTCCGTCACGACGATCTGCGCAACGCCGATTGTCATGCCCGGCACGGAGCATCCGCGACACCGGAGCAATGCTGGGCGATATGGTCAGAGATCGATGCCGATAATCTCCCCAGAGTGAAGGCGATTCTAGACCGACATGGCTGGCCGACCTGGGCCCCTGAGTTCCAAGGCGCGGTCTGGTTGATCGTGCAGCACGCACCCGATCAGAGCGGTGGCACGGAACTTCGAGAACGCTGGTTGCCCGATGTGCGCGCCGCCTATCAGCGCGGCGAACTGACTGAGTTCAACTATACCGCCATGGCAGACCGGATCAGCATGGCCCGGACCGGTCTTCAGATTTACGGCACCCATCGCCCCTGCCGAAATGGTGCTTTCGACAGGACCAGCGTGCAGAGCGCCGAGGCGGTTGAGGCCGCAAGGGCCGAACTGGGTCTGGACATCCGCTACGCCGAACTCCTCCCCTTCTATGACGAGAAGTGTGCGGCGGAGGCGTCCGGCCCCGACTGAAACCATCAAAGGTAGCCGTGCTGGAACGTCTTCCTCATATGTGATATCTTCCTGTTCGAAAGGTAGGAAGACGATGGCGTTGAACATCAAGGATCGTCGGACCGACGAACTTGCTCGCGAGGTCGCGGCCCTTTCCGAAAAAAGCATTACCGAGGCTCTGCGCGAGACGCTGGAACGGCGGGTGATCGAGCTCAAGGCCGAGCGGGAAAAGCGCAAGGCCGACTTTATGGCCTTTGTGGCCGAGGTGCAGGCCGAATTCGCCCATGCGCCGGTGCTCGACCCCCGATCCCCGAAGGAAATCATGGATGGGCTCGATGACGACATCTTCGATAGTCATCGATAGTTCGGCGCTGATCGCCATCTTCTTCGGTGAGCCGGAAGCCGATACCTTCGCTCGGCTGATCCGCGAGAGTAACGGGCATATATCGGCATCCAATGTCTATGAGACAGAAGTCGTCGTGTTGCGACGCATGGGACCCGACAAGGTGCATCGCGTCCGGGATTTTCTGACGCGGGGACATGTCACTATCCACGCCTTCGATGATTCACAGGCGCAGGAGGCCGCGAAGGTCTATGCCGAGTTTGGAAAGGGGTGCCATCCTGCGGGTCTTAACCTTATGGATTGCGCCGCCCATGCGTTGGCCAAGTCGCTGGACGCTTCTCTGCTCTACAAGGGCAATGACTTCACCCAGACTGACATAGTTTCCGCCGTCACGCCCGGTTAACCGCGTCCGGGCTAGGCTCGCCGCCTATGTCCGAACCGGCCACCCTTTCTGACGAGGCGAACCCGCAAGGGGAGTTCCGCGCGCGGCATGCCCTGCTGAAGCGGCTGGCCGATGTCGTGTCCCTGCCGGCCAGCCGGATCAATGCGTTCGAGCGGGCCGTGACGGGCGATCTGCTGGTCGAGATGCTCAGCCTGGCCACGACCGAGGACCGCAAGCGCGTGGCCCAGCGGCTGGCCCCGCTGTCGGAACTGCCCAATGCCCTGGCGCGGATGCTGCTGCGCGACGAACCCGAGATCGCCGGTCTGCTGATCGAGAACTGTGCTTCGCTGAGCGATGCGGACCTGGCCGCCTGCGCGCGCGACACCGGCCGCGAACACCGGCTGCTCATGGCCGAGCGCAAGGGCCTGAGCGAGGTCGTCACCGAAACCGTCATGAGCTTCGGCGAAAGCGACGTCATCGAGGCGGTGCTGAAGAACCGCACGGCCCGGCTGGGCCAGTCCGCGATCGAGGGTGTCGTCAGCCTGAGTCGTCACAATGTGGTGCTGTGCGAACATCTGCTGAAGCGTCCCGAACTGCGGCCCTCGGCGGCCTATGTCATGTTCTGGTGGTGCGGACCCGACGACCGGCGCACCATACTTCAACGGTTCGCCGTGTCGCGCGAAGTCATGCAGGAGGTGTCCGAGGACATCTTCGCCATGGCTGCCGACGAGGGCTGGCAGGATCCGGTGTCGCGCAAGGCCCTGCAGTTCATCGAGCGGCGCCAGCGCAACCGCGCGGCTGTCGAGCGCAGTCCCTACGGCGGGCTGGAACAGGCCATCGCTGCGGCCGCCGAGATCGGACTGAACCGGGAAGTGGCCGCCGAGATCGCCTATCTGTCGGGGGTCAAGCCGCTGACGGGGGCCAAGATACTGGGCGATGCGGGCGGCGAGCCCCTGGCCATTCTGTGCAAGGCGACGGGTCTGACCAAGGGCGATCTGGCGGCCCTGTGGCGGTCGATGAAACGGCCCGAGGTGACGGCCAGCGGCGAGGTCTCTCCCGCCTGGGAACGCGTCCAGGTCACCTATGACATGCTGGCGGTGGACCGGGCACAGACCGTGCTGCGCTACTGGAACTGGTCGCTGTCCTCGGCCCTGACGCCGGCCCTGCTGCGGGCCATCCGCGACGGCGATGAAGAGATGCAGAACGAATACTCGCCGTCGGAACGGGCCGCGATGCTGGCCCTGGCTGACAATTTCGGCCGCTGATCAGTCTAGAAGCCTGGAACAATCAGTCCTGTGCTTCACACGCATTGAAGCCGATGTCGGCTACAGTGTTGCGTTCAAGAACAAAGAAACCTAATAGCCACGGCAACGTCGGATCGTTCTGATCTGTCGATCCGGTCAGAATATCTGACGACATCATCTGGGGCACGGACCATGGAAGACAACGCACAACTTCTGGAAATGACGGCGGACATCGTGTCGGCCTATGTCGGCAACAACAATGTCCAGGTGACCGAAGTCCCTGGCCTGATTTCCAGCATCCATGCCGCCCTGTCGCAAATCTCGACCGGCGTCGTCGAAGTCGAGCCCGAGGTCAAGGAACCCGCCGTTTCGGTGCGCAAGTCCATCACCCCCGACTTCCTGATCTGCCTGGAAGACGGCCGCAAGTTCAAGTCGCTGAAGCGTCACCTGCGCACCAAATACAACATCAGCCCCGAAGAATACCGCGCCAAGTGGAACCTTCCCAAGGACTACCCCATGGTCGCCCCCAACTATGCCAAGGCCCGTTCGGACCTGGCCAAGCAGATGGGCCTGGGCCAGGGCGGCCGCAAACCCGCCCGCGCCACCGCCGGCCGCGCCAAGAAGTAGTCACCGGCTGACATATTGAGATCGAGACGCCCGCGACCGGCAACGGTGGCGGGCGTTTTGCTGTGCGGGATGGGGGCTCTGCAGCGAAGCCGGAAGCTGACATGCCGAAGGACCGCAATGGGTGGTGGGCTCAACCGGTGACTGCAACACGCTAACCTTTCTTCGGAGATGGAGCGTGGGCGATGAAGCAGCGGCGACGGATCTATTATTCGGCAGTTCAGCGGGCTGAAATCTGGGACCGCTG